>Ga0222429_100031_pt1 | contig 391480 bp, 344 predicted proteins | sample 1B50Ametagenome_FD_182475 | JGI IMG/M metagenome (GOLD analysis project Ga0222429, IMG submission 182475) | Enriched microbial communities from leaf-cutter ant dump, University of Wisconsin, Madison, United States - 1B50A (version 2) | ecosystem: Environmental > Terrestrial > Nest > Insects... | reverse complement strand
GTGGTGAACAACAATTTCTCCATCCAAAGTCGATGTCCTTCTTTATGTTCTTCTCTCGACAAAGCTTCTATTTCCCTTGCATTATCCTACTGTTGTCGACAACAATATTTTCGCAACAGTCAAGTTAACAACTTAACATTTTTGGGGTTGCGAGGAGATATGTCAAATGTAAGAAGGTCTTTTCCAACGGGTATATGAGGACCCACCGTAGGATTAATTTCAATAGTCATTAAAAAATGAAATCCTCGAAATCCATCAACTCGATGTACATTCTTAACTTCAATGAAATACGGATAAACTTCTGGTGAGTAATTCAATAAATTTGAATAAATTTCGTCAATTTTCTTATTAATATGCGGTAAAAGGAACAACATTAGCATGTCTTGGAACATTAATTCTTTGGAATCTTGAGGTTCGTGAGACATTAGTGATATGTCTTTTTCCGATGCCTCAACGATATTATCGCTTTTGAATCCGAAATTAGTACCACATAAAAGAAACAGAAACAGCACTATTAGTAATTTCTTCATTGCATCACCCCTATCCATCTTGGGGTATTTTTCACCAATTTCCATTTCGCCATCCTGCCCCGTTAGTTTAGGCTCTTTCTCAAAGTCGTGGTTAAAATGCTGGACATGGTTCCAATCTAGCGCATAATGGCTTTGTTTTATTATCATGGAGGCTCTGGCTCATTAACCAAGTGACTCAGCGACACTAAAATATTCAGTTATTATCTTTTATCCACGAATAACAAAATCAGAGTCGCCAATGGACCAAGTACAAGGGAAAGCAAAAACCAGTTTAATCCCGTTCTGTTTTTCCCTTGTGCCAGTGCAGCATTTATCAAAGCCAGTGTTCCCCAACCTACAAAATATTGATTTGCCATCGCTTGCCTCCTATGCTTGTTCGCCTCAGGAGTAGTTGTTTGCCTAGAGGCAAAGTCTTTCCCATCTTCTCCGTAAGCCTTCCCTCACGCTGCCGTTAACCAATCCCCAAACTTTATTCTTGAATTCGGGATGAACGTATAAAGGAAGTAATTCGTACAACGTTTCGCCTAAATGTTCGATCACCTGATCCCAACTCGAATTCGCCTTAAAAGCATGTTGCACAAAGGGACTTAGATTTTTATCCTGCTCATCCAATATGCCGTACAGTAATAATTCATTTCTTTCCAATGCAAATTTCCATTCATCATTCGAAGACTTCTGACCAACAATTCTTATCACGCCGCCTTCGCCGCCTATTTCGATAATTCTCTCATATTCTTTGACTATTTTCTCCCCCTAAAAAGCGATTTCTTCGAGGTCATCGAAACTTTCGTTGCCAAACTCCTCCCAATATAACATTTCGCCGACATTAGCCAAATCGACATAAAGCCATTCTAAATCCCTGCATAGCCCAGGAGTAAACATGCTTTCGGAGCTATTGAAATTATCCTTAACAACAAACTGGGCTTCTGCGCCGTAGTGCCCATTCCATCTCAATAAAGTGTAACGCTTTATTGTTTGTATGACTGGACTCGTTATAATTGTTGGGAAAGTTATAATCTTACCTGCCTTCACTGGCTTAGGCCCTAATTTCTACATAAAGTGAACTCAACTCCTCCAACATGGCTTCTTTGCCAATCTTCGGACTTGGATGATAGTAGTCTTTTCGCTTCTTATGTTTTTTCCCAAATGCAAATACTCCCGATTCTTGGATACATTCCATCCACTTCACCTTGGCTTTCCGAAGATTTCTCCATTTTGGGCTGTATTCCACGCTCTAACCCAATAAAATAAAAGGATGGGTCCTCATCTCGTCTGATGTAATTAGGGATTCATCAAACCTGTACTCACCTTTATTAACATGGGCCTCAAATTCGTTAATTGCCTCTTTTGCTGTCGTATTCTGTAAATTGAATAAATTGTGAATATGAAATTTCCCACGGATCTGATCCTTATCTTTGTAAATCCGTTCGACCAATTTTATAAGCTGTTGCATCGTTGGATCCGTCTTGATCTGCCCGCTCGCTCCTCCGTTAATCAAGAGCTGATCTTCCAATTTTGAATCTACGAATTTTGTACCACCAGGATTTAAAAGTAAACAGCAACCAATCGATTCATCCGACTCTTCTCCCCATTGGATATGTGCCTTCGTCCTGAATGTATGGCCATCCCGCTTAATAAAAGTGCCGTATGCCTTTGGTCCGCTCATTTATATGCCACCATCCTTTATTGGAATCCGATCATAAATTGTACAGCTTCCATAAACCCCATAGCTTGCAGTCAGCAGTTCAGCACAAATTTCCGCTTCCCTTTTGCCCGTACAATCGAAACTTTCAAGCCCTCCCTGTATCGGGTGGTCATCAATAATCATGCTGTATTCACTTTCGCCAGTCTGTATTACTGTTACAAATAACTCCAACTTTTCACTTTCTGGCTCCACCCACTCCCAATCTTCCTTAGGATCGGTTCCCCCTATTGACCCAATGCCCCATTGGATTGGGGACATACTTCGATTTCTGCAATCGGGATTCTTCTTCCCATTGGCCGACCGTAATTAACAACTTCTTAAAGATCGTCCATAGCAAAGCCTATTCCCCCATTTCCCGATTTATCTCCTGAAGGAAATCACCAATTTTACGATTATGAATGACGACATCCGCAATAGAGTCCAACGGAGTAGGGTCCATATTTACGATGACTAATTTGGCACCATTCTCTTTTGCCAAAACAGGTAAGGAGTTGGCGGGCGAGACTGCTAGTGATGATCCAAGAACAATAAACAAATCGGCTTTTTCAGATTCATGGCTGGCATCCTCTATTGCATTCCGATCAAGCGGCTCGCCAAACAATACGACTGAGGGACGAATAAACCCGCCGCAATCGCAGTACGGCAGATCCATGATATACCGTTCCATCGTGTAGACGATTCCGCATTCGTTGCAATGTAATTGCCGTAATGATCCATGTAACGGAATACGGTGCGTACATTTTGTATCATGTAAACCATCTGTATTCTGCGTAATGATGGATTTAAGGGTCCCTGACTTTACCCATTGTAATAATACATCGTATCCTTGATGGGGCCTTGCTCGCTCTAATAATTCCATTCGTATACGGTAAAAATCGATAAACTACTTGCGGTTATGATCCATTATCTGCACGCTAGCCAACGTATGCGGGTCCTTCCCCTGCCACAGCCCATTCGGAGATTGAAAGTCTGGAATGCCACACTCCGTGCTCATACCTGCACCTGTAAAGACAACCGCGTATTTAGAACTTTTTAACCAATTGGCTATCATTTTCTCTTCACCTTCCTTTGTGAGTCAATTAAACAATAATAAGTTCCCAAATATTTGACAGCTAAGAAAAAAATGCACCCTTAACGGATACCATCGGCGTATATACGGACCATTTTCGCAGCTTCATCCTTTATTTTATCAGCAAGATGTTTGGGGGAGACGACTTTGGCATCACTGCCCCAAGTAAGAAGCCAGCGCACGAATCCTTCACTGATGGCTGCTTTTATTTTTATCGCGAATATGTCTTCATTTACGATTCGAATCGGCACGTCCAAGCCGAAGCGATCGATTACGACGTTTACAAGCTGATTGTCAAAATGAATTTCTACATGCTCCACCTCACCTGGATACATATTTAATGTTTTATCCATATGTTCAGAAAGATCGAAAACAGGCTTGGAAAATGCCTCCTCCACGATCTCCGCATTCTTCATCCGATCCACCCGAAAATGCTTAATGGTACTGTCCTCGCTATTGGCAATGAGATAGTAGTAATCATGATTCCATACGAGTGCCAAGGGTATTACGACATACGGCTTCCCTTCCTTCCTCAGCACGAATTGCTTATAGACATTATAATTCCCATATTGGAAGCTGACTTTTTTCTTTTCCTGGATCGCAGTATGGATTTTATCAATATGGTATCGTATTTCCCGATTCTGCGCTTTCACCCTGTTTTCAACTGAAATTTGATTCTTCAGCCTTCCCGACAGGTTGTCGCTGGTTAATTTTCTTAGTTTATTGATTAATTGTTTGGATCCTCTCATCGTTAAGAATCTGGCGGATGTCACCGCATCAATTAACATCCTCAGTTCGTGAATTTCAAACAGTCTGTACTGATGGGTGTAATACGCCGTACGATTCGAACCTGTTTTTTCCTCGACATTAAATCCGCTTTCTCTTAGTTCATCTATTGTGCTTTTAACCGTATTTCTTGATACTTGATAATCTTCCCCGAATTCGCGCTTCAATTGTTGAATAAGCTCTGAGATCGTAAGTCCAACTTGGTCATCTGTTTTCTGCAATAATATATCCCTTATTTTAAAAGCCCGCCTGACATTACTGCTATCTTTCATTTGATTCCCACCCTTCTGGATTCCAAAATCGAAAGCAGTTATAAGAAAGACCCCCAATCGCAACTGGAGGTCTGGATGAAATGGATTTTGGGGCCATGCAGCAACTCAACGAAACCTGATTTGCCCACATGGCCATTATACCTGATATTTGTTGATGTTTGAAATTCCCCTAATTTATCGGCCAGTTCTACCGAGAAACTTTCAGCTTAGCAGGCTTCACTTTGCATGGATCAATTCATTACTTCGCTTGCATTCTTCAGGAAGTTGATCAAACTCATTCTTAATCTGTGCCTTTATCTCTTCGGAGAACTCCTTCCACCTGCCCCTCATAAACATACCTACGTAATAATATAAAGGGCAGAAGGACAGCCCTAACATTTTTTCCGTTGCAGCAACAGTTTCCTTATGTGTGTCGCATTTTAATTCTCCAAAATCGTTTACGCCCCACTTATACAAAGGAATTATTGCGATATTCCGAAAACCAGCTTCCCACAGCTTTCCATACGCCCTCAGATTCCCCATGTATCCCGCTGCATCGTCATCCATAGCAAGCAGGATTTTGCAGTGGGACACATACTTTTTCAGCATCTCGACGCGGGCATCAGACATTTGCGTGCCAATTAGCGCAAAAGCTACAACACCTTCCAACCCGCAATCCATTATACGTAGTGCATCCTTGGGGCCCTCCACGATGACGACCGTATGCGCTGTTTTGAGAAGATCCCTTTGTTCCCATTGTAAATATAACACGTCATGAATGGAGCCAGGCATATTCCGCGACTTCTCCATTAACTGCTTTTTGTATTTATCAGACCATGTGCGGTAAAAATTGTCTGTATCAATGAATTGGCGGCGCTCATTAGGGGTTGCAGAATCGTATCGAGCGATGATGTTTCGCAGCTCCCCTTCAACACTTCTAACAGGAAACAGCACACACCTCCGCCGCTGATTGATCAAATTTGTATATTCTTCGTAATCACAACGACGTGCAACCGTTGAATTCATGCGGGTAATCCCCGCCTTACGCTGGGTTTCTTCGCTTATTCCGAATCCGAGTAAATAGTTGTAACGGTTCGGATCATTACGCCCGTTAGCATAATCAAGCACAGCTTGCATGGCCTTGGGGTCCCCGATTGCGGGTTCAAGGCTTTTTCGATGCCAACCAATGATATGAGTCTCGCCATCAAGCACGAATTGTTGATATAGCTTATTAACGAATTGGTGGCGTTCCTTTGTACCTTTAAAATCCCGCACCATAAATTCCCATAGATTCATACCAAAGCGATATTCGCATGTCCCCCAGCAACCTACAGCCTGCTTAGCCATATTTACAGAGAACTTGTTCCCTTTGCACGATGGGCACTCTACGATCACTCGTCCGCTCCCACCCCTATGTGCTTCGTACGTGTCGACATTGCACAAATCGAGTATTGACAGGATATTGTCGAAATTAATTGAAACCAAAATCGTAAACCGTTTTATTCGTTCTTCCAAGTGGGCAGCCGCAATTCGCAAACAGAAACTCAGAAAGTCTTTGATTCCAGCTCGTTTTCCCGTTTGGCTAGCGCAAGCCTCCCTAAGCTGGTACAAGAACCCAAATCTGTCCTGTCCATCATCGTCAGCCCCAAGCTCGATCCAACGATCGTCACCGCTTTGAACAGGCTGAAACTTCGAAAAATCCAACTCGACTTCCTCTTCATCAACGAGATGCCGCGTGTGATCGATCGCCCATCTGGAGACCAATTCGATCGATAACTCGTCTGGGAAATCGTAATGATCGCTGAAACTCGCCAATACTGGACCACTTGCCCCACTAGCCGCCTCGTTGTACCTTTTGATCAGCTTGTTATAAATCGCCAAGATGTCGTGCCGAATGCGAAATGGCTTAGCCTTCACCTCAGTTTGTGCCGTCACATGAATCGCCTCCATTATTTTCATTGTGTAAAACCAAAAAGCATTGAAATATCAGCAACGGCGTCGCAAATTCACCAACTCAAAAAAGCCTGAGCGCAACGGGTAAAGATACCGTTACTCTTGGCTTTGTCTTCCACCAAATACTATTACAGATTCAACAAAAACTAAGCCGCCCCGTCCCCCTTCGTCGCAAAATACGTGTGTGCCAAACTGCGGTATAGCGCCGACAAATTTGTAACCTCGTAACGCGCCATCAGATCTTCGGCTATCTTGCAGACTTGCTCGGTAGCGGTAACTGTAATGACCTTTTGGTTTAAGGAATCATACCTCAAATCTTCGAGCAGTATTTCTGGCCGAAATGTGATGAGAAGATGCCGAAAAAACTTGGGCACATTATTTGATACCGTCTTGATCTCTGCGTACATTTCGGATGATATACCCGTAAAATGTTTTCTTTGCATGTGCATCAACCCCTCTCTATTTTAAGAGTAAAAAATGATTCTCATAAAAGTCAAATATATTTTCTGACTTGAAATCTATAAAAATCATTTTTTATGCTTTCCATGTGGTGAACGAATAAGGGGGGATGAAGTTTGCAAAACTTTGGAAGGCAACTTCTGGAACATTTGAACGAACAACAAAAATATAAATCAATCGAAGAATTGAAACGCGACTTGCAAAACTACAAAGATAATTCTTCGAAAATGCGCCTATTAACTTTTGTCTGGTACGACATCAGGAACCTTGTAAAACTTAATGAACCGTCTATTGAACAGTTGGCATACATGGATTTGGGGAAGCATGAGAAATGGCGGGAAATGATGGAATATGAATTAATCTGCGGATTTTTCAAGGGCATCTCCTACATCGTGAAGAAAGACTATTCCTTCGAAAACCTGGTACAAGCCAAAAAAACATTTCTCACAATCATTCGCAAATCAAGCAGTACAAAACGACGGGCGGTACGCAAGAGTGGATTTCGACATTGGGATGATCGCCCATACGACGAATTGCATTTGAAAAATATGGCGGTCGAGCAGTATGAAGTGGATAGTTTCGAAGACATTCACCGCCTGCTCATTTCGTATCTTCAGACCCTGGATAAATGCAATCAGATGATATTTGTCAATTTTATCGGCAAAGGTTGGTATGAAGGCGATGATGCCGATCATTATCTGAGCGCGGAAGAACTTTCGAAGCAGTTGAAAAAGTCTGAGGTGCAAATTTACTACGCAATTAACAGGTTACGCGCGGAATTCCGCAGCATATTGGTCGAAAACCGTCTTCTAGCGTAATAATTGACTTGCTTTTCCGATAAATCGTCTTGTACGCTAAACCTGTCTGGCAAACACATAGCCCCTGCCGATTGCGATTATTTGGCGGGGGCATCTTTCTATAAAAAAGGCTGAATAAATTGAATTAGTGATGCGACTGCTGCTGTAAATTCTACAGTACCCTTTATAGTCTGAAGCCCAAATATTGCAGTCTTCAGAAAATTTTTCCTTGGATTCGGTGCCTGTGTTTCCTCTTTAATAACATCCAAACTTCCAACAAGAGTTTCTTCATCTTCTTTTGAAAGACCCACTGCATTGTGCTTAACAGCTTCCATAAGTTCGGTTAATTTTTCAATATCAACTGTATTCACCGTATTTGTTGCATGTATGGTAGAACGATCATTTGCGATGTTCACTTGTCCGTTTTCAACTGTGATGGAATATGTAATTTTTTCATCAAGCCCCATATCTATACCTATTTTGGTTAAATACCGCTCAACATGGCGAATCAACACCATGACCACTCTATTATTAAACCCTTTGACTATATCTTGATACTTTGTTGAAGATGAATATCCTAAAGCCACACCTTGGATTTTAATATCATTTTCTGTTATATAACAGAGAATTGCAAAAACGTTTCTTACTTCTTCTTCGTCAAAAGTGCCTAGGGTAAATATTGCTCCTCCATGCGATCCAACAACCTCATTAAATTCATTTTCCAAATATTGCTCACACTCGCCGCAGCCTTTTATAAATCCATAAATTAAGTCGTTATTTTTTATGAAATATATAAATCTTACCAAAACTGTATGATAATCCTCAAAATCTGCTTGCATCAATCGGTTAGAAATGCTGTTAAAATCATAGATCATTTTCCTTAATTCTGCTCTATTCAACTTCATAATTTTTCACCCCGCAAAAAGGACAATAACATCCCGTTATTTTTAATATCGGTTTGACTTTTGCTGTACGATTACAACAAAGAAAATTCGTAATTTCTAAAGCCTCAATTCCAGAACGAATTGGAATCTCTGGTTCATGTTTCGGCCGTTTTCCAGCTTGAAAAGTTACTGGGCCTTTCCTGAACTGTCTTTCCATCTTTTTAAATTCATCGAATATCATATCTATCGCTTTGTTATGTCCTATTGCTCCTGCAAGTTCGAGTACATCCTCCGTAATGTAGTTATCGCTAGTTAACCCGCAACTTGGACAAAATATTTCTAATACACCATTATCTTCAAGATCAGCAGGGGTTGATTTGAAAAAGGTCCCACAATGTGAACAATGTAAAAGAATATAGCCACTATCGTCTGTCGGTATTGAAATCTCAATGCTAAATTCGTTGCTCATCAGTTGACCCCCTCTCCATTTTAAATTTTCCTGCCGATGCACATCCCCTTTTAGTGCAGCGCACTCAGAACATAAACTCCAACACGTGTACTGACAAGCTCCTATGCTATTTCAACTTACGCCCAACGCCTTAAACACGGCATCTGTCGGGTCCGAATAAAAGACGGGCTGCACCTTGATCAGCAAATCGGGCGGTACGGTTTGGAAATCGGCAACCGAGGCTGCTGGGATCAAAACACGCTTCGCGCCCGCATCTACGCAGACCTGCAGCACATTCGCAAACTCTTCGACTTTTGCGATCGTGCCGCCTACCGTCATGTTACCAAGCACGACCAAGCTCTCTTGCGCAGGTCGCTCTAATGCACCAGAGCATAGGCCCACAAGTTCGGCAATCGCGAGCTCCGCCGTTAGTCCAATCCCCTGCAAGTCACTCATATGCATGAGATAGTCTTTTGTCTTTGTGCTGATCGAACCGCTGATCGTTTTGCAATTCGCGGTAAAATAGCGGAAAGCCGTGTCTAGGCTCTCCCTCGCACCGCGATGGGAGGAGACCCCCGATTTTTCGAACTTCCCTGTTCCTGAAACGACTTGATTTTCCAATTTGTATACGCCGATCATCCCTGAGTCGCCGCGGCCAACCGTATAAACATGCCCTGGTTTACCCATGCCCTCAGGAATGAGCTTGCCGCCGCCTTGCTCGGGTACCGATATGTATTCCTCGTTCATTGTTTCCCTGTCGATGTAGGAAAAATGAACATCGTAAAACTCCATTCCTCCAATCTTCTTCAACTGCTCTTTCACTCGCCTGCGCCCTTCCAGCGCATATTTCAAAACTTCCTCTACATCTTCCCGCGAATACTCCCCATTCGGGTACAAGAGCTTAATGAATCCCGAAACCGTCTTTCGGACCGCAATAACGTCCCGTTGATTCAGATTATTGCCCAACTTGAAATACCGATCGATCGCATCGGCAAAAGACCGTTTGCGCATTTCCCTGAAAAACTCCGCCATGTAATCCACAATAAAGCCGTATTTGTCCGTAAAAAACTCTGGCCGCATCTTCGGAATTTCCCAACCAGGCAAGTAATAATGCATCCGATCAAAGAACGCCGAATCATTGGCCATGGCTTCAGGAAACGGAGCAAACAGATGCGAAGTCTTAATAAGCGAATCCAGACTCTGATTGATGTTCCCGACAAAAACCATAGAAGCAGAAGCAGCCTTCTCTTCTCTGCCGCGCGCGAATGAACCCGATGCCATATAATCCTTCATGATTTGCACGCCATCTTTGTCCTTAAATTGGATCCCTGCTACCTCGTCGAAGGCAACGGTATCCCACAAGCCAACCAAACCGACTTTCCTCGTTGACATGTTGTAAAACAAATTGGCTACCGTCGATTGTCCACCCGAAACGAGAATAGAGTTCGGCGAAATTTCTTTGTAAACATGGGATTTCCCCGTTCCCCTTGGACCCAGTTCGCACAGATTGTAGTTGTTCTCGACAAGCGGCACGAGCCTGAGCAAGAGGTGCCACTTGACCCTTTCTTCCAGGTGAGTCGGCTCCATACCCGTCGATCGGATTAATACGTCAATCCATTCCGATTTCGAGAATTTCCTCCTGCCCTCCATCACTTCGCTAAGGTCCATGTTCGGCATTTGGATCGGTTTTAAGCTGCTGATGCTAAATGGATTCATGTTCCTTACTTCCTCATCGAAGAAATAATCCATCTTTAGCATGCACCAGATTCCGCCTGCCAGCAGCTTATCGAATTCTTTCACGTAGTTCGAGGAGATGGGCACTCCCTTAAGGCCAAGATTGGAAAATTCCGCGACGTATGTATCAATCGTGGCGTTAAGCGTAACAGACACTTTATCAATAATTGAATACTGGCCCGCCTCTCGAATTCTGGACTTGATCTTCTCCGCCTCATCTGGCCTCACGAAATTATCCGCCAGAATCTTCTTTACCCGCTCGATCCCTTCCCGAATGCTCTCCTCGTCATCTGTCGCTGCATACATGCCTAGCAAATATTCCAGCACGTAAACGGGAACATTGGCGCCTTCCTTCATCATCTTCGTCAGATCTTTCCGCACGACCCTGCCCGTAAACACATCGTTCAGCTTTCGATCCAAATCCAGCGTGTTATCTTCCTGAAGCTGTTCCACCTGTCCATCACCTCCCTAAAAGTCAAAATCGCTCACGATCCCCAAGTTAATCTCAAACAGAATCTTTTCCACAACAACGCCCGTTTCGGCATCCTTGATGACCAGAAAGTATTTTTTGTGTTTGTCGTAGGGAACGGCCTTTAAAGCAAACCGAAGTTTAAACGTCCGCTCTTCTGGCTTGTCGAATACTCGATCGCCTATCACCGTTTCTTCATTGCTGATCACATCATCGCGTTCATCGGCCATGTAAATTTGTACGGTGCGAGGAATCCGCTTGTCCTCCACCTTCTCCGTTTGGAAGAAGGCCAGATTGAACAAGCTGTTCGTAATCTTCCTCGTTGTACTCGTAAGCTTGATTTCGACCTTTTCGATCTCCCGACTTTTCCTCTGGCCGCTGCGGATGTTTTTGTATTGAATCAGCGGAACAACGATCTCTTGCAAGCTGGCGCCCCCGTGGACGAAGTTAACGCCTGTCCCTTGCATTTTAAACCGAATCGTCGCTTTGGGAACATAGGTGGTGATGCGATGCTCGTTCTGAATAATTGAATCTATGTGAATATCGAGCAGACCGCTCTTCTCGCCAGTGTCCTGGGTTAGTAAATATCGCCGCTTGACTTCGAGGGCAGATATGCCTTCTTTTTCAATTTTGTCGCTTTCCTCCAAAGGGTCACGCTGATAGACAAAGCCGTGGTCCGCTGTGATGAAGATGTTCGTGGCGCTTAGATCGTCGCGAATCACTTTCACAAGATCGAACAACTCGCCTAATGCCCGCTCAGCAGCGTCAAACGTGTATATCTCCGTCGAAGCTTTATCACCCATCGCATCAATCGTATCGTGGTATAGATATATCAACTTTTTGTCTCTAAACGCTTCCCGTCTTCCCGCACGATTCATCGCCATCATGTCCTCGGCGTGCATCGCGATACTATCCTTCATTTTGTTCCCGATAATCTTCTTGCGATTGTCGAGCCCCGCCGAATCGTTCCCATCCACCAGCACTCGTCCTTGTAGATCCACGTCCAACGTTCGGTGTGGAAGCAAAGACGCCATACCGAGCTTCGTTACGGAAGGAACCACGCCGAGCAGCGTCTGCACCTCACATGCGCCAGTTGTTTCTGCATTAAGTCGCTCACTTAGCTCAACACCGACCTCGTAGCGCATCGCATCCGATATGATGACAAATACGCGCTCACCCTCGCTTAATCTGGGCGCAACCACGCTACGATAAAACGCCTGCTGATTCAGTATGCCTGGCAGTGACCATTGTTGTTTCATTTCGTTATTCGCAGCCTGGGACCAGTGGGCGCTCAGTTCTCCCATATACCAGTTCGTATAAAGATTTTCCACAAGTGTCTTCAGCTTCTTCAGCAGGTCGCTATTGCTTTCCTGATCGTATGCCACATAAAACTTGCGGTAATAGGTATCCATCAAGTAATACTCTTTCACGTAGGCCTTATACAAGTCCGTGGCTTGCCCCTGCGGAATGCCTTGCCGATGCGCCTTGTGAAACTCGTGTATTTGGACTGTATAGTATAACGCCTCATAGACAGACGCGTATCTTTCGTAATAGTGTTTCGCTCTTCTGAGTTTGATGAGTTTTGTGTACTCCTCATAATCCTCCATGCCCGTAACGAGACAATTGGCGATATGCACGATGATTGCTTTATCTATGTAAGGGAATGTGTCGGCTTGCTTAACATCCTCTACCGCCATCGCATCCACAATGGCCGCGATTTGGATTTCCTTTTCAACGATTTCGGCGTTATCGTCAAATTTTCTATAGTCCGACTTATGATGCATCCAGCGGTCAACAAATACGAGCGCATTCGCTTTGCTTCGGCTCGCAATGAAATCTATTACATTCGCCAAATAAACCTCATCCAGCGAGTGGCTTAAGGCAGTAACCGTCAGATGGATAAATAACGTCTTTAGCGACTTCTCTTGTCGTTCATAACCATAATGGGCAGAAACAACCTTCCAGAAAACATCGCCATCAAAAAACTTCCCAAAGAGTGACAAATATTTGTTATCGCTATCATTCAATGAGTCCATCAAGACGGTTTTGAGCACACTTTCGAAGTCAGGCGTTCTTACGTTGCATAAGGCACTCATGATGGCCAGTTCAATGATTTCCTCCGAATAGGACGTAATACTGTAGGCCTGGAACTTCCGAAACCGCTCTTTATTTTCAAAGAACTTTTCGTATTTCTTAATGATCGCCCGAAGTGATGGATCCATTTGCAGCTCATTCAGGATGAGGGAAACCCGATCCGCAAAGAATGTTTTCGAATACAGAACGGTATCCATCAGCCAATTGTCTTCTGCTTTTAGCTCCATATTCGTAAAAATAAGGTAAGAGGAGGTCAGGTCTTCTTCCTCAAGCAAATATTTGGTATAAAATTGATTCCTATGCGTCAAGATATGAATCCGAATGCCGTCGATAGAAAATCCGTTCAACTCTTCTGTAAATTCTTTATCCTTATCCACCCAGAACACAAGCTTCCGCTGCTCACCATCAGCTAAAGGCTGGTCGAATATGTCCTTCAATGCCGCTTCAATCTGTCCCATGTTCATGCGGTTCACCACCTGACTTCGCAAACTTTATCTTGATAAAGCATTAAACTATCCAAATTAAGAAGAACAACTTTTCCTGCTGTATCAATGCTTTTGGTGCTTCTCGGCACATTTTAATGCCTTTTTTCTTCTTAGTTTCTTCTTACTTCTTCTAAAATTTGGAGTGGATTACATCGAAACATTGCGATATACCCAACATTCATAGCGGGGCAACTAGCCCCTTAAACTTTTCATAGTTGACGACTACACCGTCATCAAGGTCGATTTCAATTTGCATATCCGCCATATGATGCAGCATTTCATCATAAGCCCTTAACTCCGTAATTTTCTTTTCCAGCGAAGTCAATGCTTTTCTAGCTTTACTAATTTCCGCTGCGGAAGAATTTCCGTCGATAATACCTTGCAGATCAGTCTTCTCTGCATCGAGCCGTATCTGATATTCGTGCAGATAATCCGTACGAATACGCGATAGCGTCGATTTATCGTAACGATGCATGTAAATGAGACAATTGAATGCTTTCTCCTTACCAGAAGTAAATAGCCAATAAATCGGCCGCTTCTTATATGTCTGGACATGATCTTTGTAGAAGTCATTCATGAAGTAGCGGCGGATCGTTTCCTTGGCGGTTTCTCCGTTCTTCTTGCCTAACGCATCGGCTACGAAATCCAAGTTCTCTGCCAAAGTTTCTTCACCAAATGTCACACGAACAAACTCGACAAATTTTGAAACGATGTCGTCTTCAAAATAGGCTCCAGGTAGAATTGGCAGTATATTATCTTTGTCGGCTGAGAAAGTTTTGTAACGGGTCGGATCAAACTTTCCGCCCGCAAAGATGAGACCCTCCTCATCCAAAGAATAGCGACCGAACATGCATCCAAAAGCATAGGAAATAAAGCTCTTAATGTCCCTCTCTAATTCGGCTTTACGTAAAGTGATTTCTGACTCATCTACTTCAGGTGAAAGTTCATTGTATAAATCATACATATCAATGATAATTTTATTGATATTTTCCTCCAATAATTTCAATTCATTAAACTGTATTTTTTTCAGATTAGCCCAATCTTTATATTTTAGAGAAATCTTTTTATCGCCTTTTCCCAGGATAAGGGGATGCTTTTGAAAATCCCAGCTATTTTCAAATGAATCCCAATCTTGTTTGGATATTTCAATACACTTTAAAACAAGGGTATCTATGCTTTCCTTCTTAGATTCATCATAAATTATTGGTATTTTAGCGATGTCACCTACCAATACATTTAATGAGGGATTAATTAAATTCAAAACTTTTTGGGTCACTTTTGAGTTTAATATACCTGCAATGTAATAAAATTCCCCATTCTCAGGAAATAGTCCATTGCTTGCTTGATCGAAAATGAACCCTTCGCCAGTACATCTTACACTAAAATCACCTGACGTTATAGAAGACCAAGTAATTGAAGAAAAAAAATAACAGTCCTCATTTTTTATCAGAGCAGGAGGGAACGCTCTAAGATTTCTGCCGTTGTCTTCCCAATCAACTACCTCCCACAAGTTCCCGTACCATTTTCTAAACTCTCCACCTTTGTTTAACGGAATCCACTTTTTTTCGAATTTCTCCCCAGGTCGATGAGTATACCCAATATCCAGGAAATTAATTTCAGTCCAAGCTCGATAAAATTTATCGTTTGCACAAGTACATAAACCTCTTTTTGGGCTTGCGATAATACCCAATTGCTCATTGTTAAATACCTTGACCATTATATTACTAGCCCAATATGCAATCGGACTTCCTGGGATTCTCTTATAATCTTCTTGATCAAATGAATACCGATATGAACCAGATTGACTTTGAATACCTTCTATTGCCTTACCTCTTTTCTCTATCGCTGTTCTTTCTTCAATCAATCGCAAATAGGTTCCTCTGCGACCAGACACTTTAGCATTTCTCAATATAAATGCTGTTGATTGGACAACCTCCCCACCAATTTCTTCAAATGCCCTCGGGCCTAAGTGCAACATTGAGTCGATGCATTTTGTTTTTATAACTTTTTCACGCAGTTTCTCAAAGCTGGAAAGAAACATCCAAGATTGTTGATTAACGTTTGCGTATAGCCCCTTTTCGACCATATAATGGTCGGCTTCCATAAAAGCAGCAAACAAGTCAGCTTTCGAGTCGGGATAGTTTTTCTTTAGAAATCCAGACAATACCAAATTCATATTACCAGAGCCCATATATGGCGGATTTGTTACTAGAATATCGTATCGATTACTCATGATACATGCTTGTTTAAATACCAATGGTAGTAAAGACAAAACCAAATCCCTTACTCCAACATGAAACAAATCAGTTGCAGGCGATGCTAGAATATCGTCTACTCGCTTTTGAACAATTTCCATTCCGTGCGTATTTATTTTCAATAACGAACCAATCGTCTTCGCGTCATGGAACTGTTCAAGGAATTCTTTTGTTTTAGTATATTTTTCCCCGTTGCTTTCCCCTGCGATAAACACAATGTCTTCTGTGGTCAATATATTCGTTTCCTGAATCGATGCCAGGTTTAGCGTTAGCGGCTCCCTCTCGATGCTTCTCAAGAAGCGCTTGTTGTACTCAAGCGCCTTCATGACAACAGAAAAACAAGCCAGTTGATAGGCCCTGTCGTCAATATCCAAACCGTAGAGGTTATTTTCAATAATAAGTCTCGGGATCTCCCGATCCATGTAGCCGCATTTGCTGTAGATTTCATAGAGCACTTCGAACATATATACGAGAATATGTCCGCTTCCCATCGCAGGGTCAAAGCACTTAATGTCCTCGACTTTCAGATCTCTATTGATGTATGGAGCCAACTTCTTTTCCAAATCTGGCTCTGGATTTGGATTCTCCAAATAAAACTCCCATTTAGCAAGCAAGTCCCTGTGCTCTGGATGAGCTTCGATCCAGTAACGACCAAGCGAATTTTGCACCATGTACTGTACAATCCAGTCGGGTGTAAAAAGTTGGGTAGCATATGGGATTTCCTCGGCTTTATATTTTGCCTTGGCTTTGAAAACCCGATCCTTCTCTTCCGCGATATAGTATTGATACAGCCATCCGATAACTTCAATTTTGCTCCAATTGTCTTCTGGAATGGCCGTCGTATCGGTCATCTGCCGAATAAACGAGTCGGTAGCCAGCAATCCCTCTGGGAAGAGAATTTCCGTATAGTCGTCAATCGTTTCAAACATGAACGGCATGTATCGATTGAGGTCGTTGCAGTGCTTGATAATCAAATACTTGAACAGTTCTTCTGTTTGGTTATTCAGCTTCAGCTCATAGACAAGTTCCTTATCCAGGTCTAAATCGAGCGACAGTGCTTCTTTCAGCATGTCGGGTTCGGTACTGCCCAAATTCGCCGAGGAAAGAACCCTCACCTTGGTCGGAAGGTAGTCATTCACTTCCATAAAGCGAAGTGCCGTAAAGCGGTTGAACCACGTATACGCGACTTCATCTAACACGCGGCCAAACCCGATTTGTTTGGTGCGATCTATGAGCTTGTTGCGCTGGATTTTCTCTTCCTTCGAAAGCTGCCTTCCGTCGATAAATATGGCGTCGGAGCTTTCAATTTGCGCTTTCTTGATGGAATTTTCCGTGATACCGATTTTTAACGCTTTGGCTTCGACCTTCTTCAGCAACTCTTTTCTGGCAGCCGTCGCAAAGTTTTTCAATGCCGATTTATTCATGTTCAAACCCCACTTATTCGATGAATTCGATCTGCTTGTTTGAATGAATGATTTGCTTCAACTTGCTGGAAAGCGCGCTGATGTAATCATCAACATCTTTCTCTGTTCTCAGCGTCTTAACCGCAACCAGCTTCGCGACTTTCACTTCTTCTTTAGGGGTTACAGGTTGTTCGTCCTCAATTTTTTCCCGAGTTCCCGTTGCCTGCCCAACTTCTTTGCTTCGTTTCCATTCGGCGATTTCAAGCCCAATTTGTCTTTCCATGCTCTCCTTGAAGCTCGCACTCTGGGAGATGGTTGCATCCACTTTGAAAATATCCGTAAATCCGTCGATATTCCCCGCCAAATCATCGTAGTACTTGGCAACCCTGCGCTTTGTATCCTCCGTAACGCCATATTGCCGCGCGAGCAAGGACAAATAATCGGCGTCTAGTTTTATTTTCGACCGAGCGCCCGTTTTCTTCTCATCCAGAATAGCTTTAAGCTGTTCATCCTTCGCTTGCAATAACTCTGGAATGTCCTTAATCTTCTTGTACGGGATCGGGTCTTGCAGGATGGCGCGTAGCTGCTCAATCACGCCCTCGGCTTTCCCGCCGACCAAATAAGCCTTGTTTTCCTCATAGTGCTTAACGCCCGCAAGACCACGATCGAAAATTTTCTGTTGGTCCGTACCAAAGAAGCTCTTCACATAAACCATGTCTTCTTCCCAATCAATCAAGCTGTCTTCCGTCTCTTTCAGTTTGGTAAAGAATGTGGCGTTGTCGAGTCCTCTACCCAGCTGTTCGAAATACTCCAGGCCTTTGTTCAACAAGCTCATTCCAGGATAGGGCCTACCCTCATAGCGGGACTTCAATGCTTTGATTTCAGCCGTCTGCTTGTCAACGAGGCTATGAATATCCCTTACTAGGCCATCTTCATCGTCGGATAAATCCGTCGTGTTGAAGACGTCCTTGCATACCCGCTTGGCAACTCGAATCAGCGCCTCATCTACTTTGATGCGCTTAAGTACGATCGCTTTCTCTGCTTCTGCTATCTTCGTAAAGATCGTGACCAAAATATTGGCGTTGGTCTCGGGTTCCAGGTACTCCGCGTTATAGCGAATGCGAACGCGCTGCGCCTTCAACAATTGAGCGATCAAACCCGCAATATCGAGTGTTTTCCAACCGTATGGCTTATCCTGAAACTGATCGAACAGGCTCTTTACCCGCACCTGCTGTTTCATGTCGTCCTTCAGACTGACAAATTCGAAGATCGCCGATTTCGCCAGCTCGTTCGGGTCCGATTGTTGATCGCCCAGCACAATTTGCTCTACATTGGATGTCAATATCGCCTTTAATTCCCGATCGTCGCTAAAGAACGTTTTGACATACCCCAATTTCGTGTAAACATTATCAACCAGCACTTTGAAGGCCGCATTGATCTTTTCCCTGACAGAAGCGCCTTTCATGTCCATCTTGTTGCCATTGATATAAAAGGAGCCTTCTTTGATCGCGTCTTCGAGCCCTTCACGCGATCTGCGTCTGCGTTCACGCACTTCCGCCTGTTTGTTGTTCAAAATATTTTGAATGAGTTCAGGTAATTGGGTAATATTCCGCTTCTTGCGATACTCTTCGATGCGGAGCGCTTCTTCCATTTCCTCGATATACCCATCGCCGCCGCCAAGCTTGATGATCAGCTCCCCGTTGCCTGAGGACATCATCATCAATTCCTGTTCGGATTTCAAATAATGATCGGATAAGGGCGACAAGATTTGTATGCCGATGGTCGATGTCTGGCTGCCGTAGTTCTTCTCATCCATCTTTTGGTTGTAGCTGAACGAATACTCATTCGAATAACGGAACTTCTTTTCGTCGTAGATGTCTTGGAAAATGTATGTAGCCAGTTCCCGTTTCAGCAAGTCTTCGTCGATGTTAAGCTGCTTGATTTCGCGGTTGATGTCCTGCTCGTCATCGGTCAGGAACATGTAATCTTCGCCATTCTTCTGGATTAACGTTTGGGAGATCAGCTTTCTTAACGCGGCCTTGATCTTCTCCTTGAGCGCCAACTTGTCCTCGTCAATATGCGTGACCATCAAGGTCGCGATATTGTCCATGTTCGCTGGGATCTCCTTGATGTATTTAATCATGAACAGCACCTTCAACAAATCCATGTTGAAATCGTCGTCCCGCAATGCTGGGTTCTCATAAGCCCCTTCGATCACCCTGGATATGGATGGGTTCAGGAATTCCTTAATCGTATCGTAGAAGGCATGGAACGGCACAAGAAGGCCCTCGTCCGCATCTTTGTAACGCAGCCCTGCTTCTTTAAACGCAGACAGCATGGAACGCTCGCCTTCCGACAAATGCTTGCCCGATGAGCCGTGCTTGCGTACTTGTTCGAACACATTTTGCAGCAGCTTGAATTGATAGGGGATGAACGGATACACGTCGGCAAATTCCTGCCCATTATCGAAGCCGCGCAAATCCGCTGTGCTGTCTCGGAAGCTGATCAGGTTCTTCAAGATGGCGCTCTTCTCTGGGAACAGAAGCTTCAGCTTATCATTGGCCGTGTCGGTTTTTAGAAGAATCCGCTGCTTGATGACTTCATCGACGGAAATAGAGGATAAAGATAATCGCGTATCGAATCGGCCCTGGATACGGGAAAAGTCGTCGCCCTTTACTTTAATAATGCTGTCGATGCTCTCTTGCGATGTGACCATAATCCATACTTTCCCCTGGCAATGCGTGCCAAGGTCTTCCGCCACGGTCTGCAGATTCAGCATCAAGTTGCGATTATCACCAATGTATTGCCCGATTTCGTCAACCAGGAATACAAGGTGGAAGTTATTCCCCTTCTGGTTGATGTAATCTTTCACGTCTTTCGCAAACTTCTCGATGCTGATTTCAAAATTGTTGACCCCATTTTCGAACCAATTACGCGCGGTCTCCTCCGACATCGAAGTAACTTTCGTCAGCGCACCAATGACATAATCCGCATCGAAGTAAAAGGAATTTCTGCGATCGACCCATTCCTCGCCCGCCGCGGCTTTAAATTCGCGTTTAAAATCGTCGTACACGCCTTCTTTGGACAAATATTTCTCCATTTCGGCAACGCCTGGTATATCACCATAAAAACCTTGATGCTCGTAGAACACCTTCATGAACACTCGCAGGATGGCGTCTTCTTTGGATTTGTTATCAAGTGAGCTTTTGGAGTCGATGTTGAATAGGATAACTTCCGTTTCGACCTTGGATGCCTTCTGCATCGTGGCGAGGACGAGCGGATCGGGAATTTTATCGGCGAAGAAGTCCACGGCTTGCTTATCTTTTACATGCTTGTTTTCGAGCAGGTAAGCGAGGATTTTCAGAAAGTGTGATTTCCCCGAGCCGAAGAAACCCGAGATCCATACGCCCATTTTGTCGGTGTGCCCGTGAATACCCTGCTGGTAGTTTTCATAGAACTTGGACATATGCTTGTTTAGTTCTCTGGTCACGACATACTCATCAAGCTCCTGATAAATGCTGTCCTCGTCCGTTTGCGCAACCTTGATCACGCCTTTAATGCTTCTTTCGATGTCTTTCTGAAACATATTCTTAATCAGCACCAAGAATCCCCCTCAGTCCACTAGTCGGAACGCGCGATAATAATTGTCATCCTTGAATTGGCCGAACAGCCGCAAGGATAGCCCGTCGTACTTGCCAGGAAAGAACATGATGATGGGGATCTTGTCCAGGACCTCTTGGAGTTGATTCAGGATGTTGTGGGACCGTACAATGGGGTATACCTTCCCCACACCAGTGAGGAATACGACGTTATGACCCTGCACTTGCTCCTTGATTCTGCGGAGGAATATTTCAGGTTTGGCGAAGGTCGTTATGGCTTGGAAGAATCCTTCGCTCCCTTCCTTCTCCTCCATTCGAAACATGCGCCCGAATATGTTTTTTTCCTTAGCGAGTTCGATCAGCATCTTATATAAATCAAATTCGATAATCCTTCGGTTAGAACCTTCATAGCCGAACTCTTTCTTGATATGGGCAACATAATCCCGAACGACGAGTTCCTGCTCTGGTTCGTAGTCAAATATGTAAAAACTGATTTCGTTGCCAAGGCCCCTGCCATGAATAAACTTATCTTCGCGTATCTTCGGAATGATCTTATCCAGTCTGCTGCTCAAGCTCCCCATATGTACACCTCACTCATTCGCCCATCGCCTTCACGTAGGCCGCATCCCCAATGGCTATGAAGTAATCTTTTAGCTCTTCACCCATGAGCAACCTGCCGAGTACACCCGTTTTCTTATCCTTCAAAATCCCTGACTCTTGTAAAATTCTCGCATACACTTGCTTCAGCTTATTGATGGTCAGTTCCGTCCAACTTGCCATGGATGGATCTTGCTCCGATTTTGATGCCAAGTAAAGATTCATGTCCTTCTTTTCGAGCAGATTGTGGCCTGACTCAAGCTTATCCCTGATCACTTCGTTCATGAACTCGAAGAACAGCCTGTCTGTTTTCATTATGGCATACAGGTTAATGATCTTGCCCGATTCGAGTGTATGTTCCATTACATATTTCCTCAGTGTGGCATCCAGTACATTCGCCCTTCTAATAATAGAAGGAAGGCTACGTATGATGCTCGATTTAAGGGGGTATAGAAACAGGTTTTTCGTTAAGACTGCTTCTTTTATTTCCGATTCATCCAGGCCTTGTTCCGCCAAGTTGACAACCTGTTTGAATTCGTAAAAAAGGAACGATGCGCCTGTGAGTGTAGCACTATATTTTAAATCCTGGGTCATTGAATGGCTCCTTTATTTACATGGCTGATGGCTTGTCTTTGATCAAACCATGTATGTGCAGAATTCGTTCAACCACATCAAGCCGCCTCTTGCCACATTGTTGTTTCAGGATCGTTGTAAAATCACCCAACTTGATGATTTTCTGCCGATTATTGAGGTAGAGCTCTTGCACGCTCTTCATCAGATTTTCCTCGCTTAAGTTGTTTTGCCAGTAATCATCAATCAGGGAGTTGATGGCCGACGCCAATTCCCTCTGCGTTTTGTAAAAAAGCTTTAGTTCCAACTTGATCACCCCGAAACTCCTTGAAGTAATACGCTACTCTTATTTTATTCTTACTTTATGGATAATGCAACGCCTTGATTGCCTCTGGTTTGAAATAAGAAAAACCGCCTTAAAGCGGCTTCAGTAATAAAAGATATGATTTAAAACCGTTGCTAACTAATAGTAGTTGAAACGACGGTTCGTGCTTGTGGCACTACCCCATAGCCCAGCCTTCACCAACATGGCTTGCTGCGCAGCACGTTTTGCTTAACCCCAGCGTAGCTTTTTTACTCGTTTCCCATTATTGCATGAATTGCGGTTTTGCATTCATTTGTTTCATTTATTAAAAAGCACGGTTTTGAACAACGTTGGTTGCAGCTATTACAGTCTTTGCGGTTTTAAAGCGTCTTGTCTTTTTCCTTCCCTTAAAAAGCCATCTATATATAAAGATCTAAGCCCGCTCTCTGCAAAAGTTAGGCTTAAATTGTGACAACTTTGTGAACATTCATCAAATTACATATCACGTTTTCCTTACTCCCCGAGACTTGCATTCAAATATCGAAGCATTTCAAAAGTATTCATGTACTCCACCCCGAACGCTTTGCAAGCATTGGGAATTAAAATTCTTTTCTTTGCATCCCTACTAAATTGCTCCTGGGTCACGACAATGCATTTAAATGCTTTAGCGAAAGCAACAACCCAGCTATCCGCAACGTTTGCAAACTCTGCCTTGGCTGAATCATAATATTGGGGCTGCCGAAACGACCAATCTATTATTTCACGATATGCTTTGAAGACACTTTCATTTTCTGTTGACATGAAACATTGACTAAAATCAGAATTTGCCCATATTTGCAAGGCATCTTCTTTATCTGAATTCGCTAATTCTTGCTTAACTCTATCAATACTTAATACATTTCCCCTATTTGCTAGACCAAGTAGTACACGCCAAAAGCACGGCGCTATGTCAAACGAATAATATCTTCTATGGGCTTCAATCAACACATTTGCATCAAGTACGAATCGTAATTGATCTGTCACGAGTACACCTCGATTCCAAGGCGCTTGGCATATTGGGAAAATGCCTTCCCCTTAAGCCCAGTTAATCTATAAGCTTCGTTATACTGTAATCGACCTTCCTTCGCACTTGTAAATACTGCCTCTGCAAAGCGCCTTCCAACACGGAAGTTCTGAACCAGGTAAAAATCCCCTCCGCCATCACTGTCCTGGGATTGTTTTCGCTCAATTTCGATCAAGGCGTTGTAAAACTCAAAATACTCGTCTTTCGAAATCAAAGCTAAATCCAAAGTTCTGCGTGCAATTACAATACTACTTACTTTAAAATGCCGTGCCAACACATTGAATCGTTCGGGATCTTTGCGTACACCATTCCATTCCAGTCTTAACTCATCCTCGGGAACCAGAAATTCCGCAGCAGTTTGATTGCAAACCCGCTCGATCGCTTCGTTGGCAGGTTGCATTGCCGAAAGATCAAAAGCCGCACTAACACCAAACCAGACATGCGCCAATTCATGAGCAATTGTAAACATCTGTGCAGCCTTACCATCTGCACCGTTTATAAAAATTAATGGGACGTAATCATCCGCAAGAACAAAGCCTCTAAATTCATCAACATTTAATTTCCTATGCGTGTTGTTACCAACAATGCCATTTCTAACAACAAGAATGCCAATGTTTTCTGCCTTGTTTATCAACATTTGGAGCGCTTCTTGCCAATTTCGGCAGTTTGCTGCCCAGCCATTGTCAATACCCAAGCTTTTGCGAATAAGCTTTGCAACTTCTTTTGGATTGGTCGTGATATGGCAAGAGCCGACATAAGGTAATGGTTCTTGTCCCATATCCAATAAATAATCGCGCATCCATGCTTGTCGGCGTTCCATCGTTTGAACAGTTTCAAGTAGGTCTGGACCTGGTTGGGATGTATGAGAATCATCCACAGTTCGATAGTGCGGGATGGGTAATTTCAACTTGGGCGGTTCAGATAAGAAAAAAAATCCAAGCGGGGTGGAGGTTGCTTTAGCAAGTTGTTCCAATTGCTTCAAAGTCGGATGTTCCTCATTACTTATCCAATTTGCTAATTTCGGGAACCTTTTTTCGATAATCCCAGTTTCCTTAGTACGATGTACAGCCCATTGAATGACCTCAGGATTTACATCGACCTTTACCACAACCCCACCCCCTTTTCGATAAGATCATTGTATGATATTTTATACGCGATTGGAATCATTATTCAGTAGGCACAGTTCATCAGTTGTTAGCTGGCACATGTTTACATCGGCAGAATTGAATTTATGACCTCAATGTAAAATAAAAAGCCTACAATAAATATAGGCTCAAAAAAAGCAAACCGATCTAAAACTTTAAATCAGAAGTCAACTGGTTTACGAGTAATTGCCTGCGTTGTTCAATGAAGTTGTCAAAATTTGATAACGTCAAGTTGATGTTTGGAATATAGTGTTTTTCCATATAATCTTTACGCCTTGTTGGATCGGGATACGTCTTGACTATCCAATCATCAAAATTCATATTCGATTTTTCTTGGTTCGGTAATCCCTCAAGTAATTGTAGATTTACAATAACATTACATTCATTTATGAAAGCATCCTGCTTTTCATCTGGAACACCGATTTTTGATAGGTTTTTCTTCGTGTATAGACTCTTGGCGAATATATGATCCAAATGAAACTTATTTCTGAAATCTAGCGTTGGATAGAGTAAAGCCAACACAGAGAATGTGTGCTTCTGACCATATTGATAAGTCAGCAGATTGCTTATTTCGTCGTCGGTGAATGTGAAGGACTTCGTGCCACCTTTAAATTCCTCAATGATTGTGTCAAGTGGGAAGATGTCATGATTATTCATTATGACTTTTCTTAACGGTCTAAGCACATTGTCTGGCTGACCACTAAAGACTCTTTTTAATAAAGCAAGAATCAGCCACTTATGAACCAACTGTCTATCGCTCACGTATAAGGAAGATTGAACATAATTAGTGGGCAAACCTTTTTTCAACAAGTAATAAGCAATTGGAATGATAGCATTGTTTGACGTCAATGTTTCCTGGCTAAACCCAAAATTGGAGACTAGATTGATTGCCAGTCTAAGCGCCTTTTTTACGTCATCCCAATTCTTTTCGATTTTTAGCATCGTCTCTGTTCCAAAGTTGTCGACTTTAAAAGCAATATCGCTAAAATCGCAGAGAACCAAGCATGATTTTAATGCAAAGTCTTTATTGAAGTTAAAACCATCACCAATCTGGTTTATCTCATCTACGAATTCCGTGATTTCTTTTCTTGCATCCTTATGCTTCCATTGCGCAGTAGCGATGGAAAGCAATAAGTCGGAATAACTCAAAGCAGTACCACCGCTGTTAACACGAATAAAGATATTCAAAACCTTATCCAATTTTTGATCTTTTTCAAGATAATAATTTATGCTTTGGGTTTCATTAATTGCTTTGTACAGCTTAAAGAGCGTCTGATTCGCAAATAGGGCTTTATCTTTTTCTAGCGAATTCAACCCATTTTCAATCAGATATTGATTCAATTCAAAATGATCGTTGAAATCCAGGATGTTAGAAACCTTAAACCAGTACGCATTTCCATTAGCATGGTCGTATGCAACATCTTCGTCCGTAAGGAACCGAAAATCGTAAATGGTATCAAATTCTTCGGACGGCGCAAGTAAATCAACGTACAGATTTTGCTTTGGGTAGGCCAATGGGTTGTTACTTCTCATTCGTGGTAATTTATATGCATATGAACCTTTTAATCCAATATACATTGAAGTTAATCGCTGCTGACCATCCAAAATTGCAATAATATCCTCTTCGCCACTGATGTCTGCGATCGGATTATGGCGGTTAATCTTTTCATGGTATTCCCTGATGAATTCATAGAATTGGAAGGCCTTGCTCTTTTCCTTGTTTACATACCAAAATAAAAACGAACCGACAGGGTATCCCTGCATTAACGAATCAAATAGCCTTTCTACTTGGTCCGTATCCCAAACAAATTCGCGCTGAATTGCAGGTAATATGTATTTCTTGCGATGGATATTTTCTATTACTTCCTTAATGGTTAATGGAGTTTGGAATGACATCATGTCGCCTGCCTTTTATTATCAGAATTTTACCAGTCGCACTTACGTATTCTTCTATCCATTAGTATAGCAAACAGATATGACGGTGCTTGTAAATGTTGAAGTGGAACAGTATTAGAAAGCGGAACGTGCTTCAAGGCTTCAACAAAGGTGTTTTTGGAAACAGCTCTGTTCGTTCGACTTAACTCAATGATGTTTCCTTTAACTGAGTAAGTGAATTCTCCGCCTCTTATTTGCGTAAATGTCTGACCTTCATTTTCAATTATTCTTTCCCATAGCATTTCAATCACTTTTGACACCCCAATATAAATATAATAATCTTACATTGAAAATGGCTTATTTATTAATTCAGCATTTACTTCAAAAATCCTGTAACCTTTGAACTATAATAAATCATAAACGGGGGAGTTTACAATGACTTCGTGGATTACTTGGCTTTCTGTAGGGCTTATAGCGGCAGTCTTATTCTATGCCATTTTGAGTGTATTTTTAAGAAAGCCTTTAGGACTTTACATTTCAGCCGCTTTTCATGTCATTCTGGGGATACTGTCGCTCCCATCTATTGGGGTTTATGTATTGGGCTTGGCGATCCTTGAATTATTAGTTGGTATTATACTTACCGACAAAGGATTGGTATTGAACGGAGCCTTCAAGGGTCTGAAATCAGTGGAAAGAAAAACGTATCTTATTCTGGGTTCGGTGTTCGTTTTATCAAGCGGATTTATTTACACGTTGGAGCGTGGATTTTCTATGCTTTCAACTGGCGTGGTTAAATCAGGCTTTTTCTCTGGCAACATGAGCGGGGCAGTTCCAGAGATTGAGGCAAACGGTTTTTTTGATAATGCCTTTGCTCCGCTATTCCTATCGATTGGTATACTTCTTTTTATTTGTGGATTTCTAAAGAAGCCTTAGATAAGCTCCATTTGAATGGCGCCCTACAAGCCCAATTTTAGGATACAAATAACGATGATGTAAAAATGTCATCTGTGTCCATACTTCAGCCTTATCATCGCAAATCTTACCCTAGCCAGTATGGATTGCATATTGTCCCGTTGGATTATCTCAACTCTTGCATCAGAGATCTCGGATGGGGAAAGCAGATTGTGTGGCACATGGCTGGCGCATATAATGACGATTTCCGCTCGATTAAAAGCGCCGCGCCGCATCTCAATATTTTGTTCGTACGGATTATTCGTCTCAACTTCTGCGCCACATTGCTCCAAAACTTGTTGGTATTTTATCAAGCTACGAGAGCCGATAACCAATACCTTAATACCATTCAAACTATGGGTAAGGCCTTTTTTTCCAATGGCCCGCTCGTTATTATTCGGGGAGCTGCATTTTCCCGATCCCCTTTCAATGCTTTCGTCCTCTTCAAACATATTCACGATGTTGGCCCAATCGTTCTTAAGCACAGCGGAAGCTGGCATGTCGCTCTTAAGTGCCATCGGATTACTGCCAACACGGTACATTTCGTCAGACGTGATGCAAACAAACCAAAACCAGCCTTCTTTTTCGACCAAATAGCCGTATCTTACATTTTCCTGAGATTGTTTTTGCGGGGCGAGCTTATATAATTCTTTGCGCTTCTTTTTTTGCACGACACGGCGCATAAAGCGTACACGACTGATCAAACCGTCTAAACCGTCGTACTCCTCGAGTGTCTCATATTTCAATTTAAAAGTGAGGACAGAAACCAATTGCACGATATTTTGCATTTCCCGCAGTCCTTGCAACTCATTGAATGATGACTCCATCTTCGCTTTGAGTGCATTTAATTCCGAGGCCAAGCTTAAATTCACTCTAGTTAACCGTTCGATCTGCTCGTCCTGTTCGTCATGCTTCAACAGGTTTGTATCTGAATGTTTTAATTCTAATGCCGCAACTTCTTTTTTATAGGATGCATTCTGGCTAAGAAGCTTCGAGTTTTTGTCCCGCAACCGACCAATTTCTGTTTCTAATTCGTTTATTTGCCCCTGTATTGTTTGCTGGCTTAAGCTGTCAATCAGCATTTGTTTTACTGTCAATTCTTGTTTCAATCGATCTGTTTCAATTTTCAGATTATGATTGTCAGCATTCGTAGCCTGCAACAATTTCTGCTGCTCGTATTTTTCATTCTTGAGCATCTTTATGGTTTTCTGCATTTCCCCAAATTGTCTTGATTGCTCGTCTTTCTCGCGGCGATATTTTTCAAGCTCTTTATCTTTCTTTTTTACGATCTTTCTCCAATCCTTTTGCAAGCCTTCCTCAGACGTATTCGGAAGATCGCAAGCATCTGCCTCTTGAACGGCTCCTTCAGGTTGAACATTTGAAATCAATATTGGCCCTCCTTCCTGCGGTCCCTGAAATCGATTTATCGTGGATTAAATGGTTTTATCCCTTGTCAGAGACGTTTAGGGACGTTTTCAACATGTTTATCTAACAATTCCGTCGAAAATCTAACGATTTCAACAAGATGGGCCCTGGTACCCATAAAGAGTGCGCCGATTTTAAAAACCATTTATGATACTAAAATCGTCTTTCCAATTACTCATGATTGATTGTAATTGAATACGATTAATCGCAATTAATCGTGATTGCTTGTAATTACTTATTTGCCTTATCTTTCGAAACCTTGCCAACCCCGAAATAGAGTTTGTCTTTCTTTTTCTTATATGGGTCGATCCCCATCCTGGGCAAGTTTTGAAGCCACCATTCGCGTTGCTTTTCTTCTTTCGTTTTATTCATGGTCGTCACCGCCGCCAAGCGCCATAATCCAATCCCGAAATGCCTGACCGCTTGTGCCGTTACGATTATATTTATCGAACAGCTCGGCATAATGATGGCTTGATTCCTTTTCGATTGCGACCTCCAAGCCTGGCTTGCGCTCGAAGAAAATCTCAAGCGCCTTCTCTCTTGAATAACCGAATGATTCAACCAGGTGGAAAACTACTTCCTCTTCAAAAGCTTTCAACGAGTTCATATTTTCATATCCCCCTCAATCAAATTTGTTTTTGCAAACGGCAATCCAATTTCCCCACGCTTTATTACTGACTCCATCGCGCTTATGCATTACGATCACATCGGCGATTTCTTTGGCATCCGCCAGCTCCCATTGCTCGAATTCATCTAAGCAGGGCTTGTACTCTTCAAAAGTCGCGATGGCTTCATCCATGTCCATTACGTAATTTTCAATAAGATGTTCAAGAATTCGCTGCTGTGCCACGGATAAATATCCAAACTGCTTTCTGATTCGGTGGTTAAATGACTCCATTTCAACCGCCCAAGAAGACAAATCGTTGTCTCCAAGATTCGCCTCATGGATAAGCAGCGCCCTTTTTTCAATCCGCTTGATGTTTTGGAGTTGCAACCATACATGATCGTATCTTTCCAATACATTCAAGGCCTGTCTGAGCGTATAGTCGAACCCTTCCATTAAATAAATGATAAGTTTTTTGTCTGCTAGGCACAGTTCGTCAAACTTTAGCATCTACTGCATCGCCCCCCGATTCCTTGGGCGCTTCCAGCATAGCAACCCGCCTGTAGAATGTGGAGCTCGACATACCCAGCAATCGCATGGCAGCAGTGGCGGTTAATCCGCCATTTTTCCACAAACGGTAGGTTTGTTTGAAATCATCTGAAATTTTCACCTGTGGGCGTCCAAACCGCACACCATTATTTTTTGCTGCAGCGATTCCTTCTGCCTGGCGCTCCCTAATCGATTCGCGCTCAAGCTCGTATAGCGCACCGAATATAACCAGCACGAACCTGCCCTGCGGACTGGATGTATCGATGTTTTCTTTCACGCTGATTACGTGGATACCTTGGGCTTCGAGGTCTTTGACGATCGTTAGGAAATCGAGAACATTCCTAGCGAGCCGAGAAATTGACTCTATGTAGATTTGATCGCCTTCGCGGGCAAACTTTAGCATCGCCTTAAGCTGCTCGCGTTCGGTGCTTTTTCCACTGGCTTTCTCTTCAAAATATTTTTCAATGGCATATGGTTTTAGAACCTCATATTGTCTTGCCGTATTCTGGTCCCGACTAGATACCCTTACATAAGCCATTCGCAATTGCGCCACCTCCATCGTCGGCTACAGTATAGCGCGCTCTCATAAAGGTGGCAACTTTTACCTGAAGTGCATCAACTAGGACAAATGGGCATTAATGAAGTGATTTACCCTTGGAACCCCCCACACCGTTTGTTTGTACTTTTTTGAATACTTCAGAGCAGCAAAGCCACTTTGGTTTTTGTGGGGCCATTCGTATTGGCACTAAAATATGGTTGCATTCGGCATCCCTTTGGATTATGATTGGTATATCAACGTTACCTGAAGAATTCTATAGGAATCCAACAGACTGGAGGTTTGTATGGCACAGACATTTTTCCCAGAGGCTTCAATACTTGTTCCTGCGAGTCCCCCCCACCCAGAGAATACAGAATACAAAGTTTCGATTGGTTTGGAACAATGGGATGAGTCCCATCATCACGTAATAAAAGTACAGATGGTTTACGATAGTATCGTAGCAGGTAGGAGGAGCCCGTCTTTTCCAATTGGCACTGACGATCTTTCCAGAGTAATCAAGGCAATAGAGGAGCTTTATAAAAGGGAACAAGAAAAACGAATTGTAGAAGTATGGTAACCCCAATTTCAAAGAATGGAGAGGAAATAAATATGTCTAATAGTCCACGGTACTGGAACGGAGAAAGATGGGTCGGAGGTGCTGCTGCTCAGCTTCATGTGATCAATACTGTTAATGGTGGGTGGGAGGAGCACCATATGAAGTTTGCGGAAAAAGTTAAAGGGGTTATCGAAGAAATGAATAAGGAATCTGAAAAGCCAAAGTTGAAAAAAATAAAATAAGAGCATTACGGCCACCGTATGGTGGCCTTATTTTGTCTCGTTATTACTATTGGGTGTATTTGGGGAAATTGGATTAATTACATAGATATTTAAAGTCAGTTAATCCACCAATAATATGCTTGAATCTAACTCTCTTTAACTCGGAGTTAATCTATTCCCAGATGGGAGATTTAAAACGGATGCATAAAGAAATTTAATTCCTATGGATCAACTTATTACTTTGTCCTCTTCAGTCACTGGATGGGATTCAAAGTCTTGCGGAAGTTCCTCTTGGATGACTCTGCTCGAAAATGTGAGTTTTATTTCGCCAATGGTTTTCCTTTCTGTCCAGTACCTGCCGATCAATTTTTTATTTGGCGCCTCAATTATATCAAATACTATTGCGCCATCATGAGGCAGGCTTCGCTGGTTTAATCTAATTCTTGGTTTGCTCGTATATATATAAGACACCTGTTTTATTTGCCTATCTTTATCGATATTAAATCCCTCGGAAACAGAAAAGCTTTTCATTTCGCCAGTATGCATAACGCAACTTATATGCGTAAAGGTCTGATTTACAGTTAGCATAACGGGTATCGGCAAAACGCTTTTTCCTGTCTCGGGGTTTACCCAGTCTGAATGTATTTTGCCAACCCAAGTTCCATTTAAATTCGGAAATGGGACTAGCCACCCCTTAAAAACTTTAAATTTCCATCCCCACTTTATGAATAGTATAATTATCAGCAAATCTATCGACACTACCTTAGGCACTAGGCCAAAGAAGTTTTTTGCAACTGAAAGATCCAGCCTAGAGAATAGCGCCAGGAGAAACCAAGCAATAGCAGAAACGACGACAACCCCGTAGATTGAGTTTTTTACCTTTATGTTCTTCATGCTACTCATATCCTATATAATCCCAAGCGTCACTTATAAATTTATGTGCTAATTCTCTTGTCCATGGTTGAGAAGCACGGAATAAATATTTTAATTCGCTTACCTCTCCCCATTCCGAACATGTTTCATTTGTCATAGTATTGTTAAACAAGTAAGCAAGAACTGAACGAATAGTCGATTTATACGTTTGGTTATCAAAATTATTATTGGGAACATTCCAAACTAAGCATTCAATTAAAAAACCTGGAATTTGATTTGCATTCCCAACACCCAAATCCGACATTTCATTCGACAGGTTTTTCATTATTCTTACTACTCTCTTAAATCGTCTATTGGTTGCTGTATTCTTGTTGACACCATTATTATAATGTTGTTCGGGCCAATTCCTTATTCTCGGGGGTGTAAAGTTATCGGGGATCATTTCCACGCCAGAGATATAGTTGGAAGTGGAGGTGTACCGTCGGTGTTCGAAAAACGCAGCAACATCAGCTTCAACTCGATAACTATTCTCTTTTATATCGAAGGCTTTATTGCCCCTCTTTACCGATGACCTGCCAAACCGAGCAACAAGTGCTTCCTCGATTTCATTTTTAAATATATTGTAAGTATAAGTCGCATCAGAGGCGGTCTTTTCAAAATATGCTTTAACATTGTCATCAGGGTATTCGGGGAAATACGTATCGTAGCACAATACCCCAATATCAACATCACTATCTTTTTTAACGTTCACTCGGTTTTTATAAGAACCTTGTGTAAAGACCACAATATTTCTGGTCTTAAGTTTCTCACTACTATTTATTGCTTGACGAATTTGCCTTTCGGCATTTTCCATTCTTTCTTGTTCTGTATTACTTGGTCCCTGAGACCATGTTGTAAATACTGATTCCCAATCCCTACTCATGAAATAATCCCTCCCGTTGCCCATGAGCATAATTCAATGGTATTCCAGTAATAAGATTCGATAAAGTTTGACAATATTCCTTCTTTTCTATTGTTGCAACACAAAGAAGTGGGTGGGGAATCCATTCCCACCCAAATACACTGATCTTTTAACTGCTTAATTGCTTCTATTTGCCCTTGATCGCATTAATCGCACTTTGCACGTGGTTATAGTGCAATCCCTTAAATTGGGGATGATCGATCACATAACCAGGCATATCCCCGCTTGAAGGCACCGCCTTCTTTAATGTGCATATACTGAATCCTCGATATACGAGCAAGATTACATAACGCTTATCCATCCCAGCTCACCCCTCATATTGGCATCTTGAAAAATCGCCATATAATAGCTGGAATGAGAATATGCAATGATACTCATCGATTTCAAGATTACCCGCACAAAGATGGATTGCAGCCGCTCGCAGAAATATAATCGCGTACAATGCTTCATCGTAGAGAAAGTGGTTTTTGAAATCGCCACACCGCGCCTTCTATTTCGATAGACCCGTTTTTAAAATCCGTTTTGTCTATCATAAGTACGCGTAGCGTCGCGTTTGGGTCTGACGATTAATTTCTGCACGTCATCATCGGAATAAAATTCTTCAAGTATATCAGTTGTAAACTGCGATACCCTGTTGTAGGCGGATTTTTCTGCTAAACCAACAATAGTTCCATCAACAAATGATGTTCGTGCGGTTTGTTGGATAGTCGGAAAGATGAGTTGATCCGAGTAAGAAATGTGGTATCTTTTAAAATAAATGGGGGGGAACTTCCACACAAACACCAGATGAAGAGTATGAGGAAGCCTTTGAGCTGACACGCAAATTAATTGAAGAGAGTAATAAGCGAGATCGAGCAAAGAATAACGCGGAACAGTCCTAGTAAAAGCAGAAAGACCCTGCATCAGCGGGGTCTTTCGTGTTAAGGCTAGTTTACACATTCGGTGTAAGCAATTCGCCTTAAGCTCACACATTATGCCCTATCGAGCATGCTGCGTCCGTCTGGGTTACTATAGACGGAGTTAACCTTGCCGAGCGTATTACGGCTATATCCTTGCCAGCCGCCACTTTCTCGACTTAAGGATGCTGAGTCGCCCTACACTTAATACGATAGCATGGGGCAGTCGGTTAGGTCAATTTTTACTCATCATATTGCCCAATTCCCATCTTAAAGCCAACGCTAATAAGGCCATTTTGTCATTCATGATTTCCGAATACATTTTTCAATAATGTCTGTTAACTTTTGATAATACTGCTCATGATAGGAACTAACATCAGGCAATTCTTTTATATGATGGAGCAGCATTGAATCCTTGCAAACTAGAATATTAGGGTTCGCTAGATTGCCGCTTATTGTTGCCTTTGGGTGTGCAATACAAAGTATGCCTTTTAAAGGGCAATCCTTAAGTCCATGATTTTGAAGTACCCTTTCAAGAAGCATCTCGTGCATGGTAATTTGACCCGTTGGGTCATCAATGTTTTTTTGTTCAGTAATATTACCATTGCTGTCGTATTTCGTTTGCTCAATTCCAAATGGACCAAAACGTAATTCACCGCTGTAGTACTTCGTTTCAATATGTAACATACCTTTCGGTCCGATAATAATATGATCAAATTCGTTGCTTAGCCCATCGAATTCAAGAATAACACCATTCCATATACGGTATTCTTGTCCAAGGTAGCGAAGTTGATGTTTTACCCTTTCTTCTCCCTCCGCGCCAGCTTGTTCAATGGAATCCGTATGAATGTTGTTCGTACTACTGCTCCGCCTCTTGTCAGGTGAATATAATCTTCCCCTTCTTCTTTTGATTCGTTTATACACCAGGAAAAAAATCACGCCCCACACTAATAACGGTAACAAAATTTGAATCGGACTAGTCAATTAAATGATCCTCCTTAACGAAATCTACTCCCGCTAATATTACTACAATATAAAGTAAAATTAAACCATTATGTAGAGTTTACTCTGTAGTATATATACCACCCCTGCAGCATGCTGTTTTTATTTGAGGGGTGGGCTTATGGGATTAGAACAATCGTTTGGCAAGGTTTTAAAATCGCTTCGAATTAAGAATAAAATGAGCCAAGAGGAGCTTGCCTTCCAAAGTGATCTTGATCGGACTTATATATCTATGCTTGAGAGGGGAATCCATCTACCGACCATTCCGACTTTATTCGCATTGGCTAAGGCCTTACAAATCAAAGCCTCCGATTTCATTCGTATGGTTGAATTTGATACGGACTGACTATTTGGGGTTTGATCCAAAGCCGAATAAAAGATAAGAGCGTAAGGATCGATAGCTGATCCGCACGCTCTTTGGATATTATACGATTGTCATCTCACTGGTTTTTCTACTTCCTCCAGTTCCACAAAGACCATAGATTCATTTATGAGCTCAATCTAAACTGTTAATGATGGAGTCAAGATATGGGGAGAAGTCTTCGGCTTTGCATATTTCTTCGCACATATAGTCCAATTCAAAATAAATTTCCGTAAGTTCCTCGTCGTCATCCATTACTTCAAAATTATCATATCTCCATCTATCGAATTCGCTCGTTACTAAATCCCAATAAGATGTCCAGGCCTTCCCAGAATTTGATACATAGGTGGCTGTCCATTCATTGATAAACAAATGACTCAATAACCCATACAAATTGGGACCATCTCCGACCTGTTCGGATTCATATAAGTAATTGATTAAAGTATCGTGGTCAGCCTTTGCCAGTCTTCTGACATTTCCAGAATAATCATAACTTATCGTTCCGAACAGATTTTCAAAAGGCTCTTTGGAGGCGATCAACAGATGTGGATCATTGCTGTTAATAACGCTTTCCACAAGGTTTAATACAAATTCTTTGACTTCGGCTTCGTCAATTACTTGCAATTTCGTCGTGCAGTTATTCATTTATCGGTTCTCCCCTCGATTAATATTGAATGAAAATCTACTATTATGGTAAAACCTTTTTGAAGAGAAGTCTATTTTTACTTCAAAGGTTCCATACTCATGAACGAGAATATGCAGAGATACTCGCCGTTTTCAAGATATTAAGTGCCAAAATAATAGAACACCCGCTACAAGTTGAATCCAGCAACGGGTGTTCCATTTCATTCATCCATAAAACTTGGCCCATTTACCCATAAGTGATAAACTATTAATACAAATCTCTTCGTATTAATGGGTGCTGACGATGACAAATAAATTAAAACGAGCATGTCTGGAACCAGGGTTAAGGAAACTCGGGGCGATCACTGGCGTTGCATTGCTCATCCCTCCAGTAATGTATGTAGTTCTCGACGAGGATTTGCCGCCGCTTTTGCAAGTATCGGCTTTAATTATAATTGGTGGTATTTATCTAGTCTGGATGCGCCCCAGATATTAATTCAAATTAATTAACAGATACTACTTCATTAATCTTGCAAGAATACGTGACAAGACACCAAGCGGAAATAATACAAACCAAACTGCAACAATTAGCATATATATCATGATCATGTCGTCTGCCATCAGCAATTTTCCTCCGTTTCAGTATCTTTGAAGATTTTTGGTCGGCATAGGATTGAAGTTTTCCAATATGTAAATCGCAGGTTTATTTTTATGCCAGAACCATACCAGCGTTTTTCGATGAAAGTAATAAGTTGCCAACCCCGCTACAGCTAGTGTGTATATAATTTCAAATTCCATTGGCAGAGACAGAAAATCAATTTCCGCAAGCAGCACAAGCAGCGCACCAACCGCCAATAAGTTTCCGATGCAAAAGACGATGCATGGCAGAACCTTGCCAATCCATGATATTACAACTGCCACAAACCCCAGAAGCATTCCCATTAATATTCCTACGATGCTATATATAAAGATCATAAATGCCACCCACCTTCAATTCTTATAATAACTCATTTAAACTCATTTGTCGGCCTTTAGTGTTTTTGATTATTGGCAGCTAACAAATAAAATATGAGGGATTATTTTAGATCAGGAGGTCTTGTTGATGAAAGAACACCCAAAGGGAACAGGAGTTACCGTTGGTCGTGGCATGGTTTACGATTTAAGCCCAAAATATACGGTGGTTTATAACCTTTCCGCATTCAAGGACAAAGAGAACTACCTGGAACTGCGAAAAATTGAAAAGCGAATCAACGAACTGGAAGATGAAATTGTAGCTACAGGCAAAGGATTCATATATTACATCGAGGATATGGACCTTTCCCTACTCGGGGCTTTGAAGGATGATTTGATTATCATCTCTCATATACAAGAAGGTGATTGGCGCGGCGAAGAGGATATGCACCGAGAAATCAGGGTTCAATAAACTTTAGCAGCTCATTGCCCCCACAACGGCTGTTCCAACAGGATTATTTGCCCAGAGCCCGCCGTCTACAAGCGGCGTTCCCGCAGAAGACCGTTGTGTAAGGAAATAAGTAGGGGCTGCGGATGTGGCGAGGGCCACATCCGCAATCCTTTCCTTGTAGTCATGCTTGAAACGTTCATGATGGGAAGTTTTATATATATTTCTCCCGTCTCAAGGTTTAACACCGAGAAGCTTATCCAAGTGCAACAATGCCGCCCGTCGAAGTCACAACTATGAGGTCAAAATAATTCGCCCGCAGTTTCTTCAATGGCTGCAAGCAAGAATCTCATTTGGTATCATCGTTTTTAAAATATCGAACCAAAGTAAGGATAGACTTCTTGCTCCATCCCCGTGAAATACAACATGATCACTATCCATGGGACACGATGGTGCCCCTATTAGTCGATATTGTCGAGCTTTTGGATTGTTGGAATTTGAATACTTATTTACCACTTCAATAACTCTCTTCTCGCGCAAAAGTTTCAATTGCTTGTTTAAGGTATTGTTCGAGAGGCGAGTGAGTTTGATTAATTGTTTATATCCCAAAAAGAATGCACCCTCATCACTCTCCAAGTGCCCCTTTAAAAAAGCGAGTAAAACAAGTTGCCCCGACAGATCGTCCATATTTTCTAAAATCCAATCGACGTGTTTTTCGTAAATCGTTATTATTTTTGACATGCGGCGATACACAAATTTTTTATAAGCCCACTTCGATATATCCCTGATCTCTTTCAGGGATTCATCCCAGGATAACTTTATATCTTGTGGACTTATACGGTTTTGTTCCAATGTCCATTCTGTGAGTTTTTCGTGTAATTCGGATTCTGATTTAACACCAATTTCGGAAACGATAAATATGGCTGCTTCTACCAAAGTACGTTTTGGATCTGGATGGCCAAATTTAGCACAATATTTTTCGAAGGGAGTTGAATTGGTATTTGGAATCAGCATATCCAATATCCCTTTGTGCAACTTTACATGCGAAGCCAAATCCTTAATTTCAAAACCGCAAATTGCGCAAAGCGTTCCCTTCCTTAAATGCTTGGTGAACACGGCATTTCTTACTTGATTCATTGCCTCGCCCCCTTTCATCACAAAGAATAAATCATGATTTTTGCAGGAATCAAGTATTTTAAATCTCATCAATAAGCGGGCCCATTCCGACACAATATTTGGGGTTGCTTCGAGTGGGAGATCGCAGGGGGCGGGTTCTGATTATCGGAAAACGGCAGCAGGTCTTGGCATTCGTATTATTGTGTGCTGTGCAACCCACTGCTTTTAACCCCTGCGAAGCTTTGTAACTCCGTTCCCAATTATTGCAGAACCATGGTTTTGAAAGTGAGTGGCGTGGTATCCAAATCCCTTATATGTAACAAAGGTAGTGCCGTCAGGCCAAATACCTCTTTGTTCTCCACCATTGCCGCCTTTTTGTCCAAAAGTGTCGTAAATTTTGACATCGGAAACGCCGAAATCCCTTGCGACACAAGCCTTCTGGGGATTTGCGAAGAAGGCACCGAGATACAAGCGCAGCTTGTTATATATTATTACTGTATCACGGTGCTGTCTTGGCGAACCGCCAAACTCCTTGCGGCAGTAGGCGACTCGGGGTTTTCCAAGCTTAAATTTACGACAAAACGGGATTTTTGCTATTGTTCCGAAGATAACGAATACATTGAATTACAGGCGAAAAAAGCACCTTTTCCACAGAGTGGCGAAGGTGCTTCCCGTTATCACTTTAACTTTACAACACGCTTTTTTGATGGAAGCAGCCGCTTGATCGGGGAAGCCATCCTATGTTGATCCCTCAGATCATCATTTGTGAGGGCAACATAACGTTTTGTCATCTCCAGGGTTACGTGACCCAGCATGCGTTGCAGGGCAAGCGCATTTCCGCCTTGGCGAAGAAACAAAATCGCGAATGAGTGCCGAAGATCATAAGGGACAATATGTGTGCCAAGCCTCTTGCAATAATATTCGATTCTGTCCCCCCACGTATGACGGTTTAATTGATTTCCATCGTAGGTGCAGAACACAGGGGCGGCATCATCCCATTTATCGGGTCTGACCGCAATTAACTCCGCAATTACCTTGGCAGTCTCGGGAGAATAATGAAGTGTGCGTGAGACCTTCGTTTTGGCCGTCTCCTGCCTGATTTCAACCTCTAGCACTACGAGAAAATCTGATTTGCGAAGCGCAAACGCCTCTGCAGGCCGTATTCCAGTGTCCAGGCAGAACAACATCAATGCATGGTCGCGCAAACCTATATATGTGCTTATATTGGGCAGCAAAAGCAGTTCGCGAATGACATCTTCATCAAGCATCACTTTTCGGCCTTCCGCTTTCCGTTTTTTAAAGTTCTTCAGCGGATTTTCCGCGATCATCTCTTTATCAACGCACCAGTTTAAAAATGTCCTCAGATAGATAAGTCGATTGTTATAAGTAGCTGGCTTGATTCCATCTTCTCCTAGGTAATCGTAGACGCCCCATTCCAAAGCTTCTGCCGCTTCTGGAATGCTCGCATCGGGGTATCGACGGAAAAAACGATGAATATGCTCCTTGTAGTCATGCATGGTTTGATCCGACACGCCTTGCGCTCGTTTCCATAACAAAAACTGTTCCAACGCCGATTCAAAAGACGAGGGTATTGCCTTTCTTACCGATGTTAATCGCCTGCTCATAGCAAAGAGTCCTCCTTCATCTTCCTGAGATTTTACCCCAAGTTTCGCGAAGAAAGACCCATGCGGTTTGTCCATGGTCCTGTGTGTTTCGATCGGCCTTTTCGGCCACACAGGACCATCTGGAATCAAATGATTTTACGGAAAAGTGATCAAAGATCCTTATGATAGCAACCTTTACAGACTAAGTGGTGCCGAGGACCGGGATCGAACCGGTACGGTAGTCACCTACCGCAGGATTTTAAGTCCTGTGCGTCTGCCAATTCCGCCACCCCGGCAGGATATGAACCGCGAGCCCGTTTATTAAAAAAACCGCTGTGGCGGTCTTCAGATAACATAAATGAAATCTTCGAAATACAAGTTCAGCATGCCGGTGGTGGGCCCTGAGGGACTCGAACCCCCGACCAATCGGTTATGAGCCGACCGCTCTAACCAACTGAGCTAAGGGCCCTCGTCTCGGTCATGAGAAAAGGTTGGTTGCGGGGGCAGGATTTGAACCTGCGGCCTTCGGGTTATGAGCCCGACGAGCTACCGGACTGCTCCACCCCGCGTCATTGCCATCATGCGCCCTCAAGCGGCGACAAGAAATACTATACAACAAATTCAGGCTTTACGTCAATGTTTTTCTTCAGATTCGCCGAAATTCTCTCCTGACTCCCGCTTGGCTGCCCCTTCATCCCCGCCATCGCCTTCGCTTTTGGCCGCAGCTCCTTCCGCCATCGCCATTTCGGCGAGCTTCTGCAGCATAACGTGCTGGGGCATATGCATCAGGTGCTCGATCGGAACTTTCATGAACGCGGCAAGCTTCACGGCGGTATCCGCGGATATCGGCATCGGTCTCAATTGCAGCATCTCCTTCTGGCCATCATCGCCGATACCAGCTTACCACACTTTGCCCCCTCATGGAATATATCGCACGCCGTACCGCCCCCGCCTGGAGCGGAAAACTTCGATCTCCTTGGGCAAGTCCACGCCGTAGATCCAGCCGTCATGCTCCATGCGCCGAACCAGGCAGCCCGCCTGAAACTTGCTGTCATAAAGCCTGAGCCAATACACCCATTTCATGATTATCGCCTCCGGATCATTGACTGCAATTAGCATGCGCGCCAATTCCCCATTTGAATCGCGACGGCGAAAAAAAAGGCAACAGCCGCGCACGCTCCGACCCGGTCGAAGGCGCACACGGCTGCCGCCGTCGTATTTGGCGATTATTGTATCTCGCCGGCCGCTCTCATCACATTCATTTTATCAATGCTCATCCCGCCGCCACCCGGATAGATGTCGTCGTAGGCGCCTTCGATCTGTCCGGTCGGATTCGTCTTGATCTTCTGCAGCAGATCGTTGCCCTTCGTTTCCAGGAATTGCAGCGCTTCCTCCACCGTACGCTGTCCCTGGAAGACGGAATTGTACACTTGACCTACGATGTCTTGAATCATGCTGAGGTTCGGCCGTTCTTGCAGCAAACGCTGTTCTTGCGGCGAACTGTTCGGCTGCGGCGCCGGCTTCATCTTGGTGAACGCGTCAATGTTGTAGCTCATGCCTTCACGCGGCTTGATGAACGCGGTACGGGCAGACAGCTCATACGTGCTGCGCGACTTGAACACCGCCGTGTCTTCGCTGTTCATGAATTTGACGAATTCCCATGCGTCATCCACGTTGCGGGCATTGGCATTGATCCCGGCCAACGAGCTGAACGACGTTACCGCTCCTATGTCCGGAGCACTCTCGTGATACGGCACGGTAACGACATCCCAATCGAGCTTGTCGACCTTCAGCTTGTCGGCATTCTCGTTCATTTGCATAATATCGTTGATCATGCCATAATTACCGACGGTCATGGCGACATGTCCGTTCAGGAACAGTTGGCCTTGATACGGATTGTACCGGTATTTGCCGTCCGTCGGCTGCTCATAGAACGCTTGCATGTCTTCTTGATGCGGTACGATATGGTCTTCATACAGCTTGTAAATGGAATCCCACAGGTTCTTCCACTGCGGCGTATTGATCGTCATCTTCTCGGCTGTCGGATCGTACATTTTCAGATTCAGCGGCGCGGCATAATTTTGCACGTCCCACCATTGATCGCCGGCTCCGCCCCATTGGCTGAACGAGAAGCCGAAGACCGCGTCTTTGCCCGTGCCCTTGGTCATCTGTCTGGCGATGTTGAAAACCTCTGTCCAGGACATATTGTCTTGAGGCGGCGTCACGCCCATATCCGTGAACAGCTTCCTATTGTAATAAAGTGCGGAAGGCATGAACGTCGGCGTCAGCGCGTAAATGTTGTTGTTGCCTTCCTCGCGAATCGTGTCGATGACGGAAGGTACGAAGGCGTTCACGTCGATCTTGTCTTCCTGCAGCATCGGATCGAGCTGTTTGAGCAAATTCTCGTTTACGAGCGTGCTTAGCAAATTCATATCGAAAATCATGACATCAACCGGGTTCGTGCCCGTCATGATTTCCTTCGTCTTGGCCAATTGGTCAGGCTGAATCCAGCGGCCGTTCTCATCCATGTTCTCGAACTGCTGCGTGTTCCAATCGATCGCCGGCACGATCTCGATCTCGATGCCCTGGTGCGAAAACTCGAACATGTCGGTATACTGCTGACGGAAATACGTTTCATCCGACCTGCTCCCGTACAGCGTGCCGATGCGAAGCGTGCGCTTGTTGTCGGGATCGTCGGTATTGCCGGAGTTACAGGCTGCCAGAATCGGAATGAATAAGCTCACGGCAAGGCCAATCATCGCCCATCGGCGGATACGGTGTTGATGTGTTTTCATGCAGTTTCTTCCCCCTCCAATGATTTGGGTGCGCGGATGACGATTTTGTCTCCGTCGATTTCCATACTGGCCTTGTCGCCGATGGCCAATGCCTGCAAATATTCCTTCGGCACTTGCAAGCGGCCGACACGGTCGACGACCACGAATGCTTCATGCACCTCCTCGAGCGACTCTCCTTCCGCGCGCGGCAAGGACAGATCCAGATTCGGATTGCGTTTGATAAATTCTGTACTTGTAAGCCCGTCGCGAATGGCGACGACGCGGTCGACTTTGCCGGCCAGCGACAAATCGTGAGTGACGATGACGATGGTGACGCCGAGCTCGCGATTGAACCTTCTGAAAATGTCCATGATCATATCCGACGTCCGCGTATCGACAGAGCCCGTCGGTTCGTCGGCGAGCAACAGCTTCGGCTTGTTGGCCAGCGATATGGCGATGGCGACGCGCTGCTGTTCGCCTCCGGACAGCTGCTGAAGCTTGTTATGCATGCGGTCCTTGAGTCCGACCCATTCCAGCAATTGCTTCGCATAAGTACGATCCAGCTTGCCGGAGAACATCATCGGCACCTCGACGTTTTCCAGCGCCGTCAGGAACGGCAGCAGGTTGCGAGCATTGTTCTGCCAGATGAAGCCGACCGTGTCTCGCTTGTACTTGACGAGGTCCTCGTCGCTGACCTTGAGCAAATTCCACGGTCCGACGGTCACCTGGCCGGCCGACGGGCGGTCGAGACCGCCCAGAATGTTGAGCAGTGTCGACTTGCCGCTGCCGCTGTTGCCGATAATCGCCATCATTTCCCCGGGCTTCACCGTCAGGTTGAGGCCCTGGAGCGCCACTACCTCAAGATCTTCGGCTTTGTAAATTTTCACGAGTCCTTCGCATTGAATCATGGCTTAACGCTCCTCTCCCAGCTTCACGGCCTGATGGACGCGCAAGCGGCGAATGTGCGCGATGAGCAGACCCGCTCCGATGACCAGCATGACTGCAACGACGATAGACAGCCGCATCGTATCGACCGACGAGAACACGACGTGGAACGGCGGAATTTGCCGGACCGAATTGTCGGTTGTCTGCAGGAACGGGAGGAACAGCAGGCTCGTCAATTTGCCGATGCCGACCCCTAGCGCGATCGAGAGTCCGGCAGTGAATATCTGCTCCAGGAGCAGCATGCCGGTCAATTGCTTGCGTGACAGCCCCATCGCGCGCAGGATGCCGATCTGCACGATTCTCGACGATAAGTTGAAGAACCAGTACAGGATGTAGCCGGCCAGCGACACGATTACGGTCACCAGGAAGCCGAGACTGAGGATGCCGAACACGCCCCCTCTGGCCGGGTGCTTGCTCTGCGTGGCCATCTCGCTGCGCATGTCGTCGATCTGGGCGAGCTCGACGCCCTTCTCCTGCAGAGCCGGAATGATCGGCGCCGTCTTCGCGTCCGGCTCCATCTTCAGCCAGACGTCATAGGGCATAAGCGGCGCCTGATCGTAGATGTAGTCCAGATTGGCAACCAGAAAAGGCGCCTGATCAGGGAATTCGGTCGGCCAATAAGGCGTGATGCCGATGATGACGAATTCGACGAACTGGTCCTGCAGCACGGTTTGAATCGTATCCCCTTGCTTCAGGTCGAACTTCTTCGCGATGTTGGAGGAGATGATCGCGCCCTCCGGCACATCGCCGAGCCAAGCCAGATACGTATAAGGATTGATCGTGTACATGTCTTTGCGCAGCCAGGCCACCTGAGCGAAATCAATATTGTCGATGCCCATGATCATGCCTTGACCGGCTGTCTTGCCGGATACAGTCAGGCTTGATTTCACTTGGAGCACGCGTGCGGCATGCGATACGCCCGGCAGCGAGCGGAATATTTCGAACGGCGGCTCGCTGTAGTTGATCCGACTCGGCACCGGCCGCTGCGGCTGCTGACCTCCGCCGCCTCCGCCATTGCCCCCGCCTCCGTTGCCGCCGCCATTGCCTCCACCTTGATTACCTCCGCCTTGCTGCGGATTTTGCTGGCTGATCTCCGCCGTACCTTCCCACACGGTTTTGACGACGACATCGGAGCCGTATTTGTACAAAATACGCTCCTCCGCGTTCAAACCGATCGTGCGGGCAGCCGACGCATTGTATACGCCAAGGCCGAGCGTCAAGATCAGCAGGATCATGAGCGGGTAATACGCCTTGGACGAACGCGACAGCTGCGTGATCGTGAGGTACAGCGGCACCGGCAGCAGCTTCTTCCAGACCAGGTTGAACAGCTTGAGCAGCAGCGGGAACAGCCGCAGGAACACGAGGCCCGCCGCGAAGATGGACAGTGCCGGCACGAAGAACAGAAACGGCTGCACGTTCAACTGGTCCGTTGTCATGCCGGTCTTGAACGATACCATTTGACGCTCGTTGAACAAGTACCAGCCGTAAGCGGCCACGGCGACGAGCGCAACGTCCAGGAACCACTTCTGCCAGAACGGCGTCTGCGCCGTTCGCGCTATCTTGCGCTTATAGTCGACGATCGACGTACGCGTGAACACCAGCGCGGGAATGACGGCGGCGAGGATCGCGACCAGGATCGCCGCGCTGCCCGCCAGGATCGCATCCGTCGAGAAGCCGACGGGGATCGCCTTGCGGTTGACGAATTCGAGGAATCCGTTCGCCGAGCCGATGCTCTTGGCCATGAACCAGCCGAGCAGCGGGCCGACCGCCAGTGCGACAGCCCCCAGCAGCGCGCCTTCCAGCAGGAATAAGACGAAGATCTGCCTTGTGCTCGCTCCGCGGCTCCGCAGCACTGCGATGTCCGAGCGCTGCTTCTCCAGCGCCTGCCGCGAGTTCATCGTGATGAAGTAGAACACCATGGCAATCATCGGCGCCGCCAGTGTGAAGAGCAAGGTCTGCAGTTGGATGCTCGTGCGCCGGAATTCCTTGAGCATGTCGGCGAACGACAATTCCAAGTGCGCATCGTTCGAGCGCTTATACACTTCGATATCGATGCGGCCCAGCGTGCTGGACAGCGGTGCGAGCTGGCTCGTCTTGATTTCCGACAGATTATAAGCGGTGTACCACTTGACCATCTGAAGCGGGAGACCGCGCTTCTCCGCCAGATCTGCAAGCAGTGCCGGCTCTGCGATGAACAGGTTGCTCATCAGCGCGTCCAAGCCTTGGTACCAATAAGGACTTGCCGGATCGGCGGGCTTGAACGAGCCGACGATCTTCACGCGCAGCGTCTCGTTCGAACCGCCGTACATCGGATACAACAAAATATCACCGACATGCAGATCGCTGCGGAACAGCGCTTCCTCCAGCATGACCGCCTGCAGCGTGCCGTCGGCTTCGGGATGCTCCTGATACCAGGTACCGCCGACTTGCTCGGCTTGGCTTTGCAGGTCGCTGAAAGAAACGATCGTCATCTTGCGGGTGCGGCTCGCATCCACCTTCGTCGGATCTTCCGGCACGACTTCCGTGCCGCGCAGCGACGCGCTGCGCTGCGTAGCGTCGGCGGGAAAGCCGATGCGCTCCGGCACTTCGTCCTGGATGTAGGCATCGACATTGCGGAACGCCTGCCAGTCCGCCTTGCCGCCCACCGCTTGGTAATTGATCAGCAGCGCGCCTGCCGGCAGGCCTTCGCTGTTGTCCTTGAGCGATTGCGCGACGACCCGCTTGAGCGCCCCGTCGGCGTACATCGGGATACTCGTGGTAAAAGCGACCGCGACGAGCAGTCCCGCAAGCGTGCTGAGCGTCAGCCAACGGGTGTTCCACATTTTGCGAAATAAAAACCGGATCAGCGCACTCATGGCTTAACGACCTACGACTTTCTGTCCCGGCTTCAGCCCTTGCACGATTTCGGCATCCGTAGACGTCTGCTGGCCGACTTCCACATCGACCTCGCGCTTCGTGCCGTCAGCTTCCACCACTTGCACGTAAGTGCGGCCGCCGATCGAGCGCAGCGCGGCGAGCGGGATGACGACGGCGTCCGGTCTGCGGTCCAGAATAACCGATGCGGACAGCGGCGTACCGCGTTCCACCGTCTGCGGCAATTCCGGCACATCGATCAGCAAATATTGGTCCAGCCGCAGCGACCCGTTGCCGCCGTTGTTATTGCCTTCGCCCGGAACCGGCAATTGCTTGATCTTGCCTTGCAGCTTGCCGACATTGCCGATATCGACCTGTGTCTCCATGCCGACCGCCACTTTGGCCAAGTCGTCCTTCGACAGCGTCACTGCGACGACTTTCTGGCTCGGGTCGGCGATGATGCAGATCTGGTCGAACGCTTTTACCTGATCGCCTTCCTGCACGGACAGAGATACGACGGTGCCGTCGAATTCCGCCGTCAGCATCGCCTTGGAGATATCGGTTTCCGTGTCGGCGACCTGTTGGCGCTGCTCCTCGAAGCCGATCATCTGCGTCTCGAATTCGACAGGATCCATCTCATCTTTCTGGCGGAGCAGCTTCTTGATTTCCAGCTCCTGCCGTTTGATCGCCAGCTGCTGGGTGCGCAGCGACTTGCGCAAATCTTCGACGTCAAGCTCGGCCAAGGGATCGCCCGCCTTCACCTGCTGACCGGGTTGTATGTATAATTTCTTAATGCGTCGCCCGTCCAAAGTGAAGTACATCGTCTTCTCCTTGGCGGTCAGAATTTTGCCGGAACCGGACACTTTCGTTTCCAGCGTCTTCGTTGTCACTTCGTATTCCGGCTTCTTCGAAATTTGCGGCAGATGAATTGCCGACAGATCTTCTTCTTGCGGTTCGCTCGGCAGCAGGCCGCATCCGGCTACTGCAACGGACAGCACCGCCACAGCGAACACACTCGCCGCGCGCCTTCCCCGTTTATTGATCGCTGGCGACGAATACGCCGTCCACCATTTCATAGACATGGTCCGCTACCTCCATAATCGTTGGATCGTGTGTCGTCATGCAGATGGAGACCTTCTCCCGGGCGACTACGTCCCGGAATACGTTCATGATTTGCGCCGCCATCTGGCTGTCGAGCTCGGCCGTCGGTTCGTCCGCTAACAGCAGGCTGGGACGGTGCGAGATCGCCTTGGCGATCGCAACCCGCTGCTGTTCTCCGCCCGACAGCTCGAACGGCCGGTGGTGCATCCGCTTAGCGAGGCCGACCATTTCCAGACATTCCGTAACTCTCGCCTTCCACTCCGCCCGGGGCGTGCCCGCCATCCGCAGCGACAGCTCGACGTTCTCGTAGGCGGACAGCAGCGGCATCAGGGCATACGCTTGGAAAATGAATCCGATATCGCGTCTGCGCACTTCCGTGCGTTTGTCGTCATTCCACTCGTGAAACGGACGCCCGCGAAAATGAATCGTGCCCTTCGTCGGGACATCAAGCCCGCCCATCAGGTTCATGAGCGTCGTCTTGCCCGAGCCCGAGCGACCTCTCAGCATGATCAGTTGCTGCGGATACAGGTCCAAGTCAATGCCCTTCAGCACGCGCAGCTTCGCGCTTCCGACATCGAACGAGCGCTCCAGGCCGCGCACGGACAACAGCGGCTTCCCGGCGCCGTCGGCCGCTTCGGCCCCTGCCTTCCGTTCGGCCGAGCCGTCAGCCTGTGGCGCTTCGGGCGCTTTGCGGCGCCGCAAACTCGCGAGCATGGCCTTTCCTCCTCTAATAGGGACCTTTGAGCGGAGCTCAAAGTCTCTCTTTTCCAATCCCTACATCATTATAACGAGACGTCCGACGGAAAAGTTACGCGAAATATTAAGGCTTTATCATTTTTTTAACGAACAGGCGACAACTTTCGCGGTTGAATCGCAACTCTTCGCAACTTCCTCTTTATAAGAAGGTCGGTTTTTGTGTATGATGGAGAGATAAGACCATGAAACGTGAGGCAGGTAGAACGCTATGGAAACCAAGTCGTCTTCATCCAACTTCATTAAGAACATCATCGAGGAAGATCTCGCGGCCGGCCGCGTGCGGGAAGTCGTCACCCGCTTCCCGCCGGAGCCGAACGGTTATCTGCACATCGGGCATGCCAAGTCGATCTGCCTGAACTTCGAATTGGCCGACGAATTCAAGGGCCGCACGAACCTGCGGTTCGACGACACGAACCCGGTGAAGGAAGATACCGAATACGTCGAGTCGATCAAGCGCGATGTCCAGTGGCTCGGCTTCGATTGGGACGGCCTCTTCTTCGCTTCCGATTATTTCGGGCAAATGTACGAATGCGCCGTCCTGCTTATCCGCAAAGGTCTGGCTTACGTGGACGATCAGACGGCCGAGCAGATCCGCGAGACGCGCGGCACCTTGACCGAGCCGGGCCGGCCAAGCCCCTGGCGCGACCGCTCGCCGGAGGAGAACCTCTCTCTGCTCGAACGAATGAAGGCAGGCGAGTTCAAGGATGGGGAGAAAGTGCTGCGCGCGCGCATCGACATGGCTTCCCCGAACATCAACTTGCGCGATCCGGTGCTGTACCGGATCGTGCATGCCGCACACCACAACACGGGCAGCACCTGGTGCATCTATCCGATGTATGCTTTCGCACACCCGATCGAAGACGCCATCGAAGGCATCACCCACTCCATTTGCACGCTGGAGTTCGAGGACCAGCGCCCGCTATACGACTGGGTCGTGCGGGAATGCGAAATGCCGTCCGTGCCGCGGCAATACGAATTTGCGCGGCTTAATATCAGCAATACCGTCATGAGCAAGCGCAAGCTGAAGCAGCTCGTGGACGAGAAGAAGGTCGACGGCTGGGACGACCCGCGCATGCCGACGATATCCGGGCTGCGCCGCAAGGGCTACACGCCGGAAGCGATTCGCGCGTTCTGTCGCGAGCTCGGCGTCAACAAAGGCTACGGCATCGTGGACGACCGCATGCTGGAGCATTTCATTCGCGAAGACTTGAAGCTGAAGGCGCTGCGCACGATGGCGGTCATCGATCCGCTCAAGGTCGTGATCACGAATTATCCCGAAGGTCAGAGCGAATGGCTGGAAGCCGAGAACAACGCCGAGAATCCCGAAATGGGCAGCCGCCGGATTCCATTCTCGCGCGAGATCTATATCGAGCGCGACGACTTTATGGAGAACCCGCCGGCCAAATATTTCCGCCTGTTCCCCGGCAACGAGGTGCGGCTGAAGCACGCCTACTTCATCCGCTGCGAGGAAGTGGTGAAGGATGCGGACGGACGGATCAGCGAAATCCGCTGCACGTACGATCCCGAGACGAAGAGCGGCAGCGGGTTTACCGGCCGCAAAGTGAAGGGCACGATCCATTGGGTGGATGCCGCAACCGCCGTTCCGGCCGAGTTCCGCTTGTACGAACCGCTCATTTCGGGCGACTCGGAAGAGGAAGGCGGCTCGTTCCTGGACCGGCTCAACCCGAATTCGCTGGAAGTGCTGCAAGGCTACGTGGAGCCGGACATGCGGAGCGCGAATGGCGGAGAGAAATTCCAGTTTTTCCGCCACGGTTACTTCAACGTCGATCCGAAGGATGCCGCACCGGACCGCATCGTGTTCAACCGGATCGTCTCGCTGAAGAGCTCGTTCCAAATCTAATGACGCTCCAGTAGAACGCTCCAGAAATATCGCACCATCACGTGACCCTCGCCATTGCCGGCCGAACATGCGCGCGAAGTATGCCGCTGGCATATGTCGGATAAGATGTATTTTGTACCGTTCTTTTGAGCGAAAAAGCAGGTTTTGATGAAAGGTATTGCAGAACGTACAGTTGATTTGCGGTCATTGGACGAATGAAGAGGCGCTGCAGATGAACAACTGTACATTGTGCAGTTGTTCATCCGCAAACTTTATGTGGCGAGTAGAGAACTGTATGTTGTGCAGTTGTTTGTTTGCGGCTCCCTGCGATTCCCGCTTATCGAATAGTTACGTTGCTTTGAAATCGAACCGCTGGCCATCGCGGTTTCGCCGACCGACGATCCCGGATCGCTCACGCCCTGACGCTCCAGTCATTCGCAACCTTGCGGACGGCTGGAGCGTCTAATTTCTGCATCGAAAAGGAGGTACAGCACCGTGAAATTCGCTTCAATCACTATAGCAGCATGCGTCATCGTTCTGCTGCTGGTTGCCGGCTGCAGCAGGCAAGGAACGGCATCCTCGCCCCCGCCTTCCGGAACAGGCGCGCCGCCGGCTGCGTCCGCGCCCACGACATCGGCTTCTCCTTCGCAGGAACCGCCGCCCGGCGGGCCATCCCCTTCGGCAAGCGAACCGACGCCGGAGCCGACGCCTTCATCTGATCTGTCGCCGGAAGAAATCAAGATTCGGCAGACGATGCAGGCGATGACGCTCGAAGAGAAAGTCGGGCAAATGCTGCTGGCAGGCGTTCAGGGCACGAAAGTGGACGCGGCGGCCAAGCGGATGATCGCGGAGGATCACGTCGGGGGCATCATTTTGTTCAAGAACAATTTGTCCGGCGGATTGCGTTCTTCGGCGGAATTGTTGAACGGCTTGAAGGCGGCAAACGAAGGCAATTCCGTTCCCCTCTTCCTGAGCGTCGACCAGGAAGGCGGACGGGTCAGCCGCTTGCCCAAGGAATTCCAGCCGATGCCGGCCGCCGCAGTCGTCGGCAAGACCGGTGACGCCGCGCTGGCGGAACAGATGGGCGGCCTGATCGCGCGGCAGCTGCGGCTGCTCGGCTTCAACGTCGACTTCGCGCCAGTGCTCGACACGTTCAGCAACCCGAACAATACGGTGATCGGAGACCGCTCGTTCGGCAGCAAGCCGGAGCTCGTGGACGAGATGGGCGCCGCCGAGATGAAGGGCTTGCAAGCAGGCGGCATCCTGCCGGTCGTGAAGCATTTTCCCGGACATGGCGACACTTCGGTCGATTCCCACAAAGACTTGCCGATCGTGCGGAAGTCCGAAGCGGAATTGCTGAAGCTTGAATTGAAGCCGTTCCAGCATGCGATCGCGCAAGGCGCCGAAGCCGTCATGGTCGCGCACATCCTGTTTCCCGAGCTCGATCCGGACATGCCGGCATCGTTATCGGAGCCGATCATCACCGGTCTCTTGCGCGACAAGCTCGGCTTCGACGGCGTTGTCATCACCGACGATCTCGCCATGGGCGCCATCGCCAACAACTATGGCGCGCCTGAAGCGGCTATTCGCTCCGTGGAAGCCGGCGGCGACATTTTGCTCATGGCGCACAGCTACGAGATCGCGCATCAAATTTACAACGCACTGCTCGACAGCGTCCGCGACGGCCGCATCCCGGAGTCCCGCATCGACGAGAGCGTCAGCCGCATCCTGAAGCTGAAGTTCGCTTACGGCATGACGGATGACCAAGTGCCGATTCCGGCCGCGTCCGATATTCCGAACGACGAGATTCGCCAGTGGCGCGAGCAAGTGGAGAACCGCGGCTAATCCGCAATCATCTGACCGTCACGATCGTTGATTCGTCCATCGCCTCGACCCTCCATTCGCCAATATGGTCAAACGTAAGTGTACCGTGATATTGGGTAATCGGCTTCAAAGTGCTGCTGTCTCTAAATTCTCCCGACTTTCGGAAGGTGAGCAGACGCGTCTGCCGCTTGTCGATCATGGAGGTAACCTTGACGTTCATCGTATCCTCAAGGTTGTCTCCATTCACGATCAACCACGCCTCGGTGTCTCCGACAACAGCGTCGTCTTTGGAAACGAGAAACCGGACCGAATCGGTTTGGATGTAAATATCCTTAACAGGTACAATGAACTGCCCATACGGTTCCCCGTCAATGGAGACATCGACTCTCCACATGCCTTTGCTTGGAAAAGGGTGAAAGCTTGTTAACCCGTGCGCGTCCGCGCCATAGATCGGACCTTGCAGCACCGTCCTGTCCAGCTCGAATCGCTTTCCGGTATCCAGGTTCACAGCGGTTGCCACAAGCTGCTTCAAAGGGCGATCCCTGCTTGCGGAATCGTCCCATACGTACCAAAATATTTTTGTGACGCTTTCCCTGGATTGTGCCACTATGTCGTCATTTCCCAAGAAACCGATCTTGCCCTCGATGCCACGCAGCCGATCGGGGCCATCCCGGCCGGGCAGATCGAATTTCGGGCTGGGATCCCACTCCTGTATCGGCTTGGCGGGCGTCGGATGAAACCAGTGGGCCAGCGCCCGCTCCGCTTCCGCCGCCAACTTCGGAAATTGCGGGATCGCCAGCAAACAACCCGCGACGATCATATAAACCGCGGCAGTGCGCCAGCCTCTCCGGCGGGATTGGCTTCTCTCCTCCGCAATGGCGGATTGACGCAGCGTTTCCAGCATTCTGCTTGCGGCCTGCTGATTCAGATCGTTTCTCGGAAATCTTCTGATCGTATCGATCCACTCATCCTTCGTCAGCGGCAAGTTTAGCTCCCCCTTCATGTTTCGCGTACAGCTCCCGCAATTTCCGAAGCGCTCGATGCAGCGTCACGTTGACCCTCGACTTGGACCATTTCAATAGTTCAGCCGTCTCTTCGACCGTGAATTCATGCAGGACCCGCAGCAGCAAGACATCGCGATAGCTCCGCTTCAGCTTCCGGATCAGACGGTAAGCCGTCCGAAGATCTTCCCGCTGCAGGAACAGCTCATCAACCTCCGTACGACTCGGCTCCGGTGCGTCTTTCGCCAATCGGCTGAACAGCAGGCGCCGAACCGTTTCCTTCCTTTCATGGTCGATCGCCACATGCCTCGCGATGGAGAACAGCCATGTCCGCGGACTCGCCCTGCCCTCATATCGATCGATCCCTCGCAATGCTTTCAAGAACACTTCCTGCACCAGATCTTCTACGTTTGCATGACCGACATAGTAGACGAGAAAATGGTGAACGTCCGAGCCATAGGCGTCGAACCACTGCTCGATTCTCATGAAAGATTGCACCCATTCACCCTCCCCGATAGCCGATTGATAGATTAGACGGCTAAAGAACAAAAAAATTACAGTTCCCCAAACATTCTTCGCAAACGCGAAAAAACCTTCCGGGCATCAACGATGCAAACGGAAGGCTTCCAGCCGAAATCATGGGAATTGAGATCAGGTCTATCGAACTTCCACTTTCGAACGCCGGTACAGGATCGCTCCGAGCAAATACGCCGCCGCTCCCCAAGCCGCCATGATGCCGATATCGGTCCAGTAATCCGAAGTCGCGAGCCCGGTACCGTACACCATGCCGTCCCGCAAACCTTCCACAAAGTACGTAAGCGGAAGGATGTGCGCGACGGGCTGCAGCCAGTCCGGCATGCTGCTGATCGGGAAGAAGATGCCGGAGATGAACATCATCAGGAAGCTGGCGATGTTCGCGACGCCCATATACGCCTCCATCGTCTTGCTGAACGAGGAGAACAGATAGCCGAGCGCGTTGAAGGCCAGACTGCCGACGAAGAACGCGATGAGCAGTGTCGGAACATCGATGTGCAAATTGGCTCCGAACCCGAGCACGCCGATGACGGCCAGGCAGACGATCTGGAATACTCCGAGCAGGAACCGCACGAGCATGCTGGACAAGCCCATCAGGCCCATCTTGACCGGTGTCATGCGCAGCCGCTTGAGCAAGCCCTTGCGCCGGATTTCCACCAGGTCGACCATCCCGAACAGCCCGCCTTGCGCCAGTGCGAGCGCGATCATGCCGGTCATCAGGAAGTCCACGTTGCTGAGATCCTCGCTGCCCGACGTCACGGAGCTCATCTCAAGCCGGAACGCCGGCTGCTCGACGCCTGCCGCCGCCAGGTTCGCCTGGGCGACGACCTGGTCCAGAATGCTGCGCAGCGCCTGGGACGTGGCGTTCGTTTCATTCTCCGTGTTGACGATCAGCTTCAACGCATTCCCGCTCTCTCCGCCTCCCGGCAACACGATGACGCCGTCCACGTCCTTGCCCTTGATCCACTCGTCTCCCTGCTCGGCGGATACAGGTTCGGTCGACTTCCACTCCAGCACCGGAATTTGCTTGAGCGTATTGAACAGGATATCTCCGTCCCTTAGAACATCGGATACGCCTGCAGTCGGCTCGACGACCGCGACTTTCGCTTTGAAATCGCTGCCGCCCCCGCCGCCGAATATGACCATGAAGATCGACATCAGAATGATCGGAAAAAATATATTCCAGAACCACACCTGCTTCTCGCGGAACATCATCTTGATATTCGCGCCGAAAAGCTTGCGGAATTGCTTGCCGTAATCCACGTCAGTCCCTCCATTCCTTGCCGGTAAAGGCGATAAATACATCTTCGAGGCTCATCTCGCGAATCGATACCTGTTCGACGCGGAACGCCCTGTCCTTCGTAAAGCCGAACAAGCTGTACAGCGTATCTTCCGGCCGGGTCGACCACAAGGTCAGCAAGGCGCCGTCACGCTGCGTGCGCGTGACCGCATCCTGATCGCGCATCATCGCCTCCGTCATCGCGGCCGCCTCTTCTCCGTCCGCGAACGACAGCCGAACCTCCCGCTCCTTCGTCAGCCGGTCGATCAGCGCGGCGGGCGTGTCCAATGTCACCACGCGCCCCTGATCCACGATGCACACGCGATCGCTCAATTTTTCCGCTTCTTCCATGTAGTGCGTCGTCAGGATCGTCGTCTTGCCGAGCGCCTTCAAGTTCAGCACGATGTCCCAGATGTGGCGTCTGGCTTGTGGGTCGAGGCCCGTCGTCGGCTCGTCCAGGAAGATGATATCCGGATCGTTGATCATGCCCAGGCCGATCGCCAGCCGCTGCCGCTGGCCGCCCGACAACGATTTGACGCGCTTGTTCCGATGGTCGTTCAGATTGATCATGCCGAGCACTTCGGCGATCGTTCTGGATTTCGGATAGAAGGAAGCGAACAGATCCAGGTTCTCCTCCACGGTCAGCAAATCGTACATCGCGCTCGATTGCGGCTGCACGCCGATGCGATATTTGATCGTCTCGCCATTCTTGGTCCAGGTCAGTCCGTCGATCGCAATCGTCCCGCTGTCCGGCGGCTGCAGTCCTTCGATCATTTCCAGCGTTGTCGTCTTGCCCGCTCCGTTGGGGCCGATAATCGTGAATACTTCGCCCTTCTCGACCGCGAAGCTGATATCGTCGACTGCGGTGACCGAACCAAAGCGCTTGCGCAGTCCTTTCACTTCCAATATCGGCATACATCTCTCTCCTTCATTATCCAACTCTACGGCTCATTGTAACTGCCCCAGCCCTCGAAGACGACGGTCTTCGGCACGTTTTTGACTCGGTCTGCAGACGGAGAGAGGGTGGGAGGGACATTACAGTCAAATCGGCAAATGAAAAAACGACAGCCTCATGTTCATGAGCTGCCGTCGGCAAGTCGATAAAAAATTGTCACCGTTTGCTAATATACGAATTCACGCCGCTCCCCTTCGAGGCCCGCTCCCGCTCCAGCGTCGTCGCGATATCGGCATTGATCCGCGAGGTGCAATCGACGCACAAGTGGCCTTGGCGAGTCGGCGCCTTGCACAAGTCGCATTGGTCAGCCAGGTTGGGAAATTCGACGATTCTGAATTTGCCGCTGCGAATCCACACGCGGATCTTCTCTTCCGGGATAGCCGTCGCCTGCGCGGCTTGCGCATTATCGAACAGGCGGTTGCGCACCATCGTCCGTTCGAACAGCCTCAACTGCTCATCCTCTATCGCATTGCATGCCGGACACAAGTTCCGAACGTTTTTCTGGATGATTTTTCCACAGCCTTCGCATTGGGTTATCGCTAGGTCTATAGACATATCCGCAATCCTCATCTCACTGGTTCATATGCCTCAATAGTAGCATGAGGATGCGGCAGATTCCACCCTAATTGTTTACAAATCAACATAACTTTAGGTTTATGGTCGCATTTATTTCCTCACTTGCCGAACGCCTCGGGATTTTCACGCCAGGACTGGAGTAAGGCAACATCTTCCGCTCTGATTTTCCCTTGCGCCAGAGCGACGTCGATGAGCGCCGAATAGTTCGACAGCGTGGAGAGCGGAATCCCTTCGGCTTCGAAATGGGCGGCGGCAGCGGCAAATTGGTACGTGAAAATCGCCGTCACTCCAAGCACTGTACAGCCGGCTTCCCGTACGGCGACCGCGGCCTTCAGCGAGCTGCCGCCGGTCGAGATCAGGTCCTCGATCAGGACGATCTTCTGACCCGGCACGCAATGCCCTTCGATCTGGTTCGTCTTGCCGTGGCCCTTGGCCTTGTCGCGCACGTAGAGCATGGGCAGGTCCAGCTTCTGCGCCACCCAGGCGGCGTGCGGAATGCCGCCTGTCGCGATGCCGGCGACGGCTTCGCAATCGGGGTGCAGGGTGCGGATCAGAGCGGCGAAGCCTTCTGCGATCCGTTCACGTACGGCCGGATAGCTCATCGTCAGCCGGTTGTCGCAATAGATCGGCGATTTCCAGCCGCTCGACCAGGTGAACGGCTCATGCGGGCGCAAGCTGACGGCGCCGATCGACAGCAAGCTTTCCGCGATCTGGCCGGATAAGGCGTTCGGTTCCTGTTGGTTGAAGTTCGATTGTGGGGCCGTGCTCATGCTTCGGTCATCTCCTTCAGAATGGTATCGAGCGCTTGCGCAGGATCGGCCGCTTCCGTAACCGGGCGGCCGATGACGAGATAATCGGTGCCGTCCTGCATGGCTTCCTTCGGCGTACGAACCCGGCTCTGATCGCCGACGTCCGCACCGCGCGGACGAATGCCGGGCGTGACGGTCACGAAGCCGGAGCCGCAAGCCGCCTTGACCGCGCCGACTTCCAGCGGCGAAGCGACGATGCCGTGCAGACCGGCGTCCCGCGCCAGCCGCGCATAACGAACGACCGTGTCCCGGACAAGGCCGGCGATGCCGATTTCGTCATTCAACACGGACTGGCTCGTGCTGGTCAGCTGCGTCACGGCGATGACGAGCGGCGATGGCTCCGATGAGCCCGCAGCGGCGGCTTCCCCCGCCTCGATCGCGTCGCGCACGCCTTCCAGCGCGGCAGCCATCATGGCCGTGCCGCCGGCAGCATGCACGTTGAACAAGTCAACGCCCAGCCTGGCGATGCTGCGCGCGCCGCCGCGCACCGTGTTTGGGATATCGTGCATTTTCAGATCGAGGAATACCCGAAAGCCTCTCGATTTCAATTCCCGCACGACGCCGGGGCCGGCCGCGTAGAACAGCTCCATGCCGACCTTCATCCAGCAGCCCGCGCCTTGCAGCTGCGATGCCAGCCGCAGCGCAGCCTCGGCATCGGGCTTGTCCAGCGCGACCATCACTTTGGCTGCCGCTTCCCGAATCGTTAATGCCGTCATCTCGGATCGCCTCCTCTGCTCGTTGTGCCTACAAGGAAGCCCGGTCCGTCGCCGCATCACCAGCAGCGGTTCAAGACCGGGCGCCTATTAGGCTTCCTGGAACGCCGGCATCGGCATGCTGGAGAAGCGCAAGGCTTGCAGCATGTTGAGCAGCGCGCTGACCGTATCCAGCGAGGTCAGACACACGACGCCGTTCTCCACCGCTTCGCGGCGAATCCGGAAGCCGTCGCGCTCCGGCGTCTTGCCCTTCGTCAATGTATTGACGACGAACTGCGCCTGCCCCGTGCGGATCAGGTCGAGAATATTCGGCGCGCCTTCGGACAGCTTGTTGACGCGGCGTACCTTGAGTCCGGCCGCTTCCAGCGCGTCCGCCGTCCCGCCGGTGGCGATCAGCTTGTAGCCGAGACGATAGAAGCCTTCGAGGATGCCGATCGCTTCATCCTTGTCTTTATCCGCGATCGTGGCGATGATCGCGCCGGATTGCGGAATCTTCATGCCGGAGCCGATCAATCCTTTGTACAGCGCCTTGGCATAGTGCGTATCGCGGCCCATCACTTCGCCCGTCGACTTCATCTCCGGCGTCAGCGTCGGGTCGACGCGGCGCAGCTTGGCGAAGGAGAACACCGGCACTTTGACGGATACGTACTTGTCTTCCGGCCACAGCCCTTCGGAATAGCCCAGATCCTTCAGCTTCTTGCCCAGAATCGCCTGCGTGGCCAGATTCGCCATCGGCACGCTCGTGACTTTCGAGAGGAACGGCACTGTCCGCGAAGACCGCGGATTCACTTCGATCACGTACACTTCGTCATGCCAGACGACGAACTGGATGTTGACCAGACCGATCGTCCCCAGCTCCTTCGCGATCCGGATCGTAATATCGATCGCCTGCTGCTTGACCGAATCGGACAGCGTCTGTGGCGGATACACCGCGATCGAGTCGCCGGAGTGAACGCCTGCGCGCTCCACGTGCTCCATAATGCCGGGGATGAGCACCGTTTCGCCGTCGCAGATCGCGTCGACTTCGATCTCTTTGCCCAGCATATAGCGGTCGATCAGCACCGGATGCTCGGGATTGATCTTCACCGCTTCCTTCATATAAGCCAGCAGTTCTTCGTCGGAGTAGACGATCTCCATCGCCCGGCCGCCAAGCACGTAGGAAGGGCGAACGAGCACCGGGTAACCGAGTTCCTGAGCGGTGCCGACCGCCTCGTCCACGGAGATGACCGTGTTGCCTTTCGGCTGCGGGATGCTCAGCTTGCGCAGCAGCGCTTCGAATTTTTTGCGGTCTTCGGCTTCGTCGATGCTGGCCAGCGCTGTTCCGAGAATGTTGACCCCGGCACGCGCCAGCGGCGCCGCCAGATTGATCGCGGTCTGGCCGCCGAATTGCACGATGACGCCGATCGGCTGCTCCTGCTCGATGACGTTCATGACGTCTTCGAAGAACAGCGGCTCGAAGTAGAGGCGGTCGGACGTGTTGAAGTCCGTCGATACCGTCTCCGGGTTGTTGTTGATAATGACCGCTTCATAGCCGGCATTGCGGATCGCCCAGACAGCGTGCACGGTGGAATAGTCGAACTCGATCCCTTGTCCGATCCGGATCGGACCGGAGCCGAGCACGATGATTTTCTGCTTGTCGGAAGGCAGCACTTCATTCTCGGTTTCGTAGGTCGAGTAATAGTACGGCGTCGTCGCTTCGAATTCGGCCGCGCATGTGTCCACCATTTTGTAGACGGGCTTCAGCCCTTGCTCGAGCCGGAAGGCGCGAATGTCGCTTTCCTTCGTCATCGCGGCAGCGGCGCCCTGGCCTTCCTGGCGCAGCTCCGCGACTGCACGGTCGGTGAAGCCGTAGCGCTTGGCCTCCCGCAACGTTTCGAACGTCAAGCCGGGCTCGCGGCGAATGACGTCCTCGAAGCTGACGAGTCGCTCCAGCTTGTCGAGGAACCACCAGTCGATGCTGGTGATGTCCTGAATGCGTTGCAGCGCCCAGCCGCGCCGGAACGCTTCGGCGACGAGGAACAGCCGCTCGTCGTCCGCCTTGCCCAGCCGCTGTGCCAGCGCGTCATCGTCCAATTCGTGCGCATCTTTGAGCAGCAAGCGATGCGCGCCGATTTCCAGCGAGCGGATTGCCTTCTGAATCGATTCTTCGAACGTGCGGCCGATCGCCATCACTTCGCCCGTCGCCTTCATCTGCGTGCCGAGCTTGCGGTTCGCGGACGTGAATTTGTCGAACGGCCAACGCGGAATCTTCGTCACGATATAGTCCAGCGTCGGCTCGAAGCAGGCATAGGTTTGTCCCGTTACCGGGTTGACGATCTCGTCAAGCGTGTAGCCGATCGCGATCTTGGCGGCCATCTTGGCGATCGGATAGCCCGTCGCCTTGGATGCGAGCGCCGACGAACGGCTGACGCGCGGATTCACTTCGATGACATAGTATTGATAGCTGAACGGGTCCAGCGCGAACTGCACGTTGCAGCCGCCTTCGATGTTCAAGGCGCGAATGATCTTCAGCGATGCGGAGCGCAGCAACTGATACTCGCGGTCGGACAGCGTCTGGCTTGGCGCCACGACGATGCTGTCTCCGGTATGCACGCCGACGGGGTCGACGTTCTCCATGTTGCAGACGACAATACAGTTGTCGTTGGCATCGCGCATCACTTCATATTCGATTTCCTTCATGCCGGCGATCGATTTCTCGATCAGGCATTGGCCGATCGGGCTGTAACGGATGCCGCTGTCCACGATCTCGCGCAGTTCCTCTTCGCTGCCGGCAATGCCGCCGCCGGTACCGCCCAGCGTGTACGCCGGACGCACGATGACGGGATAGCCGATCTGGTTCGCGAAATCGACGGCATTCTGCACGGTCGTCACGATTTCGCTCTCCGGCACCGGCTGGTCCAGCTCGCGCATCAAGCTGCGGAACAGGTCGCGGTCTTCGGCGCGCTCGATCGCCGACAGCTGCGTCCCGAGCAATTTGACGTTCTCCTGCTCCAGGATGCCGGCTTTGGCCAGCTCGACCGCCATGTTCAGGCCGGTCTGCCCGCCCAGCGTAGGCAACAGCCCGTCCGGGCGCTCCTGACGAATGATCTGCGATACGAATTCCAGGTTGATCGGTTCGATGTATACTTTGTCCGCCATATTCGTATCCGTCATGATCGTGGCGGGATTGCTGTTGATCAGGACGACTTCCATGCCTTCTTCCCGCAGCGCCTCGCAAGCCTGCGTGCCGGCATAGTCGAATTCCGCCGCCTGACCGATGACGATCGGACCGGAGCCGATGACGAGAATTTTTTTGAGCTCTTTATTTTTGGGCATATTGCAGTTCTCCTCTCAGCGACTGAGCCATTTGCGCCTGACGCGAGCTTTCGGGGTTCGCCAGCTTGTGTTCGCGGATCATCTCCAGGAATCGGTCGAACAGGTAGCCGCTGTCCAGCGGCCCGGGAGAAGCCTCGGGATGATATTGCACGGTGAAAGCCGGGTGCTTCTTGTGCTTCAAGCCTTCGATCGTCTTGTCGTTGTTGTTGATATGCGTCACTTCGAGCTCGGTTCCTGCGATCGAGTCGTCCTTGATCGTGTAGCCGTGGTTCTGCGAAGTAATGTAGCAGCGGCCTGTCGCAAGCTCCTTCACCGGATGGTTGCCGCCGCGGTGGCCGAATTTCAGCTTCTCGGAATCCGCGCCGCAAGCGAGAGCGAACAGTTGATGTCCCAGGCAGATGCCGAAGATCGGGTACTCGCCGATAAGCTGACGCAGCGTCTCGACCGCATGCGGCACATCCTTCGGGTCTCCCGGGCCGTTGGACAACTGGATGCCGTCGGGATGCAAGCGGCGCACTTGCTCCGCCGTCACGTCATGCGGCACGACGATCACATCGCAGCCGCGCTTTGTCAACTCGCGCAGGATGCCGCTCTTCGCGCCGTAATCGATCAGCACGATGCGCTCCTTGTCGCCGGGGCTCGAGAACAGATGCTTCGTCGACGTGCGAGCGACCTGGTCGCGCAGCAGCGGCGTGAGGCCCATGCGCTCCTGCAGCTCCTCGATTCGTTCCGCGCCTGTCGTCAGAATACCTTTCATCGTGCCGTAATTACGGATGATACGCGTCAACATGCGGGTATCGACATCGCTGATGCCGACAATGCCGTATTCCTTCATCAGCGCGTCGACCGTGACCTGGGCGCGCCAGTTGCTCGGCACCGGCTCGTGACGGCGCACGACGAATCCGTGGATATGCGGGGCTTCCGATTCGAAGTCGTCGCGGGAAATGCCGTAATTGCCGATCAGCGGGTACGTCATCGTAACGATCTGTCCGCAATACGAAGGATCGGATACGACTTCTTGATAACCGGTAACTCCGGTATTGAAGACGACTTCTCCGACCTTGGCGCCTTCCGCTCCGAACGCAAAGCCCGTGAACAGCGTTCCGTCTTCCAGCAACAGTCTGGCTTGTTTCTGCATATGCTTCCACTCCTTTGGGGGGTTTAACGAACGAGTCCCTGCGCTTCCGTCCAGACGATATTGCCTTCCGCCATCGTCAGCACCGGCCAACCGTACAGCTTCCAGCCCGCGAACGGTGTATTGCGGCCGAGGCTCAGGAACGTCTGCGGATCGACTTCCCGCTCCTGTTCCAGATCGATCAGCGTCAGGTCCGCCGGCGCGCCGACGTCCAGCGTGCCGTACGGCAGCTTGAATACCCGGGCGGGGTCGCGCGTCATCTTGCCGAGCAGGAACGCAAGCGTCCAGCGGCCGGTCCGCACGAATTTCGTGTACAGCAGCGGGAATGCCGTCTCGAAGCCGTGAATGCCGAACGGCGCCTTGGCGAGCCCTTTGGCTTTCTCTTCCGCGCTGTGTGGAGCGTGGTCGGTTACGATAATGTCGATCGTGCCGTCTTCCAAACCTTTGATGCATGCCTCCACGTCGCGCGGCGAGCGGAGCGGCGGATTCATTTTCCAATTGGCGTCCATGGAATCGGGGATATCCTCGTCCGCGAGCACCAGGTGATGGGGGCAAACTTCCGCGGTCACGCCTACGCCGACCGATTTACCGAGCCGGATGAGCCGCACCGATTGCTCCGTGCTGACATGGCACACATGATAATGGACCCCGGTCGCCTCGGCGAGCAGGATATCGCGTCCGACATGAATCGCTTCCGATTCGTTCGGAATGCCCTTCAGCCCGTGCCGCTTGGCGAATTCGCCGTCCGTTACCGCCGCGCCTACGACCAGCGAGTCGTCCTCGCAATGCGCGATGACCGGCAGTCCGAGCGAATGAGCGAGCGCCATCGCGTCCTTCATCATCTGCGCGTTCTGCACGCCTACTCCGTCGTCGGTGTAGCCGATCGCGCCCGCTTCCTTCAATGCCGCGAAGTCCGTCAACTCGCGTCCCAGCTCGTTCTTCGTGATCGCCGCATACGGCAAGACGCGCACGACGCCTTCGGCCCTTGCTTTGTCCAGCACCGTCCGCACAACTTCCGGCGAATCGGTCACCGGCCGGGTGTTCGGCATCGGCGCGATCGTCGTGAACCCGCCCTTCGCCGCCGACGCCGTACCGCTGCGAATCGTTTCCTTGTATTCGAATCCGGGCTCCCGCAGATGAACATGCATATCGATAAACCCCGGCGAAATCAGCTTTCCTCGCGCGTCGATGACCTCGCAGCCGGACGTATCCGGCGCCGCTTCTCCGCAGACACGTTCCGCGATGACCCCGTCAACTACTTTCAGGTGCAGCGTCTTCGTCACGCCGGATATGGGCTCGACTTCTTTTGCATGCAATAACCAGATCGACATTCGGGATTCGTCCTCCTCTACCTCTTTGCATATTAATTCATTATATTGTATAACTATTCAATCTCGTTGTCATCATTCGGATGCAAAATTTGCACGACATCTTCCTTGTCGATCTCCGTCAGCGAGACCCGAATTTGCTCCTGCTTGGAAGTCGGCACGTTCTTCCCTACATAATCCGGCCGGATCGGCAGCTCCCGGTGGCCGCGGTCCACAAGGACGGCCAGTTGAATCGACTGCGGCCTGCCGTGATCCATCAGAGCGTCGAGCGCGGCCCGGATCGTTCGGCCGGTATAGAGCACGTCGTCAAACAGAATGATCCGCTTATCCTTCGTCGAGAACGGAAACTTGCATGCTTCGGGCGCCTTATTTTCCTTCCCCGCATCATCGCCGGCGGCCGCAGGACGATCGTCGCGATAAGGGGTGATGTCAAGTTCGCCGACCGCGACCGGTACGCCTTCGATGTCCAGAATCCGCTCCGCCACGCGCCTGGCCAGGTAGATGCCGCGTGTTCGGATACCGACCAGCACACACCCTTCGATCCCTTTATTCTTCTCGACCACTTCATGCGCAATCCGCGTCAATGCCCGGCGAATCGCGGATTCGTCCATAATGACATGGGCTTCCTGCACCTTTGCTCCTCCTTCCGCGATGATCGATTTTTCGGCCGGCACACAATTAACCCCCTCGCGCAAGACGCAAGGGGGTTCGGCAGTTTAACCTATGACCTCCATTCGACAAGAGATCGGAAAATCCGCGCATGTGCATACGGACATTCGGCTCTCCGGAAAGAGGATCGCTGCGTCACCTTGCCAGTCTCACGGGACTGAATTAAAGGTACCGATTCATTAGTACGATTATCCCATTTCATCTGAGACGTGTCAATAAGAAAAACGGCTCCGCCGTCCTTTAAAAAGGACGGTTCCGTTATTCGCACAATATCAGTCGAGTATAGGTGAAACTTATACTTTCTGATATTGCAAAAAACGAATTTGCCCGCCTTCTTGTCTTGCTGAAAATACGCTTCATCGCGACCGCAAAATGTGAAGCGACTCCACCATGTCCGCCGGCAACGGTGCCGTGAAGTCCATTTGCGTCCCCGTCCTCGGATGCATAAATCCAAGCGCCCCCGCATGAAGCGCCTGACCGCGCATACCGAGCGTCCTGCCCGAACGTCCGCCATAGACCGGATCGCCGACGAGCGGGTGGCCGATATACTTCATATGAACGCGAATTTGATGCGTACGGCCCGTCTCGAGCTGCAACTCCACGTACGTATAGTCGCCGAACCGCTCGAGCACGTTGAAATGCGTAACGGCATGCTTGCTCCCGCGGTCCGTGACCGTGTATAGCTTGCGATCGTGCGGATCCCGGCCGAGCGGCGCGTCGATCGTCCCGCGTTCGTGCGGGATCGTCCCGTATACCAATGCCGAGTATCGGCGGTTCACCGTATGTTCTTTCAATTGCGCGGCCAGCGACATATGGGCCAGATCGTTCTTGGCCGCCATCAGCAAGCCCGACGTATCCTTGTCGATCCGATGCACGATGCCCGGCCGCATCACGCCGTTAATGCCGGACAGATCGCGGCAGTGGAACATCAGCGCGTTCACGAGCGTGCCCGAAGGATGACCGGCGGCCGGATGCACCACCATGCCTCGCGGCTTGTTGACGACGACAACGTCGGCGTCTTCATACACGATATCCAGCGGCAGATTTTCCGGCTGCAGCTCCAGGGGCTCCGGCTCGGGAATCGCGACATCGACCCGATCTCCGGCCGCGACCCGCGCGTTCGCTTTGATCGGTTGGCCGTTCAGCGTCGCCGCCCCGATGCGAATCCACTCCTGCACCTGGGAGCGCGACACGGCCGGGTCTGCCAGCCTGTCCGTCATGTGCTTGTCCGCCCGCTGGCCGGCCTGATCAGGCGCGACGATCCAGGTATGAAGCTGCTCTCCGTCCTCATCCGCGAGCGATTCGTCCATGACGTCGTCGTTATACCGTTTGTTGTTCTTCAAGGGACTTTCCTTGTTCTCCGTTGTCATTGTCCTTATTCTCCTGTTTCATCGTCAGCAGCGAATCCAGAATGACGAGCGCAACGCCGACGCAGATGCCGGAATCCGCCAGATTAAAGATGGGAAACGTATAGCTTCCGAAATTGAATTGCAGAAAATCGACTACTTCCCCATATAATGCCCGATCGAGGAAGTTGCCGACGGCGCCGCCCAGAATCATCGACAGAGCGACCATGAGCAGTCGGCTTCCGGTTCGATACGAACGTTTGCAATACCATGAGATGCCCGCCACGACGATCACCGTTACGAGCACGAAGAACCACCTCTGACCTTGCAGGATGCCGAACGCGGCCCCCCGGTTGCGGATCGAAGTCAGAAGGAAAAAGTTGCCGATAATTTCGATTTGTTCATACAGCTTCAGGTTGAATTCGACCAACTTCTTCGTGACGTAGTCCAATAGAAATACGAAAACCGCTATCGCGTAGTAGGTCCACAGCGGCCAAATGCGTCGTTGCATCGCGCCATTCCGCCTTTCATCATTCGCAGTGCTTCAATTCTATCATACGGACCGGGCCCGGCGCACGCAAATACCGCGAACGATGCGCAAACGATGCAAATCAAGCCAAATTTGGCCGATCTTGAAATCGCCGCCCGCCTGTAAAATCGACGTCCCCGGTGAAGAATATAGGCACAGCAAGCAAGGGAAAGGGGAGAATGCGCATGAATATCCCGCTTGACGAGAACCGGATGAACCGGATGAAGCAGCGGCTGCTCGCGGAAAAGCGCGAGATTGAAGCCAGAGTCGGCCATAACGATCATTATCAACTGTCCGAATCGTTTCGCGATTCCTTGGACGAACTGTCGATGATCGACAATCATCCGGGCGATCTGGGCACCGAAATGTACGAACGCGGCAAAGATAACGCTTTGCTCGAACGGGACGCCTTCCGTTTGACGCGGGTGGAGGATGCGCTGGCCCGTATGGAATCCGGCGAATACGGAAGATGCAAGACGTGCGGCTCCTTCATTCCGGCGGAGCGGCTGGAGGCACTGCCGACCGCGGACCATTGCGTAGAGCACGAGCCGCGCCGGGATCCGCCGGATAACCGTCCCGCGGAGGAAGCGTTCCTCTGGCCCCCATTCGGTCGAACAAGCCTGGACGAGCGCGATTATACCGGCTTTGACGGAGAAGACGCCTGGCAGAGCGTCGCCGCGGTCGGCACTTCGAACAGTCCGGCCATGGCGGAAGATAACGAAGTGCACGATTATGACACCCTGTATATCGAAGCGGACGAAAACCAAGGATACGTGGAACCCATTGAAAATTTCCTGGCGACCGACATCACCGGTAAGCACGTATCCGTCGTGCGCGGCCGAACGTATCGCCATTACATGAATGCAGACGAAGGCGACCCTCTGCTGGAGCCGGATGAACAGGATAACGGGAGCTTCAGTACGGATTAATTTCCAGTTGACGGTTCACGATTCTCACGATATCGGCAATATAATCGCCCACGATCGGAAGATTAAGCGCGCCAAGCAGTTGCAGAATCCAGACGATTGTGGCAGCGAAGAACGTGAAGCCGAGCGCGATGCCGATCCCTCTGGACAAGCCGGAAATAAAGCTCCGCCAAATGAGCAGCCACGGCTTGTGCGTCAGTTCGACGTAATCCCGCAGCTGCGCCTTGTTCATATCCCTCGCCAAACGATCGATTTGGTTGGTCAATAACGCGATCGTTGCCTGGGACGGCGGCGAGGACGGAGAGGTCCCGGATGCGCCGCCGCCAGCGGCAGCCGCCGTCGACGCGCTGCCATCGGCAACTGCGGTCTTGTCCTCCGCCTCGTTTGTACGTCTGGCTCCCGGTCGGACGGTGATCCGGCTTCGGCTTTCTTTGGACACAACTTCACTCTCCTTGCCGTCGTTATCATGCACGTCACCCGCTCCTTTCCCTCCAGTCCGACAAACGAGCTCCGACTGCCCAGCCGCCCGGCGGCCGTTCTCCGGCAGACGGAGCTCGTTTTCCCTCTTCATTTATAGGTTTGTGCTACCAGGGGCGGAATTATGCCCCAGTTTCTGTGACGATGCGGATTCCGATCGTACGATCGCCTGCCGCCACCGTCTCCGTCCCCTCCGACTTGCCGAAGGACAATTCATTTACGAGCACGTTGTCTTTGAGCACTTGCGGGAAAGCGCGCAGCGCCGCTTCCGTCTCGGCGTCCGCGTCCAGTACCAGGTCGACGTAGCGCTCGATCGGCAGGTTCATCTTCTTGCGCAAATCCTGCACGGCGCGGATGACTTCGCGCACGAGCCCTTCCTGCTCGAGCTCCGGCGTGATTTCCGTGTTGAGCGCCACCGTCACGCCGCTCGACGAAGCGGACGCGAACCCGGATTTGGCTTCCTTCTCGACCAGCAGCTCCTCCAGCGGGATTTGCAGTTGCTCGCCGTCCGGACTGACGAACGCGAATGTGCCGTCCTCGACAACCTGCCGCGACTGCTCCGACGCGAGCGACTTCAGCGCCTGCTGGATCGGTCCGACGTTTTTGCCGTATTTTTTGCCGCCGATCTTCAGATTCAGCTTGAGCAGGAAGCTGACGAACCCGCTCTCGTCGGATACGGCCGTGATCTTCTTCACGTTGATTTCATCCATGATGATCTCTTCATAAGCGGACAGGTCGAGCGATTCGGACAGCGATACGAGCAATTCGGACAACGGCTGGCGCGTCTTGATGCCCGATTCGTTGCGGACGCTTCTGGCCAGTTCCACGACGGCGCGCACGGCGGCCATGTCGCGTTCAAGCGCGGAGTCCTTGGCGGCTTGATCTTCTTCCGGAAAATCCGTCAAGTGGACGCTGCCTTCGCCGCCCAGGTTGCCGTAGATATCTTCCGCCACGAACGGCGCGTACGGCGCGATGAGGCGCGACAGCGTGAGCAACGTCTCGCGCAGTGTCCGGTAAGCCGCGATCTTGTCGTCCGTCAGCCCGCTGCCCCAGAATCGGTCGCGCGAGCGACGCACGTACCAGTTGGACAACTCATCAACGAACGTCTCGATCGCGCGCGCCGGGTTCAGAAAGTCGTTCGCGTCCAGCCCTTTGCGGACTTCGCCCACGACGGTGGACAGGCGGGACAGAATCCAGCGGTCCAGCTTGCTCACGGACGGACCTGACGCCGGATGCTCTTCCGGCTTGTAGCCGTCGATATCGGCGTACAGCGCATAGAACGCATGCGTATTGACGAGCGTGTCGATCACTTTCGATTTGGCTTCCGCCACGATCCCTTTGGAGAACCGCTTGCTGTTCCAGGGCGCGCTGTCCGCAAGCAGCGCCCAGCGGAACGCATCGGTTCCGAATTCGTCGATGATCTCCCAAGGATCGATGACATTGCCTTTGGACTTGCTCATCTTCTGCCCGTTCTCGTCCAGGACGTGGCCCGTCGAGATGACCGACTTGTACGGCACCTGCCCGTTGTACAAGGTGGAGACGGCGAGCAGGCTGAAGAACCAGCCGCGCGTCTGATCGATGCCTTCGCAGATGAAGTCTGCCGGGTATTGCTCCTGGAACTTGCGCTCATCCCCGAACGGATGGTGGTATTGCGCGAACGGCATCGATCCGCTGTCGAACCAGACGTCGATCACCTCGGAGGTCCGGTTCATCGTCCCGCCGCAATCGCAGCGCAGGTGCACTTCGTCCACGTAAGGCTTGTGCAATTCCAGATCCGCCGGCACCTCCCCGACTGCCCATTTTCGGAGTTCCGCGTGGCTGTGCGGAGCCTTCTCCTTCCCGCAGTCTTCGCATACCCATACGTTGAGCGGCGTGCCCCAATACCGGTTGCGGCTGATGTTCCAATCGACCAGATCCTCCAGAAACTTGCCGAATCGGCCGTCGCGCAGATGCTCCGGGTACCAGGCAATCTTCTTGTTATTCTCGATCAATATATCTTTAACCGCTGTCGTGCGAATGAACCAGCTTTCCGTCGCATAGTAGAGCAGCGGCGTCTTGCAGCGCCAGCAGAAAGGATAGCTGTGCTCGTATTTCTCCTTGTGGTAGAGCAGGCCGCGGGCCGTCAAGTTTTTGACAATATCCAGATCGCAGTCCTTGACGAAGCGTCCGGCGAAATCGGTCACTTCATCCGTGTACCGCCCGGCGTTGTTCACCACCATCAGCATCGGCAAGTTGTGCTGGCGCGCCACGCGGTTGTCGTCTTCGCCGTGCGCGGGTGCGATATGAACAATCCCCGTCCCGCTCGTGTCGCTGACGTATTCGGCATCGATAATGCGGTAGGCGCCTTCCGGACTCACGTACGTGAACAACGGCTCATACGCAAGCCCGACCAGTTCGCGTCCGCGAATCGTGCCGACCGTCTCGTATTCGCCCTTCATCACGCTGTCCGCCAGCGCTTCTGCCACGATATATGTCTCGTCATTCTGTCGTACTCGCGCATAGACAAGGTCCGGATGCACCGCGAGTCCCACGTTGGCCGGCAGCGTCCACGGTGTCGTCGTCCAGGCGAGCACATATTCGCCGCTGATCATCAAGCGGAATTTCGCCGTCGCCGTCAGATCCTTGACATCCTCGTAGCCCTGCGCCACTTCATGGGAGCTGAGCGTCGTCTGGCAATCCGGGCAATACGGACTGACCCGGTGGCCCCGGTACAGCAGCCCCTTGTCATGAATCGTCCCCAGAATATGCCATACACTCTCGATATAATCGTTCTGCAAAGTGATGTACGGATCGTCGAGATCCGTCCAGTAAGCGATCGCTTCCGTCAGCTCCCGCCACTGGCGCTCGTATTCAAACACGCTCTCTTTGCACTTCTTGATGAACGGCTCGACGCCGTACTTCTCGATCTCCTGCTTGCCCGAGATGCCGAGCTGCTTCTCGACGCCGAGCTCGACCGGCAAGCCGTGCGTATCCCAGCCCGCCTTGCGGATGACGCGGTAGCCGGACATCGTCTTGTAGCGGCTGACGAAGTCCTTGATGACGCGACCGAGCACGTGGCCGATATGCGGCTTGCCGTTCGCCGTCGGCGGGCCTTCGTAGAAGACGAAGTTCGGCTTGCCTTCGCGATTCGCAATCGACCGCTTGAACGTATCCTCCCTGTTCCATTGTTCCAGTATCCGCAGTTCGCGGGCTCTGGCCCGCTCTTTGACATCGACGCGACGCATCGCGCACCACCCCTTCCAATTGGTTGAAATCAACGCAAAAAAGCCCCGTCCCGGAAGGGACGAGGCGCGCTCGCGGTACCACCCTTGTTTCGCAGTTTCAAGTCATCTTGAGCAAGACGGCCCGTATTGCGACACTTAGCTGCCGACCTTGGTCGGCCTGCCCGAATAACGGCGGGCTTCCGGCAACATCTACTGAACAGCGCCGGCCATTCGCCGCGCCGTGTTCGATGCGCATCTCGGGGGCGATATTCAGCCGAATCCGAACATTGGCTCGCACCAACCGCCAACTCTCTGCAGTTCGCATCATTCCGCTTACTGGTTCCCGTCATCGACATTGCAATCTTATTACCTATTTATACGATCATGGGGGAGATTTGTCAAATGGTCTGTCTGCGTTGTTCCACCCAACCGCCGCTCTCCTGACCCAGTTGAGTCGATTTTCGCCTTAACCCCGCCCTACCGCCGTTTCCAACAAACTACAGCAAAAAAAGGCCGCCCGGCGGACAGCCTCTCGCTCGTTCCCAGTGAACTAAGCTTCCAATTCCCGCGACTCGCGCGTCTCGAGCGACTCCCAGCCGTCCTTGCCGAGCAAGTCGAGCTGCGTCTCCACGAGGGCACGGAACCGGGCGCGGTAGATCGCCGCCTGCTTCTTCAGTTCCTCGACTTCCAGCGCCACCTTGCGCGACTTTGCCAGCGCGTCGTTGATGATGCGATCGGCGTTCTTCTCCGCTTCCTTAACGATCAACTGCGCTTCCTTCTTGGCGTTGTTCTTCAGCTCGTCCGCCGCTTCCTGCGCAACGATGATCGTCTTGCTGAGCGTCTCCTCGATATTCGTGAAGTGGCCGAGCTTCTCCTGCAAAGCTTGATGCTGACCTTGCAATTCCTTATGGTCGCGAATCATCGCTTCGTAGTCTTTAATAATTTGGTCGAGAAATTCGTTCACTTCGTCTTCGTCGTATCCGCGCAGCCGACGTCCGAATTCCTTGTTATGGATATCCAGTGGCGATAATGGCATGGTCTGCCTCCTTGATCATGTTTTCCGATAGATCTATTTCTCTATACATGACTCTTTTCGACGGAAGCGACAAAAATCCTGCTGGATCGCTACATAAATTTGCCGACGCGCACCCTCGTTCTGCCGCTTTTCGACAAGCCTTCCACTTCCAATACGCGAAATCGGCCGAATCCTTTCATCGACACGACATCGCCGGCTCGCAGCGGCTTCGACGGATCCTCTTCCGTTTTCCAGTTCACCCGGCAACGCCCGGCGCGGATCGGTTCCACGATCTTCGTCCGACTCAGCCGAAATACGTCGCTGGCGATGCCGTCCAGCCGCATCGAGGCGACCGACAGCGACATCTCGGCCAGCTCCTGCTTCGTCTCCCGCAGCGCGGACAATGGCAGCACGGATGTCGTCACATCCGCTCGGTGAACTTGCTTGAGATGCCCCACGAGAAAATCGCCGATCTCTTCGGCGATGAGCACATGACAGCCCTCCGCGTGAACATGGAGATCCCCGATCTTGTCGCGCTTCATGCCAAGGCCCAGCAAGGCGCCAAGGTAATCGCCGTGGTCAAGCTCGGCGATCCGCTTATCGTCGGAAGCGATCGCCAGCACCGCAATGCCCATGTCCTCGGCGTCCAGCACCCGGTAGTCCGGCGCGACAAGCGCCCGTTTGCGCTCGGCGCTTGCCGTCCCTCCGTCCAGACGGATCGTGGCATCGGGATGCCGGTTCGCCAGCGCAAACAAAATATGCGCCTGACGGGGGTCGAGAAAGTCGGTCCGCCGCAACTCATGACGTTCGGCAGCCCGATTGACCCACTCCCAGGCGCGGTCGACAAATACTTTTTCATCCGGGTGAAAATGTTCGTAAATCTCGTTGAGCTTGGTCATTTTACGCGTTACCGAACAGATTGATAATCGCATGCAAGCCGTAAGCGACGAATTGCAGCGCGATTAGCGCAATGATGGGCGATATGTCAAGCACCCCGCCGATCGGCGGAATCAACCGGCGGAACGGCCGCAAATACGGCTCCACCAGCTTGCCCAGAAATTCGCCCACGAAGCTCTCGCGAACGGCCGGCAGCCAAGACATCAACACGTAGATCAACACCATATAGAAGTAAATCCGGTAAATCAAGTCAACAAATTGATGAAGTTCGTACAAACCTTATGTCACCTCATTTTCGGATGGTCGGCATCTTCCGTGTACATCTCCGTGATCGTGCCCGATACTTCGACGGAATCCGGCGTACACAGGAAAATATCGGGTCCCAGCTTGGATATGTGGCCGCCGAGCGCGTAGACGGTGCCACTTAGAAAATCGACGATCCGAATCGCCTGCTCCCGGCGAATGCGCTGCAAATTGACGACAACGGAGCGGCGCATCTTCAAATGATCGGCGATTTCCTGCGCTTCGTCATAGGTCCGCGGTTCGGTCAGCACCATGCGCGCGTTCTTTTGCGAATGAAGGCTGACCACATTATTCTTCCCCCCATTCCTACGAGCTTCGAACGGGGAAGTTTCATTTTCTTGTTCGTGCTGGGCGCGTTGGCGCTCGCTCTGGACATCTTGCTCCACTTCTTCCTCTTCTTGCAATCCCAGATAATTCAAAAATCTGTTCATAACTCCCACTTTCGATCCCTCCTCCATCGTATACCAACACTGTAAGCGATATGCGGACCCACGCGCATTAACGGGTCTCTATTTCTTCTTTCCCGACAAGCACAGTCCCTAAACGTACCCAGGTCGCGCCTTCCTCCACCGCTGCTTCGAAGTCGCCGGACATGCCCATGGACAGCTCGGTTAGCGGTCTTTCCGTGAGCGCCTCCCGATTGAGCTCGTCTCTCAGCTCCCGCAAGGCGCGAAATACGGGACGCGCTTGCTCCGGGTCCGTGTCCAGCGGAGCCATCGTCATCAGACCGATCGGGTCGATGGACGGATAATCCCGCAGGCTGCGGATGAATTCCCGTGCCGCTTCCGGTGCCAGACCGTGCTTGCTCGCTTCTCCGGAAACGTTGACCTGCAACAAACACGGCACTTGCAGCTGCAGCGCTTGCGCTCGCTTGTCGATCGCCTCCGCCAGGGATGTACGGTCCAGCGAGTGGATATAGTCGAAGCGCCCGATAACGTCCTTCACCTTGTTCGTCTGAAGGGAGCCTATGTAATGGAAGACGGCTTGTCCCTTCAAAGCTTCCCACTTGTCTCTGGCGTCAGGCCAGCGGTTCTCCCCGATATGGCGGGCTCCCGCCTGAACGGCGGCCGCCGCCGTCGCTGCAGACACGTATTTCGTCACGGCGATGACCTTCACGTCTTCCCGTCTGCGGCCGCTCCGGGCGCATGCATCCGCAATACGCTGATCTACGCTGCTCATACGGCTTTCCAGCGTCAACGGACGTTCACTCCTTTTTCCTGCCCAACCAACTCATCATCCGCCCCGTGGCCCCCTTCTCCTTGCGATGGGAGAAGAAGATGTCGGTTCGACAACCGGTGCACCATGAAGATAATTCGATACGATCGGGCATGATTCCTGCTTTTATCATAAAGTGTCGGTTCAATTGTTTCAAGTCGAGCATTTCTTTGCCCGGCCGCGAAGGCGTCAAGACACGTTCGACAGCGGGGATTTCGCGGACATGTCGGATCACCGCCTCGTCCACTTCATAGCAGCAAGCGCCGATGGACGGCCCAATGGCAGCGCGGAGATCGGACGGTCTTGTGCCGTATGCTTCCGCCATGCCGCGTACCGTCTGTCCCGCGATATCCGCGACGGCCCCCTTCCACCCGGCATGCGCGAGCCCGATGGCGCCTGTAGTCGGATCGTGAAAATAAAGCGGCACGCAATCGGCGAAAAATTGGACCAGCAGGACGTCCGGTTCGTTCGCGATGAGCGCATCCGTATCCGAGCACGCCGACGTCCGGTCCATTCGGCCGCTGCCGGCGTCTTCCTTTCTTACGACGCGCACGTGCGAGCCATGCACTTGCTCGCCGCACGTCCAGGCTTCGAACGGCCAGCCGAGCGCCGCGGCGATCGCCCGACGTCTCTCGATCACCGCCGCGGCATCGTCCCCCACATGAAGTGCTGCATTGCCGGCGAACCTCGTCGTGAAGCCCGCCGACAGACCGGATTCGCTGCGCCATTCGGCGAGCGGAAGCAGCGGCTGCTTTTGTTGTCCAGTATCCCATACGAACGGTTCCATTCGGATAACCACCTCTGGCTGCAAGTGTATCACATCCGAAGGCGCCGGTTAAGCGGTCCTAACGTCCCGATTGTTCCGGCTGCTCCTCCGCCCGATAGGTTTTGGCCTCGTCCAGCCGCACGAGAATCACGTCGGCCCCGATCTTGACGATGTTCCGCCATGGAATGACGACATCGTTGCCGCCGCCGAGCATGCCGAAAAACCGGGTCGCCGTCGGCACGACGATCGCCTCGATGCGCCCCTGCCGCAGGTCCAGCTCCAGGTCGCTGATCTGGCCGAGCTTCTTGCCGTCCACGATATTGATGACATCCTTCGTCTGAAAATCGGAAATTTTCACTGCGCCGCCGCCCCCTGTCGCAATCGCCTCCTTACAATATATGAGCCGGTCCCGCATTGCATCCCCGACAAATAAGAAAAAGCAGGCCTCAAAGGCCCGCCTTCATCATCCGTTATTTTACGTGCTTCTGCATTTGTTGAATGGCCGACTTCTCGAGCCGCGACACCTGCGCTTGCGAGATGCCGATCTCGTCCGCCACCTCCATCTGCGTCTTGCCTTCGAAAAACCGCATCGAAAGAATCATTTTCTCCCGCTCGTTCAACTTGCGCATCGCTTCTCGCAAAGCGATTTCCTCGATCCATTGAATATCCTTGTTGCGTTCGTCGCTGATCTGGTCCATCACATAGATCGGGTCGCCCCCATCGTGGTAGATCGGCTCGAACAGAGACACCGGGTCCTGAATCGCATCGAGGGCGAAGACGATATCTTCCTTGGAAACGCCAAGCACTTCGGATATTTCCACGATCGTCGGTTCCCTGGCATGCTGGTTCGTCAGTTGATCCCTCACTTGCAGCGCTTTGTACGCAATATCGCGCAGGCTGCGCGATACGCGAATCGGATTGTTGTCGCGCAAGTATCGTCTGATCTCCCCGATGATCATCGGTACGGCATAGGTAGAGAAGCGAACGTTCTGGCCAAGGTCGAAATTATCGATGGCTTTCATCAGTCCGATGCAGCCGACTTGAAACAAGTCGTCCACGAATTCGCCCCGATTGTTGAACCGCTGGATGACGCTAAGCACCAGGCGCAAATTGCCGTTGACCAGCTTTTCCCGGGCCTCCCACTCTCCGCGGGTTTGCAGGGCGAGGAACAATTCCCTCATTTCGACATTGGTCAGAACGGGCAGCTTAGAGGTGTCTACGCCGCAAATCTCCACTTTGTTGCGGGTCAATGCACATTCCTCCCGGGAGCAGATGTTACTGTAAAGTATCTCCTGGGCAGGGCATTTTATTCCGCTGAGGGCCGTCAAACCATTTTGTTGAATTCCTTGCGCAGCCGTTTGATAATCCGCTTCTCGAGCCTGGAAATATACGATTGGGAGATGCCGAGCAGGTCCGCCACGTCCTTCTGCGTCTTCTCTTCCCCGTCAGCAAGGCCGAATCGCAGCTCCATGATCGTCCGCTCCCGCTCGCTAAGCTTGTCTAGCGCTTTGTGGAGCAGCTTGCGGTCCACCTGCTCCTCGATGTTGCGGTAGATCGTGTCGTTCTCCGTGCCGAGCACGTCGGAGAGCAGCAGCTCGTTGCCGTCCCAATCGATGTTCAGCGGCTCGTCGAACGATACCTCCGTGCGCGTCTTGCTGTTGCGGCGCAAATACATCAGAATCTCGTTCTCAATGCATCGGGAAGCATACGTGGCGAGCTTGATTTTCTTCTCCGGATCGAAGGTGTTCACCGCCTTGATCAGACCGATGGCGCCGATCGACACCAAATCTTCGATATGAATGCCGGTGTTTTCGAATTTGCGCGCGATGTAAACGACGAGACGCAAATTCCGTTCGATCAGCATCGCCCGGATGGCAGCGTCTCCCGTGGACAAGCGGCCGAGCAAATACTCTTCTTCCTCTCTGCTGAGCGGCGGAGGGAGCGCTTCGCTTCCTCCGATATAGTACACTTCCTCGCTCTTCCAACCGAGCCAGAACAACAGGCGATAGAGGGACAGTTGCGACATCAGCTTCCATTTGGCGAACATGAGTGCATAACCTCCTGTCAGGCAGGCTGGGATGAGGCCGGCTGGGCTTGGCCGGCGTGAATCAGCTCGGGATGCAGAATCGCCCGATACGCCCCTTCGGATGACAAGGTGCCGCCGTCAAGTCCGATCAGCACCCGATCGACATGCAGCGGTGATGCGTCCTTCTGACTGAGCTCGATGGCGTCGGGCTTGACCGCGAGCATGAGCCGCGATTTGCCGTTCACCCCGCGATAGGGGACGAGTCGCATGCGGTTCATCCAAGGGAAGGCGTCCGGCCCCGCTTCGCCGAGCTCGGTCAAGAGAAGGTCGGCTGCCTCCGTCTGCAGCCTGCCGCACCAACCCTGCGGCAATTGCTGCTGCCAGACGGCCGCTTCCATGATCATGACCGGCGTTCGCGTGATCGGATCGAAAAGGCGATTGCCCGTGTCCAGCAGGGCGGGCACCTCCCACTTTTGCTCGCCGATCCGGATCGTCGCTTGCCATAGCAGCGCCGACGTGTCGGCCTGCCTGCGCCTGCCCTCGGACGTGCTATGGAACAGCCGCAGCGACAAGACGAAGGCAATTGTGAACAGAGCGAGCTGCATACGCCAATCCAGAACGATGCTCCCTTGCTCGGTGATCGTCATGCCGCTCCATGGCGAACCCGACGCGCGAACGAGCGAGCTCAGTCCGAGGACGCCCCCGAGTGTGACGAAGTTGACCGCATAGAAGACGCCGAACGTTCGCAAGTAAGCGAGCGGACCGCCATAGCCGAACGTGATGAGCACCATCCATGCGGATACGGCAAGCTTGGCCCCCAGCGAATACAAGTACGGAACGTCTGCCCAGAAGATTGCGGCCGCATATGCCGCTCCCAGGGCGGCTGCCGATGCGACGCGCCATCGTGCCGGTCTCAGACTGCGCGCCTTGGCCGTGGCCAGCAGCACCGTGCCGTCGACGGCCAGGTTCGTGAGAAAGACCAGGTCCACATAGACAATCATGGCGAAGCCCCCCACCCTATATCTCCCGGGAATGACCGCTTGTCAGGACGGGGCCGGGCCGGAATGAACCCAGTATACCCGGTGCGGCAGCCGATGTCTGTCTAATCTTGCCTGCCGTTTTGGCGATTTTTTTGGCGAAAAAGCGGCTAGGCGGTCGGGGGTGATGCGGCGGGGAGGCGTTAAGTCGATAATCGACTCATCTCGGGCCGGGAGTGCGGCAATGGAGCGGCGTTAAGTCGATAATCGACTCAATTCAGTCCGGAGTGCGGCGGTGGCGCGGCGTTAGGTCCATAATCGACTCATCTCGCATGGATGCGAATCGATTCATGAACAAACAGCCTGTAATCGTGAATGTGTCTGCGCACAGGTTCACGATTACAGGCTGTCCATTATCAGCACACTATTTTTTACTTTACTACCGCTCGTTGCGCGGGCGGTTGCGGAGAAATGCCGGAATATCGAGCTGATCGCTCGGAATGCTCTGCGAGCCGAATGGACGCAGATTGCCGGCGGTGCGCACTTCGTTCGGTGAAGCGGCGGAGGTGGTTCCGCCCTGGGGAGCTTCTGACTGCAGCGGAGAAGCCTGGCGTCTGGTCGGCGGTGCCTTGTGCTCGAAGCCGGTCGCGATGACCGTTACCTTGATATCTTCGCGCATGTTGTCGTCGATGATCGCGCCGAAAATCATTTCCACTTCCGGGTCGCAAGCCCCGATGACGATCTCGGCTGCCTCGTTCACTTCATAGAGCGACAGGTTGGCTCCGCCGGTAATGTTCATAATAACGCCTCGCGCGCCGTCGATAGACGTCTCGAGCAAGGGGCTCATGATCGCCTTGCGTGCAGCTTCGGATGCCCGGTTCTCGCCGTTGGAGACGCCAATGCCCATCAGAGCCGATCCGCGCTGAGTCATGATCGTCTTCACGTCCGCGAAGTCGAGGTTGATCAGGCCCGGAACCTGTATCAGATCGGAGATGCCTTGAACCGCTTGCAGCAACACATTATCGGCAATGCGGAACGATTCGGTCATCGGGGTTTTCTTGTCCACGATTTCGAGCAGGCGATCGTTCGGAATAATGATCAGCGTGTCGACTTTTTCCTTCAATTCCTCGATGCCTTGATCGGCATTCTGCGAACGTTTGCGGCCTTCGAACGTGAACGGACGAGTCACGACGCCGACCGTCAGCGCGCCGCTCTCCCTGGCCAATTCCGCGATGACAGGAGCGCCGCCCGTTCCGGTGCCGCCGCCCATGCCTGCGGTCACGAATACCATGTCCGCGCCGTTAAGCGAATTGATAATGTATTCGCGGGATTCTTCCGCCGCTTTCTTGCCGACTTCCGGCTTGGCTCCCGCCCCAAGGCCGCGCGTCAGCTTGTCCCCGATCTGCAGCTTCTGTTCGGATTTCGTAAGCTTCAACGCCTGGGCGTCCGTGTTCACCGTGATGAAATCGACGCCTTTGACGCCACTCTCGATCATGCGGTTCACTGCATTACTGCCGCCGCCCCCTACACCAATTACCTTGATTTTCGCGAGCGGTTCCATTTCATAATCAAACTCCAACATGTACCAAACTCCTCCTCGCTACGCTTGAACCTTACATAAGCGGCGGCTTATATGAATTCTTTGAATAAATTTTTGAACCATTCCTTGATGCCGGGCTTGCCCCCGTCATCTCCCGCAGCCGGCTTGTTCCTGGACGGACGCTTCGAGCCGGTAACCCGCGTGCGGATATACTTGACGACATATTGGATCATTCCGACGCCGCTGCTGAACGAAGGATCCCGGACGCCGATATAATCAGGCACCGCGATGCGGACGCTCGCTTCCAGCTCGGACTGCGCCAGCGGCAGCACGCTCGGCATCGATACCGTTCCGCCTGTCAACACATACCCGTTGATCTTGTCCAAATAACCGAGACGCTTCACTTCTTGCCGGATCATATGGAAGATCTCCTGCATCCGGGGCTCGATGATGTTCGCCAGATCGACCTGGGAAAACTCCTTCTCCACGTTCGTTCCGACTCGCATCACCTTGAACTTCTGATCGTCGTCGGCGTCGTCTATTCTGGCGCAGCCGTATTTGAGCTTGATTTTCTCGGCATGCTCCGTCTGGGTTTTCAGGCCGTAGCAGATGTCGCTCGTCACATAATCCCCGCCGATCGGCAGCGTCGACACGGCAGCAAGGCTGCCGCCCTCGAAGATGGCCAGCGTCGTCGCGCCCGCGCCGATGTCTGCCAGCACGGTGCCCATCATCTTCTCGTCCTTGGACAAGGCCATCATGCCTGAAGCGAGCGACATGAGAATGATGCCGGAAATTCGCAGGCCCGCCTTCTCCACGCAGCGCATCAAATTATGTACGGCTGCTTTCGTTCCAGTGATAATCGTGCACTCCACTTCCAAGCGGACGCCGATCATGCCTCGCGGGTCCTGGATGTCGCCTTGACCGTCCACGAGGAATTGCTTGGGTACGAGATTGATAATTTCGCGCTCGGGGGGCAGTGCCACGACCCGGGCGGCTTGCAGAACGCGTTCGATATCCTCCTGGCCGATCTCGCGATCTTCGTTGGATACGGCGACGACGCCGTGGTTCGTCTGCAAAGCGATGTGATTGCCGGCGATGCCGACATACACTTCGTCGATCGTGATGCCGACCATGCGTTCCGCGTGATCGACGGCATTGCGGATAGATTGAACGGTCTGGTCAATATCGACAATGGCGCCTTTGCGAATCCCGTCGGAATCCGCAGACCCGACGCCAATGATGTTAATGGCCCCGTTACTGATTTCCCCGATAATCACCCGGATCTTGGACGTACCGATATCCAGGCTGACGATGAGGTCATTGCTGCTCAAACGGTGGCACCTCCCGTAGATCGATGAAAATGAGAGCGATGAAGGGATGCATCCTTATGTTTATTCCACATCCGCGAGGTTTTCCCTCTTTTTTCAACAATTTTTTTAAGTGGCGATGGCAGGGAGTCGATGCCTCGGCATCGAACGATTGTCCCAATCAGCCATCATAGAAATTCTAGCATTATTTTTGTCTATTGAGTAGTGCCGTTGTCCTTATGTTTATCGGGTTCTTCGGTTTCTTCGCTGGAAATTTGTGCCGAATAGGGCATATAGGTGTCTGCTTCCAGCATTACGATCCGTCCAGGCTCCCTGTTTTCCACAATTTCGCTAAGATATGGAATCTTGTCGGCCAGCTTGGAGACGGTCGTCACAACCTCGAAGCGAGAGCGGGTAAACAGCTTGATTCGATCCGGATACGCTTTGGAAGGATCCGGCTTGATCTCGGACAAATCGGACAACAGCGCCCCCGGCATGGAAGCGAGCGTGCGACACAAGGCTTCCCGCACGGCGTCATCCGGCTTCCATCCGGTCAGGATGGGCTTGTCCGGCAATCCACCCGTGCCGACCGGCAGCGCCAGTCCGTTCTCCAACACGACTCGCAAGGCTCCGTCTGCACCGATCTCAAGCGCCACTTCGCCATACTCTTTCACGCGGACTTCGACCGTTCCCGGGAATTTCTTGATGACCTGCACAGCCTTTACAGGAGGCAGCAATTCTATGCGCCCCGCCAATTCGCCGGAGCTTGGCACGAAGAAGGAGTCGCCTGCCGCCAATCCGAGCTTCTCCCTTACCTGCGCTTCGGTAAGATGACGAATCCCGTCTACTTCGACTTGGGAAACTTTCGACAGCGAAGATCGGAAAAAAAGCACGACCAGTACGATGATGAACAACAAGATCAAGATGACCATCAATTTCCCGATTCGGCGTTTCGGGACTTCGGGTTCCCTCTGCAAAGCGGGAATCCGCTCTCTCATCCGTCGTCCCCCCTTGTCCAACCGAGCGGCAAAAACGGGCCCCGCACCGGGAATCCGGCCCGTGCGGGGGACATGATTCTTCCAGCTTATTGGGCAACGAGGCTTTCATTCGACTCCCGAATGATGGCCCCGCCCAGCTCGCAAAACATCCGTTCGATCCGTTCGTAACCTCTGTCAATATGGTGGATTTGTTCGACGACCGTTCGGCCTTGCGCGGCAAGGCCCGCAATGACCAGCGCGGCGCCCGCCCGCAAGTCCGTCGCTTCCACCGTCGCCCCATAGAGCGCGGGAACGCCGCGGATGATGGCGTTGTTCAAGTCGACGCGAATATCCGCTCCCATGCGGCACAATTCGTCCACGTGTTTGAATCTGCCTTCGAAAATCGTTTCTTTCATCACGCTGGCGCCGTCCGACAAAGCAAGCAGTGTCATCACTTGCGCTTGCAGATCGGTCGGAAAAGCGGGGTACGGAGAAGTGACGATCCGTTCCACCGACTTCGGTCTTTCCGGCGCACTGACTTTGATTATATCATTATCGACCGCGATTTGAACACCGGCTCTCCTCAGCACGTAAATCAATGAGGTGAGATGGGCCGGCTCTGCGCCTTCGATCGTCACCCGCCCCCGGGTAGCCGCAGCCGCGACCATGACCGTTCCCGTTACGATCCGATCCGGGATAATCCGGAATTCGCCACCGTAAAGTTCGCTGACACCATCGATCGTAACGATATCCGTACCGGCCCCTTGCACGTGCGCGCCCATCATGTTGAGAAAAGCCTGCAAATCCTGGATTTCCGGCTCCCGGGCAGCGCCGACGATCGTCGTGCGGCCCTTGGCTTGCGCTGCGGCCATCATCACGTTCTCCGTTGCGCCGACGCTCGGAAAATCCAAAATCACTTCCGCCCCCCGCAATTCGCTGGCCCGACAGACGATCCGGCTGCCTTTTTCCACAATATCCGCACCGAGTGCTGCGAGGCCCCGCAGATGGAGATCGATCTTGCGTTCCCCGATCGCGCATCCGCCCGGCTGATAAAGCTGAACTTCGCCGAATCTGGCCAGCAGCGGACCCGTCAGAAACACCGATGAACGCATCTGTCGCATCAAGAACTCGGGAATGTGGGAGGATGACGCCTGGGAAGAATCGACGATGACAGACCGGTCATCGTATCGGGCCGAACAGCCTAAACATCTCATAATGTCGAGCATGACTTCGATATCCAGCAAGCGGGGGACGTTGCGTATCGCGACGCTGTCCTTCGCCATCAAGCTGGCGGCCAGGATCGGCAATGCGGCATTTTTGGCTCCGTGGATACGAATGGTGCCCGAAAGCGGTACGCCGCCTTCAATCACCAGTTTGTCCAAGCGGTTTCACCTCCGGGTTACCGCTCACCCATCAGGAGAACCTCCGGCACAAGGCGGATTCCGAAGCGATCTTCGATGGTGCTTTGAATTCTCCCGATGAGGGTGAGAACGTCCTCAGCCGTTGCACCGCCGAGGTTGACGATGAAATTGGCATGGATCGGGGAAACCTCGACCCCGCCTTCCCGCGCGCCTTTTAGGCCGGCGGCCTCAATCAGCCTGGCGGCATGGTCGCCCGGCGGATTGCGGAACACGCTGCCCGCAGTCGCTTGCTGCAAAGGCTGCGTACGGCGGCGACGGTCCTTGTAGGAAGCCATGGCAGCCGCGATTTCCTTGCGGTCGCCCTGTTCCAGAAGGAAAGCGGCTTTGGTGACGATCCCGCGCCGCTCCTGCAGCACGGAATGCCGATAAGCGAACATCATCTGCTCCCCGTTCAATGTCGCTTCATTTCCGTCTTCCCATACGATGTCGGCTGACTGAAATATGCGTGATACGTCCGAGCCGTGCGCTCCGGCATTCATATAGACGGCCCCTCCTACCGAACCGGGAATTCCTCCCGCGAACTCCAGTCCGGTAAGCCCCTCCTTGCCGGCGATCACCGACAGCCTGATGAAGGAATACGAAGCGCCTGCAGTCACCGTATTTCCATCGAAGCCGGCTTCTCCGAAAGCGTCGCCCAGCTTGACGATGACGCCGCGGTAGCCTTTGTCGGTGGCCAGCGTATTCGACCCGCGGCCCAGCACCTGCCAGTTCACGCCGTGCTGATGCAGAAGCCGGATCAAATGGGAGAGCTCCTCGCGGTTCCCGGGGATGACGAGCGCGTCTGCGGGACCTCCGATTTTCCAAGTGGTATGCGATGCGAGCGATTCGTCGAATCGAACTTCGCCGACTGTGGCCTTCTTCAATTCCGCCTTCCACTTCATCATCAGGAAGTTCCCCCTCTCGTCATATCCATCTTTATCCCCCAAGAACCATGCGTCGGGCTATGCTGCCGGGCACGGCTGCGGCTGTCACGATCACCCTGTATCCTATGTATGGCCGTTGGGCATGGTGACAAACGCCCAGTCGGCTTAAATTCAATATGGATTTTGTAGTAACTGATTTTGGTTAGGTCACCGGACCCCTGCCGTTTGGCCCATTTGCACAAGTTGGGAACTTTTTGTTCCTAAAACCCCGTCGCTTGGCCGCATTCGTGCGAATTGGTAACTTTTGGTTCCCAATTCCCCGCTGCCGAAACGGCTGAGCAAGAGTTCCCTCATCGCCGACGCCTTGCGCTCATTTTAACGCGCGCCGGCGATACGGGTCAATTGCGCCATGATCGCGGCCGCCGCATCCGGCTTGCCCAGCGCGCGGGCGGCTTCCGACATGGCCGCATGCCGCTTGCGGTCGGTCATGATGTCTTGAACGGCAGACAGCAGCGTAGCGCCTGTCAGATCGCGTTCCAGAATCATGACGGCGGCGCCCGCATCCGCCAGCGACTTCGCATTCGGCTCCTGGTGGTTGTTCGTCACGTTCGGCGAAGGAACGAGAATCGAGGGCATGCCCAGCGCCGTAAACTCCGACAGCAGCGACGCGCCGGCGCGGCTCACGACAAGCGATGCGGCCGCGAGCACGTCGGGCATGTTGTGGATATAAGGGACGATATGCAATCTTGACGCGACGGCAGCACTCAACCCCTGAATGCGTGTCAGGGACTCCTCGTGGAACCGTTCGCCGGTGACCAGCACGCCGTGAACGCCCGGCAGATCCGCCAAACCCGACGCCATGGCGATCGCTGCCTCGTTCAATGCCCGCGCCCCGCTGCTTCCGCCTACGACGACGAAGAACGGGGTGCCCGGCAATAGCCCCAGCGACGCAACCCCGCGTCCGGCATCCCCGCCCAGCACCGCCGAGGCGCAAGGATTGCCCGCGTCGACGACATCGGTTACGCGTTTGAAATAAGGCAATGATTCCCGAAAACTGACCGCTACCGCATCCGCATAACGGCTCAAAAATTTATTTGTCAAACCCGGCTCTACGTTCTGTTCGTGCAGCAGCGTCGGAATACCGAGCCGGGACGCCGCATAGACGACGGGCCCGCATACGTACCCGCCGGTGCCGACGACGGCATCCGGCTTGAACTTGCGCAGCAGCGCCTTGGATCGGCGTACGCCTTGCCAGAAGCGGGCGATCGTCCGCACGTTGTCCCAGGACAGCTTGCGGCGGAACCCGGTGATGTCGATCGCCTCGAACGCGATGCCTTGCTGCGGCACGATCCCGCTCTCCATCCCGCGGCGGCCGCCGATATAGAGCAGCTCCGCGCCGGGATGGTGCGCCTGGACCGCCCTGCCGATCGCGAGAGCGGGATAAATATGACCGCCCGTCCCTCCCCCGGTCAATACGACGCGCATGGACGTTTCACCTCGAATAACGGGATAATTGCAATAGGATGCCGAGCGCCGTAAGCAGCAGCGTGAGCGACGAGCCTCCGTAGCTGACCAGCGGCAACGTAATGCCCGTGACGGGCATCAAGCCGATCACGACGCCGATGTTGATGAGCACCTGCACCGCGATAATGCCGACGATTCCCGCCGCCAGCAAGCTGCCGAACGGATCGTCGATCGTGATCGCCGTGCGCATGCCCCGCCAGATCAAGACCAGGAACAAGAGCAGCAGCAGCGCTCCGCCGATGAACCCGAGTTCTTCCGCCAGAATCGAGAAGATGAAGTCGGTCTGCGGCTCGGGTAAATAATTGTATTTCTGCCGGCTCATGCCTAGACCTAATCCGACCAGCCCCCCGGGGCCGATCGCGTACATCGATTGAATCGATTGGTAACCGGCGCCGAGCGGATCCTGCCAAGGATCCAGGAACGCCGTGATCCGCTGCAGGCGATACGGAGCGGCGGCGATGAGTCCGCCCAGACCGGCCAAGCCGAGCAAAGCCAAGCCGCCGAGATGGGACAGCCTCGCTCCTGCCGCGAAGATGACGATAAGCGAAGCACCCAGCATGACGACGCCCGTGCCCAGATCGGGCTGCAGCATGATCAGGCCGAAGGCGGCACCGACGATCGCCAGCGGCGGGAGCAGCCCTTCCCGGAACGACATCATCTTGTCCTGCCGCTCCGACAGCAAGCGGGCGAGGAACAGAATCATCGCCAGCTTCATGAATTCGGAAGGCTGGATGCCGAGCGAGCCGATGCCGAGCCAGCTGCGGGCGCCGCCCCGCCAGACGCCGATGCCCGGGATGAGCACGATGACGAGCAGGCCGAAGCAGATGAGCAAAAGCGGAGCAGCGTACTTGCGCCACGCTTTGTAATCGACGTTCATCGTCACGAACATCGCGCCGATGCCGAGCAGCGCGAAGATCAGCTGCCGCTTGACGTAATAATACGGATCTCCGTAATCATGGAACGCGGCAACGGCGCTGGCGCTGTACACCATTACGACGCCGATGGCCAATATGCCGAGCGTGGCGGCAATCATCCATAGATCGGGGACGGAACGGGTCTTGGCCATGAAATACGACACCTCGCGTACTTGTGGAAGTGGGGACAAGCCCCCTTCTACAACGTATGCGCCGATTGCTTAAACATGCGGCCGCGATCTTCAAAGGAGGCGAACATGTCCCAACTCGCGCAAGCCGGCGACAGCAGCACCGTATCCCCGGACTGCGCCATGGCGGCGGCGGCTTCGACGGCTCTGCGCAGCGTGCTTTCGGCGTCATGATCAGGTTCGACGAGAATGACCTTGTCCAAACCTGCCGCCTGTGCCACCTTGCCCAGCTTGCCTCTCGTCTCCCCTAGCGCCACAAGGCCCTTCAACCGCGAACGAAAAATCGGCAGCAGCTCCAGGTAGTCGGAGCCGCGGTCGAGTCCGCCGGCGATCAGAATTAGCGGCGAAGGGAGCGACAGCACCGACATCGTCGTCGCCATCGGATTCGTCGCCTTCGAATCGTTGTAATAATGCACGCCGCCCAGCTTGCCGACGTATTCCAGCCGGTGCTCCACGCCCCGGATCGCCCGCAAGGGCTCCGCGAGCAGCGCCGGATCAGCGCCTGCCGCCAATGCAATGGCGATCGCCGCCATCGCATTGGCGGCATTATGGCGGCCGGGAACTCCGAGTTCGCGCACGCGAAGGATGCGCCGCTCGCTGCCGTCGAATCCCCGATGCACGATCCAACGGTCCGTATTCTCTTCCGCAGCCGCTCCTTCGTCCTCATCCGTTTCCGCTTCAGAAGGTCTCACCGATGAATACGGAGGATCGACGTATACGCCGGCGGGAAGCGGAGATAGGAGCGAGAACGCCAACTTTCGCGCCGCGAACCGCTCCGACATCGCCGCGCATCCCGGATGGTCCGCATTGTAGACCGCAATATCGTCCGCCGTCTGATTCGCGAACAGCTTCTCCTTGGATCCGACATAATCCGCCATCGTCCCGTGATAGTCCAGGTGCGTCTCCGCCAGATTCAATAAACAGGCGATACGCGGCCGAAAGTCCCGCGTACCCTTGAGTTGAAAGCTGCTGAGCTCCGCGACCAGCCAGCCGTCAGGCCGTACTTCGCCCGCCGCTTCGGACAACGGGCGTCCGATATTGCCGGCGACGAGCGGATGCAGACCTGCCGCTTCCAACAGCGCCCCAACCATCGTTGTCGTTGTCGTCTTGCCGTTGGACCCGGTGATGCCGATGATCGGCGCTGCGGATATTTGCCCGGCGACTTCGACCTCCGTCACGATTTCCACTCCGATCCGCTCGGCTTCGGCAACGGGCGGAGCCGTATACGGGATGCCCGGATTCTTGACCAGAAGCGCGATGCTCCCGTCCACCAGTCCGTCCGGATGTCCGCCGCATACAACAGAAATGCCCAAAGCCTCGAGTTCCTCGGCTTCGGGACACGCCTCTCTTGGTTTATTGTCATTCGCCACAACATCGGCGCCGATGCCGTGGAACAGCTTGGCTGCGGCAACTCCGCTGCGCGCAAGCCCGAGGACGATCACTTTGCGTCCCCGATAATCCGCCAGTTGCATCATATCGCTTGTGCCCCTTTACAACTTGTACAGAATCAATCCGGCTGCGGCGCACAGCAATCCCGCCAGCCAGAACGTCGTCACCACGCGCCATTCCGACCATCCGACCAGTTCGAAATGATGGTGGATCGGGCTCATTTTGAAAACACGCTTGCCTCTCGTTTTGAAAGAAACCACTTGAATGATGACAGAAAGCATCTCGAGTACGAACACGCCGCCGATGACGACGAGCAGCAATTCCGATTTCGTCAGCACGGCCACCGCGGCAATGCCGCCGCCGATGCCGAGCGAGCCGGTGTCGCCCATGAACACTTTCGCAGGATGCTTGTTGAACACGAGAAATCCGAGCACTGCCCCGACCATCGCGGCCGAGAAGATCGCGGATTGCGGCTGCGCCGCCTCTACCGCGACGACCGTGAACGCCCCGAAAGCAAGCGCGCTCGTCCCCGACAGCAGCCCGTCCAGGCCGTCCGTGAAATTGACAGAATTGCTCGCCGCGAAAAACATGACGATGACTAGCGCATAATAGGCGATGCCCATCTCCCAACCGCCGCTTGCCCAAGGCCAGCCGAGCGTCGTTGGATGATCGTGGTAATATAGAATACCACAAAACAGCACGGAAAAAAGCAGTTGCCCCAAAAGTTTCTGTCTGGCAGTCAGTCCGAGCGATCTCTTCAGCACGATTTTAATGTAGTCATCCATGAATCCGATAAGGCCGAAGCCAAGGCTTGCGACCAATAGCGCCCAGAACGCGTAGCCGCGGTCGGCGAATTTAACGTAGGCGAGCGTCAGCGCAAGCAGAATGATGATGCCGCCCATCTGCGGCGTTCCCGCCTTTTTCAAATGGGACTGCGGACCGTCCTCCCGTACCTGCTGGCCGAATTTCAGCCGACGAAGCAGCGGGATCGCGAGCGGTCCGATCAGTACCGCCAGCACGAAGGAGACGCCGAGCGTCAACAAAACCGAAGAATAATCCATGATTTACCCGATGTCCCCTTTCTCCAGCGCCTCGGCAATTTCCTCCAGCTTCATCCCGCGGGATCCTTTCAGCAGCACCAGATCGTCCGGGTCCGTCTCGCGGATCAGCGCTTCGGCCAATTGCCGTTTGTCCGCGAAATGACGGACCGCCCCGGCCGGGTAAGCCGGCCTGGCCGCTTCCGCAATGTGCTGCGACAACGCGCCGTATGTATACAGCTTATCGGCCGCTTCGGGCGACAGCAGCCGCCCGATCCCCGCATGAAATTCCACTTCGTCCGGGCCGAGTTCCAGCATGTCCCCCAGCACGAGCCGCCTGCAGCGGTATCCGCGAAGGCCGGCGAGCAGCCGGATCGCCGCGCGAACCGATGTCGGGCTGGCGTTATAGGCGTCGTTCAAGATCACGGCGCCGTTCGCCGCCCGGGATTGCTCGATCCGCATATGCGTCAGCTTGACCGCTTGCAAGCCGTCCGCGATCTCCGCGCGGCTAAGCCCGAGCCGCCGTCCGGCGGCAATCGCCGCGAGCGCGTTGAGCGCATTATGCTTGCCGGGCACCGGTATTTCGAACGTTTCAGCCGCAGGATCGACGCCGCTGTCCGCAGCCGCGGCAACGCTCCGATCCGCCCCGCCACCCGTCTGCACCAAGAACGACGTGCGGTCCACCGCAGACGCGATCTCGCGCGCGATCAGATCGCACCTTTCGCCTTCGCCGAACGTGACGACGGCCCCGCCTTCCGGCAGCATCGCCGCCGTATCCAGCTCCTCGGCCAGCAGCGGCTCGTCTCCGTTTATGACGAGCATGCCTCCCGGCTTCAGCCCTTCGGCGATTTCCAGCTTGGCCAGCGCGATGTTGCGGCGCGATCCTAGCTGCAGCAGGTGGGACTCGCCAATGTTCGTGATGACGGCGATGTCCGGCCGCGCCAGACGGGACAGCAGTGCGATCTCGCCGCGCTCGCTCATCCCCATCTCGAGCACGAACGCTTCCGTATCGGCCGCCGCGCCCAGAATTGTCATTGGCAGGCCGATCTCGTTGTTGAAATTGCCGTCCGTCTTATGTACGCGGCGATACCGTGCGGACAATACGGAGCAGATCATGTCCTTCGTTGTCGTCTTGCCGTTGCTGCCGGTCACCGCGACGACGATCGCGCCGGTGGCGGTTAAATATCCCGAGGCGAGCCGCTGCAAAGCGGCCAGCGGATCGTCCACGAGCAGCAGCGGAATGCCGCTGCCGGCCTCGAGTCCTGTGGGCAGCGGGCGGCTGCGCGACCACAACGATGCCGCCGCGCCCGCCCGGACTGCCGCCTCGTAGAAGTCGTGCCCGTCACGCACGTCGGCGAGCGGAATAAACAATTGACCCGGCACGAGGCTCCGGGTGTCGAAGGATACGCCGGCCAGCATCGTGCCGCCGGCCGTCTCCTCGAAGGTCGCGCCGCACCAGGCGGCGACTTCCCGAACGGTTGCTTGCATCACGATTGTCGGCTCCTTATCGCGGCTCGCGCCGCCAGACGGTCGTCGAACGCATGCTTGACGCCGCCGATAATTTGGTAGGTTTCATGTCCTTTCCCTGCAATCAATACTACATCCTGGGGGCCTGCCATTTCAACCGCTTTTTCGATCGCTGCCTGCCGATCCGGCACCATGGCGTAGCCGGACGGATCAAGACTGGCCTCCTGCAAGCCGGCCTCGATGTCGGCCATGATCGCCAGCGGATCTTCCGTGCGCGGGTTATCGCTCGTGACGACGAGCAGGTCGGCCAACTCTGCCGCGATCCGTCCCATCTTCGGCCGCTTCGACCGGTCCCGGTCGCCGCCGCAGCCGAATACGCAGATCAGGCGTCCGCCCGTCAGTTCCCGCACCGTGCGCAGCACGTTGTCCAGCCCGTCCGGCGTATGCGCGTAATCGACGACGACGGTGAACGGCTGCCCTTCGTCGACGATCTCCACCCGCCCGGGCACGCCGGGTACCGCCTCCAGGCTGGCGACTGCCGCCGCCAGCGGGATGCCTTCGCAATAAGCCGCCGCCAGCGCGGCGAGCGCGTTGTAGACGTTGAACTTGCCCACCATGCGCAGCCGGACCCGATGCTCTCCGTGCAGCGTGGAGAGCGTGAAAGCAGTTCCGCTCGCCGCCGTCGCGATATCGGCGGCCCGCAAGTCGGCCGGCCGGTCGATGCCGTACGTCACGACCTCCGCGGCCGTGAGCCGGGCCAGCCGCTCCGCCGCCGGATCGTCGGCGTTCAGCACCGCGCAACGCCGATCCTCCGGGCGGGATCCGTATTCGTTGCCCAGCCTCGCGAACAGCAAGCCTTTGGCGGCTTCGTAGGCTTCCATCGTCCGGTGATAGTCCAGATGATCCTGCGTCAAGTTCGTGAAGACGGCGGTGCGGAACCCGATGCCCTTCACCCGCCCTTGCTCCAGCGCATGCGAAGATACTTCCATCACGCACCGGTCCATGCCCGCTCCGACCATGTCGCACAGCACCTTCTGCAGCTCCAGTACGTCCGGCGTCGTACCAGACATCGCGAAGCTGCGGCCGCCGTACCGTGTCTCGATCGTACCGATGACCCCTGCCGCCACTCCGTTGTCCGCCCATATTCGCTCGAGCAGGTAGGTGGTGGTCGTTTTGCCGTTCGTTCCGGTGACGCCGACAGGGCGCAGCTTCCGGGAGGGATGGCCGTAGAAGCAATCCGCCAGCACGGCAAGCGCCAGGCGCGGGTCGGGCACGATGAGCTGCGGCAGCGCCACCGGCAATTCGCGCGCCACGACGAGCGCCGCCGCGCCGCGCTCTGCCGCCTCGGCCGCGAATTGATGGCCGTCCACCGTATGGCCGGGCAGGCAGAAGAAGAGCGCGCCAGGCCTCGCCTGGCGGGAATCCACTTCCAAGTCCGCGATCTGCACATCGCCGCTGCCGACGATGCGCGCGACGAGCAGCCTCTGCGACAACTCCGCCAATTTCATGGACCGATCCACTCCCTTCGATGGCTGACCGGCAGCTTTCCCGTCATCCAATTCCGTTCTGTTCACGAACCCTTATCCGTCTGCTTATCGGTATCCGCGCCCAGGTAGATCCTGATGACCGAACCTTGCTCCATCCTCGCGCCGGCGGCAGGCGCCTGGCGGACGACGGTGTCGCCGGTGCCGGACGAGGCGAGCCGGAAATTCGAGTTCAGATCCTCGTAAATATCGGATACGGTCTTGCCGACGAGATTCGGTACGGTCACGATTTTCGCATCCCCGTATTTATATTCCTTCTCCACTTGTTTGGTACGCGGCTTTATGCCGAGATACGGCAGCGCGTCCGCCAGAATATTGCGCACGATCGGAGCCGCCACGACACCGCCGAACTGAATGCCCTGCGGGTTGTCGACCGCCACGTAGACGATCAATTGCGGATCGTCGGCCGGAGCGAAGCCGATGAAGGAGACGATGTGCTCATTCGGCGAATAGCGGCCGTTCACGACCTTCTGCGCCGTGCCCGTCTTGCCGCCGACCCGGTAGCCGTCCAGGAACGCCTTCTGGCCGGTCCCCTGCGCCACCACCTTCTCCAGCGCTTCCCGCACCTGCTTGGACGTTTCCGGGGAGATCACCTGGCGCACCAGCTCCGGCTCCTTCTCTTCCAGCACCAGGCCGGTGTCCGGCTGAATCCATGACTTGGCTACGTACGGCTTGAACAGCTTGCCGCCATTGATCGCCGCCGACACGGCCGTAATCTGCTGGATCGGCGTCACGGAGACGCCTTGCCCGAACGATGTCGTCGCCAGCTCGACCGGCCCGACCTGCGATGGCTTGAACAGGATGCCGTTCTCCTCGCCGTTCAGATCGATGCCTGTCTTCTTGCCGAAGCCGAAATCGTTGATATAATCGAACAGCTTCTCCTTGCCCAGACGCTGCCCGAGCGCGACGAACCCCGGGTTGCAGGAGTTCTCCACCACCTCCAGGAACGTCTGGCTGCCATGCCCGCCGCCTTTCCAGCAGCGCAGCCTCGCGCCGCCCACTTCCACGTAACCGGGATCGTAAAAATGTTCTTTCTGCAAATTCACCTTGTTTTCTTCGATCGCCGCCGCGAGCGTGATGATCTTGAACGTGGAGCCCGGCTCGTACGTCATCCAGATCGGCAGATTCCGGTTATAAATTTCAGCGGGCACTTCCCGGTAGTTGGCCGGTTCGTAGGTCGGCCTGCTGCCCATCGCGAGAATTTCGCCGGTGCGGGGGTCCATCGCGATCGCCAGGGCGCTGTCCGCCTGAAAATTCAGCATCGCCTGATCCAGCTCGCGCTCCACGATCGATTGAACGCTCTGGTCGATCGTAAGCTGCAGCTCCAAGCCGTCCCGCGGCGGCGAATACTTGTCGGAGGAGTGCGGCATCTGCCGTCCCGCGGCATCGGTCAGAAACGAGATGCTGCCGGGCAACCCCGACAGTTGCTTGTCATAGCGCAGCTCAAGGCCCGTCAAGCCCTGGTTGTAGCCGCCGGTAAAGCCGAGAATATGCGCCGCCAGGCTGTCGAACGGATAATACCGCTTGTTGTCTTCGCCGACGACGATGCCGGGCAGCCCGAGATTGCGTACCTCCTGCGCCTTGTCCAGCGATATTTTGCGACCTGTCGGCTTGAGATCCACGTACATGTCCTTCTTCGTCAATTGTGCGAGCAGCTTGCTCTCGGAGGCGCCGAGCACGGGCGCCAGCTTGTGCGCCGTCCCGGGCGCATCCTTGATCTGCGCGGGAATCGCCCAGACGGTCGGGGAGCTGATATTGTACGCCAACCGGACTCCGTTGCGGTCGACGATCTCCCCCCGCTTGGCTTGGAACGGGATGTCCCGGCGCCAGGAATCTTCCGCCATGCGGGACAATTCATCGCCTTTCCACAGCTGCACGTACCCCAGCCGCGCGATCAACGCCGCAAAGCCGACAATCGCCAGCAAGAGCACGAAGAACAGCCTTTTGCGGACCGTCACTTGCGATATTTTCATGCCAAAAACCCCCTAACGCGAAACCGTTACCTAATCCCTATTCCGCGTCAGAGGGTATTTAGAACAAGCTGTCAGGGGTCCTTCTTTTTCTCCTTGCTGCCGGTGTCGCCGTTTCCGTCGTCCTTGCCGTCTCCAGCGCCGGCGTTTCCGTCCGCATCGTTTCCGTCCGTTTGACCGGCATCTTCCACGGACTGGCCGGGCGGCGCCAGCGTCAAGCGGGCCGTTATCCGGTCGCCTTCCTTGCCGACCTCTTGCCCCGCGACGTAGCCTTCGCCCTGCACCGTGCAGGTCGCCTTCAGGAGCGAGCACATCTCCATCGCGTCACGCAGCGACAGACCGGCAAGATCGGGCATTTCGTTCACGCTTGCCTCCGTCAACAGATAGACATGCTGGGACTTCGGCAGCACGCTGCCTGCCTTGGGCAGTTGCTCGATGACCTTGTTGCCTTTGCCGATGACGACCGTATCGAACGACCGCTTGCTGAGCTCGTTCTTGGCTGTGCCGAGCGGCATTCCGTTCACGTCCGGCACGGCTGCCGTGACGTCTTCCGGCTTCGCCGAACCTGCAGCCGACGCGCCCCCGCTTTGGGATCCTCCGTCGCTTTCCGGATGCGGCGCGATGTCCAGCCGTCGCAGCGATTGTTCCATGATCTTCTTGAAGATCGGAGCTGCGACGGAGCCGCCGCCCGCCAGCTCGGCTTGCGGTTCGTCCACGATGACATACAGGACGATCTGCGGATCTTCGACCGGCGCATAGCCGATGAAGGAAACGACGAACTTGTCCGGCGAGTATACGTTTTTGCCGTCGATATTGACGACCTTCTCCGCAGTTCCGGTCTTGCCGGCGATGCGGTAACCGGGAATGTAGGCGTTGCGGCCTGTGCCGATCTCCAGATCGCTGACGACGGTTTCCAAGTAATTGCCGACTTGCCGGGACGTGCTCTCGGAGATCACCTGGCGAATGACCTCCGGTTCGAACACCTGCTTCTCTCCCGTAGCCGGATCGGAGATCGACTGGATGAGGCGGGGCTTCATCAGCTTGCCGCCGTTGGCGACGGCTGCGACCGCCGCGACTTGCTGCAGCGGAGTGACGAGCACGCGGCCTTGGCCGAACGCTGCCGTGGCGACCTCTGTCGGGATCCGATTCCGGAACGTAATGGCGCCGGCCAGCTCGCCCGGCAGCTCGATCCCCGTCTTCACGCCGAATCCGAAATTATCGATATATTGCCGCAGCTTTGCGGCGCCCAATTTCTCATAACCGAGTTTGACGAAGGCCACGTTGCTGGAGCGTTTCAAGCCCTCGAGCAGCGAGATTTCCCCCCAGCCTTTGCCATTATTGTGATCTCTGATTTTTCTGTCTGCCACCTGGATGTAGCCGGACTTGTAGGTTTCGTCCGGATTGAACAGCCCCTCCTGCACTGCGGCGGCCAGCGTGACGATCTTGAACGTGGAACCCGGTTCGTACACCGATTGAATGGCGTTATCCTTGAACTGGGCCTGGGATTCGAAGTCCCAATATTGATTCGGATTGAACGTCGGATAGCTGGACATGCCCAGGATGTCCATCGTCTTCGGATCGGCGGCGATCGCCGTAATGCTGAGCGGCTTGAATTTGTCGTAAGCTTCGCGCAGCGCCTCTTCGATGTAGAACTGGATGTCCCGATCGAGCGTCAGCGTCACATTCTTGCCGTCGATCGCCTGTTTGGACTCTACCTGCCCGTTGGGCAACTGAGCGCCGGTGTTGTCTTTCTCGTATCGGATGTAGCCGGGCTCACCTTTCAATTGGTCGTCGAGCGTCTTCTCAAGACCGATCTTTGCTATGCCGTCCTTGTCCGTATACCCAAGAATATGGGCGGCCATCGATTGATTCGGGTAGTAGCGCTTTTGCTCTTCGATGAAGTAGAGACCGACATCTTTCTTACTCGTGATCGTACGCAGTTCCTCGCGGAAATTGGCCAGCCGATCCTTGGTCTCTTTATCGACTTTCCAGCCGTCCGGGCGAACTTCCTTCTGTTCCAGATACGTGCCGTCGTCCCGCTTGGACGTAACCATGCCGCGGAGCTTGCTTTCATCGGTGCCGAGCACGTTGAACAGCTTCGAGACGATGCGGTCGGCGACGCGCCACTCCGGGTTTTCCTTTTCCAAAGATGCGATCACGCGAGGGCTTACCGCTACGGTATAAGCAGCCGCATCGGCCGCCAGCACCTTGCCGTCGCGGTCCGTAATCATGCCCCTCTCTTGCGGAATTTTCTCGTACGTCGTCCAAGTCTGCCGCGCCTTCTCCTCCCACTGCGCGGACACCGGGCCGACTTGCACCCAATAAACGCGAAAGATTAGCCCAGCGAAAAGCAGGGTGAACATTCCGCCCATCAGCAGCGTTCTCAGTTTGATTCTTGTATTCATCCGCTGTACCTCTCTACTTGCCTATGTTCATCGCAACGGCATGGCCGCTCTCGCCGATGGTAATGTTGCGTTCCGGGTCAAGCTGTATGTAACCCAGCTTCTTCGCCTCGTCGATAATCTTCTTCGGATCGCTGAGCTTCTCGACTTCACGCTGCAATTCTTTCGATTGCGAAGTCAACTGCTCATAGGAGCGATTCATCTCCTGAATGTGACGATTGGTTTGATAGATTTGAGCGTATTGGAAAATAATCAATCCGGCAACGAGCGCGCAGACGGCTACAGTGAACAAGTAAAGCAGCTTCTCCCCGATCGGAATTTGACGGCGGCGAACGACTGTCTCGTTCTGTCTGGCTTGTTTTTGCGGTTGCTGCGGCTGCGGTTTCGGTTTGGGCTCCGGACGCAGCGCCAGGTTTCCATAATAAGCCATAATTCGCATTTCCCCCTTCGCGGATTCGAGTTCGTTCTCTATGATTCGACAGAATGACGTTATAATTTTTCCGCGATCCGCAATTTGGCGGAACGCGCGCGCGGATTGTCGGCTAATTCGCGTTCGGACGGCACGATCGGCTTCCGCGGGGTCAGCCGCAGTCGCCCTCCGCCACCCCCGCATACGCAGATCGGAAAGTCAGTCGGGCACTTGCACTGTGCCACCTCGGCGGCGAACATCGTTTTGCAAATGCGGTCTTCCAGCGAATGAAACGTAATAACCGCTGCCCGGCCGCCCGGGTTCAACACGTTGATCGTATCGGCCAGCGCATCCTCGAATGCGCCCAGTTCGTCATTCACGGCAATGCGCAGCGCCTGAAACGTTCGCTTCGCCGGATGCGGACCCGTTCTTCTGGCCGGCGCAGGAATGGCCGATTTGATCAGCTCCACCAATTGTCCGGTCGTCCGTATCGGTCCCTTCTGCCTGGCTGCCGAAATTTGGCTGGCGATATTACGCGCGAACTTCTCTTCTCCATAGTCCCGCACGACGCGCGCGATGTCATTTTCAGCCCACTCGTTCACGATTTCGGCGGCCGTTAACGGCGCGCTGCGGTCCATTCTCATATCGAGCTCCGCGTCGTGGTTGTAGCTGAACCCGCGGTCCGCCTCATCAAGCTGCGGACTGGATACGCCGAGATCGAACAGTACGCCGTCGACCCTGGGCCATCCGTCAACCTCCGGCACGTCCGCTTCTTGCAAGGCTGCAACCAGGTGCCGGAAATTGCTTTTCACCAGCGTGACGGTATCCTCGAACGCGGCCAGCCGGATTTTCGCATTCGCCAGGGCGTCGTCGTCCTGATCCAGGGCGATCAGCCGTCCCTGCGGGCCGAGCCTGGCTGCGATCTCCGCGCTATGTCCTGCTCCGCCCAGCGTACAGTCGACATAGATGCCGTCCGGGCGCACGTTCAAGCCTGCGACCGCTTCTTCCAGCAGAACCGTGATGTGGTGAAACGACATGCGATATGGCCTCCTGTCCTGCTAGTCGGTCCTTGTCCGTCGCGGCGGCCGGCTCTTGCTGCGAGGCGAGGATCAGAAATTGAAGTCGAAATCGACCAGCTTCTCGGCGATTTCATTGAACGACTCTTGCGATTCATGGGAATATTGTTCCCATGTCGACTTGTCCCATATCTCCACACGGGTGGAGACGCCGATGACCGTACAATCTTTTTCCAATTTGGCGTAATCTCGCAGATGGTTCGGTACGTTTACCCTGCCCTGCTTGTCCCACTCGCATTCGGACGCGCCGGCGAACAGCAGCCGGGAGAACGCCCGGGCGTTCGCAGCCATGGAGGGCAAGCTTTTGATCTTCTGCTCCAATTGGTTCCATTCGGAGCGCGGGTAGACGAACAAGCAATGATCCAATCCGCGGGTAACAATAAAATCGGGGCCGAGGGCTTCGCGGAATTTGGCGGGAATAATGATTCTGCCTTTATCATCGATGCTGTGCTGATATTCCCCCAAAAACATGCTGCCCTCACCCCCATTCTCCACCACTTTCCACCACAATGAACCACTTATGTTGAATAATTCGCCCCATAAAATAATAATCCTGCTTCGGCAGCAGGATTTGTTGAAATTATTTTTGGGAAGCGTTGGCGGCGGATTCGTTGCGGGTGGCGCCGGGAGCGTGCGATTAGTGGCGCAGTGACACTGTTTCGCCGTTCGGGCGCCGGAAGCGTGCGATTAGTGGCGCAGCGACACTGTTTCGCCGTTCGGGCGCCGGAAGCGTGCGATTAGTGGCGCAGTGACACTGTTTCGCCGTTCGGGCGCCGAGAGCGTGTGATTAGTGGCGGAGCGACACTGTTTCGCCGTTCGAGCGCCGGAAGCGTGCGATTAGTAGTGCAGTGACACTGTTTCGTCGTTCGGGCGCCGGAAGCGTGCGATTAGTGGCAGAGCGACACTGTTTCGCCGTTCGGGCGCCGGAAGCGTGCGATTAGTGGCAGAGCGACACTGTTTCGTCGTTCGGGCGCCGGAAGCGTGCGATTAGTAGTGCGGTGACACTGTTTCGTCACTTGTGCGCTGAAATCATCTGAGCTGGCAAGGTTAGTCTCGGTGGTTTGGATTATTTGAGCGGTCGGCATTCGTGTCGTCGCCGGCACCCTCCGCAGTATCGGCTTTGGCAGATGCTTCATCCGCTATGGCTGGTGTCGTTGGCAATGCCGGCGCGAACGATTGGTTCCATTCCTTGCGCCTTTCGGCAGCCGCCTCTCTCCGTATGCGGGATTGTCTCCTCACGATGAAATAAACAGGAATACCGATAACCGTCGCCACGATGAGAACGGGCAGCAATGCCGCCACGAAGACGAGCAGTGCCTGGCCGAGTTGACCGAGCACTTTGGCGCTGCCGGTAAGCGCGTCTGCGAGCCGTTCGCCTAACCCGCTTTTGGCCGGGTCATCCTTTTGCACTTCCGCTTTTCCCTCATACATTCTGATATTCACGGTCGAGAACGCGACATTCTGATCCAAATACCGCATGCGCCCTTTGAGCTGCTCAATCTGCTCCTGTACGCCGGCCAGTTGCGATTGGAACTGGACCAGATCATCGGTTTTCGTCGCTTTGTCCATGAACGCGAGCAGCCGCGCCTCCGCCGCCTGCTTGGCTTTCAGCCGCGAATCCAAATCCACATACTCCTCCGTGACATCGCTGCCTTCCATCTGCATCTGGAGCTCTGGCTGGATTTGGCGAAGCTGGTCGAGGAACGAAGAGAAGCCGTCGGCCGGCACCTTGATGACGTAAGTCGCACCTTTCTCATTCGCGCTGACATTATTATTGAATTGCAAGATGTAGGAACCGCTCAGGTGGATCAAGTCCTTCAGTTTCTCTTCCGCGGGTGCGAAATGCTCGACTTTCATCGATACGTTCGCTTTGTAAATCACTTTGCGGTTCAATCCGATGCTCGGGTCGGCCAGCGTGCCGATACCGGCGCTTCCCTGGTCTGCAGCCGGAGCTCCCGCAACGGCATCAGCCATCTTCCCCTCGAGCGACACCGTCGACGACTCATAAGCAGCCGCCCCTTCGCCCATCGATGGCATCGCTTGTTCGGCTGGCGCAGGCGCCGCCTGATTCGCCATGCTCATGGCGTTCATATCCCCGGAAGCATCTTTGCTGCTGCTGCTGCCGCTGCTGCAGCCGGCCAGCGCCAGCGAAAGCATGATGGCCAATGCCAGCAGCAGAATCGAGACGCGAGACTTCTTGCCCAAGGTCGTCTTTCCGTCGTGAGACTTATTGCCACGGACATTCCCGCCAAGCGTCAGTTGACTGTGAGCTTGCCGAGTATGCGCCTCAGCAGTTTCGCTTCTTCTTCGCGACTCCGCTGTCTCTCTGCAACCGTTTTCGAACATGTCGTTTCCCCTCTCCACGTACATGGAAATGTCCCCCTTCAATGGTATCTGTTCTCTAGACGCAACAAGAGACCGATAGGTTGCTGGATCGCACCCAACTCCCGCCGCAGCCCCATATTTCGCCGAACTTAGGTACTTTCAGTACCCAACTCCCGCCGCTGTCCCGCATTTCGCCGAACTTAGGTAGTTACAGTGCCTAACTCTCGCCGCAGCCCCGCATTTCGCCGAACTTAGGTACTTTCAGTACCCAACTCCCGCCGCTGTCCCGCATTTCGCCGAACTTAGGTACTTTCGATACCTAACTCCCGCCGCAGCCCCGCATTTCGCCGAACTTAGGTACTTTCAGTGCCCAGCTTCCACCGCAGCCCCATATTTCGCCGAACTTAGGTACTTTCGATACCCAACTCCCGCCGCTGTCTCGCATTTCGCCGAACTTAGGTACTTTCAGTGCCCAACTCCCGCCGCTGTCCCGCATTTCGCCGAACTTAGGTACTTTCAGTGCCCAACTCCCGCCGCAGCCCCACATTTCGCCGAACTTAGGTATTTTCAGTACCCAATTCCCGCCGCAGCCCCGCATTTCGCCGAACTTAGGTACTTTCAGTACCCAACCTCCCGCCGCTGTCCCGCATTTCGCCGAACTTAGGTACTTTCAGTGCCCAACTCCCGCCGCTGTCCCGCATTTCGCCGAACTTAGGTAGTTACAGTGCCTAACTCCCGCCGCAGCCCCGTGTTTCGCCGAACTTAGGTACTTTCAGTACCCAACCTCCCGCCGCAGCCCCGCATTTCGCCGAACTTAGGTACTTTCAGTACCCAACTCCCGCCGCAGCTCCGTGTTTCGCCGAACTTAGGTACTTTCAGTGCCCAACTCCCGCCGCAGCCCCACATTTCACCGAACTTAGGTACTTTCAGTACCCAACTCCCGCCGCAGCCCCACATTTCGCCGAACTTAGGTACTTTCAGTACCCAATTCCCGCCGCAGCCCCGCATTTGGTCAAACTTAGGTACTTTCAGTGCCCAACTCCCGCCGCAGTCCCGTATTTCGCCGAACTTAGGTACTTTCAGTGCCCAACTCCCGCCGAGATAAGAATTGGCCAGATCGGGGAGGGTTTATGGTGCGGTCAACATCATCGACGGCGAGTTGGCGGGACAACAGGCTGTTATGGTGCGGTCAACATCATCGGCGGCGAATTGGCGGGACAGCGATCTGAGGAATACAAAAAAGTGACGACTGCAGACAGGCTGCAGCCGCCACGATTCAATCGTATGAGGAGGAAAAGATCAGTGCGCCGCCCAACTGTCCAGGTACGATTTCTGCTCGGCGGACAGGGCGTCGATGCCGATGCCGAGCGCCTCCAGCTTCGTGCGGGCGACTTGTTCGTCGAGCGCATACGGCACGTTCACGATATGGCTGCCGATTTCCTTGTAATGCTCGTTCACGTAGCGCAGCGACAATGCCTGCAGGGCGAACGTCATGTCCATGATCTCGGCCGGATGGCCATCGCCCGCTGCCAGGTTGACGAGCCGCCCTTCAGCAAGCACATAAATACGGCGACCGTCCTTCAGCGTGTACTCCTCGATGTTGCGGCGGACGACCCGCTTCGATACCGACAGCGCGGCGAGCTCCACCAGATTCACTTCCACGTCGAAGTGGCCTGCGTTCGACAGGATTGCGCCGTCCTTCATGCTCGCGATATGATCGCCGCGGATGACGTCCTTGTTGCCGGTTACGGTGACAAAAAAATCGCCGACCCCGGCCGCTTCCGCCATCGGCATGACCCGGAAACCGTCCATGTAAGCTTCCACGGCACGGATGGCGTCCACTTCGGTCACAACAACGTTCGCGCCGAGGCCTTTCGCCCGCATGGCGACGCCTTTGCCGCACCAGCCGTAGCCGTTCACGACGACCGTCTTGCCGGCGACGACCAGGTTGGTTGTCCGGTTGATGCCGTCCCATACGGATTGACCGGTTCCGTAACGGTTGTCGAACAAATATTTGCAATAGGCATCGTTGACCGCCACCATCGGAAATTTCAGCGAGCCATCCTTCTCCATCGCCTTCAGGCGCAGAATACCGGTCGTCGTCTCTTCGGCTCCGCCGCGCACGCCCGCCAGCAGGTCTTGCCGTTCCGCATGCAGGATCGTGACCAGGTCTCCGCCGTCATCGATGATCAGATCCGGCTTCGTTTCCAGCGTCTTCACCATCAAATCCTTATATTCCTGCGGATCGGGATTGTATTTGGCGAAGACAGTGATACCATCCTCCACGAGCGCCGCGCATACGTCATCCTGCGTGGACAGCGGGTTGCTTCCGGTAATCGCGACTTCCGCGCCGCCCGCTTTCACGACTTTGGCCAGGTAAGCCGTCTTGGCCTCCAGATGGAGCGAGATTGCCACGCGCAGCCCTTCGAACGGCCGGTCGCGCTCGAATTCCTTGCGGATCTGGTTAAGCACGGGCATGTGCGCCTCTACCCAGTCGATCTTCAATTTGCCTTCCGGCGCCAGGGACGAATCCCGGATGATGCTATTTTGCAACGATTTCAAATGAAAGCTCCTCTCCTATTTCGTACCGCACATGCAACCGACGTCTTCGACCAGACGGTGGCTTCCTGTCGGCTCGAAAGGCACGTCGCGCCACCCTTGCAACCAGTCCGGTCCGTACAAGTTCCAATATTGAATCGTGCCGTACACGCGCTCTTGCGGCTTCCCTCCGGGCGCCAGGGACGAGCGAATCCATTCCCATTGCCGAAGTTCATCTTCATGCTGCTTCACCATCGCATCCCGCGTGCGGGTTGCCAAATAATCGATCTGTGCCAGCATTTTGCCGCGATTGCTCTCTGTCAGGGACGCAAGGCCGGGCTGCATAGCCGACACCTTCTCGATCAGCGGCGAGTACATCGCCAGAAACTGTTCCTTCGCCGAACGGAACGCGCCTTCCATATCCCACGGAATCTGCGCGGACAACCACGCTTCCTTCATCTCCTCCCATTGCCGCATAGCCAGCTCGGGAGTCAAGGAAAACCTATCCAGCAACTTGAGTGTCTGCGGATCCAGATACGTATACGATTGCCTGGGAACCATCACGGGCATCCGCAAACCGAACGCCTCGAACGCGGGGCCGAGAACGCCCCAATAAGCCAGCTCAGACGGCCCCAATACGGCGGCCAGCACCGGCAGTACGTAATCCTGCATCAGAGGGCGAGACAGCGCATTCGTGCTAAGCTTCTCCGGCATGCGATCCGCAAGCGCCAGCAATTCTTCCCGTTCCATGGAAACAGCGCTTTTCCGGTTCACGTAACTGCCGTTGTCTCTGGCCAGCAGCAGCCTGCCCGTCTCGTGATGAAGGAACAGGTTCGCACCGCCGGGCACGGATTCCGCCTGCAGCGGCAATCCAAGCGCGGTTACAGCGGATTGGCCTTCATCCAGCGCCGATTCCAATCGTTCATTGTTCTCGATCAATTGTCGGAACATCGGTCCTTCCAGCGCGCGCAAAGCCGGGTCGTCCGCATCCATCAGCACCAGACCCTCCGGCCCGAACCATTCCGCGAGCAATCTGGCGAACGCCAGGCTAAGTGTCGGCGAATCCGTCAGATGACTGCCTAACTTCGCCAGCAGATCCGCCTTATAAGCGGTATCCGGCAACTCGGCCGCCAGCCCCGCGAGCGCCGCCTCCCACGAGTCCCGCGAGATGGGCGTACGGCTCACGGCAAGGCGCGGCCCCTCCGGCCGCTCGATGCGGATGCGCTTCACCGCTCCGTCCGCTCGTTGGACGTGCACGTGATTCGCTTCGTCGAAGTCGTGGTCTTCGCCGGCGATCCAGAATACCGGGACGACAGGGCATCCCAGCAATTGCTCTGCAAATCGCGCAGCTTGGATTACGGATCTCGCTTTATGGAAGATCATCAAGGCTCCGCCGAACAAGCCGGCCTGCTGTCCGCCGACGACGACAAGGCTGTTCGCTTGTCCAAGCCGCTCAAGCGAATGCTGAACGGCCGGATGCGCGGGCAAGCCGGCATGGTATTGCCGCAGAACTCCCGCTACTTTCGCCTTGTCCGCCCGACGTGTCGCCGATTCGTGCAGCCAAGCCGCCCTGTCGCGCCAATCTTCCGCACGCGACGGATGCGCGCCGAACAGCGAGACGACGCCCGGATCCTGATGCCGATAACGTTCCGCCAAAGATCGTAGAGCCGGCTCATGCAGCGATGTCACTTTCAACGGGCCGTTTCCCCCGATCCATTCAAATAAGATACCAATATGATTTTACACAACGCGGGAAACCCCGTCAAAAGCCAAAACTGCGCGCAATCGGGCTCATTCGCGATTCAGGAATGGGCAGAAGCCGGAAAGATCAGGTGAAGGGTCATAAGCAGAAGATAAAGCACGGCCATGGCGAAGAAGGAAAGCCGCCACACGGCGCGGAAGATGCGGGAAGGGTCGATCGTGCCGCGCACCCGCGTTTGCGCATTGCCGATCAAGCCTGCCCCGACCAACATGACAAGAAGAATAATGAAAAATCCGAGACTCGAGCCGGTCCGGGTGCTGAGCAAAGCCGATACGATGCCGATCAGGAAGATCGTCGTCACGTCCATCGCCAGGCGGATCGCTTCTTTCTTCTGGCGGCCGCGCAGCACGCCGATGAAATAGACGATGAGAAACGGGATGAACGGCATTGCCGCCATAATTTTGTAGGTGCCTGTCAGGACGTTCCATATCCAGCTCATCTTCAGCACTCCTTGGCTTATTGGATGGCTTTCACGAGCGTCGTTACGATTTCATTCCAGGGAGAAGGCTCGCCGGCCTCTGCAGCCATGCGGCAAATCTGGCCGTTCACGGCATCGATTTCGGTCTGGCGTCCTGCCAGCACATCCTGCAGCATGGAGGAGCGGTTGGCAGATGTTGCCGCGCAAACCTCGAGCAGCGCTTCCCACAACTTCGCATCGGACATCCCTTGCAAGCCGCCGTGCAGCCGCAATAGGTGCGACGTCTCCCGGAACAAAGCTTGCATGGCGATCAACCGGTCCGGAGAATTCGGCAATTCGCCGTTGGATATTCGCCAGATGGCCGTGAGCGGATTGATGACTGCGTTGATCAGCAGTTTTCGCAAAATACGCTGTCTAATCTCATTCGACAAAAACGCGGAAAATCCTGCCTTTTCCATCATCAACTTCGCAGCGCGCATCGCCGCTTCCAACTGCGGGTCGTTCAAGTGCGCGGCCTCCGAGCCGATCCACGTTTCTCCCCTGCCCGTATGCCTGACGGAGGCCAGCCCTGTGCGCAGCGCCCCCTCCGTCGTGACGGCGGACAGCAGCCTCCGTCCCGGCAGCGCCGCCTGCATACGCTCGAAGTGTCCGATGCCGTTCTGGAACAGCACGAACACTGCACCCTGAGCGGCCACATGCGACATCCGGCCCAGCAGCGCCTCATTTAAAGCCGTCTGCTTCACCGCTACGAGCACACAACTCGCCTCTCCCTGCCGCGCATCCGCGAACGGCGCCGCCCGCAATCGGGCGAACCGGCGCCCCGTCCCGCCCGCCGACTCCACCGGTCTCTCAAATTCCACCGACTCCAGCGACGCCACCGACGACTCCTGTTCCACCGATCTCTCCAATTCCACCGACTCCGGCACTTCCAGCGCTACGCCTTGCTCGTCGATCCGCCTGGCCTGCTCTTCGGTCCGCGTCCACAAAGTCACGTCTTGTCCCGACAATGCCAATCTCGCGGACAGCAGCATGCCCAGCGCCCCTCCGCCCAGCACCGCAACCTGATCCGGCAACCGGCTCCCATCCTTCGCTTAACATTTTATATCATCATCATAACAAACAACCTGCCCGGAGGAAAAACCCTCGGGGCAGGCTGCCGGAAGCACGGGCGCTTCCTCCCCATGCTTGCTTGTTTATGCGATCAATCGATTATTCGATCCGCTCCAGGTTCCCGTTGGCATCCATCTTGAAGCGCGAGCGGTCTTCTTCCGAATCCTCCGATAGAAAGGCGAGCCGTCTGGCCCGATCCATGATGCGGATGAGAGCCTTGTAATCGTCATTCACGACCTGATAGCCGTTTTGCGCTTCATCCACTTCCTTGACAAGACGATCGTTCTGCTCCTTGTAACCTCTCAACTGCTCATCCTTGTCTTTCACTTCTTTTTCCAGTTGCCGAATTTGACGGTTCATCTCTTGAACGGAATTTTTCCATTGCCGCAAATAACGGATGATCGCTTCGAGCGACAGCGATTCGGCGGTTGCCATCTCGCCGCCTTTGCCGGACTCCCCATCCTCGGAAATCAGCTGCTGCGCTCCGGAAATTACCGTGCCGGCGCCCTGTTTTCTCAAATAATTCCTTTTTTGCCGTTGCTGCTTGGCCATGCCGATCGCTTCGTCGTAGCGCTTGCGTACGCAACTGTTCCACCGGAAGCCGCAAGCGGCGGAAGTTCTCCCGATCCGTTGTCCGACTTCCTCGAATGCGGCGAGCTGCGTGCTGCCGTCGCGGATATGGCGCAAGGTCACCTCCGCGAGAATCAAATCATCATCCGGACTCCATGCATCTTGTCTCACTGCCGTCATGATGCCCTTCCCTCCTTGTTTCGTATCGATTTCATCTTCTGCTTCATTCATTTCTATGCCCGCAGTAGAATTCATAGAATCTATCGGATACTTCTAGCTATATCCATTTTTCGAAGGGCTATACGTCCCGGCGCTCGTTCTTCCTTACTCGATCTGCCGAATAGAGCGGAAGACGGATGGATAAAATAACGAACGGAAACGAAAAGTTTGCCACTTCGTCACTTCTTGCGGTTTACACCCGGCAGGCCGAGACGGTATAATATGCTTTAGTAAATGCGAACGCCGTCAGGCGTTGAGCGCCTTCAGTAATAAGTAATGGGTCGTTGGGAAGAGAGGGGGATATTACGTGAACGGACGCATGTTCCGGGTACTTGGCTTCTGGACGCTGGCGATCGCCCTGATGGCCTTTGCAGGCGACTTGTACGAGATGTCGGTGTTATTTTTCATTGAGACGGCCATCTTCTTCCTGGTCGGCTACTTGAATTTGACGGAGCGGACCTATATTAAGCTGTTCTGGGCTTATATGGTTCTGTCATTCCTCGGCATCACCTATTATTCCGTATTCGTGATGGAAATGCCGGTGTAATCGGCCCCGTAAATCATCCTTTGAACAGGTGTTGCGCGCCGATACATAAAAGCGAAACCGCCAGAGCCGATGTGTGGCATCGGAAATCTGACGGTTTTTTTGTTGGTCGCATAAAATTTTTTTCAGCGATTGTCCGGCTTGATCCAGACTTGCACTTTAAACAGCTCGCTCATGCCGTCGGACAGCAGCAATTGACGAATGGCCCGGTTGCGGCGCGCGACCGGGTGGAACGGGTCGGCGATATCGTGACGGACCAGCTTGCCCAGCACGCCCGAGTCGACCAGAAATTGCTTCTGCGTGCCGTACCAATGCGCTTGCCAGCCCAAGCGAACGGCGCGGTCGCGGATCAGATCGAAATCGACGTGCGCGGTCATATCCTGTTCGCCGGGGTTGCGGAACGGGTCGGCGTGCGCCCGGTGGCGCTCGTACATGAGCAGCGTGCCATCCATCCGATGGGACCCGGTTAGCTCGGCGGTACCATCTCCGTAATCGATGAAGACGATCACGGCCGATCCGAGCCGTTCGGATAAATCCGCCAACCACGCCGCGCCATCCAGTCCGATCTCCGTCGTCTGGCCTTCCGCGAGCCGCACGCCTTGCCGGTCGAGCCAGGCAGCGAGACCGGGGACGCCGGGGTCGGTCAGACACGGGACCAGTTGCTCTGCCTCCGCATCCCAAGCGACTCCCCATTCCCGAAGCTTGCCGCCACGGTATGTGACCCGGTGGACAGGGAAAGCGTCGAGCAGCTCGTTCGCTATTACGACCGTATGCCGGTCACGCCAACTGCCCGCCTCTTCCGCGCTCCGTACGCTCGCCCTGCCCGCCGCGATATGCTCGGCCAACGCTTCCTCGGCACGGGCGAGATGAGCCGGGTTGCCGTCGACGACGGTCACGCGGAACCGATCGTCCGCTTCGCCGGCTTGCTGCCAAGCCGCCAGCATCTGCCCGGCGAGCCGCCCCGTTCCCCCGCCCCAATCGACCACATCGATCGGGGCTCGGTCCGGGTACAGGTCCGCCGTCAGACGGCTTAGCCAATCTGCCAGTTGCTCCCCCATGATATCGCCGATATATGCGCTTGTATAGAAATCCCCCTCGCGTCCGACCCGGGCCGTGCCGCTGCGATAGTAGCCGAAGTCGGGATGATGCAGCGCGAAGTTCATATAATCGCGGAACGTCATGCAGCATCGCGGTGTCCCGTCCGGCATCAGGCCGCGTCTTCCGCTCGCTTCGATTTGCTCCTTGAGGAATTTCAGTGCCGCTTCCGATGACATGCGCTTTCTCCTTTGTTCCCGTCATAATATAATAGTAAGATACATAAAGTTGGACTACCCGCTGGGCCCACGTTACTGCCCGAAAGGAGGGTTTCGATGCGCCGCATCATCTGGATCGGAATGCTGACGATCGTGTGGCTGCTTGTCTCCTCCCGCACCGCCCAGCCTGTCCCCGTCCATGCCGAGCCGCTGCCTGAACAAACGAAGCAGTTGCTGGAGAAAAGCTTGTCCGTCGTCGAAATCGACCGCGAGATTCAGCGCATTGCCGCTCTTCGAGGACAGACCGAGCAGCAAATCGAGGAAAGCAGGAGCAGGCTTGCCCAGCAGGAAATCGCCATCTCCGTGCAGCGGGAGCAGGCAAGCAAAGTGCTGCGGGCCTATTATATGGGGAGAAGCGACTTCATCCTGGACGTCCTGTTGAACGCCAAATCGCTGCCCGATCTGCTTCGCACCTGGGAGACGATGGACTACATCCTCAAGGCCGACCGCAGCACATTGGACCGATACGCCGATCAATACGCCGTCCTGCGCGAAGGATATGCGGCACTCCAGCAAGATCGAATCGAATTGGCCGCCGTCGAGCAGAATCTGCAGGCGCAGCGCGAACGGCTGATGAAGCTTCAAGACGAGGTCGGCAAGGCGCTCGCCGCCAGCGGCGAAGAAGCGCGCCTGCGCCAAATGATGGCAAAACTCGAGACCTACTGGAACAATGTCGGACTTTACGAAGTCAAACGTTATTTCCGCGCCTTGGCCGAAGCGATGCAGCACTTGCCCGACTACATCCAGGCGCACCCGGAAACGTTGAAATCGAAAGGCTTGTCTGCCAGATTGACGCTGACCGACGAGCAATTGAACGCTTTCCTGCGCGACCGGGACGACCGATTCCAGCATTTCTCCATCCAGTTCGAGCAGGATCGGATGCTGCTGACCGGCGACAACGGCGATATCCAGGTTCAGATCCATGGCCATTATTCGCTGCAAAACAAGCCGGAGAACGCCATCCTTTTCCATATCGACAGCCTTGTGTTCAACGGTCTCGCTTTGCCGGATACGACACGGGCCGACCTGGAACGAAGCTTCGATCTCGGATTTTATCCGCAGAAGCTGATCAAGTACGTGAAAGCGAAAAGCGTCGAGCTGAGCCCCGGGCAATTAACGGTCGAGCTCGGCCTCGGTTGACGATGCGTCGGGCTGCTCCAGCCAAGCTTGCGCATTCAGCGTCCCCGCGGCGAAGCGCTCCCACAAGCTGCGAAGTTCGGCCACACGCTCCGGCAAGTAGGGGCCGAAATCCGGCAACGGAGCGCGCGGAAATGCGCCCGTATCGTTTGCCAGCACCGCGTCGGCGATGCCGCGGTCTCCGATATCCCGGTACAAAGACCGATAGACGGGAAGCTTGCCGTCTTCCAGCAGATTGTCGCGCTGGACGGCCTCCCCGGTCATGGCGCCAATCCAGCGGCGTGCGGCATCGTCCTCCGCCGCACGCGACGAGATCGTGAAGCTGCGGCCTCTGGGCCAGACGTACGGCTGCTTCCATGCCGACAGGTCCACGGTCAGCGCGTGTCCGTTGTTCGCTCGGCCATCGATCAGCTCCCGCGCTTGGGAATAAGGCATGATCGCGGCAGCCGTCCGTCCCGATAGCAGCAAGGATGCGACTTCCTCCGGATCGCTGCCGAACGCGATGTCCGATCTTTCGCTGTCGAGCAGTGCCAGTGCCTGCCCGGCTGCCGTATCGCGCCAAGCGTCGCCGTCTTCCCGGAACGCTTCCGCCGGCTCCCCGGTCGCCGTCTGCATCCAGTACAGCAGCGCGAACGGATCGCTGGCGCTGATCGCCAGCCAGTACATCGGCGGCTCCTGCGTACGATCGACGGCCGCAAGCGCTTGCCACTCGGCCCATTCGCGGGGCGGTTCCGCCTGCTCGTTGCCTGTCCATGCATGCAGCGCATCCTTATGCCAGACGAGCACATAAGGATCGTAGTCGCGGGGAACTCCCCAAATATAACCGTTCCAGCGGAGCGGCGAGGAGATCGCGTCGAATTGCTCGGACAGCGCATCGCCGGCAAAAGCGCTGTCTGCGGGGGCCAAATAGCCGGATACCGCGAACGCTTTCACCCATTCGTTATCCATGAGCATGACATCGGCGGCCAAGCCGACGCGGGAGGCGTTTACATAAGCGCTGAAGGCAGCGGCAGGATCGATCCGCACGAACGATACGCGTATGTCGCGGAATAAATACGATTGCTTCTCGCTCTGCCGGCGCAGCGCTTCGAATTCGGCAGGCGCCAGCGCGGCAGCCACCTGCAAGTCTACTTGTCGGGACGGGAGATCGTCCTGGCCCGGCATATCGGCATACAAGTCCGAAGTCAACTCCCCGGACTGCCGGACATCTTCCGCATCGGGCGACAGCATCGGCGCCGAAGCCCAGGGAGACAACAGCAATACCATCAAGAACAGGAGCAGAAATACCAAGGCGACTTTGCGACGGGCCACAGCATTCACCTTTCCTCGGGTCGCTTCCTTCTCTCCCCCCATGATAACAGGATGACGGAGCGATGTCTTGCATTTTAGCAGACCATTGTCAAAGAAAGGCGGCAGTGAAATATGATCATGCAGCGAATATGCGGGCTGGAATGGCCGATGCGGCTGAACCGCCTGCCGGAAGATGACGAAACCCGGATGTCCCGAATCGAAGAAGCCGGCAGCCGCGTGCACGACCGGTTCGAACAAATGCTGATGTTCCGAAGCCGGGAAGAGGCCGAGCGGGCGCTGGCCGGTATGCCGGACGAATGGCGCGATGCCGCGGAACGGATCGATTTGCTGATGCTGCCGGAGCGTGTCAATCTGTCGACCTACGACCGATTTGGCGATTTCGCCTTTCAGGGCATCGGCGGAAATTGGTATTTCGACGCGTGCGAAGTTGCCGTGTTCCGGTTGCACGCGACAAAGCCGGAAGCGGAGTCCGCCCCGGCTCTGATGCAGTTGGAAGAACATCTGATCGCCGCAATCGGCGCAGATGGGAGCGACGACGGCGGCGATCGGACGTGGCACGTCATCGAGCGGCAGCTTGCAGAGCTGGCGGAACGCGTTGCGCGCGCCTACCGCTGCGAGGCCGAATGGCTGGACATCGCCCGCCCGTAGAGGGTCAACCGAGCGAGCGTGCCTTGCCGCGGCAGCATCGCCAGACTACAGCTTGTCGGCGGCCAGCTGCGCAAGACGCGAACGTTCGCCCTTCTCCAAGGTGACGTGACCGCTGATGCCCTCGTGCTTGAATTGCTCGATCAGATAAGTGAGTCCGTTGCTTTGGGCATCCAGATAAGGATGATCGATCTGCTCGGGATCGCCGAGAAGCACGATCTTGCTGTTCTCTCCGACCCGGGACACGATCGTCTTCACTTCGTGCTTGCTCAGATTTTGAGCTTCGTCGATGATAATGAATTGTCCCGGGATCGACCGCCCGCGAATATATGTCAGCGCCTCTACCTGAATGCTGCCGAGTCCCATCAATATTTTGTCCAGGTCCCCGGATTTCTTCGTATCGAACAAGTACTCGAGATTGTCGTAGATCGGCTGCATCCACGGACGCAGCTTCTCCTCCTTCTCCCCCGGCAAATAGCCGATATCTTTGCCCATCGGCACGACAGGGCGGGCGATGAGCAGCTTCTTGTATTTGTGTTCGTCCTCCACCTTCATCAATCCGGCAGCCAGCGTGATCAGCGTCTTGCCAGTGCCCGCGCGGCCGGACAGCGTCACAAGCGGGATATCGTCATTCAGCAGCAATTCCAGCGCCATTCGCTGCTGGGTGTTGCGCGCCGTGATGCCCCATACCGGATCGTTGCCGAAATGCAGGGAAGTCAGCGTGCGGCCATCCGGCGATACTTTGAGCAGCGCGGACTTGGACGTGCCCAGGGAGTCGCGCAGAATGACGAACTCGTTGGGCAACAGCAGCGCATCTCCGAGCTGCCCGGCGTTCAGCGAACGTTGGTTGTAAAAATCGTCGATAATTCCCGGATGCACCTGCAGCGTGACATAGCCCGGATAACGGTCGGTGTCCGGCCCGATTCGGTCGGTCAAATAATCTTCGGCCATGATGCCGAGTATATCTGCCTTCACTCGCACGAGAACGTCTTTGCTGACCAGCACGACCGGTCTCGGCGATTCCTTCTCCTGCTCTTCGATGCGGTAATTCAGCGCGACCGCAAGAATCCGGTTATCGTTGGTCATTTCCCCGAACAGCTCCTGCACGCGCACGAACAGGCGATGGTTCATCTCCACCTTCAGCACGCCTCCGCGCTCAAGCACGACCCCTTGGTCCAGTCTTCCGGATGCCCGGATGCGGTCGAGCTCGCGCGAGACGAACCGGGCGTTGCGGCCGATCTCGTCCGCCAGACGTTTCTTCGTGTCAATTTCTTCGAGCACGATGGAAGGAATGATCACTTCGTTGTCTTCGAATGCATACAAGGCAAGCGGGTCGTGGAGCAGCACGTTTGTGTCGAGCACGTAAATTTTCCTCATCGAATATTCCTCCCGGGTACGATGATGGGACATAGCGCCACGATGCGCGGGCCATACTAGAAATGCGTTTAGCATTTGGATGCAAGACGAATCGAACAGGGCGGTGATCAAGCATGCACGGACAATGGGCGAAGCCGCAGCTCCTTGCGTTGATGCTGGCGGCCGCGATCGTCTGTATGCCGGGCTGTGCCTCGAAGGAATCCACGCCTTCGCCTGGCGACGGTCAGGTACACGTTCAGAATAACGCGCCAGGCGCTGCGGTCATCGATCGCTCCAATGCGGCCGAAGTCGCTTCGCATCTGGAAGCTCTTGCGCGCAGCGTGCACGGCGTCAAAGGCGCCAACTGCGTCGTCTTCGGCAAATACGCCATCGTCGGCATCGATGTCGACGCGAAGATGGAGCGCTCCCGCGTCGGGACGGTGAAATACGCCGTCGCCGAGGCGTTCCGCAAAGATCCTTACGGCATCGACGCGCTCGTGACCGCCGACATCGACATGGCACAGCGGCTGCGGGAAATCCGGACCGATGCGGTAAAGGGCCGTCCGGTCGCCGGATTCGCGGAGGAGCTCGCCGATATCGTCGGACGGCTCATTCCGCAAGTGCCCCGCGACATCATTCCGCCGCGCGCGCCCGAGAATACAGGCGCTCCGAACCCCGCTGCCGGGGGAAGATGACAGAAAGCCCAGTGAACATGGCTCACTGGGCTTTCCTCATCGCTTCGAACACTTGTCCATCCAAGCGGTCCGCGGCTCTCTTGTCATAAGTTTTCTCATACTCGGGCTGCACCGACAGCCTTGCCCCGTAGAACATGGAGTCGCGAACTGCCGATACCTCGATGTCGATGCAAGCGAGCGGAAACGGTACGCCTTCCAGCTTGCCCGCTACGACGCTGGCCCGACCGTATACGGCATGGACGCTGCCGCCGCCGAACAAGGTAATGCTGACTTCCGGACAAGCTTGCAAGTTCGCAATCAACCGCGATCTGCCGTCGAGCGCAAACCGCAATTTCCCCCGGTCTACCGCGTAGATCCAGGAAATCGCGCTGGAGGTCGGGCCGCCGCTCTCGGCATCCACCGTATGGAGCAGGACGAAATTTTCATGCTGGAGCTGGTCAAACATCGTATCCGGCAAAGATGTGAGCACCTCGGCCATTCGCACCCCTCCTGATGACCATCGTTCTCGCCCTATTATAGCATAGCCGGCTTCCCGGATGAAAGCGGCAGCGGCTCATTGGCGCCGTCAATCTTTGCCTGCAGACGAGTCGGTCGACGGGTCCGCAGGCGCGGCGACGTTGCGTCCGCCCGGCTGCATCTCTTCCTGCAGCGCCTGCTTGACTTCCTCAAGCTTATCCCTGTCGAGATGGACGAACGGACTCCTCCACTCCCCCGTCAAGGCGATGAATCGCACATCGCTCTTCGAAATACCGAAGTATGTCCCGATCATGTTGTTGATCTGGGCTTCGGGAATGTCGGTCTTGACGTTGTCGCCGATGGCGTCCAGCACGTTGCCAAGCTTGGGAATGCTGCCGAGCGACTTGAGTTTGTCGAGGATGGCGCCAAGCACGCGGTCCTGACGATCGTTGCGCTCGAAATCGCTCGATTCCGGCGTCAGATTGTCGCGCGATTTGCGGTAGCGCACGAATCCGAGCGCATCCTCGCCGTTTAACTTCTGATCGCCCTTCTTCAGATCGATATCGGTGCCGTCGGCTTTATCCCAATAACGCATGTTCTGATCGACATAGACGCTGACGCCGCCGAGCGCGTCGACTACGTCGACGAAACCCTGAAAATCGAGGATGACGGAATATTGGACCGGTACGCCGAAAAACTCCTCCATCATATCCTTCATATGTTCCGTGGCATAGCGCCTCGCTTGCGCGCCTTCCAGCTTCTCCGTCTTCCGGGCCGTCGTCAGGAACCCCGCATAGAACGCATTTGCCTTCTGTTTCTTGTAGCCTTCCAGGTTCAAATCCGTATCGCGGGGTATCGACACAACGGTCGCAGTCTTGGAATCCGGGTTGAGCAGCGCCATCATCATGACATCGGTGTTGAGGCCGCCCGTTTCCGCCCGGGTGTCGAGTCCCATCAGCAGAATGCCGATCGGCTTCTTGCGCGCCGATTCTTCGGAGGGGACGGGATCCGTATTGTCGGTGATGCCGCCGCCATACGAAGTCTCCACCGGCGGATCGGCCGCTATCTTGCCGATATTGTCTTGAACCTTCACGATCAAATAGCCGACGTATACGCCTAGCGCGATAATCATGACCGCGAACAGGGAAAGCACGATGCGCAGCACGCGCCGCGGCTTCCTCCGCACTTTGGGCGCTCGCGGCAAACTCGCTGCCTGCGTGCGCATTCCCCGCCTTGGGGGAAGCGACCCGTTGTCGTTCATGATTGTCCCCGCTCCTTTTCCGCCTCTTTGTCCATGCTGCTGACGATCGGATTTTGCACCATCTGCTCCGCCGCTTCCTTGTCGAACCACACCGTCCGCTCCGTGCCTTCGGCATTCCGATAGGTCACGTAAATCTTGGCTTCATCGGCGGAAACGACATCGAAAGCGGTTAATCCGTGGTCCTCCGACAAAATTTGCACGAAAAACAAAGCCGTCTCCCGCGCAGCTTCGTCGGACGGACGGGCATCGCATACCAATTTCATCTGCAGCCAATAGAATAACGAATCCATGAGACTCAAAGTTGCATCCCGCTTCCTGAATCGTATTAGGACCGGCCGGCAGAGTCGGGCTTGGCCGCATCCGCGCCGCGGCCCGCTCGCTCGTCTCTTCGTTTGTCATAAATCTGGCGCATGCGAACCATGACCATCATGGCGACGGCGACGGCCATGCACTGGATGATCGGCAGCTTGTCGATCTGCAGCACAAGCAGGATTAAGCAACCTGCCGCCATGATGATGTAGACGAGAATTTCTTTCAAAATCGGGAGCTTGCCCATGCGAAACACCGCGTTGAAAATATAGATCGTGAACGCGAGGATCAATATATAGCTGATCAGCGGGTGATCGGAGAACCATTGCTGCATGGCGCGCATGCCTCCTTGATAAATAATGCCGCCGTTCGTTCCGCGTCCGACTTATTATACGCCGGCTTCCGCCAAGCGGCGGTTTTTCTCGTACTTGTCGCGCTCGCCCTTGACCAGCACTTTCTTGCGCAGGCGGATGCTCTTCGGCGTAATTTCGCAATACTCGTCGTCATTGAGATATTCCAAAGCTTCTTCCAGCGACATCAGACGCGGCGTTTTCATCTTGACGGTCTCTTCCTTGTTGGCGGTACGAATATTGTTCAGCGCCTTCTCTTTGCAAATGTTCACGATGATGTCGTTGTCCCGCGTATGCTCGCCGACGATCATCCCTTCGTAAATCTCGGTGCCCGGCTCCAGGAACAAGATGCCGCGGTCTTCCACGGACAGCATGCCGTAAGCGGTCGTCGTCCCCGTCTCGCTGGCGACGAGCACGCCTTGATGGCGCCCGCCGACTTGGCCTGCCGCGACCGGGCCGTAGCTGTCGAAAGCGTGGTTCATGACGCCGTAGCCGCGCGTCATCGTCAGGAAGTTCGTGCGGTAGCCGATCAGGCCGCGGGCCGGAATGAGGAATTCCAGACGGACCTGGCCGTTTCCGCTGTTAATCATGTTGACCATCTCGGCCTTGCGCGTGCCAAGGCTCTCCATGACAGCGCCCATGCTCTCTTCCGGCACGTCGATGAGCAGCCGTTCGATCGGCTCGGACTTGACGCCGTCGACGTATTTGATAATGACCTCGGGCTTGGATACTTGCAGCTCATAGCCTTCGCGGCGCATATTTTCGATCAGAATTCCAAGGTGCAGCTCGCCGCGTCCGCTGACGATGTAGGCATCCGGACTGTCGGTCTCTTCCACGCGCAGGCTAACATCGGTTTCCAGTTCCTTGAACAGGCGCTCGCGCAGCTTGCGGGACGTCACCCACTTGCCTTCGCGGCCGGCGAACGGGCTGTTGTTGACGATGAACGTCATCTGCAGCGTCGGCTCGTCGATCTTCAGTACGGGCAGTTGCTCGGGATTCGCAGGATCGGCGACCGTCTCGCCGATATTGATCTCCTTCAGCCCTGCCAGCGCGACGATGTCGCCGGCGGCCGCTTCCTCGATCTCGTGGCGCTTCAGCCCCTGGAAGCCGAACAGCTTCTCGATGCGGGATTGCCGGACTTTGCCGTCATGGTCCAGCACGGCGACAACCTGACCTTGGCGGATGCGCCCCCGGTTGACGCGGCCGATGGCGATGCGGCCCAGGTATTCATTGTAGTCGAGCAGCGTGACGAGAAATTGCAGCGGCTCGTCCGGATTTTCCGTCGGGGCCGGAATTTGCTCGATAATCGTTTCGTACAGCGGCTCCATCGTCGTGCCGAGCTCACCCGAGTCCATGCTGGCGATGCCGTTCAGACCGGATGCGTACACGACCGGGAAGTCGAGCTGCGCGTCGTTAGCCTCGAGTTCGATGAACAATTCGAGCACTTCGTCGACGACTTCCGCCGGCCGCGCGGCCGGGCGATCGATCTTGTTCACGACGACGATCGGCGTCAAGCCGTGCTGAAGCGCCTTGCGCAGCACGAACTTCGTCTGCGGCATGCAGCCTTCGAACGAATCGACGACCAGCAGCACGCCGTCCACCATTTTCATGATCCGCTCCACCTCGCCGCCGAAGTCGGCGTGTCCGGGGGTATCGACGATGTTGATCAAATAGTCCTTATACTGAATCGCCGTGTTTTTGGCCAGGATCGTAATGCCGCGTTCGCGCTCGATGTCGTTCGAATCCATCGCTCTTTCCTGTACGTGCTCATGATCGCCGAATGTGCCCGATTGGCGCAGCAATTGGTCGACGAGCGTTGTTTTGCCGTGGTCGACGTGAGCGATAATGGCGATATTGCGAATACGATTTCTTGGATGCATGGTGCGGGGTTTCACTCCTTCAATATTCCGTTGCTTTATCACGTTCGGTTCAGGTGTCCATCAATCACAAAACGTCGGTCACGAGGCCGACGTTTCTGGCGAGAATACGCTGATTTCGACGCATACGCGATTACCGGTAAACCGTCTTCCGGTTACATCCCTATTATTATACGCGACTTCTTGCAAAAAAGCCAACAAATGTTTGACGCCAAAACGGAACATCGACACGGAACGCTCTGCCCTCACCATATCCGCGGTCTGCGTATCACGAGCCATCCGCCGAAGAGGATCAATAGGACGGCGATCAAATAAATTCCCCAGGTCCACAGCAGCGTCATGATGAACAGGAGGAGCGACAGCACGGCAAGCGCCATCGAAGCGACCCAGATCGTCCGCGACCGCGCATTGCCGAACACGTCGTATTCGTACAACCCTACGGCAACGGCGAACGGAAAGAACGGCCACAGAAACCGCATGAGATTCCATCCGAACCAATTGCCGATGAGCAGGATGACCGACACGACGGTCAGAATGCCCGCAGGCACCAGCACGATGGAAGGCGCCATTCTCCCGAAGAACAGCACATGCAGCAAGATGCCCGGAACGAGTATAAACAAGGGCCAAAACACGGTGCCGATAAATGCGAAAACACCTAGCTTGCCGAGCAAAATGACCAAGCCTGCGGCCAACACCAAAATGCCGACTGAGGCGGACTGTTTGTTCAAGACCGATCCCCCACTTCCGTGACATCCTCTTTGGATTGCCACATGCCGCCTCTGCGGCCGTGGCACCTTTTTCATCCTAGTGTAATGGAAGTTCAGGGAAAAAACCAGTCGGTATTGCGCATTCGTTCCTTCTAATAGGAGTTTGCGGAGCAAACTCTCGCCGCTCTACGCCTCTCTTCTGCTTTTTAGCCACCAGGCGGCAGCGAGCAGCGCAGAGGCGGCGAGGTACGGGACCGCTTTCCTGATATCGGAAGACACTTCCGGCAAAATCCGGGCCAGTCCGGCATCGTGCATCATCATGTCGCCGGCCGTGAAGGCGAGCAGCGCGCCGCCCGCATAGGCCAATCCGGGCACCCGGTCGAGCAGCCTCATAATAAACGAGCTTCCCCAAATAATAATGGGGATGCTCATTGCGATCCCGATGATCAGCAGCATCATATCCCGGTCCGCGATCGCGGCTACGGCCAGCACGTTGTCCAGACTCATCACGAAATCGGCCGCGACGATCGTCCACACCGCCCCCGTCAAGCTGGACGAAGCCGGCGCCCGGGTATCGTGTTCATTTCGTTCCAGCATCAGCTTCATGGCAATCAGCAGCAGCAGTAATGCGCCCGCCGTCTGGAGAAAAGGTATATCCAGGATCAGCACGGCTCCGATCGTCAGCGCGCATCGCAGCAAGACGGCCGCCGCCGCGCCCCACCATACCGCTTTTCTCCGCTGCCCGTGCGGCAAGCGCCTTGCCGCCATGGCGATCACGATCGCATTGTCGCCGCTGAGCAGCAAATTGATCAACGTTATTTCCATGAATACGAACACTCGATCCAGCAGCTCCATGCGGACACCCCCTTCTCTCAGATGTATGTACAAGCAAAGGCGATCATGATGAAAATGAATCCATTTCGGCTGCAATCCGTATTACGGATGGTGAGACTTTTTGGGGGGACGTAACGTGGACTGGTTGAACGGATTTATCTCGGAGCTCGGCACACTGCAATTTTGGTCATCGCTTCTGACGATCGTCTTCATCGACTTGCTGCTTGCCGGCGACAATGCGATCGTCATCGGACTGGCAGCCCGGAATTTGCCGAAGGAAACGCAGAAGAAAGCGATCATCCTGGGAACCGCGGGTGCGGTGGTCATCCGAATCATCGCAACGGCGCTTGTCGTATGGCTGCTGAAAATACCGTTCTTGCTCGCGCTCGGCGGCGTTATCTTGTTATGGATCGCCTATAAATTGCTCGTACAGGAAGATCATCATGAGGACATCAAGCCGGCGGCTACCTTGCTCGCTTCCATACAGACGATCGTTGTTGCCGATGCGGCGATGGGGCTGGACAATGTCATCGCGGTGGCCGGCGCTGCGCACGGGAGTCTCGAGCTTGTCATTATCGGCCTGTTGATCAGCATCCCGATCGTCGTATGGGGGAGCACCCTGTTCATCAAGCTGATCGACCGCTTCCGCTGGATCATCTATATCGGTTCCGGCATTCTCGCTTACACGGCTTCCAAAATGATCGTCCACGAAAAAAGATTCGGCGACTGGTTCGGCGACACGCCGCTGCTTGGATGGACATTCGAAGCCGCCATGGTCGCCCTGATCATCGTAGCCGGCGTCTGGACGAATGCCGTGAAGGCCAAGCGGGCCAGTCAGAGAAGGGCTGTCTCGGGCAGTGCCGTCAATTCGGTGGCCGCGCACAAGCACGATTAGCGGCACCCTTGCCGACGAAAAAACGTTCGGATCCGCGGCAGGCAGCCGAGATCCGAACGTTTTTTTTATTTTCCCGCGATTGCGCGATTAAAACCATCGATCTTCCTGCGGTTGGCTTTGACGCACGTCCGACCGGCCGTTCTCCGTCAAGATCAGCGTCTCCGTGCCGCGAACCGCTTCCTCGATCAACCGCTCCCGCTCTGTACCGAGCTGGCTCTCCACGCGTTCGACGATTCGCAAATTCGGATTCGTCGCCGGCGATTTCGGCACGAACAGCGTGCAGCAATCCTCATACGGCAAAATGGAAGTCTCATACGTGCGAATGCGCTCGGCCACGCGAATGATATCCAGCTTGTCCATCATGACGAGCGGCCGCAGCAGCGGCAGCTTCGTCTCGCGGCCGATGACGTTCATGCTGCCCAGCGTCTGGCTCGCGACCTGGCCCAGGCTGTCGCCCGTCACGATCGCCAGCGCCCCCCTCTGCTCGGCCAATCGTTCGGCGATTTCCAGCATCGCCCGGCGCATCAACGTGATGATGAGATGCTCCTGGCCGTTATGCGCCAGCCGGGTTTGAAGCTCCGTGAACGGGACGAGGTGCAGGCGGATTTTCCCGCCGTAGTAAGCCAATCGCTGCGTGAGCGAGATGACCTTCTCCTTGGCTTGCTCGCTCGTGAACGGATAACTGTGATAGTGCACGGCTTCGATCTCGAGTCCTTTGCGCATCGCCATCCAGCCGGCGACCGGGCTGTCGATGCCGCCGGACAACAGCAGCATCGCTTTGCCGTTCATGCCGAGCGGGAACCCGCCGGAAGCCTGTTCGACGGCCGCATACACATACGTGCCGTCCGGCTGGATGTCCACTCTCAGCTCCAGGTCGGGATGGCGGACGTCGACCTTGAGCTCGCGCGAATTGCGAAGCACATGGGCGCCGACCAGGTGGTTCATTTCCTGCGAATCGTGCGGGTATTGCTTCCAGGCGCGTCTGACGGACACCTTGAACGTGCGCGGAGCCGGCTGAACTTCGCGAACGGCTTGCAGCGCCGTATCGCGAATGTCCGCGAGATCGTGCCCGCAGCGCGCCACCGGGCTGAACGACGCGATGCCGAACACGTCTTTCAGCCGCTCCGCGACAAGCGGGTATGGCGCTTCGTTCAATTGGATGTACAATCTGCCGAACGTTTTGCGGTACGTTAAGGCCGGGTAGGCCGACAAGGCCAATTTGATCTGCTTCACCATCAGCTCTTCGAAGCGGCCGCGGTTTCTCCCCTTGATCGTCAGTTCTCCGAATCTCGCCAATATCAGCTCTTCCTTCATAGGGAACTCCTCTCCAGCAGCTTCAACTCCTTGACCATCCGGCGCAGCCGCTCGCCCAGACGGTCGATATCGGGCTCTGCATGCTCGTCTCCCAGGCTGATGCGGATGCTTCCCGAAGCTCTGTCGGCATCGCAGCCCATCGCCAGCAGCACGCGGCTCGGCTTCAGGCTCTTCGAGGAGCAGGCGGACTGCGTGGAGACGAGAATGCCGTATTGCTCCAGCGTATGGACGAGCACTTCCGGCCGCATGCCGGGATAGGACAAGTTGATAATATGCGGAGCGGTAAGTTCATCCTCGTCCGCTCCGTATCCGTTGGGTATGAATTCCGGAATGGCGGAAGTCAACTGCAGCAGCTTGCGGCGCAAGCCGAACATGCGCTGCCGGCGCTCCGGCATGCTTTCAAGCGCCAGCCGCAGCGCCTGCGCCATCCCTACAATGCCCGGGACGTTAAGCGTGCCTCCGCGCACGCCGTCTTCTTGCGAGCCGCCGGCGAGCAGCGGCGTCAATGCCAGGCCTTCCCTGACGAGCAGAAATCCGATTCCTTTCGGGCCGCGGAATTTGTGTGCGGAACCGCTGTACAAGTCGATGCCCCACTCGCGAACGCGAACCGGCACTTTCCCGATCGCCTGCACGCCGTCTACATGGAGCTTCGCGCGGGGATGATCGGCCAGCAAGGCGCCGATCTCCCGGATCGGCTGGACGGCGCCGGTCTCGTTATTCACGTGCATGATGCTGACGAGCGCCGTATCCTTGCGCAGCGCTCCGGCCACGTCGTTCGGATCGACGCGTCCGAACCGGTCGACGGGAAGCCAGGTGACGCTTGCCCCCTCCCGCTCCAATTGCTTCGCGCACTCATACACGGAAGCGTGCTCGACGGCGGACACGATCAAGTGCCCGCCCCGTTTTCCCGCATGGCCCCATATTCCTTTGAGCGCCAGATTGTTGCTCTCCGTTCCGCCCGATGTGAACACCACCTCGTCCGGCTTGACGCCGAAGCCAGCAGCCACGGCAGCCCTGGCGCGCTCGACCAGCTTGCCCGCCTCCGCTCCGGCGCGATGAAGCGCGGACGCGTTGGCATAATGCAGCTTCATCACTTCGCCGACCGTAGCCGCGACTCGTTCGTGGATCGGCGTCGAAGCGCTGTGATCGAAATATAACATGCTCTCATTTTCCTCCATCTTACACGTCCCTTTCCTTCCTTTCTCTGACCGAAGATCGAAGCCGCGCAAGAAAAACGGCTTCGCCGTCCTTTAATGGACGGCTCCGTTATTCGCACGATATCAGCCCGAGTATAGGTGAAACTTATACTTTCTGATATCGCAAGAAAAAACGGCTTCGCCGTCCCTTCGGGATGGTGCCGTTTATCGCCTGGCCCCGCGATGGCCAGCTATGAGGCTAGCGGCTCCACTGCTGCATCGCCGACAGCACTTTATGAACGTAACGCTGCGTCTCCTGCGGCAAGTCGCCGAGCCGCTCGCCGACTTGCGCGTCCGTCGTCAAGCCGAGCCTGTCCACCCGGCCGGGTCCCGCATTATAGGCCGCCAATGCCGGCATGAGTTGACCGTCATACTTGCGCAGCAGATAAGACAGGAATCGGGTTCCGCCGTCAATATTTTGCATCGGATCGAAGGAGTCGTTCACGCCCAAGCCTCGGGCCGTATCGTCCATTAGCTGCATCAGTCCTTTGGCGCCTGCGTGCGACACGGCGTTCGGATCGAATCCGGATTCCGTCTGTACGACCGCCTTGACCAATGCCGGATCGATGCCGTATCGGGAAGCGGCGGACGAAATTAAGTCGTCGAAGGAGCCGTTGCCGGATGCAATTCCGCCAGCGGCTGGACCAAGCGGCAACGGGGCGGCTTGTCCGACAGCCGGAAGATCTTCGGCAAGCGTGCCGTTCATCAGTCCGCTCAGCATGATGCCGAACAGATTGCCATCCCCTTCATCGGAAGACGCTGCCGGCGCCAGCGGATTTGCGTTGTTCACCCACTGCGACAGCAGTAACTGCTTGATGACTCTCGGATCGTTCGATACGTTCAAGGAAGATCGCTCCCGACCAGCCCAAAATAGATAAACAATTGATTCCCTTCATTGTACAACATGTCAACGGGATCGGCCAGCCGTATTCAATTGGCTCTGCAAGCGGCGTTGGGTCATGTAGTCGCTCTCGTAGTACGCCAGATCGTCGCGCAGCTCTTCGTACGTGCTCGCGATGCGCAGCACGATATCCCTCGCCGGACGGACCGGCTTCATGCGAAAGCGAATGGCATCCTGGCCGGTGTAAGCATAGCGGCCGTCCTCTGAATAGCATTCGTTCTTCGGATAGAAGAACGCGTTGACGCAATGATGATACACCTCGTACAAGGCGCGTTCGGTATATTCGGTATCGAGATTCGGCCTGCGGAGCAAGGCGCCGAGCTTCTCGTAAGCCACTTCGGAAAACACGAGCAAATGCCGCAGGTCAGAGAGCAAGCCGCCATAGAAATTCCGCGTATCCTCCCGGTCTTCCTTGTCGAGGTCCGGCAGCGCGTGTCCGTTCAGGAATTGTTCCATTTCCAGGATGGCGATCCGCAATTTGTCCCGGGTGGATGCCGCGATTTGCCCGATATTGGCTGGCATGGTGGTGCTCCTTTCTTGGATGCGAAACGAAATCATCCTCATCGTATCATAATTTTGTCCGAAAAGGTACTGGTCTGTGCCGCGACACCAGGGCTATCGCTTACGGATTAAGTGCCTTCGCCGCCTACCGCCACCGCCTAAATGATGCACAATCTATAGTTGTTGCTTTGGAGCAATAAAAGTCTCGCTTCACGATCGGGATCACTGTTTTTATTGCGTTCGAGCAATAAATCAAGCAAATAGTGGAGGCGTGGCAGAAAGTCGGCTGAATTGTTGCTCAAATGCAATAATTCGGCGGTCCTTCGTAGTTGAGGAGGAGAACTGTTGCTTAAATGCAATAATTTCTAATCCGCCAAAATCCGTAAGCGATTGCCCTGGCAGCGACATCTTCGCTGTCTCTTCTCCGTATATTTTGCGTTCAACCCATTCAACCTAAATGAAGCAAAGAACCGCCTCAAGGAGGGAATGCAACTTGCGCACATTCGTCTGGACGGGAGCGGCGAAGCTTGTCCTTGCTGCTGTCATCATCCTTCTCCCCGGCTGCAAGTCGGGCCAACCGGCAGCTTCGCCCGCACCATCGCCGGCCCCTACAAGCCGCGGGCATGCTGTCGTTCAAGAAACACGAGACAAAGAAAAGTCAATTCGCCAGGACATGGCTGCGACCGAGCGGCTCGGCAAAATGCAGAGCGTGCGCGATGCGAAGCTGTTGATGAAGCAAGCCGCAGCGGGCGAGCTTGAACGCGATCCGGACCCGGCGCTGCGCCGTTACATGCAGGAGCACCCGGAAATCGCCGGGGCATCCTGGATTTCCGCAGGCGGCAAAACCGTCCATACGGAAGGCGTCGACGCTTCCCGGTTGAGCAAGCCTGCCGCAGAAGGGTACAAGCAAGCGGTCGCCGCAGTGGGTAAAGGTGCCGCGTACGCTTCGGCAACATTCACGCATGGGGACCGCCGCTACTTCATCATTGGCGAGCCGTCCGATTCGCGAATGGGGCAGGGAGTCGTCGTTCTCCTGTCTGCCGATATCGTGCATGAAGTCGAACGCCATCAGCGGCGGAACTTGCGGCTTGTCCCCTATCCGGCGGAAGGGCGCTACCGCATCGAATCCGTCAAGCCGAATACGACGCAGGACATCACCGTCCGCAAAGGCGAAGACAACGGCAATGCCAGTCATTATTCGGTCGATGAAGTCGTTGTAAAGTTCCGCAAACCGCTCACGGCAGGCGAACTGCTGAAGCTGCGCAAAGAACTGGACCTGACCGTCGTCCGGCATTCCAAGCAAACGTACGTATTCCGCTCCAAAAAGCACCGCACCGAGACGCTCTTGGCTTATTTCAAACGGTTGAACCCGATTTACGCCGAGCCCCACTACTTGTACTTGACGAACGATCTCGACACAGCGTCGGGCGATGCCGTCGAATCCCAGGTCGTTGTCCCTAACGACACTTTATATTCGGAATACCAATGGAATTTGCCGCAGATCGAAACCGAACAAGGCTGGAACTTCAGCAAAGGCAGCCAGGACATGATCGTGGCCGTCGTCGACACAGGGGTGCAGCTTGATCATCCCGACCTGAAGGGTCGGCTCGTCAAGGGAATCAACATCATCGATCCGTCGCAGCCGCCGGATGACGATGTCGGACACGGTACGCACGTGGCCGGCATCATCGCGGCGCAAGTCAACAACAATGAAGGCGTCGCAGGCCTGACCTGGTATTCGAAAATCATGCCGGTCAAGGCGCTGGACAGCACGGGCGCGGGCTCGACGTATGCGGTGGCCGAAGGCGTCATCTGGGCGGCGGACCACGGCGCGAACGTCATCAACATGAGCCTCGGCAATTACGCCGACGCGCAATTTCTGCACGACGCGATCCAATACGCAACCGACAAAGGGGCGCTCGTCGTCGCGGCGAGCGGCAACGACAATACCGACCGGCCGGGTTACCCCGCGGCGTATCCGGAAGTGTTGGCCGTGGCGGCCACCGACCCCGGCGGCGGCAAGGCCGAATATTCCAACTACGGCGACTACATTGACGTAGCCGCCCCCGGAACCTCGATCGCCAGTACGTATCCGGGCAGCCGGTATGCGGCGTTGTCGGGCACGTCGATGGCTTCGCCGCATGTGGCCGCGCTGGCTTCGCTCGTACGGACGGCGAATCCGGAGCTGTCCAATCGCGAGGTGATGGATGTCCTCCGCAGTACGGCGCGGGACTTGGGCGATCAGGGCAAGGACCCGCTGTACGGGTTCGGGCAGATCGATATTCGCAAAGCGCTGCAGGCCGTAAGCGGCCAATCCTCGTCGCTGCAATTGTTTCTGGGGCAAGTAAGGCGGGATCTGGAACGAATCGCCCCCTGACCGCAACGCCTCCGGGTGTCCGCAAGCGAATGTTGTCGCTTGGCGGACACTTTTTATTCATGCAATTTTAAGCTTTTTCCGATACAATACGGGATAGGGCTACGAATCCGGGCAAAACCCGGCAAGAGAAGGAGCGTTTCTGTGGAAAAGGCCATTGTGGAAAAGGCGAAATTGAAAAAAGAAATGCGGCTTAAGCGGCAAATGGAATTGGAGAAGAAACGCCGAAGGACGCGGATTCTCGTATGGTCGTTGTCCGCCGGCCTGGTCGCCGTGATCGTCCTGCTGGCGATCTTCTGGCCGAAGCCGGCGCCGCTCGCGCTCGACTACGGCAAAATGCCGACGATCGGTTCCTCCGACGCCAAAGTGAAACTGGTCGAATTCGGCGATTACAAATGTCCGGTCTGCGCGCGATTCAGCCAAGAAATCATGAGCAAGATCAAGACGGAATTCGTCGATACCGGTAAAATCTCGTTTTCTTACCAGAACTGGACGATCATATCGCCGGATGCGGACTCGTTCACGGCCGCGATGGCCGGTCAAGCGATCTATCACCAAAGCAATGAAGCGTTCTGGAAATTCAATGACGCCATGTTCAAGAATCAAAATCCGAACGAGCATCAGATTTGGGCTACGGAGGATTACATCCTCAATCTTGCCAAGCAGGAAGGACTTGAGATCGACTTTGACCTGCTCAAGCAGGATTTGGAAAGCAGAAAGTACGCCGGCGAAGTCAACAGCCAGAACAGCTTCGCGCGCAAGAAAAACTTCACGGGCACGCCTACCGTGCTGATTAACGGAGAGCGGCTGTCCGACAGCGTCGCGCTCGATTACAACAACTTGAAAGCCGCCATCGAAGCAGCGCTGCAAAAAGCCGATGCCGAAACGACTGAATCCGGTCAATCAAGCGGGCAATAGGAGGACATGGGATGCGGGCACTCATTCGAACGCATGGTTTAACCTTCGCCTTCATCGTCTCGCTCGTCGCCACCGGCGGCAGTCTGTTTCTCAGTGAAGTAATGGGCTACATGCCTTGCCAGTTGTGCTGGTTCCAGCGCATCTTCATGTACCCGCTTGTGCTGCTGCTGGGGCGTGCGGCGATTCGCGACGATCGCGCCATGGCCGGATACGCGCTCCCGCTCAGCGTCATCGGCGGCTTGATCTCGGCCTATCACTACGCGGAGCAGAAGGTGCCGGGACTCGCGGAGATCGCCCCTTGCAAAGCAGGCATCCCGTGCAATACCGACTATCTCGACTGGTTCGGCGTCATTACGATCCCGCTTATGGCACTTGTCGCGTTCATCCTGATCACCGTATTTCTCGCGATGACCCGGAAAGATGCTGCGGCCGATGAGGACGAAGTTATGGCGAACTGAAATTCTCGTCTTGCGAGACAATAAGCCTTCCTGAATTCCCAGTCAAACTGGAAGGGAGGCTTAGCTTAATCAATAAGCCTCGGAGGGCCTTGTTTCATGCTTCGGCATCGATTCTTCGTACATAGGAGTCGTGAAGAGATTGTCGACTAATGGTTAACAGAATGCATCGCGCACGAAGCATCGCTCTTTCGCACAGCCATCCGTCGTAGTAGAGTCGTGATGGACCTTATTGAATCTGTCTGATCGTACGGTAAAGAAACACCCGCGACATGCCGATTAGGCGACGCGGGTGTTGTTGTTATTGGCTATGCAAGGAGCCGGAAAGCTTGCCGTAAGCCGGGTTCTGTACTCCACGTGGTCAGAGCGGACAGCCGGACGGCGGTCCTCCCACGAGACGGAGCGACAATCATCTTTCTAGGCCGTCCATTGCTGGACAGCTCAAGCGACCAACCCAACGCACCCCGGGCAAGGGCTTGCCTCGCTTGCGCGAGACGTGCGTTCTCCTAGGTCTTGCTCCAGATGGGGTTTACCAGGAACAGGGTCGCCCATGTTCCTCGTGGTCTCTTACACCACGGTTCCACCCTTGCCTGTGCTACGTACCCCGCAAAGTGACGGTAAGCTTCACAGCTTATTCCGATTACTTTGCGGGGGCCCCGAAAAACATGTGGGGTTAGCCATCGGCGGTCCATTTCTGTGGCACTATCCTTCGGCTCGCGCCGACTGGACGTTATCCAGCATCCTGCCCTTCGGAGCCCGGACTTTCCTCCCGCAGCTCGCGCTGCCGGCGATTGTCTGTCAAACTTTCCGGTTCGCAGCCTCTAGTATAACGCGAATCACGCAATAGAACAACAGCAATAGTTGGCAAACAGACAGCGTGAGGGAATTCAGAAAACAGCGTCTGTCATCAACCTCTTCAACCCGCAGTGAGTTCTTTCGGCGAAAATGAAGGCATCTATGGCGCACTGACATTAGCCAAGACAAAGCTGATCGATCAATTGTAGACGGCTCATCCTTCTCCGAACGCCTGCTGCAAATCGTTCAGCAGATCATCGGTGTTCTCCAGCCCTACAGAGAGCCGGACAAGCGAACGCATCCGCTTCCCCGACGGCGTGTCGGCATCGGCGCCCGGGCTCATGCAAGGCGCGTAGACCAGGCTTTCGAATCCGCCCCAACTGACGCCGATTTGAAACAGCCGCAAGCGGTCGATCATACCGGCGATCGCTTCCGTTCCCCCTTCCATTTCGAAGCTGAGCAAGCCGGACGGGCCGTCAAGCTGCCGACTCGCAAGCTCGAATTGCGGATGGCCGGGCAGCAGCGGGTAATGGACGGCTGTCACCCTCGGAGTATCCGCCAGCAGCTTGGCAATCTCCAGCGCCGAACGTCCCTGTTCCCGAATGCGCAGCGGAAACGTGCGCAGCCCGCGTCCTACCAGCCATGCCTCGAACGGGCCCAGCGCCGAGCCGAGCAGCGACAATTCCAGATCGATCATCCCTTCGATGAACTTCTTTGAAGCGATGACCGCTCCGGCGATCACATCGCTATGTCCGCCAAAATATTTGGACGCCGAGTGAACGACGATATCGATCCCCCAATCCAGCGGCCGGAAGTTGGCCGGCGTTGCGCAAGTGTTGTCCATCACCGTGTACAAGCCGAACTCCTTGGCCAAGCCGACGATCGCGGCAACGTCGAATACTTCCATCAGAAAGGTGGAGATGCTCTCGCACATCAGCACTTTCGTGTTCGGCCTGATCGCTGCGCGAACTTCTTCGACATCCTTGAAATCGATAAAATCGACACTGACGCCGAACTTCGGCAAATATTGGCGCAGCAGCTTGTGTGTGCCGCCATAGATCGGGTACTGGCAGACGACATGATCTCCCTGTTTCAGCAAATGAAGCAAGGCGACGGATACGGCCGCCATGCCGGAAGCGAATACTTTGGCCGCCTCGCCGTTTTCCAGCCGGGCCAGTTGGGTTTCCAGCACCTGCAGCGTCGGATTGCCCATGCGCGAATAGTAATACCCGCTCTGATCGCGCTGCATGCGTTGAAAGTCGTCAAAGTTTCGATAGGTGAACAAAGTGCTCATGAATACCGGCGGAACGACTTCCCCGTAAAAGGAATCCCTCTCGTCGTGCGTGACGGCGGTTTGCAAGTTGAATCGGTTGTTTTGGCGCATGTGGACACTCTCCAATGATATTTTTGATAAGATGTCAGACCAATTATTATAAAAAATGCAGAGGGCGCTTAATCTCCCAGCCGAGCCAAGTCTTCGCGCATGAGCTGAAAGTGTTTGCGCAACAGCCGCTTCGCCGACTTCGCGTCATACTTTCTGAGCGCCTCAAAAATTTCGCGATGCAGCGGCTCCGTGCTGCGGCTGAACACGTTGTGCCGCAGTTGTTCGATCGCCCGTTCCGACCATAGCCGCTCCATCTCCTTCGTCGATTGAAACAATTGCAGGGCCAGGCGATTGCCTGCGCCTTCATACAACGTCAGGTGGAACAAGTGATCTTCCTTGCGCGGAATTTGTCCGCTGTCCACCGTGCGCTCATACTGCTCGACAATGGATTCAAGCCGCAAAATGCAAGGCTCGTTGCGCTGCTCGATGATCCGTTCAATCGCGTATTGCTCCATCATCTCGCGCAGGTCGATGATTTCCAGAATCGTCTGCCGCTCCATGGTCACCTCCGGCTTCAGCTTAGACAGTTCGGCCAACAACGTCTTGTCTGCCTTCAGGTACATCCCGCTGCCCGGACGAATTTCAATCAATCCGTAAGTTTCCAGCTTCTTCATCGCTTCGCGAAAAGAAGACCGGCCAATTTGCAGCTGTTCGCAGAAGAAGCGCTCCGCGGGCAACCGGTCGCCCTGCTTGAATCCTTGCGTCTCTATGAACGACATCACTTCTTCGGAAATCGTCTCATACAGCTTTCTGCGTTTCAGCGACTGCAACGGCAAATGAATCCCCCCAATCCTGAAATTTGGTATGCTGTCAGACCAAATAATTATTTCGCTATTATATTAGCCCCTATTGGAAGCCTGAGTCAATCTCTTTGCGGTTGTCATAGCGAACGGCTGCCGGGCACATCACCGCAAGCGGAACGGCTCCGTATCGACCTGCGATGCGATCGCTTCGGTCGCGTATCCTTGCTCCGTCAAATGCTGCTGCAGCCATTCGGCGACTTTCGCCTTCATGATCTTCTCCGCGTTATGACCCGGATCGACGAGCGCGATGCCGGCTGCGGCGGCGTCGTGCGCCGTATGATAATCGATGTCCCCGGTTACGAGCACGTCGGCTCCGGCGAACTGCGCATGGCTCACGAAGCGCGAACCGGCCCCGCCCAATACCGCCACTTTGCGTATCTGCTTGTCCCCTGCGCCCACGACACGCACGAACGGGACGTCCAGCGCCTGCTTGACCCGTTCGGCGAAGGCGTCCAGGCTCTCCGCTGCCGGCAGCTTGCCGACGCGTCCAAGACCGAAGGAGCGGCCTTTCAAGTCCATCGGATACACGTCATAGGCCACCTCTTCGTACGGATGGGCTTTCAGCATGGCGGACACGACCGGTTTGAGCGCGCTTTGCGGCACGACAGTCTCGATGCGCTTCTCCGCCACTGCCTCCAGCTTGCCCTGCCGGCCGATATAAGGGTCGCTGCCTTCACGCGGCAGGAACGTTCCGATTCCTTCCGTCGTAAAGCTGCAATGGCTGTATTGGCCGATCCAGCCGGCCCCGGCGCGGAACAGCGCGTCCCGCACCGCCGCATGGTGATCTTCCGGCACGAACACCGCCAGCTTGAACAGCTTGTCCGTGTGCGCTTCCCGCAGCACCTTGCGATCCGTGAGCGACAAGGCGTCGGCCATCCAGTCGTTCATTCCGCCTTCGGCCGAATCCAGATTCGTATGGGCGACGTACACCGCGATATCCCGGCGCAGAAGCTCGGCTGCCAGCGCGCCCGCCGGAGTATCCGTCTGCAAGTTCGCAAGCGGCCGGTAGATGACCGCATGATGGGCGATAATGAGCTCTGCACGGGCCGCCGCCGCTTCCTCTACGACTTCGCGCGTCACGTCGAGGGCGACGAGCACGCGCGACACTTCCTTGCGCAGCGAGCCGACCTGCAGCCCGATCTTGTCATCCGGCTCGGCGTAATGCTTTGGCGCCAGACGCTCCATCAACTGAACGACGGTTTCTCCTCTTGCAAGCATGCGAGCACCTCCCGAATTTCCGCAATGGCCGCTTCCCATTGCACAATTTTGTCCGCGGCATCCGCCCCGGTCGACTGCCGCATTTGCGTTACGATCTTCTCGCGCTTATCCGCCTCTTGCTCCCATTTCAAGCAAAATTCGTTGCCGCCTTCCCGCAGCAGCAGCGGTCCCATCTCCAGCAGCAGCGGCATTGAAACTGTATTGACACAGGGCGCCAAAATTTTCTCGTCATATTGGGCGCAGGTTCGCCGCGCAGCCTCCTCCGGGCTGTCCGCCCGAATCGCCCTCAGCAGCGTGTAGATGACACCGTCTTCCTCCAGCAGCAGCTCACGGTCGAGCAGGAACCTCCGCTCCATGATCCAGCGCCGCACCGCGTCTTCCGCCCCATGCGGCGACAGCACGAGCGTATGTACGCCTTCCAGCCGATCGCCGGCCGCTTCCAGAAGCCGGACGATCAAGCTCCCGCCCATGCCCGCGATGCAAACGGTATCGACTTCGCCCGCGTTCAGCACCGACAAGCCGTCTCCGTGCCGAACGCTGATCCGCGCGGACAGACCTGCCGACGCCACTTGCCGTTTCGCCGCCTCGGCGGGACCCGCATGCACGTCCCCGGCTACCGCGAAGTCAATATTCCCGCCGGCAGCCAAATAAACGGGAAGCAGCGCATGATCCGTCCCGATATCCGCCAGCCTGGCGCCTTGCGGAACCCACTCGGCCAGTGCCGCGAGTCGGCGGGACAGCTTGATTCCCGCACCTGCGGCCCGATCCGCTGCCGCGCCGATATGCGCATCTGCTGCCGGTGCCGTCCCGGTTTTTCCTGCAATGTTGCCTGAATTCTCGTTGTTCATTTCACGACCCATTCCGTCCATTGTTTGCGGAGCCGGAACAAGCCGAACCCCATCATGATTGTTTTGCCCAGAAATCCGGCCTGCACCCATCCCGCGGGCACGTCTCCAAGAACGCCTTGCAGCTCCGGCATATACCAGACGATCAATCCGGTCCCGAACAGCACCGCCCCGACGGACCGGAAGCGAACGTGCAGAAACCATGCCAGCCACAAGAACAGCAGCGCGGCCGGAATCCAAAAGATTTGCGTCTGTGCCCACGAAGGTTCCGGAATGTGCCGGATCAGCAGATTCGCGTATAAGGCCACGAGCGACAGCCATCCCATCCAATGGATCAGAGGCATGCGCAAGAGCAGGCCGCAGACGATGCACAAAGCCGCGCAAACGCCGAGCAGCACGACCGGTCCGGCTCCGTCTTCCCAGCCGTGCATTTGCAAAATGACCGCTCCCGTACCGAACAGGAACAACATGCCGCCGGCCATCGATGACAGCGCCTTGAGCGGATGAGTCTCCCTCCACATGCCGCCCAGGGCGACAAACCCTGTCGTCACGAGGCCGACCACGGCAATTTGCAATGGCAATGGAAACACGCTAAAATGTAGAGTAACCAAGCAGATCAAGGCAAAAATCCCAATATAAAGAATCCACTTCTTACGCGATGCGTGTTCGATGGCACGGACGGCCTTCTCTACCGTTCCCTTCGGTCGGTCCGTCAGATCGTCCAGATACAAGTTTTGCAGGAAGTCGCAATAATGTTCCGGCAGCAGCTTGCTTCTGCGCCAAGCTTCGATTTCATTCACGATGAACTTGCGTTTCTCGTCATTGCCGAGCGCCGGCATCGGCCATTCCTCCCGGTAAGCAACAGAAAAGCCTTCGAGCCTTTGAGGGCGGAAGGCCTCGATATTTTCTTTATCGACTTATTCGAGGAAATCTTTCAGTCTTTTGCTGCGGCTGGGGTGGCGAAGCTTGCGCAGCGCCTTGGCTTCGATCTGCCGAATCCGCTCGCGCGTGACGCCGAACACTTTGCCCACTTCTTCCAACGTGCGCGTCCGGCCGTCATCGAGTCCGAACCGCAGACGAAGCACGTTTTCTTCCCGCTCCGTCAACGTGTCGAGCACGTCCTCGAGCTGCTCCTTCAGCAATTCGTAAGCAGCGGCGTCCGCAGGTGCGAGCGCATCCTGGTCCTCGATGAAGTCGCCGAGATGCGAATCGTCTTCCTCGCCGATCGGCGTCTCCAGCGATACCGGCTCCTGGGCAATCTTCATGATCTCGCGAACTTTGTCCACGCTCAGTTCCATCTGCTCGGCGATCTCTTCCGGCGTCGGTTCGCGGCCGAGCTCTTGCAGCAACTGACGGGATACGCGGATCAGCTTGTTGATCGTCTCGACCATGTGAACCGGAATCCGGATCGTCCGGGCCTGGTCCGCAATGGCGCGCGTGATCGCTTGCCGGATCCACCAGGTCGCGTAGGTGCTGAACTTGAAGCCTTTCAGGTGATCGAATTTCTCGACGGCTTTCAGCAGCCCCATGTTGCCTTCCTGGATCAGGTCGAGGAACAGCATGCCCCGGCCGACATAGCGCTTGGCGATGCTCACGACCAGCCGCAGGTTGGCTTCCGCAAGCCGCTTCTTCGCTTCTTCCGCTTCGAAGCCGCCGATCTCGATCTTCTTGGCGAGCTCCACTTCGTCGTCGGCGCCGAGCAACGGCACCCGACCGATTTCCTTCAAATACATGCGCACGGGATCGTTGATCTTGATGCCGGGCGGCAACGACAGATCGTCGTCAAAATGGAATTCCCCGTGTTCGTCGTCCTCGCCGTGCGGGCCTTGTTCGTCATGGTCATTCAGCACTTCGATGCCCTGGTCGGCGAGCTGTTCGAAAAACTCGTCGATCTGATCCGCATCCTGGTCGAATGGAGACAACTTCTCCATGATGTCTTTATAGGTCAAGGAAGATTTCTTCTTGCCTTGCTCGAACAACTGCAGCTTGACTTGTTCGAGCGTCAACTCCGTCTCAAGCCCAGTATGTTGATCGTTCGCCATTTCCGACTCCCTCCTCCCTAGAAACCGCCAACGCGTTACCTGTCTTTGCGCTTTTTTTCCAGGGCGATAATCTCTGTTAAAATTTGTGCGGCCTGCAGGGGATCCCCTGCCCGTTCGGCACGATGCAACGCTTCCCTGCTGCGATCTATTTCCCGGGTTAAGGCGGCAAGGCTGACGGTGCGCAGGCAATCCTCGAATTCCCGTTCGCCGAATGGCACTTCCATCAGCGCAATCGCACTCGCTGCCCGTTCCAGGCGATCATCCTGCAGAAAGGAGATGAACCGCCCGATGTCCGGCTCGTGACCTTCCGCATAATAAGCATATAAGTAAGCGGCAATCGCCGCGTGATTCTCCACCTGAAAGCTGTCGCCCAGCTTCTCCTGTACAACCGCGCACGTCTCTGCGTCCTGCATCATCCAACTGAGCAAATGGCGTTCGGCCGAGACGTAAGCAGGCGGAATATTCGGGAGTTTGGCGGAATTGCTCCTGTCATTCCATTCATTATTCCACGTACCGCCAGGAATATCCCCCGGGTTTGCCAATTTCTCCTGTGCGCGGAGAATGCCGGACACCTCTTGTTTCAATGTATCGAGAGAAACGTCGAATTCCTGGGCCAGGTCCTTGAGCAGCACTTCCCGCTCCGTCGGCGACCCGCGCCCCGCCACCAGCTTCACCGCTTCGCGCAAATAGCGGATTTTCCCATCTTCTTCTGAGAGTATATGGGATTTCCTTAAATATATAAGCTGAAATTTGATGGCTGAAACCGCACCGTCCATGCACTCCCGAACGAAAGCTTCCGGCCCGTTCTCCATGATGTATTCATCCGGATCCATCCGCCCCGGGAGCATCCCGATCCGCACGCTCAGGCCTGCCGATTCGAGCAGCGGAATACTTTTGTGGGCGGCGGCCTGGCCGGCCCCGTCCCCGTCGTAGCACACGATCGCCTCCTCTGCAAATCTGCGCAGCACCGCCGCATGTTCGTTCGTGAGCGCTGTCCCCATCGATGCCACTCCGTTCGCGACGCCAGCCGACCAAGCTTTGATGCAATCGACGTAGCCTTCGAACAAGACGACCTGCCTGCTCTTGCGGATGGCGGACCGCGCCTGGTGCAGCCGATACAGCGTCCGGCTCTTGTTGAACAGCGGAGATTCCGGCGAGTTCAAATATTTGGGCTGTCCGTCGGAGAGCAGCCGGCCCGCAAAGGCGGCGATGCGGCCTTCCGCGTCTTCGATGGGGAACATGATCCGGTCCCTGAACCGGTCCACGTAGCCGTCTCCTTCATTCCTGCGCGACAGCAAGCCCCCCCGTTCCATCTCCGCCAGGTCGTAGCCCTGCCGCTCCAGCGCCCGGGTCAGCGTATCCCATCGGGCCGGCGCGTAACCGATGCCGAACGTCTCGATCATCTTGTCGGTAAAGCCGCGGGATCGCAAATAGTCCATGGCGGCGATGCCCACTTCCGTATTCCGCAGCACGTAATGATACAGTTTGGCAGCATGGGCGTGGGCTTCGATCAGCGTCTGACGTTCTCTCTGCTGCGGTGTCGGCTCTTCGGGCTGTCCGATCGTCCAAGTCACGGGAATGCCGGCTTCTTCCGCCAAGTGCTTCACGGCTTCGGGAAAGGTCTCCCCTTCCATCTCCATGACGAACTTGATGACGTTGCCGCCCTTGCCGCAACCATAGCAATAAAAGATACTCTTTTCGGGCGTTACCGTAAAAGACGGCGTCTTCTCCGAATGAAACGGGCAAAGCCCCTTCAGGTACTTGCCGTTCTTCGACAGGTGCACGTACTTGCCCACCGTCTCGGCGATGTCATGCCGCCGAAGCACTTCGTCGATGACCGTCTGCGGGATTGCGCCGGTATTCATAAGCAGAACCACCTATCTGTACGATTCGGAAAATTACGTTGCACAGTTTTAATTTTCCGAATCGTCTCCGATAAAAACGACATTCTCTGTCCCGAAGGGGACGGCGCAGCCGTTTTTACTTGCAATATCAGAATGTATAAGTTTCACCTATACGCGGCTGATATTGTGCGAATAACGGAACCGTCCCTTTTTGGGACGGCGGAGCCGTTTTTCTTAAACGCACGTAATACAATTCGCTATTCGTTCCGATTCTCCTGCAAATTCTGCAAGAGAGCTGTCAGTTTTTGCAGAAATCTGGCCCTGTCCTCGCCGGTGAAAGCGGGCGGCCCCTTGGTCCGCTTGCCTCCGCGCCTCAGTTTGGCCGACCAGTGACGCTGCTCCAGCAGGCCGCCGATATCGTCGTCGCGGATTTCCTTGCCGCGCGGCGTCAGCACTGCGGCCCCGCGCGACAGCCCGATCGCCGCAAGGCCGTAGTCGCCCGTCACCAGCACGTCGCGGGATGTCAGCATGTTGGCGATGTACAAGTCTGCCGCCTGATCGCTCGCGTCGACGGTCACAACGGTGACCGCCTCTTCCGGCGTCAGCACATGCGCATGGCTCGACACCATCACCGCCGTAGCCCCGCAGGACCGCACGACATGCGCGATTTCCGATTTGACCGGACAGGCGTCGCCGTCGACCACGACCCGGTTCCGCTGCGGCATCATCTCAAATCACCACCGGTACACACCATCATGAGTTTCCGAATGGTTATTATATACGGCAACGAGCCTGGAAATCCTTCCGAACACTTTTTGAATTTTCAAGCACGATTCGCGGGAAAGCGGCAAAAACACCGTTGCAGCGGGCAACGGTGCAGCAGAATCGCGAATTCGAATTATTGTCGGAATCTTTCCAGAATCAAGCTGGCGGTTTCCTCCACGGCCTTATTCGACACGTCGATGACGACACAGCCGATGCGCGACATGACCTCGTGCGCATGCTTCAACTCGATGCCGATCCGCTCGGCTGTCGCATAGGAAGCCGTATCCGGCAAGCCGAGCGCCTTCAGCCGCTCTTTGCGGATCGCGTTCAGCGCATCGGTGTTGATCGTGAGACCGACCACTTTGTGCGGCGGTACGGCAAACAATTCCTTGGGCGGCACAAGCTCCGGCACGAGCGGCACGTTCGCCACTTTGAACATCTTGTGCGCCAGTACCATCGAGAGCGGGGTCTTGGACGTTCGGGAGACGCCGATGAGCACGATGTCCGCCTTGTGAATGCCTGTGACATCCCGTGCGTCATCGTAGCGAACGGCGAATTCCACCGCCTCCACCTTGCGGAAATAATCGGCGTCCAGCACATGGTTCAATCCGGGCTCATGGCGGGATTCCCGCCCGAACCTTGCTTCCAGGCGATCGATGAGCGAGCCGAGCAAGTCGATCGCCGCAACTTTACGGCGGGCCGCTTCCGCGATCATATAGTCGCGCAGCCCGGGGATCACCAGCGTATAAAGCACGATGCCTTCATCTTCCGCGGCAGCCGCCAGCACGGCATTGATGCTTTCGGCCGATTGAATGAAGGCGGCCCGGCGAATCTGCACCGGCAGCGGGTGGAACTGCGCCGCTGCGGCGCGCACCGCCAGTTCGCCGGTGTCTCCCGCGGAATCGGACACGACATAAACGACAGCGCTCTTCTGCAGCATGGCCGTGTCCCGTTATCCGACCAGCTTGGAGAACTCGGCGAACGATCGGATATCGTCGGCGATCAGGCCGAGCACCGCCAGCCGGTTGCTGCGCACGGCTTCGTCGTCCGCCATGACCATGACCGCCTCGAAATAGGCGGCGATCCGGTCGCTCAGCGACGCAAGCGCCGACAGGGCATCGTCCATCCGCGTCTCGGCTACGGCCGTCAGGAAGGCGCCGTGTGCTGCCTGCCAGGCTTCGAACAGCGCCCCTTCCGCCGGCTCTGCGAACAGCAGGGCGTCCACCTGGCGGGATTCCGACTTCGCCGCCAGATTGCAGACGCGGTTGAACGCTTCGACGGCCGGCTTGAATGCGATCGCATCCGCAGCCGCACGCTTCTGCAAAGCATGCGCGCGCAGCAACGTACGCCGGACATCGCTGTTCCCGGAACCGAGCACAGCGTCAACCACGTCATACCGAATCTCCTGTTCGGCAAGCACGTTCTTCACCCGCAGTGAGAAAAACTCCTCCAGATCGCGGCGAATATCGTACAATTCCCGCTTGAAGCCCCTTGCGGCGTGGATTTCGAAGGCGATGTCGAACAGCTCCGACAGCGTCAGCTCCATGCGATGCTCCAGAATCGTGGAAACGATGCCGGCCGCTTGACGGCGCAGCGCATACGGGTCCTGCGAGCCGGTCGGTACGATGCCGATGGAGAAGCAGCCGACGATCGTGTCGATCTTGTCGGCGATGCCGACGATCGCGCCGGTCTGCGAAGCCGGCGGACGATCGCCTGCGTGGCGGGGAGAATAATGCTCGCGAATGGCGCAAGCCACCGCTTCCCGCTCTCCCGCCTTGCGCGCATAATCTTCGCCCATAATCCCCTGCAGCTCAGGGAATTCGTAGACCATCTGGGTCACAAGGTCGAATTTGCAAATATCGGCAGCCCGGCTGACATCGGCGATTACGTCGTCGCTGGCGAGCAGATGCCGCGCGAGCTGGTCGGCTATCGCGCGCATCCGTCTCACTTTGTCTGCTACCGTTCCGAGCTCTTCGTGATAGACGACGTTCTCAAGCTTTGCCATCGCATCGGCAATGGCGAGCCGCTTGTCTTCTTCATAGAAGAACTTGGCGTCGGACAGGCGGGCACGCAGCACTTTCTCGTTGCCTCTGGCCACGACATCCAGAGACAGCGCGTCGCCGTTGCGCACGGTAACGAAATGCGGCTGAAGCTTGCCCTCGCCGTCCAGTACCGGAAAATACCGCTGGTGTTCCCGCATCGACGTAATGAGCACATCCTGCGGAATGTCGAGGAACGCCGGATCGAACGAGCCGCCGAGCACGGTCGGCGTCTCCACGAGGAACAGCACTTCTTCCAGCAAATCTTCCTTGACGGCGATATGCCAGCCCCGCTGTTCCGACATGTCGCGGATGCCTTGCACAATCGCCGCTTCGCGTTCCGCCACGTCGGCGATGACATGCTGCCCGCGCAGTTGGTCCACATAGTCGGCAGGCTTGGCGAGTTCCGTCTCGACGCCCAGGAAGCGATGGCCGCGCGTCATGCGCCCCGACGCGACGCCCGCGATCTCGAATGGCACGACTTCCTCGCCGTGCAAGGCGACCAGCCAGCGAATCGGCCGCACGTAGCGCAGCTCGTGAGCGCCCCAGCGCATATTCTTCGGGAATGTCAGCGATGTGACGATCGCCGGCAGCGCCTCCGGCAGCAGCGAGGCGGTCTCCACGCCTTTGCTGCTTTTGTTCGCGTACACGTATTCGACACCGCCCAGTTCCTTGAAGAACAGCGCGTCCGGCTCGACCCCGTTGCTGCGGGAAAATCCGAGCGCCGCCTTGCTCCAGGCCCCCGTCTCGTCCTGGGCGATCCTGCGTGCGGGCCCCTTCACTTCCTCGTTTCGATCCTCCTGCTTGTCAGCCAGGCCGACGACGTGAACGGTCAACCGCCGCGGCGTCGCATAGGCACGCACTTCATCGTAAGCGAGCCTGCCTGCCTCCAGCCATTTTTCCGTCTTGTCCTTGAGTTGCTCCATCGCCCCGCGAACGAAACGCGCAGGCACTTCCTCCAGCCCGATTTCGAGCAGCAAATCTTTAGGCATGTGCCTCCGCTCCTTTCTTCAGCAGGGGGAATCCGAGCCGTTCCCGCTCCTGCAAATACGTAGCCGCCACTTGGCGCGACAGATTGCGCACGCGGGCGATATAGCCGGTCCGCTCCGTCACGCTGATCGCGCCGCGGGCGTCGAGCAGATTGAACGTATGGGAGCACTTCAGCGCATAATCGTAAGCGGGATATACCAAATGCTGCTCCATCGCCCGCTTCGCTTCCGTCTCATAGGTCGAGAACAATTGGAACAGCATCGGCACGTCGGATATTTCGAACGTGTACTTCGAATGCTCGTACTCCTGCTGCTTGAACACATCGCCGTACGAGACGCCGTCGACCCATTCCAGATCGAACACGTTCTCTTTATCCTGAATATACGATGCGAGGCGCTCCATACCATAGGTCAACTCTACCGACACCGGATGGCAATCGATGCCGCCGACTTGCTGGAAGTAAGTGAACTGCGTTACTTCCATGCCGTCCAGCCACACTTCCCAGCCAAGCCCCCAGGCGCCGAGGCCCGGATGCTCCCAGTTGTCCTCGACGAACCGGATGTCGTGATGGCGCGGATCGATGCCGAGCCGCTTCAGGCTGTCGAGGTACAGCTCCTGAATGTGATCGGGCGAAGGCTTCATGATGACTTGAAACTGGTGGTGCTGGTAGAGCCGGTTCGGGTTCTCCCCGTAGCGGCCGTCCGCCGGGCGGCGGGAAGGCTCCACATAGGCGACATTCCACGGCTCGGGTCCGATCGAGCGCAGAAACGTCATCGGGTTGAGCGTGCCCGCTCCTTTTTCCGTGTCATAAGGCTGCACGACGATGCAGTTCTGTTCGGCCCAGAACTGCTGCAGCGTCAGCGTCATCTGCTGAAAATTCATTCGTCCATCTCTCCTTCATCATAATTACAACAAAAAACCGTCCCTACGTCTGCCCGCGCAGACGTAGGGACGGGAGCTTATTCCCGCGGTTCCACCCTACTTGGCTCCCGAAGACGCGGGCATAATCGCCCTTGCTCGTTCGGAAACCCGCTTTTTCCATTCCACCTGCGTTTCTCAGGAACGCCCTTCGCTCGGTCTGTCTGTCCGGGCTTGCACCCTCCCCGGCTCGCTAAGCTGCCGACAGAATCCGGCTACTCTTTCCCTCATCGAAACAATGCCTGAAGTCATTCTATCCAACTGATCCGGGATTGTCAAACTTTGGCCTTGCCGGCCAGGGCAATCGCTTACGAAAGTATGGTCGTGTGGGGGATGGTGGGTATGGTGGCGAGCGAAGTAAGTGGAAAAGTCCAGTTAAATGGCCGCGATCTGAATCGTAAAAAACAATTAACTGGTTAAGTCCATCTATTTCGGCACCGGCGGCCTCGTTTGCCCCTGCTCGACTGAATTTAACTGGACAAATCCATTAAACCGCCCCACGCCAAGCCAAATCATACGCAATAACTGGACAAATCCATTTGTTTGCAAACCGCTGTGAAGCCCGCCGCGGGATTAGTAAGCGATTGCCCTGCTTGCCGGCGCCTAACTTCCGCTGATTGATTGGATGAAAGATAAGTGCTTTCGGTGCCTGGACCGGCGCGAGAGGCACTTCGTCGGCGGAGATGGGTACTTTCGGTTCCTAACTCGGCATGAGGAGGGGCTTATCTCCGAAGATGGGTACTTTCAGTTCCTAACTCGACGTGAAGCGGCGCTTATCTGCAGAGATAGGTACTTTCGGTTCCTAACTCGACGTGAAGAGGCGCTTATCTGCAGAGGTAGGTACTTTCGGTTCCTAACTCGACGTGAAAAGGGGCTTATCTGCAAAGATAGGTACTTTCGGTTCCTAACTCGGCGTGAGGAGGGGCTTATCTGCGAAAATAGGTACTTTCGGTTCCTAACTCAGCGTGAGGGGGAGCTTATCTGCGAAGATGGGTACTTTCAGTTCCTAACTCAGCATGAGGAGGGGCTTATCTGCAGAGATAGGTACTTTCGGTTCCTAACTCGACGTGAAGAGGCGCTTATCTGCGGAGGTAGGTACTTTCGGTTCCTAACTCGACGTGAAGAGGCGCTTATTTGCGGAGGTAGGTACTTTCGGTTCCTAACTCGGCTCGCAAAGTACGGTTTCGACGAAATTAGGTACTCTCCATCCCCAACCCTGTACGAAGAGCATGCGTCCGGCTGAGCCAGGTACCCTCGATACCTAATACTTGGCTCAGCCCCCGCCCTTCTTCCCTTCGCCGCCGATGCCCGTCCCTTCATCTCCTGCGGACGGCGGCGGTTGCTCCACGTGCGCGCGGGCGCCGCTCTCCGGCGGCCGGCCGAGCAGCTCGCCGTGTCGTTCGAGCTGGTCGAGGAATTGACGCGATTTCAGGCGCAGATCCAGATGCGCATCCAGCCAACTGCGCATGGCCGTTTGCAGTTGGCGCTTCGACGTTTCTTTCACGGCAATGTTGCCAAGCCTCGCCAGGTCGAGTCCCGCAAACAGCCGCAGCAGCTTCCAGACGGCATCGTCCAGCACGATCGCAGCCGGGTCGCGATGTCGGCATTGGGCGCAGAGTGCGCCGCCTGCCGCGGCGCTGAACAAGAATGCGCCATCCTCCCGCCCGCAATGGACGCAAGCATCCAGCACGGGCAAGTATCCGGCAGCGGCTGCGATTTTCATTTCATACACCCGCAGCACGACCGACGGATCCTTCCCTGCCGCAAGCTGTTCAAGACAAGCCCGGAGCTGCCGAAACAAATACTGCCCGGCCTCTTCGTCTCCAACCGCCCGATCGGTCAATTCGACCGCATAGGAAGCATAGGCCGGACCTTCCAGCCCTTCCCGCAGCTCGCGAAACGATGCGATCACTTCGCCGCTGTTCAGCGTCCCCAGCGATCCGGATTGATAGAAAGAATAGTCTCCATATGTAAAAAGCTGCGCAAGCGCGCCATACCGGCTTTTCGGCTTGCGCGCCCCGCGAATGATCATGCCTCGCTTGCCGTGCGTATCCGTCAGCAAGGTGACGATCTTGTTGCCTTCCCCGTAATCCGTACTGCGAATGACGATTCCTTCCACCCGATACAGCATCCCGATTCCTCTCCCGCGAGCGATCGACGACGATCGGCGTAAGACCGCAAATGTCTTGCTGGCGCCCGCCGCTTGCCCAATTGTCGCCAGTCGGCGTCAGGTGCCATTGCCTGCTGCTTGTCCAACTGTCGCCGATCGGCGTCAGGTAGACGACGTTTCCCGGGCATCCGCAGCTTCCACCCCGTCCGGCACCGCTTCCGATGCGATTCCGTTGCCGTCAGCGCCGAGTCCCAACGCGTCCATTTCCTTGTACAATAAGTAGGCCTCGATATCGCCGGTTTGTCTGAATACATGCCAAGTAAAATCCCGCACATCGACTCATCCTCTCCAGGCACGGAAATAACTTGCGTGTACCTGTTTAGGATAACCTGAGGCGGGCTCGGTATCCGGACTACATTTAACCAAAACGAAAAGGGCTACTCCTGGCGAAACCCGAGCGACTTCAGCACGGATTCGCGGTTGCGCCAATCCTTCTTCACCTTTACCCACAGCTCCAGGAAAATCTTGGAGCCGAGCAGCCGCTCCATGTCCTGGCGGGCCAGCTTGCCGACTTCCCGCAGCAGCGCGCCTTGCTTGCCGATGACGATCCCTTTCTGCGAATCCCGCTCCACGTAGATGACGGCCCCTATGTTTACGACGCCATTATCCCCTCGGCTCATGCTTTCGATTTCCACGGCGACAGAATGCGGAATTTCCTCCCGGGTCAACTGCAGAATCTTCTCGCGAACGAGCTCGGCGCAGACGAACTGCTCCGGATGGTCGGTCACCTGGTCGGCGGGGTAGAACATCGGGCCTTCTTCCAAATACTTGCCGAGCTGCTCCAGCAACCCTTGCACGTTGTTGCCTTGCAGGGCGGATACGGGAACGATCTCGGCAAAGTCGTGCAGCTTGCGGTAGTTCTCGATGACCGGCAGCAGCGCTTCGGGATGCACCTTGTCGATCTTGTTCAGCACGAGAATGACCGGCGTGTCCACTTGCTTCAGCCGTTCGGCGATAAAGCGGTCGCCGCCGCCGAGTTCCTCCGTCACGTCGATCAGGAACAGTACGGCATCGACTTCCTCCAGCGCGCCGATCGCCGACTTCACCATATAATCGCCCAGTTTGGAGAAGGGCTTGTGAATGCCCGGCGTGTCGAGGAATACGATTTGCATCTCGTCCGTCGTATAGACGCCGTGGATCTTGTTGCGCGTCGTCTGCGGCTTGTCGGACATAATCGCAATCTTCTGCCCGATCGCCTGATTCATCAGCGTCGACTTCCCGACGTTCGGCCGTCCGACGATGGCGACGAAACCGGATTTGTAACCTTGCTTCATGCTCATGATCTCTCCTTCTGGTCCATCGACAAATCGCGCTTTGAGAAAGCACCGGGCAATAAAGCCGATACCGTCGTCGTCAGCATATCGCCGCGCAAATTGCCGAGCACGACCGGCATGTCCGGCGCACAAAGCTCGACCATCACCTGACGGCAGACCCCGCAGGGCGCAATCGGCGTGTCGGTGTCCGCGATCACCGCGGCGGCGACGAATTCGCCCGGCCGGACGCCGTCGGCAATCGCGCGAAATAGCGCCGTCCGCTCTGCGCAATTGGTCGGCCCGTAGGCGGCGTTCTCCACGTTGCACCCGGCGTGCAGGCGCCCCGTCCCGTCCATGAATACGGCGCCGACGCCGAATCCCGAATAGGGCGCATAGGCGCGCTCCCGCACTTCCCTGGCCGTCGTCAGCAGCGTCTGGGGATTCCATGCCGGCCGAGGCGCCGCCTCCAGTTCGCTCCCGTCGCCAAGTTCCATCTATGTTCCCCCTTTCGTTAAAAGGCAATCGCTTACGGCTTGGAAATTAATGCTTATGAGCAATAATTCTCCGTATCCAGCCCGAAAAACCTCCAAGTTATTGCGTTTGAGCAACAATTCAGCCTTTCCCTGCCGCAACTTCCACGATCAGCTTGATTTATTGCTTGAACGCAATAAAAATTCCATCTCGATCGTAAAACGAGGCTTTTATTGCTCCGAATCAATAAATCGACCCAGCCGCCTGCCCCTTATGTGCCGCGTTCAACCGAACAATGCTTGTCGAAGCGGCGGGCCCAATACCGCCAAGCCCACGATCGCAGCGAATATCGCCGTCACCAGCACGGCGCCCGCCGCAGCATCTTTGGCTGCCTTCGCGAGCGGATGCGAAGCGCCGCCGGACGCCAGGTCCACGGTCCGTTCCACCGCCGTGTTCATCAGTTCCGCCGCGATAACAAGCGCGATCGCCATGCCCAGCCACAGCCAATCGTCCCGACCGACGCGCAGCCAGGAAGCGCATGCGACTACGGCGGCAGCGGCGAACAGATGGAACCTCATATGCCCTTCGGTGCGCACGGCTTCCGCAATGCCGTTCACGGCATAACCGAACGATGCGAGCCGGGAAGGCTCGCGGCTGCTCCGCTTCAACGGGTCAACCCCGCTTTCGCGAGCACCTCTTCCTGCCGGGCGAACATCGCGCGTTCCTTCTCTTCCCCATCGTGATCGTAGCCAAGCAGGTGCAGAAAGCCGTGCACGAACAGAAATCCGAGCTCGCGCTCCACGCTGTGTCCATACTCTTCCGCCTGCGATACGGCGCGGGGAACGGAGATGACGATATCGCCCAACAGTTCCGAGAACGGGTCGCCCGCATCGTCAGGCTCGTCCGTCCAAGCTTCGTCCTCGCCCTCCACTATTTCGTATTCGTCTTCCGTATATACCGGCGGTTCATCGCCTATCAATTCCCGCATCGGAAAGCTCAGCACGTCCGTGGGCTTGTCCAGATTGCGAAATTGCTTGTTGAGCGCGCGAATGCCTGCTTCGTCCGTCAACGTCAGCGAGACGATGCCGATGTCGATGTTTTCCATCTCTCCCGCATGCTGAAGCAGCTGCTCCAGCAGCGCCATCCAGGCTTCCGTCTGCGCTTCTGCGCTTGCCGCTTCTTCCCGCTCGTCTATCCATTCCAGGCTTAACGTCATGACGATTGCTCCTTCGGTTTGAACTCTTTCTCATCGGGGTATTCGATGCGGGAATGGAACGTGCCGATGACCGTCTCCTTGAGCGAGACCGCCACCCGGTCGAGCTCCCGCAGCGTCAGATCGCATTCGTTGTACTGGTTGTCGTCCAGTCTGTCCTTGATGATCTTGCGGATGATCCCTTCGATCTGTTCCACGGTCGGATGGTTCAGCGAGCGGACGGCCGCCTCCACGCAGTCGGCGATGCCGACGATCGCCGCCTCCTTGGACTGCGCCTTCGGGCCGGGGTAGCGAAAGTCGTCTTCCGTATAAGGACACTCGATGCCCTGCTCTTGCGACTGCTTCATCGCTTTGTAATAGAAAAATTTCAGGAAAGTCGTGCCATGATGCTGCTCCGCGATGTCGCGAATCTGTTTGGGCAGCTTGTGAGCACGCAGCATCTCGCCGCCGTCGCGCGCATGCGCGATAATGATCGAGGCGCTGACGGTCGGCTCCAGCTTGTCGTGCGGGTTGCTGCCGCCGTTCTGATTCTCGATGAAATACAGCGGTCGCTTCGTCTTGCCGACATCGTGGTAGAAGGAGCCTACCCGGCACAAGAGACCGTTCGCGCCGACCGCTTCCGCGGCTGCTTCGGACAGGTTGCCGACCATCAGGCTGTGATGATAGGTGCCTGGCGTCTCGGTCAGCAGCTTGCGCAGCAGCGGGTGATTCGGATTGGACAATTCCACCAGCTTCAAGTCGGACAAAATGCCGAACGAGAGCTCAAAGAACGGCATCAATCCGATAACCAGCACGGCCGTCAAGAGCCCGCTGGCAAACATGAAGCCGATCGACTGCACAAGCTGCACGCGATCCGGAACTTCCGCGATCAATCCGAGCGCGAGCACTGCGACCGAACCGAACAGGCTGACCATGATGCCTGCTTTCAGAATCGACGAACGCTGGCTCGCCCGGTGAATCGCCAGCACGGCCGTGAACGAGACAACAGCGGCGACAAAGCCGTATTGGAAGTCGAACGGGTTGTCCTGCCGCACGTTCAGGACGACGCTGGCAAGCAGCGTGAACAGAAAGGCGCTCACAAGACCCAGGTGCAAGTCGAGCAACAACGTCACAAGCATGCTGCCGAGCGCCACGGGGGCAAGGTATCCGATGAACGGCCACTGCTCCGTATGCGTAAGCGCGACGAGGTGCATAAGCAGCAAATTCAGTCCGAAAATGAGAAGCAGCATCAACCAATGCACGTTCGTTCGCTCTTGCGATAATCTTTTGTGCCCGGCCAGCTCCACATAACCGTAGATGGCGAGCGTGAACATGACGGACAGCAGCAAAGTGCCGAGCTGCGGCCAATACGTTTTGCGTTCCTTGAGCAGTTCCATCTCGACCAGTCGATCGTAAATATCCTGGGTGATCACTTGCCCCCGCTTGACGACGATGTCGCCTTGCTTGATCAAGACGTTAGGCGTGTTCTGCTTGGCCTCCACCTTCGCTTCGTCCGTCGCCTGACTGTCGAAAAACTTGTTTGGCAAAATGACGAGACGGGCGAGCTCCTGCACGATTTCCCGTTCGGCCTTCTTCGACAGCGGGCTGGCATTTACCAATTCCGCTACTTTGGTGCGTCCCGTTTCGGCTTCCGCGAGCGATTCCCTCGTCAGCTTGCGGACAACATCGCGACCGACGATTTTCATTTCGGAAATTTCCTCTGTCGTCAGCTGCGGAATCTTATAAAAGGTTTCTTCAGGGATGCGGTACTGCTGCTCGGACGTCCCCTTGCGGATCTCCGCCAGAAGGCTGTCAGAATAAGCTTCCGAACCCGAATTCGCGGAGATGAACTGATTGATGTAGCGATCGACCATGTCGGGAATTTCCCTGCGGTAAATTTCCACCTTCTGCTCCGTCGTAATCTGGTCGTCCTGGTTGAGCTGGTCGATGCGGCTGAAAATCTGGTCGAGCAGCGTCTCGTTGCGCAATTGCACAATGGGATAAACCGGATCGACCCGGTCCGCCGCCCGTTCCTGCGCCTCGAGCGTCGCCTTCTTGTCCGTGAATTCGTGCGCCGCCTTGATGTCGCGGTCGCTGGCCGCGCCCAGCGTAATGTCGTAAGTCTCCGGCACGAACCTCGGGGCAAGGCTGATGTAGAACAAACACACAAAAAGCAGGAGCAGCAGCAGGCGAATCCATACGCTCTGCTTCCACCCTGCCTGTTTCAGTTTCAGACGAGTGCCCGACGGGCCGCTGCGCTTCGGACTCATCCGACCGGTCTCCTTCCTTATGGCTGATCCAGGTCTTCGTTATACGCCATGATAATCTTCTGCACGAGCGCGTGGCGCACAACGTCCTGCTCTGAGAAATATACGATGCCGATCTCCTCGATGTTGCGCAAAATGCGCTGCGCTTCGATCAAGCCCGACTTCCGTCCCTTCGGCAAGTCGATCTGCGTCACATCTCCCGTGATGACCATGTGGGAACCGAACCCCAGCCGCGTCAGGAACATCTTCATCTGCTCGCCGGACGTGTTCTGCGCTTCGTCGAGAATGACGAACGAATCGTCGAGCGTGCGGCCGCGCATATAAGCGAGCGGCGCGATCTCGATCATGCCGCGTTCCATCGCCTTCGCTACGCCCTCCGCGCCCAGCACGTCGTTCAGCGCATCGTACAGCGGGCGCAAGTACGGGTCCACCTTCTCCTGCAAGTCGCCAGGCAGAAATCCGAGGTTCTCTCCCGCTTCCACGGCTGGACGTGTCAGCAGGATGCGCTTGACCTTGCCTTCCTTAAGCGCGGCTACTGCGCTGACAACGGCCAAATACGTCTTGCCCGTGCCGGCGGGGCCGATGCCGAACACGATGTCCTTCTTGCGGATCGTCGTAACATAATGGCGCTGACCGAGCGTCTTCGGCACGATCGGCTTGCCGCGATAAGTTGTCGTGATTTCGCCTTTGAACAGCGAGAGCAATTGATCCGCCTTCATCTCGCGTGCAAGCTCCAGCGCGTAGCGAACATCCCGTTCCGTCAGTTGCAAGCCGCCGCGAATCAGTTGCAGCAGCGTGTCGAACAACTGCTCCAGGGACCTCGCTTCCTGCTCGGGTCCTTCCACGACGATTTCTGCCTCGCGGGTATGAATGGCCGAATGCGTCTGGCTTTCGATGATTCTCAGGAACTTGTCCTGCGGGCCGAACAAAGCCAGCCCTTCCGCCATCGTCTGAAGCGGAATCGCGATCGTCTGTTTCAATTCCGACAAAAAGCCTCATTCCCCCTGGTCTATGGAAGAGCGTACAATCGGCCGGCTGGCGGCAATCGATTGTTCCACTTCGAATAATACGGTCATCACCACTTTACCATTCTCCAATTGTTCATGCAAAATGTTTTCCGACGTTATTCGCGCTTCGGGCCCGAAAGCAGCCAGCAATTCGGCGCGGGCTTGCGCCAGGCCCGCCTCTTTGGCCTCGGCTGCGCTCAATTCGGCGCGGGTGATGTTGACTTCCATTTCGCGCTCTTTCATGATACCCAGCGGCAGATGCCAAGAGAATATCCGCCAAGGAAAAATAGCTGCGCTCGTGCGGGACTGCGCGTATGGCTCGCCGCCATACCCGGACAGTTGCAGCGCTCTGCCGCCGATGACCCAATAGAGCCGGTCTTTCGATTCCCCCGTCAGCGTCTTCTGCTCGCGGACGAGCGGAGAAGAAATTTTCACTTCGTGCCAGACGAGCCCCATGACGGTCCCTTTGGATACGACCGCCTTGCCCAGCGTTTCATCGCCGATCCAGCCGGACACGAGCACCTGGCCCTTCTTGACGCGGTCATGCCGCTTGACGAGCGGTCGGCCGTTCTCCGCCGCGACCCGCGTGATGACGGCATCGGCTTTCGCAACCAGGTCCCGCGGACCGTCGCCTGCCTTGGCATCGGGCTTCGTAGCGTCGATAACCGTAATGAACATCGTCGTGCCTTGCCTCTCCACGCCGACCCAGGCTGCATCGGGAAGCTTCGCGGCAAGCTTGTCCGCAATCTCCTGCGGATCCGCCATCCTTGGCGCCCACTGCAGCGGATACAGCCCGACCTGCCGCGCCGCCTGCAAAATTTGCTGTTTCGGAATCGCGGTTTCGCCTTCGATCTTCACTTGCCATACGAACGTGGACAGCAGAAACAACAAAGCGACGAACGCCAGCATGCCCGCCGCGAACGTCTTGCGCTTCGCCAGTCGCGCCATCTGAAACGGCAATCCGCGCTTCTGCAAAATTTTCGTCCGTGACCCGCACTTCCGCAGCAGCGGAGGCAAGCGGAAAAAATCCGGCACCGTCACGCCGAACGTCAAATCGCCTTGGGGCGTATAGGCGATATTCCACAATCCGATCCGCTGCTCCACCGCCAGGTTCAGAAACTGCTGCGGACGCCCGCCGATCAGCCTGACCCACACATAGCCGCGCACGGAGGCGAGCCAAGTCCCTTTCATTCCCATCTCTATCGTCCCCTCCCGGGCGATCGACCGATCGCCGCGCCCGTCAGCTTGTCCTTCCTGCAAGCGGACGCTTCGTATCCGTCGGCTGCCGGGCGCTGCGAGCCGACCGGCAACAGCCCGCACGCCTGCTGTGCCCCCTTGCGCCGCTGCTTGTCCGTTCCCGGCCCGGCCGCCGGCCGGGTCGACCCGATGGCCGTGACGACGTTACCGCTTCGCATGAAGCGTCACGCCCGTAATGCGGCCTTCCACGAATACGTCTTCCGCGCCGATCGTACGAATGACCAATTCCGCTCCGGTTACCTCGAGTTCCCCTCGCTCCATCGCGAGCCGAAGCTTGTCGGGAGAGAAATGAAGGACGCCGCGGTGATTTTCCACCATGAGCTGAATACCGCCGATCATCGTGACGCGCGGAAGATCCTGCACCACGTCCTGGGGAAGATCAAGAATCGCGGCAGTCCATTTGCGCAGCTTCCGGCTGACTTGCGGCATGGGCGGTCCTCCTCCCGTACCGTAAAACATATGCGGGCGGACGCAGAAATATGAGGCAGGATGCGATGCGGGGAAACAGCCGGCCGAGTGCAGGGGCGGCGATGGTGCGGACAGCATCATAGGTGGCGGATGGGCGGGACAGCGGGTCATGTTCGTCAATGTGCTGTTAAGCGTCACAAAGAAGCCTGCCGCGATTAGGCGACAGGCTTCCGGATGCAAGATTATCGTCTGTAATATGGCCGTTTGGCGCGAGGGGGGCCGATGATTTCCGCCCACACGACAGCGCGCTTCAAATCGTCGGAAGTCAGCTTGGCACGATTGCCGTCCGTTGGCGTGAGGGCGGCGTAAGAAGCCGCAGCCGTTTGCGGCGTCTGTCTTGAGCGAGCAGGCACGGTGCGCGGTTGTTCCGGTCGTGCCGGCTCCGTCCGTTCCTGCAGCGAATAGCTCGGCGCCTCGTCTGGCATAGCGGGCACAGGTATTTGCCTGTACGGATCTTCGGCCGGCTCCGGCGCCGAATTGTCCAGACCGCCGAATGACGGTCTGATCTCGGGCTGCCGGGCGGGCGTTCCGGTGTCGGTTCGTTGCGGCTTGGGCGCGAATACCGGCGAACCTCCGAAATTCGGCATCCGGTTCGGTCCAGTTCCTGGCTGACCGCCCGGACGGTTGCCCGGCGGCTTCTCGATCGGCGATTTGCGAAAAAACATCGAATACAGCAGTCCGACGATAATGATCAGGATGAACGGATTGTGCGTAATGAAGGCTATCAGCTTCTCCAACCCGAAGCCTCCTTTCCTGGCGTCTGATCGGTCTTTTTATTGCAATGGGGCCAAGACGCCCGGTTACTTCTTGCCGTTTGTGTCCGAACCGCCTTGATGGCCGATCGATCCGCGCATTTGCGTATCGGCCTCGATGTTCTTCAAATTCATGTAATCCATAACTCCCAATTTGCCGTTCTTGAGCGCATCGGCCATCGCCAATGGCACTTCGGATTCGGCTTCGACGACTTTCGCCTGCATCTCGACGACGCGCGCCTTCATCTCCTGCTCGGCCGCCACCGCCATGGCACGGCGCTCTTCCGCCTTCGCCTGGGCGATTCGCTTGTCGGCTTCCGCCTGCTCAGTCTGCAGGTTGGCGCCGATATTCTTGCCCACGTCGACGTCTGCAATGTCGATAGAGAGAATTTCGAACGCGGTGCCGGCATCCAATCCTTTGCTCAGCACGGTGCGCGAGATGAGGTCCGGATTTTCCAGCACATCTTTATGAGAGTTGGCCGAACCGTTCGTGCTGACGATCCCTTCGCCGACACGCGCAATGATCGTTTCTTCGCCGGCGCCGCCGACGAGACGATCGATATTCGCACGTACGGTTACGCGCGCTCTGACTTTTACTTCGATGCCGTCTTTCGCTACGGCGGAGATCGTCGGCGTCTCGATGACGCGCGGGTTGACGCTCATCTGTACGGCCTGCAGCACGTCACGACCCGCGAGGTCGATGGCTGCCGCACGCTCGAACACGAGCGGAATGTTCGCCCGTTGCGCCGCGATCAGCGCGTTTACAACGCGGTCCACGTTGCCGCCCGCCAGAAAGTGACTTTCAAGCTGGTTAATGTTGAGCCCGAGTCCGGCCTTCGTCGCCTTGATCATCGGATTGACGATCCGGCTTGGCACGACGCGGCGCAGCCGCATGGCGACCAGCGTAATGATGCCGATGCGCACGCCCGAGGCGAGCGCCGAAATCCACAGCATGAACGGGAAGAAGCTCAAAAATACCGATAGCGCGATGACGACGAGTGCAATGATGACGAGCAACTGAATCAACGGGTCCATGTGATCCTCCTAAAAATGAGATTTGGGGTATGTTCCAGCACCTTACACATTCGTCATGCCTTGCCGATTTCCTTCACGACGATGCGGGTGCCGTCAACTGAAGTAACGCGCACTTTGCTGCCCGGTTCGATATATTCTCCCGATGTTACGACGTCCACTCGCTGACCGTCGATTTCCGCGACGCCAGCCGGACGCAGCAGCGATAACGCTGTGCCTTCCAGGCCAAGCATGTGCTCTCGCGACGCATTCGGCACGTAGCCTTGATCCGTCGTCAATTGCTCGCGCAGGATGAATCGGTTCCAGACGCCGCGCTTGCGGAAAGCGTACACGACGATGGCGATCACCACGACGGCGACCAAGGCGGCGAGACCGAGCGAACGCATCGCATGCCCGGTATCGAAAGCTGCATGCGCGATGCCGTAGACGACACCGATGATGCCGAGTATGCCCAGCACGCCGAAGCTCGGTACGAACATCTCGATGACGAGCAGGACGATGCCGGCGATGAAGAAAATAATCGCCTCCATTCCGGCAAATCCGGCGATGAAGGAGCCGAAGAAGTACAGGCAGAAAGCCGCAAGACCGACAATGCCCGGAATGCCGAAGCCCGGAACGATAAACTCGATGGCGATGCCTGCAATACCAATGATGAGCAGCAGCGTGGCGATGCCCGGGCTGGTCAGCCATTGGGATACTTTCTCGGAAAACGACGGATTTAGTTGGACTATGGTCGGATTCGTGATGCCTTTCCAGGTGATCGCCTCATCCACCGATTTCGCAACATGGTCCGCATAACCGACCTTTAGCGCCTCCTGCGCCGTCAGTGACAGGATCTCCCCGGCTTTCTTGGTTTTGCCGATCTCCGGCATCTCCAGGACGACATTTGGATCGACCATCGCCACCGCGATATTCGGATTGCGTCCATTCATTTCCGCAGCGGACTCCATCTGGGATCGCCAGAAGCCAACGGTCTTGGGATTCTCGATCGCATTTCCCGCCTGATCCACGATCATGGCCGCGCCGATCGATGAAGCTGGCGACATCACGATCTCATCGGCATTCAGCGACAAGTAAGCGCCAGCCGATGCCGCCATTCCGCTCACGAAGGCAACCGTCGGCACCTTTGATTCGCGAATGCGCAAGGCGATATCTTCTGCCGTTTTCAACTCTCCGCCCGGCGTATTCACATTCAGGATGACCAGATCGGCGCGTGCTTCTTCCGCTTCCGTCAGCGCTCTGTTCAGAAAGGATTCCAGTCCGCCCTGAACGGTCATTTGCACCGGGATAACGTATACGTAACCTCCCGCCGCGGGTTCGGCTTGCTGCTCCGAGGCGGCCGATGCGCTCGGCACGATACTTTGCCCTGCGAATACCATACCCATCATTACGAGAAATAACCAGCCGATCGCAACGATCTTTCTGCCGACTGCCAACTGAAGCCCTCCTTCTGTACGGCATAATGTCGAATAAGTGTTCATACGCGAAAGCGCTTGTCCGGTTTCAACCGCACTTCATGCCATAGAGCCTATCTGATGAAAAAGCACCCCCGTGCGGGAGTGCTTTGCATGCGATGATTAAGAAAGAACTTGCTGGACCAATTGGTTGACGAGCTTGCCGTCGGCGCGTCCTTTGACCTTCGGCATCAAGGCGCCCATCAACTTTCCCATATCGGCTTTGGAAGAAGCACCGGTTTCTTGTATGGTCTGCATCACGATCGCTTTGATTTCTTCTTCGTTTAGCTGCTTAGGAAGGTACTGGCTGATGATCTCGATCTCGCCCTTCATCTGCTCGACGAGATCCTCGCGGCCTGCTCTTTCGAAATCCTGGAGGGAATCCCTGCGCTGCTTCAAATCCCGGCTGACGACTTGCAAAACTTCATCGTCGTTCAGCGGGCGCCGCAGCTCAATCTCCTGGTTCTTGATCGATGCCCGAACCATGCGGATGGTCGATAACCGAAACTTCTCCCCGGCTTTCATCGCTTGTTTCATGTCTTCGTTCAATTGTTCCGCGAGGTTCATGACGCGATTGCCTCCTAGAACTTGCGTTTGCGCGCAGCTTCGGATTTCTTCTTGCGCTTGACGCTCGGTTTCTCGTAATGCTTGCGCTTCTTCACTTCAGCGAGAACGCCGTCTTTGGCGATGGAACGCTTAAAGCGGCGGAGTGCAGCGTCGATTGTTTCGTTTTTGCGTACTTTCGTTTCGGACACCTGTTTTCCCTCCCTCCGCAACAGACCACAACACACGGTTATCAACCCTCATTATATGTGATTCGGAAAGAGGGTGTCAACTTGGGATCGATGTTGAAATCAGGAATTCGGCGGGTTCAACCCCGCCAATTTTTCCCCGCCGAGGACGTGCAGATGGATATGGAATACGACCTGTCCCGCATCTTGTCCGATATTCGTCACGACTCGATAGCCGCGATCCGCGAGCCCCGCATCCCTTGCGACCTGCTTGGCTGCCAGCATCGTACGGCCGAGCAGGTCGGCATCGTCCGATGCTGCCGCGTCCAGAGAGGCGATATGCTTCTTCGGAATGACGAGCAGGTGTACCGGCGCTTGCGGCTGGATGTCGTGGAATGCCAAAATTTGATCGTCTTCGTAAACTTTGCGGGAAGGAATCGTACCTTCCACGATTTTGCAGAAAATGCAATCCATCGCCTTCGTCCCCTTTTTCAAAGATCGAACCTTTCATCCTCTATCATATAGCATGAGCGGGAAGCTCGTCCAATGCGCGACCGCGCGAAGCCCGGAGACTGAACGTTGTCCGCCTCCGGGCTTCCAAATCCGCTGCCTGAAGGGAGCTACCAATAATAAGGCAGCAGCGATACCGCAGCCAATGCGGCCAGCGGCAGCACAAGACGCCCGAAACGGCGCGGGAACGGATAGGGACCAAACCCGAAGCCGCCCGGAAAGAAGGGCCCCGGTCCGGGAAAGAAAGCGCGAACCGGCTCGACCGCTCCCGGTACCGCCAGACACAACCAATGTTCGTCTACATGTTCCACGATTCCGTCGTAGCTGCTGCCGTCAGCCAATTTTACACCTACGTATCGATGCATATGCGACCGGGCCATCTGCTGGGCTTCCGTCTTCTCCATGCCGTCTCACTCCTCGCGTGTCGTCAATGCATCATATGCATCGATGGGCGAACGGCTACTGGCGGACGGCTTTATCGGCCCAACTTATTGCAACAGCGCTGCAAGCCCGATCAAAGCCTGACTCGCTCGCCGGGCGGGCTCGACCCAATCGGCCCCGGCCGCCATGCTGCGATAGCCTGAATCGACGGTAGGCAACCGAAAGCGGCCGAGCGATTCGTTCATGCTTGCCGCGCCGTCCCGAATTGCTTGCAGCAAGGCCGTCTGATCGGCGGACAACGGCTCAGCCTGTTCCGCCAAGCGACGCAGCGTACTGCCTGATTCGTCGAACAAGGCATTCATCGCGGCTTGCAGTCGCTCGGCTGTATCTTCGGAGGACGGCGTACCGGCTTTGGCGATTGCGCCCTCGAACAATTTTAACGCTTCCTTCTTCGCGCCATCCGCCTCTCCGAGCAGCCACGCGGCTTGCAAGCGATCGGAGGAAGCGCCTTGCAGCAGCGCATCGGCTCCGTCCTGCAGGCGATTCGCCAGAATGGCCGCCTGTTCGTATTGCTCGGCAAGCCGCCGGCCTTCCTCGACCGCCCGCTGCTGCTGCGCGAGCAGCAGCTTGGAATAAGCCAGCACGAGCAAAATCGCCATCACCGTCAGAATGACCAACAGAACCGGAACCGTGTAATTACGCTTGCCTTCCATTCGCGATACAACCTCCATTGAAAGTAAATGATCATGACAGCCCTTCGTGCATACCGATTCGCTTCCACAGGCCTACCGCGTGCCCTCCGTCGAAGAAATATACGTAGGCTTCGCGGACCGGCCTTCCGACGATCCGCTCGATGGCTTCGCCATACTTCTCGACCTGGAACCGGTGCTTCTCCGCCGCCGTCTCCGCGGAACCGCCCTTGAGCATGTCCGTCTTGTAATCAATCAGAACGAGACCGTCTTCTTCCTCGACAAGGCAATCGACGACGCCCTGAATGACGGCCGCTTCGTCTGCCAGGCCGCTCGCCGCGCCGGGATAGACGACACTGGCGGGAACGCCGTACGTGAACGGAATTTCCCTCCAAACGCGGTCCGCCTTGCACATCCGATCGAACAACCCGGTCCGGCAAAAGGCGGCGATTTCCCCGGCTCCGACTGCCGCCCGCTGTTCCGGAAACAGCAGCCTGCGTTCAACCATGTCGTCCAGAAGCCGTTCCACGTCCGCCTCATCCGTGCCTGCCTGCAAGGGAAGGTGCTGCATGACCAGATGAAAAGCCGTTCCGCGTTCCGCAGGCGTCAGCTTGCTCTGGGCGATAAAGCGCGGGCGGCGCAGCCGGTACGTGAGTACAGGCGATACGACAGCCGTCCGATCGTCACTCCAGGCTTCTGCCTCTGCCTCTCGGGTCAGTTCATCATCATCATCATCGCCCCCAAGCGCCGCTTCCGTCAACCGGGCAAGCGCATCGCGCGCATCGATTCCCGCTTCAGCTTCGGGCAGCAGGACCCGGTCACCGCCGTCACCTGCTTCCGCCGCTGCTTCGAACAACCGGTTTTTCCAGGCGGTGATCGATGTTTTGGCCGACAGCTTCGTCGCTTCCTCCCCCGGGTAACGCCAGGAGAGCACGGCACGAACGCGCCGATCCGACTCGTCGTCCTGCACGTTGACAGGCTCGCCTTCGATCAAAGCGTGTCGGACGGCTGCGGCAGCTTCACCCTCCAAATCCCCCGCCCCCGGGAGCACCGGCGCAGGCTGGCGTGCAAGCTGCTGCAGCGGTACGACGCGGCTGCTCCACTTCACCTGGTCTTCGGCGTCCGATTCGGCGAGCACAGCCGCGGGACCGATCCAGTCCAGGTAACACGATGCGGCGGCGATCGCGTAATCCGGCAACCCGCTTTCGGATTGCGCTGCCGTCTCGCGCCACTTGTCCCATTGCTTGGCCGCGTCCTTGACCGTACCGACAAGAATCAGCTTCTCCTTCGGCCGGGTCAAGGCGACATAGAGCACGCGCATCTCCTCCGCGAGCATCTCTGCGGCCAGACGTTTGCGAATGGCAAGCTGCGGCAGCGTCGGGTAAGCGACCCGGGAGTCCAGTTCCACCATTCTCGGGCCGAAACCGAGCGACTTGTGCTTCAGGAACATCCCGTTCAAATCCCGCCTGTTGAAGCCGCGTCCGAGACCGGCTGCGAAGACGACGGGAAATTCCAGCCCCTTGCTCTTGTGGATCGATACGATCCGTACGACGTTCTCTCCTTCGCCCAGCGCGCGCGCCGCGCCGAGATCGGCGCCGGAATCGCGCATTCGGCCGAGGAACCGCAGGAACCGGAACAAGCCGCGAAACCGGGAGGACTGCTCGTAGCCGCGCGCCCTGTCGATCAGCGCCCGGAGGTTGGCCTGCCGCTGCGAACCGCCCGGCAATCCGCCAACAAAATCGTAATAGCCCGTTTCCCGATAAATCGTCCACAGCAGATCGCCGAGCGGCTCCCGGCGAGCAAAATCCCGCCAGCGCGACAGTTGGGCGACGAATGCTGCAACCGTCCGCCTGACGCGGGGAGGCATTGGAACGTTCTGCACCGTTTCGGGCGCCTGTGGATCCGTACGCGCCGTATCTGGTGTCTGCAGACCGGCCTCAGTCGTATCGAGCATGCGCAGTTCATTCTGCGCTGCATCGGATGACCGCGGATCGTTCTCCACCGTTTCGGGCGTCCGTGAGTCGGTCTGCGCCGCTGCCGCCTGTACGGCATCCCAGAATTGCCCGCGACGGTCGCACAGCCGAATCCGGGCCAAATCGTCGGCAGAGAGGCCGACGATCGGGGAACGCAGCACGCCGGCGAGCGGAATGTCCTGGCGCGGATTGTCGATAATGGCGAGCAAGCTCAGCATGACGTCGACTTCCGTCGCCGCGAAATAGCCGGTCGCGAGGTCCGCGTAAGCCGGAATGCCGGCCGCTTTAAGCTCCTCCAGATAGATGGGAGCAAGCACGCTTGTCGCACGCAGCAAAATCACGATGTCCCGGAATTGAACCGGACGATAGATGCCGCTTCTTCCCTCGTAGACCGAGAATGGCACACCGCCTTCGCGATCCTGACCCAGCAAGCGGCGAATTTCTTCCGTCACGCAGCGCGCTTCCGCTTGTGCGGATTCCAGCTCGACTTCCGTTTCGCCGGCCGCATCCGCGTCATGCTCCTCGCTGACGGAGGCTTCGGACGCCGGGGATGCTTCAACTGCTTCCGCAGCATCCGGCGCACCGGCTGCGGCCGCATCAAGCAGCAACAGCTCCACGCCCCATCCGTCCGACGCGCCGGCCTCCGGCCCCGCCGTCGCCGGGTAACCCTGGCCGTATACCAATTCGGCCCGACGATCGTAATTCATCTCCCCGACGGGCTCCCGCATAATCAGGCGGAATACATGGTTGACGGCATCGACAATCTCCCTTCTGCTGCGAAAATTGCGGGCCAGGTCGATCCGCAGCCCTTCCGGGCATTCCGAGTCCGGCAGTGCAGGTTCCCAAATGTCGTAGCGGCGGTACTTGTCCATGAACAACCCGGGCTCCGCCAGGCGGAATCGGTAGATGCTCTGCTTCACGTCCCCGACCATGAAAACATTGCCCGGGTCGCGGCGCGCGATCAGGGAGACGATCGCTTCCTGCACTTCGTTCGTATCCTGGTACTCGTCCAGATAAATCTCCGCGAACCGGTTCCGAAAATCGGTGGCGGCTGCCGACGGCGCGGCGCGATCCGGCGTCGAGGCCGGATCGCGCAAAATGCGCAGCGCATAATGCTCCAGGTCGCCGAAATCCAGCAATCCCTTGGCTCGCTTGGCCGTTTCGTACCGCTGTCCGAACTGTACCGTCAGCGCGGCCAGCGCTTCCATATCCGGCGCCAATTCGCGCATCTCTTCGGCATAGCGTTCCGGCGAGCGAACGAGCCATTCTTCATGCAGCTTGGCGATCGTCTTCTTGGCCGTGTCCCGATAAGCTTTGACCTTCTCCTGCAGCTCCGGGTCGTAGTCGTCGCCCCGGCACGGCTTCAATCGGCCGAACGTACAGCTCGCGAACGCTTCCTGCCAGCCGGACCAGGAATCCTTCTCCAATGCCGCCAGCACGCGCCCGACGGCAGACAGATCTTCCTGCAGCGCAGCGGCGTAAGGCGCGGGGCCACCCGGATCGCCGCACAAGCGCAGCGCGGCCTCCAACATGCGGAATGCGCCGGACAATTGAAGCCGGGTATCGCCAAGGAGGCTCCGAATCCACAGCGAAGTCAGCAGCCCGGCGGCATCCGCGTCCCGGTAGCGGGCAGCCGCTTCCGTCAGCCAGTGCTCCGGCCACGGATGGCTGCCCGCAAACGCATGCAGCTCCAGAATGAGCCGGTGCAACGGCTCGTCGCTGCGTTCCCCGCCGAACCGGTCGGCCAGGCGGGACAAAGCGCCCGATGTGCCTTCCCGTTCATACGTTTCCTCAAACAATTCGTCCAGCGTGTCCATGCGAAGGAGCTCGGCTTCGGTGTCGCTGGCCAGCCGAAATCCCGGATCGAGCCCGATCAGCGGCGCGTAGCGTTCCACCACTTCCTTGCAGAACGAATGGAGCGTCGTTATCGCCGCGCGCGGCAATAACGCAAGCTGCCGCTCCAGATGCCGGGAATCCGGCGTTCTCTCCAGCGCCTCTTCGAGCGCGCGGCGAATCCGCTCCTTCATCTCCGCGGCTGCCGCCTTGGTGAACGTAGCGACGAGCAGCGCGTCCACTTCAAGCGGCCGGTCCGGGTCCGCGATGCGCTTGATCATCCGTTCGACAAGAACGGCCGTCTTGCCCGATCCGGCAGCGGCGGCGACAAGCAGGTGAGAGCCTTCGGCCGCGATGGCCGCCCACTGCTCGTCCGTCCACTTGGCGTTGTCCGGCTTCACGGGCCATTGTTCCGGTGTGCGATTCATCGCGTCTCCTCCCCGTCCGCTGCAGTTAAGGCAATTGCTTGCCATACTTCTTCCCGGCTGCCCGCTTTGGGCCAATTCCGGTACTTGTTGCCGTCCAGCCCCGGATCGAACTGGCATACCGGCCGGAATTCGCAATGCTCGCACGGACTGCGCTTGTCCATGCGATATGGAGCAATGTCGACATCGCCGTCCACAATCCGCTTGCCGATGTTGCGGATTTGGCCTCTGACCGAGGAACGGAGCACTTTCCATTGACTGCGGTCCGCTACCTGCGACCGCGAAGAGAACGTGCCGTCCTTCTTGAACTCCACAGGCACGATCTGCGACCTGGCGCTTCCGTCCGCCGTGAGCGCATCGTCCATAAGCTTGACCGCGGCGCCGTCTGCCAGCACAAGGCCCTGCATGCGGAATTGCCGCAGCATGGCCGCCTCGGCTTCTTCCGCAGACATGCCGTTCGCCGACGGAAGCAGCGGATTGCGCACGTGGAAATAGAGCACGCCCGCCGGCTCTGCCGGCTTGCCCAGCCAATGCGGAGCATGCGTGACAACAACGTCCAGGTAGGTGAGCATCTGCAGCGTCAACCCGTGGGCTACCTCTTCCAGCTTCAGCCTGACCGCGCCCGATTTGTAATCCATAATCCGCAGCAGCAGGCCACCCGTTGTCTCGGCCGCGTCCACCCGGTCGATCCTGCCGACGATGTCCATCGCCCGGCCGCCGCCGAGCTCCAGCGTGAGCGGAGGCAACGGCTCGTTCGGGCCGAATCCGAGCTCGAGGCCGACAGGGCGAAATATCGACCGCTTGGCTTGCTCGCCGAGCATGGCGGATGCCCGCGCCACGATATCGCCCAGCTTGCGCGCCATAACGCCATGGCGATGCGAGGACAACAAAATCTGCGATTGGACGCGCGGCAGCAGCCGTTCGACCGCGGCCGCCGCCTCCTGCCGCCATAAAGCCGCATTCGCGTAATCCCCGCCTTCCGCCAGCAGCTTCTCCGTCGTCTGACGCAGCGCGGCGTGAAACAATTGACCGATATCCGGCGCGTCCACCCGGTACAGCCTTCTCTCCTTGAGCCGCAAACCGTGAGAAGCGAAATGCCGGAATGGACATGTGACGAACCGCTCCATACGGGAGACGCTGGAGAGCAGCCTTTCGCCGTACAAACGCAGGCTCGTCTCCGCAGCAAGCGGCTGCTCCGCATTGGCGTAGCGAAGCGAAGCCAGCTGCCTTTTCAAACGGGCGTTCCAAGCCGCATGGCCGAGCAGCCAATTATAGACCGACAACCAGCCTGGCGCGAGCGGCTCCCCTTGAAGGTGCAACCGCAATCGCGGCAGCAGGTGTGTCAAAGCCCGGCCCGGATGGGCAGCGAATGCAAGCTGCGCGGATGCCGGGTCGCCGGATTGCGGCTCCGCCGCTTCGTGCTGCACCGGGATGCCGGGAAGCTTTCGCCTGATCCGCTCGATCCATTCGGAAGGCAGATGGCCGGCGCCCTCGTCGTCGGCAAGCGGCCAAGACAACCACAGGTGATCGGAAGGCGCCGTGAATGCGAAATAAGTGAGAAACCGTTCGTCGAGCAGCCTTCTTCGCGCCCCTGGAGCCATGCGCAATCCAAGGCTGGACAGCCTCTCCCGCTCCGGCTCCGACAGCAGGCCGTTCTCCGGCATGCGCATCGGCCAGACGCCGTCGCTCGTCCCCAGCATATAGACGACTTTCAAGCGGTCCGAACGCGTGCGCTCCGGGCTGCCGATCAGAACCGCATCGAGCGAAGGGGGCACCGCGCCCAGCTTCAGCGCCTCCAATCCCGCGTCGACCATCCCGGCAAACAGCGCCGGGTCCGGCCGCGAATCGCCCATCATCTCCACCATCTGATCGAGCAGGTTCATCACGCCGTCCCACAGCGGGCGATGAACGGCGGCACGGCCGGGCAGTCCGGATGCCGCGTCGGCCGCGCTGCGGCTTTCCAATCGATCGGCTGTGCCGGCATCGTCCAGAAAAACGTACAGCGCCTCGCATAATCCGCGGATGGAAGCAGCCTGCTTGATCCGGCTTTCCAACGAGCGCAGCGGCGCCAGCAGCGCGTCGCGCGCTTCGAGCAGTTGCCGCATCCGTTCCGATCCCGTCTGATCGTTCGGGCGCACGTCTTCTTCCAGATCTCCGCCGGGCAATGGGCGCCAAACCCGATCGTCGTGCCAACGCCATCCGTCAATGCCGGCGGCCAGCGCGTAATTTTCCAACCGATCGACCGCATCCCGGCTGACCTGCCGCTCCGGCGTCCCCAGCAGATCGGTCTTGGCGCAGCGGAATACCGCTTCGGATTTCCATCCTCCGGTTACGCACTCCAGGGCTGAGCGGATGAATTCGACCAGCGGATGGTGCGCTACCGTTGCTTTGCCGTCCAGGTAGAACGGAATTCCATAGTCGGTCAATACAGCCGCGAGCAAGTCCGCGTAATCGTCCATCCTGCGGACGAATATCGCCAGATCGCGCCAGCGGCGGCCTTCCGCACGCACGCGCCGCAGCATGTCCCGGGCGCAGGCTTCCGCTTCCACGCGCCGGTTCGAAGCTGCGTGCAGCGACAGCCCGCAGGCACGATGCCCGGGATGCAGCAGGAACGAGTCCCCGGTCCACACCGCAGACCGGCGCTCCCAACTTCGCTCCAGAAACGCCAGCACCGGACTGTCCGCATAGCGCGGCGCCGCCGGTTCAACCGTCACGGCCCGCTCGACCGTCACGCCTGCGGCTTCTGACAGCTCGCATAGTCGAACAGCCGTCTCGGCGGTCGGGTAGAAAGGCAGCAGTTCATCCGGCTCGTCGCCCGCGCCGTAAGGCTTGTCCAGGCACAGAGCGACGGATACCCGCTTCGAGCGGCGCAGCAGCGCCGCGATCACGGCCATCTCGCTCGGCGTGAAGCCATGGAAGCCATCCAGCCATATTTCCGCCTCTGCCAGCCATGCCGAATCGGCGGCGCTTACGGCCAGACGCGCCAGCATATCCTCGCCATCCATCCAGCGGCCGGCCAATTCCTGTTCCATATCGGAGTAGATCAGAGAAAGATCATGCAGTTTGTCGGACAGAAGCGAGACGTCGTCCGCAGAGTCGGCGGTCGAAGCCGAGTCCCTGCGCGCGCTTGTTACATCCCCCGGCGCAATCGCGTACCGCTTCCATTCCGTCATCAACTCGCCGATCCGCTCGATCAATCCGGTCTCCGACGGACCGCCCTTGAACAGACGAAATTCTCCCCTGCGAGCCTCCAGTACTTTATGTAGAAGCATCGCCCTGCCGTTGTCGTGAATCGGCACGGCGGCAAGCCCGCCTGTCTCTTGTACGATCCGGTACGCCAGCCTGCGGAAGCTGAGCACCTGCGCGCGCATGAATCCGCCCAGATCCGGCGTCCGGGCCATCGCTTGCTCGGCCAGGAAGGTCGCCTGCTCGGGCACGAGCAGGATCAGCGGCGGTCCGAGCGGCTGCTCCCGCAGCCTTCGGCGGATTTCATCCATTGCGTAATGCGTCTTCCCGCTGCCGGAACGGCCTACGATCAGCCGCAGTGACATGTCAGGCACCTCCCAGCGTGAACGACACGCTATCGTCTCACGTTCTGATTTTACCATTGTATCATACGCACAGACGTTCGGGAAATCGGCAAAAAAAAGAAACGGACCGACAAGCCCGTTTCCCGTTCACGATATATTCAAATACCACTTGGTCCCGTCTTCGAACTGAAAAATCGCCGCATCCGACCACAGTTCAATTCTCGAAACTTTCCGCCATCTGCGCCGAAAATCCAGATCATCCGCCAATTCGCGCACCTTGGTGTCGAACCGTTCCCGATTGCCTGCCATGCGACCGCGATTTTCGACCGGTACCGCGCGTTTGCCGAATTTCAGTATGCCAGCTGCCATATCAATTCCCTCCGCTCTTGCCCCCGTGACTCTATACGCTCAGCATAGTACGGAGGCGTTAAGAATGTTCCCGGCGAGAAACGAGACGTTTGTCATTTTTGCTAACAATTTATTAACATATCATTTCCCGCGTCGGACAGGCATAGATATACATGATTGAACGCTTGTACGCACAACGGGAGGGATCGCATGTATGTCCAACTCCTGATCGCTTCGGTCATCGGATTCATCCTGCTTATCGGAGGCATGAAATTGACCGAATCGGCCTTGAACCGCTGGGCCGGCAACCGGTTGTCCCATTGGCTGTCGCAGGCGACTTCTACGCCCTTGCGCGGCTTTCTGTTCGGAACGGCTGCATCCGCGGCGCTGCAGAGCAGCACGGCCGTGACGGTGCTGACGATCGGCTTCGTCAATGCGGGCTGGATAACGTTCGCACGCAGCTTCGGCATCATTCTCGGCACGAATGTCGGCACGACGCTGACGACGGAAATCATGAGCTTGCAACTGCATCGTTACGGCTGGGCGGTGCTGGCCGCGGCGTTCGCTGGGTGGTTGTGGACGGCGGTGTTCGGGGAAATGAAAGCGCGAGACCAGGCCGGGCCGAAACCGGAATTGCTGCCGCTGCGCTACGGGTCCGTCGCGCTGGCCGGATTCGGTTTTCTGCTGATCGGGTTTCAGATTCTCGTGGGCATGGGGGATATTCTGCAACAGAGCGATGTCATGGTGAGCTTGATGAACACGGCAGCCGATCATCCGCTGGCCGGCCTGCTCGGAGGAGCCGCCCTGACGGCCGTCGTTCATTCGAGCTCGGCCGTAGTCGGCATGGCCATGGTCGCCGCGGGAGCCGGCGTCCTGCCGCCGGAAGCCGGTATCGCGGTCGTGCTTGGCGCCAATATCGGCACATGCTTCACCGGCCTCGTCGCCTCGCTGAGCGGCGGGCCGGGCGGCAAGTTCGTTGCGCTGTCGCAACTGGCGCTGAACGTATCGGGCGCGCTGCTGTTCGTGCCGCTCATGCCGCTCTTGCACGGTACCGTAGACCGGTTATCGCCCGGCGACCCGTTTGCGCAGATCGCCCATGCGCAGACGATCTTCAACGTCGCTTGCTCGCTTGCGGCGCTGCCGCTCGCCTACTGGCCCGGCTGGCGACGCGGCGACGGAAATGCGGGGAAGACGTAACTCCACCTACCGCCGCTGTCCGGACCGAGTTACGTCGATTTTCTCCTTAACTTCCACCTTACAGCCGCTGCCCGGACCGAGTTGCGTCGATTTTCGCCTTAACTTCCACCTACCGCCGTTTTAGGCATGCTACAGCTTCCCGCGGCTTCGCACTTCGAAGATGCCGAACTTCAGATAGTGGCCTTCATCGACGCCGATGAGGCGCGGGTGGTCGCGGCCGGCACCGCGCCACTCGATCAGACGAAGCACCTTGCCCGCATCGCGGGCCGCTTCGTGGATCGTCTCCAGAAACAGCTCCGGTCTGACGTGATAGGAGCAACTGGCCGTGACGAGATAGCCGCCCTCGTTGAGCAGCTTCATGGCGTGCAGATTGATGTCCTTATAACCGCGGACGGCCCCCGGGACCGCTTTCTTCGTTTTGGCGAAGGCCGGCGGGTCGAGGATGATCACGTCCCAGGTGCGCCCTTCCGATGTCAGCGGCTTGGACGTGTCCACTTTAAGCGCATTCGGCTTCTTGCGCTTCGCAGCAGCAGCAGCAGACTCTGCTTGCTCCAACGGCGCGGGCGGGCTGCCTGGCTTAATTTGTATTTGCGCGCCGGCTCTGGCGGCTCGTTCTTCTCTGCCGACGATCTGGCGGCGCAAATATTCAAATGCGTCCTCGACGACGAATTCCACGCGGTCCGTGAATCCGTTGCGCGACGCATTGTTTTTGGCCGTTTCGATCGCATGCGCGGATACGTCCAGGCACGTGACTTTCTTCGCCCCATATTGGCAAGCGTGCAGGGTGAAGCTGCCGGTATGCGCAAAGCATTCCAGCACGGTCGCGCCGTCCCAATACGGAAATGTGACGGCATTTCCGTTGGCGTTCACGGGCACAAGTCCGCGTGCGCCCGCTTCCGTCTCCCGCTCTTCCAGCTTGATGCCGCTCCTGGCGCCCCAGCCCTTCATAAGCGGCGCAATGGCGGCCCGATTCTCCCGCTGATCGTGGAAATAGCCCGTCTTCTGCCCCCCTTCGATGTCGACTTCAATGCGCAGACCGTTCTCCACGATCTCCACATGGCGCGGACATTCTCCGTAAAGCACGCCGGTTCTCTCGCTCAGACCTTCCAATGTGCGTACACCGACGTCGCTGCGCTCATAAACGCCTTGCGGCCGGAACACTTCGATCAGCACGGGAAGCCATATATCGCGCGCCATCTCCATGCCCAGCGCCAGAACCTGTACGACAAGCACATCGGCAAAACGGTCGACGATCAAGCCGGGGAGAAAATCGGCTTCGCCGTATACGAGGCGGCAGGCGCCTTCACCCGCGAACCGCCGGCGATATTCCGCGCATCGTTCGAAACGGCTGCGGAAGAACACGGCGTCCATCGCTTCCAGCGGCGCATAGGAAACAACCCGGATCGCGATTTGGGAGTCAAGGTTGACATAGCCGACTGCCAGCCATTTGCCTTTGGCATCCACGATGTCCGCCAAATCGCCGCCGGCCGGCTCCCCTTCCCAACGTTCGATTTCATTGGCATACACCCACGGATGCCCTTGCTCCAGCCGCGGTCGCCGGGTTCGGCTCAATATCGCACGAGGATGATTCGGCATTCGTTCGACACCCTTTCCATTTCGCATCGCCGGTGCTTCCTCGAAGCACCTTTTCGGCTAACCAAGCTGCCGTTCAATCGCCCACTGCTACGGTTCGATATTCAATCCCAGCAGCGATAAAGCCAAGCCCAACACTTCGTGATTATTCTCGTATCCGCGATCCAGTTGCAGACGCCAAGCCTTCTGCGGGTCATACCAGGAGACACCCGCGATCTCTTCAAGTTGAGGCTGAAGATCGCCGCCTGCCGCTTCCACCAGAAAGTAATGCACTTCTTTATCGACGGAACCGCGGTCTTCCATTTCATAGCTATAATGCACGACGGATACTTTCTCGACGATCCGGCCTTTGATGCCGGTTTCCTCCCCGATCTCTCGCACCGCCGTCTCTTCCACCGTTTCGCCGGCTTCCATGCGTCCCTTGGCCAGCGTAACTTTGCCGAACCGGTCCTCTATCAGCTGAATTTCCAGCCCGCCATCGCCTCGCCTGCGATAGACAACTCCGCCTGCCGCGATTTCTTTCATCCTTCGCGATCCCTCCTATGCATGCAGCGCCAGACCGTGCGAATCCGCCGCAACGGACAGCAGCTCGCCCCGGCACTCGTTTACGCCGGATTCGGTGATGCGTACGCGGCACAACTTGCCCCGCAGCGCTTCCCCGTCGCCCTCGAACACGACTTGCAAGTAATTATCCGTATAACCCGCCGTCAATCCTTGACCCGGCTGCCCCTTCGGTTGACCTTCAGGGATGACGATCACCTCCCGACCGACCCACTGCCGGGCATACTCCGCCTGGAACCGTTCGGACAGTTCGATCAGCCGGTGCACGCGCGCGTGCTTCACTTCCTCGTCGACCTGATCGTCCATCCGCGCCGCCGGAGTGCCGGTCCGCTTCGAATAGGGGAACACGTGCATCTCGGAGAAGCCGACGCGCTCCATGAACCGGTACCCGTTCTCGTACAATTCATCCGTCTCGCCCGGAAAGCCGACGATCACGTCCGTCGTGATCGCCACGCCGGGCATCGCTTCGCGGATGCGGGCGATCTTATCCAGAAACTCCGCCGTTGTATACTTGCGCCGCATGCGTCGCAAAATCTCGTCATCGCCGGCCTGGAGCGGGATATGCAGGTGGCGGCACATTTTCGGCGACGCATTGAGCACGCGAATCATCGCGTCGTCAATCTGGCTTGCTTCGATTGAGCTGATGCGAATGCGCTCTAGCCCGTCGATGCCGTCGAGATCCTGCAGCAAGTTCGCCAGCCGATAGTTGTCCAGATCGTCGCCGTATCCGCCGGTATGAATACCGGTCAGAACAATCTCTTTATACCCGGACGCCACGAGTTGGCGCGCTTGATGCAGGACGCTTTCCGGCTTGCGGCTGCGGGACAGCCCGCGCGACCACGGGATGATGCAGAACGTGCAGAAATTGTTGCAGCCCTCCTGGATTTTCAGGAAGGCGCGGGTATGATCGGCGAAACCGGGTACGTCCAGCTCTTCGAACTCGCGCGTCTTCATGATATTGCGCACGGCGTTGACCGGCTTGCGATCCTGCTGGATCTGGCCGATGAACGACATCAGCTTGTTGCGATCCTGCGTGCCGACGACGAGATCGACGCCGGGAATCGCCATGATTTCCGCGGGCGAAGTCTGGGCGTAACAGCCGGTGACGGCCACGACCGCCTCCGGGTTGCGGCGCACGGCGCGGCGGATGATCTGGCGGCTTTTCTTGTCGCCCGTGTTGGTCACCGTGCACGTGTTGATCACATAGACGTCGGCGGTCGTCGTCTCGAAGTCGACTTGCTCGTAGCCTTCGTTCTTGAACAGCTGCCACATCGCTTCAGTGTCGTAGAAGTTGACTTTGCAACCTAAAGTATAAAATGCCACACTAGGCACTCGGATCCTCTCCCAACTCGCCGGATTCGTAAGCGATGCAAGCTAGCGCGTACAACGCCGCCGTCTCCGTTCGTAATATTCTGCCCCCCAGCCCTATCGGCACGGCGCCGCTTGCCGCGGCTGCCTCGGCTTCCTCAGGCGCGAAGCCGCCTTCCGGCCCGACGACGAGCAGCACGCTCGGCAGGCGGTCTCCCGCCGCCCGGCCGCCTTGTCCCTTGCGGAATTCTGCCAGCGTGCGGCGAAGTCCCTTGCCGGCGCGACCTTCTTCCTCATAACACCACAATACCAGATCGTAAGCGGAAAATCCGCTCAGCAGCTTTTTCCAATCACACACGCTCCGCACTTCCGGCACGATGCTGCGATGGCTCTGCTCGGCGGCTTCCTTGGCGATCTTGCGCCAGCGCTCGGCCCGCTTCGCTTCTTTGCGTGCGTCGTATTGCACGACCGTGCGGCGGGACAGGAACGGCTGGAACGCGAACGCTCCGGCTTCCGTTCCTTTCTGGATGACGGTCTCCAGCTTGTCGCCTTTGGGCAAGCTCTGGGCAACGGTGACGCGCCATGTCATCTCGGCCGAGGTCGGCAACACCTGAACGATGTTCGCACGAATCGCTTCGCGATCGATCGATTCGATCTTCGCCAGCACGTTGCGCCCTTGCCCATCGCAGGCAATAAACGCATCGCCCGGTTTGGCGCGCATGACGGCTCCCAGATGCCGGGCATCGTCGCCGGTCAGGACGACCTGTTGCTCCGTTATTTGCACCGGGTCCACGAAGTAGCGCTGCATGTTGCGTTGCCCCCATTTTCAATGATTTACAGCAGTCTCGGACCCCCGAAGATGAACTCGCAGACAGAACTGATTCCTCTGATGATCGGGGTCATCAGTCCGAACAGCGGATCGATCGTCACCCGACGGAGCGGAGCGATGAAGACGAACAATAAAAACAAGAAGAAGCTCCATTGCTCGTATTGCATCATGCGCATGCGGAGCCGCAACGGCATAAATTCTTCCAGGATGCGGTAACCGTCCAGCGGAGGCAGCGGGATCAGATTGAACAAAAGCAGGATCATGTTAATTTGCAGCCAATATTTCAGAAATGTCCAGAAAGTTTCGATGCCGGCGGCGGACATCTGCACGTTCGCGGCCTGCAACAGGTACAGCGTTGCAACTCCTAGCGCGGCAAGCAGCAGGTTGCTGATCGGTCCGGCGGCCGTCACGGCGATATTCATTGCGCGCGGGTGCTTGAAGTTGCTGCGGCGCACCGGGACCGGCTTGGCCCAGCCGAATCCGGCAATCAGCAGGAACAGCGTACCGATCAGGTCGAGATGGGCCATCGGGTTCAGCGTGACCCGCCCTTCCCGATAGGCGGTATCGTCTCCGAATTTGTACGCGGTCCAGGCGTGCGCGAACTCGTGGATCGTGAAGCCCGCCAGCGCCGCGAGCGCCACGAAGGGCAATTCAGCGATCGGATACCAGAGGAAGTTCATGCGTCTTCGTCATCCTCCTTCGGCTTGCCCGCGACGAACGCCAGCCAGTCGTCCTGCCGGACGCGATCGACGATTTCGAAGCCTGCCGCCAGCAGGCCGGCCTCGACATCCGCTTCCTTGTTCTTGTAGATGCCGGACGCGATATAGATGCCGCCGGGCTTCAGCACTTTCGCGACATCCGCGGTAAACAGCAGAATGATCTCCGCGAGAATGTTCGCCACGACGATGTCGACAGGGGGCCGGACGGAAAGGGGGCCAATATCCCTTTCGCTCAGAGCTCGCGATAACCCGTTCGTTTCGCCGATATCCCCTTCGCTCAGGACGCTCGTATCGACTTGAATTCCATCGATATCCCCTTCGCTCAGGTCACACGCCTCGCCGCGTTTTCCGCTGCTATCCTCATCGCTCAATTCGTCCGTCTCGCCGCGTTCTCCGCCAATATCCCCTTCGCTCAGGATGCCGAGCAGATCGCTGCGGCGGACTTCGATGACGTCCTGCAAGCCGTTCAGCTCGATATTCTCCGTCGCGCTGCTGACCGCGATCGGATCGAGGTCCAGCGCCAGCACGCGCGAAGCGCCCAGCTTCACGGCGCCGATCGCGAGTATGCCCGAACCGGTGCCGACATCGATCAGCGTCTCGCCGCCGCGGATAGCGCTCTCCAGCGCGCGCAGGCAAAGCGCCGTCGTCGGATGCGTACCCGTGCCGAACGCCATGCCGGGATCAAGCTCGATAACGATCTCATCCTCGCGCGGCTCGTATGTCTCCCAAGTCGGCTTGATCGTCAGGCGTTCCGATACTTGCAACGGCTTGAAATATTTTTTCCAGGCGTCCGCCCAGTCCTCGTCCTGCACTTGCGCTGCCGAAATCGTGAAATCGCCGGCATCGTAACCGAACTCCGGCAATCCGGCGAGCAGCGCACGAAGCTCCTTCGTCACCTTTTCCAAATCCGTCTCTTCCGCAAAATACCCTTTGATTTCCGCGTAACCGGGCCGGATATCGTTCAATGGCTTGTCGTACCACTGGCCCAGCGATGTGTCCCGCGGCTTATCGGTCGACCAAGATTCCTCTACCGATACCCCGGCAGCGCCAAGCTCGTACAAATAATGGGAAACCATCTCCTGAGAAGGTTCAGTTGCGATAATGGTCAATTCATGCCATAACACCCGTGTAAACTCCTTCCGCTCCATACCGGCCAATCCGGTCTGCAATTTGCTAGCCTCCATTATACACGCTTGCCGATAAATCAGGCAAAAAAAAGACTCCGGCACCTTACTTCCGAAGTCATTGGAATCTGCATCTCCCGTTGAAATTCGCATTTGTACAGCCCGTTAACGTCTAATCCGAACTCATCGTCTCCAACTGCCCGCCAGCTTCATGGACGACGCTTCGAGCCTGATCGACAGCTTGATCCGGCATGTTCGCAGAAAGGGTGAACGATTGACCGCCAGTCTGATCAGACAGATGAATGGGCTCGTTTGCCCGACGGCGAACGCTCTCCCCCGCCAGATCGGATTCGGTCGCGAACTCAACTTGTAAGGAAGACAAATTGTCGGCCGAGGCACTTGCGCCATGACACTCGATTCGAAAACAGTCGCCCCGCAAAGCCCGCAGTTTCCTTAATGCCGATTCAGCTTGCTCCTGGGTGCCAAATCTGGCGTTGATCGTCACCGATTCCATCAGTCCGACCCCTCGTAGGAGGCTGCTCGCCGATCGGCTTCTGCCGCCCGCTGTTGCGCCTCCAGATCATCTTCATCAGCAAGTTCCTCGGAAAATTCGACGTCTTCGGCGGAAGCTGACGGCAAAGATTGCGGGCTATCGTCTTGGCGGAACAGTTGGCATCGTCCGATTGCGAGATCTGTCAACATCGTATCGCCTCCATAGCAAGAAGTCATAGTCGTTGTCTTAGCTTGCTCTCAATCAGGCCGTGATATTCATGACTATGCGCGGAGCTACTGGAGAGCGGAATTACCCGGCTTTGGAGACTGTCGATTAATGGATCACAGAATGCATTCCGCACGAATCATCGATCTTTCGCATAGCCATCCGTCGTAACGGAACACAGCGCCTTTATCCGGTGAAGAGGGTACCGCTTTAGATCTTAGCGGAACTCAGCGCCGTTATTTCGCGGTTTTACGGTGATTTTTGCAGCGCCTTGTCGCTAATAAAGGCCCTCCGTTCCGTTAGCTTTTCCAAAACCCCCTTTATTGCCGATTAAGGTTTCTGGGTTACGTTACGCTGCCTGCACAGGTTGTTTGGCCCGGTCCACTATCATTTGACAGTCTCTTTAGTCGGGTAACTCGGCACGCTAGCCGGAAACCAAACAGGGCTGCAAAGGAGCACCGCTCCCCTGTCAGCCCTGTTGAACTTGCGTGATCGATTCGCCGGGAATCTAAGCAAAAATCATTCGCCGAGAATCGCTTTCTTCATGCGCTCGAAAATGTTGCCGCTCTGCTCGTGCGTCGATTCCCCGCTGCCGGCGCCGAAATCGCGCAGCAGGTCTTTCTGGCTGTCGCTCAAGTTCGTCGGCGTCACGACGGTGACTTTCACATGCTGATCGCCTTGACCGTACCCGCGCAGCTTCGGCACGCCCTTGCCCTTCAGCCTGAAGTACGTGCCCGTCTGCGTGCCTGCGGGAATCTTCAGCTTGACCTTCTCCGTCAATGTAGGCACTTCAAGCTCGTCGCCCAGCGCGGCTTGCACGAACGTCAGCGGCACTTCGCAATAAATGTCGTCTCCCTCGCGTTCGAAGAAATCGTGAGATTTCACGCGGAGCACGATGTACAGGTCACCGGCCGGACCGCCGCGCACACCCGCTTCTCCTTCGCCGCTTACGCGCAACTGCGCGCCTTCGTCGACGCCGGCCGGAATCTTGACATGGATCTTGCGTTGGCGCTTCACCTGGCCGCTGCCCGAACAATTGCCGCAGCGTTCGCGGATGATCTTGCCGCGGCCGCCGCAGGCGGTGCAAGGCCGACGATTGACGATGCGGCCGAACGGCGTGTTCTGCGCGACTTCCTGCTGGCCGCTGCCCCGGCAGACGGAGCAAGTCTCGGGCTTGGTGCCGGGCTTCGCCCCGCTGCCATGGCACGTATCGCACGTCTCGGTACGCGGAATCGTGATGTCGGTCTCTTTGCCGAACACGGCTTCCTTGAACTCGATCGTCATCGTGTACTGCAGATCGTTGCCGCGCTGCGGCGCATTCGGATCGCGCCGACCGCCGCCGCTGCCCCCGAAGAACATATCGAATATATCGCCGAACCCGCTCATGTCTCCGCTAAAGCCGCCACCGCCGCCGCCGAAACCTGCGGTCGGGTCTTCATGGCCGAACTGGTCGTAGCGGGCCCTGCGCTGATCGTCGCTCAGTACATCGTAAGCTTCCTTGACTTCCTTGAACTTCGCTTCGGCGTCCGCCGCTTTGTTGACGTCCGGATGGTATTGGCGCGCCAGCTTGCGGTACGCCTTCTTCACATCCTCCGCAGAGGCTCCCTTCGCGACGCCGAGCACGTCGTAATAATCTCTCTTGTCGGCCAACTCTCCGCCTCCTCATGAGGAAAGTCAAAGCCGTCCCGGCATGCAAGGCTTAAAGCCTTGCGCGCAGGAACTGTCTTTGACTTCCTGGTGCCGCACGTACCGCTTACTTCTTGTCTTCGTCTACGACTTCATAATCGGCATCGACAACATTATCGTGCTTGGCCGGGCCGGCTCCGGCATCTGCCGCGTCGCCCGCCGCGCCGCCCTGTTGCTGCTGCGCTTGTGCTGCCTGCTCATATAACTTGACGGACAATTGCTGCACGACCTCTGTCAATTCCTCGGTAGCCGATTTGATTTCTTCCAGGTTGTCGCCTTCGAGCGCCTTCTTGACTTTGTCCTTCGCGGCTTCGGCCTTCTGGACTTCGCCCGCGTCGGCCTTGTCGCCGAGATCCTTGATCGTCTTCTCGACCGTGTACACCAATTGATCGGCGCTGTTGCGCGCCTCGACCAGCTCGCGCCGCTGGTTGTCTTCCTCGGCATGCAGCTCGGCTTCCTTCTGCATCCGATCGATCTCTTCCTTGCTCAAACCGCTGGAGGAAGTGATCGTGATCTTCTGGCTCTTGCCCGTGCCTTTATCCGACGCGGACACGTTGACGATCCCGTTGGCATCGATGTCGAATGTGACTTCGATTTGCGGAATGCCGCGCGGCGCCGGCGGGATATCGCTCAGGATAAAGCGGCCAAGCGTCTTGTTGTCCTTCGCCATGGCGCGTTCGCCTTGCAGGACGTGAATTTCAACCGATGTCTGATTGTCCGCGAACGTCGAGAACACCTGCGACTTGCTCGTCGGAATCGTCGTATTGCGGTCGATCATCTTCGTCATGACGCTGCCGGCCGTCTCGATCCCGAGCGACAGCGGCGTCACGTCAAGCAGCACGACATCCTTGACGTCGCCCGTCAGTACGCCGGCTTGGACCGCCGCGCCCAGCGCGACGACTTCGTCCGGGTTGACGCCCTTGCTCGGCTCCTTGCCGATCAGCTTCTTGATGGCTTCCACAACGGCCGGAATCCGCGTCGAACCGCCGACCAGCACGACCTTGTCGATGTCGGCCGGCGTCATGCCCGCATCGGACATCGCCTGACGCGTCGGGCTCATCGTACGCTCTACAAGAGAAGCGGTCATATCGTCAAACTTGGCGCGGGACAGGTTCAGCTCCAAGTGTTGCGGGACGCCGTCCACGACCGTGATGAAAGGCAGCGAGATCGTCGTGGACAGCGTCCCCGACAGCTCCTTCTTCGCCTTCTCTGCCGCATCCTTAAGCCGCTGTACGGCCGCCTTGTCCTTGAGCAAGTCGACGCCGTGATCTTTCTTGAACTCGGCTGACAGCCATTCCATGACCACCTGGTCGAAGTCGTCGCCGCCCAGATGGTTGTCGCCGCTCGTCGCCTTGACTTCGAAGAAGCCGTCTCCAAGCTCCAGGATGCTGACGTCGAATGTCCCGCCGCCCAGGTCGAAGACGAGAATCGTATGATCTTCGCTCTTCTCAAGACCGTAAGCAAGAGCAGCAGCGGTCGGTTCGTTGACGATCCGCAGCACGTCGAGACCCGCGATCGCTCCCGCATCCTTGGTCGCTTGCCGCTGGCTGTCATTAAAATATGCCGGTACGGTGATGACGGCTTGGGTGACGGTCTGGCCGAGATAAGCTTCCGCGTCCGTCTTCAGCTTCTGCAGAATCATCGCCGAAATTTCTTGCGGTGTATAGTCTTTGCCTTCAATCGATTCTTTGTGATTCGTCCCCATATGGCGCTTGACCGAAATGACCGTGCGGTCAGGGTTGGTGATCGCCTGGCGCTTGGCCGTCTCGCCGACGATGCGCTCTCCGTCTTTCTTGAAGCCGACGACCGAAGGGGTCGTGCGGTTTCCTTCAGCGTTGGGGATAACGACGGCTTCGCCGCCTTCCATAACCGCCACGCAAGAGTTGGTCGTGCCGAGGTCAATGCCGATAACTTTACTCATTAAGTATTCCTCCAATCGGGCTGGTTCGAATTAACCGCTGACTTTCACCATGGCCGGCCGAAGCACTTTGTCTTTGAGCCAGTAGCCGTTCTGAATCACTTCGAGCACGATGCCTTCTTCATGCTCTTCGCTTTCCTCGCGCATAACCGCTTGATGCATCTCGGGATCGAACGGCGTTCCGACGGCATCCATTTTGCGAAGACCTTCCGCCTCGAGCACTTGGATCATCTGGCGATGAATCATATCCATGCCGACCTGGAAAGAATCTTTCGCTTCGCTTTCTTCCGCCGCAAGCAAGGCGCGTTCGAAATTATCAACCACCGGCAGAAGCTGTTCGATCAGCTTCAAGGACGCGTATTGCGCAAGCTCTTCTTTCTCGCGCTGCGTCCGCCGCCGGAAGTTGTCGAAATCGGCTTGTACGCGCAAGTACCGGTTGTGGCTGTCTTCCGCCTGCTGCGTCAATTCCGTTATTTTCGTTTCCATTTCACCTAACTTCTGCGTATCCGCATCGCTTGCCGACGCATCATTCGCTGTCGGTTCGCTTGCCGCCGGCTCATTCACGCCGGATGCCTCCGCGCCCGCCGGAGCGGTTCCGACTACTTCCTCTTGCTGTTCAGCCAAGCTTTCCCTCTCCTTCGCCTCGTTCGTGTTCGCTGTCGTCATAATCGGGCGTTCACCTCCTTACCGTACCACCCGCCCGGTTCCGCTATGCGCACGGTTCAAAGCTGTCTTCGCGTCAGCAACAGGGCGATATCATGCGACAAATAGTCGAGCAAACTGATCACCTTGCCGTATTCCATCCGGGTCGGTCCCAGGATGCCGATCGTACCGAGCGATTGACCGTTGTAGGCGAAAGTGGCGGTAATCAAACTGCATTGATGGATCGCTTCCATGCCGTTCTCGGTGCCGATGCGAACTTGAATGCCGCCGGAGCCCAATTGAAACAACTGCGTGAGATTGGCTGTCTCCTCCAGCGTATCCAATATAAGCTTCGCTTTGTCGACGTCCTTGAATTCCGGCTGAATCAGCATATTGGCCGCTCCGCTCAAAAATACCCGGGGGTCCTTCTGATCGGCGAGCGACTGCTCCAGCACGGCCAATATTTCCTCGCAACGGTTCACGTAACGCTTCAGCTCGCTGGCAATTTCGCTGTGGAGCACCGATTTGATCCGATAGAACGGAATTCCGCTCAGCTTGTCATTGAGCAGGTTGACGATCTTCCCGAGATCTTCCATCTCGATGCCTTCCGGAATCGTCATCGCCCGATGCTCGACATGTCCCGTGCTCGTCACGATGATCGCGACGGCCGACCGCTCGTTAATCGGCAGCAACTGAAAATGCTTCAGCGTCGTATTGAATGTCTCGGGACCCAGCACGATCGACGTATAGTTCGTCATCTGGGAGAGGATCGTCGCCGCATGGTCGGTCACATCTTCCCAATGCGTCATCTTCTCCGCGAAGAAGGCGCGGATCTTGCGCACGTCTTCTTCCCGGACGCTGCCGGGGGAAACGAGATGATCCACATAATAACGATATCCTTTATGAGAAGGAATCCGTCCGGCGGACGTGTGCGGCTGCTCGAGCAACCCAAGTTCCTCCAGATCGGCCATCTCGTTGCGGATCGTGGCGGGACTGTAGGTCACGCCGCTGCGCTTGGATATACTGCGGGATCCGACAGGCTCGGCAGAGCGAATATAATCGTCGACAATCGCGGAAAGAATCATGCGTTGGCGGTCGCTTAACATCCGGCATCCCCTCCCTGGTATCCATCCGTTTCGCCGTGTTAGCACTCTTCGCTCCAGAGTGCTAACGGCTATTACAAAAATACCAAACCCGACCGGTCGTGTCAAGAACGATCCGGTCCGGCTTGGCGGTATTCCGCAAGTTATTTCGGCGGTGAGGAGCCGATCAGGCGAGCAGCTTCAAAACGGCGATTTCGTCGCAGCAGTGCTGCTTGGCGCAATTGACGCAATCCGTCCATACCTTCTCCGGAAAGATTTCTTTCTCGACGACGTCGAAGCCGTTCTTTTTGAAAAATCCGACTTCGTACGTCAGCGCCATCACTTTGGGAATGCCGAGCCGACGCGCTTCCGCAATCAAGGCATCCACCATGCGGGTACCGACGCCGAGCCCCTTGTATCCGTCGAGTATGCCGAGCGACCGGATCTCCACAAGGTCGGAGCCCAGACGGAACAAGGAACCGCAGCCGATGAGACGGCCGTTCTCTTCCGCTACGATAAAGCTCTCGATATGACGCAGCAGCGCTTCGCGCGAACGCGGGAGCATGATGCCCTTCTCGGCGTAGCCCTGGATCAGGCCGAACAGCGCTTCGACATCATCCGGCGTCGCCTTGCGGCAAGCGATTGTCGTGTTCACGGGATTCCCTTCTTTCCGGCTTCCCCAAGCATGTTAATCTGGAAGATGTGAATAAATATACAACAAACCGAATGAATTTGCAATCATTCAAGCGAGAAAAGCGCCGAAAACTTCGTTGCCCAGCATGACGCCCCGCGCAGTCAAGCGATAGCCGCCGTCGGCTGCGGACGCCGCTTCAAGCAACTCAAGCTTGATCAAGCGGTTCAGCGCCTCGCCGAAGCGTCCGTCCAACCGCTCGTCCGCGCCGAATTGCGCTGCGAAGTCCCGTTCGCGGACACCGGTCAGCAGGCGAAGCCCGACCATCATGAAGTCTTCCATCGCTTCATCCGGCGTTACCTCATGCGTCTCGAGCCTCGGCAGCGCCACGTTCGCCTTGTCGATATAGGGCTGTACGCCTTTGATATTCATGTGCCGCACGCCCCGGGCATATCCGTGGGCGCCGGCGCCGAGTCCATAATACGGCTCGTTGCGCCAGTAGGTCGTGTTATGCCTGCTCTCGAAGCCGGGCCGCGCGAAGTTGCTGATCTCGTAATGCCCGCGTCCCGCCGCGGTCAACCGCTCGATCAGATGGCGGTACATGGCGATTTCCTCTTCTTCTTCGGGCAACGGCAATTCCCCCCGCTCGTAAAGCCGGTGGAACAGCGTGTTCTCTTCGATCTTCAGGCTGTAGAGCGAATAATGCGGCAGATCGAGCTCCAGCGCGCGCGACACGCTGTCCTGCAGATGATGCAGCTTCTGGTTCGGCAGGCCGAACATCAGGTCGATGGACAGGTTCGCGAAGCCCGCGGCCTTGGCGTTTCCGACGCTGCGGATGACGTCGTCCGCCTCATGGATGCGCCCGATCCGGCGCAGCAGCTCGTTATCGAACGTCTGCGCGCCGAAGCTGATGCGGTTGACGCCGCCTTCCCTCATCGCCGCGAGCTTGTGAGGATCGGTCGTGCCGGGGTTCGCTTCCATTGTATACTCCGCATCGGCGGCGATCGGAAAATACCGCGGCACCGATGCCAGGAATCTCGTCATCTGCGCAGGATTCAGTACGGTCGGCGTGCCGCCGCCTACGAATACGGTGTCGATCCGTTCGGGAGGGAGCGTTGCGGCCGTCTTCTCCATCTCCCGCTCCAGCGCGTCCAGATAAGCGTCGATCGGCTGCCCTTCCGCTACGTAAGAGTTGAAATCGCAATAAAAGCACTTGTTCGTGCAAAACGGGATATGAATATAGAGCGCTCGGGGCGTCCACGCGTGAAGCGGCGGAATACGAGCATCGTCTTTCGCGGCAGCCGTATCCATCCGATTCATCCTCTCTTTCGCCTCCGCCAAGAAAAAACGGGCGGAAGCCCGTCAGTTAACGCATTTCTGCCAACCATCCTAATCGTCATCCAGCTTCAGCACCGCCATGAACGCCTCCTGGGGGACCTCCACGTTGCCGACCTGCTTCATGCGCTTCTTGCCTTCCTTCTGCTTTTCGAGCAGCTTGCGCTTGCGGCTGATGTCCCCGCCGTAGCACTTGGCAAGCACGTTCTTGCGCATCGCCTTGATCGTCTCCCGGCTGACGATCTTCTGCCCGACCGCCGCCTGGATCGGCACCTCGAACATTTGCCGCGGAATGAGGTCCTTCAGCTTCTCGCAGATGACGCGGCCCCGCTGGTACGCGCGATCGCGATGCACGATGAACGATAAGGCGTCCACTTTCTCGGCATTGAGAAGAATGTCCATTTTCACCAGATTGGACATCCGGTAGCCCGTCAACTCGTAGTCGAATGAAGCATAGCCCTTCGTATTGGACTTCAGTTGGTCGAAGAAATCGTAGACGATTTCCGCCAGCGGAATTTCGTACTTCAGCGTCACGCGATTGGCGTCGAGATATTGCATATCCGCGAATTCGCCGCGCTTGCCCTGGCACAGCTCCATGATCGCGCCGACATAATCGTTCGGCACGATGATCGATGCCTTCACATACGGCTCCTCGACCTGCTCGATCTTCCCTTGCTCCGGGTAGTCGGACGGGTTGGAGATGTCCATCTTCTGTCCGTTCGTGAGCGTAACCTTATAAATAACGCTGGGCGCAGTCGTGATCAGCGGAATATTGAACTCGCGCTCGATCCTCTCCTGGATAATCTCCATATGCAGCATGCCGAGAAAGCCGCAGCGGAACCCGAAGCCGAGCGCCTGGGACGTCTCCGGCTCGAATCGCAGCGAGGCGTCGTTCAGCTCCAGCTTCTCGAGCGCATCCCGCAGATCGTTATAATCCGTCGAATCGATCGGATACAGGCCGCAGAATACCATCGGATTGATGCGCCGGTAACCGGCCAGCGGCTCCGGCGTCGGATTTTTCGCATCCGTGATCGTGTCGCCGACACGCGCGTCCTTCACATTCTTGATCGATGCCGTGACGTAGCCGACTTCTCCCGGTCCCAGTTCGCCGACAACGGTCGCGCGCGGACGGAACGTGCCGACTTCGACAACGTCGAACGCCGCCCCGGTGCCCATGAATTTGATCCGCGTATTCGCGTCGATCTTCCCGTCCAAAATGCGGATATAACAGACGACACCTTTGTAGGCATCGTAATAAGAGTCGAAAATGAGCGCTTTGAGCGGTTTGTTGCGATCCCCCTGGGGCGCGGGAATTTTCTCGACCGCCTGCTCGATGATTTCCTTGATGCCGATGCCGTTCTTCGCCGAAGCCAGCACGGCATCGCTGGCGTCCAGCCCGATGACGTCCTCGATCTCCTGCTTCACACGCTCCGGCTCGGCGCTCGGCAGGTCGATCTTGTTGATGACCGGCAAAATCTCGAGATTGTTGTCCAAAGCGAGATATACGTTGGCCAGGGTCTGCGCCTCAATCCCTTGCGCCGCATCGACAATGAGCAGCGCCCCTTCGCAGGCGGCCAGGCTCCGTGAAACTTCATAAGTGAAGTCGACGTGCCCCGGCGTATCGATGAGGTGCAACGTATACGTTTCCCCATTATCGGCTTTATATTGAAGCTGGACGGCCTGCATCTTGATCGTGATGCCCCGCTCCCGCTCCAGATCCATATTGTCGAGGAATTGCTCCTGCATTTCCCGCGACGTCAATGCGCCGGTGTATTCCAATATCCGGTCGGCCAGCGTCGATTTCCCGTGATCGATATGAGCGATGATGCAAAAGTTGCGGATATGGCTCTGCTTCACTTGTATGTCGGCCATCGATTCCTTGTACCCTCCAAGCGGTCCTTGCGTCAAGTGTGTATCACTTCATTATACCAAGGGATGGCCGAAGCATCAATCCGCCGTCGACTATAACGGAAAGCTGCTGCAAATATTAAACATTCGGAATAAATCATCCTGATTTCGCAAAGAATGATCCATTCTATTTTTGCGAAGCTATGCTAATATAGCGGCAACAAGATTTCCGGCTTGTATTCGAAAGGAAACCCAGGTGAACATTATGCTCGTATTCGTCAGAAATTTATTGAAATCGCTGCGAAGCAAAATCATCGTCTCCTTATTCGTGCTCATCATCCTGCCGGTCGTCGTGATCGTGTATCATTTTTACCATTCGTCGATGGAAATTGTCAGACAACAGCTCTATCAGTCCAATCAAGTGGCTGTCGAACGAAAAGCGGAGGCGATGAACGAAACAGCCGCCCGGATGCTGAATGCTTCCAATCTGCTCGCCGGCGATCCGGAAACGGAGAAGTTCATGCGCGATCCCGGCAATTGGATCAACAACTACGATTCCTTCAGCAGCTTTAAGGTGCTTGACCGCAAGCTGTCCAATATGCGCGACATGCTGCTGGAAAGCAATTCTTACCTTGCGCTTTACGACTATTCAACCTATGCGTATTCAACCTGGGCCGGCGCCTACCGTTCCCGGCTGACGGACGAATCCTGGTACGATCGGACTTCCGAATTGAAAGGCTTTCCGTATTGGTTCGCTCCGTACGCGTTCAAGAAGAGCGAGGATGCCGCCCAGCCCTTGCTGGCAATGACTCGCCAATTGAACGGGGAAACTTCCTCGGGATATGGATTCATGTTTATCGGCATTCCGCTGTCCTCCTTTTTTTACAATGAAGACGAAATTAGCCGGCAAGCGGAGCATGGCATCCGGAACTTCCTCGTGAACGAAGGAAAAGTCATCATCGGGGAACCCGCCGCTTTAGGCATGACGGCTGACGCTTTGTCGTTCAATCTGTCGACGGCAAACAACGGATTCAAGAAAACCCGCTTGCAAGACGAGACCTACTTGGTCAATGATGCGCTCATCCCCCAGTTGGGCTGGCACCTGGTGCAACTGATGAGCGAGAAAGACTTTCTGGCCCAACTCAATATGCTTCGAAACAAGTCGATCAGTTGGGTGATCGCCTTCTTCCTTTTGTTTACGATCGCTTTTATCGGCTTGATGATTCGATTTACGAGCCCGATTAAACAGTTGATCCGCTCGATGAACCATGTAGGGATCGGCAATTTCGATGCCATGGTGACCATTAAAGGCGAAGACGAGTTCGCCGTTCTGGGAAATCGGTTCAACCATATGGTGACGCGTTTGCACGAATTAATCCGGAATTTGTCGCTCGAGCAGCAGCGGAAACAGAAGGCGCAATTTCAGGCGCTGCAGGCGCAGATGAACCCGCATTTCCTGACGAACACCCTGAACTCCATCAAGTGGATGGCGATTCTATCCGGCGCCGGGCATGTGAGCGAGATGATCACCAAGCTGGGCAAGCTGGTCAACTACTCCATGAGAAGCGGAACGGAATTCATTACGCTGGGCGAAGAGTTGGATTATTTGTCCGTCTACATGTCCTTGCAGGAGATCCGCTACCACGATCAGATTACCGTCGCCGTCGAGGTGCCGGAGCATCTGCTGCCATGCCGAGTGCTGAAATTCAGTCTGCAACCGGCCGTAGAGAACAGCATTAAGCATGGCAGCCGATTCCCCTTGCACATTCGAATCCATGCCCGCAGCGAAGACGACAAGCTATCGATCACGGTCGAGGACGATGGCGTAGGCATGAACGAGGAGACGATTCAAGCGATTCTGGCTGCGGATCAGCAGTCTTCGGTAAAGTTCAGCGGGATCGGGCTCCGAAACATCCATGACCGCATCAGGCTGCACTTCGGCGCGGCTTACGGCATTCATATCGACAGCAAGCCGAACGAAGGATTGCGTTTTACTTTAACCATTCCATTGCAAGGGGGAGAACGCGATGATTCGAATCTTGATCGTGGATGACGAGATATTGGTGCGCATCGGGCTCAAAACGATCATCCCCATGGACAATGAGGAATACGAAATTATCGGCGAAGCGTCGAACGGGCTGGAAGCCCTGGACATCCTGGAACAGCAGGACTGCGATATCGCCCTGATCGATATTCGCATGCCGGATATGGACGGTCTCGAGCTGCTCCGGCAAATTCGCCAAAGCCGGCCCGCGATCAAATGTCTGATTTTATCCAACCATGATGATTTTGCCTACGTGCAGCAAGCGCTGCGCCTTGGAGCCGCCGAATATATCATCAAGCTCGAAATCGACCCGGCGGAATTGATGCAGAAGATCGGGCAGATGAAACAGCAAATCCAGGAGGAAAAGCAACAAAGAGCCGAAACTTCGCAGCTCGCGATGAAGGTGAACCAATATGGCCGGGAAGTGAAAGCGAAGCGATGGCGGGAATTGTTGCTCGGGCAATGCTCCACGATGGAAGCCATGTCCGTATTGAAAGAATTTATGATCGCGCCTTTCCCTCCGAAGTATCGGGTAGTCAAGGTGCAGATTGAATATTATGAAGCGGTATTGGCCGACAATCGCTTCAAGAGCGAACGCCTGTTGAATTATACGGTCGCCAATGTTCTGGAAGAAATTATGAAAAAGTATGGCTATGGCGAATTCGTCGAAATCGAAAACGGCAAATTCGCCATTATCAAGGACATCCTGCAGGCGGAAATGCTGCAGGAAATGGCGCGCGCGGTTTCGACCTTCCTTCGGCTGTCGGTCGGATTCGGCGTTTCCGCAGCTTTCGGCGATCTGTCCGACCTTCATAAGGCGTACCAAATGGCCGACGACGCGCTGAGCTATCGGTTCTATCTGGGCCGCGGGCAAATCATTCATGCCGAACAAATCCCGCGTGCCGCCGATCCGCTGCCCGACCCGTGGCCGGAAGAGGATTGGATTCGATGCATCGAAGAACGGAATCTGCCAGGCATTCGCGAGAGACTCGCCGAGTGGCTGAGCCTCGTTCAAAATCAAGCGTTGATTCCTCCCGGCAATATGCGCGACCATTGGATTCGCTTGATGGTGCTGTTCGATCATTGTTTGCAAAAGGAAGGGCGCGGCGATATTTACTCCGTCGATCTGCATGACGGAATCTATCCCTACCATTCGATTCGCACCGCGGAAACGCTGCAGGACTTGGCCGATTGGTTCGGCGGGTGGCTGGATCATTACTTTGCTTACATGAAGGAGCATGATAAACGCAGACTGCGCCCGGAAATCGAAACGATCATCCGCACGATTCACGAGCAAATCAGCATGCCTTTGAAAGTGAACGAGCTCGCGAGCCAAGTCGGGTTTACCGTGAACTACCTGAGCATTCTATTCAAAAGAGAAACCGGCGAAACGATCACGGATTATATCGCTCGGGTAAGAATGAAAAAAGCCCGTGAAATGCTGAAAAATCCGGAAATGAAAATATACGAGATTTCCGAGCTGACCGGATACGCGGACCCGAATCATTTCAGCCGCAGCTTTAAACAAATCGAAGGCATGTATCCGACTGAATTTCGCAAGCTGTATCTAGGGAAAACAACCGGCGATCCCTCCGAAACCGACTGACGGCGCTGAGGCTTGAAAATAGAAATAGACAGATTTAAGCAGGAATCGTCCATTCTGTTCCCCCTCCCGATCCGCCTATGATTGTAAGTAATCTTAAACCTGTTTTAAGATCATCCATTTTAGGGAAGGGGTCACCTGTCCATGTTCAAAAAACAAAGCTTTAAAGCAACGTATTTGCTGGTCATCGGCTTGTTCCTGATCGGCAGCCTCTTGAGCGGATGCGGCAAGAGCAATTCATCCGGCGCCTCTGAATCGCCCGGTTCATCGGCGTCCGCGCCAGCTTCCAGCGCTGCCAATCCGCCAGCTTCCGAGTCGGGAGGTACAAAAAAAGTCTCCTTGAAAGTGTGGGGAGGCGTGCCGGCGGAGAACGGTCCGCAAGCCGCCGTCGATAACTGGAATAAAGATCATCCCGACATTCATGTCGAGTACGTGCGCTACGTCAACGACGATACCGGCAACCTGAAGCTCGACACGGCCTTGTTGTCCAACACCGATGCCCCTGACGTCTTTATCACCTACGGGGATGCGAGAATGACCAAGCGGGTGCAAGCCGGCAATGCCGAGCCGCTGAATGACCTGATCGCCAAATCCGGTTTGGACCTGGACGGCGTGATCGGAAAAGCGAATATGCGCACGTTCCCTGACGGCAACTATTATTACTTGCCGGGTGTGCGCGGCTACGGCGCCGTCATGTTCAATCAGAGCGCGCTGGACGAGATCGGCGCGAAACTGCCGACGGCGGATTGGACCTGGGACGATTTCAAAGATCTCGCCATCAAGCTGACGAAGGGCGATCGCAAAGGCACCTTCCTCGATCCGCAATTAAGCTGGTTTGGAGATACCGTGCTGCAGTCCGCCAAACCGGTCGACTGGTCGATCAAGGAAGACGGGACCTCCAACTTCGACAGCGACGCCATGAAATATGGCCTTGAGCTGCAAAAGAGCCTGGAAGATGCCGGCGCCATGGTCAAATATTCGGAAGCGATCGCGAGCAAGTTGACCACCCAGGATCAATTCCTGAACGGCAAAGCCGCGATGGTGCCGACATCGCTCTATATGGTTCGCTATATCAAGGACCGGAAAAATTTCCCGCACGATTTCAAAGTCACTTTCGCGCCTTATCCGCAATTCCAAAAGGGAAGCAACACGAATCCCGGCGGCGGATTGGCCGACCTGATCGCCATCAACAAGAACAGCCCGAACAAAGAAGCGGCTATGGAATTCATCAACTGGTATTTGACCGGAGGCAACATGACGATGGTGGCGGGCGGCCGCATGCCTTCCAGCATGCAAGCCGACGGCGCGGAAATGGCCTCCCTGGTCATCGGCGAAGATACCGACTTGATCGATAAGGACACATTCCAGCAGCTCGTAACCGGCAGCTATACGTTTCCGTCCGCTTACAATGTGCCGGTGCCGGCGCAACTGAATCAAATCTTCCGGGACGAAATGGAAAAGTATTTGCTGAACGTTCAGAATATCGATCAAACCTTGCAGTCGATGACCGCGCAAGCCGATGCAGCCATTCAAAAGGGCGGCAAGTAACCCGGATTTTCGAGTCAGTCGATCATAGCCGTTGTTCGCGCCGCCTTCCGGAAATGCATGCCCCGGAAGGCGGTAAAGCGCTGGAAGGGGGGCATGCCTATGAACCGATTGTGGAACAACGCCCGACTCAGGGAAAACCTTGCCGGATATTTATTTATTCTTCCGAACCTCTCGGGACTGCTGTTGTTTATCATTTTGCCGATTCTGTTCAGCTTGTATCTCGTATTCGTCGATTGGAATTATATGCAAGGCATGGCCGGCATCCGCTGGGTCGGACTCGACAACTTCAAGGAATTGGGCAGCGATCCGAAATTGCTGAAATCGCTGATCAACAATACGATCTTCACGATCGTCAGCGTTCCCGCTTCCCTTGTCATCGGCCTCGTGTTTGCTGTCGTCCTGAACCGTAAAATCTATCTTAAAAAGACGCTGCGAACGATGATCTTTCTGCCTTATGTCAGCAGCCTTGTCGCCGTATCGGTCATTTGGAGCATCATGTACAGGGCCAGCGACGGCCCGATTAACGCTTTCCTGCGCGCGATCGGCGTCCAACATCCGCCGGGCTGGCTTTCGGATCCCCATTCGGCGCTGTATGCCATCATTCTCATGTCGGTATGGGTCACGATCGGATATGCGATGGTCATCTATTTGGCCGGCCTGCAAGGCATTTCGAAAGATTTGTACGAAGCCTCCGCCATCGACGGCGCGACACGGATGCGCCAGTTTTTTCGCATTACGATCCCGATGCTGACGCCAACGACGTTCCTGGCCGCGATTACGCTCATGATCTGGTCGTTCCAGGTGTTCGGGCCGATTGCGGTCATGACGCAAGGAGGGCCGATCGATTCGACGATGGTCCTCTCCTATCATATTTACTTGCTCGCCTTCCGCTTTTACAAGATGGGCTACGCCGCTACCGTCTCGTGGGTGCTGTTCGCCATCATTTTCGTCGTCACGATGATTCAATGGCAGAGCCAGAAACGATGGCAGCAATATTTCTAGAGCGGAGGTAGGAAGGAATGAAGACGGAATACGTCTTGCAAAATCAAATGCCGGCAGGCTCCCGCGCAACAAAAAACGCAGCGCTTCTCGCCAATATCGCGCTTACCCTGATCATGCTTGCGATCGGCCTGCTTATGCTGGTCCCTTTCGTCTGGATGCTTTCCACTTCGTTTAAGGTCAATGGTGAAGTGTTCGATTATCCGATCGTCTGGATTCCGAAGGTCTGGCATTTCGAAAATTATATAGAAGTGTGGACGGGAGCGAATCCTTTCTATATTTACTATCTCAACTCGATCAAAATAACGGCAATTACGGTGGCGGGCAATCTGCTGACCAGCGCCATGGCCGGCTACTCCTTTGCGAAGATTCGATTTAAAGGCCGGAATTTCTTCTTCCTGCTGTATTTGTCCACCATGATGATCCCCCATCAGGTACTGCTTGTGCCGCGTTACATCGTTTTCGATTGGATGAAAATTATCAATACGCACTATGCGCTGATTTTACCGGGCTTGTTTACGGTATTCGGAACGTTTTTGATGCGGCAATTTTTCATTACCTTGCCGAATGAATTAATCGAAGCTGCCCGCGTTGACGGAGCAGGATATTGGCGCACGTTCTGGAAAATCTGTCTGCCCTTGACCAAGCCGGCGCTCGTTACGTTGCTGATTCTTACGTTCACCTGGCATTGGAACGAATACGAGAACCCGCTTATATTTCTGCGCGACAAAGCGCTGTATACGATTCCGGTCGGGTTGACCAGCTACGTGGAGGAATTCGGAACCAACTATGTGTTGTCCATGGCCGCGTCCGTGTCCGCCTTGCTGCCTCTGTTGATCGTCGTTGCCGCATGCCAGAAATGGGTGGTCGAAGGAATCGCCAATACCGGGTTGAAAGGATGATCGGCAATGGAGAATCTGAAGCGCGGCGGGAAGCGGCAACCCAATATTTTATTTGTCTTGCCCGATCAACTGGGTTCGGTATGGACGTCGACTTACGGGAATCCGGATGTTCATACGCCGACCCTCGACGCCTTTGCTGCCGAAGGCGTGCTCTTCCGGCAAGCCTATACGAATACGCCGTTATGCGCTCCTTACCGCGGCGCGCTGTTTACAGGGCGTTATCCGCATCAAACCGGCCTGACCTGCAACGGCCGAAGAATTCCGCATGGCGAAACGACGCTGGCCCATTTGCTGAATCAGGGCGGATATCATACCTCCTACGTCGGCAAATGGCATCTGAGCGGCCCGCCGCACGGCAATCGCTGGATTCCGCCGATGGAACGCGCGGGCTTTCAATCGTTCATCGGATGGGAGAGCCATCATATCGATCATTGGAAGGGATTGATCTTCGAGGAAGAAGATCGACCCGTTGTCTTGCCGGGGCACGAGACGGACGGGTTGACGGAACTCGTCTGTGACAAGCTGGGAAGTCTCAAGGACCGCAAGGAACCGTTCTGCCTCTTCGCCGCTTACCAGTCGCCGCATCAACCGTGTTCTCCGCCAGAGCCCTTCGCTTCGTTATATCGAGGCAAAGCATATGCCGATCAGGATCGATTGCCGCCGTCCGCCGTATTCCGCAATCATTATGGCAACGAAGAACGGGGCCGCGAAATCTCGCTGAACGAATACCGCGAAGCGTATTTCGGTGAAATCACGCAGATGGACGCCGCTTTCGGACGGATCCTGGGCAAATTGAGCGAACTGGGGCTGGACCGCAACACGATCGTGATTTTCACCTCCGATCATGGCGATATGGCCGGCCGCCACGGGTTGTTCGAGAAAAGCGTGATGTATGAAGAGGCGGTTCGCATTCCGCTTGTCATCCGGGTTCCCGACGGTCCGGGAAATGCCGTTTGCGATTCGCTGTTCTCCACTGTTGATTTCCTCCCCACGCTGCTGGAGCTTTGCGGACTTCCGCCGCACGAAGGAGCGGAAGGGATCAGTTATGCGCGGGCGATTCGCGGCGAAAGGCAAACCGCAGAACGGAAAGCCGCGTATATGAGCCATTACGAAAACGGTCAAGCCGGGCATTGCATACGGTTTGGTCCGCTCAAATTCATGACGAATCTGTCGGCAACTGACCCCCTTGCATTGTTTGACCTGGATCAAGACCCTTATGAAGACCATAATTTGCTTGCGCAACCGGGACATGAGGAAATGGCGCGTCAACTCCAGGTTCGAATTCGGCAATGGCAACAGGATACTTTACAACGAGCGGGCGATCCGGCGGAAGCGGCGGAGATGTCGCCCTGGTTCAAGGAACGAATGGCCTGAATGGTGACAACATCGTCGCTTGGTTAGTGAAAACCGCCCGAACCTTGATCGGCTGAAAACAACGTTTCCGGCCGATCGGCCAAGCCTCTTGCCCCTTGCGACAGCCCGCGCATCCCGCTTCAATCGCTTCAGCCGTCCGTTTGATCCTGCTGCGCGATCGTCATCCCGGGCATATGGCGCTTGCTCATCTTCTTGCGCTTCTTCCGGTTGTCCACGGTGTCGAACACGATGTCCATGTCGTAATCCTCCCCGGGATACAGCTTCTCTCGCTCGATATAGCGGCGGACTCGCTTGCGGTTGATCGTGAGCTTCTCCTTGCGCACCTGTACGACCATGTTCCCGCGCTCGTCCGGCAATCGATAGACGACGCCTGCTGCGCGCAAGTGAGGGATGAACACGACATCGCCGACCTGGTGCTTGAACTGCTGCCCTTCTTCGGCATCCGAGGCATTTTCGCCTTGCGCAGCCGGAGCTCGCGGGACGCTTGGCGCCCGGTTCTTCCCCTTTGATTGCCGTGTATCCGCTTCGCCTCGCGACAAGTGCGCCTGAGGAGGGATCGTCGGCTGTCGCTGCCCGTTGCCATGCAGGCTGCCTGAAATCGTCCGCGCCCGCTCTACGATCGATGGCGAGATGCCCAGCTTGGCCGCGATGACGAACGCATAGCTGTTTCCCGCCTCGCCCATGTCCATGCGATACAGCGGCTGCAGCGTCTCCTCGTCGAACGCCATCCGCGCATTGCGGAAGCCCGGCGTCTCGCTGGCATACGTCTTGATCTCGTTGAAATGCGTCGTCGCCAGCACGACGCAGCCGCGCCGGTACAGCTCCTCCAGCACCGCAATCGACAACCCGACGCCTTCGCCCGGGTCCGTGCCTGTCGCCAATTCATCCAGCAGCACGAGAGTCCCCGGACCGGCAACCCGCAAAATGTCGATCACATTGCGCATATGCGCGGAGAACGTGGAGAGCGAAGCGTCCATGCTCTGGCCGTCGCCGATGTCCGCTTCCACGTTGCGGAAGATCGCCAGGCTGCTGCCCGTCCCGGCTGGGATCAGCAGGCCGGACTGCGCCATCAGCGTCAGCAGGCCGACCGTCTTGATCGCGACGGTCTTGCCGCCCGTATTCGGCCCTGTAATGAGCAGGCAGCGGTAATCGCCTCCGACCTCCGCATCAAGCGGCACCGGCTTTCCATGCAGGAAAGGATGCCTGGCTTGCCGCAGCCGAATGATCCCTTCGCCGTTCATCGCCGTTTGCGCCCCTCCGATGGCGAGCGCCCATCTGGCTTTGGCGAACAGAAAATCGTAATGGCCCGTCGCTTCGACGTTCACGGACAGCTCGTGGGCGTACGACTCGACGTCCCCGGTCAGCGCGGCGAGCACCTGCAGCTCTTCCCGCGTCTCCTCCGCTCGGAGCGCCGACAGCTCCATTTGCAAGCCCGCGATTTCCGCCGGCTCCAAGAACACGGTTTGCCCGCTGGCCGATTCGTCCAGCACGACGCCGGAGATGCGCTTGCGCAGCTCCTTGCGGACGGGCAGCACGTAACGCCCGTTCCGCTGACTGACGAGCCGCTCTTGCAAAATATCCGCATGCCGGGACAGCAGCCCGTCCAGCTTCTTCTGCAGCCTCTCGTCCGCGGTGCGGATTTTTTTGCGGATCCGGTGCAGCTCCGCGCTTGCCGTATCCACGACGCGCCCCCGGTCGACGCAGCGCTCGATCGCCTCCCGTAGTCCTGCCAAGTCGTACATCGACGCGGCATAGCCGGCGACAGCGGGGGCCGCCGCCGCTTTCGACGCCATATATTGCCTCAAATGCCCGCAACTGCGCGAGAATTGGGCAACGTGGCCGAATTCCTGTTCGGACAAGATATAGCCGGTACCGAGCAGCGTCATGATCGCTTCCATGCCGTCCATGGAAGGAAGCGGCGGCTGTCCTCCCTTGTTCAAAAGCTGTCTGGCCTCTTCAGTCTCTCCCAGCCGCCTCTCGATCGCCTTGAGATCGTCCATCGGCTGCATCGCTTCCGCGAGCTTGCGGCCTGCGTAAGTTGACGTGCAGTCGACGATCGTCTCCACGACACGATGATATTCCAGTTTGTTCAACGCATGCGTATTCATTGATATTGGCCTCCTTAGGGCATTGGGGAATTGGAAATGCAAAAAAACCGTGCCCGAAATGAGCACGGTCGAACGCCTGCAAGCTGGCGCTTCAGCAGGTTCGTATGCCGGTTCTTCTCTGGCAAATCCAGGCTTCCCCGCGAGAACGGCAAACTGAACCTCCGCATATCGCGGGGCCGATCCGTCTAGCTGCTTGGAAGCCGTATGGAATTGATCAGATCAGAACCAAGACCAACATGAAAATTTCCCCTGTCAATGGAAGTTGACCCTATCATAGCCGAATCCATCGCTGCTGTCAACGAGCTCGCCATCCCCTTCAGGGCAATCGCTTACGAAAGTATGGTTGTGTGGAGGATGGTGGGTATGGTGGCGAGCGAAACAAGTGGAAAAGTCCAGTTAAATGGCCGCGATCTGAGTCGTAAAAAACCAATTAACTGGTTAAGTCCATCTATTTCGGCACCAGCGGTCTCGTTTGCCCCTGCTCGTCCGAATTTAACTGGACAAATCCATTTAACCGCCCCACACCCCGCCAAATCGTACGCAATAACTGGACAAATCCATTTGTTTGCAAACCGCTGTGAAGTCCGCCGTGGGATTCGTAAGCGATTGCCCTGGCATCCCCTTCAGGGCAATCGCTTACGGGTTTGACTTACGCGTTATCAACTCCCGCATCCCCTTCCCGGCTGGCTATTGACAACCTCGTGTATGAACCGCATAATACACCTATAAGTGTATGAACCACTTAGTACATACATCAAGCGGGAGGTGATCCTCATCCATGAAAATTCCCGGCGAATCGCATACGCCTGCTTTCAACACCCGGGATCCGGTCTATTTGCAAGTCGTTCGGCAGTTCAAGATCGATATCGCGACCGGCAAGCTCCAGGCAGGCCAAACGATACCCTCGCGCAGGGAGTTGGCTGCCAGTCTGAATATCAACCCCAATACCGCGCAGCGCGCTTATAAGGAAATGGAGGACCAGCAATTGATCGTTACGGAAGGAAATTCCCCGAGCCGGGTGACCGCAGATGAACGCATCCTCGGATCGATACGCGAAGAGCTGATCGCCGAATCGGTCGACGCCTTCGTCGCTGCGGTTCGCAAGATCGGCGTGCCTGTAGAGGAACTGCTGCAAATCGTCAGAACCAAGTACGAATCTGCGCAATCCACCCGTGAGGAGGCGGCGACGTGATCGAGCTCCAGCATGTCTATAAGAAATTCGGCCGCAAACCCGTTCTGAGGGACGTGTCGTTCACGGCGAGCAAAGGGGAAATCACTTGCCTGATCGGCATCAACGGTGTCGGAAAATCGACCCTGCTGCGGGCGATCATGGGACTCACCCCGATCAGCGGAGGGCAAATCCGCATCGACGGCAAGCCGCCCGCCAAAGCCATGTATGAGAAGATCGCCTACGTGCCGGACACGCTTATCGCGCCGGTATCGATGACGATCTCGGACAACCTGAATTTCATGCGCGATTTCTACGATTGCTGGAACCGGGAACGCGCGGCGGAACTGCTCGCTTTCTTCCGTCTGAATCCCGCCGACCGCGTCTCCTCGCTCTCCAAGGGCAACGCCGCCAAGCTGAACATGCTGCTCGGTCTCAGCCTGGACACCGATTACTTGCTGCTGGACGAGCCATTCTCCGGCATCGACCTGTTCAGCCGCGAGCAGATCGCATCCGTCTTCTCCAGCAAGCTGGCGGAAGAACGCGGCGTCATCCTGACCACGCACGAGATCGGCGATATCGAGCACCTGATCGACAGAGCCGTGCTGCTGGATCAAGGAGAGGTGCGGATGGCATTCCATTGCGAGGAGATGCGCATGGCGGAAGGCAAATCCGTCATCGACGTCATGAGGGAGGTATTTCGGGCGTGAATCGCTACTTGAAGCTGGTCGTAATGGAAATACAGCGGTTCTGGAAAATTTACGCCGGACTCGCGATATTAACGGCAATCTCGCAGATTGGCGGCATGGTCTACAGTCTAAGCCGTATCATGGACCGTATCGATCGGATCATGGCGCAACAAGGCTACAAATCTTATTCGGAGTATGCGGCGTCTAATTTCATCGGATTCGCAGATGGCTTCCACGAGGCGGCGAATCAGGCGGAGCCGTGGCTCAGCGGGTCGATCTTCCTCTGCATCGCGGCATTGATCGGATACTGCTTCTTCATCTGGTACCGCGACTGGACCGGCAAAAGCACGTTCGCCTATCGCCTGCTGATGCTGCCGACGTCCCGTATGAACCTTTTCTGGTCCAAGCTGACCGCCATCATGTTGTTCGTGCTCGGCCTGATCGCCCTGCAGCTTCTGCTGCTTCCGATCCTGATCGGGCTTTATGACCAGATCACGCCGCAAGAGCTGATCCAGCCGGAGACGGTACGCAGCTTCATTATTCACGACCGCATCTTTAAAATGATGATTCCTCCAACGTTCATCGGGTTTCTCGTATCTTACGGGACGGGACTGATCGGCGTCATCGTGCTGTTCACCGCCATTCTGATCGAGCGCAGCTATCGCCGGATCGGCATCGTCGGCGGGATTGTCTACGCCGGACTATGCGGCGTATTGTTGCTGACGCCCGGACTGATCAACAGCTTCGAAAGCGCCGCGCTGTACCCGTTCGAAATTTTTATGCTTCAGCTTGCAGTCGGCCTTGTCCTGACGCTGGTGTCGATCGCGCTGAGCGCCCATCTGCTGAATCGCAAAATTACGGTATAGAAAGGAGAAGATCTCGTGAAACGATACTTGGCGATCGCCGCATTCGCAGCCTTCATCGCGTGTACGATCGGTGTTTATTACGTGCAAGCGTCACTTGAGAGATTGCCGCAATTCCGGCTGGCAACGTTGGACGGCGATGCGGCGGAAGGAAAATCACTCGTGTTCGGAGCGATATTCCGCAACGGCGCCTATTCGGAGAGACTTGAAATCACGGATAAGGGCAGCCGCTATGAAAGCGAGCGTTCCTGGCTCGAGAGCACACGCGCCAATTATGACGGATATCGCCGTATTCCATCCATCGACCGCTTGATCGACCAATTTCCGAATTTCATGCGGGGTAATCCAACCGCTGATTACCAAGACGAGGAATGGCTGGTCCGCCTCGGCCTGACTGCTCATTTCGAAGCGGGCTCGCAAGCTTTGATCTATGGATTGAACATCGATATACTAGACAAAACCACGAAGCGCTCGCGCACACTGAAGGCAGAACTGCCGCAAGAAGAAGCGTTCAACGGCCGAAGCATTCTGGACGTTCAACGGGCTGGATCCACGCTGAAGGTTGCCATTCAACTGGATGCGATCAACGGTGGCAACCGCGGTCGACCGGAGGTGCGAGTGTACGATGTGGATGGGACGTCCGGACAGGTCCTTGGCAGCACGCCCGTCGAATACGGGATGACGGCGGCCGACAATCAGGAAATTCGAATGGAAGCAGTAACGGATTACGATTGGACGCAGCCCAGCGGCTATCTGGCGCTCGATATTTCCGTGAATTCGAAGGAAGCGGAAGCCTTCCGGCAAACGAGCGAAGGTCCCGTCGCAACGGCGTATCGTTTCACTCAAATGGTACGCCAACTGACGATATACGAATACGCGACAGGCGTTGTGAGGGAGATCCCGCTGCCGGCGGCGCCCGCGGATGACAGCGAACGAACGAATTTGTTTCACATCGGGGATTATGGCGTTCAACTCAGCATCAATGAACTCAGCGTGAAGATGAGCAGTTATCGCCTGGCCGACGCGAAGTTATTGTACGAAAAGAGTTGGGCGAATGAGACACTGGAGGCAGAATCGCGCATCTTTGCAAGGATTGCCGGCCCGGATCGGCTTAGTCTCGTGTACCCGTCCGACGACTCGCCGAACGTCGTATTGGTCAACCCAACGAACGGAGAGATCGCTTATCGAGGGGCGGTTACGTTGGATGGTGTCCAAGATGATGAACGTGCCGTATTGCTCCGGAACGTGAGTACAGGCTCGATCTATTACGTCCAGGATTAAAAAGGGACCAAAGAGCACCGGGAACGCGAGGCGGATCCGGTGCTTCTCTTTATCTTATGTTATGATCCCGTGACCTTGTCAAACAACGATACGATAAAACGGATGCCTCCGCTCGACAGCCCGTGCAGTGTTTCCGCCGCCGTGCCCGATACCCGGTCGATCAGCGGCTCGCTGTCGTTGCGGGGGATGGTCGGCTCTTGATACTGACTGCGCCCGGAAGAAGTTTGCTGCCGGCTTGCCGAATTGCGGGACGGCAGCGTCCAATCCCCGCTCTCCGACTGCTGTTGTTGCTGTCGCATGTCGGTACCGGGCTGCTGATCCATCGGGCCGTACACGCGATTGATCCCCCTGGATGACAAATCCATGCCGTACAGCACGGCGAATGCCACGACACCGGCAAGCAGCAACAATCTGAACGAGTCTCTCCTCACCGCACTTCCCCTCCGTTCCACCGTTTTAATTTTGTGCCAGGTTAACGTTCGCTTTTTCCGCATTCTGGCTTTCCCAATATACCTCGGCGATCGCTTCCGCCAGCGCGTCGGCGGTCCGGTAGCATTCCCTTATCGTATTCTCGATGCCGCCGATTTCGATCAACACGCTGTCCGGCGAGACGGATTGGTTGTACTCCCCGTTCCCGTTCGCGGCGCTCTTGCCCCAGATCCCTCTGGACAATCCCGGGTAGCTCTTCTCCAGCTTCTCCTGAATTCGGCTCGCGAATGCTTCGTTCTCTTTCCAATTCGGATTTTTGTGGCCGATAATGAAATAAACTTGCGCATAGTCGACACCGTTGATCTTCTTTGTCGTCTTGCTGCGCCCTTGCGAGTCCCTGTGAATATCGAAGAAAAATTGCAGGTCGTCGTTGGCTGCAAGCGCCTGTTTGACCGTCTGCTGCGAATATTTGTAAGAGTTGTTCCAATTGTATGATTTGATCGTGCTGGCATAATCCTGCGAAGATTGCTCCGCGCCGATGCCTTGGGCTTCCAACTGCTTCGCCAATCTCTTGCCGACGAGCGTGATGTTGATCTTGTCGTCGTTCGGATCCTTGTTGCCGCCTTCCAACTCGGGCACCCAGGATTCGCGATTGTGGCTATGATAGATGAAAACGACTTTGCGATCAGCGTCATCGTCGTTGCTTTGCGGCGATGCGTTCCGATCGGGCGGTTGCTGCGAAGATGGGGCTGGCGACTGCACCGGCGGCGGATCGCTCGGCTGTTGCGCTGATTGGGAATCCGCCGGGCCGTTATCCGATGGCGTACCGCCGCTGGGCCCGTGATCCTCCGGCGCCCCGGAATCTCCTCCGGAACCGGAGCGCAGCAGCACCGACTCGTCTCGGCTCATGCCCGGCAATTCGATGGCCAGCAAGCTCTTGGGGTCGTCCGGGTTCAGGTCGGTCAAGAACCGCACCAGGAACGCGGCCAGCCTGCCCGCTTGGAACGGCGAAGTGGAAGCATCCGTCTTCATCTGCGGCAATTCCATACCCAGCATCGATTCGAACAATCGGCCCGACACGGATGCCGCGAAGCCCTTCATCGATTGGGACGGCGACACGTTGTAGGACTGCTGAAGCATGCCTGCCAATCCTAGCAGAACGAACACGATCATCGAACATAGGCTCAGGAGGAAATAGGCGCGACCGGTGGCGAGAACTTTCCGAAGCCTGCGCTGGAACAGCCGCCATGGCCCGGGAACGACAGTACGTTTCATGGATTCACCCTCCTGTCCGGACCCTCGGCGAGCGTCCGTCTCTCTGTGTGCACAGGTAATGAATCATATGAGAATAGCAATTGGTTTAGAACAATAGAAAAGAAGACTCATAGAATCGATCCAGAATACAGCTCCTAAACAGTCTCAAAACAGCTCCAAAATGAAGCCATTCCCCTCAGTCTCTCAAACAGCACGCAACCAAAATGCGGGTGTCCAGAGGGCGCAGCGCCTCGGAATCCCCCTTCCGGCGGAAGGGGGACTTAGGGGGTTGGCGAAATCCCTTAGGGGGTTGGGGAAAGTTAATGCGTATAAGCAGCGACATTATCGGTGTCGACGGCTTCATGCAGGGCGGCGTTCAGGCCGCTGGCGATGATGTTCGCGATGTCCTCCATGAATTTGTCGATTTCCTTCGGGGTCACGAGCAGATCGTGACCGAGCGGCTGCAGCACTTCCCGCACGAGCTGCAAGCGGTCCTGTTCCGGCATGTCGCCGAATACGCCGAACAGCGGCTGCGTATTGCTCGTCTGCTGCTTCATATGGTCGAATACCATGTCCAGCGTATTGTTCACGACCGTCGAAGCGTATACGACCGTCGGAACGCCGATCGCCACGACGGGCACCCCGAGCGTCTCCTTCGTCAGCCCGCGCCGTTTGTTGCCAATGCCCGAGCCGGGGTGAATCCCCGTATCGGCGATCTGGATCGTTGTATTGACCCGGTCCAGCGACTTGGACGCCAACGCGTCGACGGCAATGATGAGGTCGGGCTTCGCTTTCTCGACCACGCCGGCGATAATATCGCTCGATTCGATGCCCGTCGTGCCCATGACGCCAGGGGCAATCGCGCTGACCGGCCGGTATCCCGGAGATACGTCTTCGGGCATCAGTTCGAAATAATGCCGCGTAACCATGATATTCTCCACGACCAGCGGCCCGAGCGCATCCGGCGTCACGTTCCAGTTGCCCAGCCCTGCCACCAGAATACTGCCGCGGGTGCCGACGCCAATTCTGACGAGGAACGATTCGAATTCACGCGCGAACGTAGTGGCGACCCGGTCTTGCAGGGTCGTATCTCCTTTGCGAAGCTCCGGCACCTCCAGCGTGATGTAATGCCCCGGAATTTTGCCGATCCGCTGGGCGCCTTCTTCCGTCTGAATATGCATGCGCGTCACGATGATGCCATCCGTATCGTCCGTCTCCGTCCAGACTCCCGGAATGGGGCCGCCTGCCGAAGCCAATTCCTGTGCCTCCAGCGCAAGATCGGTTCGCACGTTGTACATTTCCAATTCCGATTCGATCGACATGAGGATTGAACAGCCCCTTTCATATACGGTGGAACAAGGGAATTCATCTTGCGTTTTGCCCCCTTGCATGTTAGAATGTTACAAGTTGTGTAGAGAAATACGTTGGTTGTGTATGCAGGAGGTGAAAAGATATGCCGAACATCAAATCCGCCATCAAGCGGACCAAGACGAATGAGAAACGCCGTCTGCGCAATGCTTCCCAGAAGTCGTCTCTGCGTACGGCCGTTAAGCAAGCTGACCTGGCTGTCGTCGGCACGGACGTCAATGCAGCGAAGGAAGCCATCTATACCGCGCAGAAGAAATTGGACAAAGCGGTCACGAAAGGCCTCATTCATAAGAATGCTGCCGCTCGCAAGAAATCCCGCCTTGCCAAGAAGCTGAACGCCCTGTCCGCACAAGGCTGATCGCCGGTGCTTGACGATAAGCTGAAAGCACGAAGCCATCCTCCGCGGATGGCTTCTTTCTTTATTCAACGATCCCGGATTACCCGGCCCCCGCCGATGCGGTGCGCAGCAAGAACAGCTCCAGGCCGAGCGCCTTGTCCACCTGGCCTGTTTTCATCGCATAGTCCAGGTCGGCAAGCTGGGTCAATAACCGCGCAAGCCGGTCGGTGCTGAATTTGCGAGCTTGTTCGGCCGTCACTTTGACGGCATAGGGATGCAGGCCGAGCTGTCCGGCCATCTGCTGCTGCGGATAGCCCTGTCCGCCGAGTTCCTTCACATATAGCATGTTGCGGAATTGCCGGACGAGCAGGCCCATTAATTTGATCGGTTCTTCCTTCTGCCGCAGCAGGTCATGGTACAGGATGAGCGCCTGCTCCGTTCGGAGCGCTGCCAGCTCCTCCGTCAATCGAAACACGTTCTGTTCGACGGCCGCAGCGACCAATTGCTCAACAGCGCCAGCCGTTACCGCACCGTCCGGTCCGGCATGCAAGCACAGCTTGTCCGTCTCGGCCGCGAGCGTGCGCATATCTGCTCCAATTCTTCGCAGCAGCGCCTCTGCCGCATCCGGCGACATGCGGCGGCCTTGTTTCTCGGCGCGCCTGACGGCCCACTGCACCAGTTCCTCCGCCTGCAGCGGCGCAAAATGAACCGCGGCGTCGTAATTTTTCACGGATTTGACCAACTTTTTGCGATCGTCCAGCTTCTCGTGCGGCACGAGAAACACAAGCACGGTCGTCTCCAGCGGCTGCGCCATGTAGGCAGTCAACCGCTCGGGGCGATGCTCCAGCTTGGCCGATTCTTTGCCCGATGCGAACAGCACGCTGTCCCTGATCAGCACGATCTTGCGCTCCACCAGAAACGGAGGCGTTTCGGCTTCATCGATGATGACGTCCAGCGAAACTTCCGACGTGTCGAAACGGACGACGGCCATCGCCCGATGCGCCGGTTCGACCAACTGTTCCATCAGCCGCTCCGTGAATTCATCCACCATGTAAGGTTCCGTTCCGAAGCATGCATAGAAAGGGCGCACCTTTCCTTCCCGCAATTCCCGAAAAGCTTGTCTGGCCTCCACACGGTCGCCCCCCTTTATTTCAAATACATTATACACGAATTGCAGCGGTTCGACGAAAATGAACAAGGAGACCGTCTCTGTCGCAAGAGGCGATCTCCTTGTCCTTGGACATCTATATCAACGTTCGTCGGCCGGTCCATGGCACCGTGCGCGAACGACCGTGACGACGTCCGTGGGACGGCGTCGACACCATCCATACAACATACGCAAATCCCATCCGGAAGGTGACGGCGAATTATCGTTCGATTTCTTTCATTTCTGAAACGAGGACCGACCGTGCGTGCGTGTTGCCTTCGACATCGGTATACGTATAATCCAGCGCCGTGCTGTCGTCCCGCCAGGCAAGCCCGGTGCGGGTGCCCGCATCGGCTGCGAGCTCGAAAACCGCTGCGCCGTCGCCGTCTGCCGCACGGTAAATCTGGAGCGTGCCGTTCGTCAATATTGCCTTCCACTCTCCATTCGGCGAAACAGCCTCTACCACATCCGGCGCCGCCTCCATGATGGACATCGGCGGGGTGTCGGCTTGATCCGTCGGATTGACGTCGAGACCTTTCATGCGGTCTGCCGATTCGGCGCCGAACGGCGTCTGGATGTCGCCCATGGACGAATCGCTTTCGGCGTCCGATTTATTTTGCAGCGATTGCCGACTGCCTTCCGAAGGCGCTGCCGCCGGGACTTGATCCGACATCGGCGCCTCTGCCGATGGGACCGCCTTGCCGAATTGATCCGCGACCCGCATATCTTGGCTTAAAGCTTCGGACTTCAACGAATAGGCGGAAGATTCGTCTACGTTCGCCGATCCGGCTATTTGCGTCGCTTCCTTCTGCGCATTGCTGCCGCCCATGCCCGTAAAGAATGGCCCGTTGATGGCGAACACGGCAACGACGACGCCAAGCGCTACGACGCTGGAAATCCGCGCGACCCAAGCCCGGCGGGGACGATGAACGCGGCGGCTGTTCGGGGTAACCGATGTCGCCTCCTCCTGCTGCGCTTCCAGATCTTGTGCGGCCAATTGCGGCAATATCGCGTCAACCAGACTGTATGGCGGCTCGACTCGGGGCATCTGCTCGAGACCTCTCGACAATCGAACCAAACGATCGAGCATGGCGGCGCATTCGGGGCATCGTCCGACATGGTCCATCATGAGCGACGTTTCCTGGTCGTTCAAGTCTTTATCCACATGGCGCTGCATCAGTTCCATCACCTCTCGGCAGTTCATCCTCGGACACCCCCTTTTTGAAAATCTCGAAGCAAGACCTGCAACTGCTGTCGGGCCCGGAATAAATAGGATTTCACCGTATTCAATGGAAGATCCAGCGATTCGGCGATCTCGTTATAAGAGAAATCTTGCAAATAGCGCAACACGACGACCGTGCGATGATGATCGGGCAGCTTGCCGATCGCTTCGCGGATTTCCTCCGCCGCGTAAGACAGCATCACTTCCCCTTCCACGTCGTCGCGGGCATGGAAAACAAGATCGTGCTCATCGATTGACACGGAAGGCCGCTTGCGGCGGAATTTGTCGATGCATATATTCGTGACAATCCGTTGAACCCAAGTCCGGAATTGCGCTTTCTCCTCGTAGGAATTGATTTTCGTATAAACGCGAATGAGCGCTTCCTGCGCCGCGTCCAGCGCATCTTGCTCGTGGTTCAACAAATAATAAGCTGTGCGATATACGTGATGCTCGATTTCGCGGAGCAGCGATACGAGTGCATCCCGGTCGCCCGCTTGCGCGGCCTTGATCAGCGCCGGCTCCACCACTGAAGATCCTCTCCTCCCCCGCAACCTCACAGACGACTTGACGTGTCAGAAGGTTGCACTGTGCCCGCGAACGTTTTTTTGCGAATCGTACGCCGACAATTGCGGAACAATACTATCAGTCTAGCAAAAATAAAACCCGGCGCAAGTGCTTTGTGCGTTGTCCGGATTTTGCCTGGGAAATTTCACGGACCGCCCGGCCGCTTCACGCGTCGCTGCATGTCCCCGTTCGGGGAGATCCGGTACTGGATCTCTCCATCTTCGTCCGTTCGAAGCAGCAAGCTGCCTTCCTCGGCGATCCGTTCGACAACGGTTGGATGGGGATGTCCGTACAAATTGTTGCGGCCGACGGAAATGACCGAATTCGCAGGATGCCACCAGGCCAGCCATTCCGCCGAGGTGGATGTCTTGCTGCCATGGTGGGCGACTTTCATCACGTCGACGGCGGGAGGCGTCAGCAGGAGCTGCGCCCCTTCCGAGCGACTCATCTCTTTGGCAACGATTCGCTTCTCTCCAGGTGCCTCCAGATCGCCCGTGAGCAAAAACGTCCTGCCGTATAGTGTCATGCGCAATACGACGCTAAGCTCGTTCTGCTCGTCCAATTCCGGCAACGGCAACGGGTGGCTCGAATCGTCTGCATCAACTGTGTTGCCTCCCATCGGATACAGCACTTCCAGCGATGTCGACGAATCGAGCGTCCATCGCTCCCCGCTGCGGACCGCATAGACTGGAATACCCCGCGCTTCGGCAGCGCGGAACAGCCGCTCCGTCAGGTCGTTATCCTTCCACGTGCCGTTCCAGATGATCGCGTCGACCGGCACATCCCGCAGCACGGCTTCCGCGCCGCCGACGTGGTCGGCATCCAGGTGCGTCAACACGAGCGCGTCCAGCCTGCGAACGCCCCGCTCCCGCAGCAATGGCACGATCAGTTTGCGCCCGATCTCATAGGGGTCGCGGCGCTCCCGCCACTCGTCGCCAGGCTTGCGGAAGCTGACCGTCCCGCCGGTGTCGACCAGCAAATGCTTTCCTGTCCCGGTACGAACCAGCATGCTGTCCCCTTGCCCGACATCCAGAAATTGCACATAAGCATTCCTGTCCAGCCATGCGGGCTGATATCCCCACATCCACCAACTGCCCCACAGTAAGACCAATGTCACCAGACATGCCCCCGCTCGCATGATCGGCTTTAAAGGCAAGGAAACTTGCGCGAGCGGTGCCGTCACATCTGCATCGAGGAGATCGGCGGCATTTTCCGTACGGCTTGCCCGTCTTTTTCTCAGCAGCCATACGGTGACGGCGATCAGGACATAGGCGAGCGCAACCCAGGCCCGCGGCGGCTGAGGCCAGGACATGCGGAGCGATTCGGCCTGGTTCAACCAGCCCACGATGGCAAAGGTAATGCGATTCGTATAAGAGGCTAACGCAGCCGGCATCATCCCAAGCGGCAGCCACATGGCGCCCAGCACAACGGATGCCATTCCGAGCGGCAGCACCGCGAAGCTGACCAGCGGTACGATGACAAGATTGGCCGGCAGCGATAACAGGTGGATGCTATGAAAATAGTAAATGGTGAGCGGGAAGGAGACGACTTGAGCGGTAAGCCCGACAGCGAGCGCATCGCGGACGAATTTGGGCCGTATCCCTTGCAGCAGCCTTCCCGCATCCGCCGTAAACAGCAGCAGCCCGGCGGTCACCGCGAACGACAGCTGGAAGCTGATATTTTCGACGACCCCCGGATCCCAGGCGACCATCGCCATCCCCGCTGCCGCAAGCAGATGCAATCCGTCCTTCAGGCGATTCTTTCTGGCCAACGCCAGCGCGATCATCGCCATCAGGCATGCCCGGGATGCCGAAGGGGATGCGCCAGTCACCGCCATATAGAGCGGCATCGCAGCAAACGCGATGTCGATCGAACGTTCCCTGGTCAACCGGCATATCGCGCCTAGTCTAAGCAGCACGAATACGACGACGCCAACATGCAGTCCGGAGATGGCAAGCACATGCGTCAGGCCCAACCTGGAAAATTGATCGTATTGCGCCGGGTCCACTTCTTCCGTAATGCCGACAATCAATCCTTTCATGTAGCCGTATTCGCCTTCGGGATACAGCCTGTCCGTCAATTGGCCGATCTGCCGGCGCACCCCGTCGATCGTACGCAGAGACAGCATGCCTGGCGGCATCTTGTCTTCTGTCACGCGCACGTTGCTGATACCCTTTAGCGTCCATTGCCAGCGTACACCTTGCCGCGCCAAATAAGCTCGATAATCGAAGGCGCCGAAATTGCCGGCATCCCCAGGGCGTTCGGGCGTGCCTGTGAGCCAAACCGTCTCGCCTCGGCGCCAGCTCATTGCGCTTGCCTGCTCCTCGCGCGACTGCAGCTTGATCCGAACCAGCACCGTTTCGCGAATGGAAGTCGCGGTTGCGGCGTCTGTATCGCGCACCGATTTAGCCGCAATCCAGAATGTTACAACATCGCCGTCCACGTCGGGAGGCGTTGCGATGATGCCGGTCAATTCCGCTTGCGTCGGTTGCAGCGATAGCTCTTTCGCCGACCACAGTGCATCCAGCGCGGAATGATCATGGCGGTCGACCCAGAGCCGTTCACCGAACGCTGTGAACAGTGCGATCAAGCACAGGGCGGCCAGACGGCGGTTCAAGGTGCCGCGCAGCAAACAGGCGGCCAGCAGCACGACGATGCCGCCCATTGCTGCCGCCCGGCTCCCGGCATCCTGCCATAACGAAGGCACAGAGGCTCCGGCGATGAAACAGCAAGCGATGGCAACGAGCGGTCTATCGTTCATACGGTCAACCCGCCTTTGGCTAAAAATAAAAAGACCTCTCCTGCCGTCAGGCAGAAGAGGGTGCTTCCCTGCTTCTTTACTGGATCGTTATCCTGTCAGATTGCGTCCTGCACTTCGGTATCCGGCGGGGGCGCGTAGCCTTCGATCTGGCGGAAACGGATGCCCCGTTGGCTCATGAGCGTGCTCACCTTGTCGTAATCTTTCGGATAGACGCGATGAAACACAATTTCCACGATTCCGCTGTTCGCCAGCATGTTGGCACAAGTCCAGCAAGGCTGATCGGTCACGTAGACCGTGGAGCCCTCCCGGTCGATGCGGTCAGTGAACAGCAGCAGGTTCTGCTCCGCATGGATCGTCCGGATGCAGCGCTGCTTCACCTTGATTCCGTGCGCCGCATCTTCGGGACCTGCCAGTTCCTCCACGATCATGCAGCCCGCTTCCGAGCAGTCCGGCACCCCCATCGGCGCGCCATTATAAGCGGTACCAAGCAGCTTCTTGCCCTGAACGAGCACGGCCCCGACATGACGCCTCGGGCATCGCGAGCGGGTGGACGCCATGAAGGCGATGTCCATAAAATAGGTGTCCCAATCCTTGCGTACGGCTGTTGTTGGCATGTTGCCACCTCCTCAAGAGATTCATACGACTGAGTTTCGTTGGCGGGAATTAGGTACTTTCGGTGCCTAACTCGACGCGGGCGGCGCTCGTTGGCGGGAGCTAGGTACTTTGGGTGCCTAACTCGGCGCGAGTGGCGCTCGTTGGTGGGAGCTAGGTACTTTCGGTGCCTAGCTCGACGCGGGCGGCGCTCGTTGGCGGGAATTAGGTACTTTCGGTACCTAACTCGACGCGAGTGGCGCTCGTTGGCGGGAGCTAGGTACTTTGGGTGCCTAGCTCGACGCGGGCGGCGCTCGTTGGCGGGAGTTAGGTACTTTGGGTGCCTAGCTCGGCGCGAGTGGCGCTCGTTGGCGGGAATTAGGTGCTTTGGGTGCCTAACTCGGCGCGGGCGGCGCTCGTTGGCGGGAATTAGGTGCTTTCGGTGCCTAGCTCGACGCGGGCGGCGCTCGTTGGTGGGAATTAGGTACTTTCGGTGCCTAACTCGACGCGGGCGGTGTTCGTTGGTGGGAATTAGGTACTTTCGGTAACTAGCTCGGCGCGGGTGGCGCTACCTGCCTGAACTCTACCTTGACCAAGGGACGAATTTTGTCATACAGCTTAGGGCCGATTCCCTTGACCTCCAACAGTTCCTCCGCGCTGCGGAATCCTTTGCGCGAATCGCGAAAGTCTATGATTGCCTGCGCTTTGGACGGCCCGACCCCGGGCAATTCATCCAGGTCCGTCACGGATGCCGTGTTCAAATCCAGCAAGGAAGCGCCAAGCGCATCCGAGGGCTCCGAAGCAGAAGCCGCGGCTGGCGTAGAAGCAGTATCTGATTGTGTCAGCGCGGGAGCTGCAGCAGAAGGGCCGGTTGTTGACAGGTTAGAAACCGCATTCACGTCACCCGACTCGGGTACATCGACTCCAGATAATGATTGTGTCGGCGACAGGGCGGTTGCACCGTTAACCGACAATGTGGCGCGTAAAGATTCGTTGACTGACTGCCATCCGGGAATGCCCTGATGACCGGAATTCAGAAGCAAATACAACAACGCGCCAATGCCTGCGGCGAAACCGCACCACGCCGCCAGCCCGCGTATCGGCAATCGCCGTCCCCCGTTTGGATGGTTCATCGCCACGACTCCTCCGTCCGCGTTCTCCGACCAGATTGCCGTCCCCCGTATGGATGGTTCATCGCCATGACGCCTCCGCCCGCATTCGCCGACCAGGTAGTCGTTCCCCGTTTGGGTGATTTATCATCATGCCCCCTCCTTCCGGAATCGCCGATTAATCGTTGCCTTACAGACCGGCGCTGCACCAACCGTTCGAAAACCCGTCATGCGATTACATAACGTTACATATATTGGATGGTAGCATTAAGTGTGTAAAAGGAGGGACGTGCATGAAAGTCGGCTTCATCGGCACCGGCAGCATGGGAAGCTTGCTGGTCGAAGCTTTCGTGAATGCCGGTGCGATGCTTCCCGAGGACATCACGGTCTCTTCCCGTACGCGTTCCAAGGCCGAGGCCTTGTCGATCCGCTGTCCGGGCTTGCGTCTGGCCGATTCGAATGTCGAAGCCACCCGGACGGCAGACGTATTGTTCTTGTGCGTGAGGCCGTCCGAGTTTGGCACCGTTCTCGCGGAAATCGCTCCTGTCTTGCAGCCCGGCCAGATCGCTGTCTCGATCACGAGCCCTGTCACGATCGCCCAGTTGGAAGCTTATCTTCCGTGCAAAGTCGCCAAGATCATCCCGAGCATCGTGAACGCTGTGCGGGCGGGGGCAACTCTGCTCATCTGGGGAACCCGGCTGAATATCGCAGATCGCATGATGCTGCAAGAATTGTTCGCGGCGATCAGCCGACCCGTCGAGATCCGCGAAGCGGACGTGCGGGCCGCATCCGATCTGTCCAGCATCGGGCCGGCCTTCTTCGCTTACTTGCTCGGTGCCTTTGTCGATGCCGCGGTCGCCCAATGCGGCATGGACCGGCACACGGCGGAAACACTCTCCCCCGAGATGCTGCTCGGAACCGCGCGCCTCATGCTTGAGCAAGGATTTTCGCCGCAACAACTGCAAGCACGTGTATCGGTGCCGGGAGGCATTACCGCGGAAGCGTTGCAGCAATTGCAGGCATCCACGGCAGGCGCGTTCGAAGCCGTATTTCGCGTAACGCATGAGAAGTTCGCCGCCGATCTGGAGAAAGTCGCCCACACGCTGCAGCTTCCGCCCGTCCCGAAGCAGTAACGATGACAGCCGAACCAGGCATTCTGCTCCCATTCCGAAACTGTAACTACTTCAGCCGAACCAGACATCCTGCCACCATTCCGAAACTATAACGACAACAGCCGAACCAGACATCCTGCCACCATCCCGAAACTATAACGACTTCAGCCGAACCAGACATCCTGCCACCATTCCGAAACTATAACGACAACAGCCGAACCAGACATCCTGCCACCATTCCGAAACTATAACGACTTCAGCCGAACCAGACATCCTGCCACCATCCCGAAACTATAACGGCAACAGCCGAACCAGACATTCTGCCACCATTCCGAAACTATAACGACAACAGCCGAACCAGACATCCTGCCACCATCCCGAAACTATAACGGCAACAGCCGATTCAGACATCCTGCTCCCATCCCGAAACCGTAACGACTTCAGCCGTTCCGGGCTGCCTGATCCGTTCTAAAACACTGTAGACGGCTGCCGTTACCACTCGATTCCGTACTGTGCAGCCATATTGGCGGTCGTTCGGAACATAGCCGAGTCGGTGCAGACCTGACGCCTCAGCCCGCTACGATGTTGACTAGCTTGCCCTTCACCGCGATCACCTTGCGCACCGTCTTGCCTTCCAGCAGCGCCTTGACTTTATCCAGCGACATCGCCGCCGCCTGCATGCCCGCTTCGTCCATGTCGGACGGAATGCTGATGCGATCGGCGATTTTGCCGTTCACTTGTACGGCGATCTCTACTTCCGCATCGACGGTCAGCGCCGGATCGTACACCGGCCACGGCTCATAGGAGACCGACTCCCGGTGCCCCAGCCGCTCCCACAGCTCCTCGGCGATGTGCGGCGCGATCGGCGACAGCATCTGGACGAAGTGCTCCATCGCCTGCTTGGGCAGCACTTCCGCCTTATACGCCTCGTTGACAAAGATCATGAGCTGGCTGATCGCCGTGTTGAAGCGCAGCCCCTCGTAATCCTCCGTCAGCTTCTTGATCGTCTTGTGCCATGTGCGGCGCAACGATTCAGAGCCTTCGGCGTCCCGGATCTTCCCGTTCAATCCGCCGTCGTCGCCGACGAAAAGCCGCCATACGCGGGCAAGAAAACGGTGCACGCCTTCCACGCCGTTCGTGCTCCAAGGCTTTGTCGCTTCCAATGGGCCCATGAACATCTCATACATCCGCAGCGTATCGGCCCCGAACTCGTTCACGATTTCATCCGGGTTGATGACGTTGCCGCGCGATTTGGACATCTTCTCGTTGTTCGTGCCCAGAATCATGCCCTGGTTGACGAGCTTGTGGAACGGTTCCTTCGTCGACACGACGCCGATGTCGTACAGCACCTTGTGCCAGAACCGCGCATACAGCAGATGCAGCACCGCGTGCTCCGCTCCGCCGATATACAGATCGACCGGCAGCCATTCGCGCTGCTTCTCCGGCGAGCAAATCTCCTTGTCGTTGTGCGGATCGATGAACCGCAAGTAGTACCAGCAACTGCCGGCCCATTGCGGCATCGTATTCGTCTCGCGGCGCGCCTTGCGGCCAGTCCGCGGGTCCACGACTTCAAGCCATTCGTGCACGTTCGCCAGCGGCGACTCGCCCGTGCCGGACGGTTCGATCGCGTCGATGTCCGGCAGCAGCAGCGGCAGTTCTTCTTCAGGTACCGTCTCCATCGTACCGTCTTCATAATGCAGCACCGGAATCGGCTCGCCCCAATACCGCTGACGGCTGAACAGCCAATCGCGCAGCCGGTAGGTGACTTTGCCCTGACCCTTGCCTTGCTGCTCCAGCCATTCGATCATCGCGCGAATCGCGTCCGGAGTAGACAGCCCGTTCAGGAAATCGGAGTTCACGTGCGCGCCGTCCCCGACATAAGCCGCTTCGTCCAAAATGCCGCCTTGCACGACTTCCACGATCGGCAGCCCGAACTTCCGGGCGAATGCCCAGTCGCGCTCGTCATGCCCCGGCACCGCCATGATCGCACCTGTGCCGTAGCCTCCGAGTACGTAGTCGGCAATCCAGATCGGCACTTTCCCGCCATTCACCGGGTTGATCGCATAGGCCCCCGTAAATACGCCGGTCTTATCCTTCGCCAGGTCCGTCCGCTCCAGGTCGCTCTTGCGCGCAGCCTGGTCCACATACGCCTCAACTGCTGCCCGCTGCTCCGCCGATGCGATCTCCGCCACCAGCTCGTGCTCGGGCGCCAGCACACAATAGGTTGCGCCGAACAGCGTATCCGGCCGCGTCGTGAACACGGTCAGCGCCGCGCCATGGCCGTCGATTGCGAACGTCACTTCCGCACCGGTCGACTTGCCGATCCAGTTGCGCTGCATGTCCTTGATGCTCTCCGACCAGTCCAGCTCTTCCAGATCTTCCAGCAGGCGCTCCGCGTATTCGGTAATCTTCAGCATCCACTGCCGCATCGGCTTGCGGATAACCGGGTGACTGCCGCGTTCGCTGAGGCCGTCGATCACTTCTTCGTTCGCCAGCACCGTCCCGAGCGCCGGGCACCAGTTCACCGGCACTTCCGCAACGTAGGCTAACCCCCGCTTATACAGCTGGATGAAAATCCACTGCGTCCACTTGTAGTAATCCGGGTCCGTCGTGCTGAACTCGCGGTCCCAATCGTAGGAGAAGCCCAGCGACTTGATCTGGCGGCGGAAATTGTCGATGTTCTCGAACGTGATCTCCCGCGGATGGCGACCGGTCTGCAAAGCGTACTGCTCCGCCGGCAATCCGAAAGCGTCCCACCCCATCGGGTGCAGCACGTTGAAGCCGCGCATCCGCTTGTAGCGGCTGACGATGTCGGTCGCCGTATACCCTTCCGGATGGCCGACGTGCAATCCCGCTCCCGACGGATACGGGAACATATCGAGCGCGTAAAACTTCGGTTTGCCCGCCTCTTCGAGCGTGCGGAACGTCTTGTTCGCATCCCAATATTGCTGCCACTTGGGCTCGATCGCCTGTACGTTGTAGCCATGGCTGTGGCTCTGGCTGCCGGCTTGCTCACTCTTTTGACTCATGATCATCTGTCTCCTTTAAGCTTATCGTTGACGTCGAAAATACGAAAACTCCCGCCCCTAGCGAATATCGCTAGGGACGGGAGTCGATTCCCGTGGTACCACCCTAGTTGACGTCTCCCTGCTTGGGATGACCGCCCACTTGTTCCCCGTAACGCGGGGCTGCGTCGCACTTGACAGATCGATGCCGTCATCCGGCCGTATCCGGTTCATGCGAAGGCTCCGAGGCGAGTTCACCGCTTGCATCCGCCGGTTTCCAGCCTTGCCCGGCTCTCTGAAGGATGCGTGCCAGCTACTGCTCCTGTTCACAGCCTGAAAGATATGCCCTGATTATAGCCATCCGATGCAAAAGATGTCAAGTGGTTGGCGTTTGACAGGCAGGGCAATCGCTTACGAAAGTATCGTCGTGTGAGGGATGGTGGGTATGGTGGCGAGCGAAATAAGTGGGAAAGTCCAGTTAAATGGCCGCGATCTGAGTCGTAAAAAAACAATTAACTGGTTAAGTCCATCTATTTCGGCACGAGCGGCCTCGTTTGCCCCTGCTCGACTGAATTTAACTGGACAAATCCATTAAACCGCCCCGCGCCACGCCAAATCATACGCAATAACTGGACAAATCCATTTGTTTGCAAACCGCTGTGAAGTCCGCCGCGGGATTCGTAAGCGTTTGCCCTGGCGTTCTGGCAGGAAAATCGCTTACGGAAATCTGAAAGGAAAAACCCCCTTCGAGTGCCGCAAACAGCTCAAGAGAGGTACGCAACAAGGAAAAACCCCGTTCGAGCGCTGTCGGGGATTCGGCGTAAATTCGTAAGCGATTGCCCTGGTTTGACAGGCTGGCGTTTGACAAATTGTCGATCACAGGCCGGTTGCGCGGGTTGCTGCTTGGTTGGCGGCCGGTTGTACAGGTGTCCATGCACCGCCTTCTACGGCGCAATGCCGGACCAGAACAAGGCCACCACCTGTTCCGGCAGTGCAGGTCTGCCTTCCAGCGCGTCTTGCAGCTGATCCGTACGATTGCCCGTCAGCAGCAGCGACGAGAACGCATAAGCCAGCAGAACGGGATGCGCAGTGCTTGCGATTTGGCCGTCCGCCTGGCAGCGCCTGAAGCCGTCCGTCAGCGCCGCGTGAATCAGACGTTCCGCCTGTCGAATCTCGTCCCGCTGCTCCTCCGTGAGCGCCGCAGACGCTTCTTGCAGCAAAGCTTCGATTTCCATATGCGAATGGGGCATTCTGGCCGCCGCCAGCTTCTCCAGGCGATCCCGGAACGGCGTCGGCTCCGCCAAAATCGCTGCGGTGACAGCACAGATCCGCTTCATCGCAGCGACCACAGCCGCCGTGAACAGCACCGGTTTGCCGGCAAAATAATAATAGACCGAAGCTTTCGTCACGCCCGCCCGTTCGGCGATCTGCTGGACCGAGACCGGCTCGTACCCGCTCTGCAGGAACAACCGGGCTGCCGCCAGCAGCACCGTATCCCGGGTGGCGTCCGTCCGTTCGCCGCTTTTCGGCCTGCCCGGCGATCTTTTCGAAAGTCTGGTTGGCATGGGCACGCCTCCTCGCTTTACATGTCCTCCACAGTTTACGATATCGTGAACGTCCGTGCCAACGCTTTAATATTAACCCGCGAGTATAATATAATAAAGTGTCACATCATTTCGGAAAATGATCAGGTTGCGATCTGGCGGAGGAGAGGTAGAAATATGGAAAATCGAGCAAGACGAAACGGCGGTATGACCGGAAGCCGGGGACGATGGGCGGTCGTGCTGATCTGGCTGGCTTTGGCCGGCGTGCTGCACGTCCTGCTGCCTGCCGTAAGCGATGAAGAAATCAACAATGCGCCGAACTTGCCGGACCAATCGCCGTCGGTTGTCGCAGAAGCCGTTGCGGATCGGGAATTTCCGGCGAGCGGGGACTTGCCGGCTCTGATCGTGTGGCACCGCGAAGGCGGCCTGACGGACGCCGATCTCGCCGGCATCCAGTCGATCGCAGCGCAGTTGACGGCCACCCCGGTGCCTTACCAGGCCGCTGTGCCGCCGCTTCATCAGTTGCCGCCGCAGGCGCTCAAGAGCCAACTGTCCGAGGATGGCAGCACGTTCGTATCGCCCGTCCTGTTCGATCGCGGCGCGGATGCCGATCGGCTCAAGGAAGGCATCTCCGAGCTGCAATCGACAGCAAGCAAGCTGCTCGGCGCGGATCCGTTCGCCGCCGACTCTGACGGCGGCGAGCACCCGCTGACAGCCCGCGTCACCGGACCGGTCGGCATTACGATCGATGCGACGGGGCTGTTCATGAACGCGGACGTGTCGCTCATGATCGCCACCGTGCTGCTCGTGCTCATCCTCCTGCTGCTGATCTATCGTTCGCCGCTGCTCGCCCTGATTCCGCTCGTTGCCGTCGGCATCGTCTATATGACGCTCGATCCGCTGCTCGGATGGATGGCTCACGAGGGCTGGATCACCGTCGACGCGCAGGCGATCTCGATCATGACGGTGCTGTTGTTCGGCGCAGGCACGGATTATTGCCTGTTCCTGATCTCGCGCTACCGGCAGTTGCTGCATCACGAACCAAATCCGTTCGCCGCCGTCCGCCAGGCGTTGTCCGGCTCGGCTGGCGCCATCGCCATGAGCGGCCTGACGGTCGTGATCGCCCTGCTCGCCTTGCTGGCTGCGCAATACGGCGCCGTTCACCGGTTCGCCGCGCCGTTCAGCATCTCGATCCTTGTCATGGGCATCGCCAGCCTGACGCTGGTTCCGGCCCTGCTGTCGATCTTCGGCCGGACTTCCTTCTATCCGTTCGTCCCGCGTACGCCGCAGATGCAGGCAGAGCGTGCCATCCGACGCGGCAAGCCGGCGCCTGCCGAGCGTCCGGCCCCGCGCTATCGCATCGGCACCGCCGTCATTCGCCGCCCCGTGACCATCGTCGTCTTGTCGGTCGTCCTGCTCGGAGCGCTGGCCGGGTTCGTGCCGCAGATCAAATTCACGTACGATCTCCTGTCGTCGTTTCCCGCGAGCATGCCGTCCCGCGAAGGCTTCGCCATCATCGAGGAGCAATATCCGCCCGGCGAGCTCGCGCCCGTGCAGGTTATCGTCGATACGCAAGGAAAAGATGCGGGCATTAAGGAATCTCTGGCCAAACTGCCGATTGCAGCCCAAATATCCGAGCCTGCCGCAGGCTCGGAGAACGCCGATATCCAGTCGTATGAGCTGACGCTTGCCGTCAATCCGTACACGACCGAAGCCATGAATGCCGTGCCCGATATCCGTCAAGCTGCCGAGGCCGCGCTGGCTGCGGCAGGCGTCGATGCGCCGGACAGCCGCGTATGGATCGCCGGCCAGACAGCGGAGCAATATGACTCGAGGGAAGACATCACACAGGATACGCGCACGATCATTCCGATCGTCATCGCCATGATCGCCTTGCTCCTGCTCCTTTACTTGCGCTCGATCGTGGCCACGGTCTATCTGGTGCTGACCGTCGTGCTCTCCTATTTATCCGCGCTCGGACTGGGCTGGATCGTCCTGCATTACGCGATGGGCGTCGATGCGATCCAGGGCCTGATTCCGCTCTACTCGTTCGTGTTCCTCGTTGCGCTGGGCGAAGACTATAACATTTTCATGATATCGAGCATTTGGAAAAAACGCCGGTCGATGCCCCTCGGTCAAGCGATCCGCGAAGGCGTCGGCGAGACCGGTTCGGTCATTACGTCCGCCGGTCTCATTCTCGCCGGCACGTTCGCGGTGCTCGCGACGCTGCCGATCCAGGTGCTCGTACAATTCGGCTTGATCACGGCCATCGGCGTCCTGCTCGACACGTTCGTCGTGCGTCCGTTCGTCGTGCCCGCGATCACGCTCCTGCTTGGCCGCCTGGCATTCTGGCCGGGGAAACACGAACTTGTTGCCGAGCAAGCCGACAAGTGAACGAAACGGCTTGTCGGGCCGCGAGCATCCATAGCAAGGATACTCGCGGCCCGGCCTATGTCCCTCACAAAGGAAGTTAACGCCTGTCGTCCTGCAGATTCAACCAGCGAATTTCCGCCGTGGTCAACGCCACCTCCAGCGCTTTGGCGCTGGAGCGCAGTTCGGCCGCGTTGGCCGGTCCGATGAGGGCGCAGGCGGGAAAAGGTTGATGCAGCACGTAAGCGAGCGCGACCTGGTTGGCATCCGCTCCCTTGGCTTCGCCAAGCGCGGCCGCCCTGCGATAACGCTCCCAGTTCTCATCACTGTAGTAGACGCGTACGATTTCCTGATTATCGCGACGATCCGGTGCGTATCTTCCGGTGAAGAAGCCTGCCGCCTGCGACGACCAGGAAAGCAGCGGCAATTGCGTGCGCTCATGCCAAGCGATATCAGCCGAGTCCACGGACACGCACCCCGCCCACCTCGGTTCGTTGGCTCTGGCCAGACTCAGATTGGGGCTGTTGCAGGCAAATCCGACCAGTCCGTGCGCGGCCGCATAGACATTTGCCGCCTCCAATCTTGCCGTCGTCCAGTTGGAGGCGCCGAGCGCGCGGCATCTGCCGGCTTCCAGCGGTTCCTGCAGCAGCTCCACAATTTCGCCCGCCGGCTTGTCCGGATCGTCCCGATGCAGCATGAAAACGTCGGCGTAGTCCGTCTGCATCAATTCGAGCGAATAGGTCAAATCCTCATCCACGGCCGAGCGGGTCACCCGGGGCCCCTTGTCATCGTGATGCGCTCCTTTGGCGATCAGCACCAGCCCGGAACGGTTGCGTCTGTCTCCCATCCACTTCCCGATGGCTCCCATTCCGCGAGGCCCGTATACCCGCGCCGTGTCAATGGCGTTGCCTCCGATTGCCGTGTAAGCGTCCAGCAGCTCGGCCGATACCTCCATCCGCTCATCGCTTAACAGCATCGATCCGAGAATCAATTTCGAGACCGGTCGGCCCAATCCGGCAATGACGATCGTTTCCATCTGTTGGACAGTCATCTGCTTGTCCCCTTTCTCTCCGTCCGCTTGTAGAGACGCACCGTTAACCATCAGAGCAAAATTCTTTCGCGTCGATGCGCCGACCGCAAGCAAGCTTCCAGCAGCCGCATATTGGCAATGGCGTCATCGGCCGGGAATGCCGGTTCTTTCTCGCCTGCAACGACGCGCGCAAACTCGTCGATCTCGCATTGATAGGCATTGACGCCGTCTGCTTGCACCTGCTGAACCTCTCCGGAACGGTGCACTTCAAAGCCGGCGTTATCGCTGCCGGTCAAGAAAGCGTACGGCACGAAAATACGTCCCTCGGAGCCTACGATTTCGAGCGTTTGCCGCCCCGCCGTCCACATGCCGCAATCGAACGTCAACGCGATGCCGTCCGGAAATTCGACCAGCCCCGATGCCATCATGTCGACGTTATCGTGTTCCGGCGAGAACATCGCTTGCACCGTGGCCGCCTCCGGTTCCCGGCCGACGATCAGCCTCGCTGCGCTGAGCGGATAACAGCCTACATCATACAACGACCCGCCGCCCCATTCTTTACGGTACCGTATGTTCTTCCTGTCGCCCGAATTGTTGAACGTGAACGCTCCTCTGATGGCACGGAGCGATCCGATTTCCCCCGTGTCCACGATTTGCCGAATCTGAGCGATTCGCGGATGATGGCGGTACATGAAAGCTTCAGCCAGGTGAACGCCCGCCGTCGCGCACGCCTCGGCCATCTCTTCCGCTTCCCGGGCTGTCAGCGCCAACGGCTTCTCGCATAACACATGCTTGCCCGCTTCAGCGGCACGGATCGCCCACTCCCGGTGAAGGTGATTCGGCAGCGGGATGTAAACGGCATCGACCTCCGGGTCCGCCATCAATTCCTCATAGCTCCCATAGGCCCGGCTCACGCCAAACTTTTCCGCCGTTTCCCCGGATTTGCTCCCATCACGACTGGCAACGGCCTGGATGACGCCCGTTTCAGACGACTGTATCGCCGGCATCACCGCATTTACGGCAATCCGGGCACAACCCGCGATCCCCCATCTAAGCTTGCCTTTCATAACATCACTCCATCAATTGATAATATTATATTGTTATTTTAGGATTAGTAGAGGATTATGTATATAATATTATATTGCATCGAATATAACGATTTTGTTCTGGAGGTAATGATGAAGATCCATCTGACTCTCCCGTTGTTGGAGCCGAACCCTTTCTTTGTTTTCCCCGAATCCGTCGGTCGATACCGGGATGCACCGGATCACCGGGTAGAGCGGGAGGCCGATTCGCTTCCTTATTTCAACCTGCATTTTGTAAAATCCGGTGAGGGCTGCGTGGAAGAAGACGGGCAATGGCGCCCTGTGTACGCGGGAGATGCATTCCTTTATTTCCCCGGCCAGCCCCAAAAATACCGCACCAGCGAAAGCAATCCCTGGGACGTTTACTGGATGCATTTTTATGGCGATCGGTTGAAGGAGAGTCTGACGGAGCAAGGATTTCGTCGATTCACCCTCTGGTCAACCCGTCAGGAAGACGCGCTTGAAGCTTCCTTGCAGCGCCTGATCCGCGAAGTGGACAAGCGCAAGCTGTTTGATCCGGCGATTCTCTCGACAGCCGCCTACGGCGTATACGCGGCGTTTATCGCACAAGCGACACCGCATCGATTGAGCAGAAACCGCGATGCAATAGAAGCGATCCGGGAGCTGCTCCCCGCCATGCAGGAAGCAGCCAGCCAACCCTTCTCACTAGCGGACTGGGCGGCGAAGATCGGCGTGACGACCCATTACTTCTGCAAGCTGTTCCGAAAATCCACCCAGATGTCGCCGATGGATTTCATCACCTTATGCCGCATTCGCCATGCCAAACAGCAGTTGATGGACGATCCGGCGCTTTCGGTCGATGAGATCGCCCGCTTGTGCGGCTACTCGAGCACGAGTTATTTCATTAAACGCTTCAAAGAAAAAGAAAGCGTGACGCCGGCCGCTTACCGCCAGCTTCATGCTTTCCGATAATAAATGTTAATTAAGGATCAATCTATTAATTGCCGTAATGCAGTTGAAGCTTGGCGTACATGTCTTCGAGCGTAAAGCGCGGGTCGATGAAATGGTACCACCGCACGAGCCGCTCCTGCTGATCGTGCACGTACCGCATTTCCTTCGTAATGCGCGGCGCGGGCTTCATCGTGTACCCGTATTCATGCTCGTCGAGCAGCACGCTGACCGCGGGGGAATCGCCGAGGCTCCACATTTCTCCCTTGGGCCAACGCGCGCTGCCGCCCAGCAGGTCGTTGAAATCGACCAACTGGCGGTACAAGTAGGCGCCGATTTCGCCATACGGCTTCACCCGGACAGCAAGCTCCGCAATGCTGACCCGGATCGTCGAATAGACGTTGCGCGGGATGACCCAGAGCGGGATGTCCGAGCGGAAAATGACGTTGGCCGCGTCGATGTCGTTGCTGAGGTTGAATTCGTCTTCCCCGTTCGGCCAGGCGCCGCCCCCGATCCACACCGCGGTCAACCGGCCGGCAATCGCAGGCTCCTGCAAATAGGCGGCGGCCAGGTCCGTGATCGGGCCCAGGAAGATGACATAGAGCGGATGCGGGTCGTCCGACAGCGCCTCGCGAATGATGAGTTCCGCGCCTTCCGACATGGCCGGCGTCCGCTCGTCGGGCATGGCGCGCTCCGCTCCTTTGAACACCTTGACTTCATCGGTCAAGTTCATGAGTTCGAGCAGCTTGACGACTTCGTCATAGCTTTCCTGCATGGATGCGGTCGTCCTGCGCTCGCCGAAATGGGCGGCGATGATGCCGGGGATGCGGAATCGCGGGGTCAGCAGCGCATGCACGATGGCGAATTGATCGTCCGCTTCGTTCTTCGCGTCCGTATTGACAATCAGGCGAATTTTCTTCTCGTCGGGAATATCGAATGGATGTTGGAGCATGGATTTCAGCCTCCTTGAAATTGTCGTGATAATCGCATTTCTGCTTACTTGCTTCTGACCGACGCCACCGCCTGCTGCCAGCCGCGGTATAATCGTTCCCGCTTGCCGGAGTCCATCGCGGGCGCATATTCGCGGTACCCGCCTTGCTTGCCGGCGAGTTCTTCCACCGATGACCAGTATCCGACGCCTAGCCCGCCCATATACACCGACCCGAGCGCCGACAATTCGGCGACCGTCGACTTGACGACGGGTGTGTCCAGCAGGTCCGCCTGGAACTGCATCAGCACGGCGTTGTCCGATGCGCCGCCGTCCGCGCGCAATTCCTTGAGCGGAATGCCGGTCTCTGCCTTCATCATCTCCGCTGCGTCCCGCACCTGATAAGCGATGCTTTCCAGCGCGGCGCGCACGATGTGCGCTTTACCCGTGCTGCGGCTCATGCCGGCGATCGCCGCTCTGGCATACGGATCCCAATAGGGAGCGCCGAGCCCGACGAAGGCCGGCACCAGATATACGCCTTCGTTGTCCGGCGCCTCCGCCAGCAGCCGGTCCAGCTCGTCGAACGTATCGAACAGGCCGAGGTTGTCGCGCACCCACTTGACGCTGTCGCCGGATGTGCGGATGACGGCTTCGAGCGCATAGGTGAGCTTGCCGCCTCTCCCCCAGGCAACGGCGGTTACGAGTCCATTGCCCGATTCGATCGGCCGCTCCCCGACATTCATCAGAACGGACGTCCCCGTGCCGTAAGTCGCTTTGGCCATGCCGGGGGCAAGGCAGAGCTGGCCGAACAGCGCAGCTTGCGAGTCGCCGATGACGCCCGAGATCGGCACCCGTTCCGCGAACAGGTCCTGATCTTCCGTATGGCCGAACCGTTCGTCGCATGATTTCACTTCCGGCAGCAGCTCGCGCGGAACGCCGAACAGGCGGCACAGCTCGTCATCCCACTGCCGGGTATGAATATTGTACAACAACGTACGGCTTGCGTTCGTATCGTCGGTCGCATGGACCCGGCCGCCGGTCAGCTTCCAGATGAGCCAACTGTCCACGGTCCCGGCGCGCAGCCGATCTTCCGCCAGCAAACGCCGGGCTGCCGGCTCATGCTCCAGCATCCAATTCCACTTGGTCGCCGAGAAGTAAGGGTCGAGCAGCAAGCCGGTCTTGGCGCGAACGGGATCGGCATGTCCTGCCGCCTGCAATGCCGCGCACCGCTCGGCCGTTCGCTGGCATTGCCAGACGATGGCGTTGCCGACCGGGCGGCCAGTCGCCTGATCCCACAGCACCGCCGTTTCGCGCTGATTCGTGATTGTAACTGCGGCCAACTGAGCGGAGGGGATATTGGCACGAGAGAGCGCCTCGCGAGCGGTACGTTTCACGTTCTCATATATTTCCAGCGGGTCGTGCTCCACCCATCCGGGAGCGGGATAGATCTGCTTGTGGTCCGCCGAGCTGCGGGCGATGACGACGCCGGAGCGGTCCACGACGAGCGCCTTCGTGCCGGAGGTGCTCTGATCGATCGCCAGAAGGTAAGCTTCCCTCATCGTCCCTTCCTCACCTGCCCAACATTTCAAGTGCAAGCTGCTTGATACGGGCGGGCGTGATGCCGTAATGGGCGAAAACTTCCGCCGTCTTGCCGGCGACCGCCGGTTCGTCCGGGATGCCGAGGATGCGCATCGGCACCGGCGCGTATTGCACGATCGTCTCCGCCACCGCCGCGCCGAGCCCGCCGTGAACGCTGTGCTCTTCCACCGTGATGATCCGCCCGGTCTGCTGCGCCGCGCGCAGGACAGCCGCCTCGTCGAGCGGCTTGATCGTATGCATGTTCAGCACGCGGCTGCTCACGCCCGCTTCCAGCAGCGCCGCATGCGCATCCAGCGCTACGCGCACCGTTTCCCCGGCCGCGATGATCGTCAGGTCTCGCCCTTCCCGCATCGTCACCGCCTTGCCGATCTCGAACGGATAATCGTCCGATTCATAGGCATCCTCTACCGGGTTGCGGCCAATGCGCATATACGCTCCTCCCACGTACGCCGCCAGCGCCGCGGTCATTCGCTTCGTCTCATGCCGGTCTGCCGGCAGAAGGACGGCGAGCCCCGGGATCGCCCTGGCGACCGCGATGTCCTGCACGGAATGGTGGGACATGCCGAGCGCGCCGTAGCTGACGCCGCCGCTGATGCCCACCAGCTTCACATTGGTCGCCGAGTAGGCGACGTCGACCTTGATCTGCTCGATGCTGCGCATGCTGAGGAAGCAGGCAGGCGAGGCGACGAACGGCTTTTTGCCGCTATGGGCGAGGCCTGCGGCGAGGCCGACGATGTTCTGCTCGGCGATGCCGACTTCGACGAATTGCCCGGGGTACGCCTGGGCGAACGGCGCCATCGCCGCCGAGCCGCGCGAATCGCTGGCGAGCACCATGATGTCGCCATCCGTCTGTGCCAGCTCCAGCAGCGTTTCGCAAATCGCCTGCCGATTCGGGATCGTATTTTTCATTTATGAATACACCTGCCCTTCCTGCCTGCAGCTCTCGATGACCGCGGACAATTCGGCCAGCGCCTGCGCCAGTTGCTCGTCGCTCGGTACATGGTGATGCCACTTCGCTACGTTTTCCGCAAACGACACCCCTTTGCCCTTGACGGTGTTCGCCATGACGAGCGTCGGCTTGCCGGTTGCGGCAGGCGCCGCTTCGAACGCCTTCACGAGCGCTTCGATATCATTGCCGTCAATGGACACGACGCGCCAGCCGAACGCCTGCCACTTCTCCTCCAGCGGTTCGAGTCCCATCACGTCCTCCGTCGAACCGCTGATCTGCAATCGGTTTCGGTCCACGATGCCGATCAGATTGTCCAGCTTGTAGTGCGCCCCGGCCATCGCGGCTTCCCAGACGGAGCCTTCGGCTTGTTCGCCGTCGCCCATCAGGCAGAACACCCGGTACGCCTTGCCGTCCCGTTTGGCCGCCAGCGCCATGCCGACAGAGATCGCAAGGCCATGACCCAGCGCTCCGGTATTCATTTCGATACCCGGCACTTTGTTGTTCGGATGGCCGATCAGCCGGGTGCCGAACTGGCTGAATGTCGCAAGCTCTTCCTTGGGGAAGAAGCCGAGGTCGGCGAGAATGCACCAGAGCGATTCCACGGAATGGCCCTTGCTGGCGACGAACCGGTCCCGCTCCTCCCACTTCGGCCGCCGGGGATCGATCTTCATGACTTGATAATACAAGGCCGTCAGAATGTCAGTATTGCTCAGCGAGCCGCCGGTATGTCCGGTCTTGGCGCCATGAATCATCCGCAGCAGGTCCATTCGGATCTGTGCCGCCTTCGCTCGCAATGCCGCTATATCCATGTCGTGTTCCCTCCTTGGCGTTCCCGGCTCCCGGCTTACAGTCCCGCTCCGCGCAGCCATGCCTGAATTTCCCGTTCCGTCGGATCGACCGGGTCCGGGGTGAGGCCCGGGATGTAGCTGCAAGCTTCGTACAGCGCCGGAATGGCGTTCGCGTGAATGCCAACCGAGTGGTGCACGTATGGCCCCTTCACCAGCTTCTCTTCCCATAGCGGCCAATCGTTCACTTCCACCCAGACGTAGGAGCCGCGGGTATACGGTCCCCGGATGCCGCGCGCTTTCCCCAGAAACAATTGATAATCGCCATGATCGCCGTCGAACCGGGCCAGCGTCATGCCGCCGCCTTTGATCTCGCCTTCGTGCGTCCCGGGGGAATGGTCGTCGAACAGAAAATGCTTCCGCAGCTTCGGCTTGTCTTCCGCGGACAGCGATACGGGAAAGTTGCCGCAATGAAACAGCAGTTCCCCGTTCGGGTTGTCGGGGTGGCGCACCGTGAGGTCGGCGAAGAAAGTCGGGTGCTGGTTCATCGTGGCGGCCTGTACCATGACGGATGTGATCGCGCCGTGAATATCGGTCTCGCACGTGACCGGAATCTGCTCGTCGGTCAAGATCGCGTTCGCCAGACACGGCATGATGCCCATCGCATCCTGCAGAGATGACCAGCACTGGATCGCGATGGCCGTGCTGCCGGTGTTCGCCGCGTATTGCTTCATCGCCGCCTTCAGCGCCGCGATGCGCCGCACGTCCGCTTCCGTCACCTCGGACCAGTCGAGCTTCGCCTTGATATCGTCGATCGCTTCCGCGAGCTCGGCGCTATTGCCGTTCTCGATCTTTTTCGACGCCCGCTGAATGTCGACGAGCGTAATCGGATGAATCTCGATGCCGAAGCGTTCGAGCAGTTCTCCTTCATTACACATCATCGTCCAGAACGATGCCGGCCGCGGTCCGATCTGCAGGATGCGCAGGCTGCGGAATTGCCGCACCACGTTCGCCGCGGCGATGAAGTTGGCGAACCCGCGCTCGAAGACGGGATCGTCAACCCGGCTGTTCGTCACGTACGTGAACGGAACGTTGAAGCGGCGCAGCACTTTGCCGGTGGCGAACAAGCCGCACTGCGTGTCGCGCAGGCGCATGCCGTCCTCGAGCGGCGCTTCGTCCCGCGGGCCCCAGAGCAGAACAGGCTTGCCGAGCGCCTTGCCGACGCGGGCGACCGTGTCTTCCGTGCCAAAATTGCAATGCGGGAAAAACACGGCATCCACGTTCTCCCGGCGGAACCGGTCGGCGATCTGATCAGCGTTGATATGGTCGTCATAGAGCAGACCTTCGCTGTTCAGACCTTCCAGGTTGACGATATCGATGTCCAGCCCGAAGCTCTCGATCTTCTCTCTGATCAGCATTTTGTAGCGGAATGCGTCTTCGGCGCTGAACACGAAGCGGCGTGTCGGGGCGTAGCCCAGCTTTAGTTTTTTCAACGGCTGTCATCCCTTCGATGTTGTTTACTAAACAAACTGGAATAATCTCAAATTGTAAATGTAGAACAATCAAAATGTATCACTTAGCTTGCAGTATTACAACGTATTTTTGAGGTTTCTAGTAAAATATTTTAAATTTATGAACTAAATTTAGTAGTCAATTGTTTTCTTCATTGCGAAAATCCGAATAGACGAGTAAACTAAATTTACTAAACTTGTTTGTCGAATGGAGTTTGCCAAGCTGTGAACGTAGAAGAAATCGCCAAACTTGCAGGCGTATCCAAGTCCGCCGTTTCCATCGCGCTGAACGGGAAACCGGGCATCGGTGCGGATACCCGCGAGCGCATTCTGGCCATCGCGCAGGAGCACGGATATGTGCCCCGGAATCGAAAAAACGGCAGCAAGCACCAAACGTCGAGGTCCATCACCTTCCTCGTCATCGCCAACTCGGGCATCGTACTGGAGCAATATTATCAGCAGCCGTTTTTCCGCGAATTGATCCATTACATCGAGGAACGCAGCCGCTCCTACGGCTATTCGCTCGTCTTCACCTCAATTGACATTCGCTCGTTCGAGCAGGACATCCGGACGCTGGCGGCGGAAAACCGCAGGGACGGCGTCATCCTCCTCGGAACGAATCTGGACCGCAGCCAGATCGCGGAGATCGCCTCCTGTCTGGCCGTACCGCTCGTTGTGCTCGACACATGCGACGAGACGCTGCCCGTCCATTTCGTGCAGATCAATAATGTGATGGGAGCTTACCAGGCGGGGTCACACTTGTGCGGATTGGGGCATCGGAACATTGCCTACCTGGCTTCCAACATTCGGATTCGGAATTTCGAGGATCGCAGGCACGGGTTCCACGCTGCGATCCGCGAGCACGGGCTGGAGATCGCAACCGACCATGCGTTCTCCGTCGCGCCGACGATCCTCTCCTCCCAGGAAGGTTTGAAACAGCAGTTGAACGGCTTTCTGGCTGCCGGACATGCGATGCCGACCGCCTTCTTCTGCGAATGCGATTATATCGCCATCAGCGCCGTCAAGACACTCGGCGAGCTCGGCTATCGCGTGCCGGAAGACGTGTCTGTCGTCGGCTTCGACAACATAACGGAAGCGATGATCGTCTCGCCCGAGCTCACCACAGTGCATGTAGAGAAAGAACGAATGGCGCAATGGGCCGTGGATTTGCTCGTGCAATCGTTCGAGAAAGAGCCGAGCGTCAAGAGCAAAATTTTGGTAGATACGCGTTTCGTCGAGCGATTGTCTACGACTGCTCATGCTTAAAGCGCGAATGGCCAATAGCCATTTTCATTTCCTGCTAAGAGCAGAGCTCTGACGGACCCGCTCCGACGGCAGACTCGATTCGCGAATTCATTCAGGCGGGAGATGTGCCGGATGGTCAAATTGAGGATAAGGGACGTTCTTGTCATTGCGTGCGTGTGCGGTTGGCTTGCCGGTTGTTCAGGCGGGGAGATGAAACATGCGGATAATCGCAGCGACAGCTTTCTCGTCAATTTCGATCGGACAGACTTGCAGCGGATGGACAATTTCGTGGCGCGGTTCCATGACCGCAAAGGCGATTATTTGATGGCGATTCCGCTTACGATCGAAGGGGGAGCCGTGATCTATGACCTGCGATCGGACGGAAGGAAGATTGACATCCTGATCGATAATACAAGGGACGGATATGCTTCCGATCGCAGCCAGAAGAAGCTGGTGTGCGGAGACATCGCGTTAGAGAAGGTTTCCAGGGACGGAGAGACTTACACAACCGTGGAAGTAACCGGCTGCGCCCCATCTCTAGACGGAGATAACATTCGTCTGTTCCGCTTCGATAACGGATAGGCGGCCAGCAGATCAATCGTCGAATGCAGCTCTTCCGGAATTTCTGCGAATATGTTTTACACATCGTCATTGCCGCTTGCGGGCGACAACAGCCAACCGACCGTCTTTGGTCGAGTATTCGCACGTAGACAGAACAATCAGCTTGTCGCCATATTGAGCTGTCACGCCGGTGTCATAAAGCGCCAGCTTGGCGATGTTCTGCATATACGACTGAAATTCGGCAGGCGATTGCACCTTGTCGATCTGGTAATATTTAAAAACTTCGTCCGTCTCGAGATATACCTTGGAAAGAATAACGGCCACAATTTCATATTGTTCCTTGTCGTAAAGCGAACTGAACTGTAATGTAGCATGTTCCTTATAATAGCTTTCTTTCTTGAACTTCATCAATTCTGCAAACATTGCGCCGCTCTTCATGTGATGTCCGTGAATGAGCAATATGTCTGAATCGTCCATGTGACTGTATTCGTCCAGAAAAGGTAATCCGTTCTTGTTAATCTCTCTTTCGAAATCATGATCGAGATAAAACTCTCCATCCTGGCGGTTCTGCATTATCGGGTAATCGATGCGCGTGCCGCCTACGGTCAGCCAACCGACGATGTCCGGATTTCGTTTGTACAGCGCTTGAAATTCAGGGAGCATGGTCCGCTCTTGCGCCTTCTCGATAACAGGCGAGGGCACCGCGGCACCCTCATCCATATTCGTTTCGTCAGTATTCTTCTCCATATCCCGTATTTCCGCCAACGCCCTGATTTGCTTCTCATTATCGTAATCCCGCACGTAAATTCTCACAAGCGAGACAAGAGAATAAACAAGCAGAATGGAGAAAAAGGCGATAAGAACTTGTTTCTTTCTACTCATCTTCTTACCGCCCCTCCCGTAATCAGATACGCTTCTTCCTGCCGCCAAGCAGCAACAATCCAAGCATAATCAAGGATATGAACGCCAATGCCATCCAAATACCTGGCGGTGTGCCGCTGTCTCCCGTCTTCGGAACCTTGTCTTTCTTGACGCTGCCTGTAGCGTGTCCGCCATTGTTATCCGTTCCGTTGTTGTCTTCTGGTCCCGGTTGAATAACGTCAGGATTGTCCGTTCCAGGATTGACAGGCTCCAGCGAGCCAGGATCCGGGTTGACGGGTTCCGGATGATCAGGTTCCGGATTCACCGGCCCGGGATTTTCAGGTTCCGGGTCGACCGGTGCGGGCTTGTCCGGATCCGGAATCGGCGGCCCTGGATTACTGACGTCGGTGCTGATCGGTATCATTGGCACATCGTGTTTAACAATGTCGAATTCGACCGATATCATTGTGCTTTTATACCTCTCGTATCCATTCTTCGTTACGACCAGATAGTAATCTGCCTCCGGAAATACCATGAACGCATAGAATCCGTTAGCATCGCTGGGCTGCCAAGGGGTGCTCTTATTATCGTGCGGCGGGAAGCCCGGAACCGGAGGCAGGTCCACCTGCGTACCCGGTACGTATCCTTTATCAATGTTCCTTTGGGTATTCGCAAAGTACAATCTTACTTCCGCGTTCTCGATTTTTTTGCCGGTGTCCGCATCTCCAGTCGTCTTATCGTACACCGTACCGTACGGATCCACCAACTCTTCGGAAATATTGAGTTCGCCGTCGGCCTTCACGTTCAGCTTCGCAGTTGTTAGGGTAAGTTCCGTACCCGGCGCAACTTCATAGCGCACTTCCATGGTGTAAGTTTGCTCGGTTAGTCCTTCCGCCGCGAAGGTGCCGGCATCTTCCATGTCGAACGCTTTAGGCTTGCCGTCCGGGCCCTTCACATATTCGCCGTTCGCATCCTTCAAATAGATGTGCATCTTGTTGGTCATCGCACTGTCGAACTGCGCGGTTTGCCCGTCGGGCTGCTTGAAGAGCACGATGCCCACTGCCGTAATTTTCGCAGGAATCAGGTTGCCCTCCGTCGTTGTATCCGTGTTCTCGATGATTGCCTTTTGCGTGAAAGGAATCGATTTTGCCGTGCCGCCGATCGGAATCATACGGGTGTAGGTAATGGTATACTCTTCATCCCGCTGCACCGGGTGGTAATACTTTCCTTCCGAATCGGTTGCGATCGTCACCTCTTCGCCGGTCCCAACATTTTTAATGACAATGGCCGCATTCGGAATCGCTTTGCCGGTGCTATTGTCCCTCAGAATGCCTGTCAGCGCGGCCGGCATAGCGGTGACCGTATCCTTCGCTTCCTCATACGGTACGCCTGACGGACTGGTTGCCGTCGTCGTCGCGACGATTTCATAATCCTTCGGCGTTGTGGCAGACAGCTTCTTCGGCGTGAAGGAAATCCTGGCCTTGCCGTCTTTGTCGGTGGTCGCCCGCCCGATCTCCGTACCATCCGCCTGCTTGAACACAATCTCCTTGTCCTTCACCGGCTGGCCGTCCGTTCCGGTGAGCGTTGCCGTCAGCTCCGAAGGCGTTACGCCATCTCCGGGCACCTTCTTGGGCGCAGCTTCCAGAGCAAGCGTTCCGGGAAGGTATCTGGCATTCTCATAACGGGCCTCGGCAATTTCCATCTCCACGATGGTGCCCGTAAACGTTCTGTTTCCAGGTTCGGTGGTGTAGCCGTCCGTCGAATAATCCGCCTCGACGACAGTGTAGCCCGTATCCTTGTAGATGCCTTCAATGGTCACTGTCTGTCCGTGCTTGAGTTCGAGTGTGCCGCCCGATTGAATCGTTCCTGAACCGCCGCCCGGCTTCGTGTAGGAATAGGTTTTACCCGCACCCGGTCCGGTGAAAGTAATCGTGTATTCAAAAACCTTGTCAAGCTCTCCGCCGTTGCCGGTCACTGTATTGCCGATCAGCAGCCCGCCGGGCAAATCTTTATTATTGATAAAACCGGCTTCCGAAGTCGACTTGATCGCGATGCTGCCTGTTTGTTGCAAGTTCCCTGGCAGAGTCGCATAATCATCCGCCGAATAATTTGTCTGGATTACGGTGTATTGAAGACCTGCGGGCAGTTGCTTCACCGTGATCGTCTGTCCGTCCTTGAGCTTGATCTTATCGCCGGACTTTATAATGTCGCTCGTATTGTCCGACTTGTCATAGACATACTCTTCGCTTGCGCCTGTTCCGGTGAAGGTGACTGTGTATTCAAATTCCTTGCCCGGTTCGCCCCCGCTGCCGGTCACCGTATTGCCGATCAGCAGATTGCCGAATGCCGTGCTGACAAACCCCGCCGTCTTCTCGATGCCGGTCTCAATGCTTCCATAGCGGATCAAGCTTGTCGGGTCGGTCGTGTAGCCGTCTTCCGTGTAATCCTTCTGCGTGACCGTGTAGCCCGTACCCGTAAGGACGCCCTTGAAAAGGGCTGTCTCATTGTGCTTGAGCTTGATCGTGCCGCCGGATTTGATCGTTCCTGTGCTGTTATCCTGCCTGGTGTAGGTATAATCCTTGCTTCCGCCTTCAGCAATGCCGACGAATTCAACCGTGTATTCGAATTCCTGGTCCGGATCGCCGCCGATCACCGTATTGCCGATCAGCAGATCGCCTGTATTTCTGGTGTTCACGAAGAACGCTTCCGCTATGCCGCCGCTCGGCGGAACGCTGCTTGGAATGCTGCCCGCTTGCACCAAATCGCCAGGATTCGTGCTGTAGCCATCCGTGCCGTAATCGATCTGCACGACAGAATAGCCAAGTCCCGCAGGCAATACCGGAAGCGTCAATGTTTCGTCATGCTTGAGCGTGAAGACAGCGCCGGACGCGATGCTCCCGTTCGCACCGCCTGTCTTCGTGTAGGCATAGCTGCCATCTGCGCCCTCGCCTGTAAAGACAACGGTGTACGCAAACTCCTTGGCGGCATTTCCGGCATTGCCTTCCACCGTGTTCTTGACAAGGAGTTTCCCTGCATCGGGAGTCGGAACAACGAGCGGGTCGTTCGAAGTGACGAGCGCGCCATCCGCAAAGGTGGGGCTGTCTTTCACATCGGCAACGCGCACCGGATAAACGGTTGTCGTTGGCAAATACGTATTCTCATCAATATAGGTCTGCTTCAACTGGTACAGTCCCGGATTCGGGATCAGCAGCATCAGCTTGCCGCTCGAGTCGGTGGTTCCCTTGATCGGTTGATTCTGCTGATTCTTCGCCGGTGTTACGCCATCCGCTTCGTACAGCGAGAATTGTACATCTTTCAACACGGAGGTTCCGTCCGGCCCCACCTTCTTGATATGCAGCACCCCATTGGAGCCTGCGCTTCCGCTTACATCATTGCCATCCAATTGGATGGAACTGCTTGCTTCGATTTCCGGCAGGCTTTGACCGCCCAACAGCCTGATATGATTGCCGGCTGTTGCGCCCACGTCCATTCCGCTGGATTCTGTCTGGTAGACGATCTGGTAGGTCTGATTCGGATTTTTCAACGTAAACTTCAGCTTGGTCGGTTGACCCTCAGACTTCACCATCTCCACCTTGACTTCAGGATCGGATCCGGTCAGATCGAGCGCCGCGCCATCCCTTAGCAACGCTCCGCCAGGGGTCATGGCGGCGCGGTAGACTGCCATATCGGGCGGAGTAAGAGAGATGCCGCCGTTGACATCTTCGCGCAGCTTCAATCCTGCCCCAAGAGTGTCCTCCAAATAGACGCCATCCGGCATCGCGAAGGACGGAGCGTAGTTCACCGTCCACTCCTGAACGCCGGAGGTCGGCTTGCTCACCGTCTTGGTCAACGAACTGAGCGGAACGATCACCTTGCGGCTTTCCGCGGTCACCTTCTCCACGCCGCCCCACGTGATTTTCAGCTCGGCATTATTCGTACCTTGATAAGTTGCCTCTCCTGACGCAAGCAAGCCCTCCATCGTCGCCGCCGTTGGTCTTGCTTTGACCAGAATGACATACGGGCTTTCCAGCTTGGCGAAGGAGAATGTGCCTACATTCCCATCATGCGAGAAGCTCGCCACATGGCGCGGGTCGCCGGGTTCGATCTTCTCATTGGCCGTGTTATAGACACCATACCCGGTGCCGCTGCCATTATTTGAAGAGCCCTTCCACAGTTCAAATTCCAAGCCCGGGGAGAACGGAACAAACTCCCAGCCCGGCGGCAAGGTGTCCACCAGTTTGATATTCGTTGCTACGCGGCTTCCGCCATCGATCGCCATCTTATCGGTGTCAAATCCTGGCATATTGACCGCCAGCCGGAACGTGACCGTCTTGCTTACTCGATCATATGCCGCCATCGTATACGCATCGTTGCCGTCACCCGCGATATAGCTGTTCGCATTGTTCGGGGAAACGGCGTTATCCGGATAGCCATCCGGCTTTAACGGCTTCGATGCATAGAGCATCCCCTTTGTCAGCATCGAAGCGTGATAATTGATCGTACTGTCCGCCCTGGACGTATAGGAGCTTCCTTCAAACAGGAATGCGCGGTTAAAAACATATTTAATCCCGTCCTGGCCGGGCTGGTGACGCTGTCCCGCGAACTGATTCGGGTCGTTCAATACAGTGCGGAAGGAGAAGCTGGCCGCTTGTTCGCCATAACCGGTTACTTTCAGCAAATCCGCCACTGTTATGTTGTTGATCTTCAAGGGAATAACCTCTAATGTCAATACGTCGGCATTGCTCGGATCGCTCACGAACGATCCGGGCTTGTATTGCTGCCGCTTCACTCTTGCATCCAGGTTATTCTTGATGCTGCTCAAAACTGCCGCATCCACAGCAGGAGCAGAGTCCAACTGCGCAAAATCAATGGAATCGCCATACACCAACAGATCGTACACCGCCATATCCGGCACTTCATATTGCGGAGACAGATTGACCTGCCAGGTGACCATGGCGTTGTTAAAGTCTTCCTGGCTAATGGCAGCCCCTTTGGTGAAGCCATGCGCGCCGACCGTGACCGTAGCGTCATCGCTTACGGTATAAGGGTATTTTAGTTGACCTGCTTGCGGAACCGCATCGTTATGTTGCACGCCGGCCGGTTGTGTGGCCAAATTCCAGTTAACGCGCGCCAAATTGGTAAAGCTGTTGCCGCTGACCACCTTGGACACAATGACCAATCGGACAGGGCCCTCGATATTGCCGAATTCGTACAGGCTTCCGGTTGCTTCATCCGGGCTGATCGGCGTCTCGGTTGCCGACCAGTCCGATGTGTCCCACAATTGATAGGCAGCCGACACAAAGCTTAGTCCTGCCGGCAGCTCGTCGGTAATGGCGAAGCTGTTTAACCCCGTCTTGCCGTACTTCCTGTTGACATCGATCGTCCACGTTACAAGGGTATCTTCTCCGCTCTTGCTCACCTTGCCGGAAGACTGAATCCAGTCGGGGTAGAGGTTGACGCGATAGGAGCCTCCGCTGGCCAATACCGTATCTTCATCCTTCAACTGGGCAATGCTGGCGATTTTAACCCCGCCGTCACTCGCTGGAACAGTATGATATTCATAATAGTATAATGCCTTGGGGATCCATGTTTTGAACTCGACGATCGCGCTGCTCCTGGGCGCTTCAGGGGTGGACACGTCCGGGAACGTGTAGGATAATGCGCCATCCGCATAAACCGGCGTTGCCTGCTCCCCATCGACCGTGAACGAATCCGGCACATAGACGCCCGGCGCATTAAAGGTTGACCCGTCGGTTAAATCATCGTAGAACGTCTTCCCGTCCAGCGGCAGCGGGATCGTGTTGTCATCCTGATCGAAGGCTGCAACATTCACCCTCCAGGTGATCGTCCCCGCCGTGAACGATGCCGCATTCAAGTTTACGTAACCATACTGACTCGGCTTCACACTGTCCAGCGCAGTGATCGCAAGGCTGTACATGGGAGTCAGAGCCGGGTTGGCCATATAGTAGCTTAACCCGAATATGAGCGTCTGCACCTGGCTGCCATAGCTTAATTGCGACAAATCCGCTTTGGCGGTAGTCGCAAGGCTGATTTTGACATCTTTTTTGACACCGTTAAAAAAACTGTCGTCGCCGTTGAAGGTAAGGGTGATCTTGTCAGCAGCAAAAGCTGCAGTAGCAATGGTTTGACCGCCGATATTAATAGGCGAGCTGCCTGATGATGTCAAATTCAGCATCGGGAAAAAGGTTGCTTTGTCAAAAACGACCGTGTCGCCCTTCAATATGATGGTTGCATCGTCAGCTTCCTGATTATCGCCCTTCACCGGGATATTCAGGTCGGTCAGCGTCAATGTGAAAGACTGTCTGCCCTGGATGACGCCATTATCTGCGTCATTAACAGCAACAACCGTGTTATTCTGCTTGACCTCCAGCGGAAAGGCGGGGTTTGCCGCACCAATCACCGCCGTTTTATCCGCCCCTACCGCATACACAGAAGCAGCGAACGGCACCATTTGCATAACAAGCATTACCGTCATCAAGAATGCCATCACAGGCTTGCTCATACTGCGTTTACGTTTCATTACTCCATTCTCCTCCGTTCATTCCGCGATTCTGCATTTTCTGACAATTCCAAACGAATTGAAAAAAAACATTCTGAAAAACTACAGCATTCTTCAAAATGATACAGCCAATTTTTAGATTCTAGCAGAATAAAGCTGAACAAAAACTAAACAACTTCTTAGTCTATTTCGATCGGACCGACTTGCAGCGGATGGAGAAATTCGTGGCGAGGTTTCATGAACGCAAAGCGATTAATGGATGGCGATTCACGATCGTGGCGGGCGCCGCGATCTACGACCTGCGGTCGGACGGCAGGAAGATTGACATCATGATCGATTATGCGAGAAACGGATAAGCTTCTGGTCGCAGACAGATAAGGCTGATGTGAGGGATATTGAATTAGAGGAAGTTTGCAGGGGCGGGCGAGGGGGAATTATTTCGGTTTCCTCGCCACGTAGAACAGTCGCTCCGATGTGTCGCTCGGCGGCGTCCATTCGAAGTCGGCACAGCGGTGCAGCAGGTCGAATCCGGCGGCCGCGAGCTGCTCGGCCAACCATTCCGGATCGTAAGCGCGCTGGGTGTGCGTCTCCTCGAAGCGGCGATACATTCCTTGCGAAGCTTCGTCGCGGACGAAGAAGGTGATGTCGTGGCGGATGGAACGCACCGAAGCGTCGTATTCCGAAGTCCACAAGTAGGCGACTTCCTTCTCGTCGTAAATGAACGGCTGATCCTCGGCGTATCGTTCAAGCGTGCGGGGAGCGTGGACGTCGAACAGGAACAGCCCGCCGGGCGCGAGCCCCGCATAGGTTTGCCTGAACGTTCTTGCGATATCCGCGTCCTGGGAGAGGTAGTTCAGGCAATCGCAGAAGCTGATGACCGCATCCGCAGGGTCCGGCAAATCCCAATCGCGCATGTCCTGCTGCAGCCAGCGGATAGAGCCGCCTTTGCCGCGCGCGGGAGGTTCGTTCCACTTGCTGCGCGCAATGGTCAGCATGTCGGCGGACAAGTCGATGCCGAACACCTCGAACCCGGATTTGGCCAACGGGATGCTGATGTTCCCGGTACCGCAGCCGAGGTCGACAATGGAGTGGGGTATGCCGAATTTCCCGAAGCATTGCCGGGCGAAATTCATCCACTCCGCATAGGGCATCTCTTCCATCAGCCGGTCATAGACGCCGGCAAATTCGCGATAGGATCGCAAAGCCGTCTCCTCATTTCGCAGTTTTGTGGTAGTTGTAATGGAATTAGTCGACTTTTTCGTGTAACTCCGGGCGGTCGGCGCGCTTGCGAGCGAGTTAGTCGATCTTTTCGTGTAACTCCGGGCGGTTGGCGTGCTTGCGAGCGAGTTAGTCGACTTTTTCGTGTAACTCCCGGCGGTTGGCGTGCTTGCGAGCGAGTTAATCGATTCTTTCGTGTAACTCCGGGCGGTTGGCGTGCTTGCGAGCGAGTTAGTCGACTTTTTCGTGTAACTCCCGGCGGTTGGCGCCCTTGCGAGCGAGTTAGTCGATTCTTTCGTGTAACTCCGAGCAAACGGCGCGTTCGTGAGCGAGTTAGTCGACTCTTTCGTGTAACTCCGAGCAAACGGCACGCTTGCGAGCAAATTAGTCGACTTTTTCGTGTAACTCCAGGCGGTCGGCGTGTTTACGAGCAAGTTAGTCGATTTTTTCGTGTAACTTCGGGCGGTCGGAGCGCTTGCGAGTGAGTTAGTCGATTCTTTCGTGTAACTCCGGGCGGTCGGTACATCTGCGAGCGAGTTAGTCGAATCTTTCGTGTAACTCCGAGCAAACGACGCGTTCGTAAGCGAGTTAGTCGATTTTTTCGTGTAACTCCAGGCGGTTGGCGTGTTTGCGAGCAAATTCGTCGACTCTTTCGTGTAACTCCGGGCGGTCGGCGTGCTTGCGAGCGAGTTAGTCGATTTTTTCGTGTAACTCCGAGCGGTTGGCGTGCTTGCGAGCGAATTAGTCGATTTTTTCGTGTAACTCCGGGCGATCGGTGCGCTTGCGAGCAAATTAGTCGATTCTTTCGTGTAACTCCGAGCGGTCGGCGCGTTCGTGAGCGAGTTAGTCGACTTTTTCGTGTAACCCCAGGCGGTCGGAGCGGCAGTGACCCGATTCCGCCGGTCAGTCGTCCGACGACTCCGTCGATTCGGGCGGCACCGCGTCGGCGGCGTTCAGATACGTCCAATCGCCCCGCTGCGTGGCAAGCCCGTCCTTCATCAGCTTGCCGAGCGCCCGCTTGAAGGCGGATTTGCTGAGGCCGAACCGCTTCTGAATGATGTCCGCTGGCGTCGCGTCCGAATACGGCATGCCGCCGCCCGGCCGCTCCTTCAGGAAAGCCAGCAGCCGGTCCGCATCCTCCAGCCGTCCTGTCTCCTTCGGTTGGCGCATCGTCAGCGTGACCCTGCCGTCTTCCCGTACCTGGGCAACCCGGGCGCCAAACTTCTGGCCTACGCGAAGCGTCCCGGTTATCGCGGATTCATGCACATATCCCAGCACGCCGAAGCCGAGCACGCCCGCTTCCACGAGCGCGAACGCCCCATCGCGAAACACATCGGTTACCCAGGCATCCTTCCACTCGCCTTTCCAGGACCCGGGTGCACGCACCGTCAACCCCGCGAAATCGTCGAGCTTCGCCAGTCGTGCCAGCATCCGGCCTTCCTTGTCGCGCTTCATCACGACATGCAGCTCGTCTCCCGTCTGCGGCCATACGCTGCGCCGCTCCTCCGGCAATTCCTTCAAGGGCAGCAGCAATTGCCGACCGATCCCCATCTCCAGGAAATATCCGAATCGGGGATGGAAATCCGCCACCGCCAGCCGCGCCAGCTCGCCAAATCGAATCAAAGGCTGCCGCTGTGTAGCGGTCAGCCGTCCTTTGTCGTCATGAAACAGAAAAAGCTCAATTTCCGCTCCAACCTCAGGGCGGCGTTCGACAGCTTCTCCGTAAGGGAACAGCACTTCCGCGCCCTCTTCATCCCCAACCCCGACGAACCAGCCGTACGGCGAAGTCTCCCTGCGAACCCGCAATAGAGAGATCACGCCAGCAGCAAGCTGTTCGTCCATCGAACGGTTTCCCACCCTCGCATCTTCTCGACGTGACGAAGAGAATGCCTCAAATGTACGCCGCTCACGTTTCATGCGATTTCCACTGCCTTTGTATTCGACCATAGCCGCTTAGGTTGATCCGACTCCCCTCTTTCATACGATTTCCACGGCCTTCGCATCCGACCACAGCCGCTCCAAATGGTAATACTCCCGTTCATCCTTGTGAAACACGTGGGCCACGACGTCTCCCATATCGAGCAGCACCCACCGGGCGGTGCCGAGGCCCTCGACCCGCACATGGCTGCCGGCTTGCTCCGCGCGTTTGCGAATCTCGTCCGCGATCGCCAGCACCTGCGTATCCGAATTGCCGTGGCAGATGACGAAATAGTCCGCCACCAGCGAGATACCTTGCAAATTCAGGGCGACGATGTCGTGCGCTTTCTTGTCTTCCGCGCCGCTGACAACGACCCTCATCAATCGATCCGATTGTCCTGCTCCTGCCACTCCTGCCATTATTCAACCTCCCGTTCGATGTGCATTGCGTTCTTCAATCAAACTGTTGCGGGCGACCACCGTCAAAGGGAAAATCTTTCTGCTCTTCTCAAGCAAATAAGCGATAGTCGAATCCAAGCCCGCGATCAGCGCTTCCGTCAAATCCTGCTCGGCCAGTCGCCGAATGCGGTCAACGCCCGGAAAGTCGCGGCCGGGCTCGATGTAATCCGCCAGACAGACGATGCGGTCCAGCAGCGTCATGCGCTCCCTGCCCGACGTATGATAGCGAATCGCGTCCAGCACTTCTTCATCCGCGATGCCGTGCTCTTCCCGTACGGCCCAGGCGCCAATGGGCGCGTGCCACAATTCTTTATCGTAATCCAGCAATTCCGCCGGCATGCCCTGATCGCGAATGATCTGTGCCTGCCGGTCGACCGGCCAAGCTTTGGCATAATCATGCAGCAACGCCGCGAGTTCGGCCTTCCCGATATCTCCGCCGTACTTCTTCGCCAGTTCAACCGCCGAGTCCACCACGCCCAGCGTATGCCGCCATCGCCGGTCCGGCATTTGCCGCCTCGTCGCTTCTCTTAGCTCCTCAAGATTCATACAAACGATGCCTCCGTATCCACTCGATCACCGGATCGGGCGTCATGAAGCGGATCGAGCGCCCCTCCTTGCACCGGTCGCGTATATCGGTCGAGGAAATGCCGACCTGCGGCATGACAGCCCGCAGCAGCTTGCGGCGAATGTACGGCGGCAGCGCCGATTCGTCGACGGGCGTGCCCGGCCGTTCGAGGCCGATGAACGTCACCCGCTCGGCGAGCGCTTCCGGCTCGCGCCAATTCGGCAGATCGTTCACCATGTCCGAGCCGACAATCCAATAGAACGAGCGGTCGGGGTGAAGCGCCGTCAAGGTGTTCACGGTATCGATCGTATAGGATACGCCTTGCCGTGCGAGCTCGATGTCCTCCACGCGAAAACCCGGGGTTTCCGCCACAGCCGCTTCGAGCATCCCCAGCCTCAATTTCCCATCGGTGTTCGGTTTGGCTTTGTGCGGGGGAACGTACGTGGGAATGAACCAGACGTCCGTCAGATCGGCCGCTTCGCGCGCCGCCTCGGCCGCCAGCAGATGGCCGTAGTGGATCGGATCGAACGTGCCGCCCAGCAGCCCGGTTCGCCGCATGGCATCCGCCTCCCTGCTCCGAACGCCGCTACCGCGGCAGCTCGATCGTCTTGTGGTCCTGCGATTCCTTGTACAGCACGATCGTCTTGCCGATGACCTGCACCAGCTCGCACCCCGCACGCTCTGCGATTTCCGGCGCGATTTCCTTCGCTTCTTCGATCGAATTGTTCAGCACCGACACTTTGATCAACTCGCGCACTTCAATCGCTTCTTCGATGTGGCGGATCAGATGATCGTTCACGCCGCCTTTGCCGATCTGAAAAATGGGGTCCAGGTGGTGGGCGAGCGAACGCAAATAACGCTTCTGTTTACCCGTTAGCATATCCATTCCTACTTTCCTCTAATAGGGAGTTTGCGGAGCAAACTCTCGCCGCCAATAGGGAGTTTGCAGAGCAAACTCACCGCTCGAGCGATGCCAATACCGCTGCCCGCATTGCGTGCACGGGCGCGGGTATTCCCGTCCAATATTCGAAGGCATAAGCGCCTTGGTAGACGAACATGCCGAGCCCGCCGTGAATGCGGCAGCCGTGCTGTTCGGCCTGCTGCAAGAACTTCGTCGCAAGCGGATTATAGATCAGATCGCTCGCCACCGCGCCGGGCTTCAGCCAGGACGGATCGATCGGCGAAGCATCCGTGTTCGGCGACATGCCGACTGACGTCGTGTTGATGACGATATCGGCTTCCCGACAGGCGTCCGGCAATTGGTCCCAACCGATCGCGGTAATCGCGGCAGGGCTCTGTGCCTGGAGACCGGCAGCCAATTGCTCTGCCTTATCCCGCGTGCGGTTGGCGAGCAGGACAGAGGCGGGACGCTCTCTGCCGAGCGCCCACAAGATGCCGCGCGACGCGCCTCCGGCGCCCAGGACGACGATCTTCTTGCCGGACAGATCCGGCTCGGCCTCCTCCTTGAGCGAACGGACATAGCCGATGCCGTCGGTATTGTAGCCGATCAGCCGGCCTTCCCGGTTCACGATCGTGTTGACCGCGCCGATGACGCGCGCTCCCTCGTCGATCTCGTCCAGGTAGGGCATCACTTGTACTTTATGCGGAATCGTGACGTTCAAACCGCCGAATCCAAACGCGCGCAAGCCCGCAATGGCTTGTTCCAACTGATGCGGCTGCACGTGGAATGCCGCATATTGCGCGTTCACCTGCGTCTCGTGAAACGCCAGGTTGAGCATCATCGGCGACCTCGTATGGCGAATCGGATCGCCAATGACGCCGTACAGCACCGTCTCGTTGTTCATGACGACCTTCTCTCCCGTTAGCGCCTTCTTAATCGTAACCGTTATGCCATCCGTCATATCATCGAATCCCGCAGCAGCACTTTAATGCCGCGCGGCGCATGAATGTCCACCACCGCGCCATCGCGGCCGCCGGCCATCATCCATCCGAGCCCGGATACGACAATATCCTGCCCTTCGCCGCGGGGAATGCGCAGGCGATGCCGCGTCCACGGGGGTATGGCGTCCAGATCGGCGGCGCTTGGCGGAGCCAGCATCTCTCCCCGGTGATCGGCGTACAGCTCGTCCGCCCGCTCCAGCTTCGTCCGGTGAACCGGCATTCCGGAGGAGACATAGGCGGTAAACGATTGGTGCGGTCCCTCAATGAAATCGAACCGAACCAACCCGCCGAAAAACAACGTCTGCCGCGGGTCCAATTGGAAGGTGAGCGGTTTGAGCGGCTTGTCCGGCAGCAAAGCGGAGAGATCCTTGCGCGGCACGACTTCGGACAGCCGGGATTCGTAGACAATGCCGGGCGTGTCGATGATCATCTTGCCGTCTTCGAGCGGAATGCGGACAGCATCCAGCGTCGTTCCCGGGTATCGCGACACCGTGAGCTCCTGCTCCAGGTCGCTGTAATCCGAGATCAGACGGTTGATCAGCGTGCTCTTGCCGACGTTCGTCGCTCCGACGACGTATACGTCGCGGCCCCGGCGCAAGCTTCCGACCGCTTCGACGACACGGTCGAACCCTGCGCCCCGCTTGGCGCTGCACAGCACGACGTCCGCGACGCGCAGCCCGTTCAGCTTCGCCTGCCGCTGCACCCAATTGCGCAGCCGGTTCCAGTTCGTCACGCGCGGCAGCAGATCGGTCTTGTTCACGACGAGCAGCACTTCGTTGTTGCCGATAAATCGCTGCAAGCCGGAAATCATGCTGCCTTCGAAGTCGAACAGGTCCACGATATGCACGACCAGGCTGTTCGTCCGGGCGATGCTGCCGAGCAGCTTCAAAAATTCATCCTGATCGACCGTGACCGAGGAAGCTTCATTATAATGCCTGATGCGGAAACAGCGCTGGCAGACGGCAGGATGCTTGTCAAGCGCGGACGGCGGAGCGTAACCCGGCCGATCCCGGTTGTCGGACTGCAGCGGGATGCCGCAGCCCGAGCAGCGGAGAGATTCCGGCGCATCCGGCAACACATTGCGGTCGCTGGGTGTCATCGCGCGTCCCTCCTCTCGGCCTTGAACGGCCATTTGCCGGCGCGACGCAGCCGTGCCAGCGCGATCTTCTCGATGCGCCGGTTGATCCGCGTGAAGATGCCTTCCTCGGAAAGAGCGATCGGCGTCACGAGAATCGTATGCAAACCCGCTCTGCGGCCTCCCAGCACATCCGTCATCATCTGGTCGCCGACGACGACGGCTTGATCGGGCGGCAGCTGCAGCTGCTGAAGCGCCTTATGAAACGCCTTGTTCGCCGGTTTGCGCGCGGCATGCACGTACGGAATGCCGAGCGGATCCGCAAATCGGGACACACGGGTGAGGTTATTGTTGGATAGAATGACGACCTTGAACCCCGCATCGTTGACCGTGTCCAGCCACTGTACGAGCTGCGGCGTGGCCAGCGCCGTCTTGGCGCTGACGAGCGTATTGTCCAGGTCGGTAATGATGCCTTGCACGTTGCGCTGTCTCAAGGCTTGCAAATCGATATCGTAAATCGTATTCACGATCTGGTCGGGCAGCAATCGCTCGAACATTCTCAAATCTCCTGTCATCGCCGATAGATGAACAAAATATACCACACCCCACCGGACCTTGCAAAAACACGTCCTTTACCCCCGGCCGCCGCGAGCACTCATAGAGCGCTATTAGAGCGCTTTGCGCAGCCTTGCGACGGCCGCCTCGAATTCCCGGGCTTCCGCTTCGCCGCCCGGCAGGTCTCCGTAGCGCGCGTGCTCGAACCGATGGAGGATGCTGTCGAACTCCGGCCGCAGCGAGGAGAACTTGTTCCCCCAGCGCAGGAAAGCTTCCCGCATCGTCTCATGCGCTTCCCGCTTCATGCCGCGGCGCTTCATGAATCTGACGAGCTTTTCCATCTCCCTGACGATCCGCTGGTCGGGCGACGCGCCGACATAGCGAATCCGGCGCAGCCAATGCATGATCCCGATGCGGCGGCGCAAGACGAGAATGGCGGCAGCGCCCAGCAGGATGACCGCGCCGACGATCGGCAGCACAAGTCGGGGCGTCGATGTCGATTCGGTCGTTTCAGCCGGCAGTTCCGGCGTTATCGGCTCGATCACGAGCGGGGCCGGCTCATCGACCGGCACCGGCTGAGGCACCGAGAAGCCTGCCGTCGGCTCGAACGGAATCCAGCCGTATCCTTCGAAGTAGACTTCCGCCCAGGAATGCGCATCGGCATTGCGGACCGTATAAGAGCCCGGCCCGTCGGGGTCAACTTCGGGCGGACCTCCGCTGAACCGCATACTGTCCTCGAACGACGGATCGACACCGGAAGCGTAACCTTTCACCCATCTGGCCGGAATGCCAAGCGTTCTGGCCATGACGACGAACGCCGTGGAATAGTAATCGCAATAACCTTCCATGATTTCGAACAGAAACGCATCCGTCACGTCCGCGCTCTTCTGCTTGCTCACGTCCGGCTTGTTATTGTAAGGATAGGTGCTTTTCAAATATTGGGCCAGCATATCGGCCTTGTCGTACTCGTTCGTGCCGGAGACTGTCACTTCCCTGGCCAGGTCGGCCACGCGGGCAGGCAAGCTGTCGGGCAACTGCAGGTAGGGCGCCAAATCGATGGAAGTCCCGCCCGCATCGGTCGGCAGCGCGACTTGGCGCAAGGCCGTGCGGTCAAGCAGCGTAACTTCGGACTCGACGGTGTATGTCTCTACGCGCGTCGGCCTGCGGAACCGCAGCTCCCATTCTTCCAGGTTGCCCTGCAGCTCCCCGTTCCCGCCTTCCAGCATCGCGATCCGGCTGGCCGGTCCGGCGGCGAACAAGACCGACAAGCGGTCCTTGCGTAAAATTTCGACCGTCTGGGTGATTTTCTCGACGGCGACGCCTTCCGGCCGCTCGGACTTGCCGAAGTTCGTCTCGATTCCGACACCCAGCGGCACCATCCGCGCTTCGGTGTCTTCCCAGCCTTCGCCGTTGTAGACGGTCTTCGTCTCTCCCCGCCAATAGCTTCTCCTGCTCGTGTGCACGGTCATAACGGGAGAATAATCATAATTGAACCCGCCGCCGATCTGGCGGTCGTCCCGGCCGTAGCCGGACGATGCCGAACCGCCGCTTCCCAGCGAGCCGATATTGCTGCTCAGAATGCCGCCTTCTCCGGCGAGCGAGGGTACCTCCCTGCCTTGTGCCTCGGACCAGATCGTGTAAGGGTCCTCAAGAAGCGCAGGCGCTCTCGGCATGAAGATGCCCGACAACAGGAGCAAGGAAATGACGATCGCCGCGGGCAGAGCGAGTTCGATCGGCCTTTCGGCCAGCGCTTCCCAACTGTCCGGGTGCCTTGCCTTCAATTCTTGCAAATGAATGATGACCAGCCATCCCAGTCCGGCCACGACGATCCAGGCGATATTGTGCCAGAGCTCGAGCGGGAAGAACGAATCGAATGTCGCCATGACGCCGATCGCCGTCATCAGGATCGCCAGCATGGCGCTGCGATTGCGTCCGACTCGGGCTATGACATGCAGGGCAAGTACGACGCCGAGCGCGATCTCGACGAACGGATGCAGCGTGGCGACGTGGTATTCGAAGAACCATTGCCATTCCAGCCCGCTCTTCCAACTGGAAGGCCAGCCGATCCATTGGAACATCGGCGAGTACAGCACCGACAGCAGCACAATGGCCGCAAATTCCAGCGCCAACCGGATCGCGTAGCGGCGAGTAAACAGCAGCTCGCATACGGCGGTGACGGCAATGGTCGCATAGACGATCGAATAAGTTTCCGACCACCAATATTCTTTGAAAATCTGGATCAATTGCAGCAGGATGACAATCGCCATCAAGCGATGCGAACGCTCCAGCACGAGCCGGCTCCAGAAGCCGTCCCGCTTGGCGGCAGACGCTTGTCCGTAAGCAAGCTGAACGTTCATGCCGACGCCACCCCCAATGCGGCAGGCAGATCTTCAAGCCGGGAGATCGAAAGGCAATCCCATTGCTTGATCTGGCACAACTGCTGCCATTGGCGGAACTTGCGCCTCCGCTCCTCTCCTGCCGAAGCATCCGCAATGTGAAGCAGCGACGGAATCATGCGCCTGGCTTCCAGGAGGTCGAAGCCTTGAGACAGCCGGTCGTCCGCGAGCGGGCCGATCACGACGACCTGAACGCCGGGTTCGAAGCGCTCCGCGGCGTTTGCAACCCAGTGGCCGAGCGCAGTAGTGCCGTCCGCTTCCACATCGACAAGATGGCGGAGCACATCGTCGCGGATGACGGGTGCGCGGTCCGCTCCGAACCAGAGCGGCTCACTGCCGCAGGAGACGAAGCCGATCGGCATACCCCGCTGCACGACGAGCTCCAGCAGCGATGCCGCAGCCGACACCGCGAGCTCGAACTGCTCCGGCGACGTATACGAATCGGCGTGGCGATCGAGCACGAACACGATGCGGGGCAACGCTTCCCGCTCATACTCCTTCGACTTCCACTCGCCGCTTTTGGCTGTAGCATTCCAATGAATCCGCGACATCCGATCCCCGTGGATATATTCACGGACGCCGTCGATCTGCGTTGTTTCCTTCGCCCATTTGGACGTGAACGTATGCTGGAACACGCCGCGCTGCGAGCGACGCAGCATCTGCCAGTCCTTCAGCGCAATCATCCGCGGAAGTACCCGAATGTCCATCGGCTCGGTAAAATGGCCCTGATGCTCGAACAGGCCGAAAATATCCCGCGTGGAGCAATGCGTCGTCTCAAAGCGATAATGTCCTCTGCGCAGCGGAGCCGTCTCATAGACGACTTCGCCCCGGCGTCGATAGTCGGGGACGAAGCTGAGTTCATAAATTTGCGATTCGTCGGCAAGCGGACGAAAGAGCCGATCGCGCACGATCACATAGGGCACCGGCCATACACCCGGCACCTGGATCTTCAGCTTGACCTGCACGCGCATCCCTGCCGCCAGCAAGGTGGAATCCGCATTCGGCAAGGCGATCGAGCGGCTGCCTTGCACGCCGCCGATGCCGCTCCAGCGACCGAGCAGCAAATACAGAATAAGAGCGTTGAGCATCACGAAGAGCATGAGCGACGTCTTGCCGCCCTGGAATAACAAATAAAAGGCCGAACAAGCGTACAGAATCGCGCCGGGCAGCCACACGCGGGAGATCGACAAGCGCTTCATGATCTCATCGCTCCAAACCGACCGGGACCGGCAGCCGTCCCAGAATGTCCTGGAGGATGCCGACCTGCGATTTCCCTTGCATTCTGGCCTCTGAACGCAGATGCAGGCGATGCCCCAGCACAAGCGGCGCCATCGCTTTCACATCGTCGGGCAGCACGAAGCTGCGATGCTGCAGGAATGCGAATGCCTTGGATGCCGCAGCGAGCGCCACCGCGGCGCGCGGGCTGGCCCCCAGCAGGATGGACGCATGGTCCCTCGTCCCGCGGACAAGCGCGATCAAATAATCGGCAACGGCCGAATCCAGATGAACATTCTCCGCCATTAGCTGCATTTGTGAAACATCCTCGACCGAGGCCACTTGCGATAAAGACTCCGCGGCTCGTCCCGCATGGGGCTCCAGCACGAGCCGTTTCTCGGACGCTTCGTCCGGATAGCCCAGCTTGATCTTCATCAGAAACCGGTCGAGCTGCGCTTCCGGCAAGCTGTAAGTGCCTTCGAAATCGATCGGATTCTGGGTCGCGAACAAGATGAACGGATGGGGAAGCGCATACGTCTGTCCGTCTACGGATACGCGCCTTTCCTCCATCGCTTCAAGCAGCGCTGACTGCGTCTTCGTCGTCGCCCGGTTGATTTCGTCGGCAAGCAGCATGTTGGCCATGACCGGACCGGGACGGAATACGAATTCTTCCTGTTTCGGATGATAGATCGATACGCCTGTTATATCGGTAGGAAGAAGGTCGGGATTGCATTGGATCCGGTGGAAAACGCCGCCGACGGATAAAGCCAGCGCCTTGACCATCTGCGTCTTGCCCGTGCCCGGCACGTCTTCGATCAACACGTGTCCGCCGGCGAGAAGCGCTGTCAGCATCCAGGCGATTTCCTCTTTCTTGCCATAAATACAAGATTCCATATTTGCTCTGATTCGATCCAGTAACTGTGCCGCTTCCCGTTGGTCCATTTGCCGCCGCCTCCTATGGAATCCAATTCATGATACCTGTACATCTATTATACCGAATACTGGATAGGACCGTAAATTTTGAGATCCTACAAAAAACAATAGCAAAAAAGCCAAACGGGGTGAACCCGAATTGGCTTTTTTGCGTCGATTGGACATATTTACCGCCGATTCCTTCGCCTGCTGCTCAACCTTTCGGCTTGACGACCAAAGCGGCAAGGAAGGAGAAAATGATGGCAGCCGATATGCCTGCGCTCGTGACTTCGAATATGCCGGTAATGACGCCGATCCAGCCGTCTCTCTGCAATTCGGTCAAGGCGCCGTGTACGAGTGAATTGCCAAAGCTGGTAATCGGAACGGTAGCTCCCGCGCCGGCAAAATTGATGAGCGGGTCGTACCACCCCAGGCCGTCGACGACGGCGCCGAGCACGACGAGCAATGACATCGTATGCGCAGGAGTCAGCTTGGCGACATCGAACAACAATTGACCGAACAAACAAATTCCGCCGCCGACCAGGAATGCCCATAGGTATTGCATAATAATTCACCGCACCTCCTTGTCCATAGCCTTATTGCGTTGCCGCTTCAATCGATACCGCATGCGCGATGCACGGGATCGTCTCGCCCTGCTGGGCGGACAGGGGACTCAGCAGCGCTCCGGTCGCCACGACCAGTATTCGCTTCAACTCGCCTCTGGCCATACGCTTCATCAGGTGACCGTAGACGACCGTTGCCGAGCAGGCGCAGCCGCTGCCCCCCGCATGTACCTGTTGCCGTGTCACATCATAGATCATCAGGCCGCAATCGGCGAACGTCGTCTGCTCCATCGGAACGCCGCCCCGCTTCAGCAATTCGGCCGCGATCGGATGGCCGACCCCCGCCAGGTCGCCGGTTACAATCAAGTCGTAGTAGCCCGGAGATCTGCCGGTGTCTTGCAGATGTCCTTGTATCGTATCCACCGCTGCCGGCGCCATCGCCGCACCCATGTTGAACGGGTCCTTGATGCCCAGATCGACGATGCGTCCGATCGTCGCCGACGTCACTCCCGGTCCCGTGCCCGTACGCGACAGCACTGCGGCACCGGCCCCCGTCACCGTATATTGCGCGGTTGGCGGCTTCTGCGAACCGTATTCCGTCGGATAGCGGAATTGCTTCTCCGCCGTGCAGTTATGGCTGCATGTGCCCGCAAGGGTACGGTCGGCGGCGCCGGTCGCCACGAGCAGCGCGGCCAGAGCGAGCGATTCCATCGACGTCGAGCAGGCGCCGAATACGCCGAGGTAGGGCGCGCCAAGCTTTCTCGCAACGAACGAATTGCTGATGATCTGATTGAGCAAGTCGCCCCCGATGAACATCTGGATGTCTTCCTTGCGGACCTTGGCGTGCTGAATCGCTATATCGGACGCCTGTTCCAACAGGACGCGCTCCGCTTTCTCCCAACTGGATTGGCCGATTTCGAAGTCCGGATGCACAAGATCGAAGTCCGCTGCCAGCGGTCCTTCCCCTTCGTCCGGTCCGGTCACGGTGCCTGCCCCTATGATCGCGGGCGGCTCCGGGAACACCCACGTTCTCTCACCTTGTCGGAGCATGGCCGATCCCCGCTCCCGCTCCGACAATCCAGTAAATGATCCCGATGACGAATGCCGCCACGACGCCGAACACGATCACGGACCCGGCCAGTTTAAACATGTTGGCCCCGGTGCCGAGAACAAGCCCTTCGCTGCGGTGCTCAATCGCCGCGGAAGTCATCGAATTGGCGAACCCGGTGACGGGCACCGCCGTGCCCGCTCCGGCCCATTGCGCGATTTTGTCGTACACGCCCATGCAAGTCAAGACGACCGAAAGGAAGATAAGCACCGCGACGGTCGGGCTGGCTGCTTCACGAGCGGTCATGTGGAACACCGCTTCGAAAAATCGCCCGATCCCTTGCCCCAGCACGCAGATCGCGCCCCCGACCACGAATGCGCGCACGCACTTGGCCGCGCTGAACCGCGACGGTTCCCTGGCCTTCGCGAACGCCTGATACTCCTTCGCAGACATGGAGATCGGCTTGTATTTCTTTTTACCGTCCTGTGCAGCCTTAACGGCCATGTCGTTTGCCCTCCCCTCGATCGCAGCATTGGTTTCCCATACATTATCTGCCGGAGAAGTCTGAACTATGTATGGCTGCCGAATCGGATTGCAGTTGAACAGGCACGGATGGGCGGATACCCACATACAATAGTAATGTTTCTTATTCGCAATTCGATCCCGAACCTGGAGGTGGAGATGCCGTGCCCGGATTGTTCGCCACGATCGCCCTGTTCCTAAAGCAGCTCTCACTGCTCGTCTCCTATGTCAAAAACAACGCGTTCCCGCAGCCCCTGACCGACGAAGAAGAAGCCCTGCACCTGAAACGAATGAGCGAAGGAGACGCGGTTTCCCGCAACCTCCTGATCGAGCACAACCTCCGCCTGGTAGCGCATATCGTCAAGAAGTTCGACAACACCGGAGAAGACCTGGAAGACTTGATCTCGATCGGCACGATTGGGCTCATCAAAGCGATCGAAAGCTTCCAGACCGGCAAAGGTACGAAGCTCGCGACCTTCGCAGCGCGCTGCATCGAGAACGAGATCCTGATGCATCTGCGTTCGCTCAAGAAAACGCGCAAAGACGTCTCGCTGCACGATCCGATCGGGACCGACAAAGAAGGCAACGAGATTACTTTGCAAGATATATTGGGTACGGAAACCGATGAAGTGCTCGATAAAGTGGAATTGAAAATCGAGAAGAGCAAAATATACCGCAACCTCGACATCCTGGACGATCGGGAGCAAGAGGTCATCCGCGGCCGGTTCGGCCTGGACGGCGGCGGGGACGAGCGCACGCAGCGGGAGATCGCGAGAGAACTCGGCATTTCCCGCTCGTACGTATCGCGGATCGAGAAGCGCGCGCTGATGAAGCTGTACCATGAATTTTATAAGGCGAGGCGGTAACGTCCGCACTGATGAAACTGTATCCGGTTTATTCTTCCGCCTTCCGTCTCGTGCGGAATAGATATCGGCCCGCTGCCAGGCGGTAACGGTACTCCCCGTTGACAGCCTCAAACGCATCCGCTTCCGGTGAGATTGCCGAGCCCGACACCTCTATCGCCGGATCGGGCAAAATCATCGTCGCCGTCGTATTGAACGGGATCGCCGCCTCGTAAATCCGGAACTCCCCTTCGTCGCGCCAATGGGACTCGATCAGGCCGTACATGCTCTCGTAGGACGCGCGAACGAAGGTCAATTTTCCTCCGGCCCTGGGGCGAAGCACGATATGTTTGAACCCGGGGCGGGTCGGGTCGCTGTCGATTCCCGCAGAATAGCGATACATCCATTCGCCGACCGAGCCGAGCGAGTAATGATTGAAGGAGTTCATCGAAGGCGTCTGAAAACCGTTCTCCTCTGTCCATCCGTCCCAGCGCTCCCAGATCGTCGTCGCCCCGTGCTTGACGGAATACAGCCAGGACGGGAATTCCTCCTGATGCAGCAAAGCGTACGCCAAATCGTCCATGCCGTGGTCGGAGAGAACCGGCAGCAAGTAACCCACGCCGAGAAACCCCGTCGTCAGACGATTGCCGTTCGCCCGGATCAACTTGCCCAGTCTGGCCGCGGCGGCATCCTTGCGCGCACCCGCCACCATGCCGAAATACAGCGCAAGCACATAGACGGTCTGCGTATCTCCTTCGATGCGACCGTCTTCCCGTACAAACCGTTCATTGAATGCTTGATTGATACGGCCGTACAGGTCGGCATATCGACTTGCGTCTTCCGAATGCCCGAGTATGCCCGCGATGCGGGCAAACAGCGAGGCGCTGTAGGCAAAATACTGGGTGGACAATACGTCCTTCGGCGTATCCGGGCCGCCCACCGCCAGCCAATCCGCATAATTCGCATATCCGGGCCGAATCAGGCCGACCGTCAAGCGCTCGCAATAATCGATCCAGCGTCTCATCGCCGTATAATGGGCTTGCAGAATGTCCGTGTCCCCGTACATGAGATAGACCGTCCACGGAATGATCACGCCCGCGTCGCCCCAGCCCGCGTTGTCAGGCGCATACCATTTCAATTTATCCCGCATCTTCCATTCGTGCCAGCCCGCATCGGGCGCTACGTCCGGGAAGGCGCCGTCGCGCCTCTGGGCGTCGGCGATATCGTGCATATACTTCTTGAAGAAATTGGCGACATTCCTGTTGTAGGCGCCCGTCCGGATGAAAATTTGCGCATCTCCCGTCCAGCCCAGCCGCTCATCCCGCTGCGGGCAGTCGGTCGGCACGCTGATATAGTTGCCCCGCTGCCCCCAGGAGATATTGCTGAATAACCGGTTGATCATCGCATCCGAAGTTTCATATCGGCCGGCCGGCGCGATATCGGAGTGAACGACATGCCCGGTAATCGTCTCCGGACCGGCTTCGCCGGGATAGCCCGACACTTCGACGTACCGGAACCCGTGAAAAGTGAAATGGGGCTGCAGTCTCTCTGCGCCGCTGCCGGCCAGGACGTAACTGTTGCGCTGTACGGCTTTTCGTAAATTGTCCGTATAGAGCGTGCCGTCCGGGTTCAGCATTTCCGCGTAACTGACTGCGATCTCGGTGCCCGCCGCCCCAGATGCGACAAGCTCGACCCAACCGACCATGTTCTGACCCATATCGTAGATGCAGGTTCCCGCCGCCGTTCTCCGCATGCCGATCGGTTGAAGCCGTTCCGTGACGCGGATCGGGGGATCGACTTGCGCGACCAGTTGCCCCGCATAGGGAGGGAATACCTCCACCGGCCGCCACGACGCGTCGTCGAAAGGCGCTTCATCCCATCCCGGTTCGAGCAGCCGCAGGTCGTACGACTCGCCCTTGATCATATCCGAGTAGACGATGCCCCCTGTGGCCATTCTCCAGGATGAATCCGTGCAGATCGTATCCCGCGAGCCGTCCCGATATTCGACGATTATCTGAAGCAGCAAGCAAGGACTGACGCCGTATGTCGCGCGATCCATCATGCCGACTTGCCCGGCATACCAGCCCGTGCCGAGTATGGCGCCAACCGCATTGTCGCCTTCCTGCAGCCTATCGGTCACATCGTAAGCCTGATACTGCACACGCTTCGCGTAATCGGTCCAACCCGGCGCGAAATAAGCGTCCCCGACCCGCGCACCGTTCACATGCAACTCATAGACGCCCAGGGCAGTCGCGTATACGGTCGCCCGCGCCATGTCCCGTTTCAATCGGAACGTCTTGCGAAGATAGGGACTGGGCGGCAGCTCCTGCTGCGCCGGCACCGTGCGGCCGATCCACTCTCCCGACCATTCGCCCGGATCCAGCAGCCCCATCGACCAGCTTCCGACATCGCTCCAGGCGGAGGGCGCGTCAAGCTGGTCCCACACCATGACCTTCCAGTAATAAGTTCGGGCAGAGACGAGCGGCAATCCTCCGTATCGAATATGAATGGATTGATCTCCCGCCGCTTTGCCCGTATCCCACAAGTCTCCTTGGTCATTCTGCAGCCGTTCGCGGCTGGAGCCGACCAGAATGCGATACGCCGACTGCTTGCGGGAAGCCGTTTCTGCGCGTGCAGATGCACCTTCTTCCATGACCGCTTCGGCCACCCATCCCAATCTGGGATGCAATGCATCGATGCCGGTCGGACGATCCCGATATTCAACCGTCAAACTACGGATCGTTACGCTCATTATGCTTGCCTCCCCTTGCGTGCCTTCCCCGTCAGAACGGTTGGCTTAATTCATCCCTTCATTACTCAGCCGATCCGACAATCCGTATTCGTCAAGCACTTCCCGCACCGCGACCAGCCTGCCTCCGTCTCTGGCGCTGCGAAGCATCGCCTCCATGACGGCGATCGTATGGACGCCCTCCCGGATATCGGGTGCCGGCGTTTCGCCGCGATCCAGACAACGGGCAAAATATTCAATGTAATTCTGGTATTCGCCCGCATGATGGCTTTCGCCCTCGAAGCGGAAATAGTAGCCGTGCTTGTCGTCGTATCGGTGGACCTGCTTGCCTTCTCCGGTGAAATGAGTCACATATTGCAAGTTGAGATATTCCGATCTCGAGCTCCCGCTTGTTCCTCTCAGCGCGCAGGCGATGGAAGGCTCAATGTCTCTTCCCAGCGTAGGCAGCGTGTAATTGCCGGAAGCCAGCGCGGTTCGCCCTTCCCGGTCCCGCAGCAGGAATTTCATGCTGTCCCATGCTTCCACGCCATACGCGCGGTTCGTGCTGCTGGACCGTCCGAAGCCGGTTACCTCGACGATGTCGGGCATATACCAGCAGACCAGATCGACCGCATGAATCATGAAGTTGTACATCCAACTGAATCCAGGCTGGCGGCTCCAGCCCCGCTCCAGAAACCATCGGCCGTCCGTAATATAATGAGCTTCCATCGTTTCCAGTTCGCCGTGCTTGCCCTGCTCATAATCCTCCCGCTGCCGGATCATCGGCTCGAAAAACCGGGAGCTCTGACCGACAAACACCTGCTTGCCGGAACGATCCGAGAGCTCGATCAGTTCGCCTGCGCCTTCCAGCGACAGCAGCAGCGGCTTGGTGCAGATGACATGCTTGCCCGCTTCCAGCGCTTGCCGGATATGCGCGGCATGCAGTTGGTCCGGCGTATAGATCGCAATCACATCGATGCTCTCGTCCTGCAGCAGCTCACTGTATTGCGTCGTCCATCGCGCAACGCCGAACTCTTCCTCCCTGGCCTTGCATACTTGCGGGTCAAGATCGCACATCCCGCGCAGCTCCCACCGGGGGCTGCCCAGCGCTGCCGAGATGATGCTTCTCCCCTCTCCCAGGCCGACAACGCCGAGACGGTAAATTCGTTGTTCCCCCATATCGCTGACATCCTTTTCCCGCTGATTTATACAAACTGAGGCAAATACGATTGATTGGCCGCAATCAGCGCATCCGCCATCTCCTCGACAATCTCCTTGTTGTGCACCTGAGGGGATACATGCATCGCTTGATAGACCAGCTTGCGGTCCCCCGACAATGCCGCATCGATAGACAGCTCCTGCTCGTTGACGATCGTCAGCACGGATCCGGACACCGCATCGGGCACAGCGCCGCTTGATTCCGGATGAATCCCGCCGCCGCTGACGGAGGCCCATGTCTCGACGGCCGTCCCTTGCGGCAAATTCGTAATCTGCCCTTGATTCGGCATCGTTACGATGGCGCGAGTCGGCATGCCGGTGTACAGCGAATGGCAGATTTGCGAGAAGCCTTCCCGGGACGAATGCAGGTCCGGCAGAGCGGCTTCACCGTGCAGCACCCTGGCAATTTCTGCTTTCCTCTCATCCATCAAGTTTTGACGGCGGGGAAACACGCCTTTCCTGCGAATATGATATTTGCGCTGAACCGCTTCGTCATTGCAATAATAAGGAAGATTCTCCGCGACGTGATTGGAAGAACCGACCGGGAAGCACCCCAGCTTTTCGTAAAGCACGAAGTTGAAATAATATTCCATGTTTCTCCCCGGAGCCAGATGCTCGTTGAGGATGTCATCCGTCGTTCCTGTGATCAATTCCCCGTTCTTCTTGCGGAAATAATCGACATAGCTTTGCAGCGACAGCGCTGCCGGCTGTCCCTTGACCGTAATGTCTTTCAACCATGTATAATGGTTGACCCCGACGCTGACCGCATCGATGTCCGCATACGGGACTCCCCAATAGTCGGCGAGCATCGCCACGGTCCCGGCATAGTTATGGCACAGTCCCGCCGTCTTGATCGTGCTCGTCTTGGCTACCGCCCGGGTCAACTGGGAGAGCGGGTTGGTGACGTGGATCAGCCAGGCGCGAGGGCAGTATCGCTCCATCTTCTGCGCGATCCCGACGAACACCGGCACATTGCGCAGCGTTCTGGAAATGCCGCCCGGACCGACGGTGTCGCCGACCGTGTGATAGATGGCATATTGCTCGGGAATATGGTAATCATGATGCATCGCAGTCAGCCCGCCAGTCGAGATGGAGACGCACACGACATCCGCTCCCCGCAGCGCATCGTCCAATTCCTCCACGGCAATTGTCCAATTTGCTTGCAGCTTCTGCGCCATCAGCTCGCAGTACCGCTTCATATCCTCTGCTGCCTGACGATTGATATCGACCAGGCACAGGCGACTGCCCGCAAGCGTCGGCGTGAGAAACAGATCGCCCGCAAGCGTTGGTGTCCATCCGTAGCTGCCGCCGCCGATGATGACGATTTTCATGCCCAAAATTGCGACATTCCTTTCCTTATCGAGTTTGGAACATCAGATCCCCGGCCATGCGCAAGCACACCCGAGGATCTGTTCTGATCGTCAACCGATCGCTATTTCAAGTATTTTCCATATATCGCGTAGGCATCCTTCATGCCGACTTTGTCCAGATCGCCGAGATACTTCGCCCATTGACCGTCATCGTTAATATCGACAATACCCATGATCGCCTTGGTGCTGAACTGGTCCGCGACATCGCGCATGGCGCTGACCGTCGTATTGATCGTTTGCTGCTCTTCTTCCGTCAGCGGAGCACTCAACGGATTCATATTAAACATCTCGCTCAGTTCCTGCATCGCTTCCTGCTTCTTCATGTACTTCACATCGGACTTCAGGAAGTCGTCGCTCTGCTTCAACCACCAGTCGTACCCGTATTCCTGCGCGACGCTCTTGCGATCCATGCCTTCCTTGTATTTGATCTCTCCGCTCGCCACTTCATAGGTCAAGCCTTCCTTGCCCATCTGGTGGAACAATTGACCTTCTGGAGTAGATCCCCATTCGATATAATCGAATATACGCTGCAGCTTCTCCGGCTCTTTCGCCAGCTTGTTGCTGAGAATCGGGCCGAACAGCGAGAAATTGAGCGGTTTGAATTCAAGCGCCGGCTTGTCGGCATACGCGCTGGGCAAATAATGAGCATAATCGAATACGCCGCCCGGGATGTCCTTCAGTTCATACTCCGGATCAACGGTGTGACTCGCCCATTGGAAGTCGATCAACACTTTGCCGGTCAGGCGCTTGGCCACCCATTGCTCCTTCGTAATGGTGGCAAACTCCTGTTCAACCAGCTTTTCTTTGTACAGCTTGGCGATGAATTTCAGCATATCGCGATGCTTCTCGGAAGCGAAGGTCCATGAGAGCTGGTTGCCCGCGTCCGGATCGAGCCAGAACCCCTTCGTCGTCGTGTTAAAAGGATTGCGGAATGCCTGTTGGAAGCCGTTGATCAGATCGTTGATCCCGCCGCGGACGCCGATCCCCACCGAATCCGGGTACGCCGCTTTCAAGGTTTTCAGCGCTTCGTACAGCTCATCCATCGTCTTGGGGAACTCCGTAATTCCGGCTTTGTCCCACGCATCCTTCCGATAAATCCAGGTCATCGGATCGTTCGCCGCCACGCTCGGAAGCGTATACAGCTTGCCGTTCACGCTGGCGAAATCAAGCAGCAATGCCCAATCCTCGTCGGAGAACAACGAGCGGTAAGTCGGAAGCTTGTCGATATAATCCCCAACCGGCAGCAAGTATCCGGCAGAGGCCCATTTGGCTACATTCGTCGGACTGTTCATATTCGGAATGAAATCGGGATAGGAGCCCGACGCGAACATAACGTTATATTTCTCAAGACCCGACGTCGGAATGACCTCGTAATCCAGCTTGACATTGAATTTCTCTTCTATATCTTTCACATATTGATTAGGCAGACTGTTCGGCGGGTATTTGGCTTGGCTCGTAAGCGAGATTGAAATCGTCTGATTTTTGTCGCTCGCGGCGGGCGGGTTCGTGCTCCCTGTCGGCTGCCCGCCGGTATTGCCGCTTTCAGCAGCCGTGTTCTGTTTGGAGCTGCATGCCGCCAATGCGATTGAGAGCGTCAGGATAAGTACGACCATAGCCGTGGACCATTTTCTGATTTTCATTCGCGTTTCCACCTCTTCGTTAGAATGTTGGGCTGTCGCTTGACCTTCCTTTTTCGATTTGCTGCCGGTTTCCTTCTGTGTGCCGGGCATTCCCCCCCTCAAGCAATCCCGTTATTCTAACCTTTCAGCGAGCCGATCATAATGCCTTGAACGAAGTACTTCTGAATGAACGGATAAATAATGAGCATCGGCACGATCGAGATGACCAAGGTTGCGTACTGCACGCTCTCGGGCGTCAAATCCGACCGCATATCCTCGGCCAGCGCCGCATTGCCTTGCGCAGCCATCTGATCGGCCAAGGTGTTCTGCAGAACAATCTCGCGCAGAAGCAGTTGCAGCGGATATTTCTCATAACTGTTAAAGTACAGCAGGGATGAAAAATAGGAGTTCCAATGCGCCACGCCGTAAAATAAGGCGATGGTCGCCACGGCGGCCGTGGACAGCGGCAGAACGATGCGGATCAAAGTTTGAATGTCCCCGCATCCGTCCAACTTGGCGGCCTCTTCCACCTCTACGGGGAAGTTCTTGAAGAAGGAGATCATGATGATCAACCACCACGAGCTGATCAATCCCGGAATCGTAACAGCCCATACCGTGTTCATCATGCCCAGCGACTTCACCAGCAGAAATCCCGGGATCATCCCTCCGGTGAAAAACATCGGCAGGATGCACAAAGCCATGAACCACGGTCTGAGAATGAGCTCCTTCTTGGACAACGCATAAGCGGCCGCTGTCGTGAAGATGACATTCAGCGCGGTGCCTACCGAAGTGTAGAAGATCGAGTTCAGGAAAGAACGCGGAATATGCACATTATCGAACAAAATGGTGTGATAGGCGCGCAAGTTGATTCCTTCGGGCAGCAGTCCGACCAATCCGCGCTTGATCGCATCCGGGTCGCTCAGCGAGATGGACACGACATGCAGAATGGGCAGCACCGTGATCAACGCGATGAAGATCATCGACGCGTGCACGACGACATCCAGCAATCTGGAGCTGATTGTGCGATCCTTTACCATAAGCTCTCCTCCGTCAGCTTGCGGGCCATGTAATTGGCCGTCACCAGGAATACCACATTGATGATCGAATTGAACAGATCGACCGCCGCGCCGAAGCTGAAGTCGAGCTCGACCAATCCGCGGCGATATACGAAGGTCGAGAACACGTCGGCCGTCTCGTAAGTCAACGAGTTGTACATGAGCAGAATCTTCTCGGCGCCGACGCTCAGCACGCCCGACATGTTCAATATCAAGGTGATCATGACGACCGGCTTGATCGCAGGCAGCGTAATATGCCACATCTGCTTGAGCCTGCTGGCGCCGTCAATGACGGCGGACTCGTATTGTTCGGCATCGACCTTGGACAACGCCGCCAGATAGATCACGGCGCCCATGCCGAGCCCTGTCCAGATGCCCGAACCGACGAACAGAAACCGGAACCATTCGGATAGCGCAAAGAAGTAGATCGGATCGAACCCCAGCTTGACCAGGATGACGTTCACGACGCCGGAGCTTGGAGACAGCACCATTTTCATCATGCCGACGACAGCGACGACAGACAGGAAGTAAGGCAGATAGCTCACCGTCTGCACGAAGCTTTTATAATACTTGTGTCGAAGCTCGTTGAGCAATAGCGCGAACAGAATCGGCACCGGGAATCCAAACAGAATGGAATACAAACCGATCAGGAACGTATTGCGAAACAATTGCCAGAAGAAAGGTCCGTTGACGAAGCTTTTGAAGTGATCCAGACCGAACTGCCCTGCCCAGGGAGAAGAGAAGACGGCCGTTATGAAGTTCTGGCCTTCCGTCATGCGAAATTTCTTGAAGGCGATGAGCACCCCGTACATCGGGATATAGTTGAAGACGATAAAATACACAATCGCGGGCAGCAGGAGCAGCAGCAATACCCGCTGCCTCCTGGCTTTGCGCCAGAAGTTTCTGAATCCGGCTTTCCGGGAATTGTCCGGACTTTGCCGCAAGGTGTTATCCGCTATTTCCATGGCGCGTCCTCCTGTCCACTTCATCCGGTTGCCTTCAAGATAAACAAAATGATGCGATCCCGTAAAGGAGCAGTTCATCTCCAGCACACCATTCATTAAAACGCTTACACACCGCCTGGTTGAATGCGTTTTCTTGAAAACACCCCTTATTTTTTACACACACCATCCGCCAATTCGCCCGCTGGCTAACGCCATTCCAGCCGGACGATCGTATCGATCGGCTGCCAGCACGATTCCGGCACGGTCAGCCGAATGCCGCTCTCGCTCTGAACGAACGGGATCTCGTCTCCGGCCCATGTGCGGCACGTCAGCACCTGGTGAGCGAGCGGCGGCAGCGGCAGTTGCGCTTCGCGGAATTTCGCCGGGTCGAACAGGTGCAGGTAGATGATATTGTCGCGGCAAGTTGTGCCGTATACGCCATCTACCGGCTGCCACGGGCCTCCTCGCGTGCCGTAAATGCTCTCCCCGTGATGAAGCATCCACTCTCCGATCCGGTGAAACAATCGTACCTGATCGTCCGGGATGACGCCGTCCCGGTCCGGCGTCACGTTCAACAGCGCGTTGCCGTCCCGCACGAATACGTTCAGGATCAAGTTCATGACTTGCTCGAAAGTCATCGCCCGATTGTCCGGCTGCCACGCCCAGGAACCGGCCACACTGAAGTTTTTCTCCCAAGGGAACGGGATGATGTCCCCGCCGATATCGTGCGGCCCTTCGTCGCAGGAGAAGTCGCCCTCCCATCCCGAGCGCTCGTTGATGACGATGCCCGGCTGATGGCTGCGCGCCATCTTGTTGAGCGCCAGCGGCTCCCACAGCCATGCCCCTCCGGCATCCGAACCTTTGTGCGCGAGCCAGGAGCCGTCGTACCACAGAATGTCGACGGCCCCGTAGCGGGACAACAGTTCCTCCACTTGATCGTAAGCCTGTTTCTTGAGCTTGAGCGCATTGTCATACCGGCCGACCGGATCGAAGTAGCCGGGAAACCGCCAGTCCATCGGCGAATAATAGAGACCGACCCGCAGCCCCGCCGCGCGCGCCGCCTCCGCATATTCCTGCACGAAATCGCGCCGGGCGTCGGCCTGCACCGTCGTAAATTGCTCGTGGCTGCCCGCGCTGTCCCACAGCGAGAAACCGTCGTGATGCCTTGCCGTCATGACCATGTAACGCATGCCGGCCGCCTTCGCCAAATCCGTCCAGGCTCGCATATCAAACGATTGCGGGTTGAAGGTCATGGCGACCCGACGATATTGTTCTGCCGGTATGCCTTCCTGATGCATGACCCATTCGCCGCGTCCGATGATCGAATAGGCGCCCCAATGGACGAACATCCCCAGCTTCGCGTCGCGCCACCAGGCCAACTGCTGTTCGGACAGCTTCAGCTCGTCGCATGGAATGCCGTCCGTGCTCTTGAACCTGACGTTGCTCTTCAGCATGGACGCCAGCTCGGCCCCGCTCATCCGGGCCGGCTCTCCGTTCGAGTAGGAGAGACCCAGCGCGGCGATCTTGCGGCGGTTGCTTTCATTGTGCATGCGCTTCTTCATCTCTTGCAGCGAGAACCAGTAAACGTCATTCGGATCGAATGTCGATTGATAGCAATTGAGCTTGCCTGCGAAATTTTCCAGCTCCTCGCCCGACAGCGCGTCCAGACTGCGCTGCAGCGATTGGCGGCTCCCGGCGGAATCTTGGCGGGCGGCAGCCAGCAGCGATTCCAGAAATTCAAGCTCGGTATTCGTCAGCATCCGGCGCTCTCCCCCTTACCCTTCACGGCGTACGATTTCAAAGTCCAGTTCAAATCCGCCCGCATCGGCCTTGGTCATGCGTACCTCATGATTTCCGAACCGCTGTGTCCATACGTCCTTGCTGCCCAGATAAGGCAAGGCATGCTCCATGACACGCGCATCGTCCAGGAAGGACCCGGTCACAATCCACTTTCCGTCGCCCGTCCGGGCGGTTTGCGACCATTCGTCAGGGGCCAGCCAATCCCCGATGATCACCGTCGCGCCCTGCTCGGCCCGCGAGCGAATCGCAACCAGCGTATCCGCGGAGATGTCGGAGCCCGCCGCGAGAATGAGCTGGGGATTGCCCAACCGGCGGTCCGTCACGAATTCGTCGTAAACGACCGCATTGTTCACCGGATAGAAGAGCGGGTGTATCGGGTCGATACGATCCGGGTTCCAGCCGTCCGGCAACGGATATTGGCCGGCTTGCACCTCGCGCTTCAGGATCGCTCGCGGAGAAGCGTAGCCCGGAATATGCATGCAGCTGCCATGCGCGGGAATCGTGCCGTGGCTGAGCAAATGCCATACGTGGAATATGCTTGTGCTGTGCTCCGCGCCCGCCGGTCGGCGATTGCCGTACAGTCGTTCATTCTGCCCGTAGTTGCTGTCGTCCGAGTGAATGATGGCGATATCCGGGTTCGCTTCCCGATGTCCCCAGGCAAGCGGGTGCGCAGGCACAAACTCGCGGATGAAGCGGTCCCAGACTTCTCCGAACTCCGTCTTGCGGAACCCGGTGCCGTCGAATCGCGCCAGCGCGTCGATATTTTCCGTGAACAAGTGCGAGGGCGACATATAATAGGCCATCCGGAGCGCCGACGCGTATTCCTGCGGCGAATGGCCCGGCAAGCCGGAAGTTCGGATGAACCACTGCCCGATGTCGGGCCCCCACAGATCGGCGCAAATCCACAGATCGCGTTCGTATTGTCGCGCGGCGCCGAGCGCGGTGGACAACTGCAGCGATTGGAACGATTCCTTCATGACCTTCGGGCAGACGGCCATTCCGCCGTGTGCAGCCGTGTGGAACATGACGGGAAACACATGCTCGGACACGAGCGGCGCCTGCTTAGGCGGCAGCTTCTCCCGCTCGAGCAATTGCGCGACATGCGCCGCGCGATCGGCAATGGCCTGCGTCACCTTGGCCCGCGCATGAGCCAGACTCAGTCCGTCGGTCGAGCCCCAGTGCGGCAGGAACGTCCCCTTCCGATACTGGCCGGCGTTAATCTGCAGGTGCTCCGGCTCGTCATAGAGAAGCCCCATCAGCCTGCCGCTGCTTGCCGCTTCGACGATGGTGTCGTCCGGGACGTCGTAACGGTTCGTGCCTTCGACATAAGGCCCGTTGATATTGCCGTATTCATTGCCCAGGCAGACGTCCAGGCCATGCTTGACCATATCCGCGATCATCGCGGAATGACCGGCCAAGCCGGGAAACATATGATGCACATAATAATCGGCGCCGAGCTCCTTCAGCAACCGCACGAACGAATCGGGATCGGGCGTCGGGTCCTGCGAAGGGACGACGGCGCCGGTGCCCGTTCTCATGATCTCATCGGACATCGCCCCGGCCCAGGCATCGTGCCAGGCGACCACGGGGCCCTGCAAGCCGAATTTGGGAATATGCGTGCGTGAAGCCGATGATGGCTTATCCACGAGGATCCGCTCCTTCCGGGCCGCTCGCCGTCCGTACGGAAGTACGGTCCTGCAAGTTCGCGACCTTCTCGCCGCCCCAGGAGAATCCCGTCGTGCGCAGCTTCTCGACCTTGTCCCAATCGATGTCCATGCCGATGCCCGGCTTGCTCTCGTCCGGCGCCAGGAGATAGCCGCCCTCGTATCTGACCGGCTCCACGGTAATATCGTCCACATAAAGCTCCGGCCCGGTCGGGTCCGAGATCGCCTGCAAGTTCGTGAGCGACGTCCCGAAGATCGCCTGGGCGGCCGTGCCGTAGCCCAGCTCCTGCGTTGTCCCGATCAGCACGCCCTTGCCGGCCACCTCCGCCGCGGCCGCCGCTTTGCGCGCGGCATGCAAGCCGCCGATAAAAATAAGCGCAATGTTGCAGATGTCGATCGCATCATGGCGGATCATATCGTGCAATTGCTTGAAGCTCCAGACATGCTCGCTTACCGGAAGATCGACCGCCATGCGAAAATGGCGCAGGCCCTCGAAATCGTTGCGGAAGGCCGGGCTCTCAATGAGCTGCACCTGATACGGCATCAGCCTCCTGGCGATCCGAAGCGCGGACTTCCAGTCCAGCAGATGGCTGAAATCGAGCGATTTGATCGTGACCCTGCCGCCGAATTGCGTCCGCACGCCGTCCAGGAACGCTTCATCCGCATCCGGATTGACGCCCGCATAGAGCCGGAACACATCGAAGCCTTGCCGCAGCTTGTTGCCCACGATCGCCAGGTTATCCGCCACTTCCTCCACCGTGCGGTTGCGGAAGATCGGGTAGCACACCTTCAGCTTCTCTCTGACCCGACCGCCGATCAAGCGGCTGACATTGACGCCGAGCGCCTTGCCAACCAGATCGTACAAGGCGATGTCGACACCGCAGCGGATGAACGTGCCTTTCTCGTAGTAATACATCGTCTCCGGGTACAGCTCCGCGAGCTGCTTGTTTACCGCAATCAGGTCGAAGGCATTGCAGCCGACCAATTCGTGGCGCAAGGTAGCTTCCATGTCCTGCGCGTCAACCGCATATTTCGGCAGATGAGAGAAATCCGACATTTCGCCCACGCCCGTAATTCCTTCATCCGTATAGAGGCGCACAATGCCATGCTCGCATACGAACCCCGTCTGCCTGGGAATTCGCACGACGTCCAGCTTCACATCCGTTATTCGCATCATGATTCTCCTTCCGCTCAGATCGATATGGATACTGTCTGCGTATGCGTGAAGAAATCCATCGCCGCGCGCCCCTGTTCCCGCGAATGCGAGCTCGACTGCTTCAATCCGCCGAACGGCGCTTGGTATTCCACTCCGGCGGTCTCCGCGTTCACCTTCACCATCCCCGCCTCGATCCGATTCGTGAACATCATCGCGGATGCCAGATCGCGCGTGAAGATCGCGGCGCTAAGCCCGAATTCCGTCTGATTGGCAAGGCGTATCGCTTCCTCGAGCGTCTGCGCTTCCATGACCGCCAGCACCGGCCCGAATATTTCCTCGCACGCAAGCGCCATCTCCGGCGTTACAAGATCGAACACCGTCGGCTCGACATAATGTCCGCTCGCGTACGCCGGATCGTCGGGCTGCTTGCCCCCGCACAGCAATCTGGCGCCTTGCGCAAGGCCCTGCCGAATATGCTGCAGCACGGATTGCTGCTGCGCCTCCGTCGCGAGCGGCCCGCAATAGACAGCCGCGTCCAGTCCGTCGCCCACGCGGATCGACGCGATTCGCTTAAGCAGCAGAGCTACGAACTGCTCTTTGACCGCTTGCATGACGATGACCTTGCTCGTTGCCGTGCATTTCTGTCCCGTGCTCTTCATCGCTCCCGACACGACCGCATCCGCCGCCTTCTCCAGGTCGGCGTCCTCCATCACGATGACCGCATTCTTGCCGCCCATCTCCAATTGGTACTTGATCCCCCGGCGCGACGCTTGCTGCGCGATCTGGCGGCCCACCGCATTGGAGCCGGTGAAGCTGATTCCTTGTACGAGCGGATGCCGGGCAAGCGCATCGCCAAGCTCGGCGCCCGAGCCGGACACCAGGTTGACGACGCCGGGCGGGAAGCCCGCTTCGTGGAACACTTCGAACAGGAATGCGGCCGTAAGCCCGGCATTCGTCGCCGGCTTGAGCACCGCCGTATTTCCGTAGATCAGCGCCGGCGCCAGCTTCCACAACGGAATCGCGATCGGGAAGTTCCAGGGGGTGATCAAGGCGACGACGCCAAGCGGCGTCTTCTTCGTATAGAGCAGGGATTTGCCGTCGGACGCGGGAATTTGCTCCCCGTTCGCACGAACGCCCTCGGCCGCATAATATTTGAGAATCGCGGCGCCGCGCAGCGCTTCTCCTTTCGCTTCGGCCAACGTCTTGCCCATCTCTCTGGTTAGCAACCGCGCCGCCTCGTCCGCCCTCCGCTCCAGAATCAGCGCCGCCTGCAGCAGCCGGTCTCCCCGGCTTGCTCCGGGCAGGGACCGCCAGCCCGGCAGCGCTTCATGCGCCGCGCGGACGGCCGCATCCGCATCGGACTTCGCCGATCGCGGCAGCAGGCCGACAATCTCCTCGCGATTCGCGGGATTCCTGTTCTCCACCGTCAGGCCGGTCGACGAAGCGCACCATGCGCCCCGTATATAGTTAAGAGCCTCCATCATCGCATTGCTCATCTCCTTGTCACAATCTTGCGATCCGAACGGCGGCTGCTACAGCAATCCCCAACTGCGAAGCACCGCCGCAACCCGCTCATGATCGGCTTGCGTCAACGGCGCGCTCGGCGGCCTGACCGCGCTGCTGCCCAACCCCAACTGCGCCATCGCGTTCTTGACGACGCTTACGTTGTTGCCGCTCCCGTTCTGCTCGCGCAATTCCTCGAACGGCCGGACTTCCTCCCATATTCGCATCGCATCCTTGTAGCGGCCTTCGCGAAGCGCTTGCAGCATCGCCAGAGAGCGTCCGGCATCCACATTTACCATCCCGGAGGTAAACCCTACGGCGCCGGCAGCGAAGAAGAAGGGCGCCCAGCTCTCGGCCGTGCCGCATATCCACACCAGATCGTCGCCGATCAAATGGACGGCTTTCGCGAATGACGGCAGGTGGTTCACGGCATACTTGACCGCAATCACCTGCGGGATGGCTGCCGCTTCCTTCAGCATCCCGGCCGTTACCGACCCGTGGCGTACATACAGCACGAGCGGAAGCGCCGTGGCTGCGGCGACTTCCCGGTAGTAAGCCAGCATCCCCCGCTCCGACTGGAACGGGTGGGCAGGCTGGTGCAGCATAAGGCCGTCGGCGCCGCAGCGCGCCGCGTGAAGAGCCAGTTGGGCGGCCGTGTTCGCATCGTGGCCGATGCCGACGATCACGGCCGCCCTCCCGGCAACATGCCGGATCGCGAATTCCGCGACATCCTTGGCTTCCTCGCAAGTCAGCGAATAATATTCGCCCGTGTTGCCGCAAGGATAGATCGCCTCGATGCCTTGCGCGATCAGATGATCCAGATTTCTTCCCAGCGCCGGAAAATCCACGGCGCCGTCATCGCCGAACGGCGTAATATTGATCGCATTAACGCCTTGCAGCTTCGACTTGATGTTCTCGTGCATAGATTTCACGCTCCCCTATTCGGACTTTTGCCAGGCCGCCCGGCCGCCGTCCACGACGATCGAGGCTCCCGAGATGAACGCCGCCTCGTCGGAGGCGAGGAATAACGCCGTTGCCGCGACATCCTCCGGCGTCCCGAACCGGCCGAGCGGATGCGCGGCGAGCATGACGCGCTCTTTGTCCGCCCGATTGGGAAACATCTGCATATGCTTCTCCGCCATCGGCGTCCAGATAAAGCCGGGACACACATTATTCGCCCTGATTCCCTGATGGCCGAAATCAATGCAGATGCCCAGGGTCATCGTATGCAAACCGCTCTTGGCGGCATGGTAGGGAAAATGGTTCTGCTGCGTGCGAAACACGTGCGTGGAGGAGATGTTCACGATGCTCCCTCCTCCTCCGGCGGCCATCAGCGGGATGGCATATTTGCAGCAGTGCCATGCGCCTTTCAGATTGGTATTCATCACGCGGTCCCAATCCTCGCTCGTGGCCGTTGCCGTATTCGTGCTGCCTGTCACGCCGGCATTGTTGACCAGAATATCCAGGCTGCCGCAGTCGCTTGCGATCGCCTCCATCATCAGACGGACCTGCTCTTCGCTGCGCAGATCCGCCTGGTGGCATACCGCCTTGCCGCCCGCGGATACAATCTCTTCGACCGTCCGCTGCCCGCTGTCTGCCATATCGTTGACGACAACCGTCGCGCCTTCGGCCGCGAAACGCTGCGCAATCGCCTTCCCGATCCCCGATCCCGAGCCGGTAACGAGCGCTGTCTTGTGAAGCAATCTCATAGCCGCCCTCCCCTTCGCTCCGCATGGACAGCAGTTTCACTCTTCATACAGCCAGTCCAGCAGCCTGACATCGCTGGCCCCTTCCAGATCCCGGGGCTGGAGCTGCTGATCCGCTCGGATGACGCCTGCGATCAGGTAACTCCCCTTGCCCAACTCGATCGTATGCCTTCCCGCTTCGTACAGGAACGCGTGAATATGCACATTCGGCTGGAAGAACACCTGGATGCCGTTCTTGATGACCGGCGTCAGCCCGCCGCGCTCGTCGGCATGCGTGTTCACTTCAAGGTCCGGCACTTGCAGCCATTGCGAGTCCTTCGAGTTGAAATAGCCGATCAGAATGCGGGCAGGCTCCGGCAGCTCGATCTCGATCGCGACGCCGTCTTTGCTGGCCGCTTCCTGATCGAACCGAATGCCGGTCAAGCCGTCCAGTTCCTCGGCGACAGTCGTTACGAGGCAATCGCTGCCAAGGAACGGCTGGCATTGGCTCGTAACGATATACGTCTGGGCATGGGTGGAATGAAGCACGAAGTCCGCCTGGCGGTACCGTTCGATCGTCTGCTCGGAGAAAGCAACCTGACGCGGCAATTGTCCGCGTTCCAACGTCTCCACGTGACGGACGAAATTCGCGTATTCCGCTTCATAATGAGGCAGACACTCGCGCCAATGGTCATATCGCTCTCCGTCCGGAAACGGGATTTTGCGGGACGATGCCTGCAAGCTGTTGGCGTACAGGTACGTATCCTGCGTCAATTCCGTCAGCTTGCGATATTGCTGCAGGCTGGCCTCGAAATGAGGCGCCGCGCTGCGCAGAAGCGCGGCGTGTTCCACATACTGGTTGCCGGCCGTCAGCAGCTTGTACTTCAGAATGCAGACCGCCGCCCGAACCTTGTGCGTGTAGGCGCGCGTCATCAGCGCGATCGCCCGGATGTCGCTTGCCAGACGCTCGAATTCCGCCCGGTCTTGCGTAACATGAGCTCTCGCCCGTGCGATCGCCCGTTCTGCCCTGTCTGCATGAACGTCGACATTGTCCGCGATATCGATCGGCGTCTCGCCGATATGCGGCTCTCCGCGAAGCTCGCGCTGTACGTACAGGTCGAGACGCTCGCCCTGCGGCGCCTGGCAATCCCACAGCTCCGCATAAGGGCGATACCGCTCCGGATTCGTGAGCTGGCTCATCGTCATGCCCAGACTCAGCGTCTGACGATTGCCTTCCGTAATGCCGAACCTTCGAAGCAGCTTCGGCGCGCACTCTCCGGACGATTCGTAAGCTTCGAGAATCGCCGCCGCGGCTTCGCGGCTTCCGTACCGCTCGGCGAGCCGCCGCTGCCAATACTCCCGCTCCATGCCGGGCTCCCGGTCCGGATTCCAGGCATAGCGGAACCAGGCTTCGAACCAGATCCAATCCCGATCCATCTGGCGCAGCCGCGCGCTCGTCTTGTCTGCCGCGTAAGGCCAATCCCAATAGAACAACGGATACAGATGAATGCCGTTCGTGCCGAGCCGATATTGGGCGGCTTGCACGCACTTCTGAATGAATGACGGCGCGCCGAAGCGAAACGGCTCCAGGTTGGCCAGTACGTGCACATTAAACAGGTGGATCGATCCCAGCGAGCCGAGATGCTGATGAATGCGCTGCCAGCGTCCCCGCGGCGTATAGGTGGTGAGCGATTCGCCGTTGTACTTGGCTTCCGTGAACAGGTTCGCATAGTTCGGCAGCGCCGCCTCCATCACCTTCTCCGCCGGAATCGCATGCGCTCTCACGATGATCGGCGGCAGCTCCTTCAAGTTCAAATCCTTCAAGCCGTCGTTGACCCCGGCCAGAATCGTATCGTTGAACCACTCCACGCCGTACAGAGCGCCGTTCAACGCTTCGCCCAGACAGACCATCAGGCCCACATTGGGGAAGGTGCGTATGAATGCGGAGATCGATTGGATATAATAGTCGCTCGTGAGCGGCGTCGGCTTCGTCTGTATCAATTCGAGCTGATGCTTCTCCGCGAACGGCAGCGGAATATGGATGTTGTAAAATTTCAGCACGACCCAGATCCCGCGGCGATCCGCTTCGCGCACCAGCCAATGCAGCATGGCGACGTTCTGCTCGTACTCGTCTTCCGCGACCTCCAGCGCTTCCGGATAGTCCGACAGCTTCACCAGGGAAGAGAACGGATGCCCGCTCCATATATAGACGACATTGCAGCGATACTCCAGCAGCATGTCCAGATAGTCCAGCCACATCGCACGGTCGTAGAACCACGGGAACCGACCCGGCGTAATCGGGAACTCGTATTGCTTCCTCGGCGGCTCGACCTTCGTCTTCTGCAGCGGCACGACAGGGCCGCGCAGCTTCATGACCGGCGCATCTCCGTAGGCCAATTCGAACGGCAAGCCGCCCTGCTCCTTCACGATTCTGGCGAGTTCCAAACAACCGTACAGAACGCCGGTATCTCCTCCGCCCACGACAACGATGAGAGAGCCCGGTAGAGTCGCGAGGTAGAAGCCTTCTTCGGCAGGCGCCGCCGTATGATAGAGCAGCACATCGTTATCTTCAAGCTCCCGCACGAATGCCGTATCCCCGCGAACCCCGATCGCGATTTTCAGATTCGCATCCAGACGATAGTCGGCCAGCGTCCAGAGCGGCTTGTCCTCCACCTGATGGCCGCAATTCGCAATCGCCTGCTTGAGCAGCTCCGCGCCGTGACGAATGCGGCTTGTCGCCTGATCCGGCATTGCCAATCCAATCTTGCCCATATCGAACCTCCCGCTTGCTTCATGATAGCGTTCTCAAAACCACCTTAGCGGATCGTTCAGGCACCGTAAAGGAACACCTTTTCGTGAACACACCATCATTGCAAGCAGCCGCAATACGCGCCAGTTCACGCCTGCGTCCGGCCCGACCACACTTTATTTTAGAAGCATACAGGCATGCAAAAGCCGCCTGCGCGCCGGACACACTGACAATGTCCCGTTCGCAGACGGCTTTGACGGCTTTCATGGAAGGAAGACAACCGGGATTTATGCTTCTCCGATCGTTTTGCGATAATAGGTAGGCTGTATGCCGTACACGCGCTTGAACGCCCTGCGGAAGGACTTGTCGCTGTTGTAGCCGACCTGCATGGCGATATCCTGTATCGAATGCGCGGACGATTCCAGCATCCGGCAAGCTTCATTCAGACGCAGCTTCTCCAGATATTCCGAGAATGTCTTGCCCGTCTGATCCTTGAAATAGACCGAGAGAAAACTTTCCGTCAGCTTATATTCCCCCGCCAACTGGCACAAGCTGACATTGCTGTCGGAGAAGTTGTTCGCCAGATAAGATTTGATGCTCTCCACGATGCTTCTCTGCTTGTTGCTGTTCAGGTTCCTCATCTCTTCGCAAATGCTGAAGAAGATCGCCTTCAACTGCGTATAAGCGGCATCGAGGGCGTCCGGATAAAGGCTGTGAATCGGATCGGGCTCCAGCTCGGGATCGACCTGTACCGACATATGCGAAACCTGCTCGGTCAGCTTCTGCAGAGAGCCCTGCATCTCCAGCAGCAATTGCTTCTTGCTGCGCGGATTGAGCTTTCTGATTTGGAAATTCTGATTTTCAATATGCTCGAACAATCTTTCCAGTCCCGAAGGATCGCCCACCCTGACCATATTCATCAGCTTGAGTTCCAAATCCAACGGATAATAGTACTGATTCGCATTCTGATTCCCCGCGTCGAATCGCCACAACTGCTGGGGCGTATCCGGGTCCTGCACTTCCAGCGTTTGCACCGCTTCGTTATAAGAGCGCCACAGGTCCATCGTCGAATGATAGACTTGTCCGACTGCGATCGAGGTCATGATCGATGCCTGGCGAAGCAGGTTTTCCTGCACAAGCTTGAGCTCCTCCACCAGCGTGGAAAGCTTGCTGTCCGCCTCCTCGCCCGCGAAGGAATAGATGAAGGCCAATTCGCCGGATTTGACTTCGTGAATGTAGCAGCCCGCCCCGCCGATGCGTTTCAAGCTGTCGACAACCAGTTGTTTGCGCTCCGTCCCCGGCTCCTCCTCTTCGCGATGGGCGAATTCCTCGTCGAATATTTTAATGATCGCTACTACGATGTTATCGTCGATCAAGCGGATCTGGGCCGCATCGATATGCTGCCGCCAATCGCGTTCGTGCCTGAATCCCGAGTTGAGCAGCAGTTCCAGGCAAGCGGCCTGCATGATCGGAATTTGCGTATTCATCCGTATGCTCAAGCTTTTATTGTAGCTCACAATCTGGTGAACCGTATTTCTGAGCATGTCCATTTCGCTGGATCGCTTCGAGGCGTCGTTGCCGGCAAATTCCATGATCGACTCCAGAAGCTCCTTCAACGGCTTGCTGTTTCTATAGGCGAGCAGCAGCACGATAATCCCGCCCAGCGCAAGTGCGGCAACGGCAATCAACCAGTTTATCCTCTTGATGTAATCTGCCTTGGAAAACACGATATCAATCGGAAGACCGGCGACAAAGGTCCATTCGTTGTCCTTGTTCTGCTTATGGGTAATCAACATCTTCTGACCGTCTGCTGTCCGAACGAAATAATCCTTTTTACTGTCCTGCGGCAAGTCGATTACCCCATAGGTCTGACCGTTCTGGGACGCTGATGCGATCAAGGAACGATCATGGTCGGCGATGTAGACAAAAGAGCCTTGTTCCTTCAATAGCGGGCTCAGCAATTGGATAATGGATTTCTCGTCGATCAGGACGATCAATGCCCCGTTCGCACCTGCCCCGTTGCCGGAGGGCAGCGGGCTGACATACGCAATATAGTTGCCGATCGTTTGTCCGTTACTGACCCGCTCGATCCGCTGATACTGATTCAACCGCCCGGAATGCAAGCTTTCCTCGATCCATTGTCCGAACGGCTGCTCGCCAATCCGAAGCGGGTGGCGGGCAACCCGCTCGATCGAATCTGTCGAAAGAATCGTCTCGCTTTTCTCCAAATATACATACAGCATGGAGAAAAATTCATTCGTCGACAGTTTCTTAAGTTCCTTTCGTTCTTCCGCGAAGTTATAAATCGTCTGGGGCGACCAGGAAGCATCGGCAGTCAACATCAATTGAAGCAATTCGGCGTCCAGGGAGAGCTGTGTGACAATACCGCGGATTTCATTCAACAGCTTGGCAAGATTCCCCTCCGTCTGCTCCAGCACGACGTAATTTAATTTCGTGGCTTCTTCCCGCAGCATATTGATCGTTTGATAGTAGGCATGCAAGCCGATCCCCATCGGGATGATCAAGATTAACATATAAGAGACCAGAAATCTGACAAAGAACCTTCCCTTTCGCCGCAGCTTGATTGGCATCCCCTTTTTCGCCTCTCATCTTTATATTCGCGCAACAATACGATTAAGCCCATTGCATGATAACGCTTTCAGTAAGGGTACTATATTTTTATGCTTTCCGCAAAGGTACACTTCTTGGAAAACACCCACCTCTTCGCATTCCCGATCGGAACCGACAAGCTTCGTCCAAACAGTTCTATCTTATGACGCTCAAAATGCTGTCTTGCCGCGGAGGGCAGATAGGAAGTATTTTGCGTTTTGGAGGTTCATGGCTGAAATAAGGGCTGCGGAGGGACTGTCGATGGATAGTGGATCGGGCCAAACAACCTGTTGTGTGGGCAGCGTAACGGAACCCAGAAGCCTTAATCGGCAATAAAGGGGGGTTTGAAACAGCTAACGGAACGGAGGGCCCTTATTAGCGACAAACGTTGCAGAAATTACTGTGAAACCGCAGAATAACGTCTCTGTGTTCCGTTGCAATCTGGAGCGAAACCCGCTTCACCGGATAAGGGTGCTGTGTTCCGTTACGATGGATGGCTAGGTGAAAGAGCGATGCTTCGTGAGAGCGATGTTTCGAAAGAGCGATGTTTCATGAGAGCGATGCTTCGTGAGAGCGATGTTTCGAAAGAGCGATGCTTCGTGCGTAATGCATGCTGTTAACCATTAATCGACAGTCTCAAAAAGGAACTCATTCCTTCCGCCGGGTCAGGCTTTCCGCCAAGCATAGCGCCATGGAAGTATCGTCCGTCCATTGACCGGCCTCCAGACCGAAGCAGCCGCCCCTGATCATATCGATCATTGGCGCAAAGGTGCCAGGCGCTTTGAATTCAACTGTTGTCCCTAATGCGTCCCCCGTCGCCAACCCGATCAGACAGCCCAAATGCCGATCGAACCATTCTCTTGTCATTGCAAAACCCTCCTTTGATATTTCCTGAATGTCGATAAAATGCCGTTGACCGTACCGATCCTTTCTTCCAAGGAACCCGACAGCAAATGAAAAGGGATTTTTCGAACGACGAGGTCTGCCATGATTTGTTTTTGAAATTCCTGTCGCATCATGTCGCCCGAGCGATCCCACGTATCGTCGTATGGAATGTCCGTGTCGCAAACAAATACCACATCATAACGGGCGCCGGCTGCTTCGGCCAGCTCACGCAGCCGGTGCAATGCCTCCCCGTGATAACATTGAGCGAACATATACGTTGTGATGGCATTGGTATCGACAAACAAGTAATCTTTGGCCTTCAATACCAGCTTTTCTTCGCGAGCGAGATGGCCTTCGGCAATCTGAACAAGCTGTTCAGGTGTGAGCCGGCGTTCCTCTTGATGCGCCTCCCAAAATTCCCGTCCATATTCCGGCATCCAGACCGTGCCATAGGCATCCGCCAGATGAGAGGCAATCGTCGTTTTCCCCGTGGACGGCGCACCCAGAAACACAACCTTGGTCACATGGTCCTTGTAAACTTCGGGATGTAAAAATGAACGATGCGCATCAGGAGATTGCCTAACCATGGTGCCGGATACCCGATAGGTTTTACGCTCCATATCTACCCGTCGATCTACCGCACCCAACGCAGCGCTCATATGATCGCCGTACGGCTCACTGGAGTAGAAATGCGTGATCTTTTTCCCTTTCAAAAGGCCAAGTACGTATTCCTCATGGGCTCGCATGATTTCCGGCGTATATCCGGTCGCATCCGGTCCACCCCAAGCCTCAATCACGTGAACATGAGGATAAATCCGGCGGATCCAGCCTGCGCGAACCGGCAGCGGGATGTCCGTTACCTCCGGGCTGTCATAGATGATCACCGTAACGTCATCCATTTCCTGCAGCGCCGTTTCAATCATGTATTGATGACCTAGATGCAAGGGTGCGAACTTCCCCAAGGTTAGCCCTGCTGTATGCTGTGCCATCGTCAGCCTCCTTCCCGAACGGCAGCCACGATCGTTTGATGATGTTCCCCAGCCAGGGCAGCCTCGGCAGCACGTCGGTTTTGCAGTTCCTTCTTCCAAGAAATGAGGCCATAGGCGGCAATGCCAAGGAAAATGACGTACAGGAAAGCCACGGCATACAGATCCTTGTACATATACATGCCAATCGAGAGAACATCTACCGCAATCCAGCAAAACCAGTTTTCCAGCACCTTATAGGAGAGCAAAAACTGTGCAATGATGCTAAGGGTCGCAATGAATGCATCAAGGTACGGAATGGAGGCATCTGTATAGGTTGCCAAGACGAAGCCCCAGGCCCAAGTGAACCCGACCAAGAATACGAACAGCAAACCGCCCAGCCATGCCGTCATCGTCCTCGTCATCCGGACTTTGGCGCTTCCCCGCTTCGTCAGCCAAATGATCCAGCCACAAATACTGAGGACGAAGAAGAACACCTGCAATGACATATCCGCATACAGCTTGACTTCATAGAACATAAAGAAAAAGCAGGTTACGTTAACGAGACTAATCGGCCATGTCCAAATGTTTTCCCTTGCGGTGAGCCAAACAGCGAGCAAGCCTGTTGTTGTCGCGACGATTTCTAGCGCTGTCGAAGAAGTGAAATACGCGATTGCCAGCATGGCCGTCATCAAACCACACATGATCCAGGCTTTGCTCATTTTGAACGCCTCCATCTGTTGTATATTTATAATGTCAATTTGACAATATCGGAGTATATAAATAAACGTTAACGGTAAATGGACAATTGAGGTTCATAGTCGGTAAATCGGTATAGCTGTGCAGGCCGTTGGGAGTAGCGGTTGGACATTTTCGGATTCCCTTTGCGATCACGGGCTTCTTCAATAATACCTTTACGGCTTTGCGTTGCGGTAATTTTACGAAAGAAATTCTTTTCTTCAAATGCGGGGACTACCGTTTGGATGACTTGATACAACTCGCTGATCGTGAATTCGGCAGGCAAAAATTGCTTGGCTATGGTGGTCGTAAGCATTTTGCTGCGGACCTGGGCCAGGGCATCTTCCAAAATGACATGATGGTCAAAAGCGAGCGGCAAATTCAACGCCTCTTCTACCGGTAATATGCACACGTCCGCCGCATCGGTGTCTGCCTTGCGGCTCATGAGAAAAATCTCGTTAACAAGAGCGAAGAACGCGTGGGAGATCATCCACCCCCGCGGGTCCCGACCGGGTGTACTGTACTCGCCGAAATATTCAAGGTGGACATCGGCAACGCCCGTCTCTTCTCTGAGCTCCCGCTTGGCACACGCGGCCACAGTCTCGGTTTCCCGTGTAAACCCGCCCGGCAGCGACCACATCCCCTCGAACGGCCACTGTTTCCGCTGGATCAGAAGAACTTGAAGTTCGCGGACAGGCATCGATTTTTTCGCCCCTGGCCGTTCCTCTGAGGTGATGGTGAATACCACAATATCTGTGGGCGCCCCGTCGGGTGTTCGAAAGTTGCTCGCTGTGCAGTTGGAGGCATCTTCTGCTTTGTCGGACATTCTGCTCACCTTTTTCAAATGTTCAATTTATCGTTTTGATATTATTATTATGACATTTTTAAAATTTGAAGTAAAGGTATATTATATTATTTGAAGAGGTTAAGCTTGGACTGCGACAGAGACGTTCGCGCAGCGGGAGAGTGCAAAAGAAGCTCGGTATCTCCCGCTTGTATGTTTTGAGCGCAGGCGTACAGAAGCGGTTCCGCCGATTGGCTTTTCCCTATCCTGCCGTTGATCGCTTTTCCTCTACCCGTACGCCAAAATAGGATTGACTAAAGCCTAGCCAATCCTGGTGACAACGTGTTGTCAGCAAATGCGGATACGAAGCGCTGTTCTATGAACGATCCACTTGCAGCAATGTAATCTTCTTTGTCGTATAGGTTCCTGACAACGTCTCTTCGGTGATGACGTTCATCTTGACGACGCCTGCCAGCTTGGCAGGGTCCGCACGCGAGACGAGCCGCCATGCTTCGGTGTCATTTAACGCGTCATAGAGCTTGCGATCGTCGTATTCCCTGCGATCTTGCGCAACGAGCCGGACCCGGTAGCTGCCAACGTTCAGCTCCGTTTGTCCTTGCTCCTCGCAATAGGCGATGATTTGCCCGCGCAGCTCCGCGAGTTCTTGCTCGATCTCCTTCTGCTTCTTCTTCAATTGATAGTATCTCCGCACCGTCTTGTCCATCCCTATCACGCTCCTTATAAAACATGTATATGTGGGATAAGACTGTGATATAATCAGCGGTAATATTCGTGAAATTCGGAGGCTTTGTGTCATGCGAAAATTAGGAAGAAACGATCCTTGCCACTGCGGAAGCGGCAAGAAGTACAAGAAGTGCTGTCTGGCCCAGGATGAGGCGAACAGCGTAACGCGAATCATTGCGGCGCAGAATGAATCTGAATTGCCAACAGTCGCAGAATTTGTCGAACATCATCTGGAATGGCGGAATTTTTTGCATCAACTGATTGCCCGGCATTTCGTGAACCAGACGATCGGGCAATATGAAGACGAAGAAATTGTACAGATTGCAGTGCTATGGAACGAGTTTTCCAAAGAGACGAACCCGCTGACCAAGAAAGCAGGCGTGTATCCCGCGGCGCTCGAATATGTGCTGTGTCAAGCTTTCGGGTATGAAGCAACACAACAGGAGCTGGCAGCCAAATATAACGTGTCCGCGGGAGTAGTCTCGCAGAGGTCGAGTCAGTTGATATCGTTTGCGGAGCAACGGTCGATCGGACAGGAGGACGAGCAGGCTCCCCCCCATTTGCCCGAGGGTCCAAAAGCTCGCATCTCCATGGAACGAAGCATGCGTGAGATAACTTCGATGCTCGAAGAACAAAACTTCGATTCGATAGAAGAAGCAAATGCGTTCCTGAATCAACAAATGAGCAAACAGCCTTCGAAAGGCCGAAAACAATCGAAAATTTCAAAGCAGGAGCAGGCGCTGGATCTCATATACGATGCCATGGAAGAGCCAAACCCGAAGCTGCGAATCAAGATGGCGCACGATGCGCTGCTGCTCGATCCGGACTGTGCCGACGCTTACAATATCCTGGCTGAGGAAGCGGCAACATCGGCCAAAGAAATGGCTTACTACTTTGAACAAGGAATGAGAGCAGGCGAACGGGCGCTTGGCCAAGCGTTTTTTGAGGAGAATAAGGGACATTTTTGGGGATACCTCCCTACCCGTCCCTACATGCGGGCCAAGAAGGGCTTCGCGGACATGTGCCTGGAAATGCACAACGTCCAGGAAGCGATCAAACACTACAAGGAATTGCTCGAATTGAATCCGAATGATAATCAAGGTGTACGTGATTCGCTGGTGCTGACTTACCAGGAATCCGGGGAATGGAAAGCGGCGGATGCTCTGATTCGGAAATATGACGAGCGCTCGGCGACGTTCGATTTTAGTCGGGTAATTGTCGAGTATGGCATGAAGCCTAAGTCGCCAAAACTATCTGTATTGATCAAGGATGCCCATAACACGAACAAGCATGTCATACCGCTTCTGCTGGGCAAGACGAAGCTTCCTCCTCAAATGCCGGAATATTACGGATTCGGTGACAAGGACGAGGCGGTCATGTACGTTCATATGGCCAAGCACTTATGGCAATCGCGGCCTGAGTTGCTGCAATTGCTGCGGACAAGCGTAGGAAAAGGAAAATAGCCTGCATGTGAACGCCGCCGAGGATAGGCTCCTTGGCGGCGTTTGGCATTCACAGCGGCAGATTTGTTGCGGACAGCGACTGTTGGGGCGGATTAGTGGGGTGGCGAGCCGATTTGTTGCGGACAGCGACAGTTGGGGCGGATAAGCATGGTTAGCCCGGCGGTTAGCGGCGCTCTGCCACTTCCCGGCCGGGTTAACGATGAACGATTAACAGCTCCTGAGCGAAGGGGATATCGGCGAAATGTCAATTTTCGTTGGATGCATCGTCAGCTCACATGAAACCTTGTGTAGCTGGAGCCGTCAGCCGACTTCTTGACTTCCAGAATAGCCGGGATCGCTTGCTTCAGCTCCTGTACGTGGGAGATGATGCCGATCATGCGCCCAGTCTGCTGCAGTTGGACCAATGTCTCGATCGCCTTGCCCAGCGACTCTTCGTCAAGCGAGCCGAAGCCTTCGTCGATGAACATCGTCTCCAGCGAGATGCCGCCTTCGTATGCTTGGATGATATCTGCCATGCCAAGTGCCAGACACAGCGAGGCATTGAATTTCTCGCCGCCGGACAGCGACTTCACGTCCCGGAATTGCCCCGTATAGTTGTCGAAGACGTCGAGACCGAGCCCGCTCTGCTTGCCGTGCTTCTCGCGCCGGTCGCTGCGGGCCAGGTAGAACTGGCCGCCCGAGATCGACTGAAGCCGAACATTTGCAGCTTGCAGAATGCGGTCCAGAAATTCCACGAGCAAGTAACGCTCCAGCGAAATTTTAAGCCGATTGTCTCCGCGCACGATGTCATACAAATCCTTCACAAGTTGGAACGCCTTCTCGGCATGCCGCCACCGGTCATCTGCCGCCAGCACCCGGTCCCGGCCTTCGGCGCCCTTGTCGCAGCAATCCTGTGCTTGCTGCAGCGATTGGCGCATCGCTTCGACCTCCGCCTCCGCTTGTGCCGCCTCTTCGGTGAGCGCCGCCAGGTCGACGCGCGCTTTGCCTTCCAGGGCGGCTTCCAGCTCGCCGACCTGCGCCCTGACCGACGCCAGCTCCGCGTAGAAGCCGTCGATCTCCCGCTTCAGCGCATCGCGTGCAGCCTCGGGCAGCTTCGCCTGCTCGTAAGCGGCCGCATCCGCGAATCCGGCAAGTGCGAGCCCCTCGCGGAACTCCGCTTCGGCTTCGCCCAATCGCGCCCTCGCTTCGCCCAACTGCTGCTCGGCGGCTTTCGCATGCGCGGCAGCAGCCGCCTGCCTCTCGCCGGCCTGCCGATGCCGCTCCTGCGCCTGCTGCCACGCCGATTCCAATTGCCGCTTGCTCGCTTCCGTCTCCTGCAGCCGCCTTTGCAGCACGGATAAATCCCGGACATCTTCCGGCACGCCGGCGAGCGCCTGCTCGTGCTTCGCCCGCTCCGTCAGCATCGCCGTTCGCTTATCCTGATGCGACGCCGCCGCCTGATCCTTCGCCGCAAGCGACGACTCGACAAGACCGTCGGCTTGCTCGAGCTGTTTCTTCAGCGCATCCAGTGCGGATTGATCCGACTTCAACTGCTCGACTTCAGCTTTCAATCGCTTGCCGGATTCGACCAGTTCCGCATACGCCGCGTCGATCCGTTCCTTGTCATAACCGAGCGCTTCCGCCTCGGCCGCCTTAGCCTGCTGTTCCTGCTGGAGATGCGTTTGTCTGGCTTTCGCCGCCAAATAAGCCGATTCCGCCGCCGACTTCCGCTGCCGCCGTTCATCGAGCGCCGCCCGATCCGGCGTCTCGGTCGTACGGCTTGCCGGCGCAGGATGGTCGGGGCTGCCGCATACCGGGCACGGCTGTCCGTCATGGAGATGCTCCGCCAACGCGCCCGCCTGGCCCTCCAGCCACCTCGCTTCCCATGCCGCATATTCACCGGCTGCCGCTTCATACTCAGCCCGCAGCTTCACCGCTTCGCCGCCGGCCGCGGCAAGCTCCCGTGTCAGATCGATCAACGCGCGCAGCACTGACGCTTCCGCACGCATCTGTTCCAGCTTCTCGCTGCCGGCGGGCAGCGCTCGCACCGCCTCGTCCAATTGCCGGACCTGCTCGCCAAGCGCCCGCCGCTGCTCCTGAGCCGCCAACAAGCTTGCGGACGCGCCGGACAGCAGCGCCTCGGCATCCGCCGCTTCCTTCTCCAGCCGCTCCACTTTCCGTTTTCCGGCTTCCAGCTCTTGCACCGTCGGCAACAGCCGGCTCAAGCGTTCCAGCTCGCGCACGGCCTCTTCCCGCACATCCGACTTGGCCGCCTCTTCCCGGTACGCCGCTTCCTGCCGCCGGTATTCCACGGCCGCCTGCTCCATCGCCTCCCCGGCTTCCAGCGTCAGCTTCCGCTTCGCAACGACATCCGTCTGCGCCGCTGCCAGATGACGCTCTTGCACTTCCAGCGGCAGCGTCTTCCCGGCAAGCGCCAGCCGCCGCTGCTTCTCCTCATGCGCCGGAACGTCCGCATCCAGCCGTTCCCGCTCGCCCGTCTTGCGCACCAGCGCATCGAACTGCTCATTCAGCGCAGCCGCCTGATGGCAGCGCTCGACCAGTTCCTTATGCCGCGACGCAAGCACCTCCAACCGGGCCTTCCGCTGCAATTTCTCGGCCTCGTAGTAAGCGATCTCCGCATCCAGCGCCTCGAGCGCCTGTAGCGTGTTGTAGTGCTCCTGAGCCAGCAGCGCATGCAACGCCGAGCCTTCCCGCTCCGGCAGCGCCAGCCGCAGGTTCGCCGTATGCATTTCCAGCTCACGCCTGGCCATCTCCCATGCCGTCTGCGCCGTGCGCCGCCGCTCGTTCAAAGCATCGGCTACGTATCGGAACAGGTGCGTCCGGAAAATTTTGCGCAAAATCTCCTCTTTGTTCTCCGTATCCGAAGTGAGCAGCTTGCGGAACTCTCCTTGCGGCAGCATGACGATCTGGCTGAATTGCTCCTTGGTCAAACCGATCAGAGCGAGCAGCCGTTCGTTGATCTGCCGCACCATGTAGCGGTCGACCATCATCGTCTCCTGGCCGCCGGTCGTCTCGACGAACTCATAGCGTTCGCCCGTCGCGCTCTTGTTGCCCGCCTTCACGTGCGGCAGCTGCCGCAGCACCCGGTACGTGCGCCGCTTCAGCTCGAACTCGAATTCTACCGCGGTATACACGTCGTCCAGAGCGAACTGGCTGCGCAGCATGCGGACTTCGCTGCGATCCTCGCCGCTCGCCTCTCCGTACAGCGCAAAGCAGACCGCGTCGAAGATCGACGTCTTGCCCGCACCCGTATTGCCGGAAACGAGAAACAAGCGGTGGCCGCCGAGCGTCGTGAAGTCGATTACTTCCGTGTCTTTATACGGCCCGAATGCCGTCATCGTCAGCTTCAGAGGCTTCATGCCGCTCACCGTCCTCCCGATCGATTTCCCGCAGCACTTCAAGGAATAACGCCTCGGTCTGCGCCGTCGCTTCCGCGCCTTTGGCTTCTGCATAGAACGAGCGGAACAGTGTCAGCATATCCGCACCTGCCCGGCTGCCCGCAGTGCCCGCCTCGCCATCCGCCAGTCCGCCAAGCTGCTGCAGCGCCAGCTTCCGCTCGACGTGCATCGCATTCGGGTATACCGCCCGCACGCGCTCCATCGGCGCCAGCACCGGCTGTTCGTCGAGCAGGCGCACGAACACATAATCCTCGTTCTTCTCATGACGCTCAATATCGTCTATGTATCCTTCTACGGTGCGCATATCGCGCCGCGCTCCCAACAGCCGCTTCTCCACCGCTGCCGTACCGTCCGCCGCCAGGTCCACGACGAGGTACCCTTTGCCGTGCTTCTCCTCGGAGATGGAATACTTGAGCGGCGAACCGGCGTACCGGATCGTCTCGCGGCCGACATGGTGGGCCTGATGCAAGTGGCCGAGCGCGACATAGGCGAATCCTTCAAAATGCGCCGCGCTCACATGCTCCGCGCCTCCGATCGCCAGCGGGCGCTCCGAATCGCTCGTATTCGCCTCCGCTTCCCCGTGCGGCGTCACGAACGCGTGGCCGACGAGCACGTGCCGTTCCCCCGGCGCCATGTCCTGCCTGATCCTGCCTGTGATCGCCCGCATCGCGTCATCATGCGAGCGAATCTCCTCGTCGCCGAGCGCAAGCCGGACGACCGCCGGATCGGTGTATGGAATCAGATGAAAATGGACCGGGCCGTGCGTATCGTGCAACAAGACAGTGGTGAACGGATACGCAAGCTCGCCGGCGATATGCAGCCCGGCCGCTTTCATGATCCCGCTGCCGAAGTTCAGCCGGCTCGGGCTGTCATGGTTGCCGGCAATCGCCAGCACCGGAATGCCGAGCTCCAGCACGATCGTCTGCAGCACCCGGTCCAGCAGCCCGACCGCCTCCGTCGGCGGCACGGCCCGGTCGTACAAGTCCCCGGCGATGACGACCGCGTCCGGCTTCTCCTCCGCCACCGCCGCCAGCAACTGCATAAGCACGTATTCTTGATCCTCCGTCATGTATACGTTTTGCACCAGCTTTCCCAGATGCCAATCCGCCGTATGAAACAATTTCACTTCTCGCCCTCCTCCTCTTCATCCTGACCGTCCTGATCGTCCTGATCGTCCCGACCTTCCTGACCATCCTCGCCGTCACGGCCATTCGGATCTCCCCTGCCGCCCGGACCTTCCAGGATCGGCGCGAGCAGGTCCGGGCTTTTCTCCGCAAAGCTCCCGATGCGCTCCGCAACCTCGCCTGCCGGATCGGACCACCGCGCGCACAATGCATTCAGCATTTCCGCTTGCTTCGCGCGCCCGGCGGCTTCGAAATCAGGCGCATGGCCGCAAACTTCGTCCAAATCCGCCTCGATCCACGCAGCCGCGGCGATGCCGCGCTCTCTCATATGCTCGCCGTAGATCAGTTCGAACACGAGCGCGTCGATCGCCCGTTCCACGACAGGGAGCCGGTCCGGGGCATGCGTTGCCGCGAAAGCCGCCAATTCCGCGAGCCGAATGAACGGCCTCTGCTGCAGCGGACCCACTTCCTTGATCGGAATTTCCTTCAGCGGCTTCGCGTACAGCTCCAGCATTTCGCCTTTCCGCTTGCCCCGGTAATACAACCATTTATAATACAGCGTCGAATTAAGCAGGGCCAGAATATACTTCAAGGAAACGTCCGGCTTCCGGCGCACGATATAATACACGTCCCGGGAGGCGTACCACGGCTCGCTCGTCAAGGCGAACCGCAGCGTATTGCTGCGATACGGCGTAACGATCTTCTCGTCCTCGAAGTCCATGTCCAGCCGCGGCGTGTTCAGCACCCACCAATTGCCCCGCCGGTAAGCTCCCCGCAGATTGGCCCCCTTGCGGCCCTTGATCCTCTCTTCGTGCACCAGCAAGTACCGGTAAATCCCGGGAAGCGCGGCGATGTCCGGCACCTGCTCATGCAAGTACAGAATGTACCGGTTCGTGTGCTCCGCGACTTTGTACCGGGCGATATCCGAGTTTTTGAAGAAAGGCTTGATGTACGCCCACTCCCGCTCGTCCCGCACGATGTCCCGGAAAAAATCCAGGCCCGCGGCATAGACCTCGTCGAGGCTCGATTCGAGTCCGATCAACGGCCGGCAAAGGTTGCCGAGCACGTCCGTCGACTCCCGCTTCAACAGGTCCAGCGCCCGGTTGATCGGCGATGCGCCGTTCGACATGCCCGTCAAGCGGAGATAGTTTTCCTCCCCGTCCCATAGCTCGGATTGCACCAGCCGCAGGTCCTCTTGCGCGTCCGCGAGCAACTCCTTCATCTCGTTTTCGGGCACGACGCCGCTCCCGCGGATGTCCTTCACCCTGGCCTTGAGCGCGTGCTTCCCTTTCTTGAAGACGGTGATCATGTTGTGCTGGCCCGCCGCACTGTCGAAAATCCGCGTCTCGTTGAAATTAACCAGCTCCAGCAGCGTCGTCCTTTCCTTCAAATCCGCGCGCAGCTTCCTGGCTCCGAGCGCTGTCGGGTAATAGTTGGTCGTAATGTAGGCGCCAACCCCGGCTTCCTTAAGCAGGTCGATCCCGATATGGAAGAAGAAATAGAAGTAATCCATGCGTCCTAGATAATATCGGTTCGAAGGGCTGTCCTGGACCGCAAGAAAATAAGGCTTGTTCTTCCGCTCGCCCAGGTAAGGCGGGTTGCCGATGACGATGTCGAAGCCGTCCTCCGCCCCCAGCATCCATCCCTTGTCGAAGAACTCAGACGATCGATTCTGATCGTACGGATCCCAAGCGGCAAGCCGGTCGGCCGCTGCCTCGTTCCATCCTTGCTCCGCGAGTAGCCGCGCCAATCGTCGCCGCAAAGCCTGGTCTTCCTCGCGCAACCTCCGCTTAGTCGCAGGCGTTTTCGCGCTGAACAGCCGGTGGCGAGTCGCCGTCAGCTTCGCGCCGAGCTCCTGCACGGCGGGTCGATCGAATAGATCGCGATCCGGTATATCCAGCGTCACGAGCGCGTTGGCGGCAATGAACTTCGTCTCCAGATTGGGCAGCGGCCGGATGCCAAAGTTCGCTTTGCCCTTGTCCACCTTCTGGTCCACGATGAGCGAGATCAGAAAGCGAAGCTTGCTGATCTGGATGGCGATCGGCTGTATATCGACACCGTAGATGCAATTCTCGATCAGATAGAGCTTGCGGCCGTAATCCAGCCCGTTGCTGGAGAAGGCTTCCTCGATATCCTGCACGGCTCTCTCACGGATGTCGGCATTCTCGATCCCCTCCGCCTTGCGAATCTGCCGCTCCTTCCACTTCACGTTGTGAGGGTCCAGCTTGTGCAGCACATGCACCAGCTTCTGCAGAACGCCCATCGGAAAAGCGCCTGACCCGCAAGCGGGATCCAGAATCGCGCACGAATCCAGCAAGTGGATGATCTTCTCCACGATCCGGTCGTCGGCGAACGGCTGGTCCTTCTCATACGACAGCAGCCGCTGCAGCATCCTGGCCAGCTCGCCGCGATCACGGAAATCCGCCGCCAGATGCTCCGTCAAGTAAGCGGCCAGGCTGCGATCGACTATGTAGCTGACTATTTCCCTGGGCGTGTAGTACGAACCCGTCATTTTGCGCGCGGTTTTTTTCGTTTCTGGATTGTAACTGGCCAGCAGGTTTTCGAATACTTTGCCGAGCAATTCCGGGTCCAGCGCCACATCCTCTTCCATCGGCGTGTTTTCCGCGATCGTGAATTTGTAGGACTTCAGGATCGGCACCAGCCCTTTGACGGCCACTTGCTGGCTGCCGCCTCCGTACTCGTCGCTCAGGTCGACGCGTTCCTCTCCCCCGAAGAAGATGTAATCGGGCACGACCAGCTCATTGTCCGGCCGGTCGGAGAATCCGTCCTGATAGACGATGATTTCTTTGCCCCGCTTCCCGGTTTGCGCCGGGTCCGGCTTGTCTAGCGCATCGAAGAGACCCCCGTTCATGAAAGGCACTGCGTCTTCGATCAGCACAACGAGCTTCGCGGGATCTTTCAAATAATGGGCATATCGCATGAGTTGGGTCGCGTTGCGGTGCTGATTGTCCTTGTGGAATTCGCGTTTTCCCTGCACGTGATTGAGCCCGGCGAAGAACAAATTTTGCAGCACCGCTTTGTAGAACACGCTCTTCTCGGTATCGATCACGTTCAGGTCCGTGCTGTGGCTCGGTCTGAATTCGCGCAGCAACTCCTCCCGCAGGAATCGTTCCTCGAACAGGGATTCCGGTATCAGCTGCTTTTCCTTTATGAACCATACGAACAGCAAACGGGTAAGCAGACGGATCAGGTTTTTGGCATTGTGCTCCTTGACCTTATCGTCGTCCTTTAGCAGATCGTATTGCGCATCCTGGGAAGCCCCCGGGAAATTGACGGACTTCAGCGCCCAGAAGTACCAGTTGGACAATTCTTTATAAAATAGCTTGCTCAGGATCGACACGTCGAAGACGGACTGCCAGTAGCGGTACAGTTCGTCGAAGCTTTGCACGGCTCCGGCGCCGGTTCGGGATATCCGCAGCTCCTCCAGCATCCGCAAATGTCCCGCGTGCGGCGCGGCCAAGTCGATATCGCGAAGGATCGATACTTTGCCCGCCTTCTCGCCCTCGCGCCAATGCTGCCGGTAGGTCTGCCTTTCCACGTTCGCGAGCGCCAGATGCCGGTCGTAACGAAATACGACCACGACGGGCGTATAATGAAATTCCCGATTGAAGGCCCGCGTAATTTCGGCAAGCTGCGAACGGGTAGGACGCGAGCCGTCATCCCGTGCCTTGAGGGTAACCCCGAATATCAAGATGCCTTCGTAATCTTCCCGGACTTGCTCGATGGCCGGCCCGGCGCGGTCCGCGAAGGAAGCCTCATCGACCATGCCCAGTATGTAAACGTCCGAAATCAGCGCGAAAGCGGGATTATCCGTCCGATAAGCGGCGGATAATATCTCTTCCGGGCTGGCAGGCGATTCCGAGAGATAATGGATCGGAATATTCAGCTCGCGGAACAACCGCTTCATGCCTTGATAGAAATCATCGATGAAATAATCGAGCCTCACTCAAGCCTCTCCTCTCTCTCATGTTGATATTTATCATTATATCGACTCGTTTCTCTACTGAACAGGAAAACAAATTGTTGAATTTTGAAAGCTGTGATACGATCATAACGAAATTGATAACGCTATCATGGAGGGAAATGTCGCAATGTCGTTGAACGGTTATCTCGGATTAATGGAGGATTGGCTCAACATCCTCGTATTGATCCACGTGATCTCGGCGATTGTCGGGGTCGGCCCCGTGTTCTTCGGACACGTGCTTCTCCGCAAAGGGCAAAATTTCGGGCAATTGCGGAATTCGCTGTCGCTGTCGAAGCTGCTGGAGAAATTCCCGAAAACGCTCGGCTCGCTTGCGGTACTCAGCGGCCTGCTCCTCGCCTGGCTGGGAGATTACGGCTTCAAGGAATTGTGGATTTACGGCTCCATCGTTCTGTACGTTCTGATCCAGATCGTCGTCATCGGCTTCATGGCGCCTGCCGCCCAGAAAGTGGCAGCGCGTGTGTTCTCCGGATCGGAGCCTGCCGATCAAGCGCTGCCCGCCGATCTCGCATCCAGTCTTGCACGTGTTGACCGCATCAACTGGATCGCGACGATTCTCGGCTTGCTGCTGTTTCTGTTCATGTTCTTCAAGCCGGTGCTGTAGTTTTTGCGCATGACGGTTCCGCGCGCGGCAGCCCTCGAATCGATCGTTCGATTCGGGGGTTCTTTTTTTCTCTTTCTCCCTGACAAATCGCGAATCGGGGTCTATAATAGCAGAGTACGTTATTTTTTCGCAGGTCGAAATTTTGAGGTGTTCGCACGTGTCTTATATCGTATATGATCTGGAAATGACGGTCCGGCGCAAGCGGGGACAAATCGCGGAAATCATCGAAATCGGCGCAGTAAAGGTAGAAGCGGGTGACGAAGGACCACGAATCGCATCCAGCTTCCAATCGTTCGTGAAGCCCGTCGTCGCGCCGCAGTTGTCTGCCGATACGATCGCCTTTACCGGCATTACCCAACAGGATGTGAACGATGCCGGAACGCTCGCCGAAGTGCTTCGCTTCTTCATCGATTGGATCGGCACGGAGGAGTACTTCCTGTGCGCGTGGGGACCCGACGACCAGCGTCAGCTCGTGCAGGAATGCCGCCAGCACGGCATCGCGGTCGATTGGATCGTCAACCACAACAATTTGCAGAAGATGCTGTCCAAGACGTTCAAGCTGGAGAAGCACCAGCAGATGGGCTTGAAGAACGCGATGGAGATGCTTGAAATCCCCTTCTCGGGCTCGCATCACCGGGCGCTCGACGATGCCTCGAACACCGCGCAGATCATGATCAAGCTATTCGACAAATTGACGTTTCGGCGCAATCAGATTCAGGACGACGCGAAGGTGGAGACGGAGATCGTCTACAAGACCGACCACTTCGAGAACTTGCCGTTCGCCAGCCTCGCCGGCCTGTTCCCGGCATCGGAAGCGGCGGAGGGCGAGGAGTAGAGCGGTCGCCGCAAATATGGTAGACTTGATAGCATGATATCGCGCTAGATTCGATCGAAAGAGAGGAATAGGAATGGCTCCCAAGAAAATGAGATCCGACATGATCAAGCGAGGCTTCGACCGCGCACCGCACCGCAGCCTGCTTCGTGCAGCGGGCGTGAAAGACGAGGATTTCGACAAACCGTTCATTGCAGTCTGCAATTCTTACCTCGACATTGTCCCGGGACATGTCCATCTGCAGGAATTCGGCAAGCTGGTCAAGGAAGCAATTCGCGAAGCGGGCGGCGTCCCGTTCGAGTTCAATACGATCGGCGTCGACGACGGCATCGCGATGGGGCATATCGGTATGCGGTATTCGCTGGCCAGCCGCGAGATCATCGCCGACTCGGTCGAGACGATGATCAACGCGCACTGGTTCGACGGCATGGTGTGCATCCCGAACTGCGACAAGATTACCCCGGGCATGATGCTCGGCGCGCTGCGCGTCAACATTCCGACCGTGTTCGTCAGCGGCGGACCGATGAAAGCAGGACGCACGAAGGAAGGCAAGGCCATCTCGCTGACATCCGTATTCGAAGGCGTAGGCGCGCATATGGCCGGCAAGATCGACGACAAGACGCTGCTCGAGCTCGAACAGTACGGCTGTCCGACCTGCGGCTCTTGCTCGGGCATGTTCACCGCCAATTCGATGAACTGTCTGGCCGAAGCGCTCGGCCTCGCCCTGCCGGGCAACGGTACGATTCTCGCCGTCGCCGAGGAGCGCCGCGAGTTCGTCAAGCAATCCGCGCGGCAGCTGATGGAATTGATCAAGCTGGACCTGAAGCCGCGCGATATCGTCACGGTCGAAGCGATCGACAATGCGTTCGCGCTTGACATGGCTTTGGGCGGCTCCACCAACACAGTGCTGCATACGCTCGCCATCGCGATCGAAGCCGGCATCGATTACCCGATCGAACGCATCAATGAGGTGGCCAACCGCGTGCCGCACCTGTCCAAGCTGGCCCCTGCATCGGACTGGCACATCGAGGACTTGCATACCGCGGGCGGCGTGAGCGCCGTCATCCACGAGCTGCTCAAGAAAGAAGGCGCGTTCCACGGCGACCGGATCTCGGTGACCGGCAAGACGCTGCGCGAGAACGTGGAAGGCTGCGAGATCGTCAACAAGGATGTCATTCATCCGATCGACAACCCGCACACCGAGCGGGGCGGCCTGGCCGTACTGTTCGGCAACCTGGCGCCGAACGGCTCGATCATCAAGGTCGGCGCGGTCGATCCGTCCGTCGGCGGCTATCACCGCGGCCCGGCAATCTGCTTCGATTCGCAGGACGAAGCGCTTAGCGGCATCGCCGGCGGCAAGGTCAAGGAAGGCCATGTCGTCGTCATCCGCTACGAAGGTCCCAAAGGCGGCCCCGGCATGCCGGAGATGCTCGCTCCGACATCGCAGATCGTCGGCATGGGCCTCGGCACGAAGGTCGGCCTCATCACCGACGGCCGCTTCTCCGGCGCGTCGCGCGGCATCTCGATCGGCCACATCTCGCCGGAAGCGGCGGAAGGCGGCCCGATCGCCTTCGTGCAAGACGGCGACATGATCGAGCTCGATATGAACAACCGCACGATCAAGCTCGAAATCTCCGATGAGGAGATGGAGCGCCGCCGCAGCGAATGGCCGGGCTTCGAGCCGAAGATCAAGCGCGGCTATCTCGCCCGCTACTCCGCCATGGTCACCTCGGCCAGCACCGGCGGCGTCATGAAAATCTGATTCGGTATAATGCATCGGTTTGGAGAAGCTTGAACTATAATAATGAAGGACCCCTGGTCGATTTTGAACCGGGGGTCCTTCATTATTTATCGTTTGATGTGATCGTCCTTCGATATTAATAGGAATAGTGAAACTGTCGATTAATTGTGGATCTGGCAACACAACCTGTGCAGGCAACGCAACGGAACTCAGGAGCCTTAATCGGCAATAAAGGGTGTTTTGAAAGCTAACGGAACGGTAGGCCCTTATCAGCGACAAACGTTGCCAAAATCACTGTAAAACCACGGAATAACGGCGCTGTGTTCCGTTAAAATCCAGAGCCGAATCCTCTTCACCGGATAAGGTTTCTGTGTTTCGTTACGATGGATGGCTAGGCGAAAGAGCGATGCTTCGTGCGCAATGCATGCTGTATCCATTAATCGACAGTCTCATAGTTCCCGCCACCGCTCCACCATTCGCCGAAATTATGAACTTTTTCTTCACTAATTCCGCCGCTGCCCCCTTCCTCTGCCGGAATTGCGAACTTTTTCTTCACTACTTCCGCCGCTACCTCACCTTCCGCCGAAGTTGCGAACTTTTTCTTCACTATTCCCGCCACCGCTCCACTTCCGCCGGAATGTCTCTGCGCCAGCCTCAATATCTTGTTTTGGGCCGACTCGCCGGCTGTCTTTACACCATTCGCCCGATCTGGTCGGCGCTCATGCCCGGCTCGAACGACAACGACGCACCGGGCGCGGCCGGCGCTGGCGGCGGCGTCTGCTGCTGCGACCGCGATTTGCGTGACGGGCGTTCCTTGCCCGTTCGGTCCTTCCAGGCAAGCAGATCGTCGCGATCCATGACGAGCATCTTCGGCCACAGCCGCTCGCCGTGCTCGCGCACCCGCTTCCCCCCATCCGGATTGATCACGGACAGCATGAATCGCAAGTACAGATTGGTCGACCAGGCGAACAGCCCGCGCGGCAGCTCGAACGTCTGGAAGCCAAGCCCTTCCGAGCCGCGGTGGATCATCGACACGCCGTACAGCGCCGCCACCCGCTCCCCGTTCGGCGCCAGTTCGAGCGCGCGGGCCAGATCGGGCAATCCCCGCTCCACTTCCCGCACGAGCCGAATCGCCGTATGGACGGACGAACGCGCGTTCATGCCCATCTCGAACAGCATCTTGTTCTCGAAATGCATCTCCATGACATAGTCGCCGGAACGCAGCGTCTTTCCGTCCCGCAACATCACGTCCGAGCCGCTGTATTTGCGTATTCGATAGTTGAATGAAGTGCCGTCGCCGACGGGCTTCAGCCGGAACAGAACATGAAAGACGCGTTCCCACGCCATCCATAACGCGACGACAAACCGCTTGAGCAGACCGATCCGGTGCACGGGCGCAGAATTACGGCGCGGTTCCGAAGGCGGTGTCGACGCGTACTTCGTTACGGAAAGGTCTGCGCCTGATATAGTCTCCGACTCGCGGTTCGTTTCAGACAACGCCGTTCCCTTCGCTTCCGCCGCATCGACCGTATTTTCCGATTTCGACGAAGCCATCGCCTGTTCCTCCTGTGCGCTCCGATTGTTCGCTTCCGTCAGCCGAATCATCTCGTCGATGCCGACGAAGCGGTACCCTTCCTGCCTGCCGTCTTCCAAAATCCGCTCCAGCGCCTTGATCATCTCGCCCGGCGCTTCCTCGTCCGCACCGAACGTCCGACCGCAATCGTGAAGCACGAACACTTCCCCCGGCTTCAGCTTCGGCCGCATTCGGCGGTACAGCTTCTGGGCGCCGACCCGGATACGCCAATCCCCGAAGATCGATGTCCACAGCACGATCTGCAAATGGCCAAGCCGCCGATAATCGAACAGGTTCACGATGCCCCAAGGCGGGCGATAGTAAACGGGACGTACGCCGGTGATGCGCTTGATGACATCGGACGTTCGAAGAATCTGCTTCTTGACGGTCTTCGGGCGCATAAGCCAGTTCGAATGATGAACGTAATTATGAATACCGATGACATGGCCTTCCCGATGAATGCGATCCACGATATCCGGATGCCGCTCCGCATGGGAACCGACCAGGAAAAATGTACACCTCGCCTGATAGCGCTTCAACAGATCGAGCAATTGCGGCGTATAGACCGGATCCGGTCCGTCATCGAACGTCAAGGCGACTTCCTGTTCCGCCCTGCCCCTCATGAATACGCGGAATCCGAAAATTCGGCTGATCAAGGCCGGCAGCAATGCGTAAAACGTCATGAAGTAAAAGCCGATCCATAAAATGATTTCCATGCCTTCCCCACCATCTTGTAGCGAAATGTTGTCGTAAGCGGTTCGTGCCTGTTCTCATTTTATCATACCTCGTCAGGGTTGGGGCAGGCGCTGCGTACTTTTTTATTATCCGCAAACCTGTTATGATTTTCTAAACAACCTATTCCCATCCGGACAAGGAGACCGCCTTCATGCTCCCTTTCTACCAGAAATATTGGCGCACCGCCTTCGACTTGGCTGTCGTCGCCTTCACGGTGTGGCTGACGATGTACGTGTTCAGCTATTTGTACAAGCTTGCTACTCCGGTCTTCCTCTCCTTTCTGATCTTCCTGTGCATCGAGCCGCTGGCCAAGCGACTGAACCGCATCGGTCTGAAAAAATCGATCGCCACGGCGATCAGCATGCTGGTGTTCATGATCGTCGTGCTGAGCGTGCTTGCAGGGCTCGGATATATGTTCTATCTGCAGATCGTCCAGTTGAACGATTCTTTGCCCAAGTATCAACGGCTGCTGACGGAACACGCGACGACGATCGCCTCTGAATTGCAAACCCGGTTCGAATCGTTGCCGCCGGACTGGTCCAAGCGCATCAGCGAAATCTTCTCGAAAATTACCGAATGGGGCAGTTCGCTGGCCGGCGATCTGCTGAACGGCCTTATCGGGTCGCTGAAATCCGTCTCCACATGGGTATTCAACTTCTCGATCGCACTTGTGCTCGCCTACTTCTTAAGTTTGGAAATCAACACCTGGAAAAAACTCGGCTCCGAGCGTTCTCCAAAAACATTGCGTGCGGCCTTCGACTTCTTGCGGATCAATGTGTTCAAAGGAATTGCCGGTTATTTGAAGGCGCAAGGCATTTTGATCAGCGTGACGTTCGCCGTCGTGTTTGTCGCGTTGCTGCTCCTCGGTGTGCGCAACGCCTTCGCCGTCTCGCTGCTGGCGGCCATTTTCGATATTTTGCCGCTGCTCGGCGTGCAAACTTTGTTCATTCCCTGGATCATTTACCTGTTCATCGTCGGCGACAACGAGCTGGGTATTTGGCTGACGATATTGCTGGTCGTCGTGAATACAACCCGGCAGTTTCTCGAACCGCGCATTACCGGTCAGACGGTCGGCGTATCCGCCTTTACGATGCTGGCTTTTGCGATGGTATCGATGTCGTTGTTCGGGGTCGCAGGCTTGATTCTCGCCCCGATCCTGATGATATTGCTGAAAGCCTTGTACGACCAAGGATATCTCAAAAGCTGGATCCGGCTCCCGCGCGACGAATTCACGATATCGCCGCTTGAGCCGCAGCACGCGGCTCCGGATGAGGCCGATCGAGCGAACGGATCCGCTCCATAATGTCGCCGAACACCGTTGCCGCACGATTGCGAAGGCCGTCGCGTTGCGCCTGGATCAGCACCGCGACCGCGTAGCGCGGCTTGCCTGCGGCGGGACCGAAGCCGACGAACCAGTGATCGTTCCGGCCCTGCCATTTGCCCGCCAGCTCGGCCGTTCCCGACTTGCCGGCCAGCGGCCACCTGGACGAGGCCAGCGCGCGCCTCGCCGTGCCTTCCGTCACGACCGCGCGCATCGCCTCCAGCACCGCTTCGGCTGTCTGCGGCCGGATATGCCCGTAATCGGACGGCAGCGATTGCCGCGGCAGCTTCGCCAGCGATCCGCCGTCTGCATAGCGAATTTCCGATACTATCCGCGGGGCAGCCGCCTGCCCTCCGTGCAGCAATGTGACGACCATGTTCGCGGCTTGCAGCGGCGTCACCCGTACGTCCCGCTGGCCGATGCCGGTCCCCGTCCGCACGCCTCCGTCACGGTAAGCTTCCTGCTTGTCCGGGAAGATCGCCCCCGCCTCCTCTTCCTCCAGCAAACGCAGCGGTTTGCCATCCATGAAAGCATCCGTCGACCAACCGACTCTTTGGCCAAGTCCGAGCCGCAGCCCCGTAACCTGAATCCAGGCCGGATCCATCTGCTCCGCCAAAGCCGCGAAGGCCACGTTGCAGGATTCGGCGAAAGCTTCCTTGAGCGATAACTCCCCGTGACCGTCATGCTTCCAGCATTTCAAGCCATATCGGCCATAGGCGCCGGTACAATGGAATAGAGTGCCCGGATGAGCCGCTCCCGACTCCAGGGCGGCTGCCATCGTGACCGCCTTGAACACCGATCCCGGCGCATAGGCCGTTATGGCATGGTTGCGCTCATCCATTCCTTTCGATCCGACGTGCGTCGGATCGAACGACGGCAGCGATACCATCGCCAAGATGTCCGCATTTGCGGCATCCAGCACGACGGCAGCGCCCATACGAATGTCGGCGTCCGTCATCGCTTGCTGCACCGCGCGCTGGATGGCCGCATCGAGTGTCGTTCGGACTTGCAGCGGGTAATGCGGGTTGTCCGGCGATTTCGTGCGCATGCCCAGACCTGCCAGCGGCCGCTTTGCCGCATCGGTCAACTGATACACTTCGGTCGGGCCCGCGCCGCGCAAAAATCGGTCCAGCGACTTCTCCAGCCCCGCGCCGCCGATCGCATCCGACAATTTCACGCTGCCGCTTGCAACCCGGTCTCCGTACACGCGCATTAACCTTTCCGGATCCTGCGAGATGTACCCGATTGCATGCAAGGGCGCAAGCGATGCCGGATATCGTATGCGATACGGAAGCACCGATACTCCGAACAGGTCGGCGTTCCGAACAACGGATGCCTGCTTCTCCGTCAAGCTGTCGGCAGAATCGGACGCTCTGCCCGATCGCCTCCAAGCCTGCGGCGCTTCGATGCCGCGCAGCCAATGCGCAAGCGTCGGCACATCCACCTCAAGCGAATCGGCCGCTTGGCGCAGCGCCTGATCCGTACCGCGAGGCATGCCGAATGCAGGGAAAGCAACCATCGCCTGCACGACATCGCCCGTCAGCGGCTCTCCGTTGCGGTCGAGGAACTGGCCTCTCCCGTCGTCGACCACGATCGCATCGGATCTTTGATGCACGGCATTCGCGGATACGGCTGCGTTCCGATCGTTCCCGATGCCAAGCTGCGCCCAAGCGAGCCGGATGCAGAGAACGCCGAACAGCAGTACAATCAGCAGCAGGCCGCATAACAACCTTCTCGCCCTGACTTGATCCATGCGCTAAAGATGCCCCCTTCTTCTCTCTCCTTCTATTATTGCCAGCACACACGCAAAGAAGCCGCCCGACAAGGCGGCCATAGCGCCTCGGGCGGCTTCAATTGCTTTATTCATGCGACTGAGAATCAGTTCACCGTGAACCGGGCGAGCGATTCGCGCAATTCCTTGGACACCGTCTCCAGCCGGTTGGACAACTGCACGAGGCCGTCGCTGATGCTCATCTGCTCATTGCTGAGCGAAGCGACTTCCTCCGACGTAGCCGATGCTTGCTGGGCAACCGCGCTCACATTGGTCATGGCCAGCGACAGCGTAGACTGCGCTTCCTCCAGGTGGCGAACGGATTCCGTCGCCGAATCGAGCCTTCCGACGAAGCCGCTCATATTCTCCTGAACGGCTACGAAGATCTCATTGGCTTCGCGAACGGACTCGATTTGCTCCTTGAAGATCGGATAAGCTTCCGACAAGACGGACACCGTCTCGTCGATCTCGCGCTGAATCGTCTCGACGATGTTGCCGACGACACCGATCGATTGCCGGGACTGGTCGGCCAGCTTGCGAATCTCGTCGGCGACAACCATGAAGCCTTTGCCGGCTGCGCCGGCACGGGCCGCTTCGATCGTCGCGTTCAGGGACAGAATGTTCGTCTGCTTGGAGACGTTGCCCATCACGTCGAGAATTTTGCGGATAGAGCCTGTGCTATCCTTCAGCTTGTCGACCTTGTCGACCATCGAACGGGTCATCTCTTCCGTCTGTCCCGTCTTGACCGTCAACGTCCCCATGTAGCTTGAGCCTCGCTGCGATGCTTGGTCGACTTCCCCGGCGGCTTGGCCCATCTGGACGTTCGAGTCGATGACCGATTGCACCTGTTCGCCGATGCGAATCGTCAGGTCGCTGCCTCGCTCGGATTCGACAGCCAGGTTCGTCGCTCCGCTGGCAATCTCTTCGGTGGCGATCGCGATCTCCTTCGCCGCGGTTGCCGTCTTGCGGGAAGCATCCGTCAGCGAGACGGCCGTGTCCAGCACCTCTTGCGCGGATTGGTTCGTCTTGCGCACCAGACCGGTTATCTCCTCCATCATTCGGTTGAAGCTGACCGCGACCTGGCCGATTTCGTCCTTCTGGCGAATCGAAGAGCGCACGGTCAGATTGCCCTTCTCGCCTTCGTTCATCAGCGTGCGAAGCTGACCGAGCGGACGGGCGACGGTAACGACGACCAGCAAGCCGATCGCAGCCGCGATCGCAATTGCGACGATACACATGATAATCGTCAGGTTGCGGATTTGCTTGGCGTCTTTGACGAGCTCGGATACGGGAATGTTCCCGATCAACTGCCAGCCGTTCGCCGCGAGAGTACCGGCCGACGAGAGGGATTCCACCCCTCCGATGGTCAGTGTCTCCGAACCGTTCGGCAGTTTGCTCTCATACGGCGTGCCGAGCTTGGTCTCATCCGGACCGAATACGATCGTTCCGTCGTTCGAGACGATGTACGCCGATCCTTCCTCCCCGAACCGAACATCTTCCATCTCTTTTTTCAATGCATCTGCTTTAATCTCCATAAGCAGCAAGGTTGGCATGCCTTGATTCAGCAAACGTCCGACGGCGAATACGGCTGTCGAATCTTTGCCGCCAAGTCCGCCGATTTGCGTCGGATTCCATACCGCCCTGCCGTTCTCGCTCCTGATCTTCTCGACATAAGGCGATTGCAGAAGCTTCTCGACATCGGATAAGCCGCTGCCGGTCGCGATCGGGCTGACTTGACCTTCCAGCGGAATGAGCATAACCGAGGAAATCGTCGAATCCGCCATGCTTACCCGGTTCAGCTTGTCCGAAAGTTTGCGCGAGGTATCGAACTTCTCGAAGTCGTCCTTGGATACCGCCAAAGTGCCGAGCTGGCTCATGAATTCGCTGTCGGTGATGAACTGAAGCGTCTGCTTCTCGTAGTTGGCCAGCATCAAACTGAGCTTGCCGGCGGTCTGCTGCGCAGTCTGCACGCTTGCTTCCGCCACTTTCGATTTGATGATCGTTCTGGACTTATCGTACGAGAACACGCCAAGCAGGATCACGCACAGCAAAATACTGCAAATGATCATCAGAAACAGCTTCATGCCGACGGAACGAATCGGATTTTCCAGCCTTGTTCCCCTGAACTGCTCTCCGAGCTTCTGTCCGAGTCCGCCGGCTGCCTGCGCGCCTTTCTTCAATTTGTTCGTATCCAACACATCGCGCCAAGTCTTCTTCATCTGATTATGTATCCCTCCGGCTTCATTGTGACGAATCACGCAGGTAACGCGTCAAGAAACTGCCTCATTCCCCGATAATCTTCCATGCAGCTGTCCGCATGATGTTTCGACTATCTGAGTAAATTCGACAGTTTCTTGAAAAATCCTTTAGCGAATCGCAACAATTTTTGCCTGGCGAGCCAAGCAATCCGTGAATGATCGTCGACTTGCAGAGTCGTTACCCTGTCCGCTTGCGCATCAAATCCAGCGGTTCGACCGGTTCAACAGTGCTCAGCCTGATCGCTTGTAGCGGGTGGCGCGCGACGTCCAGCTTGTTGCCCTTCTCGTCTTCCAGCTCCCCGACAACCTGAGTGAAACGGCGTCCGCCGGGGCCGATGAATTCCACCTGCATGCCCGGACGGAAAGGGCTGCGCTGCTGGATCGTCGCCATTCGGGATTCCGCGTCGTAGCCGGTCACGACCGCCGCGAAATCGTAAGGCGCCGGCTTCTCCTCCGGTTCGTAGATATGCTCGGCAGCGCCGGGCGTGCCATAGAAAAATCCGGTATTGAGCGGACGGTTCGCCGCTTTTCCGATCTCGTCCACCCATTCCTGACGCAGCGAATACCCGGCCGGATCGGCAAAATAGGCGTCGATCGCCTGCCTGTATGCGTTCACGACCGATGCTACGTAGTGCACGCTCTTCATGCGGCCTTCAATCTTAAAGCTGTCCACGCCGGCTTCGATCAGGTCGGGCAGATGCTCGATCATGCACAGATCCTTGGAGCTCATCGTAAACAGGTTCTGCCCCGGCTCGGAAACCGTGCGATCGTCGGCGTGCAAGTCGTATTTCCACCGGCACGACTGACAGCAGCCTCCCCGGTTCGAATCGCGGTCCGTGAAATGGTTGGACAGCACGCACCGTCCCGACACCGATGAGCACATGGCGCCATGCACGAACACTTCGATTTCGATGTCCGTCCTGGCTTTAATCTCGCGAATTTCGGCCATTGTCGCTTCCCGCGCCAGCACGACGCGAGGCAGGCCTTCCTCGTGCCAGAACCGCACCGCCTGCCAGTTCATCGTCGACTGCTGCGTGCTGAGATGCACTTCGAGTCCCGGCGCATCGCGCTGGGCGGTCTCCACAATCGCCGGGTCCGCCGTAATGATGGCGGCGATGCCGACGCTCTCGAGCTGCTTCAAGTATTCTGCGATGCCTGCGAGATCTTCTTCGTGTGCATATATATTCGTCGCCGTGAATACCTTCGCGCCATACCGCCGGGCAAATTCGACGCCTTCGCGCATCTGCTCGAAGCTGAAGTTGTCGGCGTTCGAGCGCAGCCCGTACTTCTGGCCTCCGATGTATACGGCATCGGCCCCGTAGTGGATGGCGAACTTGAGCTTCTCCAGGCTGCCGGCCGGCGCCAGCAGCTCCGGCTTGGCAAGGCGCACGCGCCGCCCGGTCTCCGCATGCTTGTGCTGGATCAATGTCATCGCGACCGTCCTCCTCTCTTCCGGGATCAATAAACTTGTTCTTTGTACAGAAATCCGAATCCGAGCTCGCGCTGCGGGTCTTGCAGCGACCGGATCGCAGCCATCCATGCCGGGTCTTCGCGATAAGCCTCGCCGGCCTCCGCCAGCCGGTCCAACGCCGCCCGGTAAGAGCGGAGCACCGTCAAGTTGTATTCGTCCGGCTTCAACAGCGATTCCACATACAGGCTGTCCACGCCGGCGGCCAACAAATCCGGCAAAGCTTCGAGCAGGCAAATGTCGCCGGAGCTCATCACATGCGTACCGGCCGCGTCCTCGTAGACCGGAAAGCGCTCATCGGGCCGTTCGACTTCAATCAAATACGTGCCTTGATCGGGACCGAAATCCCTTAGCGACGCCTCGCGCCCAAGGTGGAGTATATAGCTCTGCAGCAGGTTGCGATGGGAGTAGTAAATATTCGTCATTCCATGCACTTGCACCTGGATTTGCAGACCGGTGCCGCGTTTGAAGTCCGTGATCTCCGCTTCGTTCAGCTCCCTGGCGAGCACGGCACGGACGGCGCCGCGCCGCCCCCAGTAGTTCGCGGACGCCGAGTTCGTGCCCGTCATCTCGGCGTTCCAATGAAGCGGAACGTTCGGCGCGGCTTCCCGCGCATTCAGCAGCACAGCCGGATCGCCGAAGACGATCGCATCGGCTCCTGCTTCGGCAACAGCATGCAGGTAAGCAGGCAGCGCGGGCAGCTCGTCGTTGCGAAACAGCTTGTTAAGATTGACGTAAGCTTTGGCGCCCAGCCGATGCGCTCGGGACACGGCATCGGCGAGCTGCTCCGCGGGGATGGCGCCCGGCTGCCGCATGCCGAACCCGGGCTCGCCGATGAGTATGGCGTCAGCCCCTGCTTGAATATAACGTTCCGCCTGCTCGATCGAGCCTGCGGCGATAAGCAATTCCGGCATCTGTGCGGTAGTCATGCACATGCACCTCCGATAAGTCCGCGACCCGGCATCCCGCGTTCGCTTTCTGCTGGCGCAGGCCGCAAAGCAACGTTCATGCCGGGTCGGGCGACGATTTTTCCGAATAAACGGCACCCTCCTTGCGGATGGTTGAGCCATTTATTCTCACTTCTTCACGTTCTTGTTGCTTTGCTCGATATTTTTCTGATGCTGCTTCAACGTGGCGGCGAACAGATGCGTATTCGTGCCGTCCTTCTTCGTCACGTAGTAATAATAATCGGTCTCTTCCGGATACAGCGCGGCTTCGATCGACTTCAAGCTGGGCGTCGCGATCGGTCCCGGCGGCAGACCCGGGTTCAGATACGTGTTGTACGGGCTTTCGACCTTCAAATCTTCGAGCAGCAGCTCTTTCGGCTTATCGAGCAAATACTGGATCGTCGCGTCGATCTGCAGCGGCATCTTCTTCTGCAGCCGATTCTCGATCACGCCGGCGACGATCGGCCGTTCCTCGTCGACCACGACTTCGCGTTCGACGAGCGAGGCGATCGTCAGCAGCTGGTGCAGCGTGAGTTCCCTCTCCTGCATCGTCACTTGCCAATCGTCCGGCAGTTGGTTTAATTTCTTGTCCAGCTCGGACAGCATGCGATTGATGATATCGACGGCCGAGCTTTCCGTCTTCATCTCATAAGTGTCCGGGAACAGATATCCTTCCAGCGGATAGCGCAAACCCGCATCCAGCGGAATCTGACTTGTCCAGGCCGATCCGGACCAGTTCGCGGGATCGGCGGCCGCTTTCACGAAATCTTCTTTAAAAAATTGTCCGTTCTGCGACAACCGGTCCGCCATTTGCATGACAGTCCAGCCTTCGGGAATCGTGAAGCGTATTGTGGCGGGAGCAATGATGTCCCCCTTGTTCAGCTTCGCGACGATTTCCTCGCGTGTCATGCCCGGGGTCAATTCATAGATGCCGGCCTGGAAACGCGAGCCTTCGTCCTTCAGCTTCAACCAACCGCTGAAAATTTGCGCATTGCGGATCAAGCCGTTCTGCTCCAGCAATTCGGCGACCCGCTGCGCCTTCATCCCCTTATCGATCGTAACCCGCACCGGCGTCGCCGCGTGTGTCGGCTTCAATCCGTTCCAGACGTACCAAGCCGCTCCGCCAACTACGCTCAGGACGAGGAAGACCGCGATCAGGAAAGACCAGAGCAGAACGCGGGGCTTGCGCCTCCGGTAAGGCCGGGATGCCTGTTTCGACGCTTGCGGCTGCCCGGGCGCCGGCTGCTCGGATGCCGCCGTACGGCTTGGCGCAGCCGGCGCAGCTTCCGGCTCGGCGTCCGGCTTATCTTGACTGGATGAGGGCGATGTACTTTGCCGGGACGCTCTGCTCGGCATGCCGGATGACGGCGATTGCCGACTATCGGCATTCGTCGCCTCCCGCTTATCTTCATTATTGTTCTCGAATGGCTGTTGACCGTTGAAGGATGTCCAACCCTCCGACTTCGGCCCGTCTTGTCTGTCCAATACGTTTCCCCCTACACACATGGGCTCCGGTGCTTCCGAATCAGGCAAGAAGAGCGGTCGCCCGCTCTTCTTGAATTGGATTCAGGGCTGGTCGTCGCTGCCGAATTGCAGATCGTCATAGGCTTCGGCAACCCGTTCCCATTCTTCGTCGCTCTCCACGGTTTCCAGACCGGGTTCTCCCTGGCTGCCGATCACAATGCGAAAAATTTCGATGTCGCCTTCCTTGCGCATGGCGTCCGATTGCAAAATCGCATAACGTGCGTCTGCGATATTCAATTCGGCCAAGATGCGGTAAGTGCCGACAGCGGCTTCTCCGGCATCCAATTCAACATAGTCGCCGAAAGCTTCCTTCAAGCTCAAGCTGGGCATCCTCCCGGAACGGACGGACCGGCGTTAGCGATCGCCTTCGGCATCGGCTTCACCGTCGCCAAACTCGTCCATCAACGTATTGAACGTTTCCTCAACCATATCCCATTCTTCCCCTTCTTCGACGGGATACAGCTTGATTTCTCCATTCTCTTCTTCGTAACGGAACGGGAATACTTCCTTCGAGTCGTCTTCCTCGTCGTCTTCGCCATCTTCCCCGTCTTCGTCCGAAGCGGGCACGACCATCAAATATTTGCGGTCCGTACCGTCATCGAGCTCGAATCGCATAATGACTTCGAAAGGCTCTTCGTTCCCTTCATCATCGGCGATATAAATCAATTCGACCTCGTCGTCTTGCGCTTGATATTCGTCTGACATCGCTTTTCCTCACTTCCCTTTGGCGTCCAAATAGTTTTGCAGCAGCAGGGCTGCCGCCATTTTGTCCACCACCTGTTTGCGCTTGCGCCTGCTGACATCGGCCTCGAGCAGCGTGCGGGTAGCCGCGACCGTCGTCAGCCGCTCATCCCACATTTCGACTTTCATGGATAGCATTTGCCTAAGCTGCTCCGCGAATGCCATGCAAATTTCGCCTCGCGGGCCTATCGTCCCGTTCATGTTCTTCGGCAGGCCGACGACGATCGTACCGACCTCGTGTTCGCGCACCAAATGCTCGATGCGGCGAATATCGTCGCCTTCGTGCTTGCGCTCGATCATTTCCAGGCCTTGCGCCGTCCAGCCGAACGCATCGCTGAGCGCCACGCCGATCCGCCTGTCGCCGTAATCCAGTCCCAATACGCGCATGGTCACCTTTGCTGCTGGAGATAGAATCGGACGAGTTCTTCGATCAGTTCGTCGCGTTCCTTCTTCCGGATCAGGCTGCGGGCATTGTTATGACGAGGAATATAGGCCGGATCTCCCGAGAGCAGATAACCGACGATCTGGTTGATCGGATGGTATTCTTTCTCGACCAGGGCGTCGTGCACCTGGAGCAGAATGTCCTTCGCGGTCACTTCTTGCGGATCCGCCACAACGTCGAACTGGACCGTCTGGTCCATATGGTTTTTGTCCGCCATACGTGAAGATGGCACCTCGCTTTGGTTTCCTGCCAGTTTGTCTTGCTCACATCATACCACATTCCTACCCGGACAGGAAATTCGTAGACCATGGGAACCTTTGACGATTGATTGGGGATTTGGTTGGAAAATGGCAGGTTGACCGCCTTTCGCCGACTTTATTCCGCCAATCCACCGCCGTCTGCCGACTTTTACGAACTTTTTGTTCGTTATTCCGCCAACCCACCGCCGTCCGCCAACTTTTCCGCCAACCCACCGCCTACTTGTTACTGGCCGAGCTGCGCCAGGACGATGCGCTCGGCCGCCGCCAGCGCCGCATCGAGCTTGGCCGGTTCCTTGCCGCCGGCTTGCGCCGATTCCGGCTTCCCGCCGCCTCCGCCGCCACAGATCGGGGCCAGCTCCTTGATCAGCTTGCCCGCATGCAAGCCTCGCGCCGTCAAATCCTGCGTCACTGCCGCCACAAGGTTCACCTTGTCGCCGTCCACGGCGCCCAGCACCAATACCGCCGAGCCGAGCTTCGCCTTGAGCTCGTCGGACACGCCGCGCAGCGCATCCATGCCGCCTGCGTTCACGCGCGCCGCGAGCAGCGTCACGCCGTCCGCGACCGTCTTCGCCCCGCCTGCTAGGTCGGCGGCTTCCAGCCGGCCGAGCTTGCTCTGCAGCGACTCCACGTCGCGCTGCAGCTGCCGGGCTTCCGCTTGCGCCGCTTCGATCCGCTTCGGCACATCCGCCGGGCTGCTCTTGAGGAGTACAGCCGCCTGCTTCAGCGTGGCGAACTGTTCATCCATATATTCGTAAGCATGCCGTCCGGTGAGCGCCTCGATCCGGCGCACGCCGGAGCCGATGCCGCCCTCGCTGACGAGCTTGAACAGGCCGATCTGCGCCGTGTTCCGCACGTGGCAGCCGCCGCACAGCTCCAGCGAATAGTCGCCGACGCGCACGACGCGCACGATATCCCCATATTTCTCGCCGAACAGCGCCATTGCCCCCATCGCCTTCGCTTCGGCAATCGGACGCAAGCTGATGTCGACATCGGTGCCGAGCCAGATTTGCGCGTTCACGCGGCGCTCCACGTCTGCCAGCTCCTCCGGTGTAATCGCGCCGAAGTGGCTGAAGTCGAAGCGCAGCCGCTCCGGCTCCACAAGCGATCCTGCCTGGTTGACATGCTCGCCGAGCACTTCTTTGAGCGCCTTGTGCAGCAAGTGCGTCGCCGTATGGTTCCGCACGATATCGGAGCGCTCCGCCGCATTCACGGCCGCCTTCACCGTATCGCCCACGCGCAGCACGCCCGAAGCGATGACCGCCTGGTGCACGTGCTGGCCCTGCGGCGCCTTGCTCATGCCGACGACCGCCGCGCGCACATCGCGGCCTTCCAGCGTTCCACGGTCGCTTACCTGGCCGCCGCTCTCCGCATAGAACGGCGTGCGGTCCAGCACGACCATGACCGTCTCGCCTTCGCCCGCCGCATCCGCGAACCGATCGCCCGCGACGATGGCGACGACATGGGCATCCTCTACTGCCAGCGAATCGTAGCCGACGAACACGCTCTCCCCGGCAAACTCCGACAGCGCGCCGCCCTGCACTTTCATGCTCTCCGTCTCCTGACGGGCCGCACGGGCGCGTTCCCGCTGCGCTTCCATCGCCGTGTCGAAGCCCGCGCGGTCCACCGTCATGCCCTGCTCGGCGGCATAGTCTTCCGTCAGGTCCAGCGGGAAGCCATACGTATCGTACAGCTTGAACGCATCCGGACCGCCGATGACCGCAGCTCCTGCCGCCCGCGCCTTCCCGCACAGGTCCGCCAGAATCGCGAGCCCGTCGCTGAGCGTCTCGTGGAACCGCTCCTCTTCCGTGCGAATGACCTTCTCGATGAATTCGCGCTTGTCCACGACTTCCGTGTAATAAACACCCATGATTTCGCCGACCGTCGCCACCAGTTCCCACAGGAACGGGCGATCGATCCCGAGCACTTTGCCGTAGCGCACAGCGCGCCGCAGCAAGCGGCGGATGACATACCCGCGCCCTTCGTTCGATGGCAGCACGCCGTCGCCGACGGAAAACGCCACTGTACGAATATGGTCGGCAATCACTTTAAGCGCCACGTCCGTATCCAAGCCGCTCTTGTACGTCACGCCGGCAATCGCCGCCGCGCGCTCAATGATAGGCAGGAACAGGTCGGTGTCGAAGTTGGAATCGACATCCTGCAAAATCGAAGCGAATCGCTCCAGTCCTGCGCCCGTATCGATGTTCTTGCTCGGCAAAGGCGTATAGCTGCCGTCCTTGTTATGGTTAAACTGCGAAAATACAAGATTCCACACTTCGAGGAAACGTTCGTTCTCACCGCCCGGCCAGCACTCGGGGTCGCTGAGGTCGCCGTATTTGTCGCCGCGGTCGTAGAAAATTTCCGTACACGGCCCGCATGGCCCTTCCCCGATGTCCCAGAAGTTGTCGTCTCCGAGCTTATAAATGCGCTCTGCCGGCAGACCGATCTTCTCGTTCCAATAGCGATAAGCTTCTTCGTCTTCCTGATAGACCGTTACGGAGATGCGCTCAGGCTCGAAGCCGATCCATTCCGGGCCGGTCAGAAATTCCCATGCCCACGTGATCGCCTCTTCTTTGAAATAGTCCCCGATGCTGAAGTTGCCGAGCATTTCAAAAAAGGTGTGGTGGCGGCGGGTTTTCCCTACGTTCTCGATGTCGTTCGTACGAATGCATTTCTGCGAGTTGGCGATGCGCGGGTTGTCCGGCTTCACGCGCCCGTCGAAATACGGCTTGAGCGGCGCCATGCCCGCATTGATCCACAAGAGGCTCGGATCGTTGTGCGGCACAAGCGATGCGCTCGGCTCGATGTGATGTCCCTTGCTTTCGAAGAATGCCAGCCACTTCGCGCGGATTTCCGCCGCTTTCATCGGTTTCATGTTCGAATACATCCCCCTCTTATAAACAAAAAACGCCCCCGAACAGCTCAGGGACGAATCATTTCGCGGTACCACCCTGGTTATTGCGCCGCAACGCATACATTACTGATTATACTGATCCGATTTCCTTGCTGTCAAACGATTTTTCCATGTTTCTCCCCCGCTCAAGTCCGCTTGAGATAATACGCAAATACATGCTGGGCAATCACTTTCAACGCCGCGTATATAGGCACGGCGAGGATGAGTCCCACTATGCCCGTCAATTCGCCGCCAATGAGCAGCACGAAGATGATCGTGAGCGGATGCATCTTCATCGTGCGGCCGACGACCTGCGGGCTGATCACGTTGCTCTCCAGCGTCTGGCACGCCGAATTCACCAATACGACGAACAGCGCCATTTTCCAGGACACCGTCGAAGCGACGATCAAGGCCGGCGCAGCGCCAAGAAACGGCCCCAAGTAAGGGATAATATCGAACAGCGCCACAAAACCTGCCATCAGCAGCGGGTAAGGCAAGCCAATGATGAGGTAGCCGATATAGGCGAGCAAGCCGATGCACAGCGATACGATGAATTGACCGCGGATATAGCTCCCCAATGCCTCGTCGATATCCTTCATCAGCCTTACCGCCTGCTTGCGCCGTGCGCGGGGCACGATCTCGAGCGCCGCCTTCTCGAACAAGTCTGCGTCCTTCATCATATAGAACGCGAGGAACGGCACGATCATCGCCATGAACATCACGTTCAGCACCGCGTCGATATTGCCCAGAAACTCGGAAGTCGCGGTGGAAAGCTGCTTCTCGAATCCTTCCACCGCCCGGTTGATGCCGTCGCGGATGCTGTCCGGCATGATGACGCGATGATTGAAGTGATCGGCCAGCGACTGCGCGCGCATCGTCAATTCCGGCAAATGTTCGTTCAGTTCATTCACTTGCTTCGTCAGCATCGGGATGATGTTGATCAGGATAACGACGCAAGCCGCGATGAAGACGACATAGATCAGCAGCACCGCCGCCGTGCGGGGCACTTTGCGATCATGCAGCAGATTGACGACGGGATTGAGCACATAGGAGATGATCAGGGCAATCAGGAATGGCGCGAGCACCGCTTTGAAAAACCCGTACACGGACCACAGCATCGGGCGTACGAGCACAAGCAAATAAAGTGCGGCCAGACCAAGGATAACGTAGACCAGCGCGACGAAAACCCGATTTTGGACAAACCGGTTCAAGCTCTCACCCCCGGACAGGCGTTCCATCACCAGTATATGTCCCAGCCCGTCCCCTTAAACCCGATAGTCGCGTCGGAATTCGCGCCAAACGCAAATACCCCGACCGCTCTTCGTCAGAGCAGGCGGGGATGGCGACAGCCCATGCGCAACTATAGGCATAGGCTCATCGAATAGGGCAATCGATTATAGACTGTTCACATGCATCGTTTCCGGCTCGGGCAGTCCTTCGGCGAAGAACAGATCGTCCAGCGAGCTGAGCGTGCCGTCTTCTTCCACTTGGTAAACCGACATCTTCTCTCCGTTAACCGTCAATTCGATGAAGCAGCTCCAGCAATAAAATTGATGGGAACCGATCTTCCCGATATCTTTGGAATTGCAGTTGGGGCATCTCATCATCCGTCGTCACCTGTCACTTTCCGCATATCGCGATTGTCTCTCGTCAGCACCCGCTCGTACGAATCGGGCACCAGTATGGCGTGCTCGCCCATCGTGACGGGCTCGGGCCCTTCCGGCAGCACCAGCCGCCGTCGCCCTTCCAGCACATCGGACAGAAATCCGTCCGTCAGTTCGAATCCTATTAAAGGTGTACCCTCTGACGCTTTAAAATAAACATCGGTGATCCGGCCCAATTGCAGACCGGAATACGTATATACCGGCATATCCTTCAAGCGGATGACGCCGCCCTCGTAGGTACGGAGCATGCGTGATTTGTCGATCTTCATCACGGATTGCCCGCCGCGAATCAGCAGGGCATCTTCTCCACAGGCGAGAACGTCATGCCAATGAATGGCTTTCCGATATTTGCGGGACCAGACGCGGGCGGTCAGAACGACCCCCGTCAGATTCCAAAATTCATCCAACCAAACGTCCTTCACTTCGCCGGCCTTCGTTCCGTCTTGCAATAGTACCGGCAGGCCGATCATCGACTGGATCCGATACGCGGCCGGCACCCCCTTCGCGCGGGCGCCTCTAATTTATACGAATCCGCGCCCAAATGGTTGCAGTGATTTTCGCTGTTTTTTCAGCTTCTTCGATAGTATTGCCCAATCCGAAGCTGAATCGTACGGCGGATTTCACGATTTCTCGCGGGAGGCCCATGGCGGTGAGCACGTGCGAGGGGGTAAGCGAGCCCGAAGTGCAGGCGGACCCGCCGGACGCGGCGACGCCTGCCAGGTCGAGATTCATGAGCAGGCTTTCGGCCGAGCAGCCGGGAAAACTGATGTTGGCGATATGCGGCAACCGTTTGTCGGAATGGCCGTTCAGCCGGAACGCTCCCGCGGGCAGTTCTGTGCCAAGAGATTGCAGGAAGGCGCGGCGGACAGCCTCGATGTGGAGAATGCGCTCTTCTTGCTCGCCAAAAGCGAGCTTCGCCGCAGCCGCGAAAGCGGCAATGCCCGGTACGTTCTCCGTGCCGGCGCGGCGCGCGCGTTCCTGGCTGCCGCCATACAGCAGCGGCTGGAATGGCGTCCCCTTGCGCACGTACAGCAAGCCTACGCCTTGCGGACCGTTGATCTTGTGCGCGGACAGGCTGAGCAAGTCGATCGGCTGATGCCTCAGGTTCCATTGCGAATATCCGAACGCCTGGACTGCGTCCACATGCATGAGAGCGCCGCGTTCGCGGGCGATCACGCCGATCTCCTCATAGGGCTGCAAGGTGCCCGTCTCGTTATTGCCCGCCATGACGCTGACAAGCGCCGTCGAGCCGTCGATCGCTTGTGCGGCATCGGCGGTCGCGACGCGTCCTTCGGCGTCGACGGGCAGCACGATCAGGCGATAGCCTTGCTGTTCCAATTGCCTGCAGGCCTTCAGCACGGCATGATGCTCCGCCGCAGACGTGACAATGCTTGTCCGGCCCTTGGCGCGCTGAACGGCGGCGGCGGCGAACAAGGCCGCATTGTCGCTTTCCGTACCGCTGCCGGTGAAGACGAGTTCGGCGGCCGTACATCCGAGCAAGGACGCCAGCATATCGCGCGCAGCCGTCAACCGGCTCCGCGACGAGCGACCGTAGGCGTGCAGGCTCGACGGGTTGCCCGGCCCCGCTCCGGCTGCTTCCGCATAAGCGGCGATCGCCTCCGGATGCATGGGCGTCGTCGCGGCGTGATCGAAATAAATGGCTGTCATGCTCATACGACCGTTCCTTCGTTAGATGTAGAACATGTAATTATTCGACGCGCCTTCGTCCTTGAAGTCGATCAGGTCCGACAAATTTGTGGAATCCAGCACTTCCGCGATGCTGTCGCGGATGCGCAGCCACAAGTCACGCTTGGCCGGATCGTCTTCTTCCGTAAAATCAACCGGACTGATCGGCCCCTCCAGAATGCGGATGATGTCGCCGGCGCTGATCGTCTCCGGTTCCTTGGACAGAATGTAGCCGCCGTACGCGCCGCGGACGCTCTTCACAAGCCCTGCATTGCGCAGGGGCGCGATCAATTGTTCAAGATAATGTTCGGATAAGCCGTTCTTCTCGGCAATGCTCTTCAGCGATGTCGGCCCTTCGCCAAACTTGGATGCCAGTTCCATCATGATCGTCAGGCCGTAACGGCCCTTCGTCGATATTTTCAAGCGTGCACACCCGCTTTCTCTCGCATTGTCTCCAAAATGGACAGTATCCCCATTATTCATCTATGTTATCACACCTTCACGGGTTTCGGACACAAAAACTTGACAAATTGTTGAATTCGTGAGTTATGAGATTTCTTGCGGGTTTTTGAATTCATGGGTGCGGTGAGTTTCTTCAAGGATTGTGATAGAATAGGAACACTTGCGTCAACGGCTTTTGTCGCATGGATGGAGGAATTATGATGATGACAGACGATCAAAGGTTTACGGACTCGTCCCGCATCCGCGTCGTCGTCGGTATGTCAGGCGGCGTGGATTCTTCGGTTACCGCGCTGCTGCTGAAGCGGCAAGGCTATGACGTAATCGGCGTATTCATGAAAAATTGGGACGATACGGATGAATTCGGCGTGTGCACGGCGGAGGAAGACGCTGAAGACGTGCGCCGGGTATGCGACGAGATCGGCATCCCCTACTATACGGTGAACTTCGAAGCGGAATACCGCGACAAGGTGTTCGAATATTTCCTGGAAGAGTATCGCCGGGGCCGCACGCCCAACCCGGACGTCATGTGCAACCGGGAAATCAAATTTGGCGAATTTCTGCAAAAGGCGCTTGAGCTTGGAGCCGATTACGTAGCCATGGGGCATTATGCGCGGGTGGAGCGTTCTGATGGCGGCGAGTTCCGGCTGCTCCGCGGCGTGGACGGCAACAAGGACCAGACGTATTTCCTGCACCAACTGGACCAGGCGCAGCTCGCGCGGGCGATGTTTCCGATCGGCCACCTGCCGAAGCCGGAGGTGCGCCGATTGGCGGAAGAAGCCGGCTTGCATACAGCGAAGAAGAAGGACAGCACGGGCGTATGCTTCATCGGAGAGCGTAATTTCAAGGAGTTCCTGAGCCAATACTTGCCCGCCAAGCCGGGCGAGATGGTGGACGTGTCGAGCGGCGCCGTGAAGGGCCGCCATGACGGGTTGATGTACTACACGCTTGGGCAGCGTCAAGGTCTGGGGATCGGCGGGTCCGACACCGGCAACGGGGAACCGTGGTTCGTGGCGGACAAGGATCTGGAGCGCAACGTGCTGTATGTGGTGCAGGGGGAGACGCATCCGAGCTTGTATTCGGTCGGCTTGACGGCTAGCAGCGTGAATTGGATCAGCCCGCAAGTGCCCACTGGAGTGTTCCGCTGTACGGCCAAGTTCCGTTACCGCCAGCCGGACCAGGGCGTTACGATCGTGCCGCTCGGCGACGGCGAGTTCCGCGTCGACTTCGACGAGCCGCAGAAGGCGATCACGCCCGGACAAGCCGTCGTCTTCTACGACGGCGAAGTTTGCCTCGGCGGCGGCACCATCGACAACGCGTTCAAGCTCGAGCGTGATGCTTGACGCCGGGGAGGGCCAGGCCCTCTCCGACGTCCCGGAGCTGCGTTGAGTCGATTTTCGACCTAATTCCGGGTCCGAGACGGGAAAGTAGCGGAGTTGCACGAAAGAATCGTCTATTTCCGGGTCCGAGACGGGAAAGTAGCGGAGTTGCACGAAAGAATCGTCTATTTCCGGGTCCGAGGCGGGAAAGCGGCGGAGTTGCACGAAATAATCGTCTATTTCCGGGTCCGAGGCGGGAAAGCGGCGGAGTTGCACGAAATAATCGACGATCTCATTTTTGCGTACAGCCTCATCTGCAATCATGAATTTAAACTCGTGTTCCGCGCCGCTTACAGCTGGGATCAGCAATCCTTTGCCGACCAAGCTTCGCAACACTTTGCGAGTCATTGCTGGGCCCAACTTCAACCATTCGCCAGCCTCCGTTATACCGAACGGCCCACCATAAATTACGGCACTGCGGATTGTCATCATTACCATTCTCATCTCCATCTTCGCATAGCTTATCTTTCAAACGCAAAACGCCGCTTATCCCCCACAAAGGGGACAAACGGCGTGTGCTTTACGCGTTAAATTTGACTCAATCTAAATTGCTTCAACCCAACCGCTCCATCTCTTCGTCGCTGATCTCGAAGTTGTGGTACACGTCCTGCACGTCGTCGTTGTCGTCGAACGCTTCCATCATCTTCAGCAGCTTGTCGGCCTGGTCGCCTTCGGCGTTCACCGTCGTTTGCGCCAGCCAGCGGATGCCCGCCCGCTCGAACTCGTAGTCGGATGCCTCCAATGCGGACTTGACCTGCTCGAAGTCGGCCGGCGCGGTCAGCACCTCGAAGCTGTCTTCGCTGACGACGACGTCTTCGGCCCCCGCCTCCAGCGCGTGCATCATGACCGTATCCTCATCCGGCTCCCCGTCCTCGCGCGCGATCACGAGCAAGCCTTTCTCGTCGAACATATAGGACACGCAGCCGGTTTCCCCCAGGTTGCCGCCGCGCTTGTTGAAGATCGCGCGAACGTCCGCCGCGGTGCGGTTGCGGTTATCCGTCAGGCATTTCACCATGATGGCGACGCCGCCGGGGCCGTATCCCTCGTACAGCATCTCCTCGTAATCGACGGAATCCGCGCCGGTGCCTGCCGCCTTCTTGATCGCGCGTTCGATATTGTCCGACGGCATCTGAATGGCACGAGCGTTGGCGATCGCGGCCTTCAGACCGAAGTTGGCTTCCGGATTCGCCCCGCCGCGGCGGGCTTGTACATAAATCTCGCGAGCCAGCTTGACGAATTGATTATTTTTCGCTTGGTCGGCCTTGCCTTTACGGCCGGCAAACAATTTGAACTTGGGCATACCATTTATTACCTCCGAACCAGAAAAGAGTAAAAATCAGGCTACCGCCCATTTTACCACTCCTTCTGACGATCGGTCAAAATGAGAATCTGCAATCGCGTGCCCCTGCCTAACGCTGGCCTGCCGATCACGCCACAGTCGACCACAGCCCTGCTCTTCCTGACATTACGCCCATGTCACCGCGCAAAACTGCCGCGTTTCGGCGGATTCTCTCGCTTTCAGACACATCAACGCGCTGTTCAGCCCATCCTCCAGCGTGGACACGGATGCGCCGTCACCGCGCAACAAGTCGACAAAACTGCGTGCCAACACCTCATCTCCGCCAAAATGCCCTTCTCCTGCCTCAAACCGATAAGTTTCGACACGCGGCGTATGGTGCATGAATACGTGGACTTCCCCGGTAACGAAATCGAATTCGAGCGTGCCCTTGTAACCCATCAATCTCGCCCCGCGCTTGCCCGCCCCCCGGCGGACGAAGAAATTTTGCGAATAAACCAGATGCATACCGGACGCATACCGGACGAGCGCGCTGCCCGAGTCTTCGTTGCCCGTATCCTCCGCATAGCAGCAAGAGCCCCAGTGTGTCTCGTCCTTCGCCTTGAGTAATACGCTGTCCGGACAAGTCCGATTGTCCTCGCAATCCTTGCATTGCAGACCGGCCGGCTTGTCGCCCTTGAAAATCTGCTTGGACGTCATCGCGGCGATCTCGACGGGCTGCGCACCGAGCAAGTAGTTCAAATAATCGAAATCATGCGTCGCCTTCTGCAGGAACAAGCCGCCTGTAATCCGCTCGTCGCGGTACCAGCTTTGGTAGTACACCGCTCCGTACGGCACGTTATTGACCGCCTGCACATGCTCAACCGTACCGATCTTGCCGGAATCGACAATTTCCTTCACGAGCTGCGCAATCGACGTCACCCGAAGCGGAAACGACACGACCACCTCCGGCCGATATTGATCGCTTGCCGCCCGAAGCCGCAGCAGATCCGCCATATTCGTCGCTACGGGCTTCTCCAGAAACAACGGGATGCCCCGCGGCAGCACCTTCAGCGCCATCTCCGTATGCAGGTCGCACCGGGTGCCGATCAGAACGCCGTCGAGCTTGCAGGCGTCCAGCATCGCATCCGCCGTATCGAACCGCTGCACGCCTGCCGGGTCCAGTACGGAAGTGTCCAAACCGCTCGGCTGCGGATTCGGATCCGCATATGCCGTCACTCGGCAAGCGGGATCCAGCCGCACGACGTGCCGTACAATTCCCCCGATTCGACTGCCGTACCCAATCACGCCTAAATTCATTCTGTCATCTCCTCGTATCCATAGCGCATGTTTACAATTTGAAGTATAGTAGCTGCATCCTGCGGAAGCTTTGTCATTTTCGCTGCGTTTTTTGCACTTTTGCGTCAATGCTATGCTTCCTTGGCAGGTGATTTGGCGGTATGATGAGCTTGAAGATGTTGATCTGAAAATAAACCCGCGGCGACCCGGAGCTTGAGAGGATCGATGGGACTTGAAACGTAGCGATGCGCCGACACAACTGGATCTGCTGCAGCGGACCGCGCTGAGAACGACGATCCGCATCCGCAACCTGATTACGATGTATTATTTCGAACACGGCAAAAATTTCGTCTTTCACGGGGAGAAGCACGACTTCTGGGAAATGCTCTACGTCGATCGAGGCGAAGTGGAGGTGCAGGCGGGAGACAAAGTACACGTGCTGAGGCAAGGCGCGGTCATCTTCCACAAGCCGAACGAATTCCACAAGTTCCACGCCGTCCGCGGCATCGCTCCGAATGTCATCGTCATTACGTTCGACTGTCACTCCCCCGCCATGCGGCGCTTTGAGGAACGAATGGTGCTATTGGACGACGAAGAGCGCAACTTTCTGGCGCGCATTCTGAGCGAAGGCCGCAGCGCCTTCGAGTTTCCTTTCCGGCACCCGCTCCGCCGCCGGCGAGGCGCGGAAGAAGGCTGCGAGCAGCTGCTGCGCAATTATCTTGAAATTCTCCTGCTTCGGCTGCTGCGCAAGCCGGGCCCTGCCGGCCTGGCGGCATTCCCCCTCTCTTCTGCGGCGCAAGAGCGAAGCGGGGAACAACTCGTGAACCGCATCTGCCGATACCTGGACGACCATCTGCAGGACAAGCCGGCGGTGCCCGACATCGCCCATTCCTTCTATTTGAGCGTGCCGCGGCTCCAGCGGCTTTTTCGCAAGCACGCCGGTTGTTCGATCAAGTCGTACATCGTCAATCAGCAGATCCGCCAAGCCAAAGTCTTCATTCGCGAAGAAACGTACAATTATACGGAGATTGCCGCATTGCTCGGATTTTCGAGCGTGCATTACTTTTCCAGGGCGTTCAAGAAGGCTGTCGGCATGAGTCCGTCGGAGTATGCGCGGTCCGTGAAAGCGAGGATGGGGGATTGACGAGTCGCCGCGTCAGGAAAGACGAAAGCCCCCGGCGTCAGGGCCAGGGGCTTTCGTGCTCTGTTCGTGATATGAAATCAGTCGTCGCTTGACGCGAGACTTACAGTTTCACCACGTTGGATGCTTGCGGTCCGCGGTTGCCTTCGGTGATTTCGAATTCTACCGCTTGACCTTCTTCCAAGGTCTTGAAGCCGTCGCCTTGGATGGCAGAGAAGTGAACGAATACATCGTTGCCGTCTTCTACGGAGATGAAGCCGTAGCCTTTCTCTGCGTTAAACCACTTAACTGTTCCTCTCAAATGAAAAACCTCCTAAAAATCTCGCCGTCAATCGGCGAATGAAGTCATTATAACCGATCGCGCCTCAAGTTGCAATATGTCTGAAGCCGTTAGTTTTCCGCGCCCCGACTGGGGTTCAGCCGATTTTGACGAGCTTCAAAACAGGGCTCTTGACGGGCGTGAACGGCAGCGTGGTCGGGACGATGCGTACGGAAGCCGTTTCCTGCAATTCCTGCAACAGACCATCTAAATAAGGCGGCGTCTCCCAACCGAGCGTAACGAGCGGATAAACGCACACTTCTCCGCTTGCCCGAGTCACGCGCAGCAATTCGGCCAATGCCGCGCGGTGAAATGCTTCGTCAAATTGTTCCCCGTACAAGAACAGGAAGTGGCTGCACAGGACGAGCCCGAACGAACCGTCCGCAAATGGCAATTCGGGCAGCGACGCGGCGATGTAGCGCGACGGCGCTTCATCCCGTACGTAATCTGCGGCGAACCGCTCGTATGATTGCTCCCGAATTTTGCGATGCCTCTCCGGTGAGCCGTAGTAGCTCCAGTCATAGCCGGCGGCCGCGGCCGCCAGCTTGGCGGAAGATACGCCGATTTCCTTGCGGGCTTCTTCCAGCACCCGCTCCGTCGTCCCGGCATAGAACGGATCGGCAGCCGTCGCGGCAATGCCCATCCCGCGCAGTTGCGCCGTGAACGAAGAAGCGCCTCCCGCTACATCCAGCACCGGTCCGCTCGCCACATCTTTCATTTTCAAATCGAACATGCGCATGTACTCGTCGAACGATCTGCAGGTGTTTGCCACGCCCATCTGCGGGTATGCAGGGGCCTGGGAATTGCCGGTGCGTACCTCTTGTCTCATCTCGTCTCTTCTCATCTCGTCTCTTCTCCTCTCGAACTCGTCTCCGCTCAGTCTCATCCTCGGCTTCATTCGCCTTCCGCGAATTCCCACTATTTTGCCATGCCGGGGGCATATCGTCAACAGTTTCCTGCCTTGCAATTGATTTCTTCGCTCATCTCTTCTATGATGATAAAAACGGCAAAGCTTGCCAATCACAGGAGCGATCCCATGTTCGAAAAACATACGGTCTACAAACTCGATCACTACAATATGCTGACGGTGGAAGTGCAAGGCAAAACGCTTGTCGTTCGCGAGATTTCCGATCAATGGGGCGAAGAAACGCACAAGTTCCTGAGCCGTCCCGAGATGATGGATTGGGCGAACCGGCGTTTTCGCCCGGACGATTTTCCCGGCGGCGAAGAAGAGTATCGGCAAGTCATGGCCAAACTAAAGGCCATCTAGTGCGCTTCTAGACGGGGGGAGGCCCAGAAATCCGTGGCGGACAGCTCTACGCTCATTTTCATCATCTCCAGCTTCGCGCTCGGCGTCATTCTCATCCTGAGCCGCGAACGCATACCGAATCAACTGAAACGCGGGATGGCGATCCTCTCGATTCTGCTCATCCTGTTCGCCTTCTTCCTGATCGTCTACAGCTTCTTCAACGCCGGCACATAAGGGAAGCAAAGTCGATAGAAGGTCATGAAACCCGGCAGGCAAGGACATACTAGTGCGGAAAACATTTCCTGGAGCCGGCTGGTTCCCAAGGAGGCCGCATGAAAACGTACGCTGTGCCCGTCGCCGCCGCTCTGGCGGCGTTGTCCTTATTAAGCGCTGCAACATTACCGAGGAGGGAAATTCCCGCGATGAACCAAGTGGTGAAAAGAAGCGAAGCCGCGAAGGAAACGATGTGGCGTCTGGAGGACTTGTTCCCGAGCCAGGACGCCTGGAATGACGAATACGCCAAAGTCCGCAAGCTGGTCGGCGAGATCTCCGATTTCCAAGGCAAGCTGAAGGATGCCGACACAATCGCGCGCTGCTTCGCACTGGATGACGAGATTTCCCAGTACACGGAACGGTTGTATGTGTATGCGAATATGCACCACCACGAAGACACGGCAGAGCCTGCTTATCAGGCCTTATCGGACAAATCCAAGAAGCTGAGCGTAGAAGTGTCCGAGGCGCTCTCCTTCATTACGCCCGAAATTCTCGACCTGTCGGAAGACGAGCTGCGCGGCCTGATCGCCGATGCGCGGCTCGCGAAGTACAAGCGGACGCTCTCCGAGATGCTTCGTCAGAAGCCGCACATCCTGTCCAAGAACGAGGAAGCGCTGCTCGCCCAGGTTGGGAACGTATCGCAAGCGCCGGGCACGATCTTCGGCATGATGAACAACGCGGACATGAAGTTCCCGAAGGTGAAGAACGACAAAGGTGAGGAAATCGAGCTGACGCACGGCACCTACATTCAGTTTCTTGAAAGCCGCAGCCAGGACGTTCGCCGCGATGCTTTCAAGGCGATGTACGACACCTATGGCAAATGGAAGAACACGCTGGCTTCCACGCTCTCTGCCAACGTGACGAAGAACCTGTTCTACGCCAAAGCCCGCAAATATCCGTCCGCGCTGGAGATGTCGCTGTTCGGCGACAACATCCCGAAGTCGGTGTACGAGAATTTGATCAGCACGATTCACGAGCATCTGCCGCTCATGCACCGCTACATGTCCTTGCGCAAGAAGCTGCTGAAGCTGGACGAATTGCATATGTACGACCTGTTCACGCCACTCGTCGAAGAGTTCGACATGGATATCACTTATGATGAAGCCAAGAAGAAGGTCTACGACAGCCTCGCCCCGCTTGGCGACGACTATCGCAAGACGCTGCAGGAAGGCTTCGACGGCGGCTGGATCGACGTGTACGAGAACGAGGGCAAGCGCAGCGGCGCTTACAGTTGGGGCGCCTACGGCACGCATCCGTACGTGCTGCTCAATCACAAGGACAACCTGAACAGCATGTTCACATTGACGCACGAGATGGGCCACGCGCTGCATTCCTATTATTCGGATGCCAGCAACGAATATCGCGACGCCCAGTACACGATCTTCCTCGCGGAGGTCGCCTCCACGCTGAACGAAGCGCTCTTGATGCACAACATGCTGGAGAATTCGACCGACCCGAAGGAGAAAATGTACCTGCTGACCTACTACGCCGACCAATTCCGCACGACGGTGTTCCGCCAGACGATGTTCGCGGAGTTCGAGAAGATCATTCACGAGAAAGCGGAGCAAGGCGAGGCGCTGACCCCGCAGGAGCTGTCCCAGATCTACTACGATCTGAATGTGCAATACTACGGCGAGGACATGGTCGTGGACAAGGACATCGAGATGGAATGGGCGCGGATTCCGCACTTCTATACAAGCTTCTACGTGTACAAGTACGCGACGGGGTTCTCGGCGGCCACCAGCTTCGCCAAGCAGATCACGGAAGAAGGCGCGCCGGCCGTGGAGCGCTACCTCGGCTTCCTCAAGAGCGGCGGCAGCGACTACTCGATCAACATCCTGAAGAAAGCCGGCGTCGACATGTCTTCGCCCGAGCCGATCCGGCAAGCGATGAGCGTGTTCGAAGGATTGATCGCGCAGATGGAGCAACTGACGAGCGGCGGGAAGTAAGATTGGACGTTACTGTTCTATAGGCAACAAAAAAGTCGGCCCAGCCGGCTTTTTTGTTGCCCGTTGTCTCGTTCACTCCCGCCCCATCGCTATAGCCCGGTCATGCGCTCAAGGGAGACTCCAGGAGCCCGCCGCCGCTATCACATATACGCCAAAATCTCCCGCCAGGCCGTCAGCCGGTCCTCGAGGCCCCGATATTGCGGCGTCGGGATCGGGCTCGTCGAAGGCATCCGCAGCACGGTCCGGCTCGCCACCTCCGGCGCAGCCCCATGGTGCCGCTTCAGCTCCGCGAGCGACTTGCTGCCATTGCATGCGATCGTCTGCACCTGCGGATATCGGCGCAGCAGTCCGGGGATGTCATTGGGCACCGTATCCTTGATATTGGCGTCCAGACTCCCTTCCCGCTCGCAAGCGGCAATAGCGTCCCACATCGCAACGCGGTGCTTCAGAGCAAAGGCAAGCCGCGTATCGTAGTCGTCGTCCGGCGCTCTGTTCTCGAACAGGGCGTACAGAATCGACCATAAATAGTTGCGCGGATTGCCGTAATACTGGTGCGCCGCCAGCGACGCTGCGCCCGGCATGCTGCCCAGCACAAGCAGGACGGACCGGTCGTCTATAACGGGCGGAAAAGATCGTACGATCATGGACTGGTTCCTTCTTTCTCGTTGCGTTACAATAAGTGATGATTATAAGGATACCAATAATCCATGATAAAGAAACGAGTTGTTCGCATTTGAAACCTGACGTTTCCTTCCTGTCCCGGCGATCTCCGCAGCAAGTGCTCGTGATGGGCTTTGCCTTGTTGATCGTCATCGGCACGTTGCTGCTGCTGCTTCCAATCTCCGTCGCGAAGGACGCCGATATCAGTTTTCAGGATACGCTCTTCATCGCGACTTCGGCTGCGACCGTTACCGGACTCGTCGTCGTGGATGTGGGCCAGACCTTTTCCCTGTTCGGGCAAGCCGTGCTGCTCGTGCTCATTCAGGCAGGCGGCATCGGGTTCATGACGATGACGACCATGTTCGCGCTGTTTCTCGGCAAGCGGATTTCATTCAAAGAACGACTGGTGCTCAAAGAGTCGCTGAATTTCCATAACACCGAAGGCGTCGTTCGATTGATTCGCAAAGTATTGTTCTACTCGCTGGTCATCGAAGCGGTCGGCACATTGATGCTGTCCGTCTATTGGATCGGCGAAATGCCGTTCGGCCAAGCGTTATATTACGGATTATTCCATACAATCTCCATCTTCAACAACTGCGGGTTCGATCTGATCGGAGGCTTTGCCCCCTACGTGGGCGACCTCTACTTCAACCTCGTGTCCGCCGTGCTGATCTTTCTGGGCAGCGTCGGGTTCATCGTGCTATCCGATCTGTTCGATTTGCCGAAGGTTCGCAAATTGTCGCTGCATAGCAAAGTCGTGCTGACGTTCTCGGGCGGCCTGGTCGTCATCGGCGCCGTCGTCATCTTCATATTCGAGTATACGAACGGAGCATCGACAGGAACGCTGGACATCGGGGAAAAAGCGCTCGCCTCCTTCTTCCAGTCGGTCAGCCTGCGTTCATCCGGCACCAGCACGCTGCACATCGAGTCGCTGCGCCAGGCGACGCAGTTCTTCATGGTCATCCTCATGTTCATCGGCGCCGCGCCCGGCTCTACCGGCGGCGGCATCAAGGTCACCACGTTCGCCATCATGACCGCCGCCTTCTTCACGATGGTGCGCGGCAAAGAAGATGTCGACCTGTTCCGCAGCCGCATTTCCAAAGAACTGGTGTACAAGGCGATCACCGTCATGTTCGTCGCCTTGTTCATCGTCGTCAGCGCCACGATCGTGCTCAGCTTCTCGGAGAACCAGCCGTTCCTGACCGTCCTGTACGAGACGACGTCCGCCTTCGGCACGGTCGGCTTCAGTGCGGGGCTGACTTCGCAGTTGACCGGCTTCGGCAAGACCGTCCTGATTCTGCTCATGTTCGCCGGCCGGCTCGGTCCGTTCACGATCGCCCTGGCACTGCAATCCAAGTCCAAGAAGGAACTGTTCCGCTACCCGGAAGGCAAGATCATCCTCGGCTGATAGAAACGGCTGTGCCTTCCTTGGGAGACAGCTTGACAAGACGAAGCGCCCGCCTCCGTTCGGAGTGCGGGCGCTGTTGTGCCGGCTTGCCGCATCGTCAACCTTTCACGCTGCCGGCCGTAAGACCCTCGATGATCTTCTTTTGCAAAAAACCGTACAAAACGATGACCGGCAGGATGGAATACAAGATGCCGGTCGTCAGCAGCGGGTAATTGGTCTGAAACGCCTCCTTGAAGCTGACCATGCCGGTGGGGAGCGTCTTCAGACTGTCCGAGCTGATGAAGAAGTTGGCCAGCAAGAACTCGTTCCAGTTGCCCAAATAATTTACGATAAAGACGGTAACGAGAGCCGGCATCGTCAACGGCAAAATGATTCTGGCAAAAATACCGATCGACCCGAGTCCGTCGACAATCGACGCTTCTTCCAACTCGGAAGGTACCGACTTCATGAATGCGGAGATCAGCAAGATGCTGAAAGGCAGCGCTCCGGCCGTATAAGGCAAAAACAGTGCCAAATGCTTATCCAGAATACCGAAATCTTTAATCAGAATGTATTGGGCAATAAACAACACATTGCCGGGAATCAGCATGCCGATCAAAACGAATTGATAGATCATCTTGCTGGTCTTGACGAATTTCATCCGCATCAAGGCAAAGGACGTAGCGGCGGCAAGCAATACGCTAACCACGGCCGCCGAGGTGGAAAGGTAAACGCTATTCCAGAAATAAACGTTGATTTTGGCAACGGTCCAAGCCCTGGAGAAGTTTCCCCAAAACAGTTCTTTGGGAAAACCGAGCGGGTGGGCGGCTACTTCCGCATTCGACTGCTTCAACGAAGAGAATACGATGATGACGAACGGAATCAGAATAAGCGCGACATAAATCAACAGGACGACATGGGGGACGATTCTTTTGATCGATGCCGGCATCAGTATTCGATCCTTTCCTGTCTTCTGGCGAATACGATTTGATAGAAGGCTGTGAGGAGCAAAGCAATCGCAAAAATAATGATCGACAATGCTGCGCCGTAGCCGTATTCTCCTAATCGAATTGCCGTATTGACCATATAGGATGCCATCACTTCGGTGGCGCCGGCCGGACCGCCTTTCGTCATGACGAGCACGATATCCACGACCCGCATAGCTCCGGCGATCGAAAGCATAATCACGACGGATATGATCGGCATAATAAGAGGAACGGTAATGCGAATGGCCTTCTGGAACCCGGAAGCGCCGTCAATCGCAGCCGCCTCGTTGATTTCCTTGGGAAGAGATAGTATGGCAGCCAGAAGCAAGACGATGTAAAAGCCCATCCACTGCCACGCATTCGTGATCAGAATGGCGAACAACGCCCATTTCATATCGCCCAGCCACATGATCGGTTCGATTCCGACCAGCTCCAAGGATGCATTGATCAAGCCCTCGGTTGGATGGTAGAGAAATCCCCACAATATGCCGACGATCGACGTGGACAGGATCGAGGGCATGAACACCGTCGTTTTGTAAAAACCTTGCAGCTTCTTCACCCCGCTGATCAGGAGAGAAAAGAAGACGATTATCGGAACCTGGACGAACACGGAGAATAATAGGAAGATCATGTTGTTGACAATCGATTTTCTGAAATAAGGGTCCTCGAAAGCACTTCTGAAATTGTCGAGACCCGTGAAGCGGGGAGCTTGCAATCCGTTCCAGTCCGTTACCCCGAATCGAAATGACCACAACGTGGTATAGATGAAAAATATAAAGTACAGCGCGATGCTAGGGATAATAAACAAAAGGTAAGTCACGGGATTTTTCAAGGTGTTTTTCATAATTCCCCCGCTCCGTGTTGCAAAAAGGCGCCACACTTTGCAGCCCGGTGGCGCCTTTTGCCTGTTCAGATTTTATGCTTTATTTTGCTGCATTCGCTGCAGCTTCCGCATCCGATACTTTCTGAATCGCTTCAGTTACGCTTTGCGGCGTACCCTGGCCGGCGATCAGCAGTTGAATTTGCTTCTCCGATTCGATGTTTACTTTGGAGAACACCGTGGAATCGTAGTGCGGGAAGTACGTTTGCGTCGACGTGTTGACCGTCAAAATCTGCTTGACCAGCGGATCGTCGGTCGTCAATTGATCAGCGGGCACGCGCATCGACGGGAACACGCCATCTTCCTTGAATCCGCGGATTTGCATTTCTTCATTGTACAGGTTTTTGATGAAGCCCTTGATGGCTTTCAATTCGTTCTCATTTACGTCGGCAGAGAAACCGTACCCGTTGTTCTGGTTATAGTTGACCGCCGTTTGGTCGCCTTTGCCGCCCGACACGGCCGGCATTGCGAAGTAGCTGACTTTGCCGAGCAGCGGTTCGCCGATGCCGCCCTTCTGGAAGTTGGACGCGCGCCACGTACCGTCGAAGAGCATGGCAGCCTTGCCCGTAATGAACTGGTCGGTCTGACCGCCGTAATCGATCCCCAGCTCACCTTTTGCAAAATAGCTTTTCTTAACCCAATCTTCATACTTGGCATACGCCGCTACGACATCCGGATCCGTCCATTTCTTGGATCCATTGCCGAGTCCTGCTTGAATGTCCGGACCTGCATAGCGTGCAAGCAGCGTATTGACGATCATGTTCGGAACCCATGCAGCGGAAGATCCCATCGCAAACGGAATGAGGCCGTTCTTCTTGAATGTTTCCGCCGCGGCTTCCAGTTCTTCGAGCGTCTTCGGCACTTGAACATTGTATTTCGCAAAGATCTCCGTGTTATAGAAGATCCCTTCGGAGCCGGCTCCGATCGGCAAGCCGTAAATTTTGCCGTCTACAGTAAACGTGGAGAAGTCGGTAAACTTGTCCTTGATGCCGAGCTCGTCGAGAATCGGCGTCAGATCCAGCATCTTCCCGGCTTTGGCATACTTCTGCGCATCGCCCGGTCCGCCGAAAGCGTCGAAGATTTTCGGAGGATTGCCGGCAGCCATCTCGGCAGGCAGCTTGATGTTGCGGTTCACGCTGTCCAGAACGGCGTCGTATTCAAAGTTCGCGCCGGGCACTTCCGCTTCGGTCTTCGCGACGACATCGTCCAGTATCTTCTTGCGGAATTGCTGGGATTCGCCGACTTGGATGTGGCGCAAGGAAATGTCGAACCGTTCGACTTTGGCGGGCTCGCTCTCCTTCGGGCCAGGACTTGCGCTGGACGCGGCAGGTGGGTTTGAGGAGGCCGCCGGACTTGACGACGACGCCTCATTGTTGCCGCTGCCGCATGCGGCGAGTACGGTCGATAATGCCAGAATGACGGAGACGACCAACATGAGTCTTTTCTTCACTGGAATGACCCTCCTATGGGACGAATAATGTGAAGCTCCTTACATCTTCATTGTAATGGCGGCATCCGATAAAGTAAGGGCGTCATTCCGATCATCGGGGATAAGATTATCTAGTAAAAAAAGCAAGAAAAGCAGGATTCGACGCGTTTCGTCGCGAATACAAGGAATGATACAGGTAAGGAGTGAGTTTGTGTACAAACAGGAGCTGTCTCCGGAAGATTTATTGAAAATCATATTCGATTATACCGCGAAGATCGCCAGCGAGACAGAGCTCAGGCGCGTGCTTGTGCTGATGGCGAACATGGGCCGGGAGATGATCCTGTCCGACAGATGCACGGTATGGCTCATCGACGGAGTTCGCGGTGAACTGTATACGACAGTCGCCCATGGCGTCGACGAGATCCGCATCCCCTACGGGACCGGATTGGTCGGTACGGCCATCACAACGGGCGAATCGATCATCATCAAGGACGCTTACAGCGACTCACGCCATAATGCGGACAACGACCGCAAGACCGGCTATCATACAAAATCGATCATTACCGTTCCGTTCCGCAACAATGACGGTGAAATCATCGGAGCCTACCAAGCCGTAAACAAGCTGACGGAAGTCGACTATTTTACCGAGCGCGACCTCGAATTGCTGTCGCTCGCGGCATCGTACGCAGGCAAGTCGCTCGAATCCGTCATGCTTCACCAAGAGATCGTCGATACGCAGCGGGAGATCATCTCCACGATGGGTGAAATCGGCGAAATCCGGTCCAAGGAGACCGGCAATCACGTCAAGCGCGTAGCTGAATATTCCTATGTGCTGGCTCTGGGGCTGGGCATGGACGTGTCGGAGGCGGAAGCACTGCGCACCGTGTCCCCGATGCATGACATCGGCAAAGTCGCGATCCCCGACGCGGTGCTGAACAAGCCGGGCAAGTTGACCAACGAAGAATACGATATCATCAAGTCGCATACGAAGATCGGCCACCAACTGCTCAAGGGGTCCAAGCGAAAGCTGCTCAGCGCGGCGGCGATCGTGGCGGAACAGCATCATGAAAAATGGGACGGCAGAGGGTATCCGAACGGTCTGAGCGGCGAGGACATCCATATCTACGGCCGCATTACCGCAGTTGCGGACGTATTCGACGCGCTGAGCGCCGAGCGGGTGTACAAGGCCGCCTGGCCGCTCGAGAAGATCGAAGCGCTGTTCCGGGAAGAACGCGGCCGACACTTCGATCCGCAAGTGGTGGACGTGTTTTTCCGCGAGCTGCCCAAGCTGCTGGAGATCCGGAACAGGCTGACGGACGTGGAATGAGAAGCTGAGGGGACAAACGGCATAAGCCGGTTGTCCCCTCTATTCGTTTGTGCCAATGATTCCCGCAGTCTGCGAGGTAAAGTTTAACGCGTTGTCCGCGCCGCGCCTTGCGGGCTCAATCTCGCATCTGCACGGTGGCCCGGCCAAGCGTGTCGCCGCCGAGCCGCCATACGAGCTCGTCGCCGTCAGCGAGCGCACCCACTCCCGCGGGCGTGCCGGTGAACAGGATATCGCCCGCTTTCAAGCCATAGGCTTGTCCGGCATGATCGGCCAATTGCTGCAAGCCGAATACCATGTCGCGAATGTTGCCCCGCTGAACTTCCCGCCCGTTCAGATGCAGACCGAAATCGACGCGTTCCAGCGCCTCGATGCCTGGATAAGGCAACCATCGGCCTAACGGCGCGGAATGGCGAAAGCCTTTGGCTGCAAGCCAAGGCTGCCCCTTGGCCTTAAGTTGGTCTTGCACGGTTCGCAAGGTCAGGTCCAGTCCGACAGTCACGTGCGTAAACAGCTCGTCCGCAGCGATGCCGGGACGATAGGTCTGCCCGGCCATAAGTACAAGCTCGACCTCGTAATGCACGGCACCTTGATCCGCCGGTAAAAACAAGATGTCGTCGGCCAAGGTATCCGCGGCATGCGACGGCTTTAGGAACAACAACGGAGAGGCGGGAACGGCATTGCCGAGTTCCTCCGCGTGCAGCCGATAGTTGCGGCCTACGCAAAAGATGTTGCGAATAAGCGGCAACTCGGCCATGGCGTTATCAGAACGATTGCGATTGAAAGACAATTCAGTCACCGCATTCGCTGAACGATTCCGATTCTGTCGGTCTGTCATGGCGCTTGCTTATCCTCCTTTTCGATGGATGGCTGTCAGCCAGCGGTCAGGATAGTTCGTGCAGATCAGGATCGGTTCCGGCCGGCAGACAAGCCGATTGAGATCCGCAAGCCGATTGGGTGTCCAGGCCATCACCGCGATCCCCGCTTCCGCGGCTTGCTGCAGCAGCCGCTCCGTCAAATGGCGGAACCCGATGGACAGCATGCCGGAACCGAGCGATTGCACCGTACGGATGAGTCCGGGCGGATTGTCTTCGATGATCAATCCCGTCCTCACCGACCGGGATTGTTCCCTTACTGCCGTCAGCACATCCGGTCGGAAGGAGGTGATGACCACGTCATTTTTCATAAACCTTCGGCGGACGTCGTCCAGTACCCGTTTTACGATCAGGGTTGGCGCGCTGTCCTCTCCCTTGATCTCGATATTCAAGCAGCACCTGCCAGAGGCAAGTTTCAGCACTTGATCGAGTGTCGGGATTCGCTCCTGCGCGAATTTCGGACCGAACCAGCTGCCGGCATCCAGTTGCGCCAATTGTTCGGCAGTCATGCCGGATACGCGGCCATTCACGCCCGTCGTCCGCTTCAGCGTCGAATCGTGGATGACAACGGGAACCTGGTCGCGAGACAGATGAACGTCGAGTTCCATCCACTTTACGGCCGGTTCGCTGAGCGCAAGGCGAAACGAGGCCATCGTGTTTTCCGGCGCCCGCGCGGACCATCCGCGATGCGCGACGCAAGGATGCAGGACCGCCCGCTCTTTATCGTTCCACGGCAACTTCATTTCCACCCGCTCCCGCAGCCACCTTTTACGGCGATCCCATATTTGTTTGATCCCGTATTTCATCGTTTTCCGCAATGTTTCCGTTCTCCTCTATCTTCACTGAAGTCGATACGGACGCCAGTTTTGCCAATATCGCTTTAGCCGCGGCTTCATCCATCGGAGCCGGCTGCGCCGCCTTCGCCAGCATCGGTTGAAAGTGCAACGAACATTCGCCGCTCTTGCGGCATGCGGCCGTCAGTACGCCCGTCTCGGCGGACAGCGGGGATTTCGTTCCGGAAAACACGAAATTGCCCAGGCTGTAGGCGATCCAACGCCCCTTGTAAGCCTCGAATCCTTGCAGGACATGCGGGTGGCTTCCGATAACCAGGTCCGCTCCGGCATCGATGAACTGCCGGCCCTTCTTGACTTGATAAGGCTCGGGGCGGTCCGTGTACTCGGTTCCCCAGTGCACCATGACGACGACGAGATCGGCATGCCGGTCTGCTTCCTCGATGGCCGCGATCGCACGAGTCGGATCATAGGCTTCCGCCATGCCGGGGCGATCCTGGGTCGCTTTCCAGTAGGTTTTCCAGATCACGTTGCTGATGCCGATGAAAGCGACTTTAAAGCCGTTGACCTCTAAGTATGCGGGGGCGTAAGCCTCCGCTTCATCGTGGCCGGCGCCCATGAATCGCAGCCCGTGTTCTTCCAAAGCGGCCATCGTATCCTGCAGGCCGATCCAACCGTAATCCATCGAATGGTTGTTGGCCAGACTCAGCACGTCGAACCCGGCTTCCTTGATCGCGGGCAGCGCTTGTTTCGGACCTCTGTATACATATTCCTTATCCGCCTCCGGCGTTCCCCTGTCGGTGATGGCCGTCTCCAGGTTGCCTGCCGCGATATCCGCCGCTTGGAGCAGATGTGCCGATTCCCGGTAAGGGTAATCATAGCCGTTCTTCTCCATCAGGCGGGCAACGCTGCTGGCGGGAAGAATATCGCCGACGAGCGCGAGTGTGATTACATCCGCCTTGTCAGCGGGAGATTCGGTCGCGTTCGGCTGCCCGGTCTGTTCACCGGTCGTAGCGGGATCTGCAGAATCGCTCGCCGACGGCGGCTGTTGGTCCTCTTTATGTTCGCTGCCCGTTGTCTGAATCGGTGACGGATGCGGAGAAAACGATGTTGAAGTTGGCTTGTTGCCGAACCGGAAGTCGGAATCGGAGAGATACCGCACCAGCAGGATGCCCCCGATCATGCAGGCAAATGCCGCGTTGAGCAACACCAGATTGCGGATGCGCCTCCTGCGGGCAATCTTCCCCTTCTCCTTCTTACTCGTACGCGAATAAACCATGAAATGCTCAAACCTCCGAATGTATCCTTCATCTGGGCCATTATACCACCCCGTGAAGGAAAGAGCATCCGCACAAGGGCTTAGGGCGGGCGGCACGATCGCTTAAGCGCCCCCGGCCGGCCACGCTGCCGCTGCGTTCGACTTGCCGGCTTGACTCTGCTGTTCCTCGCGATACGCCGAAGGCAGCATGCCCGTATACTTGCTGAACACCTTCGTGAAGTATCTCCGCTCCGCGAATCCGACCATCGTGCCAACTTGCGTGACGCTCTTGTCACTGAGCGCGAGCAGCGATTTCGCCATTTCCATGCGCTGCCTCGTCACATATTCCACGAAAGTCTCGCCAAAATTCTGCTTGAACAGCAAGCTGAAGTAACTGCCGCTTATCCCCAGATAGTCCGCCAACATATCGATGCACAGATCCGAAGCCAGATTGCGTTCGATATAATCCCGCGCGGACAGCATCAGCACATCGCTTGTTTTCTTCTTCAGGACGCTCTCGAGCGATTGGTCCACCAACCGGTTGATCACATCCAGCGTATCCCGAATGCATCTGTTGCGGTCGATATGACGCCAGATTTCCGATTCTTCGTCGCGCGACATGACGTCCATCGCCCGCATTTCCCGGAACAAGTGCAGACAAACATAATGCAAGATCGGCTCCACCCGTTCGAACGATTGCTCCGGCAATCTGCGGAAGCCGGCGTTCATCCCGCGCAATGCCTTCTCCGTTCTGCCGCGGTCGCAGCGTTTGAGTCCAGTGACCATTTCCTCGATCCAGTCCCATAGCTGCTGCGACGAAGGATCCGGTGCGCTGCGGCTTTTTTCCGGTATGATCACGTCCGCGGCTGCGGTTGGCGTCAAATAAAGCAGTCTTTGCAGCCCCTTGTACGTTCGAGCCAGCCGCTCGATCGGCACCGCCGTCGGATGAAGAGCAACGCGGATGCCCAGCTTCAAGTAGCGGTCTATCGTCTGCCGAAGATGCCCCGCCCAGGATGCCAACTGATCCCGATCGAACAGATCGGCTGCTTTTCGCTCGATCAGCACGCACCACTCGCCGCTGCGCACTTGCAATACGGAGTGCGATACCCCCCATTCGGACAAGCATTCCCGCAAAATATTTTGGATCGCGAAATTCCAGAGCTTGCGTTCTTTCTCCTCCCAAGCATGTTCTTTCCTCGAATAGTCGGTGACGTCCACAAGCATCATCGCGAAGGTCAAGCCATCCGTCTCGACGGCATGCAACTGCTGCAACGAATTGACGTGTGCGCCATCCAGATCGGCCAACAAGTCGTACAGCACTTTCTCATAGGCCAAATGAAATACCCGACGCCACTCCCGCTGCACGGCCTGCTGCTGCTCGCTGCGTTCCCGCAAGCCTTCTGCCAGACGCTCGATCGTACGCGTCAATTCCTCATAATCGATCGGCTTCAGCATGTAATCCTTCACCTCGTACCGAACAACGGACCGCACATAGCTGAAATCCTGGTACCCGGTCATCATGATGATTTCCGCTTCTTCGTCGAATTCTCGGAGCGCCTCCAGGAAGCGAATGCCATCCATTACCGGCATGCGGATATCGCACAGAATAATGGACGGCCGCTCCTTCCGGGCAATCTCCAGCGCCTGCTCCCCGTTGCGGGCGGCGCCGACCAAATCGACATTTAATTGCTCCCAGGGAATGACGGCTTGCAGGTTCTTGAGAATATTCAACTCATCGTCAACGAGCAGCGCCTTCAGCTTCAAGAGAATTTCTCCCTTCCGACATAGGGATGACGATGCGGATCACGGTTCCGAAACCGCGCGAGCTGCATAACATCAATCCGTAAGGCGATCCGTAGTGTATGCGCAGCCGATCGGCTACGTTGCCGAAGCCCAGCCCCCTGCGTTCGCCCGTCTCCGGGGATTCGGCGTGAATTTCCTCCAGCGTCTTTCCGCCGCTCGCCGCCAGCTCCGCCAGCCGCGCCGCCGGAATGCCGATTCCGTTGTCTTCGACGAAGAGAACGATGCTGCCATTCTCCTCTCTCGCTGTTACGCGCACGCAGCCCATGTAGGCGATCCCCTCGAATCCATGCTGGATGCTGTTCTCGACAAGCGGCTGAAGCGTCAATTTCAGCATGCGATATTTCAGAAGCTCCTGCGGCACGTCGATTTCGAATTCGAACACATCTTCGAACCGGTACTTCTGAATGTCCAGGTAATGGCGCAAATGCTCCAACTCTTCCTCGATGCGTATTTCCTCGGTCTGTTGAATGCTGATTCTTAAAATGCGGGCGAGCTGCCGGACCATCTTGCTCACTTTGCGGCCTTCGTTCTGTACGGCGAGTATATTTATCGATTCCAGCGTGTTGAACAGAAAATGGGGCTTGATCTGAGCCTGGAGCAGCATCATTTCGGCTTTGCGTTTGCGATTCTGTTCTTGTTTCACGTCATCCAGCAGCTCGGATATCCTGCGAATGAGACTGTTGAAGCCTTTGGACAGGCTGGTCGTCTCATCGTTGCCCGCTACCGGCACGCGAGTCGTCAGATCGCCCCGTTCCACTCGCCGCATCGCCTTCACGACGCCGACGATAAAGGAAACGGTCCTGCGTACGAACAAGATGTTGAACGCGATCGCGCAAGCCAGGGATACGAGCATGATGGCGATCATCCAGCGCAAGACGACGGCCATATCGTCGGACAAATAATTCCAGGGAGTGATCGATACCAGCTTCCAGTCTCCATGTACGCCGAGCCGGCTCAACTCCTGCATGTCAGCGACGGAAACAAGGCTTTTACGGCCTTCGAACGCCACGGTTTTGCTCTGATACTCGGATTTGTTTAAATCGATCCCCTGTCCGGATGACGTGTCCGTTAAAGTGCCCAGAAATTTGCCGCCCAGGCCGCCCTGGGAGTCGAACACGATTTGCCCGCTCCCGCCCACGATCAGATAGCGGCGGACCAGCTTGCTCTCTTGACTGTAGAAATCGAATATTCTTCCCAGTTCTCTCATCTGAAAACGAATGACCAGTATCCCTTTGCTCTTAAGCGTATCTACGTCCAACAGTACGCGGATTTGCGTAAACATGTTGTTATCGCCAGTCAATCTGTCATCCTCGTATGGACCGATCCACACGGGGGCGCCATTCTTGCGAAGCACGGCCGGATAGACCGGGTTGGCCTTCAGTTCGGACAGCGGTATGGGCGTATCGGTAAAAGAAATCACCTGAATGACTTGCTGGTCGTTACGATACAAGGTGACCGATTTCAGATCGGAACTCGTCAGGAGCACCCTCCGTCTCAGCAAGTCCTGTTGCCGCAATATTTCGTAGTCCGGGTTCGGGACACTGGCATCATCTTTGAACACGCTCGGGTCGTACGATTCTTGCAGGCTTTCGACGCTGTCCTTGGTCGTCACCCAGAAGTCGGAGAACGCGTTCGCCGTGCTGATCATGCTGTTGATGTTGCGGGCGATCGACTTCAGCGTCATCTCGGTCTGTTCCGCGTACTTTTCTTGATTAATATGTTGAAAGACGAGATACGACACGCTGCCCAGCACGAACAACGGCACGATCACGAAGGCGATGAAGGCGGCGAAGATGCGTTTGGATAAGCTCATGCAGCCGATTCCATCCTCTCCCGAAGGTTTGAATCATCCAATTGCATTCCATTATTGCAACCGATACGGGCGGTTGGTTCTATCTTTCATTATAACGGGATTGAGGGTGAACGTAAGGTCCATAATCGCGGGGGGAGGGATAAAATCGTCTTATCGGGTATTGTCAAAGTGATCCTTTCTCGATCCTGAGCGAAGGGGATACCGTCGGGTGCATGATGGTGTTGCTCCTATCCGAAATCAATGAGAATACCTGTTAGTTGTTTATGCTGTCGCAGTTTTTTTTCGCAGCTCGACCGGCTTCATGCCGAACTTGCGCTTGAACTGCTTCGTAAAATGGCGCACATCGAAATAGCCGACTTGTTCCGCTACTTCGTATACCTTCAAATCCGTCTCCAGCAGCAATTGCTTGGCCTTCTCCAGACGGTAGTTGGTCAAATAATCCATGAAGGTGATCCCGGTTTCCTTCTTGAATACAAAACAAAAGTAAGAAACGCTAAGCGACACGGCTTTCACAACGTCCTCGAGCCGGATATTCTCGCGATAGTGCTCATCGACATACTTCCTCACCAGGTGCAGCATGCGGGTAAAATAATGCACATGATGCTCCTGCAGGAAACGGAACCGCTCACTCATGCTGCGATTCAATGCAGTCTCCAACTGCTCGAACGTAAATATGCGTTCCAGTGTCTGATCGTGCGCGGCGTCCCCCCTGTCGACTTCCGCCGTGTGCCCCGCCACCTCGTCCCGGAACAGATTCAGCAGCTTTCGCGCATCTGCGCGAATTTGCGCATCGGTCAGGCTCCGCCGCCGCAGATGCCGGACATAATGCTCCACCGCTTCCGTCACTACCTCGGCCTTCTCGCCCAATAAAATCCGATTGACCACCTCTCCGTGCAGCTCCGCATTCGGAATATCCGCCGAATGCGCCGTATCCGCCACGCTCCCGGCATCCCCCGCATCCGACGCATGCGCAGGCAAAATCCCTTCCGCCGCATAGAAGGTATACGGCAAGCAGGCTCGCAGCCGCTTGTACCGGTCATGCGACTGCTCCAGCTTGTCATAGGTCTCCGATACCGCAGCAAACACACAAGGCTGATGAGAGAAGATAACGCCTTTAACCCGAATGTGGTGCAATATCCGATGCGCAAACTTGCGAGTGTCGCACGCGCCGCAAGCACAAGCGGCAAACAAGATGACGCAGCCGTCGCTTTTGAGCGTCGTCAGGCGGCAGCCCGAGCCGGTCAAGCCGAGATCCGATACAAGTTGATCGACCGCCTCCTGAACCGTGCTGTTGAACAAAGCCGCATTTTCCTCATCATAGTCTTTGATCAAAGCCAGGCCATAGTCCTTCACGTGAACGAGCCTGCGGGCTTCCTCTGCCGCGCCGGCCCGGTTGTACAAGATCAGTTCGCGCAGCGCCGCTTCGAACTCCGCATGCCTGACGGAATCCTGCAGCGAGCAGGCGTCGTCCAGCTCCCGCTTCACCTTGCGCAGCATCGCATACAGCTCATGATGCTCCGTCGGCTTCAGCAGATAGCCCGATGCTCCAAACTGCAGCGCTTGACGCGCGTATTCGAAATCACTGTATCCGCTTATGATGATCGTCTTTGTTCGCGCGCGGCGCTCGGCAATGGCCTGAATCAGCGCAATTCCGTCCATATGCGGCATGCGGACATCGGTAATGACCAGATCGAACGGCCCTTCTTCCAGCAGACTCAGCGCTTCGCGTCCGTTGGAAGCCGTGGCGGCAACGCGGAAACCGAACTCCTCCCACCGGATCACCTTCATCAGTCCCTCGACGATCAACGCCTCGTCGTCCACCAGCATCATCCTGTATGTCATCTTCAGTTGTCTCCTTTCAGCAGCGGCAACGACAGCATCACCGTCGTCCCGGCGCCGTAGATGCTATAAATGCGGATGGAAGCCTCCGGACCGCAGTAGAGCTGAATCCGTTCATGCACATTGCGCAAGCCGATGCCCTTGCGGGCGGCCGAATCGGCAAACGTGTTCAACCGGCTCAACTGCTCCCGGGAAATGCCGGCGCCGTCATCGATCACTTTGAATATCATCCGCTGCTCCTTGTCCATATAGCCCTTCAGAATGACCGTCAGCAGGCCGTCTTTGGATTCCGTTCCGTAGTTGACGGCATTCTCCACAAGCGGCTGCAGCATGAGCTTTAACGTCTTTTGCCGCCACAGCGACTTGTCCACATCGATAATGAAATGCAGCCGATCCCGGTAACGTTGGGTCTGGATGTCCATATATGCCAGCACATGGCGCAGTTCGTCCAACACCTCCACCACGGCCGTGCCGTTGTTGATGCTAAGGCGCAGCAAGCGGCTGAAACTGTTGATCATCGTCACCGCCTCCTGCTGGCGCTGCAGCATGATCATCCAGTTGATCGCATCCAGCGTGTTGTAAATAAAATGCGGATTGATCTGCAGCTGCAGCGCGTTCAATTCCACCTCCTTCTTTCGGGCTTCCAGGCGGCTCTCCTGAAGGCGGGTCGCATAGTTGTCGCGGATCAGCTTGTTGATGCGCTCCATCAACAGGTTGAAGCTCTCCCCCAACTCGCGCACCTCATCGTAGCTGCTTGCCTTCCCCTCATAGCGCCGCTTCAACGATTGTCCCGAATGGATGCCCCGGATCAAATTATTCAAGCCCAATAGCGGCATCACAAGCCGGTTGTAAAACATAATCAGGAAAATCCCGATCACGAGCATGAACGCCAGGGAAATGTACAGATTGAAAAACAGGTTGCTTCTCACCATGTTGTCAATATCGTCGCGCGGCACGAAGAACACCATGCTCCAGTCATTGATCTTCATCGGCTTGATGATCTCGAAGTCGTCCTTAACGAGACTGGACTTGTATACCTCCAGCGGAAGCCCGATATAGTTCTTGTCTCCGACCGAAATGATGTGTCCGCTCGGATTCATAATCAGCGTGTCATAGTTGAAGCGCTTCAAATGATTGAAAATACTGTTGAAAACCAGTTCGTTGATCTCAATATTGATATACCCGATCTTCTTGTACGACTTCGTCAGATCGATATCGCGAATTTCCCGGATGATCGAAAATTTGTTCCGGTTCAGACTGTGCCGCGACGTGTCCGACCAGTATAAATATCCATAGGTGTTTAGTTGCTCGAAACCGGGCAAGATCGTGTGCAGATCGCTGCTGCCCGGCGGCTGCAGTCTGCCGATCAGCGCATACTTCGTCTCGCCCTCCGCCCCGTAGATCATCACATTATCCAGCCCGGACATGCTGTAAGGATTCGCCAGCAGCCGATTGGTCACGGTGTTCACAACCGCCTCGGACAGCGCCTCATCCGAGGCGGCAAGGCGCTGAACCTGTGAATCGAGCACGATGTAGCGGGACAGATTTTTGTAACTGGAAAACAAAAAGCTGAAATTATCCGCAGCGCTTTCAGCCATACTTTCGTAAAGGCGAAAACGAATCTGCTCAATCGCCCCCCGCGTCTCCCCATAACAGAGAAAAGTCAGCAAATAAGAAATCATCAGCGCGCTGCCGCCGTAGGCAATCAGAAACTTATACTTGACACTGATCGTAACCCGTGAATCGCCGCGCTTGCGAAATCGGGGCAGCAACTGACCGACCGAGTTCCGATGGATCGCCTGAATCAGCTTGCGCAGCGGCGTAATGACGCTTCGCGACCAGAACAGGGCAACAAGCAGACCGGCGCAAGCCACCGACATGGCCAGCAGCAGCAACAGCCGCCCCCAGATCGGATACATCATCCGGCGCAACGCATCCTCCGGGGCGAATGATAGAAAGGTCAGCCCGGTGTAGCTGTTGTATACGCTGTAGACGCGATACTTCTTGCCGTCCACCGAAGCATCGAGCGAGACACTCGGCTTGCCGACCGCCTGGTCGGCCAGACCTTCCCACCGGGAGCCCGCCAGCAGCGCCGCCGGATCGTACTCGATCTTCCGTTCTTCGGAAAGAACCGCGAAAGACTCCAGGTTGGCTTCCTGCCCGAGCTGCAGCACCGAAGGGAAAGGCAGCGTCACCGCAAACAGGAACGATTGCCCTTGCTGATCCCGCCAGGCGGCGGCCAAGGTGATGCCCTCCTTCAGTTGCGCCCGCAAGGCGGAGCCGCGCGCCGCGCCGGAATCGGTATCCAGGTCCGCAAGCAAGTATTCGATGAACGCTGTCTTCATCTCTTCGCCGGTGATCAGCCGGAAATTTGCCGGCGACTGCAGCAACTGCTCATAGAAGGAAAGCTCGCTCAACTCGCGCTTATGCGTGAGTGAACGGGGAAGATTGGGCGAAGTATGAAACAGATAATGATCCGTCAACATGATCAGTTGGAGCGAATTCGATACATAGGACTGGATTTGGCGCAATTCACCGCTGATGACCGCCATCGCATTGAACTCTTCGACAGTGCCGCGCCGCAACCCCGGGGCCGAGGCGACTTCCCTGGACTCGGACGCATAGTTGCGCAGCAGGCCAAGCGCATACTCGGCTTCTTTGATCTTCACATCGATATTGTTGTTCAACTGTTCCATGAACGTGACGCGAGAGCTGTCGATCTCCTCCGTCACCGTCTTATAGGAAAAATACGCCAGCGTAACCGCTTGCAAGAGCAGCAACACCACTATGATCAGCAAGGAGGCGAGCATGAATTGCCTCAGGCTTCTGCGCTGAAAGACCGCCATCGCTACCCCTTTACCCCCCTCTGAAGTCGCAGGCAACCGCTTGTCGCGAACCTGCCCTCAGTATAGTTGAGGCGGGACGTCGATACAAGCTCAGGGAAACGGCTCGATCGACATCGAACCGTTTCCCTGCTCTATGGCTTATTGACCCGCGCTCAGCTTCTCGATCTGCGATACATACGACTGCAGGATTTGATCCGCTCCCGCCGCCTTATAGGCCGCAACATAAGCATCCCAGTCCTTGCGAATATCGCTTTGCCCGATGAGGAACTTCATAATCCAAACGTTATAAACATCCCTCATCTTCTGTTGCGTTTCTTTTTCCTCGGCCGTATAAACAACTTGACCTACATAATCTGGCAGATCCTCATAGCCTACTTCCATGAATTTGGCATATAGAGGTTTGGCATATTCAAGGGCCGGATCCTCGCCATATCTGGCGGTAACCAAATCCACACTATTCTTGATAGCCTCTGTAAGATTCCCGTTTTGCTCAATCTGTATATAAGCAGCCCCCGAGTTGCTAACCGTTCTAAACAGTGCGTACTGCAGGCGGTCAGGTTCGGACGGGAAATATATATTGGCTTCCTTCGCAAACTCATCCCGGTTCCACTGCATATTGCCGGAGGCATCCTTCGTATAGTGGATGCCTTCCACCCCGTAGGATAACGTCGTTTGCCCTTCATCGGAAACGAGCCAGTTCAACAAATCCACCATGCGATCCGGATCCTTCGTCGAAGTGGGAATAAACGTCAACATACTTGCGCTAAAGGGCACCGCGCGATCCACCGCGTACTCGCCATTGAACCCTTTAAGCGGTGCGGCCAGCATCGGCATATCGGCCGGAGTTGCTTCCGTGTATTTTTTCTTGAACAGATCAAACTCGTATTTATACTGACCCGGTACGGGAGCCATAACATCAACCGCCGCCACTTTTCCGGCCGCAAAATCATTGTCGGGCTGGGTAGTCGGAATCGTCATCACCTCGGGATCGATCAGTCCTTCCTTGTACCAGTCGGCCAGCATCGTATAGATCTCCCTGGATTTGTCCGATATCGCCCCATCCTCCCATTTTCCGGACGCATTAAGATAATAGCCATAGGGCAAAGTGCCGTTGCTCTTGAAAAACGGTCCTATTGTATTGTCCATATTCGTTCCGGAATAAGTTCTGAACGTGAAGGGAACGGTATCCTTCTTGCCGTTGCCATCCGGATCGCCATTCTTGATCGCCCGCAGCACTTGCTCGAACTCCCCGATCGTAGTGGGAACCTGCAGGTTTAGCGCTTTCAAATAATAGCCATTGAACATGATGCCGCCGAATGTTCTTCTATTGTTGCTTAAAGCATATACAGCGTTGTAAGCGTCGGGATTGCCGGTGAGCAACTTGTTTGTCGGTTGGGCATAGGGATGGTCCAGCATAAGCTTCAACGCACTGTATCGTTCCGGTTCTGCATCGACCTTCGCTTTTAAATCCACAATCAGGCCTTCCTCTACCCATCTGCCATAGTTTTCTTGAACCATGGCAAGGGGGGCGTTGATGAGATCGGCAGCTTCGCCGGCAGCCATCGAAGTCATGATCTTGCTCGCATAGTCCTCGGGAAATCCGGTCGTATACGTCAACTTGATTTTGAATTTGTCCTCAATATATTGCTTGATCCGATCCTGCATAATACCTTGGTTATCTAAATTGACCGCATAATTGCTGAATGTAACATCAATCACAGGCAAATCTGCAACCGGCTTTGTGCTTGAACTGCTTCCTCCCCCTGATGGTGCAGACGACTGCGAGTCATTCGATTTGCTGCCCGATGAGCAGGCGGCGAGCAGCAGCAGCAACGATAATAATAACGCTGTGACTGCCAGGCCACGGTTGTAACGTGTGCGCATACAACTTCATCCCCTTATTGGAATTGTGCTTACAATGATCAGCTTACAAAACAATGTCGATAAACAAAACAGGCTATCTTACGGAAAACAGTGTTGAATTTTCCTTCCTATTCTTTGACCGCTCCGATCATGATCCCTTTGGCAAAATGCTTTTGCAGCAACGGATAGACGAGCATGATCGGGATCGTCGCACACATGATGACCGTCATTTTCAAAGAGGTTGGCGGCACATATGTCTCCGCCATATCTGCCGGATTTCCCCCTTGCATCGTTAAAGCAAGGGTCGGATCGATCAGCAGGCGTCTGAGCAGCCAGATAAACGGCTGCAATTGCATATTATTGACATAGATCAGAAAAGTATAATAATCATTCCAATGGCCGACCGCCTCGAATAAAAAAATAGCAGCAAGCATCGGTGCCGACAACGGCATAATAATCTTATAAAATAACACCCATTCATTGGCCCCGTCGATCGTCGCCGCATCCTCCAGTTCCCTTGATACTGTATAATCAAAATAATTTCGCATGATGATGAAATTGAATGGAGCCAGCACTGCGGGAATGACCATGACCCAAAACGTATTCAGCAAATGCAAATCTCTGTACAGCAAATAAGTCGGGATGAGTCCTCCGCCAAAAAACATTGTAAATATCACTAAAAAATTTAAGCTTTGCATCCCTTTTATATGTTTTTTGGAAACCGAATACGCCAGCATGGAAGTCAGCAGAACACCCAGCACAGCTCCTGCGAACGTCTTCAACACAGAAATCAGAAAGGCGCTTTGAAAAACTTTCCCTGTCACAATTATAAAGTAATATTCAAATGTCGGGCGCAAAGGAGGCAAAAGGATGAAATTCGCTGCTGTAAAATCTTCATAGCTCATGATCGAAGCAACAAAGACATACCAGAGCGGATAAAAGCAAAGCAGGGAAAACATCCCGACGATCAGGATAACGCCGGCGTCAAATAGCCGTGATCCGATTTTCATTCGCACACCGCTCTTTCCTTTCCATTAAAATATACCCGTGACATTCAGTCTTCGAATAAAGCGGTTGGTAAAGTACAAGATCAGCAAGCCGATCAGACTGAATATAAGGCCAATCGCCGTGGCCATCTCGAACTTGCCCTGGAGCAAGCCGATCCGGTAAAGGTAGGTGGACAGCACATCTCCTGTTTCATAAACTGCCGGATTATACATATTGAAAACCTGATCGAAGTTGGAGTGGAAGATGTTGGCCATATTCAGAATGAACAATACGGCGACCGTTGGCAGAATCGATGGGAACGTAATATAACGTATCAGTTGAACCCGGTTGGCGCCGTCAATGACCGCGCTCTCATACAGTTGCGGATTGATGCTGGCCATCGCCGCCAAATAAATGATCGTGCCGAAGCCGGCCTCCTTGAGCATCCCGGTCAAGACGAGCAGCGACCTGAAGTACTCCGGTTTGACCAGAAAGTATACGGAATCATAACCGAAGAAATTGATGATTTTGTTGACTGCGCCTTCAGATGGAGACAGCAGGTTGATCATAATGCCGGCAAAAATGACCCAGGACAGAAAATGGGGCAAGTAAATAAACGTTTGGAAAGAATTCTTGAGCCAATTAAGGCGAATTTCGTTGACCAGCAAAGCCAGTAAAACGATAAACGTGAAACCGAATATAATGTTGTACACATTTATTAGCAACGTGTTGCCCAGCACACGATAAAACTGCGCGTCTTGAAGCAGTACGCGGAAGTTCTCGAAGCCCACCCAAGGGCTGCCCCAAATCCCGTTGCGGTAGCTGTATTTCTGAAAGGCAATCAAAATGCCTTGCATTGGAGCGTATTTAAACACGATAAGATGCACCAAGCCCGGCAAAGCAAGCATATAGACGACCCAATACCGGCGAAGATAGGATAATATTCCGTTCATGATATGTTCCGACCTCCCGTTGCTTGCGGGTCGATCCCCAGGGACGCAAGCTTCTCTTCCACTTCCCTGATCAACAAATGGTAGTAAACAGCAAGCGCAGCCTTGTCCGAATCGTCACGCGCGCACGCGGCGATGCTGCGCACAGCGAGGCGAAACTGCTCCAGCATCTGCCGATAAGCGCTTGCAGCACGGTCATGGTCCCCGGATTGGTAATGCCGATTGCCTGTGCACAGTTGGGCAAATCCCCGCAGCACGCCGACTGCGAACGCCATCCTGGAGCGCCAGTAGCGCAGGTGCTCCCGACCTTCGCGGCCAGGCGCGCTGTCCCCCGCCCGAATGAACAAGGAGCGCGCTTCCTCGTACAAATTCAATGCGTGCGAATAGACCGGAAGCAGCGCGTCGTCGCCTCCCCCGACCTTCCCAGCCACAACTTGCGGAACCGGAAACAGGCCCGCCAATTGCATATCCAGCAGCAGCGTCGCGTCCTCGACCAGTCGAAAAGCCAGTACGGCCGGCAATCCCGCCGATTCCCCATATACGGACAGGGCAAACCTTCCATACGAAGAGGCCCGGATCGTGTCATCTTCCCAACTTAACCTGCTCAGTTGCACGGCAAGCGGATCGAGCTCGCCCGTCATCCAGAAGCGGGTCACGTATCCGTCCCACGCTTGTTCGCAGCCGTACTCGAGCAGACGGGCGACACTTGATGCGCACAGTTGGGGGAACGCGCCTATATTATCGTCCTGCAAGGTGATGATCTGCTCGATCCTCGCCGCTCCCCCGCGCAGCCGCTTCAGAACCCGCAAATTGCGCACAGCCAGCGAACTGGCGTAGCCGGTCATGATGCGCAGCGTCGCCCCCTCCCACAATGCGTCCGCAACGACCGGCAGCAAGGCCGGACAGCTCAATCCGGCGCGCAGCGACAAGCGGATGCCGCGCGCGCGAAGCAGCCCGGCAATCCCGCTCTCATCCAGCGTCTTATGCAGCAGACCGAGCAGGCCGAGCGTCATTTTCCCTTCGCTTACAACCCGCTCCTGGCCGCCGGGCGCCAGTTGCCCGGTCTCCTGGTCATACAACGCGGCTTGCACATCGTGTCTGGACGAGAGGCGATGCTTGCTGTCCAGTTCATCCCAGAGCGCCTCCAGCGACTCCGAATGACGCCCGTGCTCCGGCAAGCCGATCTCGATCTCATCCACGCCGCTGTATGTGTCGATCACCGCGGAGAACTGCGCCCGCAGCAGGCGCAAATGCGCCTCATGCAGCGGATTCCCGCCCTCTGCGACGCATAAATCGCCCAACTGGCGAACCGGCATCGGCCGCTCCAGCAGGACGGCGAATTCCCGGGGAAAATCGAACGGCTGAATCGAGATGCAGACATGCATCCCGAAAAAACGCGCCCGCGCAATCACCGCATTCAGGTAAGCTGCGCCCGCCTCATGGCGATCCCGGGACGTGCGGCAGCCGGCAAATGCCGGACTGACAAACTGTTCGCCGGCCGGCAGCAGCTCTCTGCCGATATTGTGTTCGTCTATCGGAACTTCGTTGCCGAAATTAAACACCGCGGTCGTCTTGACCACCCCGTCCGCCTCGTAATCCAGAAACGGCTGATGCGGCCAGAGCGACAAGTAAACGCCATTGTAACGCAACTTGGCCAACTGGCCGATGAGCTCCCGTTGCCGGTCCAAAGACCAGCTTGGCGACCCAAAATAAAGATCGCTCATCAGCCTCCATGATCGGAGCTTCTGGCGCGGCTTGTACGTCCGATTCAGTTCCGGGACGATGTCGGCGAGCGGACATTCGGGATAGATGTCGCCCTGCAGCGTGTAGACGACGCCCCACTGCTCCGCAAGCTCATACACGGCCCACAGCAGCGCCGCCGCGCTGCCTCCGGACAGGCGAAGCCCGCCTCCGTCCGTCCCGTTCAGCCTGTAGTGCTGCTCATTCAGCCCGGCAGCTTCAGTCTGATTCTGCAGCTCCGCGCCATATGAAGCCGCTTCAGGAGCAAGCCATAATGCAAATCTATCTCCATCGGAGGGTGGCCGCTGGTCTGGAACGATGCGAATGGCAGCCTCGACGCCAAACAGCCGCCTCACATAATGCTGCAGCTCCCTGGCCGCATGCTGCTCCAGTTCAATCGCATCTTTTCGTATCCTGATATCATATGGCATCGCATTCCCTCCTCCAGGTATCGTGAAACTGTCCATTCAGAATGACGCCTGCCGGCACAATTCTGCGGTCGAACGTCATCGTCTGCCCTTCGCAATCCTCATAATGGCCCGGTTTATGTTCCATTCGAAACAGCGTCCCGTTGCGGATCTCGGAAATATCGCACCACTCGCCCAGCCGCAACACATCTGCGGGAATCTTCGTCACACCGTACATGACGTCTTCGAGGGACAGCGACATGCCGAGCAACTTCGTTAAAGTCGTTGCCATATCATAAACCGGGCGGATGCGCGAGAATGCGTGAAGATCGGTGCTGATGCCAAACTTCGGCAAAGGATGCTTCAACGCCTTCGCACAAACCTCGAAGGAAAAGCTTGAGCCGCCATGCCCGACATCCAGAACAACGCCCCGGTCAATGAGCCTTTGCATCGCGGCGGCAGGCGTCCCGTCCGCATGCCAGCCGTCTCCGCCCCGCCCGTTAAAGCAATGGGTCACCACATCGCCTGGCTTCAGAAAAGGTTCAACATCCGTAATGTAAGGAGGGTTGCCGCCGATGTGCACCATAAGCGGCAAGTCGGCAAGCCGCGCCGCTTCGCTCGCCAATCTTAACGGCTCGATCCCCTCGTGCCGGATCACTTCGCTGCCGATGCGCACTTTGACCCCGCTGATAATATCGCGGTTGTTGTTGATCGTTCGCACCGTATTCTCTACATTCAGGTACTCCATGGCGTTATAGTCATGATGGTAAATAACCCCTATCGGGCTGATGCACAGAAATAGCTTGAAATTCGTCTTGATCGTCGGTTCCACATACTTGCGAAAGCCGGAGATCGTATAATCCCCTACTGTCCCCGCGTCGACAACCATGCATACCCCGCTTTTATAGCCGATGTCGTCCGCGTTTGTGCCAAACAGGCCGAACCCGTCATTGATATGCGTGTGCAAATCGATCCAGCCAGGCGACAAATACAGGTCCGACACGGGATCGCTTGCGCCGCTCTTCTCAGCATGGTATTTGCCGTTTCTCTTCCTGATTCGGGCGGGATAGAAGCTGTTGCTCATCGCATCGTACGCTTGCACGGATAAATCATTCAGCATGTGTTGCACTTCCCCTCATTGCGACATCATTCTTATTGCGCCTGGCTTTTATTCACTTCCGGCCAGGGATGGTTCGCCGCGTCCAACAATCGGCTCGGGGCAAAGTAGGCTTCGGGATAATCGTCGGGCTCATCGCGGCGGTCGAGAATGCGGTTGACGATACACCTCGCTGCATTGAAGGCCACGCCGCTGCCGGAGCCGCACATGCCGCCAATCATATACTTGCTGCGATCGTCGATCTTGCCGATCAACGGGTACTGATCGGGCGTGTAGCCCACCGTGCCCGACCATTCATGGGTGAGTCGAAATTGGAACCGTCCATAGAGCCTTTTGAATTCGCTCAGCGCGAATTTGGTCAGAAAACGGGAAGGGCGGCTGCATCCGGCCAGGCGATCCGGCACACGTGTGGAGTCGGAACCTGCCAGAAGAACATTTCCCCTGCGGGCGCCAAAGAAAAACCGCCCCGTAATGCTATTGTCCGAGGGCATCGAATCAGGCGCGCCAAGCCCGCTGGACAACTGCTCCTGATGCGGCTCGATAATATCGTGAAACCGCCGGTCCATCTTGGGCAGATAGCTCTCCACCGCATAGATCACATGCCGGGCCTTTATCGCGCCGCGATCGGTATTTACGATGTACCCTTGCGGCGCATCATGCACTTCATTCACTTTGGTATTGCTGTACAACTCAACCTTGTTTTCTTTCAACGAAGCAACAAGCAGCGACCAAACCCACTTGGCCGGGTGCCATGTCGCAGCTTTCTGCGAGAAGCCGGCGGGCAAACTTACCTGCATGCCCGACTCGCGCAGCACACGCGCCGGATCGATCTTAATCCAGTCCTGATGGCCGAAACGCTTGCCTGCCTCGACCGATTCGGCAAGATCGTCCTGTTGATCCGCCAGGCGTTCCTGCACCCAGCCGTTGCGGGCATAATCGACATCGAACCCCTCGGCAAGCACCGTCTGCTGAATAAGCTCGGCATTCCGGGCCGCAGCATGGCAGTAGACATCTGCGAATTGCTCAGCCAGCCGCCGGCGCTCCTTCGGCGGCATATCGGCGCGGACTTGATCCAGGTGCGGCAGCAAGTTGTCGCGCACCATCGCGAAGTACCGCCCCATGACAACTGTGCCCTGGTTGCGCCCCGACGCCCCGCTGGCCGCCTCCTTCATCTCAAGGACGACCAGCCTGCGGTCAGAGGGCGCATGCTTCGCCCAGAAATACGCCGCGGAAGCGCCCGTGAATCCGGCTCCGATCACTACCGTATCCACCTCCTCCGGCAATGTCGCATTGGGCTGGTTATGCCAGGGATGGTTGTGCAGGGGATTGGTTGCATCCAACCAGAACGGTGTGCGCGAGACCGAGCGCGACAGGTCCAACCCTGATATGCCATTGGGAATCGTAATGAAGATCTGTCTCATGGACCAGACAGAAAACCGCATCCAGCGGAGCAGGAAAGGCTGGTCTTTATATTGGATTTTGACAAATGTGCGCGCCGCTCTCAGATCATGCCGTCGAAGACCCAACAATAATGCCATGATGATCTTTATTCTTGCCATGCCGCTATTCGCTTCCTTCCGCTTCGATTGCTGCGACAGCCTCATCAATCTGCCGCTCATTCTTGACGCCGATAATCGCGGACACAACGCCAGGCTGCCGCAGGCACCAGGCAATCGCATATTGCGTCAGACTCAAATCTTGCGCGGCAGCGATCGCTTCAAGACTCTCCAGCATATCGAACAAGCCGCTATCCAACTCCCCGACCCAGTCCGGCTTCTCGGCTTTGCGGGAATTCGCCGGAAGCGGTTGCCCCCGCTTATATTTACCGGACAATAAACCGCCTTGAAGAATCTGATAGGGCACGACGGATATATCTTCCCGGACGCAGTAGGGCAATAGATCGTTTAATGAGTCCTGCTTCAGCAAACTAAGCGGCGGCTGGCACATCGCCGGCTTGCGGAATCCCCCCCTGTGCGCTGCATTCACAAGGGTTTGCAAGTCGGACAAGCTGTAGTTGCTGACGGCATAATATCTGATTTTCCCGGACTTGACCGCCCGTTCAAGCTCGGCAAGCAGCTCCTCCGGCGCCGTATGGGGATCGGCCTTGTGCAAATAATAAATATCGATATAATCGCTGTTCAACCTGCGCAAGCTTGCATCCAACTGTTTGCGAATGGCGGCAGGGCTCGTGAATTCGTCCTCGCCGCCTTTGCCCACTTTCATCCCCACCTTCGTTGCCAGCACAACATCCGATCTGCGGACGTCTTTCAATGCCGCGCCGATGATCTCCTCGGCTACGCCGCCCGCGCTCCCCGGCACCCGCGCATAGCCCTCGTACATATTGGCGGTATCGATGAAATTGACACCATGCCCCAGCGCATGATGAATCAACCGCACGGCGTCCGTCTTGGCGACCGGGGAGCCGAATGTCATGGTACCCAGGCAAATCTCGGACACGGCAAGCTCCGTACCCCTCACGCTGCGATACTTCATCTCCTACACTCCCTGTCGACATATCACGCAAGTTCGGCTGCCCGGACAGCCTCTTCCAGCTTGCCCAGAAGAGCCGGAAGCACGGCCGCCGCGGCCGCGCCGGACATTCTCGCGGACGGCGAGCGGAAACAGCGTTCCGCATAGCCCTTCTGTTTCATGATGGCTTCAAACACGCCAATGACCCCATGCTTCCAAGCCAAGGAAAGAAAGTCCATCCATTTATACTGCAAACGCATCGCTTCATTGATTTTTCCCGCTCCGACAAGCTCATACATCTTGAGGAATACGCCGGGAACCAAGTTGCACCATGTTCCGATTGCGCCATGCGCCCCGTACGACAAGCCAAGCGCCAGCAGCTCATCGTAGCCGCTGTAGATCACGGCATCAGGCTTCTCCAGGGCAATGCGCCGCAGCAAGAACAAGTTCCAATCCGTCATCTTGATACCTGCCACTCCCGGGATAGAGAGCAGTTCCATCAATTCGTCGAAAGACGGGGTATAGTGCGTCATGGCCGGAATATGATAAATCACCACGGGCAGGTCTGCGGCTTCGGCCAATTGCTCGTAGTACGATTTAAGCGGCGCACCGGACAGCCCCGCGGGCGGAATCGCGGAGACGGCGCAAGCCCCATCCGCCGCAGCGTGCCGCGCCAGCTCGCAAGCGGTCCGAAGCGACGGGGAGCCGACATGCACGATGTTCTTCCTGCCGTATTCCCGGGCAACCCGGCTTGCAACGGCGCATACTGCCATACGTTCATCTGCTGTCAGCTTGAACGCATCCCCCGTCCCCCCGCAAACGTACAGCCCATGCACGCCTGCGGCAAACAGCCTCCGTGCATGTTCCTCGAAACGGGGCAGGTCCAGACGGTCTTGTTCATCGCATGGCGTGACAATCGGGGCGTACACCCCTCTCAACCTTTCAATAGCCATCTCGTTCGTCTCCTTCTATCTGCCCAGCTTCAGGGCATCGATCGCCGATTTCACCGCGTTCACCATATAATGAATGGCCTCATCGTCCGGCGCGCACCACCATGGGAAGCTGAACGTATTGTCCCACCAACCCTCAAGCACGGGACAATCCGCCTGTCCGGCATTCATCGCTTGGAATAACGGGTAGCGGTACAAAGGATAATATTGGACGATGGAACGAATTTTATATTCATTCACGATGAGGTCGAGCAGATCATTGCGATTTTTGCCGAAGGCCGATCCGTCGAAATGCATGGCAAATTGATGCATGACGTGGCGGTAGCCTTCCGGTATGCGGGCGAATGAAATTTCCGGCGTATCCGCCAGCAAGCCCCTGATCTTCATGCCTGCCTCAATGATTCGGTCCGTATGGGCAGTCAGGGATTCCAGCATCACGCTGCCCAGCGCGCATTGCGCCTCGCCAATACAGAAATTATTCGGCCACAATCCTGCGATATCCACGGCCACATTACTCATTGCAGGCACCCAATAACGCTCCCGCTCGCCTGCGAAGCCCGCAATGCCGCAGAAGCGCAATCCGGGAACGAGCGCCGCATCGGCGGCATCCTTCACCAGGAGCGCTCCCCCTTCGCCAAGCGTCGTCATCGTCTTCGCCCCATGGAAGCTGAAGCAGGCGTAGTCGCCGAAGGAACCCACGTGTCTGCCGTTAATTCGCGAATCCAGCGCCTGGGCGCAATCTTCGACAACCTTCACATTGTGCTTGCGGGCAAGCGCCATGATCGCTTCCATATCCGCCGGCATCCCGAGCAGGTGAACAACGACGATCGCTTTCGTGCGCGGGGTTATTTTGCGTTCGATATCCTTCACATCGATGACCCATGTGTGCGGATCGATGTCGCCCCAGACGATGGTCGCGCCGGTGCGCCCGAAGGAGATCGCGGACGAGCAGAACGTGTACGCCGGAACAATGGCTTCATCGCCAGGACCCAACCGGCAGAGTTGGGCCGCCAGCGTCAGCGCATTCGTGCAATTATCTACGGCAAACGCATGATTGGCGCCGGTATAAGCAGCGAGATCCTGCTCGAATTTGCGCATGTGGTCGCCCTGTGTTTGTCCTTCGGCATTTCTCATCACATTGACAACGGTTTCGATTTCTTTCTCCGAATAAGGCCGCTGTCTTGCAGGGAACGGAACCTTATAGCCACTGAGCGAGCCGCGTCCTGAAGGATCGTCCATTTTCTTTATTTCCATTCGAGCAACCTCCAACCTTTTAATATTCATGCTCCTTCATCGTCCTGCCTGAGAAGCTGTCCGGGCGATCGTCGAAGTCTCCCCAGTTCGTCCGGATATCCGTAGAGGTGTTGCCGATCTTCATATTCTTGAACGCTCCCGTGCTATAGTTGGTCATCAATCCGATCTTGCCGGGCCGGGCAAAATCATCTGCGATGATCATGTATCGGGCCGCCGATTGCTTCGTGGCTTTGACTGCCGCTTTGAGAACCCCGTCGCGAGCATCCAGTTGAACGGCAATCCATGATCCTGGCTTGATCTTGCCGATCACTTGACTGCGGACAATTGCGATTTCGCCGCCATCGTATTTCCCGACCACCAGAGAGGCCGACTGCGGCTGCCCCCCGGCGGCGCCAGGCGCGCGGAACTCATTGCAAGGAATCGCGATCGCGGCAAAATAATGCGAATTCTCTTGCAATTGGAATGCGATCCCGGTTTCCCCGTCCGCTCTGATCTCGACGTACAAATGGAAATCTTCATACTCGCCGTCCCCGATAACCGCGAGCGCATGCTTCAACTGCGGCTCTGTTTGCTCAACAACGCCGGTTCGAGCGTAATCGAATGATGTTTGCACCATATAGGCATCCTGCGCATAAGGAAAAGACGCATCGCCGATATTCCTTTGACTGACCGCCACCATTCTGCCCGGCGCCGCCTCGACCATCTGCCCGTAATAGCTGGACCCCAGCTCCAATGCTTCCCAGGTCGCACCGTCATCGCAAGAGAACCGAATATTCTGGTGCGCATAATAGAAAATCGTTCCGTCGATGGCTCTCTTCATATAAGGGTAACCGCTGCGTGCAAACAACGGATGCGTGCGCGGCCGGCTTGCCGTCCACGTTCCCGAGGCATCCCGCTCCAGATAGCACAGCAAGGTATGCATCCCCATGCCGTCGGCCCGCATCAGCATGCATAGCCTTCCATCATCCAGCTCGACGAAATCAAATTCCTCGCACATGCCCTGGGAAATAATGTGATCATCGTTGCTCAGCAGCTTCTGCAGCGGAGCCCACGTCTTCCCCCCGTCCGCAGACTCCGTAATTGCGATCCAATTCTGGTCAAAGGCATTAACATCCTCCGGGTTTATCGCGCCTACCGCCACAATGCGACCGTCCTTCAGCACGTGAAAGCCCGAGATAAAATAAGCAGCCTCCGGAGGGAACGCATAAATTTGCTCCCAGGTTTGCCCGCCGTTGCCGCTTGTCCAGATCGTGGATCTCTTCTTATACACTTGTGTCGCGGGACCTTTGGCAAAGGGGAATTCCTCCCAAGCCTTTTTCTCATTATATAAATATCGCCCGTCAGCTACCGTAAATCCTTCGACGGCTCGACAGGAATTGCGGATCAGACGACCGTCAGGCAGCACGTTGACGTGCCGAATATGATGATCCGAGTTTAAATCCCACAGCTCGTCCGGCCTCTCTCTCCAGCCCGTATCCGTCCATGTATCTCCGCCATCCCGCGAGACGAATGTCTTCAATTCATAGGTCATGCCCGGGCGGTTAAAGTTGTACATAGGCGGCCACTGGGCCACATCCCCGACAACTTCGATGAACGAAAGCTTCAATGCGCCGTCTTGCTCCTTCCACAGGATCGGCCAACAGACAAAGCTGGGCTCCTGGGCGGATCTGTAAATTTCCCTGCTCTGTGCTCCCCCTGCCCGAATCGTGTCGTAACACCGCCATTCCCCGCCGCGCGCATGCAGCTTCTTGCTCAATATCACAGGTTCCATAGCGCCAACACCTCCACGTCTTTACTCAAAATGATAAAGTAAATCTTTCGATCTGAGAGTCAGCGATCTTGGGGACTTTGGTGTGTTATTTTACGTCAGCGAAGCTTACACGGGGCTTACAGTAAAATTACACAACAAAGCTCATAAGAAATGGACTTTTCATGAAAATCAGCCTCGTATACAATCAGTGTGGCAACAGGCAACTCTATGACGATGCATGCTGCAACAGGGGAGGCGGAAGTTGTGAAAACGATTGTCGTGACCGGAGCGAGCGGCCGGCTCGGGTTGCAGGTGGTCAAGGAACTGCTGGAGCACGGATACGAAGCGGTCGGCGCCGACCGCGTTCGCCCGCAGGAGCGAATATGCCGCCATGTCGAGATCAATTTCAATCATCTCGGCGAAGTGTACGGCTTGCTGCGGCAGGCCGACGCCGTCATCCATCTGGCAGCCATCCCGGCGCCGGGCGGCCAGCCGAACGAAGTCGTCTACGGCAACAATGTCATGTCGGCTTACAACGTACTGGAGGCGGCAGCCGGCTTGGGAATCGGCAAGGCGGTCATGGCTTCGAGCATCAGCGCATACGGGATGGCTTTCAGCGAAATTCCGCTTGATCCGTTGTATGTGCCGCTGGACGAGAACCACCCCTTGTTGGCGCGCGATGCTTACGGCTTGTCGAAGATCGTCGTCGAGACGATGGCGCGCAGCTTTCATTTGCGGACAGGCATGCAGGTCGTGTCGATGCGCTTGGCGTCGGTATTCACCGAGAACCGCTACAGGCATGTCGATGTGCTGCCGGAGCCGCTCCGCAAGCGTATCCTGTGGAGTTATGTGGATTACCGCGACGCGGCGCGCGCATGCCGGTTGGCCGTCGAAGCGGACGGCTTGGGGGCGCCTGCGCTCAACATCGCCGATGACATCACCTGCGCCGACGAACCGAGTCTCGACCTGATGCGCAAGCATTATCCCGATGTGGCGGATGTTCGCGATTCGGTTCGCGATTATCGCACATTGCTCGACAACACCGCAGCGAAGAGACTGTTGAACTGGCAGCCCGCTCATCATTGGCGGCAATATTGGACTTGATCGAATGACAACGGAGGGGTCGCATTGAAAATCACGAACATTCGGATCTGGCACGTACGGCCGCGGTCGGCCATCCTCAAGATGGAAACGGACGCCGGCATTACGGGAATCGGGGAAGCCGCGCTCGAAGGACGCAGCCGTACCGTCGAGACCGCGATCAAGGAATTGAGCGAATACTTGATCGGCCAAGACCCGCGGCGGATCGAACATCACTGGCAGGCGATGTATCGCGGAACGTTCTATTGCGGAGGTCCGATATTGACAAGCGCGATCAGCGGCGTCGAACAGGCGATGTGGGACATTCTGGGGAAATCCCTCAACGTGCCCGTCTATCAATTGCTTGGCGGAGCGGTGCGCGATCGCATTCGCATGTACAAAGCCGTGCATGGCGATACGCTGGATGAACTGCGCCAAAGCGTGCGGCAAGCGGTGGAAGAAGGCTTCACGATGGTCAAAACCGGGATCGCCGACTTCCCCCATATGCTCGAGCCCCCGGCTTTTCTCCATAAACAGATGGAACGATTCGAGATGCTCCGCGAGGAACTCGGTCCTGATCGCGACTTTGCCGTCGATCTTCACGCCCGGCTCACTCCCCCGCAGGCGATCCGGCTGGCCAGGGAAATGGAAAGACTCCAGCCGCTGTTCATCGAAGAGCCCTGCCCTCCGGAGAACATCGACGCGATGGCCGAGGTGGCGCGGGCGACCTCCGTACCGATCGCCACGGGAGAACGCTTGTACACGAAATGGGCGTTCCGCGAATTGCTGGAGAAGCGCGCGGTTTCGATTATACAGCCGGACCTGGCGCATTGCGGCGGCATTTGGGAAGGACGCAAAATTGCGGCGATGGCCGAGACGGGCTACACGGCATTCGCGCCGCACAACGGGATCGGCTCGGTCAACCTGGCCGCTTCGCTGCAGCTCGTGGCCACGGTTCCGAACTTTCTGGTTCAGGAATTCAAGGAGCTCGGCGACAATCTGCTGAAGCGTCCCTTCGTGATCAAGGACGGATATATCGATCTGCCGGAGGGTCCCGGACTCGGCATCGAGATCGATGATGAGAAGCTGGCGAAGTTGGTCTATCCGGGCAATTATCAGATCCCGATGCATTTTCATCAAGCTGACGGATCTTTTGCTGCCTGGTAGGCGGCGGCGCGCACCTGCACACGTTGCGCGCACGCACACGGCAATTACTCGCTTGGGGAGGGAGACATCCATCATGGATCTGGTTCAGAAGCTGCGCAACACGCGGGTCGCCCCCGGGCAAATCGCGGTTTGCCCGCTGGGACAAGCGGGCTTTATCTACAAAACCGCTTCCGAACGCTGCCTGGTTATCGATCCGTACTTGACCGACTACTGCGAGCACAAATACGGCCCCGGATTCAAACGCATGCTTCCCGCCTTGATGACGCCTGAGCAACTGGGGGAGCTGCCGCTCGCGGCCTATCTGATCACCCATCACCACATCGACCATCTCGACGCCGAATGCGTCGACCGGCTGATCCGGGCAGGGGCCGATTCTTTTCCGTTTTATGCGCCGCCTGCAGCCATCGAGTTGTTGTTACGGCTCGGCATTGCCGAGGAACGATGCTTCACCGTGTTCGACGGCAGCTCGCACACAGCCGACGGAATCCGCGTCAGCGGCGTCTACGCCGACCACGGCCCCTCCGCTCCGGACGCGGTCGGTCTCATCGTCCAATCCGGCGAGCGCGTAATCTACCATATGGGCGATACCGGCCTTCGCGAAGAGCCGCTTCGTGAAGTGGCCGCTCGTTATGCGATCGATTTGCTGATCGCCCCGATCAACGGCATGTTCGGCAATATGAATGAAGCGGAAGCTGCCGCTGCTGCCGCGATTCTGAAGCCGAAGCAAGCCGTGCCGTGCCATTATTGGATGCTGCCGGGAAATGCCGGCAGCGCCAATCCGGCCCGCTTCGTCGAAGCGGTCGCGCAATCGGCTCCAGGGACGCAGGCGCACATGCCGGCTCCGGGTGATATTCTTCTCATCTGAACGGTACGGTATGGGGCAACGGGGACCGCTTATAGCCCGCCGCCTCATCGGGCGGCGGGCTGCGGGCTATGGGACATTCGGTTCCGCATTCTGCCAAGACAAGCCGGGCTACGGGACATTCGGTTCCGCGTTCCGCCAAGGCTTGTCTTGGCGGAACGGGTTCAGACTCAGACCATGGCCCAAGCTTGCTCCAGACGCGCCAGATTGTCTTGCAGCGAATCATCCTCGCCCTTGCCGGGGAAAGGCGTAATTTCCAACACAAGCGCGCCCCGATGGTCTCTTTGCAAATATCCGATACTGAGCAGTTCTTCGAGAATCCCGGCCAATTCAGGCACGTCAATCTCGCCGTCCGCATAGCCGATTGGAGGATGCGTATCGCCATACAACGGATGGGCGGCATCCTTAAGCACACAATTGCCCAGATGCACTCTGCGGATATAAGGCGCAGTCGTGCGGATGGCATGCGCGAACGTCTCGCCCATCAGCGGAATATGCGCCATATCCAGTTCGATTTTCAGATTGTCGCCGTCGCCGCCGAGCGATTGGATAAAATCCACACACTCCTCGCTTGGCCCGAGCAGAAACTTTTTGTCCACCGTTCGATCGAACGGCTCCAGCAGCGCTGTGATGCCTCGCGCCTCCAGCTCGTGGCAAAACCATTTGCAAAATTCAGCCAGCCGCGCTTTTCCTTCTTCCCGATTTTCGGGCGTGTCGGCGCCTGTGCCAAATACGAAGCCGGTGGCGCCGATTGCCGCGGCCATCTTGATTTGATCTTCAATGACCAGGCGCGCGATCGCTTGCTCATGGGGCGCAGCGCTGGCGAGCGAGATTTTCCGCACCGGAAACAGATGCAAGGCGTATACGATTTCTTTGCCGCAATCGCGCACCGGCCCGATCAACCGATCGCGTCTGGCGTCGCCAAACGGCATACAGCAATCGAGCGTCTCGATTTGCGCTTGCTGCGATAATCGGAGCAATGTCTCCACATGATCGTCGGAATCGATCATGCAGCGGTTGTACAGCATATGATGCACGACGCCGATTCTGGCGTAATCCCGGATGCTGCCTCTCATTGTCCGGCCTCCAGGGCAGCCAGGGTTTGCAGCTTGTTCTGCCAATAATCGGCCCATACCGCCGTTGTGTTCGCACCCTGCAGCCTGATCGTATCGCCGCTCACGAACGTATCGGGGAACAGCGCGCGGTACGCCTGAAGATACGCTCCCTCGCGCAACGCAATGTCCATCTGCACGTCCGGTCCCAGCCGCAGAGGTTGACCATTCCCTCTGCCCGATTTGGCAATTGCGCGGGCTTTATCGCCTATCAGACGGCTTGTCACGCCGGCAGGAAGACAGCGGGCGCCCCACTCGCACAACGACTCCTTGACCGCCACTCCCGTCACATCCGGTACAAGACACCGCGCTTCCTCGACACCGGCCGAATCCGCCGTAATCATCAGCAGCGGCACCCCGTAATCGCCGGCAATCGCCGTTTCCACGCCAATTTCGCCTACCGATCGACCGTTCAGCACAATATCCCGAATATCGTGTTCGTACGTGTGCTGCAGCGTCGCACGAGGCGTTCCGCTTTTGGCGTGCAGCCCGAGCAGGATGAGTCCCTCGAAGCTTTCATCCAAACCTCCGGCCCAATTGCGCAAGTAAGGCGGTTTGCCGCAGTAAACAAACACGTTGTCCGGCAAGCCGTCCAGGAGCACATTTCTGCCATAATAGTGCTCGTCGTAAATATGAATTTCGTCGGCGCCCCCGGCGATGAGTCCCGATATAAGCGCATCCAGGTCGGACATGAACAGGCGTTGCCCGTAATCATATTCCTTTTCCCCTGGCACGACCTGATCGTAGCTGACGATTCCGCTTGCGCCTTCCATATCGCAACGAATCATAAATTTTTTGGGCATTATTCTTCTCTCCTTGACGAATATATTATTCATCCGAAATTTCAACGATCATTTCAATCTCCACCGGAGTATCAAAAGGAAGCTCGCTCGTGCCGATCGCCGACCGCGCATGCAGCCCCTTCTCTCCGAAAATATCGGCCAGCAGGTCGGATGCGCCGTTCATGACAAGCGGATGATGATGGAAACCCGGCGCGCTGTTGACGAAACCGAGCAGCTTGACGAATTGCACGATTCTGTCCAGATCGCCCAGATACTCTCGCAGCACGGCCAGGCTATTGACAATTGCTTGGCGGGCCGCTTCCTGCCCCTGCCCGATGGACAGCTCGCCGCCCAGTTTGCCCGCATGCAGCAACTTGCCGTCTTTGGCGCAGACCTGTCCGGACACATAAAGCAAATTTCCCGTTCGGACGCAAGGGATGTAAGAAAATTTCGGCTTATCCGGCGCCGGCAACACAATGCCCAGTTCGTGCAAACGCCGATCAATTTGTCCCATTGCTCTCGCTCCTCCCTCATATACGCCTATCGCTGGCTCCATCGGCCTCCTCCTCTTCAGGTGATGGCGGCTGCCGAACCCGGGTTGCCCCGCAGCCATCAAAGCGCCAGGAACCGTTGAATCGAGTGAACAATATGAGGCAGTTCATGCTCTCTCAGATTGATCGAATTGACGAATATTTGATTCGCATTGCCTGATGGGTCGTTAGGCCTGAAGTAGCCGATGTCGATAGCCGGGTCGCAGTGCTCGTACATAAACCGGGCGCACTCGCAGCCTTGTCTGCCGTCGAGAAAATCAATGAGCAATCTGGGCGCATCCTGCCCCAAACGACCTTCATTCACGCGCTTTATCGATATATGGCTGCAGTCTGCCAGCTTATCTTCTATATAATCCAGGTGCTTGTGCTGAGTTGCTTTAGCCTGATCTTCATCCGCTTCTACAAAATGCTTGATGGCTGCGTAAAAAGCGGCGTACTCCTCCTTGCCCACCTTGTACGGTCGGCCGATATGGCAATTCGGATTGGACAACTCCGCGCAACGGCGGACAATCTCGCTGCGGCCCAAGAATAGTCCCGTCGACTGTGGACCCATTATATATTTCCCGCCGCTGAATATGATTCCGTCAGCTCCCAAATCCCTCGTGTAATGCCATAAGTTCGCTTTGGGAGGAAGCTGGGCCGCCGCATCGATAATCACCTGCACATTGCGCTCGTGGGCGACTTGAATAATTTCTTCTATCCGCGGAAGTCCCGCCTCGTACAGGTCGGCCAGGAAAAAAAACACACCCGCCGTCCTGCCGTTTATCTCCTTGCGCAAGCTGTCCAGATCGTCAGCAATTTTCACAATCCTGGCCCCGGAAAACCCAATAATCCGCCAATACGGGAGCATCGGAATCTCGGTCTGCGAGGCGAACACAATAATTTCGTTCTTCTCGCACTTGGAAGCGTCGGGCAGCATGGCAATGAGCGCAGGGTCTCCGCCGCATATTAGCGAGGCCGCCGCCAGCACAACGCAGGCGCCCGCTCCGCTGGAGACGAACGCCGCCTCATTGCCGGTCATTGCCGCGATGGCCGCGCACGCTTTATCTCTGAATTCGACGATGTCGACGAAGTATTCGCCGGCTTCGCGCATCGCTGCGAGCACATCCGCATTCATTCGCGATCCGCCGATTTTTGTATAAGTGTCGCTTGCGTTAATGATCGTTTTCAAACCCAATTCTTTATATATGCTCAACCCGATCCCCCTTTTGTGTGACTTGCAAAAATCTGATTCAATTCAAGCTCCCGGCAAGCTGCCGGAGCCAAGCATTAGCCCGCCTCAGCTTGATCTGACAGCAGTTCAGTCCGCAACCTTGCTTCTTCATGTATCACTCTTGACCTTATCCGGACATCGCCAGCAGAACACCTTAAGTAACGTTACTCAAACTCTGCAACCGGGTTTTGGAGACTGTCGATTAATTGTGGATCGGGCAAACCAGGCTGAGTAAGCAGCGCAACGGAACCCAGAAGCCTTAATCGGCGAAAAAGGGGGTTTTGTAAAAGCTAACGGAACGGTAAACCCTTATTCGCGACAAACGTTGCAGAAATCACTGTGAAACCGCGGAATAACGTCTCTGTGTTCCGTTGCAATCTGGAGCGAAACCCGCTTCACCGGATAACGTCTCTGTGTTCCGTTACGATTGATGGCTATGCGAAAGAGCGATGCTTTGTGCGGAATGCATTCTGTTATCTATTAATCGACAGTCTCTTTTGCCGGGTTAGGAACAATGTGCGCAGTGACTGAGGTGCTGTAACCGGGTTTGGTCAGGTTAGGGACCACGTTCGCAGTTGCTGGGATGCTGTAACCGGGTTTGGTCGGGCTAGAGACAACGTGCGCAGTGACTGAGTTGCTGTAACTGGGTTTTGTCGGGTTAGGGACCACGTGTGCAGTGACTGAGTTGCTGCAACCGGGTTTGGTCGGGTTAGGGACCACGTTCGCAGTTGCTGAGGTGCTGCCACCGGGTTTTATTGGGCTAGGTCCAGACTACACCACAAACTTTTTTGGGAACATAGTTACATTATTTCTGGATCGTTATACTAGTCCACGACGACTTGCAGCCTTGCGTCGGCTGAATTCTGGATTGAAGCTGGCATTATTCATTATATAGCAAGGCTATCGTCAATAAAGTCGACGATCTTGCGAAGTTTGGTGTGTTTTTTTCGCAGCCATAATAAATACGCTAAATGAGCGAAAAGACCGAGGATAGAGGTGGGAAAGATTGGATGAGGGGATAATCTTGATTTTCAGGCTGCTTGGCAGCAGCCAACGCACAATCAAAGTGACCACTACGACAATCGCTTAGCCGACGAATCTGATCCCTGTCGGCATCTTGCTGCTCTCTCCCCACGACAAATACTGGCTTCACTGTACCGGGGATGGCCGCACGAATGAAGCCGACGCGAAAACCGGTTTGTCCGGTCTTCTCATCGGCATTCGCGCCGGTTTGGCTCTATTCGGGCTTGCATTATCGCCATCGCCGACACTGCGACGGACGGTGGACGATGCGTCAACCGGACAGAAGCCATTCCTCGATGAAAGCCAGCAGCGGGTCAAACCGGAAATGATCCGTGCGAAACACAGGATAAATAGCGGTGTCGGCCGGAAAGGCCGGCGTGCGCGCGACAACGGCGATGATTCCCGGCAATTGCAGCAGGTCAGCATCCTGCTCTCCGCGCAGCAGGACCAGCTTCGGGAAACGGGCCGATTTGAACCCTTCGGCAATGACGGCCTCCACTCCGGCCTCCTCCATTGCGGACAATAAATCGTCCATTGTCGTCGGCCGCTCCTGCACCCACATCGTCCTGGCGTCGGACGTCATCGCCGTGAAATGCGCGCCGGCTGCGCGATGAAGTCTCGTATCCGCGCCCGCCGGCTCGGGGTCGGCATCGTGAGCGTCGTGCTTGATTGTGCCGACGCGCAAACCTGCCGTCGTCAAGCGCCGGACAATCTCGCATACCAGCGTCGTCTTGCCGGCGTTCTTGTAGCCGACGACCTGAAGCGCCTTCAAGCTCATCCGCGCCAATCCTCCCGCAGCATAATGACGCTCACCAACGCGCCTGCTTCCAACCCTGCCTTGAGCGGGGGGATCACGATCAGGCTGTCAGCGCCGGCAATCGTCGTCATCAGCCCCGATTGATCTCCACCGGTCGGACGCACCCACAGCATGCCTTCGCGCACCTCTGTGCGGCTGCGAACATATCGGGGGTAAGCGTTGATTTTGACAAATGATTCCTCCAGACACGCCTGCAACGGAGCAGGCGTTGGCGCACTATGCCGCTGCATGGCCCGCAGCGCCGGCGCAACAAGCAGGTGAAACCCGACGAAGCACGCGCCCGGATTGCCCGAAAGAGCAATGAGCAGCTTGCCGTTCAGCAGCGCTGCCGTCGTGGGGCTTCCGGGACGCATGGCGATCTTGTTGAACAGCATATGGCCTTCCCAGCGGGCCAGAATATCGACCAATATGTCACTGTCTCCGACGGAAACGCCGCCTGTCGTCAGAAGCAAATCACATTCCGCCACGCCGTCGCGGATGATCGCCTCCGCCTCGTCCGCCCGATCCGGCACACGGCCGAGCAGGACCGGCTCCGCGCCGGCTTCTCGCACCAGCACGCTCAGCATCGGCGCATTGCTGTTGCGGATGCGGCCGGGCTCCAGCGGATCCCCGATGTCCAGCAGTTCGCTGCCCGTGGAGAGGATGCCGACGCGCGGACGGCGCGCAACAGGCACGCTGGTGAAGCCGAACGCCGCCAGGAGCGCGGTCTCGCCCGCCTCGATGATGCGCCCTTCTTCGATCAACGTCTCGCCTGCTTGCAGTTCGCTGCCGATTCCGCTGACATTGCGGCCGGTCGGGACATGCTTGCTTATACGCACATAGGATATGCCATCGCGCACGGAGGCGCTCGTCATCTCCAGCATGACGACCGTGTCCGCTCCTTCAGGCAGCATGCCGCCCGTCATGATGCGCGACGCTTGGCCCGGCCCGACTGTCTTGGTCGGTACGGTACCGGCCTGCAGCGATTCTAGCACTTCAAGCTCTGCGGTCGATGAAGTGTCGCCATCCGTCGGCAAATCCGCCGCCCGCACCGCGTAGCCATCCATGCCGGAGCGCCGAAAAGGCGGGTAAGCATGCGGTGCGGCAATCGATCTGGCGGAGCTTCTCCGCCAGGCGTCGGCAAGCGGGACGTCCTCTGATTCCAGCGGCTTGACGTGCGCGAGAATCCGGCTGCAGGCTTCCTCCGGCGTAATCGCCTGCCGCCGGAACCGGTCAGGCGAAGCGGTTGGCTTCCGAAGATCAGCAGCACCGGCCTCGGTGAGATCGGTTGGCTGCTGAACATTAGCGGCTTGCGCTTCATTGTGGTTGGTTTGCTTCCGGGTATTCTCGGAGCAGGTCTCGCTGAGCTCGGTTATCTGTCGGATATTCGCGACGTTGGCCTCGTCGTTGGAGTCGGCTTGGCACTGCGAGTTCGCGGTCTTGGAGCCGACTTCCGCTTCCCGATTCCGGGGGTCGATTGGTTCGTGATTACTCAACTCGGCCTGCTCCTCTCCTCATGTTCCACGTTGGAATGAACCGATCAGCCGCTCGTAATCTTCCGGCGTATCCACATCGTCGACGAAGCCCGTCGCGATGCCATGGCGCTCGAACTCCGCTCCATGGACGCCGATCCAGCGAATCCGGTCCAGCAGCGCCCGCAGCTTCCGTTCGCCACGACGCAGCATGTCGTCTGCGATGTCGGCTACTTCCCGATTGCGGTAAATCGCGTGCAGCGGCTGCGGCTGACCGGAGAGCACCGGAAGCGCTGCGTCCGCTTCTTGCTGTATGAGACGTTCCAGCAACAGCGATGCCGCTGCCGCACTGGCCTGCGGCTGGTCGCAAGCGAGCAGCCATATGTAGGGGCGGGTCGTGGCAGTGAACCCGGCTTGCAAGCCGGCAAGCGGCCCTTGCTGCACGTAGCGGTCAGGTACGATCTTCAAGTCGGCATGTTCTGAACGGAAATTTGCCAGGGCAAACGCCTCTTGACTGACGATGACGATCTCATCCGTCCACTGCTCGCACGCACGAAGTTGACGCTCGATAAACGTTGTTTGCTCATCATATGCCAGCAGTGCTTTGTTCCGCCCGCCCATCCGTTTGCCGAGTCCACCTGCCAAAATAACCGCCGAAGTATCCACCATTTGCGCTCCCGCCGTTTTAAGTAACCGTATCCTTACCGCTCTTGCCGCACCGTCACAGTAAACCGAATCAAGTTAAGTAGATTTTCGCCTTATCTCCCGCCCACCACCGCTTGCCCGGGCCGAGTTAAGTCGATTTTCGCCTTATCTCCGCTCATTCACCGCTGTCGGGACCGAGTTAAGTAGATTTTCGCCTTATCTTCGCTCATTCGCCGCTGTCTGGGCCGAGTTAAGTCGATTTTCGCCTTATCTCCGCTCATTCGTCACTGTCTGGGCCGAGTTAAGTCTATTTTCGCCTTATCTCCCGCCCACACCGCTTGCCCAGGCCGAGTTAAGTAGATTTTCGCCTCAGCTCCGCTCATTCGCCGCTGTCTGGGCCGAAAGCGGCGCAATGCCTGCATCGTCTACTCCCGATTATACCGCGCGCCCAGCGTGCGGACAACCGATTCCGCCGCTTGCCTGCCCTGTTCCACGCAGTCCGGCAAGCCGACGCCGCCAAAAGGCTGGCCCGCCGGCATGACGCCGGGAAGCCTGCCTGCCAGTTCGGCCAAGAACGCTTCGACCGCAGTCCGATGACCCGGCGGATATTGCGGCATCGCGCGCCGATGGCGGGTAATCTCCACGAACGACGGCACGGCCGTCAGTCCCATAAGCTCTTGCAAGTCACGACGCACGCCTGCCGTCATTGCTTCGTCGGACAGCTCCACATTCGTCTCTTCCCCGGCCCGTCCGACGTAACAACGAATGAGCCGCTTGCCCGCCGGTGCAGTGTGCAGCCACTTGGACGACGTCCAGGTGCTGGCCGTAATCAATCGGCCTTCGCCGCGCGGCACCAGGAACCCGGAACCGTCCAGCGGATGATCGAATCCGTCTTCGTCATAGCCGAAGACGACATTCGCGACGGATACGTAGCGAGTGTTCCGCATGGCGGACACATCGGCATGAGGCTCCAGCAAATCCGCAATACCGGCCGCGGGCAGCGCCACCACCACCGCGTCCGCGTCAAGCCAGCTGCCGTCGTCCATCGCAAGCCGATACGTTCCCGAAGGTCCGCTTGCCGACGCCGACGCCGACGCCGATCCCGCTTCCATTTTGCGCAATGCCGTTACCCGCATCCCCAGCCGAATTTCGCAGCCTTCCTCGCGCAAGCGCGCTTCCAGCGCTTCAATCACCGACTGCAGCCCGCTGCTGAACGTCAAGAACAAGGAGCCGATCGATCGGCTTGCCGAAGCTTCCGAGGAGGGCGTCGCCCGCCCGCCCGCAGTTGGCTCAGACCCCGCCGCCTCACCCGATGGCTCACGATCCTCCCGACGTGGCGTCGGCTTCTCTTGCGCCGCTCCCTGAGCCGGCGATTCTTGTCCCCCCCGTCCTTGCACGCTCCGCACTTGCACAGTCTGCCCCTGCACCGCCCGCTCCCGCGCCGCCCGGCTCTGCTCCGCCAACCCGCGGATTACGCTGCCATATTGCCGCTCCAGCTCCCTGAACTGCGGGAAGGTCGCCGCGAGCCCGAGCCCGTACAGATCGCCCGCATAGATGCCCGCCAGCAGCGGCTCGAAAATCCGCGTTACCATCTCGGCTCCGAAGCGGCGTTCCAGGAAATCCCCTACGCTCTCGTCTTGACTGTCCGGCTCCTCAATGACAGCAGGCGGCACATCCACTTCCGCCAGCGCCCTGCGCTTGCCTTCCTCCGACAGCAGCCCGGTCGCCAGAAACGCCTCCGCGTTCGTCGGCACTCCCAGATTCAAGCCTGCAGGCATCCCGTGCAGCACGTTGTCGTGCGCAATATAGGTCACCTTCGCCGCCGGGTTCGTGCCCGTGAATTCGCCTGTCATGCCCAGCGCCTCCGCCAGCTCGATCATCGGCAGCTTGCGGGCCAGGAACGACTCCGGTCCGCGCTCGATTACGAATCCGTCCCGCCGAAGCGTGTTGACCCTGCCGCCGAGCCGCGATGACGCTTCCAGCACCGTCACCGCGAGCGGCACCCCTCGCCGCTCTGCCTCCCGGTATAAATAAAAGGCGGCTGAGAGGCCAGTCATGCCGCCTCCCAATACCGCCACCGTTCGCTTCGTCGCCTTCCGTTCATTCATGTCGGTTCGCCTCCCCGCATGCTTCTCTTACCGATTCCGCCAGCGCCGTCATGTAACCCGGGTCGTCGTTCAGCATCTCGATCCGCTCCAGGTGCAGGCCGAGCCCTTCCGCATGCCGCTTCGCTTCCAGGTCGATATCGTACAACACTTCCAGATGATCGGACACGAAGCCGACCGGCGTGACCAGCACGTCCTTCACGTCTTCAGCCGCAAGGCGGTCGAGCGTCTCGAGCAGGTCCGGCCCCAGCCACGGCTGGCCGGTCTGGCCCGCGCTCTGCCATGTGAACTCCCAATCCCGAACACCGGCCGCGTCCGCCACGGCCCGCGAAGTTGCGAGCAGTTGATCCGGATACGGGTCGTTCATCTCCAATATTTTCTCCGGCAGGCTGTGAGCGCTGAACAGCACGCGCACCCGATCGCGCCGGTCGCCGAATCGATCCAGCGCCTTCGCGACCCGGCCCGCCAAAGCCGCAATCAAAGCCGGGTGCAGATGATATTGCTTCACGAACGCGATTTGCACCCCGTGCTTGTCCGCTTCCTCCTGTGCCCGCTTGATGTAGCCGCCAACGCTCATGACCGAATATTGCGGTGTCAGCACGATGCCGACGGCTTTCTGAATGCCATCTTCCGCCATCTTCGCGATGCCGTCTTCGATGAACGGCGGCGCATGCTTGAGCCCCTGGTAGCAGACGAACCGGCCTTCGCCCGCCGTCTCATCCAGCGTGCGCTGCAGCGCGGCGACCTGTCGGTCCGTATTTTCACGCAGCGGGAACACGCCGCCCACAATCGCCTGATAGCGGCCGGTCAAGTCCGCAAGCTGCTCCGCCGTCGGCGGATGTCCCCGGCGAATGTGCGTGTAATAAGCTTCGACCTTATCCATCGATTCGGGCGTGCCATAGGACATGACGAGCACGCCGATCGGCTTGGCATCTGATTCGGAAGACGTCATAAAATTTCTCCTCACATCAGGATCTTTGAGTTGAGCTCAAAGTCACTCTTATAACAGCTTCTGCGCGGAATATTCGTGGACGTAGGCGGTCAAGTCCCGCAGCTTGTCCAGCGACGCTTCCGGGAACAGGCCGTGTCCAAGATTGAAAATAAACCCGTCCGCCTGCATGCCCTCATCGAGCACGCGCGCCGCCTGTTCCCGAATAACCGCATCCGGAGCGAGCAGCACGTAAGGGTCGAGGTTCCCCTGCACCGCATAACGTCCCCCGGTTCTGCGGCGCGCTTCGGATAAAGGCACACGCCAGTCGACGCCGATGACATCCGCCTGCAAGCCGGGCAGCAGCGGCAACAGCTCGCCGGAGCTGACGCCCGGGAAATAAATTTTCGGGATCGGCAGATCGGACAATTGGGCAAAAATGGAGGTCACGTGCGGCAGCACGTAATCGCGGAAATCAACGGGAGACAGCGAACCGACCCAACTGTCGAACAGCTGCACCGCCTTCGCGCCGGCGCTTGCGTGCGCGCGCAAGTATGCAGCCGCCATGTCGGCGAGCTTGCCCATCAGCAGATGCCAGACGTCCGGATTGCCGTACATGAGCGCCTTCGTCTGCTGATACGATCTCGTCGGACGGCCTTCCACAATATAGCTGGCCAGCGTGAACGGCGCTCCCGCGAACGTAATGAGCGGGACGGACAGCTCGCGGTCCAGGATGCGGATCGTCTCCATCACATGCGGCAGGTCGCCTTCGACGTCGATCGGCTTCAGCCGCTCGACGTCCGCCGCGCTCTTGACCGGATTATGAATAACGGGACCGACGTCCTTGACGATGTCGAAATCGATTCCGATCGAGGCGACGGGATTCATGATGTCGGAATACAAAATCGCCGCATCGACCCCCAGCTTGCGCACCGGCATCAGCGTCACTTCGGCGGCGAGCTCGGGCTGGAGGCAAATTTCGAGCAGCGAATATTTCTCTTTGATCTTGCGGTAATCGGGATCGTACCTGCCGGCCTGTCTCATATACCATACGGGCACCCGGTCGACGGGCTGCTTGCGGCAAGCGCGGAGGAAGCGGTCGTTGTAGGCCATGGGTTACCTCTTTCGCGATTGTCATGGACATTCTTTCCTCCCATTATGCCCTGAATGCCCGGCGCCCACAACCGATGGATGACGTCCGTGTATGACGAAACCATGACAATCGCGTGATTATTGTGTGCTATACTATCCCTACTTGCGTGGAAACGGCGGAAGGAGATCAGGCTTCATGCAGCGGTGGAAAGTCAATCTGACGGTGCTCTGGTTCGGCAATTTCTTGGTCATGGCGGGCATGACGATGATCTCGCCTTTCCTCGCTTTATATTTGAAATCGGATCTGGGACTGGTGGACGAGCATGAAATCGGCGTATGGGCGGGGCTCATCTTCGCGGCGAATTTCGTGACGTCCTTCCTGTTTCAACCTTTATGGGGCAAGCTGTCTGACCGTTACGGGCGGAAAATCATGCTGCTTCGGTCGGGCTTCGGCATGGCCGTCGTCATCATCGCGATGGGCTTCGCGCAGACGCCTCTGCACATGCTGCTGCTCCGCATGGCCAACGGCGTCATCTCCGGCTTCTCGCCTGCCGCCGTATCGCTCGTATCCGCATCGACGCCCAAGGAGCGGATGGGCTTCGCCATGGGCACCTTGCAATCGGGCGGAACGGCCGGCGTCATCCTCGGTCCGTTCCTCGGCGGTCTGATGGCAGACAGCTTCGGCTTTCGCCCGATCTTCTACATCACCGGATCGCTGCTGCTGATCGCTTCCATCTTGTCCTGGCTGCTCGTCAAAGAGAACTTCGACCGCACGGCCGCAGCGAAAGAGCCGCAGCAGAGCGTGATCAAAGGCTTCCGCGAGCTCGTCCGCATCCGGCAAATCCCGGTGCTGCTCACGGTGACGCTGCTCATCCAATTCTCGATGCTGAGCCCGATGGCGCTCATTCCGCTCTATGTGGAGGATCTGCTGGGAAGCATGGAGAGCATCGGCTTCTGGGCCGGCTTCGTCAGTTCGGTGACTGCCATGTCCAACATGGTGTGCGCGCCGCTGCTCGGTCGGCTGGGCGACAAGATCGGCGCTTCGCGCATTCTGTTCGTCTCGCTCCTGGGCTCGGCGGTCATGTTCATTCCGCAGGCGTTCGTCGACTCGGTCGGCGGCCTGCTGCTCTGGCGCTTCATGCTCGGCTGCTTTATGGGCGGCCTCATCCCGACCGTCAACGCGCTGCTGCGCAAATACACGCCGGACGGCATGGAGAGCCGCGCCTACGGCTTCAACGGCAGCGCCCTCGCGCTCGGCAACATGCTCGGCCCGGTCGTCGGCGGCGCGCTGTCCGGTCCGATCGGCATCGAGGGGCTGTTCCTGATGTCGGCGGCGATGCTGCTTGCGACAGCGGTATGGTTTTACTTCACCGCGGCGAGAGCCAGGCCGTCGTAAGCAGGCAGATGCACGCCGGAGAGGCGCGGATCCTGCGCAATGCGGCGGTTGAACTCTCGCATGGCGAGCACGGACGGGCCCTCCTTGGCGGGATCGACGGTACGGCCGTGCAGCAGCGTATTGTCGGCGGCGATCACCGCGCCGGGTCGGGCCAGCTCGATCGCCCGCTCCAGGTAATGCGGGTAATTCTCCTTGTCCGCGTCAATGAAGAAAAAGTCGAAGCGCCGCCCTTCTTCCGCGAGCTTAGCCAGGGAAGCAGCCGCTTCGCCAACGATATACGCAGATCTTCCCGCATACCCGGCAGCGGCCAAATTTCCGCATGCCAGCTCCGCGTAATCCTCCCGCAGCTCCAGCGACGTCAACTGCCCGTCCTCCGGCATGCCTCGCATCAGGCAAATTCCGCTATAACCGCCAAGCGCGCCAATCTCGAGCACATCGCGCGCCTGTCTCAGCCCGACGAGCAGCGTCAGCAGACGACCATAGCCCGGCGCGACCGATATTTCCGGCATGCCCGCCCCCCGGATGGCCGCAAGCACCCTCTCCAAGTCGCCGTCCGCGCCAAATAACGAGTCCAAATATTTTTCTGCCTGTTCCATGCCGTCCCGCTCTCCTTCCAAAAATAACCTCATTCTGCAACTTACGCTCTTATTTTATCGTATATGTGGTGCAATGGCATCTCGCGCTTGAAATAGCTTGGCCGCATACCGTTTGTCATCCGTTCAAGGTTCGGGCTATACTTTAATTTGTTTGTTCTTGGACATGATGGGAATTCTAACGAAAGTGCATGGCCGGCAATGGCAAAAGGAGCACGCGTACATGAGAAATGCGAAGTGGATTACCGCTGTATCGAAAATAGCCAGGTTGATCTTTGAAGGCGCTCGCTTCATTCCGTTCTGGGCGGCATTGCTCGTTATCGCCGCCATGCTGTTCAAGCTCGATTACTTGAACGATCGGCTCAATGTCGGAGCCATGAACCATTGGAAATGGGAAGTAAACTGGGGCGCGCTGCTGCTCGCGACGTTCTGGACCGCGTTCCTGGGACCACGGGCGAGAATCGTCGCGCTGCTGGCGGTGGATACGCTGCTTTCCGTCATCGTGCTGTCCGACCTGGTCTATTTCCGCTATTTCAAAGACTTCATCACGGTTCCCGTGCTGCTGCAGGCCGGTCAAGTAAGCGCCTTGCAGGACAGCATATCCGACTTGATCATCTACAAAGACGTCATCTATTTCCTGGATTTGCCGTTCTTGCTGCTGCTTGCTCTTTGGGTATTCCGGCAAAACAGCCGCAAGCGCAAACCGGTGTATCCGGGCACCCGCCGCTTGCGGTTGTCGATCCGGCTGCTCGTCGGCATCCTCGTGTTCGCGATCGGCTATCAGCTCATCTCCGGACCGATAGCCGAGCAGAAGAGGGGCTGGGCGGCCGGCCTGTTCGAAGGAAACTGGTGGAACGTTCCGATCTACAACGTCGCCGGGCTGTTCGGCTTTCACGGTTATGACGTCTATCGCTATGCCAAGGAGAATTGGCTGGGCGGCGGCGTGACCGAAGAGCAGATCCAGGAAGCCCGGGACTGGATGAACGATCGGAAGGAACTGCAAAGCATGTCCGAGATGGAGCCGCTGTTCGGCGCGTATAAGGGAAAGAACGTGCTGATCGTGCAAGCCGAGGCGTTCAACGCGTTCCTGATCGGACTCGAAGTCGGCGGCGAGGAAGTGACGCCAAATTTGAACCAGTTGGTCAAGCAAAGCGTCTACTTCCCGAATTTCTATCACCAGACGGCGAACGGACGGACTTCGGACGCCGACTTCACGACGAGCTGCTCGCTGCACCCGGTACTGTCCGGCTCGGTGTTCATCCGTTTCGCAAGCCATGACTTTGAGTGCATGCCGGAGGTGCTGGGCGCCGCGGACTACGACACGACCGTCCACCACGTCTACGATGGCAGCTTCTGGAATCGCAACAATATGTACCACAATATGGAGTACGGCCGATTTTACAGCATCAAGGACTACAAGATGGACGAGCCGCTCGGCTGGTCGCTCGGCGACATCTCGTTCCTCCGCCAAACGGTCGAGCAGATTCAGAGCCGCGGCAACTCTCCGTTCTACGCCATGGCGATCACGCTGTCCAGTCATCATCCCTATGCGATCGGACAGCACGAATTGGATGTCGGCGCTTTGAGCGGCACGATATTGGGCGATTATGTGCAGACGGCCCATTACGTGGATAAAGCTGTGGGCGAGCTCGTGGAGGATTTGAAGGCTGCAAATTTGTGGGACGACACGATCCTGATGTTCTACGGCGACCACGACAACTCAATCAGCGATTGGGACGCCTATGCGACCTTGTTCGGGCGACCGGTGACGGATCTGGAAAAAGCTTCGCTGCTGAAAAAGGTACCTTTCTTCATTCATCTGCCGAACGACGAGCAAGCGGGCGTCAGGGAGAAAGCGGTCGGCCAGCTCGATACGGAGACGACGGTGCTGCACCTGCTGGGCATCCCTACGGCGCCGTACAGCTTGATGGGCATCAGCGCAATGTCGGATGTGCCGAAGTCGGTCGTGTTCCGAAATGGCGGCTTTACAGACGGCAGCGTGTTTTTCGCCCCGAACAACGAAGGCATTCTCGGACGCGGCACTTGCTACAGCTTGCCGGGCGGCGAGGTGCTGGATTCGTCCGTCTGTCTGCCGGGCGCGACGCAAGCCAGGGAGGAGCTCGCCGTGTCGGACCGGATCGTCGAGCACGATCTGGTGCCGTTGCTGAAATGACCTGAATCCCCGCCGTCCTCGCCAACTCACAGCGGGAACGGCGGGGATTCAGGTTTCAAGCGGAGCAGCTATCATTTTTGCTCAAATGATTTTCAATCGATATTTCCCATCCGATAGAAATGAACTTGAAATTACATCCTTCTTTCGTTCAAGCCTCACTTTACCGAATGGATAAGGCAGATACAAATAGGTCGCAAAGTCACAAGACCCAAAGTTAAGGTTTACCTCCAACGTATGATCATCTGTCCACTCAATATGAAACGCGCCATGAGATAATGCGCCGTAAAGCGCCGAAGACCAACCTTGTATTTGATAGCCTTCATTGTTGAACGTAACGGAATCCAAGTATTCATTCGGAGTCCAATCTTGTTGATATTCCAAATCGTAGTACCCGATTTTCTTAATCAGCCTTCTGGCGTCTTCATCGTAGCCCCGCATAAATCTTCCCATTGCATCCGCGAATACCAGGTATGGCCAAATGCCGCCATTATGATATTTGCCTTTTTCATATTCCATATCATCCCGATACGGATATGTTTCCGGTATGCCGGCCGGAGTCTCATTCTCATTCAGCTTTTGATACAATGCGGCAAGCTTGTCTCGGGGATAAGCCTCGAAGGGAATGGCTAACGCCTGATCAATCAGAACATGCTGAATCATTCGCGGATTCATCTTCTCATCATACCAAGCTTCCCCATAGTAATTTCCATTCCACATGCGTTTTGAACCCTCGCCATGATGAATGAAATGTCCAACTTCCGCCCCAATACTTTCCAGCTTTTCTTGCGATTGCGTATCTTGCAGGGACTTCGCCAAGTAAATTCCTTCCTGCAAGGTTGCTTTCCACAAAAGTACAAAGTGCGGCGCCCATTTCCTTCCGGAAATTCCGACCACGTCTTTCCAATCGGCCCAGAAATTAAGTGGCTCCTCAGGCGGCGCTTGCTCCGGGATGGAGTCTCCGTCCCGATCCAAGGTAAGAAGAAATGCGACGGATCTCAGGTAATACGGCCAGCATTCGCGCAGAAAAGAATAGTCCCGATAATATCTGAAATATCTGCTGATGCGCAGGCAGAAATACTCGTTAATATCGATATCTACTTCTCGGTCGTATAACGGGAGTATTGTAGTCGGAATTTTGCCGTTCGGTTTTTGCCACAGACAAGATTCGCGGATCATTGTCTTTTCCAATTCCGGCCAGAGAACCAAGTGAATATAGCTGGTCCAGAAAGAATCGCGTTGATTCAACTCCTTATAACCCATCGTAATGACCCGCCCCGTATCGTCGGCCTTCGTTAACAACACGGCAGCTTGACTATACCAGCGCGTATATTGATAAATTTGCGGATCCCCAATCTGCGGCAAGCCGTCGATCCAGTCATCTATGGCTGCAGCCAGATGGGTGAAGTTATCAAATAGATACGAACATAATTCGTCGACTGTTCTGGCCTTCGTTCTCCATCTTGCTTTTTCGGAGAAGTATCCCAAGCAGATGAATGGCTCCCGATTCTGTTGAACCCACTCCATTTTATCGCCGTGAATACGTTCTCTGACGATTTCCTGTTCCGAGAGGGAACGAATGAAAAACTTTTCTTTATCATATTGATGTTTCGATTGAGACCTGTGATCTATGCCGCCGTGCTGTTTATCGAATCCCAATTCCGAAATATCCCACTCGATTTTCGTTTGAATTCCCGTATCCGTTATGCCTTCAATTTTCATTCGCACCAGTATGGCGGGCAGAAACATGGCTTCCATATTGTCCGCGTCGATTGGCGCAAATGCCTTCAATTCGCAAGAAGCGCCGTTACTCAGCAGCAGGTTCAAAGCCAGTCTCGGATAATTATCATCCAGTACCTCCATTTCCTGGATAGCTAATAATTTTCCTTCTTCATCCAGAAAATAAATATTGGCTTTGCCGAATGAAATCAACCCGTTCTGATCATCAAGAAAATACGGCGGATTGTAGTTCAAATCGAATGCGATACAATGATCTTCTGCTGCGACTCTGGACGAGAGCACAGAATTTCCAATGATGACGCCATTTTTCAACCCGTTCAATCCGTCATACCCCTCTTTCGAATACGGAATTTCTCTCGATCAATTCGTGCTTGATCCTGTGAAAATTATTTTTCATGTCTGCATCTTTCGTTTTCTCGTTAATCAGTTGAACGGCCAATTTCCCTTTTTCGCGATGATGCAAGTCAACCGTCGTAAGCTGCGGTGTCAAATACGTATCGAAAACCGCATTATCAAATCCTGCGACCGACATACTTGGTCCCTTGATTGCGCCGGAATTATACAGTTCAAGAAATTCTGCTGCAATTTTATCCGAGGCACAGACGACTGCCGTGTATTCGGATTCATCATCCAGCAAGGATGAACGATTATCCATTGTCACCTTGCCGATCGTTTTGTTCGGGCCGAAATGTTGGTGTACAGCCGAACATGCACCTGCGTATCGTACTTCAGTAAGGCTTTCCTCGTTTTCAACAAATCTGGATGCAAGAAAAGCAATCCGTTCATGTCCTTTGGAGATCATATGTTCCGCGACTTCTTTGGCCGCCAGGTAATCGTCATTCATAATAAAATAAGTCTCCTGCTTTTGTTCGAAAATCCGCCTTTCTTCATCGTCCAATACGACATCGATAAAAACGGAACGAATCGAATCTCGAATAATAGAAGAAATAGGATGCACCAGCTTGTTCGGTGTCGTAGCGACAATAAATCCGTCGAACAACCAATTATTTTGTAAAATTTTTATATCGTTAATATCCGTAAAACTGTGCACAAGCACGAAATTCCCATGATTACGCGCTTCCTTCTCGATTCCCGACAAAAGCTCCGATATAAACGGGTCCGAGAAATTATCGTGATCTTCGCCTTCGCTCACGTAATAGAGAACGCCAATTAAATTCGAGGATGAATTGACAAGAGATTTCGCGTTCATATTCGGACTGTAGTCATACTTGTCGAGCAGTTTTTGAATTTTCTTTCGCTTGCTCTCGGACACACTTTTGCCTTTAATCACATTGGCTACCGTCGTAATACTTACGCCGGCTTCATCTGCAATTTGTTTGAGAGTAACGGCCACGGGATTCATCCTTTCGTCGCATTTATCTACTTCACCGAGCCGGCTGTAATGCCTGAAATAAACTGTTTTTGGAATACCACATAGACGATAAGTACTGGAATCATTGTAATCGTTGTGGCGGCAAATAATCCACCGTAATCTGTTCCATATCGACCGTTGAAAAGCTTCAGACCGACGGAGATCAACTGCTTATTGGGACTGTCAATCATTAAGAACGGCCATATGAAATCTTCCCATGCCCATAGGAATTGGAAAATAACCAAGCTTGAAATCGTATTTTTGGAGGTCGGGACAATGATTTTATGGAAAATAAAAAAATCGTTCGCCCCGTCCATTCTTGCCGCTTCCAACAAGTCATCCGGGATTTGAGAAATGGACTGCCTGAACAGAAAGACGCCGAAAGCACTTGCCATAGAAGGGATAATCAATGATTTATAACTGTCCAGCCACCCAAATTGCATCATCATTTCATATTTCGGAATGAGGGTGACGGCCCACGGAAGCATCATGGTAGACAAGATTGCGGCAAACAACAGCCCTTTTCCCCTGAACGTAAACTTCGCAAACAGAAATCCCGCCAAGGAGCTCGTATACACGACAATCGCCGTCACGATAAAAGAGATAGATAAACTATTCGCGAACATCCGCATGAAGTTAAATTTTTGTTGGACGTTGGTATAGTTTTGCAATGTTGACATGGTCGGAAATAGGCTGCCGCCGATTTTAACAATTTCACTGTTGGTCGCAAAGGAAGATACTAACATCCAAGCAAAGGGAATGATCGTGACAATCGCAAAAAAAACGACAACGACATTCATGACCACTCCGATTCCTGTTCTCAAATCAGTATCCCTCCCTTTTCGGCATTTTGAACATGATCGCCGTCAATAGGGCAATCATAACGAACAGAATGATGGACATCGCCGAAGCGGCGCCGAAATTGTATTTAATAAAAGCCTCATCGAAAATCAAATAGGAGATGACATAAGTACTTGTACCTGGACCGCCTTCCGTCATAATCAGAATTTGCACATAGGATTGCAAATAATCGATTAATGAAGTCACCATGACGAAGAACGTAATCGGTCGAAGAAGCGGCCAAGTAATTTTCATAAATTTCTGCACAGCACCCGCCCCATCAATCGCGGCGGCTTCATAGGATTCTTCCGGGATCGCCATTAAACCGGCCAAAAAGATTATCGTAGCATAACCGAAATCTTTCCATACTGTCATGATAATAATAGCGGTCATCGCATAGTTCGTATTGTTCAACCAAGCGATATCGAGGCCGAAAATTTTATTGATCAACCCGAATTGAGGGTTGAACATCCATACCCACACAAACGATACCGCCACCATCGGCGTAACGGTCGGCATGTAAAAGATGCCCCGATGCGCACTCTTGAATTTAATCAGTTTCGAAGTTAAAAAAAGCGCAAACGTTAACCCGACGATGATGCGCAACACGCAAGAAACGATCGAATAAAACAAGGTGTTTCCCATGGAACCCCATAGCAGCTTGTCATGTAAAACCGTTTTGAAGTTTTCCAAACCAGTAAAGTCATATTGATCAACTAACGGATTCCAATCGTGAAAACTGCCCATAAACGCTTTCGCGATAGGATACGCCGTGAATATTCCGAAATATAGGATCAGAAAAATAATGATGGCATTCCGAAAGGACAAGCCTTTCTTTAAGAAGAAATGTATCTTCATTTGAATGTTCTCCCTTAACGATAACCGGATTATATCTCACGATCCGCCAGTCATAATCGACCCGTGAATCGTGAGATATGCTGGCAGCGGAAACTTGCGGTTGATCTATTTGTTTCCTGTCGCCTCGTTAAAAAACTCATACTTATTTTCCAAGGAGACAAAGCTCGTTTTCGCCATATCCTTGTCCATTTGTTGCTGAGCTTCCTCCATCGCTTTATCCACCGACATGCCGTTGTATAAAATATTTTCGCCGGTCTGCCGCATGACGGTTTCAAGGGTCGATGGGAAGGGGCCCGGCCAAATTAATCGATCGACACGGGGAGCGATCGTATTCAGTACGGGATCGGCCTGGATGTCTTTATCGTCTCTCAGCGAGTATTTCGTAGGGAAAGTGGCATATTGCAAGGCGCCCAGCTTGCTGTATTCATCGCCTGCCAGAATAAATCGAATAAAATCTTGAGCAACCGCTTGTTGTTCCTTCGTTTGGTTTTTATTCACGCCAGGCGTAGCCTCGCCATCGTAACGGTCATACGCAAACGGCGTGTCTGTTGTAAAAGTCGGCGTTGGAAATACACCGAAGTCGATATCCGGATAGGTGGTCTTGAGTTCATTCTGGATCCAACCCCAACCATAAATCATGGCAGACTGACCATTACCGAAGCTGGGCAAATACTCATCTCCAAAATTTTTGTCCCCAAGCTTATGCTTCTCATACAAGTCCACCATAAACTGCGTATTTTCTTTTGTGACTTCCGTATTGAAATTCATTTTCTTACCGTCTTCGGTGAACATTAATTGTCCTTTCTGATAGTTCAGTGCGGTAATCATTTCTTGATATCCGCTGTCATTATAATTAAATGCCGCCTGTACGAGCTTGTCTCCCTTGAATTTCGTCAGTTTCTTGCCAACTTCGATAAATTCATCCCAGGTCGCAGGAATATCATCGTCTGTCAGCCCTGCTTCATTCCACAGCTTCTTATTGTAGAAAATGCTTCCTGTCATGGTCGAGTAATTGATGTATTGAACGCCGCCGTCTTTCTCAAACAGTTCAACGAGCTTATAATCTTTGGCCAAGTCCTCGACCGGAATATCGTAAAGTGCCGCATAAGGTGAAATGACATCGTCATAGGCATTGCTGGTGCTGAAAAGCGCCGGACCATTCTTTCCCTTCAAGGCCAGCGGAAGCTTTGTCCAATAATCGCTCCATGCCTTCACATCAGGCTTGATCGTAACGTTGGGATGAATACTTACGTATTTATCAATCATTTTTAGCGCAGGCTCGCCCTCTGTTCCCGACCAAAAATCGATCGTAATCGGCTTGCCGTCGTTCACGGGCTGATTCGGATCATACTTCACTGCGTTTCCGAGTATCTCCATCTGTTTATCAGGGTTCGTACCCGCCGTTTCAGAAGCTTTGTTCTCCCCTCCGGACGATGAACAACCGGTCAAGAGCAATCCCAGACATAAAACAGCGCCTAACAACCCTTTTTTCTTCATTGCAATTCCTCCCCAAAATTTTAACGTTAAAATTGTTGGTACGGCTTTATTTTAACGTTAAAATTTTGGTGTGTAAAGCGTTATCTTTTTTGTGACTTCTGTAATAAAAAAATAGCTGTCCCGCACGGGGCAGCCATTCTCTAATTATTCACTTGATGAACCTGCGCGCCTTCTCGATCGCCTCGTCTTCCGTCGGCGCAGTTACATAACGTCCGTTCACGAAGACGAACGCGTAGCGCGCACAGGGGCCGCAGTAAGACTTGCAGCCTACCTTCACTTCCGTTTCCGGCGCGGCTTTCTGCAGCTTGGACATCATCGTCTTGACCCGGATATGGCGGCACTTGTCGCAGATGCGTATATCGTTCTCGACCGGATAGCCTGCGTTCAAGCTGTCATCAGTGGTCTCCATGGTTACCCTTGCTCGGATTCGTAATGACGAACCCTTCCTCCGGAAAATATAAATAATCGATCTTCACGCCGTCCAGAAGCTCTTCGCCGCGAGCCAGGATGACGTCGATGCCCTTGTCGGTGCTGACGACTTCGTCCTGGTCGCCCGGCTGATCCAGGTCAAGTCCGTAATGCGCATGATCCCCATGGCTGTGCGTAATGAGGACGCGCAGCTTCTTGTCTGCGTTCTCCGGCTTGTCCAGCTCGCGCTGCAGCACCTTTGCCGCATTGCGGGTAATTTTGCAATTCATGTCGCGTTCCACTCCCGTTATGGTCTGGTTTTATTGTAATGGTTTCCCGTCCGGTTTTCCAGCGTATATTTGCGCTCCATCCGTTTGGCATACCACGCCGATGCGAGGACGGTAATCGCCGCATCGTCGATGGGCACCAGCGGCATGAAGTCGGGAAGCACCCAATAAAGCGCCACGGGGACGAGGAACAACAGCTTGTCTTGTACCGTCACGCGGGGAGAACGCAAGATCGACCAGACGCGGGACGGCAGGCGGCTCCATAACCGATAGAATGATTTGCGCGGCATATTCGGGACTCCTGTCATTCGCGGATTGTCCCCAGTGTGCCCCGTTCTCATAATTTCGAACCTACGGCGGCGACAAATCCAACGCTTGCGCGAACAGTCGGTTCAACCGCTGCGAGATCGCCGGAAAATCGCCCGCCGGCAACGGATTGACGCCGGAGCCCGCTTCCACCGTGAAGCCGGGCCGCCGGAACGCCTGCAGGAACCAGTCTTTGTAGCCGGCATCGCTGCCCGTGAGGGCTACGGCCCGGTATCCCGCCGCGTCGGCCAGCCGGCCCGCCCATTCCTGCGAACAGGGCGGTTCATAGTCGCGATAATTCCAATACACTTCTTCCCCTTGCGTATGCAGGGACAGCACCGCGTGAAAATCCATCCGCACGGTCCAGTCCGCGAGCGCTCTCGCTTCCGGCTCGCTGAGCGGCGCCGGACCGCCGTAGTCGCGAGGCCCCGGCAGTTGCACTTGCCGGCGCTGCCGCTCTTCTTCCCAATAGGCGGGAAACTGGTCGTTCAGATCGACGCCGCGCGCGTTCGCCTTCCAATCGGACGACGCAAGCCCCTGCAGCACCCATTCCACGCCGTCCGGATTCAGCATCGGAACGATCCAAAGCGTATTCCGGCGCAGCAGATTGTGGGCGTCCATCCCCCCGACCGTCCCCCGCGTACAAGCGGCAAACGCATAATCATACGCAAATTTCACAAGCAGCGGCGTCGTGATCCATTCATTGCCATGACAGCTCCCGTTGAAGTGCCAGCGGAACGGCCCGCTGCCGATCCGCAGCGCATAGAGCGGCTGACCGAGCACGCTGCAGCCGATCGTTCCGACTTCGACGAACGGATAATCAGCCGCCAGCCGCCTTAAATCCATCGCAAGCTGCATAATGCCGTATTTCTCCCCGATCACTTGCGTTCACCCTTCCCGCCCAAATGATATGATGTATGACGGGAATTGGGTTCCTATGTCTGTACGAAGCCGATTTGCGGCACGCGCCAGACGACGGGAAGCTTGCGAATCTGCTCGTCCAGCCAAGCATGCGCGATCGTCTGAAATTTACCCGGATCGCCGCTGCAGCAAAATTGGTGCAATGGCACCTCGTCCTGTCCTGCAAGCACGCGGTCTCTTTGCAGGATGGTGCTGATTTCCCGCGCGGTCTCTTCCGCCGAACTGATCAGGGCCACGCCCGGGCCGACGACTTCGGATATCGTCTCCGACAAGAACGGATAATGCGTGCAGCCGAGAATGAGACAATCCAGCGTCTCCGACCTCATCGGGCTCAGCGAACGTTCGACGACGCTCCTGGTCTCCTCCGACTTGAAGTTGCCGGCTTCCACCAATGGTACGAAATCCGGACACGCCCTGCTGATCACTTTCAGATGCGGCGACAATCGCCCGAGCGCGACTTCGTAAGCGCCGCTCCTGATCGTTCCTTCCGTTCCGATCACGCCGATGACGCCCGTCTTCGACCGACCGATCGCCGCGCGGGCGCCGGGATGGATCACGCCGACGACCGGAACGTTCACCCGTTCCTGGACGGCCGTGAGCGCCACCGCCGTCGCGGTATTGCAGGCGATTACGATCATCTTGGGCTCGTATTGCCGCAAATAATCGACGATCTCGCAGGTGAATCGAGTGACTTCTTCCGCAGGTCTCGGGCCGTAAGGCGTTCTGGCGGTATCGCCGTAATACAAGATCGATTCCCGGGGCAACTGGCGCATGACTTCCTTCACGACAGTCAGACCGCCGACGCCGGAATCCAGGACTGCTATCGCCTGCTGCACGAGAACACCGCTTTCTTCTGTGTGATCGACACTTCTACATTATGAGGGGAGATTCCAAAAGGTACCTCGCTTCCGCGCAAAATAAAAACGCAAGCCCCGCGGGAGAGGAACTTGCGTTCATAAAGTATACGTTCGTGCTAAGGCGCTTGATGAGACTGTCGATTAATTGCGGATCGGGCCAAACTGCTTCGTGAGAGCGATGTTTCGAAAGAGCGATGCTTCGTGCGCAATGCATTCTGTTAACCATTAATCGACAGTCTCTTGACCTGGTTGGTCTATTCGTTATTGCGCGGAAGCGTCGCTGGCAGCCGCCGTCTCCTCTGCCGCTTCCCCGTTCGCGATCTCGGCATCGGCCGGCTTGCGCGAACGAATGTCCGTCACGAATCGCCCGGCGGCTTGCTTGGCATCGGAAGCGAACGATGTCGTCTTGCGGGCGATCGACTGCACGGCGGAGCCGGCTTGACGTCCGATCTCGGCTGTCTTGTCGCCGACCTTGTGCGCGGTATCCGAGATGTCCTTGCGCAGTTCCTTGCCGGATTTCGGAGCCAGCAGCAAGGCGGTAACCGCTCCGGTGACCGCGCCCGTCAGCGCGCCCCACATGAACGATTTCAACACTTTCTTGTTTGCCATTTTCCATCACTCTCCTGATCGATGATCCGCACCCGATCCCGGCCTGTTGCCGCTGCCTGAGCCGGAGTCTTCCGCGAACCGGGTGAACAGGCGACGCCCCAGATCGCGGAAATAGTCGATTGGACCCGGCATTTCCGAAGCCGCGCCGGCTTCCGCCGTTCGCAGCGCGATGAGCCGGTCACGCCAATATTCGGCGGCATGCACGGCGGCCATCGCGGCGGACTCGGCGGCTTCCCCGACAGCTCTCGCCCCCTCCGCGAGCCTGGAGAATCCGCTCATCGTCTGCCTGCATACGACTGCCGCCCCGGTTGCTTCCTCCGCCAGTTGCGCATAGGCGGCAAGCGCCAGGTCCGCCTGCCGCGCCAGTCGCTCCGCCTCGCGGTCCCATCGCCCGAGCATGCGGTTCAATCGCCACAACAACGCCATCAGCGCGCCTGCCGTCAAGAGCACGGCGAGCGCAATCGCATAAGCGGCCAAATTCCATGCCATCGTCTTCACTCCCTCCTGCCCAAGCTGCTGACCGGGCGAATGCCCATGCGGTTGATACAGTATAAGCAGGCAGGGCTCGTTTCGACACAAGTAATAGTCAACAAAAAAAACGGCCCGCATCTTGGCGAAGAAGACGGTGCCGTTCGTTATCGTTTGATGAAATAGGGATGTATCGACTGCCTAAGACCGGCCCGACGCGACCTTGCTGCCGCGTATGGCATACGTGCAGCGTTTGCCGCCGTCGGCAAGGCATTCGGTGCGCTCCACTTCGGCTCCGAGCAGTTGCTCGAACAATTGGAGCTCGCAGCGGCAGGCTTGCCGGTATCGATTCGCGACCTGAGCTACAGGGCAATTGTATTCATGCAGCCGGAAGGCGTCCGGGTCCTCATCATCCGCCGTCCAATCGGTCATATAGCCGCCTTCATTCTGGATCTCGGACAAAACGGCCACTCGTTCTTCCAGCGACAGATCGTCCATACGTTCGCGGTACTTGTTCACGAGCTTGTCCCGCCGGCCTTCGAACATGCGGTCGATCATCGCAGGACCGCCGGGCGCCTGCTCCAATTCCGCGAACAGATCGAGCGTCAACTGCGGGTAATTCTTCGGAAACAGAGGATCCGCCTGATCCGTCAGCGAATAACGGTAGCACGGCCTGCCCATCGGCTGTCTCACCAGCGCGGAGCTGATCAGTCCGTCCCGTTCCATCGCCTGGATATGGCGGCGAATCGCCATTTCGGTAATGCCCATCGCCTTGGCCATGTCGCCGGTACTGCAGCTTCCTTCCGTCTTCAGCATCTGAAGCAATTGACTGCGAGTCGACCGTTCTTCTTGCGGCAGCATGAGCATTCCTCCTCGGGCTACCGGTGCAGCGGATATATGCTTTTCATTGTACCGGAATTCGCTCGATCCGTAAATCGCAGCCGGCGCGGAAAATGTTTCATTCTCCCAATTCGTTCCGCAAATACTCCCGGACATGCTCCGAAAATCGGTTCAGCAAAACCGGCAGCTCCAATGTTAAGCCGTGCAATTCGCTTCTTGCCCATACGGAATAGTCCTGCACGAGCGGCTTGCGAAGCTGGACAAGCCTTCGCACCGGCTCTGCCACGTCGGCAGGCAACACGCTTTCCCCTGCAATGATGTCGATAATATCCTCATAGCTGCTCGCATCCCGCATCAGAAACCCGTCGATCAGCGAATTGCCGACATCCGTCACGATTTCCACAGACAGATGCAGCGCCCTCTCCTGGGCCAGTCCCTGCAGCAGCGTGCCCCTCCATTCCGCTGCCAGCTCCGACAGCGCCCGGGCGATGTCAGGCACGCAGGCAAGCTTCTCCTCAATGCTCGTCCGATTCACGTAATACAAGGGCGTCGGCCTCCTTCATTTCCGCTTGCTTCTGCCCCTGCGCTTGAGCCAGATCGTCATGACGATCGCGCTGACGATGATCACGAGCAGATACGTCATCATTTCATACAGATCGCCATTGCCCATGTCCGTCGTCGCGTCTGCCGTCAGATACAGGTTCGACATCTCAGAGGTTGTAATCGACGCTGACCGAAGATTCGCGCACAGACGTCATATATTCGATGACTTTTTGATGTACCGGATGCACCTGATACGTTTGCAGATCGTCCAGGGAATCGAAGCTCGTCGTCAGGGCGATGTCGTACGACCGCTCCGAATGGAGCACGTCGATGCCGACCTCGATTGTGCGCAGCACCTCGATCTTGCCTTCCATGTCGCGCAGTACCTGGGCCGCACGCTCCACATTTTCGGCGGAACGGTCTTTCAATTTGAACAGTACGATATGCTTGATCATGTGTATTCCCCTCTTCTGATCGGTGGATTGGAAAAAAAGGAGCCTCTGCGGCTCCTTCGAATGATTGTCCTGCTTACTCCACGATAATGACCGATTTCATGTCCGCGTGGCCCGTACCGCACATGATCGAGCAGTGCAGCTCATAAGTTTTGCCGGCTTCCGGGAACGTGATCTCTTGGGTCGGATTGTCGGGAGTCAGGTCGATTCCCAGCTCCTTGATCTCGGCGCCATGCTTGCCCAGTTTGTTGGAGAGCTTGACCTTGTAGGTCGTGCCGGCTTTCACGTGGTATTCTTTCTCGTTGAATTCGAAGTTGGATGCGGTGATCGTCAGAGACTCCATACCTTCCGGCAGAACCTCCTCATGCGGCTTCTCCGGCAGTCCCGACGCCAGCAAGTAAACGCCCAAGGCGCAAGCGATCAATACAAGCGTAGCCATCGTCCATTTGTACATCGAGTGCTCCCCCTGCTCATTCAAAAATGTCCACCTCTTATATTACCTAATTTGGACAGATAAACTCAACCTCAATCCGAGCCGGGCAACCAACTTTTCCTGAAACTTTGACAAATTGATGAACTTCCCGATGGCTTCTTGCGGCTTTCGAACCTGCTTGCGGCGGCAGGTTGGCAGGATTACGGGGAGACTGGGCCGCCAAAGCAGTTCGATTCGGCAAATAGCCGCGGGTTGAAACATTCCCGTTGATCTTGCGGACCGTGCAGATTATGCTAGTAGCATCTTGTCCATTCTGCCGCAAAGGAAGTTCCGCATGACATCATCGGGAAGGCTTTCCTATTTCTATCTTTTTTATTTCTTTATCTACATGGGCAATGCCGTCTACGGCACGTTCATCCCGCTCTACTTCCGCGATGCGGGATTCGACTCGTCACAGATCGGCATCCTCCTCGGCATCGGCCCCCTTGTCGCCATTCTCGCACAGCCGGTATGGGGAACGCTGAGCGACAGAGCCAGCACCAAGAACGGCGTACTGCTGTTGCTCATTGCCGGGAGCGGCGGCGCCATGCTGCTGTATCCATTGTCCGACGGATTCGGCTACTTGCTCGGCATGATCAGCGTCTTCACTTTCTTCCAGGCATCGATCTTCGCCGTCAGCGATGCGATCACGCTCGAGGAATTGGATCGGCGGAGATGGGCAAGCGGCTTCAGCCGGATACGGATGGCCGGTACGATCGGGTTCGCGCTCATGTCGATCGTATTCGGACTGATCGCCGATAAGCGCGTGGATTTGCTGTTTGTCGTCTACGCCGCCGTCATGGCCGTATCGTTCGCATTCGTCTTGCGGTTCCCTTCTGTCGCAGGTCATCAGAAAAAAGGACGCCGCATCCGGATCTGGATCCTGTTCCGCAATCGCAAGCTGGTATTTTATTTGGCGGTCAACTTCGTGCTCCATATTACATTGGGCTATTACTATACGTTTTTCCCGCTGTATTTTCAGGAATTGGGCGGCAGCAGCGCGTGGCTCGGGTGGTCGATGGTCATCTCCTCGCTCAGCGAAATCCCGTTCCTGCTGCTGGCCGGCACGATCTTTCAGCGGGTGCGCGTCCATTACATTTTGCTGGGAGCGGGGGCGGCGGCGGCGCTGCGGTGGTACTTGTTCTCGGCCATCCATGACCCGTACTGGACGATTCCCGTGCAGATGCTGCACGGCCTGATCTTCATCGTCTTGTCCGTCACCATGGCGACCGTGATCAACCGGGAAGTGCCGGACGAGCTCAAAGCCAGCGGCCAGACGCTGAACGCCCTGCTGTGCCTCGGCGTCGCCCGCCTGATCGGCAGCTACGCAGGCGGCGAAGCGAGCGAAGTATGGGGGATGCGCGACGTGTTCTTGTACAATGCGGTGCTCGCGGCCTTTTGCATTGTAGTATTCGCCGCGCTGTTCCGGCGAATGGACCGCCGCTCCGCCGCGTCGTCCAATTAGGTGAATGTCTACAAATCCACCTCGATGATCGACTGCGCTGTCTCGGGATGGTCGGTAATCATTCCGTCGATCTGGAATTTGAGTACCTCCTTCATCGCCCGCCTGGTGTTGACGGTCCAAACCCATACCTCGCGCCCATCGGCATGCGCTTGCCGGACAAGACGGTCCGTCAGCATCACCTGCTCGATCGTGTAGAAATCGACATCGAGTCCCGATAAGTTCCCGAGCGCGAAGTAGAGAATTCTCCCGATCTTGATATCGGGCGCAAGTTCCCGGATTCGTTCCAGCGAGCGGCCGTCGAATGACTGAATGCGCACCTCCTGCTCGATTCCGGCTTCTTTGACGATCCGGACGACTTCATCTGCCAGCGCTTCGCCCGTGCTGCCATACGGCTTCAGATCGAGCAACAGCTTGATCCGGTCCTCCGCTGCGGCGAGAGCCTCGTACAATGACGGGATCCGTACCGGACTCCCGTTCTCGTCTTGGCCGATGGACAACTGGCGAAGCTGCGCATAAGTCAGTTCGGCCACGCGCGTTCGCACGCCGGCTACGCGTCCGAGATCGGAATCGTGATTCAACACGGCAACTCCGTCCTTGGTCAGTTGGACATCCAGTTCCACCACCTGCATGCCTTTATCGATCGCCGAGACGATAGAGGGGAGCGAGTTCTCCGGCGCGGCCATCGTGTCTCCGCGGTGCGCCGCAATGAGAACGCTCCACCTGGCATACACAAGGCTTTCGCTCGCCCGCCAGCCGATGAACATCGACAAGGCAATGTACACAGCGGCAACCGAAGCGTACAGGGTGCGCTTATGCCGAAGTCTCTTCCATCCGTTCCATATCCGAATTTCGAGCTTGCCCAATTTGCTGGGACGAAAGCCGATCCGGTCCCTCGCCCTCAGTCCCAATGCCCGTCCGAAGCCGTAATAGAGCCGCGTGAGCACGAAAATATTGATCGGCAAAAGCAGAATCGTCAGCAAGTAAGCTGCCATGGTGGAGAACGTCAAGGAATAATGTCTGGACACGAGCGCCAGCACGTCCATGTCCAGCCAAGAGGGGATCGAACTTAGCGCGGTCAGCGCCAAGGAGATCGCTGCGAGAACCGCAACATTAAACAAGAGCAGCGAGCCAAACAACTGCCAACGGCGGCCCTGTGTCAGAAGCAGGCTTTCACGCATCGCCTCCCTGAGCTTAAGGTCCTCCAACACGATGAAGTGCGGCACGAAAATCCACCGCAACAACGTATACAGCGCCGCTGCCAATAGCAGCGCATAAATAAAAGTCATCGTATAAGTGGCGTCCAACACATGATTGTTCAAGAGGATCGGCAGGTTGAACAGAGCATAGAACGAAGCCGACAACGGCGAATCGACAAACGGAATCAGGAGCAGGAGCAGCATCATCAACGGAAACGCGCCGAAGCCAAGCAGCCTCGGGGTCTTGCGCAACGCGTTCAGTACTGCGTCCGCGATAGCGATCTCCTTGCCGTGATAGCATTGCTGAACAAGCAGGATGAGCACGAACAACTCGATGAGCAGAACATAAGAGGCGATAAGTCCGATAAGGAGAAGAACAGCCAGCCCTTTGTAGCTTACGCCGATGCGGTAAACTTCCCCGTTAAGCAACGAGCCGGAACCGACAATTCTGATCATTCTATGAAACAAGAACGTAATGAGCGGAATGGCGACAAAGCTCGTGACCAGCATATACATCAGTTGGAATAGAAGCAGCTTGGCAAAAAAATGGCGGAAATCGCGTATGCTTCTGCCTAATAGTTTAAGCAAGACGAATCATTCCGTTTCCGTGAGCTGTTGTTAGGTTCATTATAATATGACAGATATATACCCCGCTAGACAGAATCTGCTTGGTTCATTTAGCGCAATCGGAAATGGACGCGGGTAGGTACTCGATAGATTCTGTCCCAGCGAGCAATTGCGACACGAGTGATTGCGAGGCGTTGACATCGGCTGTGCGACTATGGTAATATCGTTTTTGTCGTCATGAATGACTTGGGCCCTTAGCTCAGCTGGGAGAGCGCTTCGCTGGCAGCGAAGAGGTCAGCGGTTCGATCCCGCTAGGGTCCACCAAAATAACTGATAGAGCAGCTCACTCGAGCTGCTTTTTATTTTGGCGGACTTTGCGAGATCGAACGAAAATGGGGCGTTCCGCGCGCAGGTTGCCAGCGGCAACCGAGCACGGCATTGAAAATTACCGCTGCGATCTACTTCTTCGAATCATCTTCGACAGCAAGTTCAATCAGAATTTCAATATCCCGCTAGGGTCCACCAAGATAACTGACAGAGCAGCTCACTCGAGCTGCTTTTTATTTTGGCAGAGCGACCGCCATGCTGAAAAGATTTTTAATCTATGCAGGGTTCATAGATCCTCCCGCAGGTAAGGGCATCCCGTCAATTTGTTCAATCTCCTGACGGATTCGGCTCTTGTCAGGGACTCGTAGAACGATCCTGAAGTAACGTTATTTAAACTCTGTAACCGGGTTTGGTCAGGTTAGGGACCACGTTCGCAGTTGCTGGGATGCTGTAACCGGGTTTGGTCGGGCTAGAGACAACGTGCGCAGTGACTGAGTTGCTGTAACCGGGTTTGGTCGGGTTAGGGACCACGTGTGCAGTGACTGAGTTGCTGCAACCGGGTTTGGTCAGGTTAGGGACCACGTTCGCAGTTGCTGGGATGCTGTAACCGGGTTTGGTCGGGCTAGAGACAACGTGCGCAGTGACTGAGTTGCTGCTTGCACAATTCAGGCTCGTCCCGGATAGACATATAGGCTATTGGAAAGTAAATCCAATCATCCAGCGACAATAAGCTCTGCCGTCGGCATAGATCCTTGAAACGTGCCAGATCAAGATCTCTGGCATGTGTTGCATAATCTTGAATTTCTATATTGCCTTTCACCTTGCCTGGCAAATACGCAAAATCGAGATAGCGGATTTTGTTGTGCAAATCGCGCACCTCCCACTCCGAATGCAAGCAGTCGAAGTTCCCGATCGCCGGATGCCAGGCCAATCGCAGAAATTCCACTGATCCGTAGCTTAAACCTTTGGACAGGATTTCTTTTCGCCTGTGATTTTTCTCTTCCGCGATTTGCCGCTGCATCCAAATTTCATAGTCCTTCTGGAATCCCATCATTTTCTCCCCTTCCGATTACTGCCACGAAAATCATAATGCCGCCCTGATACAGTGAAGTATCAAAGCGGCATGTGCTTCATGACCGATTAAATCGACTATAATATGGAAAAATATTCAATTCAAGCGATATTGTGGTGGTTATGGCGGTTGTGGTGGGTGTGATGGGTGTCGCGGTTGTGGTGGGTGTGATGGTTATGGCAGTTATGGTGGGCGTGGCGGGTGTGGTGGTTATGGCAGTTGTGGTGGGTGTGGTGAGTGTGGTGAGCGACGTTCGACTAACTAACGGAACTGGTGAACGTTATTCACGTTTGCCGCCTTGCCTTATCGTACTAACGGAACTCATAAACGCTAATTCCCCATTTTCCGCATAGTTTTCAGTAAAATATAGCAAATAAAGCCTCTGTGTTCCGTTTACACTGCAGAATCGGCGGATCCCCATCGAATAAGGTCGCGTAGTTCCGTAAGCACATGGCAACCCGGCATAGCGGCGTGCGTCTTTGCATTACGTCCTTGCATTACGACCTTGCATTACGTCCTTGCAACCCGGCATACCGATGAATCCCCGTTCCCAGTTCTTCCTTCACGCGATTCACATTCAGTTCACAAACGCTCTTTATCATGCAAATCAGTCCGGTTGACGGGTGTGCGGGATCGTGACGTCCGACTCCGCCCCGAGACCGATTCGCAAACCATGCTCAAGGATGTTTCAGACCGGCATAAACCGCATTAGAATGGGACCATACCTGATGCATGATCATGATAAGGAGGCTTTACCTATGGTTCAAACGCAGCATTCCCTCCGCGCACCCGCGCATGAATGGGCCGTCGAAGCGCAGGGGCTGGTGAAAGTATTTGGAGACAATCGCGCGGTAGACGGCGTGGACCTGAAAGTACGCAAAGGTTCGATCTATGGCGTGCTGGGGCCCAACGGCGCAGGCAAGACGACTACAATCAGCATGCTGGCGACCTTGCTGAAGCCGGACGCAGGCTCTGCGCGTATCTTCGGGCACGACGTGACGAAGGAGCCGCACGTGGTGCGTCAATTGATCGGCGTGACCGGCCAATATGCGTCTGTGGACGAAGCGCTCAGCGCGACGGAAAATCTCGTCATCTTCTCCCGGCTGCTCGGGTTGGGACGCGAGGAATCGCGGCGCAAGGCGGCGGATTTGCTGGAGGAATTCGGATTGACCGAAGCCGCCAAGCGGCCGCTGAAGAGCTTCTCGGGCGGCATGCGCCGCCGGCTGGACCTGGCCGCAAGCCTCATCTCGCAGCCGCCGCTCATCTTCCTCGATGAGCCGACGACCGGCCTGGATCCCCGGACCCGCGCTCAGATGTGGGAGACGATCCGCCGCTTGGTAAGGACCGGATCGACCGTGTTGCTGACGACCCAGTATCTGGACGAAGCGGATCAATTGGCCGATCGCATCGCGGTCATCGATCACGGCCGCGTCGTCGCAGAAGGCACCGTCGACGAGCTCAAAGCGTCGGTCGGCACTTCTTCGCTGCATCTCCGAGTTCACCATCCGCGGGACATCGCGGAGGCGCGCCGGATCATCGAGCAGGTGCTTCGGGTCCCAACGAACGTATCTTCCGAAGCGAGCCGAATTACGGCGCCGATGGCGGATGCCAATCAAGTCACCGACCTGCTGATCGCCTTGAGAACGGCGGGCATTCATCTGGCTGAAATGAGCGTGCAGAAGCCGACGCTCGACGAAGTATTCCTTACGATTACCGGTCACGATACGAATCAGACGGACCAGGCAGAGTCCGCCGACCGGGCAGCGAATGCAGCAAAAACGAAGGAGGTTGTACGCGTATGAGCACCACCGCCTATCCAGCCGGCCCTACAGACCGGATCCGCAATCGTGCAAGTCTCCGTCAGTCGATCCGCCATTCGCTGACGATGGCTTATCGCGGACTGTTGAAAATCAAGCGGACACCCGAGCAATTGTTCGATGTCACGCTGCAGCCGATCCTGTTCACCTTGATGTTCACTTACATCTTCGGCGGGGCGATCTCCGGCGACGTGATCAGTTATTTGCCCGTCATTATTCCCGGCATCCTCGTGCAGACTGTCATCACGACATCCATCGTCACCGGCGTCCAACTGCGCGAGGATATGGACAAAGGCGTGTTCGACCGCTTCAAATCGCTGCCGATCGCGCGCATCGCACCGCTCGCGGGCGCCCTGCTCGCCGACACGATCCGCTATACGATCGCGACGACGCTTACCTTCGCCATGGGCTACATCATGGGCTACCGGCCGGACGGCGGCATCGGCTACGTCGTGCTCGCCGCGGTCATCGTCATTGTCTGCTCCTGGGCGGTCAGCTGGATCTTCGCCTTCTTCGGCGTCATCGCGCGCACCGCTTCCAGCGTGCAAGGCATTTCGATGATCGTATTGTTCCCGCTCACGTTCCTGTCCAATGCATTCGTGCCTGTCGACACGATGCCGGGCTGGCTGCAATGGTTCGTCAACATCAATCCGGTCTCCCACCTCGTGACGGCTGTACGGGAGTTGACCAACAACGCGGCTGTCGGTTCAGATCTGTGGATCTCCTTGATCGGCGCGGCGGCGATCGTCGCGGTCTTCGCCCCGCTTACCGTCCGGGCCTATATGCGGAGAACGAAGTAGCTTCGATCGTTCTTCCTCTCCATACTCGGATAGGCTGAGTCCGGTTGCGTTCCGGAAGATCCTGCTGAAATAATTGGGATCGGGGTAGCCGACGATCGCCCCGATCTCCTTGAAGCTGAGCTCCGGACGATCCGCGATCAATCGCTTCGCTTCCCGAATACGAAGCGAGATCACGTATTTGACGGGAGATACGCCAATATACTTCTTGAACACCTTGGTCAGGTAGGAAGCGGAGAAATGAAACCGGCCGGACAATTCCTCTATCGAGATCGCCGACGCATAGTGCTGAAGCAGGTAACGTTCCGCCTGGGCCGCGATCTCCCGCGGCAGTTGTGACTCCTCCGCTTCTTCCTCCGTCAGCAGCAGCGATCTCAGCCAGGCCGATGCGCCGGACCGAATTACGCTAAAATCCGGCGACAGCTGCACCAGCTTAAGCAATTCCTGTTCTCCATGCCAGCTCTCTTCTTCCGCGTCAAGGGCGCTGACTTGATGCAGCAGACGAAGCAATTCGACCAGATGGCGCTCAACTTCGCGCTGGGTAAGCCGTTGGCTTGCCCACCGATCGAATAATCGTTCGGTCTCTTCCTTCAAGGCGTTCCATTGACCGCCTTGCGCCAGAATGGCGGCGGTCTGACGGAAGCTGTCGTCGAGCCCGCTGCCGACTCGATTGGCAGCCGCGGCACTATCCGCATCCTGCTTTACTGCGCAATCGACAAGCATCGATTCGCCGATCCGAAGCTTATTTTCGATACACTCGTTCAACGTGCGGGCAGCCTCGCCGAGCTCATCGATTGCCAGCAAGCGGCCAACGCCCGCGACCGTGACCGGGAACGGCGCGGCTCGCGCCTTAAGCTGATCGAACACGGGGCGGATGTCCGCCTGCGGCACAGGTTCGGTGGCTTCCCCTTCCGTTCGGACGACCAGAAACTTGCCGTGGTGGTAAGGGGAATCGATCCACCACCAGTCAAGCGATTCATCCAGCAAAGCAGCCGCTTCCTCCGGCTGCGCCGCTCCCCACAAATTACCGTGCAGCCGCCTCAGCTCGCTCGAGCTGTATGGGCCGGTCAGGTGGCCGATCTGCACGAGGTACATCCGATAGAGGGCGCGAACGGATCCGATTTGCGGAAATTCCGCTGCCGGCCGGTCATCCCCGAATGTCGCCGCAGTCAGCGTTTCCTTCATCTTCCGATCCTTGTCCTCCACGATCAATTTCCTCATACGCTGCAGCGTCTCGCCCAGACGGTCTTTATCCAACGGCTTGAGCAAATAATCGCTGACCCCGCAGCGAATCGCTTCCTTGGCATATTCGAACTCGTCGTACCCGCTTAACACAAGGATGCGGACATGCGGATATCGCTGCGTCACTTCCCGCAGCAAAGCCAGTCCGTTCATCTGCGGCATATGGATGTCGGTAATCAGCAGGTCCGGCATCGTCCGCCCGACCTCCGTCAACGCATCCACTCCGTTGTAGGCAGTGCCGACCGTTCGAAAGCCGGCAGCCGATTGATCGACCTTCGCCGCGATGTCTTTCAACTGCAGCGGCTCGTCTTCGGCGACGACGACATGAAGCTTCCGCACGTCCGCGATCATCGCACTTCCCCTTCCTCGTTCCGATCGGCTGCCGCAGCGCCTTCCAACGGGCCTCCGATGCGCACGCAAGCTCCGCCGTCCGGCGAATTGCCGATTTCGAATAACGCTTCGCCGCCATAGAGCATCCGAAGCCGCTCGGCCGTATTGCGCAGTCCCATGCCGCTGCCTTCCGTGTCCGGGTCAGCCCCGTACCGGTCCCAAGCCGCGAGTACCGATTCGCTGAAGCCGCCGCCCGTGTCGCGGATCGTCAGCAGCCACCTTCCGTTCTCTACGGTTCCCTTAATGTCGACTGTCCATGGAGGCTGCGCGTGAATCCCGTGCTTGAACGTATTCTCGATGATCGGCTGCACGATCAACTTCGGCACATGAACCTCCTCCAGCGCAGGCGCGATCTCGACGCGATATTGCAGCAGATGCTCGTATCGGACCTTCATCAGCATCAAATAGCTTTCCGCATACGCGATCTCGTCGCGAATCGCAACCTTCTTGTGGCTGTCCGACAACACATACCGCAGCATCAGGGACAAGTCCCCGCAGACGCGCACGATCGCGGCCGCTCCCTGTTCCTCCGCCATGATCTTGATCGCGGAAATCGTATTGTACAGGAAGTGGGGGTTCATCTGCGCCTGCATCGCCACCATCTTCGCCTCCGTCTCCTTGGACCGGGAACGAATCGTCTCTTCGATCAGATCCTGCAGCCGGATGCACATCTTCTTGAAAGAATCGTCCAGCATCTGCAGCTCGTTCCACCCCCGATTCGTCTCCCTGGAAGCCATCGGCAGCAAATTTTCGATATTCAGCGACCGAATGGAGCGCATGAGCGCCTTGATCGGCCGGGTCATGCTCTGGGCGACGAAGAACGAGACAAGCAGCGTGACCAGGATCAGCCCGACGGACGCGGCGATCATCGAGTGGCGGAACGACCGCACGGGACGAAGCAGCAACGATTCGGACTGCGCGGTTATGATCGTCCAGCCGGTATATTCGGAATGCACGTAAGCCAGGATGTCACGTTCGCCGGTCTGCGGGTCCATCACCGTTATCGTCTTCCCGGCCTGACTTTCCTTCAGCTTCTCGCTCAATCGGGCAGCGGCCGCCCTCTGATCTTCCCCCTTCAGCGGATAGATCACCTCACCATCGTCGTTCACGATGTACAGCCGGACATCCTGCGGCTCTCCGGCCGCATCGGCCAGCATTCGGGCGATCCATTCCTCCATCGTGCGGTACCGCAATTGCATCTCGATGATGCCGCTCTTCTTGGACCCGAGGTCCCAGTAGAACTTGCGGGCCAGCGAGATGACGATATTGCCCGGATCGAACCAATCGTCCGGATGCGGAGCCGAGATGACCCTCTCCCCTTCCCCCGCAGATACGGCTTCAGCCCATGCGATCGCCGCCATCTTCTCGGGAGGCAGGAACGTGCTGTAGGAATTGTTGCCGATGCCGATGAAACGGCCGTTCAAGTCGAACAGGTTGATTTGCCAATCGAGCGGAAGCGGCCCCATAATGGAATAGATCGCCTCATTGATTTTGCGCTGGGTCGGGAAGATCGTCGAGCGGTCCGTCGGGTCCAGCTGGTTCAGGAACAAATCTTTGATCGCATCCGCATAGATCACCTTCACCGCCGTTACGTCCATGCCCCGAAATTCCGAATCGAGCTGGGTGGACACATACTTGGCCGATTGGTGGATCGATTCCGAGGATCGTTCGCGCAGATCGCCCGCGATGTCCGCATAGAAGTAGAACGCCAGCGAGCTTAACGCAAGTACAAGCAGCAGCGAGTAGGTCATGAACAGCTTCATCCGGATCGTCTTCACTCGAAGCATGCGTCCCCGTCCTCTTGCGGCCGAATTCGTCGAATTGGGCCAAATGATGTGAAGTGAAGCCATTATATCACAGGCTGCGGTCAAAAAAGTCCAGCAGTCGAAAGCCGTTTCGTCCATCGTCATCCGATCTGCAAGCGTTTTATAATAGGGCCTGACTTTTACAGTTAGCACAGCAAAACGAGCAAGTTAAACAGGGGAACTTCTTATCTGACGCGGATTTCCGCGTTTTTTCGTTTTATCTATTTACGTTATGCTAATGTTATGCTATAATTGGAAG